>Ga0193695_1000002_pt1:0-517500 | contig 518577 bp, 520 predicted proteins | sample L3s2metaG_FD_160568 | JGI IMG/M metagenome (GOLD analysis project Ga0193695, IMG submission 160568) | Soil microbial communities from a riparian zone of the East river system, Colorado, United States - L3s2 | ecosystem: Environmental > Terrestrial > Soil > Riparian zone | place: USA... | reverse complement strand
GCGCGTGGCTCGGCCTGAATACATAGGGCCGAGCTCGGTAAGCGGGCGAACTGAAACATCTTAGTAGCCCGAGGAAAGGAAAGAAATCTCGACTCCCTGAGTAGTGGCGAGCGAAAGGGGATCAGCCCAAACCTGAGTGACGTGATAGGCGGCAGCCGTTGTCATTCAGGGGTTGTAGGACCTGCCTTGATCCGCCTGCCGGCGGGTCGGGAAGTTACAAAGTCATGCGTTAGTCGAAGCGAATGGAAAGTCGCACCACAGACGGTAACAGTCCGGTAGACGAAAACGCATGGCCTTCCTTGGTGGGCACCTGAGTACGGCCGGGCACGGGAAACCCGGTCGGAATTTGCGGAGACCACTCCGTAAGGCTAAGTACTCCTCAGCGACCGATAGTGAACAAGTACCGTGAGGGAAAGGTGAAAAGTACCCCTGAAGGGGAGTGAAATAGTACCTGAAACCGTGTGCTTACAAGCGGTCGGAGCGGATTTTATTCCGTGACGGCGTGCCTTTTGCATAATGAGCCAGCGAGTTAATCTTCGACGGCAAGGTTAAGGAAACGGAGCCGTAGCGAAAGCGAGTCCGAATAGGGCTATTTAGTCGTCGGAGTTAGACCCGAAACTGAGTGATCTACCCATGGGCAGGTTGAAGCGGGGGTAAGACCCCGTGGAGGACCGAACCGACTTAGGTTGAAAACTGAGCGGATGACCTGTGGGTCGGAGTGAAAGGCTAATCAAACTCAGAGATATCTGGTTCTCCCCGAAATATATTTAGGTATAGCGTCATGCGTTCAATACCGGCTGTAGAGCACTGTTTGGGCTAGGGGGCCTACCAGCTTACTGACCTCAGGCAAACTCCGAATACCGGTATTCCAGAGCATGGCAGTCAGAGTGCGGGGGATAAGCTTCGTGCTCGAAAGGGAAACAGCCCAGACCGTCGGCTAAGGCCCCTAATTCCTGACTAAGTGGGAAACGATGTCCGATTGCCGAGACAACCAGGATGTTGGCTTAGAAGCAGCCACCATTAAAAGAGTGCGTAACAGCTCACTGGTCAAGTGATCGGGCGCGGACAATGTAACGGGGCTCAAGTCAGGAGCCGAAGCCACGGACTTCGCATTTATGCGGAGTGGTAGGGGAGCGTTCCCAGGTCTGCGAAGCAGAGGCGTAAGCCTTTGTGGAGAGCTGGGAAGTGAGAATGCTGGCATGAGTAACGAAAGAGGAGTGAGAAACTCCTCCACCGAATGCCTAAGGGTTCCTGAGTAAAGCTAATCTACTCAGGGTTAGTCGGGACCTAAGCCGAGGCCGCAAGGCGTAGGCGATGGCCAACTGGTTGATATTCCAGTACCACGTATCCACCGTTATCACCGATGGGGGGACGAGGTAGGCTAAGGAGACCCAGGCGATGGTTGTCCTGGGGTAACCGTGTAGGACGGTCGGTAGGTAAATCCGCCGGCCATTAAGTCTGAGACGGGATGCCGAGCTCTGAAAGGAGCGAAGCTCTTGAAGCCATGCCTCCGAGAAAAGCCTCTAGGGAGGTGGAGCGTGCCCGTACCAAAACCGACACAGGTAGGCAGGTAGAGAATACCAAGGTGATCGGAAGAACCCTCGTTAAGGAACTCGGCAAAATGGCCCCGTAACTTCGGGAGAAGGGGCGCCCCGGTAGAGTGAAGCCCATTCGGGTCTAGCTCGAGGGGGCCGCAGTGAAACGGCCCAAGCGACTGTTTACCAAAAACACAGGTCTCTGCGAAGTCGTAAGACGACGTATAGGGGCTGACGCCTGCCCGGTGCCGGAAGGTCAAGTGGAGAGGTTAGTCCTTCGGGGCGAAGCCTTGAAATCAAGCCCCGGTAAACGGCGGCGGTAACTATAACCGTCCTAAGGTAACGTGGCCGAAAAGGACAGTAGTAATGTTCTTGGAGGCTATTCGCTGCCCCCCGCGTCGGTAACGGCGCGGTGCGCATTTGGCTATATGCTGGAAAACCCGTGTATCCCGCACTACCTCGTAACGTCCGGTCGGACGTTTACCATGGTGACAACGTGTCGGGTGCGGAAAATCAGCAGGAAAGACTGGTCAGAGTTGGCTGGGTTATTGGTTTTGTAGACGGAGAAGGTTGCTTCTCAATCGGGTTCGTTCGGCAACACGACCGAACGGGACGAAAAGGCTACAGAGCCGGCTACCAGGTCTTCCATAGATTCATCGTGACGCAGGGAGTGCGAAGTCTCTCCTGCCTCGACGAGCTCAGAGAGTTCTTTGGGGTTGGAAGGATCTTCGAGAACCAGCGCCATGACAATCACAAGGAGAACCTGGCGCAGTACATCGTCGGAAGACGGGCAGATCTCATCGAAACGATCATTCCGTTCTTTCGTGAGTACCCCTTGAGGACCGCGAAGCGCAACGACTTCGAGAAGTTCGCAAGGTGTATGAACCTGATCTCCGGTGATCGACATCTGACTCGAGAGGGTCTCATTGAAATCGCCGAGATTGCGGAGACGATGAACCATCAAAAACCCAGAGCAGAACTGATCAGAATCCTCAGAGGCCATACGCCAGACATCCGGGACACCGGATGAAGATATGGTCCCCTCTGCATGGCGACATGCAGGGACGACATTCAAAAGGAAGTGTCGTCCTCCTGAGACATGTCAGGAAAGGCTAGAGCGAAATTCCTTGTCGGGTAAGTTCCGACCTGCACGAATGGCGTAACGACTTGGGCGCTGTCTCAACGAGGGATCCGGTGAAATTGTAGTCTCGGTGAAGATACCGAGTACCCGTGGTTGGACGGAAAGACCCCGTGCACCTTTACTGCAGCTTGACATTGGAGTCTGGGGTACGTTGTCCAGGATAGGTGGGAGGCTTTGAAGCGGCGACGCCAGTCGTCGTGGAGCCACCCTTGGGATACCACCCCTCGTGTTCTGGGCTTCTAACCCGATGCCGTAATCCGGGTCGGGAACAGTGTCAGGTGGGCAGTTTGACTGGGGCGGTCGCCTCCTAAAATGTAACGGAGGCGCGCAAAGGTTCCCTCAGCACGGTTGGAAATCGTGCGCAGAGTGTAAAGGCACAAGGGAGCTTGACTGCGAGACTGACAAGTCGAGCAGGTGCGAAAGCAGGCCTTAGTGATCCGACGGTAGAGAGTGGAATTGCCGTCGCTCAACGGATAAAAGGTACGCCGGGGATAACAGGCTTATCCTTCCCAAGAGTCCACATCGACGGAAGGGTTTGGCACCTCGATGTCGGCTCGTCGCATCCTGGGGCTGGAGTAGGTCCCAAGGGTTGGGCTGTTCGCCCATTAAAGCGGTACGCGAGCTGGGTTCAGAACGTCGTGAGACAGTTCGGTCCCTATCCACCATGGGCGCTGGAAGCTTGAGAGGAGTCGTCTCTAGTACGAGAGGACCGAGACGAACAGACCTCTGGTGTATCAGTCGTCGTGCCAACGGCGCTGCTGATTAGCTACGTCTGGATGGGATAACCGCTGAAAGCATCTAAGCGGGAAGCCCACCTCGAGATGAGGCTTCCCATCCCCTAGAGGGAGTAAGGGCCGTGGGAGACCACCACGTTGATAGGCGGGACGTGCAAGTGGAGCAATCCATTCAGCGGACCCGTACTAATTGCCCGAGGTCTTGATTTAGAACTCGTGTTAGTCACTATGGAGTTTTGAGGGTGCGCATTTGGCCTGCGCCGACCCTGACAATTTTCGGCGGTCATAGCGGCGGGGGTACACCTCTTCCCATTCCGAACAGAGAAGTTAAGCCCGCCAGCGCCGATGGTACTCGGAGGGCAACCTCCCGGGAGAGTAGGTCGCCGCCGAATTATTTCCGTAACGCGCGGTGCCAGACTTCGGTCTGGCACCGCCGTCAGGGCCGCCGCGAGGCGGCCCTTTTCTCTGCGCTCGTACAATCGCGGCATGGAGCTCAGGTCGAACGGACTGATCCTCCGACCGTGGAGCCTCGACGATGCGCCCGCGCTCGTCGACGCCTGCAACGACCCCGAGATCGCGCGCTGGCTCCCGATACTTCCCTCGCCCTACACCGAACAGGATGCGGAGACTTTCATCGGACACTCGCGGGAGAGCTGGGACAGCGGCGAGTCGTTCAACTTCGCAATCGTCGACGCCGAGACGGGGCGACTGGCCGGCTCGATCGCGATGCGCGCCCGACGCTTCAGCACGGGCCACTTCGGCTACTGGGTGGCTCGAGAAGCTCGCGGCCGAGGAGTAGCGACCGAGGCTCTCAGAGCTCTCTGCCGCTGGGCGGTCGACACGCTCGACGTGAAACGGCTCGAGCTGCTGACCGATCCCGAGAACGTTGCATCCCAACGTGTGGCCGAGAAGGTGGGCTTTCAGCGCGAGGGAATCCTCCGCTCGTCGCTGGAATACCGCGACGGCATGCGTCGGGACTCGATCATCTTCGCTGCGCTGGCCGGCGAGCTCGGCTAGGCAGCCTCGAGCTTCGCTCGCCACTCGGGATCGAGCCCGCGCAGGCGCCGCACGCGCTCGCCGAGCGGCGGATGCGTCACGAACATCGCTGCGAGGCCCTCCTCCGCGAACGGGTTCACCGTATAGAGCGGCTCGGTGGCGGGGCTCGCGCGAAACTCGACGTACGAGCCGCCCGCTTCCAGCCGCAGGAGCCCGTCGGCGAGCCCGTGCGGCGACTCGCAGATCTGCGCAGCCGCGCGATCGGCCGCGAACTCCCTCCGGGGCGAGAGCAGCAGGTGCGTGAAGGCGGCCGCGATCGGCGCCAACAGGAAGAGGAGCCCGCGCTGGAGCCAGCCTCCGAGCCGGGTCGACTCGATCAGGAAGCCGGCGAGCACCGAAACAGTCGTCTGGACGAGGACGTCACGGTTCCGGATGTGGACCAGCTCGTGGGCGACGATCCCCTCGAGCTCCGCGGGCTGGGCCGACGTCAGCAGGCCTTCGCTGACCGCGAGCGACGAGCCGTTCGGCCCGCGGCCCGCAGCGAAGGCTCGCGGATGCGCGTCGGTGAGCAGGTAGAGGCGCGGCTTCCGGACGCCGGCGCGCGCCGCCAGGCGCTCGACGGTCGACTGGAAGAGCGGAGCTTCGGCTGCGACCAGTTCCCGTGCGCCGACCATGCCCGGCGCGACCCGGTCGAGGTACCAGTAGAGCGCCGCAGCGGCCAGCAGCACGCAGAAGACCGAGAGTGACGCGGTTCGATAGCCGCTGGCCCACCACCCGAGCCCCCCGACCAGCGCGCAGAAGCCGAGGAGCAGGAGCCATGCCTTGAGCAGGTTCCTCGCCGCAGGGAGGAAGCCCACCGGTTTAGGTGTCGCGCTCGTCCTCGGCGAACCCGCGCGGAGGCCAGTCCGGCTCGGGAGCGTCGCAACGGCTCGTGCAGTGGAGCGAGGCGATGTTCTGGAGCGGAATCAAGATGTGCCCGTTCAGCTCGATGTGCGGCACCTCGTCGACCGCGCAGTAGGCGGTCAGGACGCCCTCGTGGTAGTCACCCCCGAAGAGCGCGACCTCGACCTGCTCGCCCTTGTATTTGCTCGTGTAGTCGTCCACCGGCGGCTCAGTCTAGTCCGCGCAGGTTTCCGTCCTCGACGGCGACCTTCCACACGCCGCAGTGGTGGATCTCCGGGGGCCGCTCGCCGAGAACAACCTCCTGGGCTCGCCGCACGGTTCCGCCGTGCGCGACGACGAGGACGCGCCCGTCCGGATGCCTGTCTGCGATCCGGTGCAGAGCCTCGAGTACCCGCTGCCGGTGCTCCTCGTAGGACTCGCCGTCCCACTGGAGCCCGTCGCGCTCCGCTCGGGTCAAGCCCTGCCAGGAGCCGACGGCGATCTCGCGCAGTCCGGCGTCCCGTTCCACCGGAAGACCGAGACGAGAGCCGACGATCTCGGCCGTCTCGTGCGCGCGGCAGAGGTCGCTCGAGTACACCGCGTCGAGCGTCTCGTCGTCCAGCGACTCCGCGAGCGTTACGGCTTGCTTGCGTCCGAGGTCGTTCAGAGGCGGATCGGCATGCCCCTGGTAGCGCCCGTCGCGGTTCCATTGCGTCTCGCCGTGTCGCGCGAGGAGAATCGTCGTCACGGGCTGTACGCTAGCTCTCCTTGGATCTGGGGCTCGCCGACCGAGTTTGCGTCGTCACCGGCTCGACGAGCGGGATCGGGCTGGTCGCTGCCCAGATGCTCGCCGCCGAGGGTGCGCAGGTCGTCGTCTGCGGCCGCGACTCCGGACGGGTGGAGCTGGCTCGTGCCGGCACCGGGGCGGCGCTCGGAGTCGTCTGCGACCTCGGAGAGCCGAGGGCGCCGGAACAGCTGATCGGCGAGGCGACGCGGGCCCTCGGACGGGTCGACTGCCTCGTCAACAACGTCGGCCTCGCCTACCAGGCCGACTTCGAGGAGCTCTCGGACGAGCAGTGGGACGAGATGTGGCAGCTGAACGTGATGAGCTACGCGCGCTCGATCCGCGCCGTGCTGCCCGGCATGCGGGAGCGAGGGCGCGGCTCGATTGTCAACGTCTCCTCCACCTCCGGGAAGCGGCCGTCGACGTCGATGCCGAACTACTCGGTGACGAAGGCCGCGGTGCTCTCGCTCTCGCGGCTCGTCGCCGATCTCTATGCGAAAGACGGGATCCGCTCGAACGCGATCGCGCCCGGCCCGACGGCGACCGAAGCCTGGCTCGCGCCCGGCGGGCTCGCCGACCAGCAGGCGCGGCGGACAGGCAAGTCGCGGGACGAGGTGCTCGAGACGGTGGCGAAAGGCCGCCCGCTCGGCCGCCTCGCGGAGCCTGACGAGATCGCCGCCGTGGTCGTCTTCCTGTGCTCGGACCGCGCCAACTATGTGACAGGTTCGGCGTGGAGCGCGGACGGCGGCACTGTCCCGATCATCATCTAACGTGGCGGAACAGATGCCCGGAGTGAAAGGGAGAGTGGCGGACGCCTTCGAGGCTCGGATTCGCGAGCACGAGGAGGCTTGGCTGTCCCCGCTCGCGGTAAGGTCCTACAAGACACGCGGGCGCGCGCGCGAGGAGGCCGAGGACCGGGTGCGGACGCCCTTCCAGCGGGACCGCGACCGGATCCTGCACTCGAAGGCGTTCCGGCGCCTCAAGGGCAAGACGCAGGTGTTCATCGACCCGGCCGGCGACCACTTCCGCACCCGCATGACGCACACGCTCGAGACGACGGCGATCGCCCGCGGCGTCGCCCGGGCCCTCCAGCTGAACGAGGACCTGACGGAAGCCGTCGGCCTCGGTCACGACATGGGCCACACGCCGTTCGGCCACGTCGGCGAGGAGGAGCTCGACGCCTGCCTGCGGGAGCGGTTCGAGCTCGGTTTCCGCCACAACGAGCAGTCGCTCAGGATCGCCGAGAGCCTGAACCTGACGTGGGAGGTGCGCGACGGCATCCTCAAGCACACGGGCGACGTCGAGCCAGAGACGCTCGAGGGCAAGATCGTGCGCATCGTCGACCGCGTGGCGTACATCAACCACGACATCGACGACGCGATCCGCCACGAGATCCTGAGCGTGGACGACCTGCCTCGCGACGAGGTCGCCCTGCTCGGCCCGAGCGGGTCGAAGCGCATCAACACGCTCGTCCACGATCTCGTCGAATCATCGGCGGCCGCGGGCGACATCGTCCAGAGCGAGGATGTGGCCTCGGCGATGCTCTCGCTCCGGGGGTTCATGTTCGAGCGCGTCTACCTCGGCCCGCACACGGCCGAAGAGCACACGCGCGCGCGAGAGACCGTGCGGCGCATCTTCGACCAGCTCGCCGACCGGGGAGACCCGCCGGCGGAGATCGTGGACTATCTCTCGGGCATGACCGACCGCTTCGCCCTCCAGTACGCGGCCGCGCTCTAGTGGCGCGCATCAAGGACACCTCCGTCGACGCGGTCAAGGCTGCGGCCAACATCGTCGACCTCGTCGAGGCGCGCACGCGCCTGCGCAAGGTCGGCGGCCGCTACACGGGGCTCTGCCCGTTCCACCAGGAGAAGACGCCGTCGTTCTCCGTCTCGCCGGACCGCGGCACTTACCACTGCTTCGGCTGCGGGGTCGGGGGCGACTCGATCTCGTTCGTGCGCGAGATCGAAGGGCTCGACTTCGTCGGCGCGATCGAGTGGCTCGCCGACCGCTTCTCGGTCCCGCTGGAGTACGAGGACTCGACGCCGGAGGCGGATGCCCAGCGCAAGCGCAAGGAGCGCCTCTACGCGCTGCTCGAGCAGGCGGCGTCGTTCTACGAGCGCGTGCTCTGGTCGGAGTCGGGCAAGGCGGTTCAGGAGTACCTAGCCTCGCGTGGCCTGCGTGAGGACGCCTGCCGCGAGTTCCGCCTCGGGCTCTCGTCCGGAGGCTCGCTCGCGAAGAAGGCGCGCGAGAAGGGGTTCACTTCGGATGAGCTCACCGCGGCCGGCCTCCTCAGTCGGCGCGGCACCGACTATTTCCGGCGACGACTGATGTTCCCGCTGACCGACGCGCGCGGCCGCGTGATCGGCTTCCAGGCGCGCAAGCTCCACGAGGACGACCCTCTGCGCGGCAAGTACGTCAACTCGCCCGAGAGCGATCTGTTCCACAAGTCGAACGTGCTCTACGGGCTCCACCTCGCACGGCCGGCTGTCGCGAAGGAGGATCGAGCCGTCGTCGTCGAGGGAAACACCGATGTGATCGCGCTCCGCCAGTCGGGGCTCCAGCCGGTCGTCGCCTCGATGGGGACGGCGCTCACCGAGCGGCAGCTCGTCGAGCTGTCGCGGCTGACGAAGCGCGTCTTTCTTTGCTTCGACTCCGACGCGGCCGGGGAGGAGGCGACGCTCCGCGGCATGGAGCTCGCGCTTCGGCAGGGCTTCGAGATCCGAGTGGTCGCGCTTCCGAAGGGAAAGGACCCCGCGGACGATGCGGCCGGCTTCGAAGGACGACTCGCCGAGGCCGAGGCCTATGCGGTTCACCGCGTGCGCCTGGAGCTCGACCGCGCCCGGGACAAGCAGCACGCGTACCTGCGCGTCCAGGACGTCCTCAACGGGATCCCGGAGTCGCCCGAGCGCCACGACGCGTGGCAGCTGGCAAACGACCGGCTCGGGATCACGGTTCAGCTGCAACGCGCGGGCAGCGGCGCGACCGGTGCTGCCGCCTCGCCGAGGCTGATCGACGCGGGGGAGAGGCTCGAGCGCGAGGCCCTCGCCGGCTGTATCGCCCATCCGGAGCTCGTGCGCGTGCTGGCCGAGATGAGCCCCGACCACTTCGACAGCGACGAGAACCGGCGGCTCAGGCAGCACCTCGTGGACGAGAGCGAGCCCGACTCGGACCTCGTGCCGCTGATCGCCGAGCTCGACGCCCGCGCAGCCGCTGAAGCGATCGACGAGGCGACTAGCACGGAGCTCCTGCTCCGCTTGCGCGAGCGGCACCTACGCCGAGAGATCGCGGGCGCCGATCCCGAGCGCACGAAAGAGCTCCAGGAAGCTCTGGAGAAAGTCCGGGCAGCCGTCGGAGAGCTCGTCTAGGCACCGCTACAATTCCGCGGCCGAGCACCGTTCCCCGGTAGCTCAATTGGCAGAGCATCCGGCTGTTAACCGGAGGGTTGTTGGTTCGAGTCCAACCCGGGGAGCTTTCGCTTGATCCATCCGGTAGCTCAATTGGCAGAGCATCCGGCCCAAGGCATCGCTTGCGATGCCGACCATGAGAGGCCATGCCGGCTTTGCCGGTGTGGCCGTTCAATCCGGAGGGTTGTTGGTTCGAGTCCAACCCGGGGAGCTTTCCGTATCGGACAGTAGGCTCGTGGGCTTGGAGCTCGACCACGTATTGATCGCGGTAGCCGACCTCGGGTCGGCTGCGCGCGAGTTCGAGACGCGGTACGGCCTTGCTTCGATCGAGGGCGGCCGGCACCCAGGCTGGGGCACCGCCAATAGGATCGTGCCGCTCGGCGAGACCTACGTCGAGCTGATCGCTGTCGTCGACGAGGCCGAGGCTGCGAAGACCGCGGTCGGGCGCTGGGTCGCGCAGGTCCGTTCCGAGCTCGGCCGGCCACTCGGGTGGGCCGTCCGCACGCACGAGCTCGACGATGTCGCTCGACGGCTGGGCCTGACCGTCGGCGCCGGCTCGAGGGCGACTCCCGGCGGCGCAGTGCTGCGCTGGCGGAGCGCGGGCCTCGACGAGGCCGCCGCTGAGCCCCCGCTTCCCTTCTTCATCGAGTGGGCGCAAGGGACGCCGTTTCCCGGCCGCGCGAGCGCAACCCACCGGGACGGGCACGTCAAGCTCGCAAGACTCGTTCTCCAGGGCGAACCCGATCGATTCGCTGCCTGGCTCGGCCAGCACGACCTGCCGATCACCGTTCGCGCTGGTGCGCCCGGCGTCGCGGAGATCGTCCTCTCGAGCAGCGGAGGCGAGATCGTCTTGGAACGCAGTTCAGAGTGACCGGTCGGGTGTGCTCCGCTGAGAGGCTAGGATCGGCGGTTCCCTTTCACGTCGAGATTTGGAGGAGACATGTCGACTTTCGGCATCGTCCACCGGTTCCCCGGTGGGACGAAGGAGCAGTATGAAGCGGGGCTCACTCGTGTTCACCCGGCTGACGGGAGTCTTCCCGAGGGCCAGAGATACCACGCGGCCGGCCCCACGGATGACGGGTGGATCGTGGTCGCGCTCTGGGACTCTCGTGAGAGCTATGAGAGCTTCCGCGACGAGACGCTGATGCCAGGGCTTCAAGCCCTCGGCGATGCCACGTTCCCTACGCCGCCGCAGTCAACGGAGTTCGAGATTCACAAGGAAAAGCAGGGCTCCTAACTAACGTGAACAGCCGCGGCATAGGAGGTGTGTGATGCAGATTCGAAGGTTCGTCCTTGTTGGCTTCGTCGTCGCGGCCCTGGCCGGAGCGGCGACTGCTTCGGCGTCGCCGCCCGCGCCGGGCAGCATCGCCGCCATCGGCGACTCGATCACGCGCGCGACCGACGTTTGCTGCTGGTACGGAGACCACCCGGCACAGTCATGGAGCACCGGTGGCGGTCTCTTCGACGGGATTCAGAGCCACTACGAGCGACTCCTAGCGTTGAACCCGGGAATCTACGGGCACAACTACAACGACTCGCGCGCAGGAGCGAAGATGCGGGACGCCAAGGGTCAGGCGCAGGCCGCGGTGGCGCAGCACGCGGCTTACGTGACGATCCTGATGGGCGCCAACGACGTCTGCACGCGCTCGCCGTCGACCATGACGAGCGTGGCCGACTTCCAGGCGCAATTCACCGCCACTATGGACACGCTCGCCGCCGGGCTGCCCGCTGGATCGCACGTCTTCGTGAGCAGCATCCCGAACGTCTACCAACTGTGGCAGCTCCTCCACGGCAACAGCACCGCCCGGTTCGTCTGGTGGGCGGCTCAGATCTGCCAGTCGATGCTCTCGCAGTTCAATAGCGAGCAGGCGCGCCAGTTCGTGCTCGCGCGCGAGCAGGCGTTCAACCAGGTCCTGGGCGACGTGTGCAGCCAGTACGCGCTATGCCGGTTCGACGACGACGCCGTCTTCAACTACCAGTTCACGGCGGGCCAGGTGAGCACGCTCGACTACTTCCATCCGAGCCTGACGGGTCAGGCCACGCTCGGCGGTGTCACATGGCAGAGGTCGTGGTGGGGGACCTAACCGCTAGCGATACACGCTGAACGGGCGGATCGACCGGCTCTAGGCCATCGCTCGTAAGGCTGCGGCACGTGTCCCTTTTGGCCCTGTCCAGGGCCAGGCCCTCGACAGGGCTGACGGGGACATGGCCGATCGGGGGTAGCCTGCGACCAGAGTGCTCGCGAGACCTGGACCGCTGCGGACGCGCCTACTGGTCTTGCTATTGGCCGTGGGCGCGGCCTTTGCGTTCGCCGGCGCGGCTCCGAGCGCTCCTCCCGCTGGGGCAACTGCGCTCTGCCGCGACGGCACGTACAGCTTCTCGAAGCACCACTCCGGCACTTGCTCCCAGCACGGCGGCGTCGCGAAATGGCTCGACGGGAGCGGTACGAGCGGCGGCACTCGGATCAGCGTCGGCCAGACCGTACTGCTTGCCTCGCGAACTCGCACGAGCGGGTGCAGGCTCGGCCCGAATCCGGATCGCCGCTGTTCGCCCGGCGCCTACTACAGCAAGCTGACGAAGAGGGTCATCTGCGGCACCGGCTTCCGCACGAGCTCGATTCGCAACGTGCCCCAATCGGAGAAGTTCGCGGTCGAGCGCGAATACGGACTGGCAGCCGCCCGCTACGGGCGCACGCTCGAGATCGACCACATCGTCAGCCTCGAGCTCGGCGGCTCGAACGACATCGCCAACCTGTTCCCGGAAAAGCTCGCTCCCGCCCCGGGCTACAAGGTCAAGGATCGCCTCGAGAACAGGGTCCATGATTGGGTCTGCGCCGGGAAGATCGCGCTCCGGCCGGCGCAAAGGCAGATCGCCGGCAACTGGCAGGCGCTCTACCGCAAGGTCTTCGGCGTCGCGCCCTAGCGTGGCCGGTCGCGCCCCACTCCACGGCTAGGCTTGAGCCGATGGCGAGCCCGCGCGGTCGATTTCTCGACGGGGTCAAGGAGCGCCGCGAGCGTCATCGCGAGCGCAGCAAGGTCGTGCGCGCGGCCGCCGTGCTGGCCGGCTTCGTGGTCGTGCTCGCAGGGTTGGCGATGCTGGTGCTGCCGGGTCCGGGCCTTGCGGTGACGGCCGTCGGGCTCGCGCTCCTGGCACTCGAGTTCGTGTGGGCCGAGCGCGTGCTCGAGCGGACGATCGACCAGATGGGCAAGGCGACCGACAAGGTCAAGCGCGCGAGCCTCGCCCAGCGGCTGATCCTCGCGCTTCTGGGCGTGCTCGTCGCTGCGGCTGCGGTGACGGCGGCCTACGCCTGGGACGTCCCGCTGCTCCCGGTCTGATCGCCTCTTCCGGGCGTAGCTAGAATCGCTGCGTGGGCTGGCTCTGGATTGTTCTGCTCGCCTGCGCCGTCGCCGTCCTCGCAGCTGCGGAGTGGCCACGGCTGGCGGGCCGTTTCGGCTGGGAAGGGCGACGCGCCCGTTCCCGCAAACGCCGCAAGGCTCAACTTCGTGTCCTGAAGACCCCGCTGGTCGACGACGACGACAGCGACGAGTTCGCCGCGAGCGTCGAGCGGGATCTCGCCCAGCTCCCCACGACGAACGACCCCGACCGCTCCTAGCGCACGATGAACGCGGTGTTGAGGCGCCGCGTGTTCGGCAGGATCCGGTGCACGTTCTCCATGTTCTTGGACTCCTGGTAGTCGGAGACGCGGAGCTTGAGCGTGTGGCGTCCGTGCCGCAGATTGCGGATCGACGCGAGGACAAGCCCACGACCTGCGTCGAAGCGTGCGGAGCGGCGCCGGCCGTCGACGTAGAGGCGAATCCTGGACGGGTCGATCCCCGATCCCGTGTCTTGGGCCGAGATGCGGAGCTGCCCTCCTCGGGCGGAGACGAACCGGGCGCTCGGCGGCGTCGTGTCGGCGATCCAGAACCGAAAGGTGAAGGGGCCCGCTCCCGCCATGGTTGGGCTGTCGAAGACGACGTCGTAGTCGCCGGCTCCCTGCAGCGCGGCGCCGGCGACGCCGTTCGGGACGCCGTAGCCCGGCAGATAGGGGTTCGCGTTGTAGGGGAGCGCCAACTCGCCGAGGAGCCGGTTTTCGTCGCCTGCCCGGACGACGCGCGGCTGGACCTGGCTGCTGCCACCGGTCACGGCCACACCGAAGTTGGCCACCCGCTTGCTGAGGGAGACCCGGAAGACCTGCTCCGGCCCGAGCAGCGTGCGCGGCACGCCCAGGTCGCGGGGATCGGCCGGATAGCGGTAGGAGTCGACGAGCGCGGGATGGCCGCGGGTGTCGCCGTTGTAGGTGCCTGTTCGCGGTAGCGGCGTCGTCTGGGCCGCTCCGAGCGCCGGCATGGCCACGCGGAACCAGTAGGGAATTCGCCTGTGGTCGGTTCCACGGGTGAGGACGACGAACCCCGAATGCTCGGCCTGGGTCGCGCCCGGTGCGGCCGTGGCGGTGACAAGGAGCGCGCCGGGAACGCTGACCACCGGGGGCGCGCTCACCGAGGAGCCCGGGGCCGGCTGCTGCGCAACGATGGTCACCGTCCACGCTCCGCTGCCGCCTCCGGCGTCCGTGAGGGCGACGGTGTCCGCCGCCGAGGCTCCGGGAGCCACGAAGCCGAAGGAGAGACCGGTCGGCGAGGCGAAGAGCAGCGGTGAGTTCGCCCGCACGAGATTGATCGTCCCGCCGCCCTCGCGCGTTGCGTCGGCCTCGACCTGGGGAACGCCGGCTAAGACCGGCCCGCCGGTCTGGACGAGGGCCGACTTGATCTGCTCGACGGTCCAGCCGCGATGCCGTTGCCGCAGGAGCGCCGCTCCACCGGCCACGTGCGGTGCCGCCATGCTCGTCCCACTGAACAGCTGCCACGTTCCCTCCCGGCGGGGAACGGACGACAGGACTGCGACGCCCGGCGCGGTGACGTCCGGCTTCATCCGCAGCGAAAGTGGGGTGGGGCCGCCGGAGGAGAAGCTCGCCACCGTCGGGCCGGACTCGTCTTCGGCCGCGACCGAGATCGCCCGGTCCGATGTCGCCGGGGACGTGACGGAGCCGGCGCCGAGATCGGTGAAGGAGTTGCCGGCGGCGACCACGGGCACCACGCCGGCGGCAGCCGCCCCGTCGAGCGCGGCGGCCACGATGTCGCTGCCTGGGTCGATCTCGGCCTCTCCGAGCGAGAGGTTGATCACGTCCATCCCGTCCTTTACGGCCGCCTCGATCGCGGCCACGATCTCCGGCGAGTTCCCGTTCAGCCCGAAGCCGGGCGTCGGGATCGTCAGCACCTTGTAGTTGCCGAGGTAGGCCTTCGGCGCGACGCCCGAGATGCGCTTTCCTTGCGCGCGGGTGTGGTAGTTGCCTCCGGCGATTCCCGCGACATGGGTTGCATGCTCGGAGTTCAGTGGGTCGAACGGCCTGTGCGCGAAGCGCCAGGTCGGCGCGCGCGGCGCGAACGCTCGCGCGACGATCACTTTCGCGGTCGTGAACGCCTTCTGGCCCTTCGGGAAGCCTCGCGGCATGCGGTAGCCCTTCGGGTTGAAGTACGGGTGCGTGCGGTCGATGCCGTCGTCGATGATCCCGATCTTCATGCCCTTTCCGGCCGTGGCCAGCTTGGGCCCCCAGAGCGCCGTCGCGCCGATGAAGCCGGGGCTCGATGAGCGCAGAGCGCTGTAGGCGACGCTGGGGTAGACCCGGGCGACTCCGTCGACGCCTTCGAGTCGCCCGAGCTCGTTCTCCGGAAGCGTGACGGCGAAGCCGTCGACGACGATGGAGTACCGGCGCCCGATCTCCATGCCGGGGATCTCGTGCTGGAGTCTGCTCGCGAGCACCCGCTGCGTTGAGGAGAGCCGTCGCATGTACGAGACAGCCGCAGCCGCACGGAGGTCAGCTGTCCGCTCGGCGCGGGCGAGCGGCGGCGCGTCGAGCGTGACCACGACCTCGACGAGACCGCCGGTGGCGATGGTCCGCTGCGGGACAGCGCCGGCGAGCGCAGGCAGCGAGACGAGCAACATGAATGAAAGGAGAACGACCCGCGTCAGACCGGACATCGTAGTTACGGAAACGACCCCGGCTAGAATTGGTTAGCCAGGCGGATGTGGCGGAATTGGTAGACACGCACGGTTCAGGGCCGTGTGGGAAACCCCGTGGAGTCGCCTCCTCGAGTCTGGCCTTCGGCTTCAACTCTAGGAGGAGCTGTCTCGGTGTCGGTTCAGACCCTGGGCTGCGCTCGGGCAAAGCCCGGCTCCGCCCGCCATCCGCTTCGCAGCGTCGCGGCTAGAATCGGCTGTTCTGCGCGGATGTGGCGGAATTGGTAGACGCGCACGGTTCAGGGCCGTGTGGGGGAAACCCCGTGGAGGTTCAAGTCCTCTCATCCGCATTGACGCTCTTCGCGGCTCCCGGGCCTAATCCCGGCCCCGGTCTCTGACTCTGGCTCGTTCGAGGGCGATCCCCGCAGCGGAATGGGGTTCCACCCGATGCGGCAGGAAACCGCTCGCCCTAGCGTTGCCGGACGTGACCTTGACCACCGAATCCCTGGACGACGGAGGCTGAAGATGGGCTGGTTTCTCCTTGCAGAGACGGCGACATTCCTCGTTGCGTTCGTGCTGACGGTGTTCTTCGGAGGGAAGAAGATCCTGGCGCTAGGCGCCGTCGTGGTGTTCGTGCTCCCGATGACCGCCGCCGTCTGGGACCCCGACGGTTCGTGTGTAGAACAGCCATCGGAATCTGGCGGCTTCGGACCGGACTTTGGCAGTTGTGACTTCCTCTTCGGCAACCTTTCGCCCGGCGAGTGGTTCATGTTGAGCCTCATAGGGGCCGGGGTGCTGTACTTGGGGTGGGCGGTGGGGGTCGGTGTTGCGGTTCAAGCGCGTCGCAGCCACAACTCCCGCTCCGAGGACTCTGGGCAGTAGACCGCTCCGCGAGAGGGCGGCTCGCCTACGACGGAAGAGCCTCGAGCACCTGCTGGGGATGGCCGTCGGGCTTGACGTTGTGCATCGTCTTGACGAGGTTCCCCTTGGCGTCGATCACGAACGTCGTGCGGCTGATGCCCATGTACTTGCGGCCGGCGTAGTTCTTCTCGCCCCAGACGCCGTACTGCTCGGCGACCGTATGCTCGGGATCGGCCAGCAGGACGAAGGGAATCTCGTACTTCTCCTTGAAGCGCACGTGCGAAGCTACGTCGTCCGGGCTGACCCCCAGCACGACCGCGCCCCGCCGGTCGAACTCCGCGATCGTGTCCCGAAAGCCGCACGCCTGGAGCGTGCACCCGGGGGTGTCGTCCTTCGGATAGAAGTAGAGGACGACTGCCTTTCCGCGGAAGTCTGAGAGCTTCACGCGCTCGCCCGTGTCCGTCATCGCCTCGAAGTCCGGTGCGGGCTTGCCCTCTTCGATCATCTGTCCTCCCCCGTAGAGTTCTGTCGATGCTAACGGCCCACCACACGCTCGCATTCCTGGTGCTGGGCGTGACCCTCCTCTCGGCTCTGTGGGGCGGGGTCGCCTACTTCCGGGCCGGCACCGCCGGGACGGTGCTGACAAATCTCTTGACGCTCAGCCAGACGCTGATCGTCGCCCAGGTCGGGCTCGGCCTGCTGCTCCTCTCGGATCACCGCCGGGCGAGCGAGCATCTCCATTACGCCTACGGGACGTTCGCGCTGCTCGCGGTGCTGACGCCGTGGTTCTACGCGCCGAAGGACCCGCGCCGCCGCCTCGCGTGGTTCTCGGGCGCCACCTTCGTCGCCGCGGCCCTCGCCGTCCGCGCCTACACGACTGCCTGATGCGCCGCTTCTTCTCGGACATGAATCCGACCGTCCGGGGCTTCCTCGTCATCGCGCTGATCGCGCTCGTGGTCGTCGTCTTCCAGCTCTACCAGACGCTGGCCGTCGTCGGCGGACTGCTGCGCATCGTCTTCTTCCTCGCGATCGCGTACTTCGTCTATCTCTGGTGGCGGAACCACCGCAGCGACATCGAAGCCTGGTCGCAGCGTTCGCGCGGCGTCTTCTACGCCGCGGCGATCCTGATCGTCCTCGACCTGGCGACGTACTTCTCCCCGTTTCGGACCGCGCCGTTGAGAGGCTTCGGCGCGCTGTCGTTCGTGCTGGTGATCGCCATCTGCGCCTTCTCGATGTGGCGCGTCTGGCGCGACGAGCACCGCTACGGCGGATACGGGTAAGCCTCGACGCGGGCTGTGCGCATTCTTGGAAGGATGCGCGGCTGAATGGTAGGCCGGTCTTCTCGAAGCCCGGTAGCCGGTGTCTGGCTGCTTGCGCTCGTGGCCGCGCTGCTTACGGGCGGCCTGGGTAGATGCTCGCCCTATCCCGACGTCGACGCCGCCGTCGCTCGTGGCTCCGGTGACAGCCCGCTCACGGTGTACGTCAGCGCCTGCGGACGGTCGGGAAGCCACGTCGTTTCCCTGTCGGAGAACGTCGGAGGAAGCCGAACCACCTGGGGTGTCCCGATCTACTGGGAAATCGTGTCGAGAGCGGGATCGAGACGTGCCGTGTACGAGGTCGGACGCGCGCCCCCTGGATTTGTCACGTCAGTACCTCTCCTCGAGCGCGTCGCATCCGGGCGCGGCGACTTCTACGAGATCGACATCGACGGCTTTCCCGCGGGCAGCTTCACGCTCAGCGACTTGCCGAAGGCTCGCGGCGTGAGCGGGGAATGCCGCACGCACGACGACGCCGGTGAGAGGTGGCTCACCCGGCTTCTCAGCGGCGTGTTCACGGGAATCGCTTTCCTCGTCGTGATCTGGATCGTCCTCAAAGTGCAGAGGCGGTTCTGGCCTGCGATCCTCGATCCGGCGAGAAGAGTCCGTCGGCAGACGGTCGCGGCTGCCCTAGCGACCGGCGTTGCTGTCGTGGCTCTCCTGGCGGCTCGCGGGGAACCTCACCAACCGGCCCTTCCGCTTCCGCGAGGCGTTCCGAACCCCGGGCCGCTTTTTCCATCCCTGCGCGCGGGGCAACACGTTCTCGTGAAGTTCGATTCCACTGAGGCTTCCCGTGGCCCACTCGCCACGACCCAGTTCACAGCGCGAGCGCGCTACGTCATGTACGTCGGTTGTAGCGGCACGAGCGTGCAGGTGAGTGAGGGCTTCGACACGCCAGACGTGGGTTACGGCGCGCGAACGGTGGCGTTCTGTAATCCGACGGTTCCGGTGCCAAGCGCGCTGGACGTTTCGCCAAAGGGCGCCGTGACACTGGGCGTGGTGCCGAACGGCACTCGCCGCTGGCGAGTCACGGTTGCCACGCCCTAAGGGACTCGTCTAACGGGCTAGGCCTCGACCCGGGCCTGCGCGCCGTCGAGGGCGTTGAGCGCGGCGCGGATGTCGACGTGCTGGCCGACGAAGATCGGCGTGTCGCGCTCCGTGTAACGGCTCGCCTCGCTCTCGCGCAGCGTCAGCATCAGGTGCATGAAGTCGGCGGGCTCCTCGCACTCGAACGCGGTCATGAACTCCTGGTCGTCGATCCCGAACGAGTAGGTCGTGTGGTTCGTGATCGTCTTGAACTCGTGCCCGACGCGCATGTGCTCGTCCATCGCGCGCTGGCGGTCCTCCGTCGGCAGCGAGTACCAGGAGCGCAATTTCACGAACGGGTAGACGACGAGGTACGGCGAGCCCTTGGGGACGATCTTCCGCGCCTTGCGCGCCTGCGTGTACTCCGACGCCTTCATCGTGGCGAGGTACGAGTAGGGCGTCTCCAGCCAGCCGGCGAGCGGCGTCCCGTTCAGCGCTGCGCCGAGCTCGCCGAGATCCTCGTAGCGCTCGGTGATCTTCCAGAGGAAGAAGTCGCTGTCCGGCCGCACGCCGGTGACCGTGTAGGCGCGGAGCGCGTCCATGCGCCCGGCCCAGTCCTCGACGACCTCCGCGAAGGCGTCCTTGCCCGCCGCGCGCTCTTCGACGGGCAGGCGGCGCCACGCGGGGTCGACCCGGTAGAAGCCGTAGGCGATGTATTGACCGTTCACGTCTTCAATTTTACGAACAACTGACGAGCTTCCCCTCGCGAGCCTTCTCTGCGGCCTCCCTGATCGCTCCGAGGCTCGACTTCGGCTTCGTGTCAACGTAGTAGGTGCCGGACTGCCACCGGTTCAGGTCGGCCTCGTCGATGAGGTGGAAGAAGAAGACGGCGATGACCGTCGGCTGGCAGGCGGCCAGCTCGAGCGCCTGGCGGTAGTACCTCGCCTGGGTCTGCTCGCTGACGGCGTCCCGGCCGAACGGCGACTGGAGGCTCGTGTACGGGCCCTGTTCGCTCGTCGGGATCCTCGTCTGGACGCCGAACTCCGTGTAGGCGACCGGCAGCTTCGAGCCCGGCTGCGTGGTCCCGTCGAACGCGTTCCCGAGGAGGCCGACGAGCTTGTCGTAGTCGGCGAAGCCGATCGACGTCCCCAGCGGATGCTTCTGGCTCGGCGGCACGTCGGAGCGCAGGAGGTACGGGTGGATCGCGAACACGTCCATGATTGGCTTCTTCCGGCCGCTTGCCCGGTAGGCGCGACCCATGTCGCGGATGAATGCGGTCGGAGATTGGGTGTGCCGGGGCGCGTTGGGGTTGTCCGCGCCGCGCGGCGCCAGCGAGGCGCCGTAGACACGAATCCGCGGCGAGACCGCCTTGAGCGCGTCGTAGGAGCGGGCCAGGAGCGACGTGTACGCAGGCGCGGCGATGTCCCGGCCCGACGCGTCGAACTGGTAGAGCCAGTAGCCGTTCAGGTTCGGCTCGTTCCAGACGGCGAAGTCACGGACACTGGGGAGGTCTCGTGCCAGCGTGGCCATGAACTTCGCGTAGGCCGTCTGCTGATCGCTCGCGACCGGGGCGTAGCGGGGCCGGAGCGAGTAGACGGTGATGAGGAGGCGGATGTGGCGGCGCCGGGTCGACGAGGCGACGTTGTGCAGGATCGCGAGCTCGCCGGGATCCGGCTCCGTCTGGCCCGGCCTCCACGGCGTCGTGATGTCGAGTGCGTTGAAGCCCGCCTTCGACGCGAGAGCGATGCGCTCGTCGGCGATCTTCGGATCCGGCAACTTGACCGCGTCCTCGAGCGCGCCGACGAGCAACGGGCGGCCCGCGTCGGACGAGCGCAGAAAGAGTGCCCATGCACCGACCCCGACGGCGGCCGCGAGAGCGACGGCGAGCAGCAGCCTGGTCACGGTCACTACCCTAGATTGTCGTGACGAGACGGGTCCCAAAGCTCGAGCCCAAGCTGAAGGCGCTGCCGACGAAACCGGGCGTCTACATGTTCCGCGACGCCGGTGGCGAGGTGCTCTACATCGGCAAGGCGAAGTCGCTTCGGTCGCGTGTGCGCAGCTACTTCCAGGCCAGCCCCAGGATCGGAGGGCTCACGGACCGGATCTCCGACCTCGAGGTGATCGTCACCGATACCGAGGTCGAGGCGCTCCATCTCGAGCAGAACCTCGTCAAGCGCCACCGTCCGCCGTTCAACGTCCGACTCCGCGACGACAAGTCGTTCCCGTACATCGCCGTCACCGTCGAGGACGAGTACCCACGGGTCATGTTCACGCGCGAGCGGCATCGCCGAGGTGTCGTCTACTTCGGCCCGTACGCGAACGCGAAGAAGGTTCGCGAGACGCTCGACGTCCTCAACCGCGTCTTCCCGTACAGGCCCTGCGAGGGGCCCAAGCCGGGCCGCCATTCGGGCATCCCGTGCCTCGACTACCACATCGAGCGCTGCCTGGCCCCCTGCGTGGGGTACGTGTCCAAAGAGGACTACCGCAAGGTGATCGACGACGTGATCGAGTTCCTCTCCGGCGACACGCGGCCGATCGTGCGGCAGCTCGAGGAGCGGATGAAGCGTGCTGCCGAGGACGAGCGCTTCGAGGAGGCGGTCCGCTATCGAAACCGACTCTTCGCGGTTCAGCACCTCGCCGAGCGGCAGGGCGCCGACAAGGCGGCCGTCGGGACGGTCGACGTGATCGGCATCGCGAACGAGAGCGACCGCGCCGTCGTCCAGGTCTTCCCCCTGCGGGACGGGAAGCTGATCGACCGCTACAGCTTCCACCTCGAGAACGTCGAAGGGCAGGACACGGAGACAATCCTCGAGGCCTTCGTGCTCGAGTACTACGGGTCCGCGCCCAGCGTCCCTCCGCAGGTCATCGTGCCGCGTGATGCGGGTGACACGAGTGTGCTGGCCGACTTCCTGACTGCGCGCCGCGGGTCGGGTGTCGAGGTTCGCGCCGCCGAGCGCGGCGAGAAGCGCCGGCTGCAGGAGCTGGCGACCCAGAACGCGCGGCTGGCCCTCGACTCGGAGGGCGTCGCGGCCGAGCAGACGCGGCTGCGCAGGGTCGAGGCGCTCGAGGAGCTCCGCGAAGCGCTCAACCTCGAGAGCCTGCCGCTGCGCATCGAGTGCTACGACGTCTCGAACATCCAGGAGGCATCGCCGGTCGGCTCGATGGTCGTCTTCCAGGACGCGATGCCGAAGAAGGCGCACTACCGGAAGTTCGGGATCAAGGACGCGGAGAGGCAGGACGACTTCGCAGCGCTCGCCGAGGTCATCTCGCGCCGGTTCGCGCGGATGCGCGATGTCGCCGACGAGGAGTACGACGAGTCCTTCGCCTCGTCGCCGAACCTGGTGCTCGTCGACGGCGGCAAGGGGCAGCTCTCGGCCGTGCTGTCTGCGATGCGGGCCTATGACCTGCCGCGGGTGGCGGTCGTTTCGCTCGCCAAACGGGCGGAGGAGGTCTTCGTTCCCGGCCAGCCCGAGCCGATCGTGCTCGAACGGCACTCGCCGGGCCTCCAGCTGCTCCAGCGGATCCGGGACGAGGCGCACCGCTTCGCGCTCGGCTTCCACCGGCAGCGGCGAGACACGAAGGCGAGGGAGTCGATCTTCGACACGCTCGAGGGCGTCGGGCCGGTGCGCAGGCGGGCGTTGCTCCAGCACTTCGGCTCGGCGGAGCGATTCCTGGCCGCCTCCCAGGAGGAGCTCGAGGGCGTGACCGGGGTGCCGGCGAAGACGGCGCGCTCGATCTACGCGCAGCTGCACAAGGCGGGCCGGGCCTAGGAGGGTTTGGCGAAATATGGCCGAGCCGCCGGGCCGCGCTGCTCGCCCCGATGCCGGGTCCTCCGTCGCCCCGATAGTGCGACTATCGGGGCTCCCTGCGTCCGCGGCCTCGGAACGAGCATCGCACCCCAGCGACGAGCAACATTCCGCCAAACCCTCCTAGTTCCTGGAGTGAGCCCCGTGCGCCTCGCGCCAGCGAACCGTCCGCAACGTGACGAGCAGCGTGGCGAAGCCGAGCGCGGTATTCACGGCGATGAGCGTGAGTCGCATGCCGACGCTGAACGCGACAAGCGCCGCCCCGGGGACGTGTCCGCGGAACAGGTAGACGAGGAACGCCTGCTCCGTGCCGATCCCCGACGGGCTGATCGGGAGCAGGGACGCTAGGGCTGCCGAGACCTGGACGAGCACGGCGTTGTGCAGGGTTGCCGGGAGCCCGAAGGCATGGAGGAAGAAGAAGATGGCGGCGAACCGGAGCAGCCAGTCCGCCGTCTGCCAGGCCGCGACGCCTCGTAGGTAGGCCTGCTTGTCCCGCAGGATCGAGAAGCCCTGGGCGATCCGCCGCCGGAAGTCGCCGATCTGCTCGGCGAACCAGAGCACGATCACGAGCAGGATGATGAGAACGAGCGCGACCACCTTCAGGAACGTGATCGGGTTGTGAATCACCCAGCCGAAGTCGAATGACGGCCCCAGGACACCGCCTCCCGGCAGGGATCCGCTGGCCGCGGCCCAGAGGACGAGCGAGCCCGCCACGACGAAGTCGAACAGGCTGAGGAGGACGACCGTCGAGGTGATCGTTACATAGGTGCTGTGCGGAACGACGCGCTTGGCGAGGAACACACGCGCAGCGTCACCGCCGCGGGCCGGGATGATCGCACTGACCCCGACGCCCGCGAAGACCGCGCCCATGATCGCCTTCCGCGGAACGGGCACCTTCGGATAGGCGGCCTGGATGATGTTCCGCCACGCGGTGCTGACGCACAGCAGTCGGAGGACGTGGCAGACGACGCCGAGCCCGAGCGCGCCCCACCCGAGATCCGCCAGGTGGTCCCAGAAGACCCCGACGGCATGCCAGATGGAATGAATCACGGGACGACGATGGAGCTCGCGAACGTCGCCTGGCGGAGGCGGCCACGCAGCGGCGATTGGGCAAGCGTGAAGACCGGGACCGCGCGGTTGCCCGCAAACGAGGTTGAGGTGTAGTCGCCGACCATTGCGCCGCCGCTCGAAGCGATCCGGCTGTAGGGCATCCGCTCGGGCGAGAGGCGAACGGGCCGGGACCAGGTGACGCCGCCGTCCCTGGACCAGACGAGGTGGACGTCGAGCTTGCCGCCGGCTTCGGTGTAGGAGGTGACGGCGACCCGGCCCGTGCGTGCCGGATCGGCCGCGATCCCAGCGATCACGTGGTTTCCGGAGCCGAGCGGGATTCTCGCCGGCGGCGTCCAGGTCACCCCGTCGAGCGACTTCGAGAAGACGATGTCGTTCCCCGAGCACCGCGGGCGGGCAGCACAATCGGGCCAGACCAGCAGCACGGTCCCGTCTGCGCCGATCTCCGCGCTTGGCAACGGCGCCGAACGCAGCGCCCGGGATCTGCTGAAGGTCGAGCTCGCGATCCTCGTTGCCGCCGAGAACGTGGCGCCCCCGTCGGTCGAGCGAATGACGGAGAGCTCGTCGTCATAGAGCGGAACGACGAGCGTTCCGCCCGGGAGGGCGACCGGCTGAGGCCCGGGCGCGTACAGCCCCTCGATGCCCCGCCGACCAGCGCCGTCTGGGGCCCCGACTGCAGCGGACCAGGTCTGACCGCCGTCGACCGAGGTCTGCGTGACGAGCTGCACGCGCTCGATGTCGCTGTAGCTCACGTAGCAGTGCCCGCGGAGGGGGCTCGAGGCGCCGTTGTCGCAGGCGATCCATTCCTTGTCGAGCGCGATGCTGTTCGGGAGGTTCTGCTTCTGCACCGCCGTGGCCGGGGCGCTCCAATGCAGCCCGTCCGCCGAGCTGCTGACGAGAACGGCGGTGCCGTTCGCCGTGATGCCGAGCGTCGAGATCAGCCAGCGGCCGTGCGCGTCGTCATAGGCAACCGACGGATCGCTGGCTCGCAGGAACGCGCCGCGGGGGCGAGACGCGACGGTCAGGTCGGGCAGGAGGCCGCTGCGCCAGGTTCGGCCGGCGTCTCGCGAGACCGCGTAGCCGATGTTCTGGGCACCGCCGTCGCCGAATCGCGCGACCTGAAAGGCGGCGACGACCGTCGTTCCCCACGAGAAGCTGTCCGGCTCGGCCTGGGTCGCATGCTGGGCTCCGCCGCCGCGGTACGGATCCACGGACACCCGCCGGCTGACGACCTCGCAGTCGGCCGTGATCCGGTCGCTTCCGTCCGCGGCGACGAGGTCGGCGCCCGGGCCGCACGAAACGCGGTCTCGACCGCCGCCGGCAGCGTCGATCCGATCGTTGCCTGCACGGGCAACGATGCGGTCCGGGCCTAGAGATCCCACAAGGAGGTCCGCCCGGGCGGTGCCGACGATCCGGCTCGCATCGGAGGAAGCCGCCAGGACCAGCGCAACCCCGGCTGCCGCGAGCAGGCCGGCGAGCTTCACCGAGTGCTGCTGTCGCCGTCCGTGTCCGGCGCCATCGACGGGTAGCGGTAGTCCGTCGGCGGGACGAACGTCTCCTTGATCGCGCGCGGGCTGACCCAGCGGATGAGGTTCCACATCGAGCCGGCTTTGTCGTTCGTCCCGGAGGCCCGGCCGCCACCGAAGGGCTGCTGGCCGACGACGGCGCCGGTCGGCTTGTCGTTCACGTAGAAGTTGCCGGCGGCGTAGCGGAGCGCGTCCTTCGCCTCGAGGACGGCATTGCGATCGTCGGCAAAGACGGCGCCCGTGAGCCCGTACGGCGCCGTCCGGTCGACGAGCTCGAGCGTCTCGCTCCACTTCCCCTCGGGGTACACGTAGGCGGTGACGACGGGTCCGAAGAGCTCGTCCCGGAGCAGGCGGAAGTCGGGGTCCTTCGTCTCGATCACGGTCGGCTCGACGAAGAAGCCCTCCTTGTCGTCGACTCCGCCGCCCACGAGCACCTCGGTCTGCTTGTGGGAGCGCGCTTCCTCGATCGCCTCACTCTGCGTCTGGAGCGACTTGGCATCGATGACCGCGCCCATGAAATTCTCGAAGTCGGCGACGTCGCCCATCTTGATCTGGGCCACCTGGTCGGCGAGCCGCTCGCGCAGCTCCGGCCACAGGTTCGACGGTGCGTAGACGCGCGAGGCTGCCGAGCATTTCTGCCCCTGGTACTCGAAGGAGCCGCGGACGATCGCAGTCGCGACGGCGTCGACGTTCGCGGAGGGATGCGCGACGATGAAGTCCTTGCCGCCCGTCTCGCCGACGATCCGGGGGTAGTTGCGGTAGGTGTCGATGTTCGAGCCGATCGTGTGCCACATCGAGTTGAAGACCGGGGTCGAGCCGGTGAAGTGGATGCCCGCGAGGTGCGAGCTCGCTAGGGCCGCGTCACCGATGTTCGCGCCGGAGCCGTACACGAGGTTGATGACTCCCGGCGGCAGGCCCGCCTCCTGCAGGAGCCCCATCAGGAAATGAGCCGAGTAGGAAGCTGTTCCGGCGGGCTTCCAGAGCACGGTGTTGCCCATCAGCGCGGCGCTCGCCGGCAGATTGGCGCCGATGGCGGTGAAGTTGAAGGGCGACACCGCGAAGACGAAGCCCTCGAGCGGGCGGTACTCCAAGCGATTCCATACGCCCTGCGACGAGATGGGCTGCTCCTCGTAGATCCGCGTCATGAACTCGACGTTGAAGCGGTAGAAGTCGATCACCTCGCACGCGGCGTCGATCTCCGCCTGGTGGGCCGTCTTCGACTGGCCGAGCATCGTCGAGGCGTTGAGCGTCGAGCGCCACGGTCCCGAGAGCAGCTCGGCCGCGCGCAGGAAGATCGCAGCTCGCTCCTCCCACGGCATCCGCGACCAGTCCTCCCAGGCCTCCCCGGCGGCCTCGATCGCGCGCTCAACCTCCGGCGCGCCGCCCTGATGGACGTCGGCGAGCACGTGGCTCTTGCGGTGGGGCATGACGACCTCGGCGGTCTTGCCGGTCGTGACGTCCTTGCCGCCGATGACGAGCGGGATCTCGATCCGCTCGTTTTGCATCTGGTCGAGCCGGCGCCGCAGCTCCTCGCGTTCCGCCGAACCGGGCGCGTAATCCTTGACCGGTTCGTTCACGGGCTTCGGGGGACGGGCGATTCCTGGGCTGCTCACGCCGTTGATTCTACGATTCCGGCGTGGCTCCAACTCACGTGCGCTACGAAGTGGACGGCTGGGGCGTGGGGGAGATGTGGCTCGAGGGCGAGCTGCTCCTTCACCACGAGCTGCCACGGGCCGGTGCGGCCGGGAACGGCGAGACGCACCCGCTCGCCGTGCGGCTTGCTCGCTACTTCGCGTCCGGGGAGGGCGATTTCCGGGACGTCGAGCTCGATCTCGACGGAGCGAGCGACTTCGAGCGCGCCGTGACGGACGTGCTACGGCGCGTCCCTTCCGGAGAGACGGTCACGTACGGCGGGCTCGCGGCTCTCGCCGGTCATCCGAACGCTTACCGCGCCGCGGGGACGTTCTGCGCGCGCAACAGGTTCGCCATCGTCGTCCCGTGCCATCGCGTCGTCGGAGCTGACGGGCTGGGCTCGTACGGCTCGCTCGGAGTCGAGTACAAGCGTCGGCTACTGGAGCTCGAGGGTGTCTCTCTCTGAAGACCTCCGCAACGAGCTCGCGGGGATCGCGCCGCGGAAGGAGTGCGACCGGTTGGCGGAGCTTTCGGGTCTCGCGCATACGGCGGGCAGCCTGCACCTGCGCGGGCGCGGCGAGATCGCGCTCCATCTCGACCTCGCGAGCCCCGCTGCGGCGCGGCGGGCTTTCAGTCTGTTGCGTGGGCTGGGCCTCACCTCCGAGATCCGTACCTACCAGCGCCACGCGTTCGGGCGCGAGACTCGGTACCAGCTCCATGTCGCCGGCGACGACCGGGCGCTGAAGGTGCTGCGCGATGCGGGCGTGGTCAGCGCCGGTCTCGCGCCACTCGAGCGGCCGCCGATGCGGGTCGTGGCGCGCGCGTGCTGCCGCGTGGCGTACCTGCGCGGGGCGCTGCTCGGCGGCGGCACGCTCTCCGGTCCACGCTCGCCTCATCTGGAGGTACGGAGCGCCACGCGCGAGGGCGCCGAGTTCGTGGCCTCCGTCGGCGAGCGGCTCGGCGTCAGGCTGAACGTGCTCGAGCGGCGCCGCCACGCGGTCGCCTACGCCAAAGGGCTGGGGCCGATCGCAGAGACGCTCGCCGCGGCGGGGGCGAGCGACGCGGTGCTCATCTTCGAGGAACAGGGCGTGATGGGGGCGACGAAGGCGCGGGCGAACCGGCTGGCAAACGCCGATACCGCGAACCTCGTCAGGACGAGCCGCGCGGCCCAGGTTCAGATCCGTGCGGTCAAGCGCCTGGAGCGGCGAGGAGCGCTGGCGGCGCTGCCGCCGAAGCTGCGTGAGATTGCGCGGCTGCGGGTCCGTCATCCCTCGCTGTCCCTCCGCGAGCTCGCCTCGAAGTGCAGCCCGCCCGCCACGAAGTCCGCGGCACAACGTCGTCTCGCGCGCATCGTCCGGCTCGCCGGGTTGTAGGTCGAGGCACGAGTGCGCAATACTTGATTTTGCGGCGGGTCTGTGCTCGTCCGGCGGCGGATTCAGACCCCGTTCGCCGCCAAGGTCCGGAGCGCGGTTCAACGGGAGGGGGAGGTCGTCCTCGGAGCTTCCCCTCCGGCCCGCCGCACTTATTTCTTTCGCTGGTGCCGGCGCTCCCGGCACCAGGGGCGCTGCCCATCCGCCGCTGCCGGTCCGTCGAACGAGGGACGGTTAGACTCGACGCATGGCCACCAAGGTCGGAATCAACGGCTTCGGCCGCATCGGGCGGAACCTCTACCGGGCGTGGTTGAAGCGCAGGCCAGGCTTCGAGATCGTGGCCGTCAACGACCTCGCACCGCCGGATGTGCTCGCGCACATGCTCAAGTACGACTCGACGCATGGTGTCCTCGAAGGCGAGATCAGTCACTCGGAGAACGAGATCACGGTCGACGGGAAGTCGTTCCGTGTGCTCTCGGAGCGCGACGCCTCGGCGCTGCCCTGGAAGGAGATGGGCGTCGACGTCGTCGTCGAGTCGACCGGGCTCTTCACCGACCGTGAAGGCGCCTCGCAGCACCTCACCGCCGGCGCGTCGAAGGTCGTCATCTCGGCGCCTGCGACGGATCCGGATATCACGATCGTGCTCGGCGTGAACGACGACAAGTACGACGGCGAGAAGCACCACCTCATCTCTAACGCCTCCTGCACGACGAACTCGGTCGGGCCGATGGCGAAGATCCTCCGCGACAGTTTCGGGCTCGAGTCGGGCTTCATGACGACGATCCACGCCTACACGACGGAGCAGCAACTCCAGGATCAGATCGCCATGACGCGCAAGGGCAAGGTCGATCTTCGTCGCATGCGCGCCGCGCCGCAGAGCATCATCCCGGCCTCGACGGGAGCGGCGAAGGCGATCGGCGAGGTGATCCCGGAGCTCAAGGGGAAGCTCGACGGCATGGCGATGCGTGTGCCGGTACCTGACGGGAGCGTGACCGATCTCGTCGCTGTCCTCGGCCGCGAGGCGAGCCGAGAAGAAGTGAACGACGCCTATCGCAGCGCCGCGGCCGACGACCACTGGGCCGGCCTGCTCGAATACACCGAGGACCCGATCGTCTCCTCGGACATCGTCGGCAACCCGGCCTCCTGCATCATCGACGGCCTCTCGACGATGGCACACGGAAACCAGGTCAAGGTCATCGGCTGGTACGACAACGAGTGGGGCTACTCGTGCCGGATCGTTGATCTGATCGACCGCCTGCTCTGAGTCCGTCCGCACAACTCTTAGCAAGTCCATAGCCGGCTCTTAAGCGGCTCTCAGTCGCGCCTGGTTCGCTGTCTAGACCGATGAGCGAACGAGCGAACAAACGCGTTTTGGTCGTTGCGAACGAGACCGTCGAGGGCGACGTGCTCCACGAGGCGATCGGAACAACCGGTGCGGCCGAGGTGCACGTCGTGGCCCCAGCCCTGAACTCGCGCTTGCGCCACTGGTTCTCGGACGAGGACGAGGCGCAGCGCGTGGCGCAGGACCGTCTCTCCGCGTGCTTGCAGCGAGTCCGCGAGGCCGGTCTCGATGCCCGGGGCTCGGTCGGCGACGGCGATCCCTTCCAGGCGCTCTCGGATGCGCTGCGTTTCTTCCCCGCCGACGAGATCGTCATCGCCACGCACCCGGAGGGCCGCTCGCACTGGCTGGCGCGGCACCTCGTCGAGCGCGCTCGCTAGCGCTTCGCCCAGCCGATCGTCCACGTCGTGGTCGATGTCGCGAACCACCGCGAGTACGTCGCACTGACCGCCGCTGCATAAGCTCCGGGCGCCGTGCAGCGCCCTCGCTCCGTCCGCCAAGCCGATGTCCCGGGAAAGCGCGTTCTCGTGCGCTCCGATCTGAACGTGCCGCTCGAGGACGGGCGGGTCGCCGACGACACGCGGATCCGCGCCTCGCTGCCGACGCTCGAGCTCTTGGTGGAGCGGGGCGCCGCTGAGATCGTCGTCTGCTCGCACCTCGGACGGCCGGACGGGGAAGACCCCGCTTTCTCGATGAAGCCGGTCGAGGCCCGGCTCCGGGAGCTCCTGCCGGACGGCCGGATCCAGGTGCTCGAGAACACGCGCTTCAACCCCGGTGAGAAGGCAAACGACGAGGGCTTCGCGCGCGAGCTCGCCGACGGGCGCGACCTCTACGTGAACGACGCCTTCGGCTCCGCGCACAGGGCGCACGCCTCCACCGAGGCCGTCGCGCACCTGTTGCCCGCCTACGCCGGCCTGCTCCTCGAGCGCGAGCTGGAGCAGCTGGGCCGGCTCCTCGGCGAGGTCGAGCGACCATTCGTGCTCATCTCCGGCGGGGCGAAGGTGACGGACAAGCTCGGCGTGCTGCGGAACCTCGGCGGCCGCGCCGACGAGGTACTGATCGGCGGCAAGATGGCCGAGCAGTTGCGCAGCGAGAGCCCGCTCGAGTTCGAGGTCCGGCTTCCGACCGACGTCGTCGCCGCGTCCGATTTCAGCGCATACGCCGAAGCGAAAGTGACGCCGTACGACGCGCTGCCCGAAGGCTGGCTCGGGCTCGACATCGGCCCCGAGACTCGCGACGCGTTCGTCGAGAGGATCGCCGGCGCCAAGACCGTCTTCTGGAACGGGCCGATGGGCGTCTTCGAGTGGCCGCGCTTTGCGGAAGGCACGAAGGCGGTCGCCGAAGCCGTCGCCGAGGTGGACGGGTACACGGTCGTCGGGGGCGCCGATTCGATCCGCGCGCTCGCCGAGCTCGGGCTCGTCGACGACGTCGACTGGGCCTCGACGGGCGGTGGGGCCGCCCTCGAGCTCCTGGAAGGGAAAGAATTGCCCGGAGTGGCAGCGATCCCGGAGGCGTAGCGTGCTCATCGCAGGCAACTGGAAGATGTACAAGGGCCCGGCCGAGACGGCCGAGTTCTGCGTCGAGCTGAAACGGCAGCTGGACGAGCTCGAGGCCGTCGACGTCGCGGTCTGCCCGCCGTTCGCGTCGCTCGCGGTTGCCGTCCAGATCCTCGCCGGGACGGAGATCGCCGTCGCGGCGCAGAACGTGCACTGGGAGCCGGAGGGCGCGTTCACCGGCGAGGTCTCGGCGTCGATGCTGCTTGAGCTCGGGGTCTACGGCGCCATCGTCGGCCATTCCGAGCGCCGCCAGTACTTCGGGGAGACCGACGAGATGACCGCCAAGCGCGCGCGGGCCGCCCTCGACGCGGGGCTCTCGGTGATCGCCTGCGTCGGGGAGACGGACGCCGAGCGCGAGGCGGGGGAGACGGAGGACGTCCTCCGGCGGCAGGTCTCCGTGCTCGAGGCCGACGTCAACCTCGTCGTCGCTTACGAGCCCGTGTGGGCGATCGGGACGGGGAAGACGGCGACTCCGGAAATCGCCCAGGAAGCGCACGCCTTGATCAAGAGCCTGCTCGACGTCCCGGTCCTCTACGGCGGGTCCGTGAAGCCCGAGAACGCGGCGGAGATCCTCGCCCAGCCGGCCGTGGACGGCGCGCTCGTCGGCGGCGCCTCGCTCGACGTGGAATCGTTCGGCGCGATTTGCCTCGCAGCTTCCCGCTCGTAGCGATCGTCATCCTGGACGGGTGGGGCCTTGCGCCGCCCGGGCCCGGGAACGCGGTCGAGCTCGCCGACACCCCGGTCTTCGACCGCCTGTGGGCCGAGTATCCGCATACGACGCTCGAGGCCTCCGGGGAGGCGGTCGGCCTCCCGCCCGGGCAGATGGGGAACTCGGAGGTCGGTCATCTCACGATCGGCTCCGGGCGCGTGCCCCTCCAGGACCTGATGCGCGTGAACAAGGCGATCGAGGACGGCTCGTTCTTCGAGATCCCGGCGCTCGTCAGCGCGTTCGAGCGTGGCGAGAACGTCCATCTGCTCGGGCTCGTCTCGTACGGCGGCGTGCACTCGCACATGAGCCACCTCCAGGCGCTGCTGCGCTTCGCGCCCGACAAGACGTGGATCCACGCGTTCACCGACGGCCGTGACGTGTCCCCGACGTCGGCCGTCAAGGACCTCGCCGAGCTGCCGGCGGAGAGGATCGCCACCGTCGCCGGCCGCTACTACGCGATGGACCGCGACAAGCACTGGGACCGAACCGACAAGGCCTACGAAGCCATCGTCCACGGCGAAGGCGTCCAGGGGACAGACCCCGTGCAGGAAGTGCGACGAAGCTACGACGCAGGTGTGACCGACGAGTTCATCGTGCCCGTGGTGCTCGAGGGCCGGCCGCGGCTGGGCCCGCAGGACTCGGCGATCTTCTTCAACTTCCGGCCCGACCGCGCGAGGCAGTTGACGGAGCGCCTGCTCGCCGCGCACTTCGACGTGACGACGATGACGCGCTACCAGGACGACTTCGACTGCCCCGTCGCCTTCGCGGAGCACGAGCTCACGGAGACGATGGCCGAGGTCTGCGCCGAGCACGGCATCCGGCAGCTGCACGTGGCCGAGACCGAGAAGTACGCGCACGTCACGTACTTCTTCAACGGCGGCCGGGAGGACGAGTGGGCCGGCGAACGGCGCATCCTCGTACCCTCGCCCCGCGACGTCCCGAGCTACGACCTGAAGCCCGAGATGTCGGCCGCGCAGGTCGCCGAGGAGTTCGACCGCGCGCTGGCCGAGGACGGCTACGGCTTCGCCGTCGTCAACGTCGCGAACCCGGACATGGTCGGGCACACGGGGTCGATTCCCGCGGCGATCAAGGCGGTCGAGGCGGCCGATGCCGCGCTCGCGACCATTCTGGCGGCGGTCGAGCGAGAGGGAGGAATCGCGCTCGTGACCGCGGACCATGGAAACGCCGAAGAGCTGCTCGACGCCGATGGCCGACCGCAAACCGCACACACGTCGAACCCCGTGCCGCTGATCGTGACCGACCACGATGTTTCGTTGCCGGAGGGCGGGGAGCTCAGCGATCTCGTTCCCACAGCAATTTCCCTGCTAGGCCTTGCAAAACCTTTACAGATGTCGGGCCACAATGTGACGGTCGAGAGCAAATAGCGGGTTATACTCGGCCACTCCTTAGATGCCCCTTCAGCAGCCTGATTTCGGCGTATTGAGGAAAGCCCAGCGCGGCGACGAGCGGGCTTTCACGCTGATCGTGCGCGCGTATGAGGTGCCGGTCTTCAACTACGTCCTCCGCCTCGTGGGCAACCGATCGCTCGCAGAGGATCTGACGCAGGAGGTCTTCCTCCGCGTCTTCCAGGGGCTCCCCAAGTTCTCGCTGCGCTCGAAGTTCACGACCTGGCTCTTCCAGGTCGCGAAGAACCGGGTGCTCGACGAGTTGCGCGCGAACGAGCGCAGGCCGCACCTGACCCTGGCGCTCGAAGACGTTCCGCCGCTCGAGGTCGTCGATGCTCCCTTCGAACGCGTCGAGGCGGTCGACGCTGTCTGGCGCTCGGTCGGGAACCTCACCGTCGACCTGAAGATGGCGCTCCTGCTGCGCGACGTCGTCGGCCTCTCGTACAACGAGATTGCCGACTCGCTCGAGATCACGCTCGCGACCGTCAAGTGGCGCATCTACAAGGCGCGGGAAGAGGTTCAGATCGCGCTGGCCAGTGAGGGCATCACCTTCGGCGAGGAGAAGAAGGACGCTTCCGCCGAATTGACCACGGCTTAGGCCCCGTGGGCTAGGCGCTCGGCGAGCGCTTCGGGCAGCACCCGCTCCCGGATCTCGGCCTGGGTGCGCGCGATGTCGTAGGGAACTCGGCCGAAGCGGGCCTGCCCGGAGGGAAGATTCAGCTCGAGCCAGGCGGCCCGCGGGTCGCCGTCGCGCGGCTGGCCGACCGAGCCGGGGTTCAGAAGCCAGCGTCCCGTGTCCAGCTCGACCTCCGATCCGTCGGGCGCGAGGTCGCCCTCGAGTCGTCCGTCGGAGAGCGTGAGCGCGAGCGCGATGTGACTGTGCCCGACGAGGACGACCGGTGCGACCGTCCTCTCGAGCGCGTCGCGCGCGGTCTCCTCGGTGATCACATATTCCCAGACGGGATCCCTCGGGCTCGCGTGATAGAGCTCGGCCCCTTCGACCTTCGCCTCGGGCAAGAGACTCTCGAGGTAGGCGCGGTGCTCGTCCAGCAGGACGGTTTGCGTCCAGCGGGCGCTGACCGCCGCGTCCGGGGAGAACTCCTCGAGGTCGAGCCGCTCGAGGACGCCGAGGTCGTGATTGCCCACGAGGCTGATCGCCGCACGCTCGCGAACGAGCTCGATCACTTCGTTGGGGCGAGGTCCGTAGCCGACGAGATCGCCCAGGCACCACAGCGCGTCCGGCGGGTCGGCGTCGATTGCCTCGAGGACGGCCTCGAGCGCGTGTAAGTTCGCGTGGATGTCGGAAATGACTGCAACGCGCAATGGCTTGTCCTCGCGGGTGACAACGATATCCCTGGTGCTCATGGCGCTGGCGTGGCTAATCGCCGCCCCGCTCCTCTGGCACTCGAAGGTTCCGGGCGATCTGAAGCTCCCGCACCTCGATCCGCACGACTACTTCAGCGGCTCCGAGCTCACGCGCACCGACCACTACGAACGGTTTCTGCGCATCGATAGCGTCCTCTCTTTCGTCGCCACGGTCATCGCGCTCCTCCTGCTCATCTGGCGTGCTCCACGCCTGGCCCGGAACACGGGGCTGGGCCCGATCGGCGCCGGGATGATCGTCGGGATGGTCACGATCGTCGTCGTCTGGGCGGCGAACCTTCCGTTCGCGGTGGCCGCACACTGGTGGGATCAGCGGTATGGGCTCGCGCACGGCCCCTGGATCGACTGGTTCCTCCAGCCCTGGGCGGAACTCGGCGGCAAGGTCGTCTTGGTGATGCTCCAGATCGCGGTCGTGATGCTGTTCGCCCGACGCTATCCCCGCAACTGGTGGCTCCCGGTGACTCCGATCTTCGTCGGGCTCATCAGCCTCGCGATCTTCGTCTCCCCGTACGTGTTGGCGCTCTCCGTCCATCCGCCTCAGAGGCCGGAGCTGCGTCAGGACGTGCAGACGCTCGAGCGGCGTGAGGGGATCTCGGGCACGCCGGTCGACGTCGAAAAGGTGAGCAACATGACGACGCAGGCGAACGCGTTCGCGACCGGGTTCGGGCCGACGAGGAGGGTGGTTGTCTGGGACACGCTCCTTAACGGCCGCTTCAGCCGCAGCGAGATCCGCTTCGTCCTGGCCCACGAGTTCGGGCATGTCGCCCGCGGCCACCTGTGGAAGAGCATCGGCTGGGTGGCCCTGTTCGGCTTTCCGCTCGCCTTCGCGCTCGCCCGGATCACCAGGCGCCGCGGTGGACTCGGTGACCCCGGGGTGCTGCCCTACGGGTTCCTCGTCCTGCTGCTGCTCCAGGTGGCGCTGACGCCGGCCCAGAACGTCGTCTCACGGCACGACGAGTCCGAGGCGGACTGGATGGCGCTCCAGACGACGCGCGACCCGGCCTCCGGGCGCGGCCTGTTCGAGAAGTTCTCGAAGGAGGACCTCGCGCAGCCGGACCCGCCCACCTGGTCGTACCTCTTCCTCGAGACGCACCCGACGAGCATGCAGCGGATCGCCATGACCGAGGCCTGGAAGGACCGGCAGAACCCTTAGGAGCCTTCGTCCGGAGGCTTTTCGCGGCCGGGCGTCTCCGGCAAGTTCCGGATCCCTTCCCGGCTGTGCCACTTCGAGTAGGCGTCGTTCATCGCCTCGAGCAGCTCGCTCATGAACGGCATCGACAGGTTCACCCGGGCGACCACGACGCCGGGCACGTCGCCCTGCTCGACCTCGTGGTCGATGCGCGCAAAGGTGAGCGTGAACTCGTAGTTCGAGAAGCCGATGTTTGCGAAGTTCGCGTAGACGCCCGCCATCACATCGGGGTCCATGTGGATGTTGAGCTGTCGCTGCTGGGCGTCGTCGTCCACGCTCTTACGATATACGCGTGGACGACACCTTCTCCGCCAGACGGATGCTGTACGCGCTCCTGGGCGCCGTCGCCGTCATCACCGGCGGGACGGTTGCCCTGCACTCGGCGGCCGACGAGTCCTGGCTGCAGGCGTTCTACCGCGCCGTCGTCACGAGCTCGCTCACGGGGCTGGACACGGTGCCGGCCAACACCGCCACTCGGCTGATCACGATCGCCCTCGTCCTCGCCGGACTGACTATCTTTGCCTTCATCGCGACGATCCTCGTCGAGGCGATCGCTCGCGGAGTCTTCAGTGGCGCACTGGCCGAGCGAAGGAGGCGGCGGACGATCGAGCAGCTCCAGGATCACTACATCATCTGCGGCTACGGCCGGGTGGGCCGCCGCGTGGCCGAGGAATTCCGTGAATCCGGCGCCAAGTACGTCGTCCTCGACTTCAACCTCGATGCCCTCGAGTTCGCGCGGGAGCACGGCGACCTGTTCATCGAGGGCAACGGGACAAAGGACGAGGATCTCGAAGCCACGGGGCTCTCGCGCGCGAAGGGCTTGGTCGCCTCGTCGGACTCCGATGTCGACAACCTCTACATCACCCTCTCGGCCCGGACTGCGCGGCCGGACCTGCTCATCGTCGCCCGGGCGTCCGATAAGGACGTGGCCGAGAAGCTCCGGCGCGCGGGCGCCGACCGCGTCGTCCAGCCGTACTTGACCGCCGGCAGGGAAATGGCCGCTCTCGTCCTGAAGCCGCAGGTGGTCGCGTTCATCAATGCCATCACCGGTACCGGCGGCGGCGACCTCCAGTACGAAGAGATCGAGGTCGCGGCTGCCAGCGGCCAGGCAGGCAAGACGATTCGCGCTCTCCGGATTCGGCACGAGACCGGTGCGGTCATCGTTGCGGTGCGAAGACGGGACGGTGCGTTCGACACGACCCCGGACCCCGACGCGGTGTTCGAGGTCGGCGACGTGATGATCGCCGCGGGCAGCTCGGGCGAGCTGCGGGCGCTCGAAGAGCTCTTCGCGCCTCGAGAAACCGTTGCCGGCTAGAGCCATCGAGAAACTGACGAAGCAGCTCGGCGAGGTGGCCGGGCTTCCTGTCGCGCTCGAGCGGCCTTCGAGCTCGGAGCACGGGGATTTCGCGACGAATGCGGCCCTTCAGCTCGCGCCGGAGCGGAAGCGGCCGCCCCGTGAGATCGCTGAGGAGCTCGCCGCCCAGGCAAGCGGGCTGGAGCTCGTCGAGCGCGCCGAGGTCGCCGGCCCCGGCTTCGTCAACCTCTGGCTTGCGCCTGCCTGGTACGGCGAGGCGCTGGCCGAGGTTCTCGAGGCGGGGGAGGGCTACGGCGGCGGCTTCGCCGATCCAGTGGAGCGGGTGCAGGTCGAGATGGTCTCGGCGAACCCGACCGGGCCGATCACGGTTGCGGCGGCCCGGAACGGCGTCTACGGGGACTCGGTCGCTCGGGTGCTCGCCCACGCCGGTCACACGGTCGAGCGCGAGTACTACTACAACGACGCCGGCGCGCAGATGGACCTCTTTCGAGCCTCGGTCGAGGCCGTTAGGCGAGGAGAGCAGGCGCCGGAGGCCGGGTACCAGGGGGCATACATCGCCGACCTGGCTGCCGTCGAAGGCGATCCGGTGCCGAAGATGCTCGAACAGATCCAGGAGACGCTCGAACGCTTCCGGATCCACTTCGATTCCTGGGCGCTCCAGAGCGAGCTCGCCGAGCGTCTGCCGGACCTTCTGCCCCGGCTGGACACCTACGAGAAGGACGGGGCCGTCTGGGCGCGCTCCTCGGCGTACGGCGACGAGGACGATCGCGTGCTCATCCGCTCCGCCGAGCAAGGGGGCGAGCCGACGTACCGCGCGGCGGACGTCGTCTACCTCGTCGACAAGCTCGAGCGGGGCTTCGACCGGGCGATCTACGTCCTCGGCGCCGACCACCACGGCACGCGGCAGTGGTACGGCGCGGTCGCCCGCATGCTCGGCTACGACCCGGAGCGCGTCGAGGTGCTGCTCTACCAGCTCGTCCATCTCGTCGAGGGTGGCCGGCAGAAAAAGGTCTCAAAGCGCCGCGGCGACGTCGTCTTCCTCGACGACTTCGTCGACCAGGTCGGAATCGACGCCGCGCGCTGGTACCTGATCAACCGCGGGCCCGACCAGACGATCGAGATCGACGTCGACCTCGCGGCAGAGAAGACGCAGAAGAACCCCGTCTACTACGTCCAGTACGCGCACGCGCGAATCGCCGGGATCCTCCGGAACGCTCCGAATGGACTTAGCAACAGTCTGTTGCAAAGTCCGGAGGAGTTGGCGCCCGAGGAGAAGGATCTGATCAAGCGGCTGACGGAGTTCCCGGACGTCGTCGAGGAGGCCGTTCTCCGCAGAGGCCCGCACGCGCTGCCGAACTACGCGATTCGCCTCGCCGACGACTTCCACCGCTTCTACCACGAGCACCGCGTGCTCGAGAGCGAGGTCCAGGACTTCCGGCTGGGCCTCGTGCGCGCGACGCAGACCGTGATCGCGCTCAGTCTCCACCTCGTCGGGGTCGAAGCTCCGGAGCGGATGTGAGAGGATTGCCGGCGTGACGCAGGCTGCCGAGACTGGCGCGCCGGCAGGGACTTCCGGTCTGCTTCCCGACCGCAACCTCGCGCTCGAGCTCGTGCGGGTGACCGAGTCGGCCGCGATGGCCGCGGGCCGTTGGATCGGACGTGGGGACAAGATCTCCGCCGACCAGGCCGCCGTCGACGGGATGCGGCACATGCTCGGGACGACGAACATGTCCGGCGTCGTGGTCATCGGCGAGGGCGAGAAGGACGAGGCGCCGATGCTCTACAACGGCGAGGAGATCGGCTCCGGCAGCGGGCCCGAGGTGGACGTTGCGGTCGACCCCCTCGAGGGGACGACGCTCTGCGCGAAGGGCCAGCCGAACGCGATCGCCACGATGTCCGCCTCCGAGCGGGGGACGATGTTCTTCCCGGGCGCGGCCGTCTACATGTACAAGATCGCCTGCGGCCCCGAGGGCGCCGACGAGGTGGACGTCGAGGCGCCGCCGGCCGAGAACGTGAGGCGCGTCGCGAAGGCGAAGGGCGTCAAGCCGAGCGACGTGACGGTCGTCGTCCTCGAGCGCGAGCGGCACAAGGACCTGATCGCAGAGCTGCGGTCGGTCGAGGCGCAGGTACTGCTGATTCCGGACGGCGACGTAGCCCCGGCGATCGCAGCCGCACGGCCCGGATCCGGCGTCGACCTGCTGATGGGAATCGGCGGCACGCCCGAGGGCGTTCTCGCGGCCTCCGCGCTCAAGTGCGTGGGGGGCGTGCTGCTCGGGAAGCTCTGGCCGCGGGACGACGAGGAGCGCCAGAAGCTCGTCGACGCGGGCTACGACCTCGACCGGGTGCTGTCGACCGACGACCTCGTCGGCGGGAACGAAGTCTTCTTCGCCGCCACGGGAGTCACGACCGGCGCGTTGTTGCGGGGTGTCCGCTACACGCGCGACGGGGCGATCACCGACTCGATCGTGATGCGCTCGAAATCCGGGACCGTGCGCCGCATCGAAGCCCACCATGCCTTCGGAAAGCTCGAGGCGCTCTCGGGCCGGCGCTTCCAGACCGGCACCGACCTCACCGTCTGACGTTTCGGGCTCTGTGGACCGCGTTTGTGTAACGGCCGGAGCTCTCGGATGACTGTGCGCGTATGAGACTGTTTCTGCTGCCGCTGGTCGTTCTCGCCGCATTGGCGCTCGCGCCCGCGGCGATGACGGGCGCCGCCGGGCGCGCGCCGGTTATCAAGTACCAGGACGACCAGTTCGGCGCGATCCTCGCGACGCCGAAGAAGCAGGCGCTCTACTACTGGAACGTCGAGCAGCGCGCCGGCGGGAAGATCAGGTGCAAGGGCTCGTGCGCCAGGGCGTGGCCGCCGCTGATCGTCCGCCGCCGCTCTGCCGTGCCGCGGCGCATCGCGGGCATTCCCGGCCGCTTCGGCGTGATCCGGCGCCCGGACGGCCGGCTCCAGGTCACGCACCGGGGGTTGGCCGTCTACACGTACGCGCACGAGCAACCCGAGCAGGTGCTCTGCGACGACGTGAACGGCTGGTTCGTCGTTCGCCTCCGCTAGCCCGTCCGCCGGCGTGTTCGGAGGGGTGCCGAGCCGCCATGTCCAGGGACCTGGTACCGGGACATGTGCCGAGCCGCCATGTCCAGGGACCTGGTCCCAGGACAGGTCCGGAAGGGCTAGCCGAAGGTGACGAGGAGCCGGGAGATCTCGGCGTCCCGCAGGCGCAGGATCAGCGTCCCCGCCCGCGCCGCCGGTTCGGCGCGCCAGGCGTAGTCCGCGACGACGAGGTCCTCCGCCGACTCGCGGGTGCGTAGGATCACGATCTCGTCGTCCGGCGGCTGGTCGACGTACGCCTGCGCGATCGCAGGCTTGCCGCGGAAGGGCCCGACAGGGACGCCGTCGAACGCGAGCTCGGCATCGTCGGCGAACTGCTCGAGCATCGGTCCATAGTCACCCGAGCGGACCCCCTCGTTGAACCGCTCGACGTGGGAATGGAGGAGCTCCTCGCTAAGCGACTTCGGCCGTCTCCCAGTCAGGCGCATAGGAGCCCGAGCGCGCGGCGCCGTTGAACTTCGCCCGCCGGTAGAACGCCTTTTGCGCATCTTCCACTTTGCTCTGCTCGCCGGCCCAGGCCTTGAGCGCCGGTGCCTGGAGCGCGCGCCCGTACGAGAACGAGAGCTCCCACGGATGGGGCCCGCGCGCGTTCATCGCGTTCAGGCGCCTCGTTGCGTCCTCGTCCGACTGGCCGCCCGAGAGGAAGACGATTCCCGGGACCGCCGCGGGCACCTCGTTCTTCAGGCACTTGATGGTCTGCTCGGCGACGGCGTCGTCGTCGGCCTGGTCGGGGCAGTCGTAGCCAGACAGCACCATGTTCGGCTTGAGGAGCATGCCCTCGCGCTCGACCCGCTGGTCGAAGAGCTCGGTGAACACGGCGCGCTGCGTCTTGACGGTGACGTGGTAGCTCGTCTCGATCGTGTGGTCGCCGTCCATCAGCACCTCGGGCTCGACGATCGGCACGAGACCGGCCTCCTGCGAGAGCGCGGCGTAGCGGGCGAGCGCGTGCGCGTTCACCCAGATGCAGTAGTCGGTTGGTATTCCCGGCCCAATCGAGAGCACCGCGCGCCACTTCGTGAAGCGCGCGCCGAGCTCGTAATACTCCGCGAGCCGGTCGCGCAGGCCGTCCAGCCCCTCGGTCACGGTCTCGCCAGGCGCGCCTGCCAGCGGCTTCGCGCCCAGGTCGACCTTGATCCCGGGGATGATCCCGCGATCGGTGAGCAGCTTCGGGAACGGCGTCCCGTCGGAAGCTGACTGGCGGATCGTCTCGTCATAAAGGATCACGCCGCTGATGAACTCCTCGATCCCGTCCGTCGTGAAGAGCAGCTCGCGATAGTCTCGCCGCGCGCCCTCGGTCGACTCGACGCCGATCGAGTCGAGGCGCTTCTTGATCGTGCCGGTGCTCTCGTCGGCGGCGAGGATCCCTTTGCCCTCGGCGACGAGATCGTTCGCGATCGTTTCCAGGTCGGTCTTCGTCATTGTCGCCATCTCGTCCTCCTGTTTCGTCGGGAGGATTATCGCCGTTGCTGAGCTATCCTGGGCGAGCTTCGCGGACGTAGCTCAGTTGGTAGAGCATCAGCTTCCCAAGCTGAGGGTCGCGGGTTCGATCCCCGTCGTCCGCTCTCTCTCCTTTTTACGAGGGCCAGGCCTCTGCGAGTTTTCGGCGTGTCTCCGTCAGGTGCTCCGGAAGGACCTTCACGTCGGCGAGCACCGGCATGAAGTTGGTGTCGCCCGCCCAGCGGGGGACGAGATGCAGGTGGACGTGGTCGGTGATGCCCGCGCCGGCGATGCGGCCCAGGTTCCATCCGAGGTTGTACCCCTGAGGCCCGTACACCTCGGCCAGCGCGCCCATGCCCTGGCTCCCGAGGCGGTGGATCTCGACGGCCTCCTCGTCGTCGAGCTCGGCGAAGTCGCCGACATGCCGCACCGGCGCGATCAGCAGGTGCCCCGACGCGTACGGAAACTTGTTCAGCACGACGAAGGCGCGCCGGCCTCGGTGCACGACGAGCCCCTCCTCGTCGGCGCCTTCGTACGCGATGCAGAAGATGCAGCCCTCCTGCTCGTCGGCGCTGCCGACGTACTCGAGTCGCCACGGAGCCCACAGCGGACGTGTCACGACGCCGCTTCTATCAGGAGGAGGCCGCCGGGGCTAGAGCCAATCGCGGCGTTTGGCAACCCCGACGGTGAGGAGAGCGACTGCCCCCATCACGGCGATGACGACGTAGAAGGCCCACGTCGCCGCGAAGAGGCCGACCTTGAAGTTCATGCCCATCACGCCGGCGATCAGCGTGCCGGGCAGCAGCGTGACCGACGCGAGCGTCAGGACTTTCATGATCGCGTTCGTGCGATGGCCCGTCCTTGCGATCAGCACGTCGAACGAGCCAACGACGCTTTCGCGCGCATCGCGCGCCTCTTGCACCGTCGCTTCGAAGCGGCTCAGGAGAGACTGAAAGCGCTCTCCGGACCTGTCGTCGCCGAGCGCCTCGAGCTCGGGATGGGTGAGTGCGGTCAGTGCCGAGCGGTGCGCGGTGAGTGCGCGCCGGAGGACGCCGACCTGGCGTCGCTCGGCGACGAGTCGTTCGATGTCCCACTCCGTGCCGTTCCCGCGCATTGCCTGGACATCGAACTCGTCGAGGCGCTGCTCGAGCCGGTCGAACGCACCCGAGTAGGCGCCCAGCACCCATTCCAGCAAGGTGGCGAGGAAGCCGGGCCCGTCGAGCACGCCGGTGTCGCCCGAGCCCGAGACCCGGTCTGCGAATTCCTGTAGCACCGCGACGGGTCGATCATGCGCGGTGATCACCCAATTCTCGCCGACGACACACTCGAGCGCGACGAGGTTTTCCTCCTCGTCTTCGCACGGCGAGTACGTCGTTATGTGGATGTATCGGCCGCAGTCATTGAAAGCGGCCCGTTCCGAGGATGACGCCAACTGGTCACGCGTCACGTCGTCGAGCTGGAACGCCTGACCGATTTCCTCGGCTCGCTCAGCGCTGCGCTCGTCGATGTCGACCCAAAGGAGCTTCGAGCCGTCAAGCTGCTCCGGGCTCTCTGGCAGATCGTCGAGCCGATCGACCTGCTCGCGGTCGAACAAGATGGCGCTCACTGTGCGATTCCCCTGCTCACCGGCGGCTTGCTACCCGGGTCGTCCACCCTTCAAACGCTGCTAGGGTCACCCGCGCCAGAGTTCTCAGGGGAGTACGAGAGAAGGGGGATGTCCATGGGAAAGCGACAGTTCGCGATCCTCGTGGTTGCTCTTGCGTGTGTGCTGGCGCCGGCGGCGATCGCCGGCCCGTTCACCGTTGGGCCGCTCAGTTTGATCTCGGGGCCCAGCCCGTTCGCCGGCTGTGACCCGGGGCCCGGCGCGACGAACTACCTGAACGCCGAGGTCGAGCCGTGGGTGGCGGTCAACCCGACCAATCCGGGCAACATCATCGGCGTCTACCAGCAAGACCGCTGGTCGGATGGCGGGGCCCGAGGGCTCGTCGCCTCGGTGACGCACGACGGCGGGACGACCTGGAGCCGATCGTGGGCTCCGTTCACGTTCTGCTCCGGCGGGAACGCCGGTAACGGCGGCGACTTCGAGCGGGCCTCGGACCCGTGGGTGACGTTCTCGCCGAACGGCAACGCGTATCAGATCGCGCTCAACTTCAACGGGAGCGACTTCGTGAACGCGATCACGGTCAGCAAGTCGGTCAACGGCGGCGACGCCTGGAGCCCGTTGACGACGTTGACCCGTGAAGACGGCGCACAGAATGTGTCGTTCGTCGACAAGGAGTCGATCACCGCCGATCCGTACGACTCCAACTACGTCTACGCGGTCTGGGACCGTGGCCGCATCCCGACCGACCGGGCGAACATCAACGCGTTTCACGCGTTCTCGTTCCGCGGGGACATCTGGTTCTCAAGGACGACGAACGGCGGTGCGAGCTGGGAGCCGGCCCGTGCGATCTTCGCTCCGCGGGAGAGCAAGTTCTCGATCGGCAACCAGATCGTCGTCCTACCGAACGGCGACCTCGTCGACGTCATGTTCCTCGGGCACGGATCGGGTCGCCAGCGCAGCGGCTGGGACGTCGCGATCGTCCGCTCGACCGACCATGGGGCGACGTGGTCGTCGCCGATCACGGTCAGCAGTGTCCAGGCCGTCGAGGTGACCGATCCGGAGACCGGGCAGGCCGTCCGGACCGGAGACGTCATCCCGGAGGTCGCGGTCGACCACTCGACCGGGGCGCTCTACGTCGTCTGGCAGGACGGGCGCTTCAGCAGTCCTCCGCCCGGTCACGCCTATACGGGCATCGCGTTCTCCAAGTCGACGGACGGCGGCTTCACCTGGTCGACGCCTGTGCAGGTCAACCAGCGGCCCGACGTGCAGGCATTAACGCCGTCGGTCGAGGTCTCGGCCGATGGGACGGTCGGCGTGACGTACTACGACTTCCGGAACAACACATCCGACCCCGACACGCTCCCGACCGACTACTTCATCGTCCACTCCCACGACGGCGGGGCGACCTTCGGAGACGAGGCGCACGTGGCGGGGCCGTTCGACATGAAGACCGCCCCACGCGCGGGCGGCTTCTTCGTCGGCGACTACGAGGGGCTGGCGACGATCGGGGACACGTTCGTTCCCGTGTTAGTGCAGGCGAACTCAGGCAACACTGCGAACCGGACCGACGTCTTCGAGACGACGGCCGGCCCGTAGAGGACACGTCCCTGGCGCCCGCCGGATCGCGGGCGGGCGCCAGGGGTTCCGACTAGATCCAGCGCTTGTAGCGGAAGAACCCGACCATCCCGACGAGCGCGCCGACCATCACGGCGAGGATGACCCAGAACGCCGCGTGCGTATGCTCGCCCGGGAAGAGCACGTTCATCCCGAAGACGCCGGTGATCACGGTCAGCGGGAGCATCGTCACGGAGATGATCGTCAGCAGGCGCAGGACGTCGTTCTGGCGGTGCGCGATCGCCGCCTCGTTCGTGCTCTCGAGGGCCTCGACGACCTCCTTGTAGTTGTCCAGGAGGTCCCAGATCCGCTCAGAAGCGTCCACGATGTCGTCGAAGTAGAGGTCGAGGGCCTCGGGCAGGAAGCGCTCGATCTTGCGCTCGAGCAAGCGCAGAGTGGGGCGCTGCGGCTTGATGATCTTGCGGAACGAGATGATCTCCTGCTTCGCGCGGGAGATGTCACGCACGATCTCCTCGAACCGGCGGTCCTCGATGTCGTCCTCGATCGAGTCGAGCTTGTGCCCGATCTTGTCCAGGATCGGGAAGCAGTAGTCGAAGAGGTCGTCGAGGACGTGGTAGAGGAGGTAGCCGGAGCCCTTCGAGAAGAGGCTCTCGCGCAGCTCGGGCTCGGCAAGGCAGCGCTGGAAGAGCCGAGAGACGGGGAGCAGCTCGACGTTCGGCAGCGTGACGAGGTAGCCGGGGCCGAGGAAGACGTCGAGCTCGGCAGCGTTCAGACGCTGGACGGCCTTGTCGTAGAACGGGAAGTGGAGCACCGCGAACAGGTAGTCCGGGTACTCGTCGACCTTCGGCCGCTGACGCTTGGAGAGGACGTCCTCGACGTCGAGTGGATGCCAGCCGAAGCGCTCTGCGAGCTCGGTCGAGGCGCCCTGATCGGGAGCGTCGAGGTGGATCCAGGTGAGGCCGTTGGCGGAGAGCTCAGCCGGCTCGCGGCGTGCGGCGACGACCGGCTCCTCGGCCGGCGTGCGTGCGCGCTGGCGCTTGATGCGGGGCAGGCTTGGCATTGGTACTGAGGGGGTCGTCCACCGTCATTTCTCTTCGCCATCGTACCCGTGGCGTCCTCTGAGCACACCCACCGGTTTGCGTCGAAATGTGCACGATGAGCCCGGCCGGGTTATGGTCGCCCAATGGGAATCCGCACGAAGATCGCGAAGAACGTCCAGCCGCACCTCGAGCCCGGCGAAACGCTTCAGGCCGGCTTCCCGGCGCAAGGCGGGATCAACCCCTGGTGGGTCCTCCTCACCGGCTGGATCCTCTTCATCTGGTTCTCGAAGTTCATGATCATCGCGGTCACGGACCGGCGCATCCTGCTCTTCAAGGCGAGCCTGGTCGCAACGGGCAAGCCGAAAGAGCTCGTGGGAACGTTCCCGCGCGAGACGCGCTTCGGGCCGACCTCGGGCATCTTCGGAAAGATCGAGCTCGGCGGGAAGCGGTACTACGTGCACAAGCGGTTTCGCCAGGACCTCGAGACGGCCGACGCGGCCGCCGGCACCGCGGCGACACCCGCCACCGCGTAGCTTCCGACTCTCAGCGCACGGGAGGAACACCCCTGGCGACAGCGTAGATCGCAGCCCACTGCCGCGCGTCGAGGTCTCGGGCGCGCGCATCGGGTGCGAAACCCAGGGTTGGGGCCAGGCGTTTGACCTGGAGCGCGGGGAGCTGTGCGCCCAGCGCTCGTCGGACCGGGAGGTGAGCACGAAAGGCCTCGGAGAGGAAGCGCCAGTACCGCTCGGAGTCGTGAGCCGGGACGAGGGGTAGTCGGCGGCGCTCGAAGCGAACGATCGCCGCGTCGACGCTCGGCGGCGGTGAGAAGGCCGTTCGAGCAATGTGGCCGGTGACGGTCACGTCGTACCACGCCCGCCAGTAGGTGCTCTTCAGCGTCGCCGGCCAGACGGCTGCGTGCTTGCGGGCAAAGTCCCATTGCACGACCACATCCGCTCTTCTGAGCGCTCCGCGGGGATCGCGGAGCATGTGGGCCAAGATCGCGCCGGAGCGTGCAAACGGCAGGTTCGCGACGACCGCGAAAGGGCGTGCCGGCCATTCCCAATCGAGCGCGTCGGCCTCGATCACGGTGACGGCGCGATTCGAGTCGAAGCGCCGGCGAAGCTCTCGGGCGAGGTCGGCAGCAAGTTCGAGCGCAAGCACCTCTGCGCCGGCGTCAGCGAGGGCACGCGTTAGAGCGCCGGCGCCGGCCCCGATGTCGACGACGAGATCGCGGGCAGCGACACCTGTCTCGCGAACGAAGTCGGATGCGAGCCGGCTGCTACGAAGAAAGTGCCGCCCGGGCGGACCCTGTGCGGGTCGCCGCCGAACGGCCACGGAAAACCACCATCGCCATCGCGTTCATTGTATGTCTTGGAAGCGGAGTCGGCCGGAGCCGGACTGCCTCTCGGTTTCCTGACGCGTCGCTCAGACCCCGTATGCGAGCGGAACAGTGCCGAGTCGCACGGGCCGCTCGCAGGAGGGGGCTGAGCGGCGCGAGGCTGTGGGCGGAGCCGGGCTTCGCCCGGCGGGAGCCCACAGCCGGTCAGGGAAGCGAGATGCGCCTGGCAGGAATCGAACCTGCGACCTCGCGCTCCGGAGGCGCGCGCTCTATCCCCTGAGCTACAGGCGCTTACCAGCCAGTCTAGCGCCGGAAAAAGAACGCTCGGACACGTTCTCCTCTACGGACGTTGACCTAGTGCGTGTGGTCGAACAAGTTCTGCAGTATGCAGCCGGCGGGCCCGGATCGCACCGTGCCGCCGAAGTTGAGAGCACCCGCGTCAAAGACCATCGCGCCGGCCGTTGTCTCGTAGTAGGTCATCTCGGCATCGACGCCCGCGCCGTAGAGGGCCGGGGCTTGGGCGACAAGGACCGTCTGCGGAGGCGAAGCCGCAGCCCGGGCGTCGATTTCAAATCCATACGAGCCGAAACTATCGCCGTTCGACAGTCCACAGCCGGTGAACAACCACGGTAGCTGGTCGCTTCCACGGACCTGGAAGGCCGCGAGCCTTCCGCCTGCGTCATTGCCCCGATATTGGGCTCCAACCAGCGCGGCTTCCGGGCGTCCCAACGACCGCCAATGGGCCGTGCGGGTCAACACGTTGGCGACTCGCTTGGTCCGCCAGAAGAAGTTGTTGGCGGACATGAAGATCAAGTGCCCGCCAAGATTCCGGTAGCCCGTGACTGCGTTGTAGGTGTGGGGAGACACGTATTCCTCGTGCCCTTCGAAGACGACCAAGTCGTAGTTGGCGCGCAGAGCCGCCGCGCTGGCTTGGTCCATGTAGCCGTCTGTCAGATAATCCGCGCCGGCTGCGTGCATCGCAAACCAGCTCAGGGCAACGGCGTCCCACTCGCCGAAATGGAGCGGTACGCCGCGGCTCAAGTAGGGCCGCGCCAGGTTGACGTGGCGCTGCTCCTCGCCCATGTACCACGTATCTCCATATCCGTCACCGTTCTTGTCGTAGAAGTTGTATGCCTGCCATGTGTAGGTTGGCAGGACAACTGCGACCCGGGCCGCGCTGGGATGTGCGGGCCAGACGACAAGTGGAGCGAAGCCGCGGCGACCATCGCCGGCTTCAAGCCGAACGAAGTAGAGCCCGCTCGGCCAGTTGCCAATGGCAACGTGCAGTGAGCGCGGACGGGAGCGCCAACGGCTCCAGTCGAGCTGGACCGGCGGTCCCATTGGGTCGCCGGTGAGTGTTGTCGCGTTCGTGTCGTAGCTTGCAGTCCCGCCGAACCGGAAGAACTGAAGTGTCAGTGCGGGTGCATCCGCGGAGACCGTCAGCTCGACAGTCCGCTCGGGGAAGGTCCCTTGGACGTTGAAGAACCCGTCCAGGCCCTGCACTCGAATGACCGGCCCCAGCGCAGTTCCGCGCCGGTGTGCGGCTTCTGAGGACAGTGCTCCGTAGTGGACCAATCCTCGATCAGACTGAACCGTGAGTTGGCACAAGTAAGTGCCGGGTGGTGTCGAGGCCGGCGGGATCCAGGTGAGAACATGACTACCCGCGGCGAACTGCTCCTCCTCGTGGTAGATCGGTTGCAGAGGAACCCGCCTCGTCGGCCCGATGTCCAGGGTGACAAGCGCCGCGCGGGCCAGCTTGAAACGGATAAAGGCACGACCGTGGTCGCCGCCGGGTACAACTGTCGCGAGCAGCATTCGGTCGCCGGCAAAGGGGTGGCCGCCGTTGTCGACGCGTAGATTCCTGATGATCGGGTTGCTCGTCCTTGCCTGGGCTGCAGTCACCGAAGCGACGACGAGGCACAACATGACCGCGAGGTCGAAGCCACGGCGAAGACGAAACATCCGAGACACCTAGATCACCAGGTTAAAGAATGCCCCGGCCCACGTTTCCGCGGGCCCGGGGCAGAGGTTTGGCTTGGTCGGTCAGGGAGCTCGGTAGAAGAGCCAGGCGTCCTGCATGCGCGTGGCCTGGCCTGCCGTGAACTCCGTATAGCACTGGTCGTACGAGTAGTCCATGTAGTTGTGGATGGGGTCGAGGCCGGGCTCGGAGCAGGTGTCCTTGCCGGCCGGGCACCCCGAGGTCGGTGTCAGTTCCGGGGGCGTGTCGTCGACGTAGTCGCCGTGCGCGTTGCAGCCGCCGAAGAACGTGTGCTCGAGGTTGAGCCAGTGACCGGCCTCGTGCGTTGCGGTCTCGCCCTGGTCGTACCGGCCCGCGTACGTGTCGGACGCGCCTCGCAGCGACTCCCAGTCGATGACAATGCCGTCGAGGTACGCGTTCCCCTTGTTGACGATGTCCGGCAGATAGGCCCAGCCGAGGTACGGGCCGGCAGTCGTCAGATACATGTTGAGCGCGTTATTCCCGCCCGTGTGCAGGGCGCGCTTCATGTCACGTTCGTCGTTGCCGGGCCCGGCGTAGAACCAGTTGGCGTTGACACTGCGCGTGACGTCGGCGAGCGTGAAGCTGAAGCCCGTGGCAAAGCCGCCCTCGAAGCCGGCGTAGGTCGCGTTCAACACGCGGATCTGGTCGCGGATGAGGCGGTTGGACACGTTGCCGATGACCCCGTCCGGGCTCACCACGTGGACGTAGACGGGCACCGACGCGCTGAAGCTGCGGCCCGTGCCCGGCTGGGCCCCGGGATTCTCGACCGTCTGGTTCAGGTTCGGCTCACGCGCGCTCTCTCCGCGTGCGGTCGAGGTGACGGCGAGCTGCTCGAGGCTGCTGAACTGCGTCGAGACGCCGCAGATTCGAGACGGCGTGAATGTCGCCGCCGAAGCCGGCGACGCAAAGAACGAGGCCATGATCGCCGCCGTGGCGACGATCGTCGCAAGTGAAGCTCCGCGTACGAGAGCCTTTCCCATGTTTCCCCCTATCGTTTTGCTCTGCGAGCGGTCCAAGCGTAGGCGGCGGCCAGAGAGATTTCAATATTTCGGCGCTGTAGGGTGCGGCCGTGAAGCTCACGGCCCGGATCTCCACGCTCGAGCTCGCCGAGACGTTCGTCATCGCCCGGAGCTCGCAGGACACTGCCGAGGTCGTCTTCGTGGAGATCGAGCACGAGGGCAAATTCGGCTACGGGGAGGCGACGCCGATTGAGCGCTACGAGCAGTCCGCCGAGTCGGCGCTCGCCTACCTCGAAGAGCACGCCGAGGCGCTGGGCGACGATCCCTGGGCGCTGGAGGAGATCGAGGCGCGCCTGCCCCGCGAGCAGTTCGCGGCGCGGGCCGGCATCGACGCCGCGCTCCACGACCTGCAGGGGAAGCTCGCGGGCGTGCCCGTCTGGCGACTGCTTGGACTTCGGCGCGCCGGGCCGCCCACGTCCTGGACGGTCTGGCTCGGCGATCCCGACGACATGGCCCGTCGTGCCGAGGCCGTCGGGGACAGGTTCAAGCGCCTGAAGCTGAAGCTCGGCGGCGGCGACGGCCTCGACGTCGATCGCGTCCGCGCCGTCCGCGGGGTGACCGATCTCCCGCTGATGGTGGACGTGAACGAGTGGTGGTCGCTGGACGAGGCGCTGGAGGCGCTGCCGCAGCTCGCGGAGCTCGGCGTCGAGTACTGTGAGCAGCCGCTGCCCGCGGGCGACCCCGGTGGCGCCACCCTCAAGGAGCGCTCGCCGCTCCCGGTCTACGTCGACGAGGACTGCCATGTTGCAGCCGACGTGCCGGCCTGCGCCGAGCGTGCCCACGGGGTCAACATCAAGCTCGCGAAGTCGGGCGGGATCCGAGAGGCGATCCGCATTGCGCACGTCGCCCGCGCGCTCGGCCTCGGCGTCATGCTCGGCTGCATGAACGAGTCGGGCCTCGCGGTCGCAGCAGGCGCCCAGGTCGCAAGCCTCTGCGGCCACGTCGACCTCGACGGGAACCTCTTGCTGCGCCACGACCCGTGGCCGGGCGTGGAGCTCGTTGACGGCGTCCAGGTTCCCTCCGACGAACCGGGTCTCGGTGTCAGAGAAGCGATACCTGATCCTCGCTGAGGGGCAAAGCGGGGATCCGCACTACGGGAAGACGATGCGGGGCGTCGTCGCCTACAGCCCGTACCCGACGGTGGCGATCCTCGACTCGAAGCGGGCCGGTGAGAGCTACGAGGGGATCCCGATCGTCGGCGCTGTCGTCGACGCGCTCCCCTTCGAGCCGACGACCGCGCTCGTCGGCGTCGCCACGCAGGGCGGCCGCTTCCCGCCTGCCTGGCGCGAGCTTCTGAAGGCGTCGATCGAGGCCGGCCTCGACCTCGAGAACGGCCTACACGAGTTCGTCTCTGACGATCCGGAGCTGGCCGAGCTGGCGGCGCGTCACGGCGTCGAGCTCCGCGACCTCCGCAAGCCGCCGGCCGATCTGAGCGTCCCGACCGGCGAGAACCTCCGGCTGGCCGCGAAAGCCGTGCTCACCGTCGGGTCCGACTGTGCGATCGGGAAGAAGACCGTTGCCATCGAGCTCGACCGGGAGGCGCAGCGGCGTGGTCTGAAGTCGGTCTTCGTCCCCACGGGGCAGACAGGTGTGGCGATCGCGGGCTGGGGCATCGCTGTCGACGCCGTCGTCGCGGACTTCATCGCAGGCGCCGCGGAGAGGCTCGTCGTCGAAGGGGCGGGGCGCGGGGGAGAGCTGCTCTTCGTCGAGGGGCAGGGCTCGCTCACGCATCCGGCGTACTCCGGTGTCACGCTCGGGCTCATGCACGGCTCGGCTCCGCACGCGTACGTCCTCTGCCACGTGGCGGGCGCAACCGAGATCGAGGGCTATCCGGGCTACCCGCTTCCGCCGCTTCCCGAGCTCATCGAGCTGCACGAGCGGGTCTCGCTGCCGTTGCGCCCTGCACGGGTGGCGGCGATCGCGCTCAACACGCGGGCGCTGAGCGAGGAGGACGCGCACGCGGCCGCCCGCTCGGTCGCGGAGGAGACGGGGCTTCCGGCCGACGACCCGGTGCGGTTCGGCTCCGGCCAGGTCCTCGACGCCGTCCTATCGGTCCTGCAATCCTGATGGGCGAGGGCCTCGTGAAGAACAGACTGAACACGGCCGTGAGGCTGACGTTTGCGTGTGCCGCCGTAGCGCTGGTCTTCGCGCCGGCCGGGGGCGCCGACATCCGCGTGGGCGTCGCCGACGACCACCCGAAGACGTCCCCGGCAATCGCCCAGCAGTTCTACGATGCGATGAACGACGTCGGCCTGACCGAGAACCGGATCGCGGTCCTGTGGGACTCGGCGCATCCGACGACGATCCCGGAGCGCGACCAGATCGAGCACGCAATCCAGGGGGCGACGGCGCACGGCGTCCACGTCACTCTGTCGATCTACCCCGACCGGGCGCGCGCGATCACCGGCTCGCCGCGGGCCGCCGCAGAGTTCGCCGCGTTCACCGCGCTTGTCGCGCGGACGTTCCCGCAGGTGAAGGACTTCACCGTCGGCAACGAGCCGAACAAGGCGCGCTTCTGGCAGCCGCAGTTCAACGCGAATGGCACCGATGCGGCCTGTGGCGCCTACGAATCCCTTCTGGCTGCCTCGTACGACTCGCTCAAGGCAGTTGATCAGGGCATCACCGTGATCGGCGTCGGCCTAGGCCCGCGGGGAAGCGACAATCCCTGGGCCGCGGGCAACCTCTCGATCTCGCCGGTGCGCTGTATGCGCGACATCGGCCGCGCCTACCGTGCGAGCAAGCGGAAGCGGCCGATCATGGACGAGCTCAGCTACCACGCGTACCCGAACAAGGACACGGACCAGCTCGAGACCGGCTACTCCTGGCCGAACGCGGGCATCCCGAACCTCGCGCGCATCAAGCAGGCTGTTTGGGACGCGTTCTTCGGCACGTCGCAACCGACCTTCGAGGAGGCGGGAATGCCGTACGGGCCGGTGCGGACGCTGAAGATGCGGCTGAACGAGGTCGGCTGGCAGGTCACCATCCCGCCGGGCTCGCGGGGCGCGTATTTCGGGAGCGAGAGCGCCGTCACGACCGACGAGGGAACCCAGGCCGCAATCTATGGCAACCTGATCCCGCTCGTGGCCTGCGATCCGGCCGTGAAGTCCGTCCTCTTCTTCCCGCTTGTGGACGAGGCGAATCTCATCCGCTGGCAGTCGGGGTTGCTGCGGGCAGACTGGACTCGGCGACCCTCGTACGCGATCGTCAAAGGGGCGATCGCCTCCGGGCAGACGCACTGCCGCGGCCGGCGGGTCGCGTGGCGGCACGAGTCCCGGCCCGTGGGTGTGCATCTGGGCTTCATCGGGGGCTCGAGGCCACGCTCCGTGCGCAACACCGCCTGGAACTTCGTCGCCGGCTCGGAGGAGGCGACGCTCTACTCGGCCGGCCTCTTCCGGGTCCAGGGGCGGGGGAGGGTCTCGCCGGCGGTTCGCGCCCGGATCGTCCGCTCGCTTCGCTCCCCGCGGCGCGGTGGCGCCGTGCTGCGGTCGATCGGCAAGCTGACCGGGGGCTGGGACAAGGTGATCGCCTTTCCCGCCAAGCGGCTCAGGCCCGGTTTCTACGTCTACGGCTCACGCATCGTGGCCGAGCTGAATCCGGCCCGGAAGGCGATCTACGTCGGCCGGCCGTTCAGCGTCGGGACGACGGGGCGCTCGGGCGGACTGAGAAAGCCTTGACACGAACACGTGTTCGCTCTAGTATGGAGAACACATGTTCGGTCGCGTCCTCATCATTGCGCTTGTAGCCACGGTCCTCGGCTGGAGTCTCCTCACCCGCACCTCGGACGGCGCGGGCAGGGCGCAGCAGTACGTCGTGCAGCCGGGCGACACGCTCTGGTCGATCGCAGCCGCGCGGTATGGGGGCGATCCCCGGGCAGGCATCTGGAAGCTCCAGCACAGGAATGACCTCGCCGGGACGACGATCACTCCGGGCGAGCGGCTCGTCCTGCCGTAGGACGCGGCCCTAGGCGGTATCGGCGACGAGGTGGAGGCCGCCGCCGCTCTCGTCGGCTTCAGGCGTGAAGAACGTTTCGGAGCGGCGCCTGTACGCCGCGAAGAAGGCGTCGACGACCTCGGGCGCGAACTGCGTTCCGCGGCCTTCGCGCACCTCTCGGAAGGCAGCCTCGAGCTTGAGTGCCGCCTGGTAGGGGCGAGTGGTCGTCATCGCGTCCCAGGCATCTGCGAGCCCGACGACGGCGGCCTCGAGTGGGATCTCGTCCGCGACGAGGCAATCGGGGTAGCCGCGGCCGTCCCAACGCTCGTGATGGTGGCGGATGATCGTCACTGTCGCCCGGAGCGGCCCCAACTTGCCGACGATGTGCGCGCCGTCCTGAGAGTGCCGCTTGATCAGCTCGTATTCCTCGCTGGTCAGCTTGCCGGGCTTCGTGAGGATGGCGTCGGGCACGCGGAGCTTGCCGATGTCGTGGAAGAGAGCCCCAAGCCGAAGCGGGTCGAGCCGGTCCTTCGGCAGCTCGAGCTCCTCGCCGATCGCAACGGCAATCCGCTGCACGCGCCGCGAGTGACCGGCCGTGTAGGGATCCTTCGCCTCGACGGTCGCGTTCAGGCTCTCGATCGCCTCCAGGGAGCTCTCCTCGAGCTTCGCGTAGGCGGTCATGAGGTCTTTCGAGCGTTTACGAAGCTGATCCGTCTGGCGCCGCAGGGTGGTCGACGCACCCCGTACGAGGAGCACGAGCAGGCCCCAGAGGAGGGCGAAGACTCCAAAGGTCGCGAGCCAGATCACGTGCTTCTTGTAGGCGATCGAGGATTCGATCCGTGAGGAGTCGGCGTAGATCTCCAGGGCGCCGATCGCATATCCGCCGTCGATCACCGGGGCGTAGACCTCCAGGGCTCGGTGAACGCCGCCGCTGGCCTCGGCCGCGTTCTCCGCGGAATCGAGCTCCTCGATGTTCGCCACGGCCGTGCGCGTCTGGATCACCTCGCGGAGGTGGTCTGAAACGGGAAACGTCCTGCCTATGCGCTCGGGCGCGACGTTCGTCCAGGCCAGGACGCCGTCAGGGCGCCAGACCTTGACGCTGATGATGTCCGGCCTCGCCGCGAGGCTGCTCTTGACGAGGCCCTTGGCTCGGTACCCGACTGAGATCCGTCCGCCGTGGACGACCTCGCGGTGCAGGAGGCCGTTCGTGTACTCGGTGAGGCTGACCCGGGCATCGTCGATCGCCTGCTGGCGCAACGCGTGTGTGAGCACGAGCCCGAGGGCGATCGCCGCCGCGCCGAGCAGGAGCGCGCTCGCGAGGATGAACGCTCGCAAGAGCGTGAGCGAACGCGTGATCTTCTCGGTGATATTTGGGGTCGCCACAGGGCCGGAGCCTCCTCCATTGCAGTATCGGGCGGGATTTCGCCTTGCCCTCACCCGAACGAGGTACTGGCCCTACCGGGCGGTGGTGCTTAACTAGCCCGCGTGGATCTCGATCTCGTCTTTCTCGGAACGTCCGGGTCGATGCCGACCGCACGGCGGGCGCCCGCGGCGTTGCTGTTGCGCCGCGGTGGAGAGCGCCTGCTCTTCGACTGCGCCGAGGGCACCCAACGGCAGCTCCTGCGCTCGAATGTCGGGCTGATCGAGCTCCGCGAGATCTTTCTGACCCACTACCACGCGGACCACTACCTCGGCCTCCCCGGGATGTTGAAGACCTTCGCGTTACGCGGGCGGGAGGTGCCGATCACCGTGTACGGCCCCCCTGGTCTCCGCGAGCTCTTCGAGGCGCTGCGCCGCATCTTCGGGCGGCTGACCTACACCGTCGAGCTGAAGGAGCTGCGCGCCGGCGACGAGCTGATCCGCGAGGACTATCGCCTCGTCACCTTTGCGGTCGCGCACGGGGTCTCGGCCGTTGGGTACGCGCTCGTCGAGGATCCGCGCCCGGGCCGCTTCGACGTGCAGGCGGCCGACGCCCTCGGCGTTCCGCCGGGCCCCGAGCGGGGCTCACTCCAGCGCGGGGAGTCGGTGACGCTGGCCGACGGGCAGACGATCACGCCGGACCGGGTGCTCGGCTCGGCGCGGCCGGGGCGGAAAGTCGTGATCGCGGGCGACGGCGGGCCGTCCGAGACCGTGATCGAGGCGGCGCGGGGAGCGGACGTGCTCGTGCACGAGGCGACCTTCTGCGAGGACGAGCGCGACCGTGCTCGCGAGACCTCGCACTCGACCGCGCTCGAGGCAGCCGGCGTCGCACGGGCGGCAGAGGCGAACATGCTGGCGCTCACGCACCTCTCGAACAGGTACTTCGGCGGCGAGGTCGCCCGGGAGGCGAGGACGATCTTCCCGAACGCGGTCGTGCCGAAGGACTTCGATACGATCGATGTCCGCTTCCAGGAGCGGGGAGGGCCGCAACTCGTGAAGGGCGGAGCCCTACAGGAGCGGCCGGAACGCGAGACCGTGCCCACACGAGAGGAGTCGCCGGAATGACGCGAATGGTTCAGGTCGCGATAGCGGGAGACGTCACGGAAGCCGAGGAGCTCCAGGCGATCCTGCGCTCGGCAGGGATCGAGTCGGAGCTCGAGGTCGCGGTCGACCATCATCCGCAGGAGACCGAGGATGCCCCGCAGAAGGTGCTCGTACCCGAGACGTCGCTCGAGTCGGCCCAGCACGCGATCGAAGCGCTGACGGAGCCTGACGAGCTCGTCACCGAAACCTGATTTCGGCCGCGTCGCGGCCAGGTACGACGAGCTTCGGCCCGCGGACGCCAACTGGTGGGCGCTGTTCGAGCTCCTCGTCCGCGAGGGCGACCTGCTCGGGCGGCGGGTGCTCGACATCGGCTGCGGCACGGGTCGGGTAGCAGCGGCGCTGGCCGAGCGCGGCTCGCGCGTGTGGGGCGTCGAGCCGTCGGCGGAGATGGCGGCGCTGGCCCGGGATCGGATCAGCACGGTCAAGGTCGCACCGGCCGAGCAGCTGCCGTTCAAGGACGGGTGGTTCGAGCGGGCCTTGATGGTGCTCGTCATCCACCTTGTCGACCGGCCGCAGGCATTCGCCGAGGCCCGGCGCGTGCTTGGCGCAGAGGGGCGCCTCGTCGTCGCCACGTTCGACCCTGCGCACTTCGAGCGCTACTGGCTGAACCGCTTCTTCCCATCCCTGGAGGCGATCGACCGCGCGCGGTTTCCCGAGCCTCCGGCCCTCCGGGAAGAGCTCGAGTCCGCCGGGTTCTCCTCGGTGCGGCTGACCGCGCTCTCCCAGCGAGCCGAGATCGGCCGCGAGGAGGCGATCGAGCGAGTGCGCGGCCGCTTCATCTCGCCGCTCCAGCTGCTCGACGAGGACGAGCTCGAAGCCGGTCTCGGCCGGATGGAGTCGGAACTACCGGATCGAAACGAGTACGGCCTCGAGTGGGTCGTGGCCGCGGCCGAGCGCCCGTAACGGGCCTGTCTACCTTTGCAACAGACTGTTGCAAAGCCCAAAAGGGGGTTGTTGGGATTACGAATTGCCCGGGGCCACAAACAGTCATCGAGCCAGTCGAACGAACTCCCTAACGGCCCTGTCTAACCTTGCAACAGACTGTTGCAAGGTCCGAGTTGTGCCGGCACCTAGGGTGGCGGGTCAGTTCATGACCCCCCGTGGTGTCTGAGTTTTGGGTCGCCTGGCCCCTGGAAAGATCTGTGGGCGATGAGCAATGTGCGCGCGCGAGCCGCTCTTATCTCAGGACTCATCGCCTGGGCGACCATCGGCCTGATGGTCGTAGGGCCTTGGTTCGGGAATGATGAAACGGGAGCCTCAAGGCTCCTATACGCACTCTTCCTAATGCCTGTGATATTGGCCTTCGCGCTCGTGAGCTTTGGTCTTGCTGAGGAGTCAAACCGAACGGGGCGAGCCGCGACTCGTGTTTCGGTGGCCGCTGCCGCAGCCGTCATGGCCTACTTCTTCATTCCATGGTTCATCAGCTTGCTCTTGGCGGTGTTGGCCTAACGGATTCGGTCGCCGCCTACCTACAGGTAGCGCTCGAACCAGTCCACGATCCGGTCGAGGCGGTCGACGCGGCGGTCGGGCCTGCCGATCGCGAGCGTCAGGTGGAACTCGTCCGGGTAGCGCACCATCTCAACGGTCTGGCCAAGCCTGCGCAGGAGCGTGAAGGCGATGTCCGTCTGCCCGGCGGGACAGCGGAGGTCGCCTTCCGCCTGGAGCAGGAGCAGCGGAGCGGTGTTCCGATGGAGCTGGGAGGCGGGAGAGCGGTCGAAGAGGCGCTCGGAGCCCGCCCACGGCTTCTCGACGCCCGCGGCATGCTCGGCGATGAGAAAGCCGAAGTCCGATTCGCCGTAGAACGAGAAGAGGTCGAGCACCGGGTTCTCGCTGACCGCGGCTGCGAAGCGCCCCGGGTGGTGGCCGAGCAGCCAGTTGGTCATGTAGCCGCCGTAGGAGAGGCCGAGGAGCCCGACATGGTCGCGGTCGGCGATCCCCTTGCGGACTGCCCAGTCGACGAGCCGGAGGCAGTCGGAGGCGTCCGTGTCCCCCCAGTTCCCGTCGATCGCTCGGGCAAAGTCCTCGCCGTAGCTGACCGAGCCGCGCGGATTCCCGTAGAGGACGGTGAAACCCGCGTCGGCGAGCGCGATCATCTCCAGCCAGGGGGTCGATCCGTGCGCAAGGTGCGGACCGCCGTGGATGTGCAGCACGAGGCCCCGGCTGCGCCGTCCCCGCGGGCGCACGAGCCACGCGTCGAGCTCGTGACCGTCCCGGTGAGCGACGGAGTGGCGCTCGGGCTCGCGGTGGTAGGGAGCAAGCCAGCGGCTGCCGTTTCGCGAGAGCTGCCGAAGGTCGCCGTCTTCCACTGCATAGACCTCCGCGGCGCGGCCGTCGACGGTCGCGATGGTGGCGATGCTGCCGCCGCCCTCGGCGAGCCACGCACAGAACGGGTCGTCGCGCTCGACGAGCCGCTCGACGGCGCCGTCCAGTCCGAACCGGTACGGCACGCACGAGCCCCGGTCCGAGACGAGGCAGAGGAGGTTCCCGTCGTCGAGCCAGATCAGGGGCGGCGGGAAGCGCGCGCCGAAGTCCTGGAGATCCGTGACGATTGCGCCCCAGAACGTGCGGTCGAGTTCCTTGCCGAGCCGTCGCAGGGAGCTGCCCTCCTTCACCCAGAGACCGATGTTCTCCCAACCACCGGGCTTTCGGTTGTCGAGGCCGAGCAGCGCGAGCCGGCCTCGCGGCGACCACGCGCCGACGACGATCTCGCCCTTGAGCTCCGCGAGCTTCGACGGCCGGCCTCCGCGTGACGCGATTGCCCAGGCCTGCGGTTCTTCGATCACGCCCGCCTCGGGCCGGAGGTCGGCGACGAATCCGATTCGCTTGCCGTCAGGCGACCAGAAGGCCTGCGCCACCTCGTAGCGCGGCTCCGTGAGCCTCTTCGGCTTGCCGCCGCGCGCGGGGACGACCCACAGGCTGGTGAACTGGTCACGGACGCCGACCAGGTCGAGTCGCCAGTTCACGTCGCGGATGTGCCGCGCGGTCGGGCTCTCGCTGTCACCGACGATGAACCGGTTCTCGCCGCTCGCGCCGAGCGCGAGCACGGCGGAGCCGTCCGGCGCCCAGTCGGCCGTGCCCACGCCGCCCTCGAATTCGGCCAGCTGGGTCGGCTCTCCGCCGCCGAGTGGCAGCAACCAGGGCTGGGACTTCCCCGAGCGGGTCGAGAGAAAGAGAAGCGCCTGCCCGTCCGGCGAGAAGCGAGGGCGAAAGTCGCGCTCGCCGCTCGTGATCTGCTCGGCGCGTCCCCGCGTCATCGGAACGCGCCAGAGCCGGACCCGGTACTTGCCGCCCTCGATCGTCCGTCGCGCGTAGACCGCGGACGACCCGTCGGGCGCGACCGCGAGCTGCGTGATCAGGGTTTCCCGCAGGACATCCTTGCCGGTGAAACGCCGCGCCACGGGGCAATCATGGACTCCGTCCGCAGGAGCCGCTACAGTCCGCGGCGATCCGAACCCCTTTAACTCGGTCCCGAGAGGCCGGAAAGGAGTCCGTTGCACGTGCCTGCCCCCGTCCATCTCCAGACGCTGCCAAGCCGTTGAGCCAGGCAGGCGTCTCGGCCGAGAAGGTGCTGCTGGACGGCGAAGCGATCCAGCGGAGCCTCGCTCGCATCGCCCACGAGATCGTGGAGGCGAACCCGGATCTCGAGCAGGTCGCGCTCGTCGGCATCCACACGCGCGGCGTGCCGCTCGCGCAGCGCCTGCGTCAACTGATCGCGGAGTTCAGCGGGCAGGACGTGCGGCTCGGCTCGGTCGACATCACGTTCTACCGCGACGACGTCCAGGTGCGTGGGGGAGAGGCGCCGATCCACCCGCAGCCGGTCGTGCGCGCGACGAGGCTCGACTTCCCGCTCGAGGGCATGACCTGCGTGCTCGTCGACGACGTCCTCTACACGGGGCGCACGATCCGCGCGGCGATCGAGGCGCTCTTCGACTATGGCCGCCCTGCGCGGGTGCAGCTCGCCTGTCTCGCCGACCGTGGCCACCGCGAGCTTCCGATCCGTCCCGACTACATCGGCAAGAACCTGCCGACCGCCCGCGAGGAGCGCGTGCAGGTTCAACTCGTCGAGATCGACGAGGTCGACCAGGTTCTGTTGATCCCGGCTTCCGAGGAGAGTGCACATGGGTGATCTCCATGTCATGCGGGACGATCTGCGCCCGCCAACGACGCCGCCGCGGCGACACCTGATCTCGATCGGCGATTTGACGCGCGAGGATGTCGAGCGCTTGCTCGGGACCGCGCGCACGCTCGAGCGCTCGCTCGACCGTGAGATGAAGAAGCTGCCGACCCTGCGCGGCCGGCTCGTGATCAACGTCTTCTACGAGTCGTCGACCAGGACGTCGTCGAGCTTCGAGCTCGCCGCCAAGCGCCTCTCGGCGGACACGATGTCGATCAAGGCCTCCGGCTCGTCGGTCGACAAGGGCGAGTCGCTGAAAGACACGGCGATCACGCTCGGCGCCTACGACCCGGACGTGATCGTCCTGCGCCACCCGCACATCGGCGCGCCGCAGCTCGTCGCCCGCGTGACCGAGGCGTGCATCGTCAACGCCGGCGACGGGAAGCACCAGCACCCGACGCAGGCGCTGCTCGACCTGTACACGATCCAGGAGCAGTTCGGCCGCATCGAGGGGCTGCACGTCGCGATCGTGGGGGACGTCCTCCATTCGCGCGTTGCACGCTCGAACATCCAGGCGCTCGTCCTTCTCGGCGCGCGCGTCACGCTCGTCGGGCCGCCGGCGCTCATTCCGCGGGGGATCGAGGCGATGGGCTGCGAGACGAGGACCGAGATCGACGCGATCGGCGCCGCGGACATCGTCTACGTCCTGCGCATGCAGAGCGAGCGCATGCAGGAGGGCGCGAACTACGTCCCGAGCCTCCGTGAGTACACCGCGCGCTGGGGAGTGACGCCGGAGCGCCTGCGCCCGGGGCAGAAGGTCATGCACCCGGGCCCGATGAACCGCGGCGTCGAGATCGACCCGCTGGTCGCCGACGCAGCCGACGCGCTGATCGAGACGCAGGTGCGCGCGGGGCTCGTCGTCCGCATGGCAGTCCTCTACGACCTGCTGACGACCGGGCCCAAACCGATCAAGGCCGAGGTCCCGATGGAGGTCGCGTGATGCTCTTCGTCAAGGACGCCCCCAAGGAGAACCTCGTCATCCGCGGCGCCCGGGTGCTCGACCCCGTCGAGAGCATTGACCATCTGGTCGACGTGCGGATCGACGACGGCGTCATCGCCGAGCTCGGCTCGAACCTGCCGGTCAACGGCCACCGGGTGCTCGACGGCTCGGGCCTCGTGCTCGCGCCGGCCTTCGTCGACCCGCATGTTCATCTGCGCACGCCCGGTCGCGAAGACGAGGAGACGATCGCCACGGGAACGGCCGCGGCGGCTGCCGGCGGGTACTGCGCGATCCTGGCGATGCCGAACACGGAGCCCGTCGTCGACTCGGCCGCCGTGCTCGGAGCGCTGATCGAGCAGGCCCATACGCAGGCCGAGGTGCAAGTCGGGTTCCTGGCCGCGATCTCAAAGGGCCAGCAGGGCGGTGAACTGACCGAGATGGGCGAGCTCGCCGACGAAGGCGCGGTTGGCTTCACGGACGACGGTCATCCCGTGGTCGCGACGTCGCTCATGTGGCGCGCTCTCCAGTACGCGTCGATCACCGACCGGCCGCTCGCGGTCCACTGCGAGGACCCGACTCTCTCCCGAGGCGGCCACATGCACGAGGGGACGGTCTCGGCCGAGCTCGGGATCGGCGGGTGGCCCTCGATTGCCGAGAGCGTGATGGTCGAGCGCGACCTGGCGCTCGCCACCTACGAGAGCCGGACGCTGCACCTGATGCACCTCTCGGCGAAGGCGTCGGTCGACGCGCTGCGCCGGGCGCACTCCGAGGGAGTCCGGGCCACCGCAGAGGCCACACCGCACCACCTGGTGCTGACCGACGAAGCGGTGCGCTCGCTCGACCCGAATGTGAAGATGAACCCGCCGCTCGGCACCGGCGAGGACCGCCAGGCGCTGATCGAGGGGCTCCGCGAGGGGACGATCTCGTGCGTCGCTACCGACCACGCGCCGCATGCACGCCACGAGAAGGAGGTGCCGTTCGAGGCTGCGCCCTTCGGCGTCACGGGGCTCGAGACGTCGTTCGCGGCGCTCTACACACATCTTGTCGAGCCGGGCCTCCTCTCGCTCGAGACGCTGCTGGAGCGGATGTCCGCCGGCCCGGCCCGCGCCTACGGCCTCGACGTTCCGAAGATCGCGGTTGGCTCACCCGCGAACGTCGTCCTGCTCGACACGCAGGCGAGCTGGCAGGTCGCCGAGGACGGCTTCCGCTCCCGCTCGAAGAACTCCTGGCTGCTCGGCGAGAAGCTGCGCGGACGGGTTCGCGCGACGATCGCCGCCGGCAGGCTGGTGCACGAGTCGTGAGTGGTTTCATCGCCCTCGAGGACGGCGCGGTCTTTCGGGGCCAGTCCGTCGGGGCGGAGGGCTACGCGTTCGGCGAGGCCGTCTTCACGACGGCGATGACCGGCTACCAGGAGGTCGTCACCGACCCGAGCTACGCGGACCAGATCGTCTGCTTCACCGCTGCAATGGTCGGGAACTACGGCGTCGCCCCGAAGCACTCGGAGTCGCGGCACGCGCACGCCCGCGCGGTCGTCATGCGCGAGGCCCGTGGGCCCGCCTGGACGGACTGGCTGCACGACCGCGGGGTCGTGGCGCTGAGCGGGATCGACACGCGCTCGCTCGTCCTCCACCTGCGCGAGGCGGGCAGCATGCGCGCGATCGCGATGGCCGGCGAGGCCTCGCTCGAGGAGGCCCTGACGAGCGTGGGGGCCCAGCCCGAGATGGCCGGGCGGGCGCTCGCGGCGAAAGTCTCCACGCGGGAGCAGTACGTGTTCTCGGACGTGGGCCGAGCGCGGATCGCGGTCGTCGACTACGGCTGCAAGCGCTCGATCCTGAACCGGCTTGCCTGGTCGGGAGCGGCGGTCACGGTCTTCCCGCACGATGCGGAGCCCGACGAGCTCGCGGCCTACGACGGCGTGCTGCTCTCCAACGGCCCCGGCGATCCGGAGCCGCTCAAGGACGAGATTGCAACAGTCTGTTGCTTGATCGGACGTGTCCCGATCCTCGGGATCTGCCTCGGACACCAACTGCTCGCGCTTGCGACGGGACACGAGACGTTCAAGCTCCCGTTTGGGCACCGCGGCGCCAACCATCCGGTCGTCGACCGGGCGACGGGCCGGGTGCTCGTCACCTCGCAGAACCACGGCTTCGCCGTCGCTCCGAGCGAGGCTCGCGAGGCGACGCACGTCTCGCTCTACGACGAGACCGTCGAGGGGCTCCAGTACCCTGAGCTGCGCGCGCGCTCCGTCCAGTTCCACCCCGAGGCCGGCCCCGGCCCGCACGATGCCTGGGGCCTGATCGACGGCTGGATCGAGGAGGTGAGCAGGCTTGCCAAGGCGGCGTGACATCGACTCGATCTGCCTGATCGGCTCCGGGCCGATCGTCATCGGCCAGGCCTGCGAGTTCGACTACGCGGGCTGCCAGGCGCTAAAGGTGCTGCGCGAGGACGGGTTCCGGACGATCGTCGTCAACTCGAATCCGGCGACGATCATGACCGACCCGGGCTTCGCCGACCGCACGTACCTCGAACCGCTCGATCTGGAAGGTGTCGCCGGCGTGCTCGAGCGCGAACGGCCCGACGCGCTGCTGCCGACGATGGGCGGCCAGACCGCTCTCAACCTCGCCGTCGCGCTGGCGGAGGACGGCATCCTCGACGACCTCGGCGTCGAGCTGATCGGGGCGCCGATCGACGTCATCCGGCGCGCCGAGGACCGGGAGCGCTTCCGAGAGACAGTGCTCGCGACGGGGTTGCGGGTGCCCGAGTCGACGATCGTGACCGCTCCGGAGGACGTGCCGGAGGGTCTCTCCCTGCCGGTGATCCTGCGGCCGGCATTCACCCTCGGCGGCCACGGTGGCGGGACGGCCCGGACGCCCGCGGAGTTCGAGCACATGCTCGAGCGAGCGCTCGCCGAGAGCCCGGTCGGTCAGGTGCTCGTCGAGGAGTCGCTCCTCGGCTGGGACGAGTTCGAGCTCGAGTTGATGCGCGACAGCCACGACAACGCCGTCGTCGTCTGCTCGATCGAGAACCTCGACCCGATGGGGATCCACACCGGCGACTCGGTGACGGTGGCGCCGCAGATGACGCTGTCGGACGAGGCCTACCAGGAGCTCCGTGACGCGGCGATCGCCGTCATCCGCGCGGTCGGGGTCGACTGCGGCGGCTCGAACATCCAGTTCGCGCGCGAGCGCTCGAGCGGCGAGCTGCGCGTGATCGAGATGAACCCGCGGGTCTCGCGCTCCTCTGCGCTCGCGTCGAAGGCGACGGGCTATCCGATCGCCAAGGTCGCCGCGAAGCTCGCCGTCGGCTACACGCTCGACGAGATCCCGAACGACCTGACCGGCACGACGCCGGCGAGCTTCGAGCCGACGCTCGACTACGTGGTCGTCAAGTTCCCGCGCTTCGCCTTCGAGAAGTTCCCCGGCGCAGACACGACGCTCGGCACGCAGATGAAGTCGGTCGGAGAAGCGATGGGCATCGGCCGCACGTTCAGCGAGGCGTTCCTGAAGGCGAGCCGCTCCCGCGAGCTGGATGCGGGCGTGCAAACGCCCTGGTCGGCGCTGGAGCTGCCTGCCGGCGTTCATCCCTGGTTCCAGGCCGAGATCGCCCGGCTCGAGGAGACCTTGTCTTCCATCACCCACGTCGACGAGCTCGTCGCCGACGACTGGATTCGGGTCAAGCGCGCCGGCATCTCGGACGTCGAGATTGCGGCGCGCTGCAACTCCAGCGAGGAGATCGTGCGCGCGAAGCGGCGGGGCTGGGGGGTGCGTCCGGCATACCGGCGCGTGGACTCCTGTGCGGCCGAGGTCGAGGCCAGCTCGAACTACTACTACTCGACCTGGGGCGAGGCCGACGAGGCGCCGCCCGCGGGGGACAAACCGCGCGTGCTCATCCTCGGCTCAGGCCCGAACCGGATCGGGCAGGGGATCGAGTTCGACTACTGCTGCGTTCACGCGGCGAAGGCGTACCGCGCGCTCGGCTACGAAGCCGTGATGGTGAACTGCAACCCGGAGACGGTCTCGACCGACTACGACACGTCGAACCGCCTCTACTTCGAGCCGCTCGGCGCCGAGGAGGTGCTGGAGATCTGCGCCCGCGAGCTCCCGGACGGCGTCGTCATCCAGTTCGGGGGCCAGACCCCGCTCAAGCTTGCGCGCGAGATCGAGGCAGAAGGCTGGCGGATCCTCGGGACGCCGTTCGACGCGGTCGACCTCGCTGAGGATCGCGAGCGCTTCGCCGCTCTCTGCGACGAGCTCGACATCGCCGTTCCCTCCTGGGCCATGGCCGAACGGGCCGAGCACGCGATCTACGTCGCGGAGGCGATCGGGTACCCGGTGCTCGTGCGCCCCTCATACGTGCTCGGCGGCCGCAACATGCAGGTCTGCTACGACGACCAGGCGGTCGCGGAAGCGGCGGCCTCCGGCGAGCGCGTGCTCGTCGACCGCTTCCTCGAGGGTGCGATCGAGATCGACGTCGACGCGCTCTGCGACGGCCGCGAGACCTACGTCGCGGCGGTCATGGAGCACGTCGAGGAGGCGGGAATCCATTCCGGCGACTCGTCCTGCGTGCTGCCCGCGCCGTCGCTGACCCCGGAGACGGCGGCAGAGGTCGAGGACGTCGTGCGGCGGCTCGCTCCCGCCCTCGGCGCGGTTGGCCTCGTCAACGTGCAGCTCGCGGTCGTCGACGACGAGGTCTTCGTCATCGAGGCGAACCCGCGGGCATCGCGGACCGTGCCCTTCGCGAGCAAGGCGACCGGCATCAACCTCGTCGAGGGCGCCTGCCGGCTCGCAGCCGGCATCCCGCTCGCGGAGCTCGACCTCCCGGCCGACCCGACGCCGAAGCAGGTCTCCGTGAAGGCAGCTGTCCTGCCGTTCGCGCGCTTCCCCGGCGCCGATCCGGTGCTCGGCCCGGAGATGCGGTCGACCGGTGAGGTGATGGCGAGCGCGGCCGATTTCCCGACGGCCTTCGCGAAGGCCGAGCGGGCTGCCGGCCGGCCGTTGCCCGCGGACGGAACGGCCTTCCTCTCGGTGCGCGACGCAGACAAGCCGGCGGCGGTCGAGATCGCGGGCTCGCTCTCGAAGCTCGGGTTCCGCCTCGTCGCGACCGCGGGGACCGCCCGTGCGCTCGCGGCCGCGGGGATCGCGGTCGAGCACGTGCGCAAGGTGGCGGAGCAGGGCGAGGGCCCGACCCTCGTCGACCTCGTTCGCCGGGGTCACTGCGACCTCGTGGTCAACACCCCGTTCGGCGACTCGGGCGCGCGCTCGGACGGCTACCTCATTCGCGAGGCCGCGCTCGCGGCGCGCATTCCGTGCATCACGACGATCGCCGGCGCGCGGGCGGCCGTCCACGCGATCGCCGACGCTCAGGGCGATCTGACCGTGTCGCTCCAGGAGCAGATCAGTGCGCAGAAGAGAAGCGCTTAACGTCGTCGCCAACGAGGCCGTCGGGCCCTATGCGCTGCTTCGCTTGAAGCGCGGGGGGCTCGACCCGGGCAGGCCAGGACAGTTCTTCATGCTCGAGGCGCCCGGCCGGGTACTGCCGCGGCCGATGAGCCTCTGCCAGGCACCGCCTGGCGAGCTGACCTTCCTGCTGGAAGCCGTGGGGCCTGGAACGCGGGCGCTGGCGGCGGTGCAGCCGGGCGACGCGATCCACGTCTTCGGCCCGCTCGGAAACGGCTACCGGCTGGACGTCGAGCAACCGCTCCTCGTCGGGGGCGGCATCGGCGTGGCTCCGTTCCCGTACCTCTCCGAGCAGCTCGGCTTGCCGCCCGCGATCCTCGGCTTCCGAAGCGTTTGGCACGCGGAGGCCGCGGCGCTCGTCCCGAACGCTGACGTCGTCGTCGAACCGACCCTCGTCACGGAACGCCTACGAGACTTTGCAACAGACTGTTGCAAAGTCCTGGCGTGCGGCCCCGAGCCGATGTTGGAAGCGGTGCGGGAGCTCGTGCCAGATGCACAGCTCGCCTGGGAGGCGCCGATGGCGTGTGGCTACGGGGCCTGCTACGGATGCTCGGTCGAGATCGACGGCGTTCTGCAACGACTCTGCGTCGCCGGGCCGGTCCTGGAGGCCGCATGATCTTCAACGCCTCCGGCTGTCTGGACGCCCTGGAAGCGCCCGAGGTCGCGCGCGCACTCGACGCGTTCGTGACGAAGACGGTCACGCCGCAGCCGCGCGAGGGCAACCGGCCGGTGCGGATCGCCGAGACCGAGTCCGGGATGCTGAACTCGATCGGGCTCGAGAACCCCGGGATCGACGGGCTCCTGGCCGACAAGCTTCCGCGCCTGGCCGAGCTCGGAGTGCCGATCTGGGTCTCCGTCGGCGGCTTTGCCGCGTCCGATTACGCGGAGATCTGTGCTGCGCTGGACGGTCGGGCCGAGGTGACCGCGATCGAGCTCAACCTCTCGTGCCCGAATGTCGACGAGGCCCCGGAAAGCGCCGCGGAGATCGTCGCCACGGCCCGCCCGGAGACGACGAAGCCGCTCTATGCGAAGCTTTCGCCGGCTGCGACCGATCTCCCGGAGACGGCTCGAGCAGTCCAATCCGCAGGCGCTGACGGGCTCTCGCTCGTGAACACGATCCGGGGCCTCGTCCTCGACGAGAAGACGCTTCGGCCGCTCCTCGGGCACGAGCTCGGCGGGTACTCGGGCCCGGCGTTGAAGCCGATCGCGCTCGCTGCCGTCTACCAGTGCTATCGGGCGACGGGGCTCCCGATCGTGGGCATGGGTGGAATCGCGACCGGGCGTGACGCGCTCGAGTTCCTCGCCGCCGGTGCGAGCGCGTTTGCGCTCGGAACGATTCTGTTCTCAGACCCCGAGGCGCCGGGCCGGGTCCGCGAAGAGCTGGCCGAAGAGCTCGCCGCCCGGGGCCTCGCCGGGCCGGAGGACGCCCACGGTCTTGCCCATCGCGAAGAACCGGCCGTGTTGCCCAAATAGAAAATAGACGGGTTTAGCGGCCAAAACACCCTGTTTGCACGGCCGACTCAGGCGGACTAGTATCTCGCGCCGTGGCGGCAACCAAGACTCAGGCGAAAGCTCCCGCCAGGTCGCGCGACCAGCGCATGGAGGCTCTCAAGCGCGCGAACGACATCAGGGTGAAGCGAGCGCAGCTCAAGAAAGACCTGAAAGTGGGCCGCGCGCGGATCGACAAGATCCTCAACAACCCACCCGAATACGTCGCGACCGCGAAGGTCTTCGACATGCTGATGGCCGTGCCCAAGTTCGGTCGGGTGAAGGCGGCGCGTTTCCTGAACCAAGCCCGCATCAGCCAGTCGAAAACGGTGGGAGGTCTCTCCGACCGTCAGCGGACTGAGCTCATTGGGCTCTTCAACCGCTAAAGAGCGGCACTCCCGGCCATGCCTTGCGGCCTCTGCGGCCCTCATGGCTGCGCCAGGCGTCGTCCTCAGTCGCGGCCATATGAAGCCATATGGCCGCTCCCTGCGTCCTACCCTGACGCGCCCTGAGAACCGCAGAGGCTCACAAACATGACCGGGAGTGCCGCGGCAAACCCGGTCTTTGTTGTAACCGGCACCTCGGGTGCGGGCAAAGGCACGCTGGAAAAGGAACTGCTCAGCCGGATGCCCGAGCTCGAGCTCGCCGTCTCGGCGACGACGCGCGAGCGACGGGAGGGTGAGGAGGACGGTCGCGAGTACTGGTTCATCTCCGACCTCGAGTTCGACGAGAAACTCGCCGCCGGCGAGTTCCTCGAGTACGTCGAGTTCCCCTGGGGCCAGCGCTCCGGGACGCTGCGCTCGGAGATTGCGCGGATCACCGGAAAGGGGAGGATCCCGCTCCTCGATCTCGAGCCTCAGGGGGCGCTCGACGTGAAGAACACGGTGCCCGGCGCGGTCACGATCTTCGTCGAGGCGCCGAGCTTCGAGGAGAACGAACGTCGGCTGCGCGCCCGGGCGACCGAGAGCGAAGGGGAGATCGAGGATCGCCTCGAGCTCGCCCGAGAGCAGCTGAGCCAGGCGAACGAGTTCGATTTCCTGGTCGTCAACGACGACGTCGACCGCGCTCTCGGCGAGCTGACGGAGATCGTTCGCGGCAAACGCTCGAGCGCAGGTACCATGTCGAAACCGTGATCTATCCACGCATCGATCAGCTGCTCGAAAACGTCAAGGAGCGCTATGCCCTGGTGATCGTCGCCGCCAAGCGCGCGCGGCAGATCAACAACTACCACCACCAGCTCGGCGAGGGTACGTTCGACGATAACCCCCCACCGCTCGTGGAATCGCGCTCCAAGAACTATCTGACGATGGCCCTCGAGGAAATCGCCGAGGGCAAGATCAAGTACACGTACAAGGGCTAGGCCGCTTCGCTTCGCTCGCTTCACGGGTGAACCCCTGGTTCCCCCGTGAGCCCCCTCCTTGCAACCGCAGGCTTGGTGCCGGCGTTGCAGGGGCCGGCGACTGGTTCTGTGGTTTTGAACGTTTTTTGACGGTTGTGAGCCTCCCGCCGGGCCAAGCCCGGCTCCGGCGGCGACCGGTTCAGGTCTCCGAAGGCGTTAGTCGTCCCGAGTAACTGTCGCCTTCGCCAAGTGACCTCGAGCCGTGTCCAATTCGAGGCCGACGCATCTTGGAAGGAAGCCGTTGTACTCCGCCGACACGTTGTAGAACCAGACGCCGGTTTCAGTCACTTCGTCCGCTGCGCCGAGGAAGGTGCGGACGCTGCTCATCGGCATGCCCACCTTGAGATGAGTGGCGACGAGGTCGTCCACGATTCGGCCTCGCGCTGACGTGGTGCAAAACTCGGTCGGCTGCAGCCAGACGTTGCGATCGAAGCGCCTTGCCTTCGCAGCCTCGTCAAACCCTGCGCTACCCACCACGATGGCTGCTGCGATGCCGGCCACCAGCCCGGTTCCGATTAGGACTCTCGCCGTATGGCGCATCAGTTCAAGTCTAGGTTGAGGCCCTGCCGCCGGACGGAAGGCGACGAATGAAAGTGTCGCTTGCCTAAGTGGGCAGAATGTAGATATGGCGCGGGTTCTTCTTGGGGTTACGGGCGGTATCGCGGCTTACAAAGCGTGTGAGCTGACGCGCCTGCTCGTTCAGGCCGGGCACGAGGTGATCCCGCTCGTCACCCGCGGTGCCGACCGGTTCGTGCGCCGCGAAACATTCGCCGCGCTTGCGCGGAGGCCGGCCGGAGAAGACCTCTATCCGCATCTGACGCGCGCCGACCTGCTCGTGATCGCTCCGCTGACGGCGAACACGATGGCGAAGCTCGCCTACGGGCTTGCCGACGACGTGTTGACGGAAGCCGCGCTCGCGCACCGCGGGCCCGTGCTCGTCGCGCCTGCGATGAACCCCCGGATGTGGGCCCACCCGGCGACACAGGCGAACGCGGCGACGCTGCGCGAGCGCGGCGTCGAGCTGATCGGTCCGGACGAAGGAGAAACGGCCGAGGGCGAGCTCGGAGTGGGGCGGATGTCCGAGCCGGAAGAGATCTTCGAGCGCGTCCAGGAGCTGCTGGGTGCTCGGAACGGCACGCTCGCCGGCAAGCGAGTGCTGGTCAGCGCCGGCGGCACGCGCGAGCCGCTTGACGCGGTGCGCTTCGTCGGCAACCGCTCCTCGGGCCGCATGGGCGTCGCCCTGGCGGACGAGGCGCGCCGGCGCGGCGCCGACGTGACGCTGATCGCATCGAACCTCGCGATCGCGGCGCCGGAGGGCATCGAGGTCGTCGAGGCTCCGACGGCAGCGGACGTCGAGCGCGCGATCACCGCCAGGGCCAACGCCGACATCGTGCTCATGGCTGCCGCCGTCTCCGACTACCGACCCGTCGAATCCGAAGCCGCCAAGCGGCCGAAGAACGAGGAGTCGTGGGAGATCGAGCTCGAACCGACGGTCGACGTGCTGCGCAAGCTCGGTGAGGGGCGGACGAACGGCCAAGTGCTCGTCGGCTTCGCCGCCGAGGCGGGTGACGACGGGATGGAGCGGGCACGGGCCAAGCTGACCGCGAAGCGAGTGGACCTAATCGTCTACAACGACGTATCTGGGACAGATGTCGGCTTCGATGCGAGCGACAACGAGGTCGTCCTTCTCTCTAGCCACGGCGAACGCCGCGTGGACAGAGCGCCGAAAGAAGAGATCGCCGCCGCCATCCTCGACGAAGTCGAGCGGCTCGTCTAATGCAGGAAGAGCGCGAAGTCTCGACCACCCAGTCGGCCGACCTGATCCGCCGGCTGGCCGAGAACCTGGCCAAGGTCATCCACGCGCCGCCCGAGACGCTTCGTCTGGCCGTCCTCTGCCTCGTCAGCGAGGGGCACATGATCATCGAGGACTTCCCCGGAGTGGGGAAGACGATGCTGGCGAAGGCCGTCGCGCGCTCCCTCGACTGCTCGTTCTCGCGCCTGCAGTTCACGCCTGACCTGCTGCCGTCGGATGTGACCGGCGTCAACGTCTTCAACCAGCGTTCGAACGAGTTCGAGTTCCGTCCGGGCCCGATCTTCGCGAACCTCCTCCTCGTCGACGAGATCAACCGCGCTCCTCCGAAGACCCAGGCCGCGCTCCTCGAGTGCATGCAGGAGAACCAGGTCACGATCGACGGCGTCAGCTACGCGCTCGGGCGCCCGTTCATGGTCATGGCGACCCAGAACCCGATCGAGTACGAGGGCACCTACCCGCTGCCCGAGGCGCAGCTCGACCGGTTCACGATGCGGCTCGACATCGGGTATCCGTCGCACGCGGAGGAAGCGAAGATGCTCGCCGAGCAGACGAGCGATCCGCCGCTCGACCAGCTGGAGCCCGTGACGAGCGCCACCGGAATCACCGAGGTGATCGACGAGGCGACCCGCATCTTCGTGGAGGACAGCCTGCATCGCTACGTCGTTGCGCTCTTGCGCCAGACCCGAGAGGACTCGCGGCTCTATCTCGGGGCGAGCCCCCGCGCGGGGATCGCCCTGCTCCGCGTCGCCAAGGCGCGCGCGCTCGCGGACGGGCGCGAGTACGTCCTGCCGGAAGACGTGCAGGCCCTGGCTTCCCCCGTGCTCGCGCACCGATTGATCCTCGGGCCCGAGGCGCGGGCGAGCGGGACACCTCCCCAGCAACTGGTCCGCGAAGCGGTCGAACGCACGGCCGTTCCAACCTAGATGCTGACCGAGCGCGGTCGGCTCCTCCTGGCGCTCGCGGGTGGCATCTACCTCGTGGCGTGGGGCTTCGGCTCGCGGTCGCTCTATCCCGTCGCCGTCGGGCTCGCCCTCGCAGCCCTCGGCGCCCGGCTCTGGGTCACAGCGTCACGGCAGCCCGTCACCCTGCGGCGCTCGCTGGGATCGCAGGAGCACGTGGAGGGCGATGACGTGACCATCGGCCTCGAGGCGCAGGCACAGCGATACCCCGGGCCGCACTCGCTCGAGGTCGTCGAGCGCGCCGGACGTCTGGGCGAGCGCCGTGTCCGCCTCGCGAGGCACGGCAGGACGCTGCTTGCACGCTACGTTCTGGCAGGCGTGCCCCGCGGCCGCTACCGCTTCGAAGCCGTGCGGGCGATCTTCGAGGACCCGTTCGGGCTCGCGCGTGCCGAGTCCAAGCTCGGGAGCGAGTCGACGCTCCTCGTCTACCCACGGCTCGTTGACCTCGAGCGCCTCTTCACGCAAGGTGCGGGGCTGGGCCAGACGGGCGGCAGGGTGCTCCTCCGCCGGACGGCCGGCTTCGATCTGCACAGCGTGCGTGAGTACCAGCAGGGCGAGTCGCTGCGCAAGGTGCACTGGCGGACGACGGCGAAGCGAGGCGAGCTGATGGTGAAGGAGCTCGAGGACACCCCGCACGACGACGTGGCGGTGCTCCTGGACGCCGACGGGCGCTCGGTCGTCGGAGACTCGTTCGACGTCCAGGTCCGCGCCGCGGGCTCGATCCTGCTCGCCCACGCGATCCGGAACCGGCGCTCGGGTTTGACGATCACGACCTCGCCGCCGGAAACGTGCCACGTCGCCTCCTTCGACGGCGAGTGGCGCCGCGCGCTCGAGCTGCTCGCAGCGGCCGAGCCGAGCGGCAGCGAGCCCCTCATGCGCTTCCTGGGGCGCGACAGCTCCCCGGCAGTTCATGCGACCGAGCTCGTGGCGGTGACGGCAGCCCTGGACGCCGGGCTTGCGGATGCCCTCCTCGAGCGCGCCTTCGCCCGGAAGCCGACGTCGCTCGTTCTCGTCGAGGCCGCGAGCTTCCGCCCCGGCGGAGCGCCTCCGGCGCGGGACCCCGCTCTCCTGCGTCTTCAGGCCGGGGGCGTTCCCGTTGCCGTCCTGCGCCGAGGCGACGACCTTGCCGTCAAGCTGAGCGGATTGGAGGAGGCGGTCTCGGCCGGTGGCTAGAACGATCGCCTTCGCAGCCGGGCTCGGCGCACTCGTCGGCTGGAACTGGGGACGCCTCGAGCAGGCGCGGCCGAGCGTCGGCCCGCTCGTACTGATGGTCCTGCTCGGGATCGCGCCTTCGCTTTTGCCCTCGAAGCGCTGGCGGCTCGCAGGGGCGCTCGCCGTCCTGTTCGTCGCAGCACCGATCGCGCTCGACGTGTCGCGGCCCTACGGGCTCGGAGAGCTCTCGAGCCGTGCCGGTCGAGGCTTCCTCGACTTCTACGACGTGCTCGTCCCGTTCAACGGCCCTGCGCATCCGCTCATGCACGACGTCACTCTGCTCGCCGTCTTCGTCTTCACGGCGCTCGGTGCGCTCGCCGTCGCCTCGCGGCGTCCGCTGGCGGCAAGCCTTGTCCTGGTCGCGGGCGCAGGCTGGCCCGCGACGATCCTGCCCGGAACCGACGACCTCGCGAGAGGCGCAACACTGCTCGTCGCCGCGCTCGCGATGGTCGCCTGGCTCCGACCCTCGGCCCGCCGCGTGCCGCCCCAGATTCTGGCGGGGGCGGGCCTCGTCATCCTCGCCCTCATCTTCTCGAGCTCCGGGGCAGTCGCGAAGAGCCAGTTCCTCGACTGGCAGAACTGGAATCTGTCCAAGAAGGCCGGCAAGCGCGTCGGCGTGGAGTACGTGTGGAAGTCGAACTACAACGGCATCCGTTTCCCGCGGAAGCGCACGCAGGTCTTCACGGTCAGCGCACCCGCCCGCTCCGTCTACTGGCGCGCGACGACGCTCGACACGTTTGCTCACGACGTTTGGGACGAGGATCTCGTCCCCCGGTTCACGGAGGTGAACTCGAACCACGTCGACCTCGCAGGGGATCCGCTCCTGCCGGCAGACGCGCGGAACAAGGCGCGCTGGAACCGCGCCGACGTGAGGATCGACGCGCTCCGCGACGCGCACCTCGTCGGGCCGGCACAGCCAGTCCAGTACGCAACCAACTCGATCGGTGCCGTCGAGTACGAGCAGGGCGGCGTGGCCCGTGCCTTCAGCGCTCTGCCCCGCGGAACCGAGTACACGGTCTGGGCCTACGCGCCGCAGCCGCAGCCGACTCCCAAGGCGCTTGCGAGCTCCCCCGCGAACTATCCGGCCGAGATCGCGTTCGACGGCCGATACCTGGGGCTCTTCCGTGGCGGCACCGTTCCGCCCTTCGGCACGGCCGAGCATGCGGCCTGGGCGCAGGACTACTTCGCGAACGACTCCGACGGGATCCGCTATCGCCCGCTGTACGACGTCGCAAACCGGATCGCGGGGAAGGCGACGAACCCGTATGCGGCGGCCGTCGCGATCGAGGCCTGGCTCCGATCGAGCGGAAACTTCACCTACGACGAGCAGCCTCCGCATGCGCGAGGGATGCCACCGCTCGTCCAGTTCGTGACGACGAGCAAGCGTGGGTACTGCCAGCATTTCGCGGGCGCGATGGCTCTCATGCTTCGCTACCTCGGTATCCCGACCCGCGTCGCCGCCGGCTTTACGAGCGGCCGTTACGACAAGGCGAACGGAACCTGGAACGTGTACGACCGCGACGCGCACACGTGGGTCGAGGTGTGGTTCCGTGGCTACGGTTGGCTTCCCTTCGACCCGACGCCGGGCCGCGGGACGCTCGGTGGGTCCTACACGACCTCCTCCATCTCGTTCGACGCAGGCGGGGCTCTCAAGGTGCTTGCCGCAAGCGCCCTCGCCGGCCGCCGTCTGCTCCACTTCGAGCTCGGCCCCGGAGGCAAGGCCGCTCGGGCGAAGGCCGCCGGCGCTGGCAATGCAACAGCGGATCGCGGAGGCGCGGGAACGGCCGGCGGCAAACGTGGGGTGGGGGTGGCGTCGATCGTCGCGGTTGTCGGGCTCGTCGCGGTCTTCTTCCTCTTCGTGCTCGGGAAGCTGACGCTTCGCCGGAGGCGGCTCCTGACGGAGGAACCGCGGGAGCTCGCAGCCGCGTGCCGCCGGGAGGTCGTGGACTTCCTGGCAGACCAGCGGATCGACGTGCCGCGCAGCATCGGGCCTCGTGAGCTGGGCGGGCTCCTCTCGAAGCGGGTTGGCGTCGAGGCGAGCAGCTTCGCCGAAGCGGTCGGCCTGGCGCGCTTCGGCCCCGCCTCCACGGCGCCGAGGGCCGCCCGCGACGCGCGCCGCGAGCTCCGCACGGTGCACCGGCGCCTCCGGCGCGCGCTTCCATTAGGCCGCCGCGTTCGCGGCCTGTTCTCGGTCCGGTCGCTTCTTTCATGAGCGGCGACACCGACACCTACGCGCTCTTCCAGCAGGGCCGGGAGCATCTGAAGAAAGGCATGGCCGCCCAGGCGAGCGTCTCGCTCGAGAAGGCGAAGCGGCGGGAACCGGACAAGGCCTCGATTCGCGAGGCGCTCGGCATCGCGTACTTCCGCATGCAGCGCTACCGGGAGGCCGAGTCGGAGTTCCGGGCGATGCTCGACCTTGCGCCGGCCGACGACTACGCCCATTACGGGCTCGCCCGCGCGCTCGAGAAACTCGGCCGAAAGGCGGAGGCCCGCGGCCACCTGAAGCTCGCGAAGTCCCTCCGGCCGGACAACGAGCACTACGCATCCCGACTCCGGAACCTCGGCGGCGACTGATCGTGCCTACAACAATCTGTCGCCGGTTACGCGGCGGATCTCGTCGAGCGAGGAGATGCCGGCGGCGCAGCGGCGCATGCCGTCCTGCCGCAAGGTCGTCATGCCCTGATCGAGCGCGGCGGCGAGGATCTCCTCCGTCGAGGCCTCCATCAGGTGGGTTCGGTCGTGCACGGGCATGACCTCGTAGAGCGCGACGCGGCCGAGGTAGCCGGTGCCGGCGCAGAGGACGCAACCCTTCGCACAGTAGAGCGAGAGGTCATCCGGCAAATCCTCGAGTCCGAGCTCCTCCCGCTCCGCCTCGGTCGCGCGGTGCGGTTCGCGGCATTCAAGGCAGAGCCGGCGCGCCAGCCGCTGCGCAACGATGCAGTTGATCGACGTCGTCAGCAAGCCGGCGTCGACGCCCATGTCCTTGAGGCGGGCGATCGAGCTGGCCGCGTTGTTCGTGTGCAGGGTCGTCAGGACGAGCCGGCCCGTCAGTGCCGCCGTGATCGCGATCCGCGCCGTCTCCTCGTCGCGGATCTCACCGACGAGGAGAACGTCCGGATCGCTGCGCAGGATCGTGCTCAGCCCCCGAGCGAAGGTCAGCCCGCTCTTTCGATGGACCTCGATCTGGTTGACGCCGGGGATCTGGTACTCGACCGGATCTTCGATCGTCATCAGGACCCGTCCCTCGTCGTTCAGCAGGTCGAGTGCGGCGTAGAGCGTCGTCGTCTTGCCGCTCCCCGTTGGACCGCAGGTGATGACTGCGCCGTAGGGCTGGCGGATCGCGCGCAGGAACGTCTCTTCGGCCTCAGCGCTCATGCCAAGCTCGCCCAGACCGATCATGCCGGTGTGCCGGGCGAGGATTCGCAGGACGACCTGCTCGCCGTGGGTGGTCGGCAAAACCGCCATTCGCAGGTCCATCGGCTCGCCTCCGTAGCGGATCGAGACACGGCCGTCCTGGGCGGCGCGCTTGTCGGCGATGTCCAGCTCGCCCAGAACCTTGAGGCGGCCGGTGACTGCCGCCTGCATCGAGGCCGGGACCTCGGTCATCCGGCGCATGACGCCGTCGATGCGGGCGCGCACGATGAGGTCATTCGCCTGGGGCTCGAAGTGGATGTCGGAAGCGCCGTCTTGGATCGCGCGGCCGATGATCGAGTTGACGAGCTCGATCGCGTGCATGCTCGTCGCCGCCGCGCCGTCGCCACCGATCGTCTCGTCCCGGGTGCCGAGCTCCTTGTTTTGGTCGTCGACCTTGACTTCGCCCCGGTACACGCGATCGATCATCTGCTCGAGGTCGTCGGGGGCGGCGACAGCGAGACGGATATTGAGGCCGAGCGCGAGCCTCAACTCGTCTGAGTTGCGGACGTTGCCCGGATCGGCGACGGCGACCAGCACGACGTCCTCGCCGAGAAACCGGATCGGAAGCGCCGCGTACCGGCGCGCGAATCTCTCCGGCAGCAGGCCCGAAGCCAGCGCTTCGATTTCCGTTTGGGCGAGGTCGATGTACTCGAGCTCGTGTTGGTCTGCGAGGGCATGGGCGATTGCGCGGCCGGAGACCCAACCTCGGCGGACGACGATTTCCCCGAGACGATCGCCGGTCTCGTCCTTCTCGCCCAGCGCCTCCTCCAGCTGCTCCGCCGAGAGCAGCTTCTTGCGGAGCAGGAGCGCCCCGAGCTGCAGGCGACCGCCGGGGCGCCTGAGCGCGGCAGCGGGCAGGGGCTCCGGTCGCTCTGCGGCCTCCATCGCGGCCTGTATCGGCCGTATTCTCAATCGCCATGAGAGCTGTCGTCCAGCGTGTGACCCAGGCGCGCGTGATCGTCGCGGGGGAGGTGGTGGGCGAGATCGGCCCCGGACTTTGCGTCCTGCTCGGGGTTGCGCGTGGGGACGAGCCCGCGGGCGCCGAGCGGCTCGCCGGCCGGGTTGCGCGCCTTCGCGTCCTCGAGAACGACGAGGGGAAGTTCGACTGGAGCCTCCTCGACACGGGCGACGCAGCGCTTGTCGTGAGTCAGTTCACGCTCATCGCCGACACGGAGAAGGGCAACCGTCCGAGTTTCAGCGAGGCGGCCGAGGCCGACCTCGCGGAGCGGCTCTACGAGGTCTTTTGCGCCGCACTCGCAGCGTTCGGCTTCCCGGTCGAGACGGGCGTCTTCCGCGCACGCATGCGGCTCGAGCTCGCCAATGAGGGCCCGGTCACCATCGTGCTCGACGAATAGCTACGATCCGGGGCGCGCCACGGCTTCGCCTGGGCTTGGCTTCGCGAGGGCGCTCGCCGGCGTGTCTTTTGCCTTGATCGCTGCGCCGACCGTCGTGTCTGCGGCGTCCAGGACGTCCTTCGCCAGCCGCTCACTCCACCCGGCTGCGAATGACAGGAGCGCATAGAAATACGTGTTTGTCCCGGAATCGTTGAGCTGGAGCCTGACGATTCCGCTCGCGATCGCCGCATAGAGAACGAGACCGAACGCGGCGCCGAGCAACGGCCGGAAGATGCCGAAGACGACGAGCGGACCGCGCCCGAGCTCATAGTCGAGCTCGAAACCCTGTTTCTGGTCCGTCATCCGGCTCATCACGCTGAGCACCGCGCCGGCGGCGCCCAGGACGATCGCGAGCACGATCCGCTGACTCATGAAGGCGCCGATCCCCCAGACCGCCAGGGCGAGCAGGGCGATCACGAATCCGCCTCCGATCATCCCCCGCAGGTACACGAGCTGTGCCTGGCGCTGTCCGACCTCGTCGTAGTAGCGCTCCGCCTCCTCGAGCTGCTGGCGCTCGTGCTTGAGCGCGTTGTCCTTGTCGTCGTGGCGGCGGTGCTCCGCTCGGCCGTCGACGAGCGAGAGTAGGTGCGTCGCCGACGACACGACGAGCCGCATGACGATGTCGCGAGTTGGCGAGCGCAGGATGCGGGCGATCTTGATCGTGAGCTCGTCACACTTATGCAGGAGCGTCGCGATCTCCGGCTCGTTCTTCGTCGCCCAGTCGCTGACTCGGTGGAAGCGAAGCTCCGAGGAGCGCCCGCGCCGCCGCCGCTCCGTCAGCGCGACTGCCGAAGGGACGCTCGTGCTCCAGTACGAGTCGACGATCTCACCGCACTCCTCCTCGAACGCGGCGAGCTTCGCTCGATAGGCTGCCTCCGACGCTTCGTCGCGGGTCTGCTGCCAATTCCAGTGCGCATCGACCAACTCCTCGAACGGGAGCCACGCCTGCGGAACGGAGTCGGACGAACCGGTACGCGACATCGAGATCTCGGGCACCTCGAACCTCCTGCCGCAGAACCGTTGACGCACTCAGCGTAGAAGCTCGCGCCGGAAAGCACAACCTCCCGCAAAACGGCCGCATTGAGGTGCTCCTCGCGGCGTTCGTGACTGAGCGTGGGCTTGCTATTCTTGTCGCACCACATTTCGAGCGGTTTGAAATGGGCGCGCCGCGCCCCTTTTTTTTGAGGAGAGGGATTTGCCAGACATCTACGACAAGGAACGGAGCCTCTACCGCGAGGTCGCCTCGCGGGTCGAGCGCAACCTGCCCGGAGTCGAGGTCCTGGCTGTCGAGCTGTCCGGCCCGGAGCGCTTCACCGTCTTCGTCGACCATCCACAAGGCGTCGACCACGCGCTCTGCGAGCGTGTGACGGACGCCCTGCGCGGCTATCTGGACAAGTACGCGATCGACGTTTCTTCACCCGGCAGCGAGCCTCCTCTTCGCCGTCGCCCGCATTTCGAGCGCGCGGTCGGCCGCAAGGTCGCCCTGCGCACCGCCGCGCCGATCGCCGGGCGGAAGAAGTTTCGGGGCGAGCTCGTCGCCGTCGGAGAGCGCTCGCTGCAGCTCGTCGCGGCGGACAAGGACGAACCGGTCGAGATTCCGTACGAGGCGATCGTGCGCGGAAACGTGCTGGAGGAAGGAACCGGATGACCCGAGAGATCATCGAAGCCGTCCACGTCATCGAGAAGGAAAAGGGAATCGACGGCGCGACGCTGATCGCGGCGCTCGAAGACGCGCTGCTGGCGGCCTACAAGAAGACTCCGGGCGCCTCGCGCCACGCAACGGTCGAGCTCGACGACGAGGGGGACTTCCGCGTCTACTCGATCGAGCTCCCGGCCGACATCGAGGAGACGCTGATCGAGGAGGCCCGGGAGCGCGCGATCACCGAGCTCGAGGCGCTCGAGGCCGAGAACGGCGAGCACTCGCACACACTCGTCAACGACGAGGAGCTCGACATCGACTGGTCGGAGGTGCCGCCGGAGCAGGTCAAGCGCGCCGATGTCACACCGCACGACTTCGGCAGGATCGCCGCGCAGACCGCAAAGCAGGTCATCCTCCAGCGAATCCGCGAGGCGGAGCGCGAGATGATGTACGAGGAGTACGTCGACCGCGTGACCGAGGTCGTCACGGGCATCGTCCAGCAGGCCGGCGACCGCAACAACGTCCTCGTCGACCTCGGCAAGGTCGAGGCGCTGTTGCCCCGCTCCGAGCAGGTGGACGGCGAGCGCTACGAGCAGGGGAGCCGCATCAAGGCGGTCATCACCGAGGTCCGCTCCGGCACGAAGGGCCCGCAGGTGATCCTCTCGCGCCGCGACCCCGAGCTGATTCGCACGCTCTTCGAGCTCGAGGTGCCCGAGATCGCCGACGGCCTCGTCGAGATCCGCGGGGTCGCCCGGGAGCCGGGCTACCGCTCGAAGATCGCCGTCGAGTCGCATGCCCAGGGCGTCGACCCGGTCGGCGCCTGCGTCGGCCCGCGAGGGTCGCGCGTGCGCATGGTCGTCTCCGAGCTGCGCGGCGAGAAGATCGACATCATCCCGTGGAACACCGAGCCTGCCCGCTTCATCGCGAAGGCGCTCTCGCCGGCGCGCGTGCGGGAGGTGCTCGTCGACGACGAGACGAAGGAGGCGACCGTCATCGTCCCCGAGGACCAGCTTGCGCTGGCGATCGGCAAGGAGGGCCTGAATGCCCGGCTCGCCGCGCGCCTGACCGGCTGGAAGGTGGACATCCAGTCCGACGCCGAGTTTGCGCAGGCCGAGGCCGAGGCCGCTTTCGCCGGCGGTGCCGAGGGCGAGGAGTTCTCGGGCCGCTGTTCGGCGATTCTCGCCAACGGCAAGCGCTGCCCGAACGCCGCCGTTCCCGGCTCGCGGTTCTGCGGGATCCCTGCGCACCGCGAGCTCGCCGAGCGCGAGGCACGTGGCGAGACGCTCGAGGCCTCGCAGGTCGTCGGCGGGACGAGCGACGAGGAGCCGGAAGAGGAAGCAGCGCCTGAGGGAACGGAACCCGTTGACGAGACGGTTGCCGAGGAGGCGCCGGTCGAGGAAGCAACCGAGGAGGCTCCGCCTGACGCACAGCCTGCCCCGGCAGAGGAGCCAGTTGAAGTCGAAGAGCCCGCGGTGGCCGAAGCCGAGCCGGAAGCACCAGTCGAGCCCCAGGAAGCGCCGGTCGAGCCGGAAGTCGCAGTCTTTGTCCAGGACACGCCTTCCGAGGGGGAAGACGAGCCAAGCGCGGCGTGAGCCCGGGCCCGGAGAGGACGTGCGCCGGTTGTGGCCGGAAAGCGCCGAAAGGCGAGCTCGTGCGGTTCGTCGCGCAGGCAGGAGCGCTGACACCGGGTGCTCGGGCCCCCGGACGAGGCGTCTACACGTGCCGACGGCTCCAGTGCTTCGAGCGCGCCGCTGCAAACCGCGGCTTCGCGCGCACGCTGCGGACCCCCGTCCGGGTCGAACCAACGCTCGCTCGTCTCTACACTAGTACGGAGAGAAATGGCTGATTCCAAAGGAAATAACCGCCCGAAGCGACCCGTCCGGCCCCGTACGGCGCCCGGCGGTCGCAAGCGGCGCGTCGTCATCGATTCCGGCTCGGCGCGAGGCCGGCAGGACTCGCGGCAGGCTCGTGACCGCGCGGAAGCCCGTCCGAAGTCGCCGCCCGGGCCCCAGCCGACCGGTCCGGTCACCGTCAACTCGGGCGTCACCGTCAAGGACCTGTCGCAAGCGCTCGGCGTGCCGGCGACCCAGATCATCAAGATCCTCATGGGCCTGGGCACGATGGTGACGATCACGCAGACCCTCTCGGACGAGGCCGTCGAGCTGATCGGGAAAGAGGTCAAGCGCGACGTGACGATCAAGCATGTCGCCGACGAGGACGAGGACCCCGAGGTCTACGAGGACGCCGAGGAAGATCTCGTCGCGCGGCCGCCCGTGGTCACGATCATGGGCCACGTCGATCACGGCAAGACGACGCTCCTCGATGCGATCCGGGAGGCGTCGGTCGTCGAGACCGAGGCCGGCGGGATCACCCAGCACATCGGCGCATACCAGGCCCAGCACGACGGCCGCAAGATCACGTTCCTCGACACGCCGGGCCACGAGGCTTTCACGGCGATGCGAGCACGAGGGGCCAAGGTGACGGACGTCGCGGTCCTCGTCGTCGCAGCCGACGACGGCGTCAAGCCGCAGACCCAGGAATCGATTGCTCACGCGCGCGCGGCCGGGGTGCCGATCGTCGTCGCCGTCAACAAGATCGACAAGCCCGGCGCCGACACGCAGCGCGTCCGCCAGGAGCTCGTCAACGAAGATCTCCAGCCCGAAGAGTGGGGTGGGACGACCCAGTTTTCGGACGTCTCAGCGAAGGAAAAGCAGAACCTCGACGACCTGCTCGAGAAGGTGCTGCTCGTCGCGGACGCCGAGCTCGTGCTGACGGCGAACCCGAACGCGGAGGCCTCCGGCCCGATTATCGAGTCGCGGCTCGATGTCGGCCGCGGGCCCGTGGCGACGATGCTCGTGCATCGCGGCACGCTGCGCGTCGGTGACGCGATCGTCGCCGGTGACGCGTGGGGCAAGGTGCGCGCGCTGCACACGTACCGCGGTGAGAAGGTGGCCGAGGCGAAGCCGGGCGATCCGGTGGAGATCATCGGCTTCGACAAGCCGCCGGCCGCGGGCGAGCATGCCCGGGTCGTCGAGAACGACCGCCAGGCCCGCCATCTCGCGCAGCTCCGCGGGGAGCGTTTCCGCCGCGAGCAGCTCGCGCAGCGCCGCCCGTCGGGAGCTTCGCTCGAGACGCTCTTCTCCCAGATGCAGGAGGGGGCGGTTCAGGACCTGAACCTCGTGATCAAGGCCGACGTGGACGGCTCGGTCGAGGCCGCCGTCTCCGAGCTGCAGAAGATTCAGCATCCCGAAGTGCGCGTGAACGTCATCCACACCGGTGTCGGCGGCATCTCGGAGAACGACGTCATGCTGGCCACCGCGTCGAACGCGATGATCGTCGGCTTCAACGTGCGGCCGAACGCCGAGGCCCGGGCCTCCGCCGAGCGCGAAGGCGTCGAAATCCGGACGTATGACGTCATCTACCGGCTGACCGAGGAGATCGAGCAGGCGCTGGTCGGCATGCTGAAGCCAGTCTCGACCGAGGCGACGCTCGGCGAGGCGGAGGTCCGTGCGCTGTTCAAGGTCTCGCGCCTGGGGACGATCGCCGGCTGCCACGTCACGAGCGGCGTCATCCGCCGAGGCGCGAAGGTGCGCGTCGTGCGCGACGGCGCAGTCGTCCAGGAGAGCTCGATCTCCCAGCTCAAGCGCTTCAAGGACGACGTCCGCGAGGTCGAGGAGGGCTTCGAGTGCGGCATCCTGCTCGACGGCTTCAACGACGTGAAGGAAGGCGACATCCTCGAGGCCTACGAGGTGCGCCAGATCGAGCGCACCGATCTCTCCGCGCCTGCGGCGACTCCGGCCACTCCGGCAGCCACCACCTAACCCGCGTTTCGGGCCATGGGCGCGGGCTACGTGGGCATCCTCTCGGTGGAGCTTCACTTCCCAGAGGCCGGCTCGCTGAAGGGCAAGCGCAAGCACGTCAAATCGGCGAAGGCGCAGCTCCAGAACCGCTTCGGGGTCTCGGTCGCCGAGGTCGACCACCACGAGCTCTGGCAGCGCGCGCGCCTGACCCTCGCGTGCGTCGCGCGTGAGCACAACGAGGCGGAGCGCCTGCTCGAGCAGGCGGTGCGCTACCTGAACGGCCAGGAATACGAGCTGGTTCGCGCGGAGAGAGAGGTCGTGACGCCCGATGTCTGACCGGATGCGGCGCGTGAACGAGGCGATTCGCGAAGCCCTCGCCTCGGGCATCGGCGAGCTCAAGGACCCGCGGATCGGGTTCGTCACGGTGACCGGGGTCGAGACCACGCCGGACCTGCGTGAGGCGCGGGTCTACGTCAGCGTCCTCGGCTCGGAGCGCAAGCGGGAGGCAACGCTCGAGGGCCTTGCTTCGGCCCACGGCGTGCTCCAGGCGCGCATCGCCGACGATTTGAGGATGAAGCGCACTCCTCGGCTCGCGTTCGAATACGATCGCTCGGTCGACTACGGCGTGCGCATATCCAAACTCATCGATGAGCTCGCCCCAGACGACCCAGCCTGAGCTAGGCGCCGTCGCGGAGGCGATCCGCTCCCACGAGCGCTTCCTCGTCACGACGCACGAGAACCCGGACGGCGACGCTCTCGGCTCGCTCCTCGCCACGAAGTTGGCCCTGGATGCGCTCGGGAAGGACGTCGTCATGTACCTCTCGGGCGAGACGCCGCTCCCGCGGGAGTACTCGTGGATGCCGCTCGACAACCTGCGGCGCTCCCTGCCCGACGATGCGGCCGACCGGGTGCTCCTCGCTCTCGACTGCGCGAACGAGAGCCGGCTCGGCCCGGACCCGGAGGTGCTCGCGAGCGCCCCGCTCGTCGTCAACGTCGACCACCATCACGACAACTCGCGCTTCGGTGCGATCAATGCCGTCGTTGCCGACGCGTCCTCGACCGGCGAGATCGTGCGCGACCTCTTGCGCGACCTCGACGTCGAGCTGACCCCGGACATGGCCGAAGCGCTCTACATCGCGCTCGTCACGGACACCGGCCGCTTCCAGTACACGAACACGACGCCGAAGGCGCTGCGCCTCGCGGCCGAGCTCGTCGAAGCGGGGGCCGACGTGCACAAGGTCTTTCAGGGCGTCTACGAGAGCGTCCAGTTCGCGAAGATGAAGCTCCTCGCCCGAGCGCTCGAACGGGCGCAGATCTACGAGGGCGGGCGGCTCGTGATCTCGTACCTCCTGCGCGGCGACTTCGCCGAGGTGGGGGCGGCCGAGCCCTACTCGGAGGGGATCATCGACTACCTGCGCGCGGTCGAGGGCGCGGACATGGCCGCGCTCATCCGGGAGCCGCCGCGGGCGGATGCGCCTGCCCGGCGGGTGAGCCTGCGGGCATCCGCGGACGAGCTCGACGTGTCCAAGATCGCGAGGGCATCCGGCGACGGAGGCGGGCACAGACAGGCTGCCGGCTTCTCCAGCAGCGAGTCGATCGAGGAGATCACGGAGTTCATCCGCCGCGAGTTCGTCGAAGCGATACGTGCCTCCTAGAGCGCTCCACCCGGTTGGGCTCGTGCTCTTCGACAAGCCGGCCGGGCCATCGTCGTTCGCGATCGTGCGCGACCTCCGCGACCGGACCGGCGCGCGCGCGGGACATGCGGGGACGCTCGACCCGTTCGCGACCGGGCTGCTCCTCGTCCTGCTGGGCGCGTTCACGAAGGAGGCCCAGCGCTTCGTCGGGGTCACGAAGCGCTACGAGACTGCGGTCGACCTGTCCGCCCTGACGTCGACCGGCGACCCCGAAGGCGAGGTCGTCGACGAGCACGAGCCCTTGTCCCAGGCCGAGCTCGAGGCGCGGATCGACGAGTTGCGCGGCGAGGTCGACCTGCGCATCCCGACAGCCTCGGCGGTGAAGATCGGCGGCGAGCGCGCCTACAAGCTGCACCGGCGAGGAGTCGAGGTCGAGATGCCGATGCGGAGGACGACGGTGCACGCGCTCGACCTGCTCGACTATGACGGCGGTGTGGCCCGCCTCGCCGTGCACATCAGCTCCGGTGGCTACGTGCGCGCGCTCGCAGAGGCGCTGGGCGGGCATTGCGTCAGCCTCCGCCGAACACACGTGGGGCCGTTCGACGTGTCGGATGCCGACCCGGAGCGCATCATTCCGCCCGCCGAGGCGCTCGCAGTCCTCGAGGGATGAAGGTCGCGCGCTCGTCCCAGGAGCTCTCGGGCGGCCCCCGGGCAGTCGCGCTCGGCACGTTCGACGGAGTGCACCTGGGCCACCGGCGCGTGATCGAGACGGCGCGTGAGGCCGGCCCGGAGCCGACCGTCGTCACCTTCGATCCTCATCCCCGCACCGCCTTCGGGAACCGCGTCGAGCTGCTGACGAGCCTCGAGCGGCGCCTGGAGCTCCTGGACGAGCTCGGCGTCGAGGCCGCGCTCGTCGTCGAGTTCACGCTCGAGCTGGCGCGGCTGGAGCCGGAGGAGTTCGTCGAGCAGGTGCTCCGCCCGATCGGGACCGAGGTCGTCGTCGCGGGCGCCGACTTCCGTTTCGGCCACGGGCGGCGGGGCGATCTGGAGCTGGTCCGCGGCCTCGGCTTCGATGTGCGCCCGGTGCCGCTGCTGGAGGACGTCTCGTCGAGCAGGATCCGCGATCTCGTCCGCGAGGGCGAAGTCGAGAGCGCGGCGAAGCTCCTCGGGCGGCCCGTGGAGGTCGAGGGAACCGTCGTTACGGGCGAGGCGCGAGGCGGCACGCTCGGCTTCCCGACAGCAAATCTCGACGTCAGGCCGGAGCTCCTCGTACCGGGCAACGGGATCTATGCCGGAGCCGCGGCTGCGCATCGCGCGGCGGTCTCGATCGGCACGAACCCGCACTACGGCGGGCACGAGCGCCGGGTCGAGGCATACCTGCTCGATTTCTCCGCCGACCTCTATGGGCAGCGTCTCGTCGTCGAGCTCTGGGGCCGGCTCCGGGACGAGCAGGCCTTCGAGACCGAGCACGACCTCATCCGACAGATCGAGGCCGACGTAGAGTTGGCTAGAGAAGCCGAACGGCCTGCATAGATCGCAAGTTCAGGGAAATGACGGAATCTATTTCTGCATGACAGAGAGCTCGGACCCGTCGCCGACCGAGACCGTGCGCTGTCTCTCCTGCGGTGCGCCGTACACCAAGCCCTCGGGCGGCGGCACCGTGAGCGCGAATCCAGGGTGCCCGGACTGTGGTTACGTCGGCTGGGTCGTCGACTCGAGCCTCACACCGCTCGAGCCGCTCCGCTCCGACGAGGATCACCCGCGGCGCCGTTCCGCGTAACGGCGCTGACGCCGCCGAAGTAGTGGTGGCGGGCCGGCCATTCGCGAATCTCGAAACCCGCCGACTCGAGCGCGGCGATCGCAGCCGCGTCGAAGCCGGGCTCGATCTGCACGACCGGTCCCGCCGGGTGGAGGCGGGGCCTGTCGACGGCGGCCTGTGGTTCGAGGCCCTCGTCGAGGATCCCGGCGACGACCTGTAACAGCGCGCTGCGCAGGCGAGTGCCGCCAGCTGCTCCGGCCGCCAGCGCGACTCCTTGCTCGTCGAGGGCGAGCGAGGGCGCCATCATGCTCGCCATCCGTTCGCCAGGCTCCAGGGGCCCGGTCAGCAGGTCGGCCTCCCCGAGCATGCTGTTCAGATGGAGGTCGAGTCCGGGGAGGAAGTCGCCTGAGCCGAGCCCGAGGCTCGTCGTCAGCACGCAGGCGTTGCCGTCGTCGTCCAGCACGGCCAGGTTCGTCGTTCCGTTCTGGGCGGGCAGCTCATCGGCCAACACGGTGACGAGCGCGAGCGCCCGCTCCGTCTCCCCGAGCCCCCGGAGCTGCGGCAGGGCTTCGAGTGCAGAGGCGAAGTCGGACAGGTCAGCCCGGGTGCGCAGGTCGAACCCGCGGAACTCGACGCTGACCGGCTCGCTCCAGACTGCCTTGTACGCATGAAGGTCGTCCTCGGTGATGAGGCCGCCACGTTCCTCCATCAGCCCGAGGAGCGAGCGCCCGATCGTGCCCTCGTACGCGCTCCGCGGCCCTTCGGCGGCAATCGCTTCGAGAGCGTGGACGAGCCCCGGTTGCCGGAGCAGGTCGCCCTCGCGGAGCAATGAGCCTCCCGGCGCGTAGATCTGCGCGCCCTCGTTCATCGTCATCACGGTCTCGAGCATGGCCAGGCACGACGCGTGGGCCGCGGGCATCGGGACAGCCCCCTTCGCAAGCCGGAGCGCGGGCTCGACGAGCTGCGCCCAGGGCAGCCCGCCGTGCGCGCTCCACAGGGCGTCGAGGCCGGCCGGGACTCCCGGCACGCCGCACGAGCCGATGCCGACGGCGTAGTGGACGAGCTCGGCGCCGAACGGCACCTCGAGCTCGAGGAGCGCGACCTCGCGTCGCGGCCGGCCGAGCCCGGGCATCGCGATGAAGCAGTCGAGGTTCGCCGCCCGGCCGCTCGCCGCGTCGAAGTGGATTGCATGCCCACCGCCGAGAAACCCGGTCATGACCGTCTCGGCGACACACGAGGCCAGGCAGGCGGCGACCGCGGCATCGGCGGCGCTCCCGCCCGCTTCGAGGATCTCTTCACCCGCGTCAGTTGTCGCGGGATGACCGGTGGCGACGGCTCTCATGCCCTGAGCGTAAATCGAGCGCCTATCCTGTGGTGAATGCGTGGCATCTGGCAGCTGGCGATCGCAGGTGCGGTCGTCGTCGGCGTCGTGCTCGTGGTCAGCGGGTTTCTCCTCTTCGACCAGGGCGGCGGGACGAGCTCGCAGAAGACCACGTCAGGGTCCCAGACGTCGACGATCTCGTACGGCAGCGCGGACATCGTGGCGACGGCGCCGCCGCGGGCCAGGGCCAACGGTGGCCCCTTTCAGCGCAACGTCATCATCCGGCCGAAAGACAAGCGAACCGGCGCGCCCATCCACGGCGCGAAGGTGACGATCCACGCCGAGATGACGAGCCCGCATTACATGCCTCTGTACTACAAGAGCCTGACGGAGGTCGCTCCCGGCGAGTACACGGGGCCGTACACCCTGGTCATGGACGGCGACTGGCGGTTCGGGATCGTCGTCAGGACTAAAAAGGGCGATGCGTCCACCAGGAACCTCCCAGTGCGCGTCATCGGCCAATAAAGCCGCTCTGCTACCCTGACCGGCGACCGCAGTCTCGGCCGTACGCGGTGCTTCCCGCGGCGCGCTTGGAGTGCGGACTGTCTCAAAGAAAGAGGTTGAGTGACCCTTACGAAGGAAGCAAAGCTGGAGATCATCGGCCGCCATGGGCGGACGGAGCAAGACACGGGCTCGCCCGAGGTACAGATCGCGCTCTTGACCACACGGATCAACGAGCTGACGGAGCATCTCCGGGCCCATCCGAAGGACCACTACTCGCGCCGCGGCCTGCTCAAGCTGGTCGGCCGGCGCCGGCGGTTCCTGAACTATCTCCAGCGCAAGAACGTCGAGGGGTACCGAGAATTGATCAAGGAGCTGGGCCTCAGGCGCTAGCTCGTAGTCGCAGGAGGGTGGAAGTTTGAGCGAGCTCCAAGCCGGGGCTGACTCAAACTCCCACCTTCCACGAGAAGTGGAGGAATAGATGAGCACGATGATTGACAACCTGACCACGGTCTCCGTGACCGTCGGCGATCAGGAGATGACCTTCGAGTCGGGGAAGCTGGCCAAGCAGGCCGACGGCTCTGTCGTCGTCCGAGCGGGCGACACGATGGTCCTGGCGACGGCCACGGGGAAGATGGAGGCGCGCGAAGGCGCCGACTTCTTCCCGCTGACGGTCGACGTCGAAGAGCGGATGTACGCCGCCGGCAAGATCCCGGGCGGCTTCTTCAAGCGCGAAGGCCGCCCGACGGAGCGCGCGATCCTGACGGCGCGCATGATCGACCGCCCGATCCGGCCGCTCTGGCCGAAGGGCTACAGAAACGAGGTGCACGTCGTCTGCACGACGCTGTCGGCCGACCTCGTCACCGCGCACGACATTCTGTGCATCAACGGCGCCTCGGCTGCGCTGATGGTCTCACCGCTGCCCTTCCTGGGCCCGGTGGGCGCCGTCCGCATCGGGCGGATCGACGGCCAGTTCGTGATCAACCCGACCGTGACGGCCGTGGCGGAGGAGAGCTCGCTCGACCTGATCGTCGTCGGCACGAAGGACGCGCTGACGATGATCGAGGCGGGCGCCGACGAGATTCCCGAGGAGGAGATCCTCGAGGCGTTCGAACTCGCCCACGGCGAGATCGTGAAGATCTGCGAGGCGCAGGAAGACCTCCGGCGCCAGGCCGGCAAGCCGAAGTATCTCGACCCCGAGCTGACGACCGAGCTCGAGTCGCAGCACGGCGACCGCATCCGCGAGCGCATCCAGGCCCAGGGCCTGCGCGAGGCGGGCGCGATCGTCGAGGAGCTGACCGACGAGTTGGCACCCGCGCTGAACATGGAGTCGTCGGAGGAGGACATCCAGCGCCAGATCCAGGTGCGCTCCTCGCTCGACGCGATCCTGGAGAAGGTGCGGCTGGAGGCCGTCGAGCAGGCGGTTCGCGAGCAGTTCGAGACCGAGCTCCGAGCGCTCACCGAGGCCGAGCAGGATTCGAAGGAGCTCCGCTCCGCGAAGCGCCAGCTGCTCTGGGACCGGATCATCGAGTCGGTCGAGCTGCCGTTCCCGGTCGGCCCGGCGACCGTCGACGGTGAGGGGCCGATCGTCAAGGACTCACTGACGAAGCAGTTCGTGAAGAAGGCCGCCGAGGCGATCTACAAGCAGCTCGTGCGGCAGAAGATCGCGATCGACAAACGGCGCCCGGACGGCCGCGGCGCCGAGGACGTCCGCGAGGTCACCTGCGAGGTCAGAGTTTCTCCACGGGCACACGGCTCGGCCCTCTTCACCCGCGGCCAGACGCAGATCATGACCCTGCTCACGCTGGGAACCGCCAAGGAGGGGCAGCGCATCGACGACCTCTCGCTGGAGACGGACCGCCGGTACATGCACCACTACAACTTCCCGCCGTTCTCGGTCGGGGAGACCGGCTTCATGCGCGGGCCGAAGCGCCGCGACATCGGTCACGGCGCACTCGCCCAGCGGGCCCTGGAGCCGATGATCCCGGGGTCCGAGGACTTCCCGTACACGATCCGCCTGGTCTCGGAGACGCTCGAGTCGAACGGCTCGTCGTCGATGGGTTCCGTCTGCGGCTCGACGCTCGCCCTGATGGACGCCGGCGTGCCGATCAAGGCCCCAGTCAGCGGCATCGCCATGGGCCTCGTCAAGGAGGGCGACGAGCACGTCATCCTCACCGACATCCAGGGCGCCGAGGATCACCTCGGTGACATGGACTTCAAGGTGGCCGGCTCGCGGGACGGGATCACCGCCCTGCAGATGGACATCAAGATCACCGGCGTCACACAGGAGATCATGCGGAACGCCCTCGAGCAGGCCAAGCGGGCTCGCGAGTTCATCCTCGACAAGATGGCCGAGGCGATCCCTGAGAGCCGGACGGAGCTCGCAGAGCACGCGCCGCGCATCTCCAGCGTCAAGATCGACCCCGAGCAGATCGGCATGATCATCGGCAAGGGCGGCGAGACGATCCGCGGCCTCGAGGCCGACTACGACGTCCAGATCGACATCGAGGAGGACGGGACAATCCTCATCTACGCGACCGAGGGCACGAAGGCGGCCGCCGCGATCGAGGCGATCGAGTCGATCACGAAGACACCCGAGGTGGGGGACACGTACACGGGCAAGGTCGTGAAGACGACCGACTTCGGCGCGTTCGTCGAGCTGAAGAAGGGCACCGACGGCCTGCTCCACGTCTCGAACGTGGGCCCGGGCCGCGTCGGCCACATCGAGGACGTGATCTCGAGGGGCGACGTGCTCGACGTCGTCGTCCAAGAGGTCGACAAGGATCGCGGCCGCATCGGGCTCAAGCTCGTTGCGAAGCACGAGAACGGGACGCTCGTCCAGCCGGACGAGCTGATCGAGCGGGCGAAGGACGCCCCGCCCCGCGAGCGCTCGGAGCGCCCACCGAGGCGAGACGGCGGCGGCGGCCGCGGGGGCGGCAGGGGCGGCGGCGGACGAGACCGCGGCCCGCGCCGCGACGACTGACCAGGATCGCGAGCGTGCGGCCGGGCTCTTCGATGCCCGGGCGCACGCTCTGCTCGTCGTCCCGGTTCGGTTCGCGCTCGCTCTGGCCGGCCTAGCCGGCGCACGGCTGCGCGGCGTCTCGCCCGGTAGCTCGCTGGCCTTGTTCGGATTCGCCGCGGGCGTGACGCTCTTCTTCCTGCTCGCGAGCCGCCGCCGCAGGACCTTCTGGCAGCGCGCCGAGGAAGCCGTTCCCGCCGATCCCGCCGCTTCGGTCGTCGGCAGGGCTCGAACGATCGGGACGGCGCTGTATCCAAGCACGATCGGCCTGACGATCCTGACCGCCGTCGCGCTGCCCTTCGACGCGGAGCTGGCGGCCTTCCTGGCGGGCACCATCGCCGGGCTGGGTCTGGGCTCACTCTGGTTCGGCGCGGAGATCGTGACCTGGGAGCGGCAACGGGGCGTGCGCATGTTTCTCGCGGAGAAACGTGTCTACATGAGGTAGCGCGGACGCGGACGCCAGCGAGCGGCGACTACGATCACGGGGTGCAGAAGTACGAGTTGAGCGAGCTCGATTCCGGCCAGCGCATCATCACGGAGCGGATCCCCAGTGTGCGATCGGTCGCGCTCGGGTTCTGGATCGGCGCGGGGTCGCGCGACGAGACGCCCGCCAAGGCAGGCGTCACGCACTTCATCGAGCACCTGCTGTTCAAGGGGACGCACTCGTACACCGCGCAGGACATCGCCGAGATCTTCGACGGGCTCGGCGGAGAGCTGAACGCGGCGACTTCGCGCGAGCACACCGTCGTCTACGTGCGCGTCGCCGACCACCACCTGGAGCAGGCGCTCGACGTGATGAGCGACATGGTCTACGCGCCGGTCTTCGCCGACCTCGACGCCGAGCGCGAAGTCGTGCTCGAGGAGATCGCGATGTACGAGGACACGCCGCACGAGCTCGTGCACGACCTGATGAGCCAGGCGATCTTCGGCGACCACCCGCTGGGGCGCCCGGTGATCGGGACGGCCGAGGTCATCTCGTCGGTGGGACGTCGCGCTCTGACGAGCTATCACCAGACGATGTACCGGGCCGGCAACGTCGTCGTCGCCGCGGCCGGGAACCTCCGCCACGACGACCTCGTCGCCCGGCTCGACCGAGCCCAGCGCAAGCAGGCGAAGACGCCCGCGCGAGGGCCGCGCCTGCGCCCGCCGCTCGTGCGCCCGCCTCGCCCGAGCATCCGCTTCCAGCGGAAGAAGACGGAGCAGTACCACGTCTGTCTCGGTGCCCCGGGGATCGCGCGCTCCGACCGCCGGCGCTTCGCCGCGTCGGTGCTCGACGCGCTGCTTGGCGGCTCGGCCTCGTCACGGCTGTTCCAGGAGATCAGGGAGAAGCGGGGCATGGCTTACGCCGTGTACACGTTCGCCTCCCAATACAGCGACACCGGCCTGATCGGCTTCTACGTCGGCACCCGTGCCGAGAACCTCGCCGACTGCCTGGAGATCGCGAGCGAGCAGATCGACGAGGTCGCTGAAGGCAAGTTCCGCAAGGGAGAGCTCGAGCGGGCCAAGGAGAACCTGAAGGGACGCATCCTGCTCTCGATGGAGTCCACCTCAAACCGGATGAGCCGCCTCGGGAAGTCGCTGATCAGCGATACCGAGCTGCTCTCGATCGACCGGATCGCCGCCGAGATCGACGCGGTCACGCCAGACGCGGTCGCCGAGCTGGCCGGAGTCCTGCTCGCGCCCGAGAAGCTCTCGGCCGCCGGAATCGGCCCGGGCGAGGAGCGGTTCCGCGACGCGGTGCGCCGGGTGAAGCCGGACCTTGCGAGGCGGGCGGCGGCTTGAGGCTCGCCCTCCTCGGGCATGAGGGGAAAGTCGGGCGGGTGCTGAAGCCCGCGCTCGAGGAGGCCGGGCATGAAGTGAAAGGGATCGGGCGCGAAGATCCGGTCGAGGTCGAGGGGCTCGACGCCGCCGTCCATTTCACGCGCCCCGACGTCGCCTTCGGCGCCGTCCGCGCCTGCCTGGAGCAGGGCGTGCCGTGCATTGTCGGCACTTCCGGGCTCGAGCAGAAAGAGCTCGACGATCTCGGCGGCTACGCGCAGGAGCAGGGCTTACCGCTCTTCGTGGCTCCGAACTTCGCGGTCGGCGCGGTGCTGATGATCCGCCTCGCGGCCGAAGCCGTCCGCTACCTGCCCCGGACGGAGATCGTCGAGCTGCACCACGAGACGAAGGTCGACGCGCCCTCGGGCACGGCGAAGGCGACGGCCGAGGCCCTGGGCGGCGCGCCGATTCACTCCGTCCGCCTTCCGGGCCTGGTTGCGCACCAGGAGGTGCTCCTCTCGCAGCCCGGCGAGCTGCTGACGATCCGTCACGACGCCTTCTCGCGAGAGGCCTACATCCCGGGTGTCCTGTTGGCGCTGGAGCGGCTCTCGGGCCTGCCCCCAGGGCTCACCGTCGGGCTCGACACGTTCCTCGGCGCCTGACCATGGTCGGCCGCGCTTGAAACCGCGATAGCTATGTGGAACTCTTCTCGTCACCCATGAAACAAGCGACCGGGGAGAGAAAGCGGTCGAGGACGCGGTCGCGTCTGTGGGTGCTGCTACCGCTCCTGCTCGCAGCAACAGGGGCCTTCGCGGAGCCGGCAAACACGGATCATGTGCCCGGGGCAACTTACAAGGGCACGCACGCAGGAGGCCAGGGAAGCGTGTGGCTCGTCGTCTCCCCCGACGGCGGAGCGGTGACGAGGTTCTACGTCGACGGCGTTCCAGGAAATGTTTGCACATACATGGCCAGCGATTTCGCGGGCGCGCATCCGATCACGGAGGACCCCCACAGCTTCTCGATCACGGTGGACGAGACCGAGTGGGTGTACGGGACTTTTCGCGACCCGCAGAAGGTCGAGGGCACCCTTCGCCTCGGCGGACACGGGTCATCTTGTCAATCGCCGATTCTTACGTGGAACGCGACGGTCACTGACGAGCCGGCACCACCTCCATGGGGCGGAGGACCTCCTCAGATCCGTTGTCACGTGCCCAGCGTGGTTGGACTGCCTCTAGCGCGTGCCCGGACACAGATCCGCCGGCATCATTGCTCCGTAGGACGGGTTCGGCGCCTCCGCTCGACGCGCCCGCGCGGACGAGTTATCTCCCAGGCGCCGCATCCAGGCTCAGTGGTCACTTATGCGACGCCCGTGAGGCTGACGGTCAGCCGCGGCCGCTCGGCCCAGTAGAATGCCGCCCGTGCTGGGCGAGGTCCTGACGGCGATCGTGACGCCGTTCGACAATGACGGGGCAGTCGACTACGACCGCTTCCGGGCTCTCGCTGCGCACCTCGTCGACAACGGCTCGGACGGGCTCGTCGTCGCGGCCACGACCGGTGAGTCGCCGACGCTGACCGACGACGAGAAGCTCGAGCTCTGGCGCGCGGCCGTGGACGAGGTCGGGGGTCGAGCGACGGTGATCGCAAGCACCGGCACCTACTCGACGGCGCACTCCGTGCACCTGACCGAGCAGGCGCACGAGCTCGGCGCTGACGGCTTCCTCGTCGTCACCCCGTACTACAACAAGCCGCCGCCGCGCGGGATCGTCGAGCACTTCAAGGCGATCGCAGAGGCGAGCGACCGGCCGATCGTCGTCTACAACATCCCGTCGCGGGTCGTCGTCAACATCGAGCCGGAGACGATGATCGAGCTCGCCCAGATCCCGAGCGTGCAGGCCGTCAAGCAGGCAACCGAGGATCTCGACCAGGCGCGGCAGGTCGTCTCCGAGACCGATCTCGCCCTCTACGCGGGCAGCGACCACCTCCTCTACCCGTTCCTCGAGCTCGGTGGTGTGGGTGGGGTTCTCGTCTACGCGAATCTCGTCGCGGCACGCGTGAAGGAGCTGATCAGGCTGCACAAGGAGGGGGACGTCGACGGGGCCCGGGCGATCGACGAGGAGCTGAAGCCGGTGATCGACGCGCTCGGTGTGACGATCAACCCGATTCCGGTCAAGGCCGCGCTGAACCTGCTCGGCCACGACGTGGGGGGGCTGCGGCTGCCGCTCGTCGAGGCGACCGAGGAAGAGCTTGCCGAGATCCGCTCAGGCCTCGAGCGTGCGGGCCTGACCATCCAGGCGAGCGTCTAGCTCTCTCACAGGCAGTCGGCGCACCACGACGGTCTCGTGAGCCTCGGCGAAGGCGACCCCGAGCGGGTCGAGGCACACGCTTAGTGCGGGGAGAAGATGCTTGGGCGGCTGCTTGGGCCCGCAGAGGACGAGAAAGCCGACGAGCGCGCTGTTCCCGCGCCGCAGGGGCACTGCAACCGCGACTCCGACCCCGGGCAGATCGGCGCCCGTGCCGACGACGACCCCGGCGCCGGACTCAACCTCGCGAAGGAGCCAGCTGATGAGGGATGTCTCGGCGGGGCCGTCCGCGCCTCGCTCCAGCTGGACCGAGCCGCCGACTCCGTTCTCGTTCCACTGGACGAAAGCCGCGTGCCCCAGTGGCCACGCTTGCTCGACCGTGTCGACGAGGCGGCCGAAGATGAGTGCCTGGTCGCCCTCGACGTCCCACGCTTCCTCGAGCGTGGCCGTCAGCCGGGAGACACGCTTGCGGGTCCTCTGCCAGACGACGAGCCCGACGAGGGCGGCAACCGCGCCGACCGCCGCGACGATCGGTTGCCCCAGGCCGAGGGCGACGAGGCAGGCGCCCCCGCCGGCGAGCGCGATCAGATCCGGCCGTCCAAAGACGTCGACGGGCTCGCGGACGGTCGAGGGCGGAAGCGCAGAGGCGTCGCGGATCGTGGCCAGTTCCTCGGCCCTGATGACCGCGGCCGGATCCTCGCCCCGCTGCACGGCGATGAAGGCTCTTGCGATCACCGGGTGGAACTGCGTCCCGCTCGCGCTTTCGATCTCCTCGAGGGCGTCCTCGTGGCTCAGCTGTTTCCGAAACGGCTTGTCCGTCGTCATCGCGTCGAAGGCATCGGCCAGGATCAGAAAATGCGCGGCGAGCGGGATGTCCTCTTCCCGGACGCGGTAGTACCCGGAGCCGTTGTAGCGCTCCCGGTGGTACTCGACGGCCTGGGCCTGCTGGGCGGCGAACCGGAACCGCTGGAGCAAGCGGGCAGAGAGGCGCGGCGCGCGCCAGACACTGCCCCATTCGGCCGGGCTCAGCTTCCCCGGCTTGGCCAGGACGGTGGCATCGACGGCCACCTTGCCCAGATCGTGCAGCCTGCCCGCCCACCAGAGACGCCGCACCTCGGCGGCCGGCAGGCCAAGCCCACTCGCCAGGTCCTGCACGTAGCGCGCCACACGCACGGAGTGGCCGTAGGTCGAGGGGTCACGCTCGTCGACGATGTTCGCGAACGTCTCGAGCGCCGTGGCCATCTCGTGGCGGAGACCGACGACACGTCCATAGAGGCGCTCGACGAGCAGGAGCAGAGGAACGAGTGCGATCGCGAGCCAGAGCTCACGGAGCGCGGCGAAGCCCAGCACGATGCCGAGCCCGACGCCCGCTGCGGCGGTGAGCGGGTCCGGAAGCGCCGGTCGCTGCGTTGCCAGGCCCTCGAGCAAGGTCCGCGCGGTGACGTAGACGAGCCCGGCCAGGGCAGCCGGTAGGAGGTCCTCGGGCAGGACGAGGTGGCCGACACTTCCACCGGCCAGCGTGAACGCTGCGCCCCCCGCAAGTGCCGATGTGCCCAGGGCTGCCGCCCGGCGCAGGGTGGCCATCGGGCCGAGCCCGCGGAACGGGCCGACCGCGGTGATGCTCCAGCCCGCAACGGCCGCGCCCACCCAGGGGCCGGCCACGAGCACGGCGGCGAGGTGGATCGGGGCGGAGAGCGTGAAGCGCTCACCCTCGAGCGCGTCGGGCAGGAGCTCGTCGTGGGGACGCTGGAGTGCCTCTGCGGCGATCGCAACTGCCGCGAAGAGGGCGAGCTTCGACGTCGAGCTTCCGAGCGACTCGAAGACCGAGACACTCAGAAGCACGGCGGCGAGCGCAACCGTGGTCGCGTTCGCCGCGTAACGCCGGATGAAAGACCGCATGGCTCTCAGCAGATCGGCGCGCGCTCGCGCCGTCTTTAGCCGCGCTCTACGCGAGGCCTAGGGCCACTTGATGCTGGCGGGGGCAATCGTCAGGCACATTGCGACGAGACCGAGCCAGTGAAACCAGGGGGACCGCAGCATTTTCCGCTCCTTGGTGAGATGAAAGCTCGCCCTGCGGACGAGACTCACCACAGGATGGGGGCCGCGGGCGAATCGGCCTTCCCTCTGAAGGGGGAACTCCCCCTACCCCATATGGAGAAACGGCCACGATAGGCTCCCTCCGTGGAAGCTCTGCGCATCATTCCCCTCGGGGGGCTCGGCGAAGTCGGCAAGAACCTGACCGTTTTCGAGTCGAACGGGGAGATCATCGTCGTCGACTCGGGCCTCGCCTTTCCTCGTGACGAGCATCTCGGCGTCGACCTCGTCCTGCCGGACTTCGCGTATCTCCGCGAGCGCGCAGACCGGGTACGGGCGGTTCTGCTCACGCACGCCCACGAGGACCACGTGGGATCGCTGCCGTACCTGATGCGCGAGGTCAAGGTTCCGGAGGTCTGGGGGACCCGGCTGACGCTCGGCCTCCTCCAGCCCAAGCTCGACGAGCACGGTCTGCTGCACGCCACCGAGCTCAAGGAGGCGCGGCCGGAGGACGGGCCGGTACAGATCGGCCGGTTCCGCGCGGAGTTCATCCGGATGGCGCACTCCGTCCCCGACACGGTGGCGATCGTGCTCGAGGTGGGGAACCTGCGGGTGCTGCACACCGGCGACTACAAGATCGACCATACGCCGGTCGACGGGCTGCGCACGGACGTCGGGCGGCTGGCCGAGGTCGGGAACCGCGGGGTCGATCTCATGCTCGGCGACTCGACGAACGCGGAGCGCCCTGGGGTCACGGGCTCCGAACGGCTGGTCGGCGAGGCGTTCCGGCAGATCATCCCGGTGCGTGAGGGGCGCGTCCTCATCGCGAGCTTCGCCTCGAACGTCCACCGCATGCAGCAGGCGGTCGACGTCGCGATCGAGACCGGCCGGAAGGTCTGCGTCGTCGGCCGGTCGATGCGGAAGAACGTCAACATCGCGCGGAATCTCGGCTACCTCGAGGCCCCGGACGACGCCTTCATCCAGCCGAAGGAGCTGGCAGCGCTGCCGCCGCACGAGGCGCTCGTCCTCTGCACGGGCAGCCAGGGCGAGCCGCTCTCGGCGCTGACGCGGATCGCCTACAACGACCATCCGACGGTGAGCGTCGAGCGCGGCGACACCGTGATCCTGTCCGCGAAGCCCGTGCCAGGCAACGAGCTCCGCGTGCACGACACGATCAACAACCTCGCGAAGTCCGGAGCGGAGGTCCTCCATCAGGAGATCGCGAACGTGCACGTCTCGGGGCACGGAAACGCCGAGGAGCTGCGGACGGTGCTGGGGCTCGTGCGGCCGAAGGCCGTCATGCCGGTGCACGGCGAGTTCCGCATGCTCGCGGCGCACGCGCAGCTCGCCCGCGACAGCGGCGTCCCGGCGGACTCGATCGTGCTGGCCGAGAACGGCTCCGTGGTCGAGCTCGACGAGCAAGGCGTGCGGATCGTCGACCGGGTTGACACGGGCGTCACGTTCGTCGACGGGCTGGGAGTGGGGGATGTGCGCGACGTGGCAATCCGCGACCGCAGGCACCTCTCGGAGCACGGCATCCTCATCGTCGTCGCAACCGTCAGCGCGAACGGCGCCCGGCTGAGCGCACCGCCCGAGCTGATCGTCCGCGGCTTCGGCGATTCCGAGCCGCTGCTGGACGAGTTGCGGGACGAGGCCGCCGATGTGCTCGACAAGTGCCTCGATGAGAACGTGACCGAGATCAAGCTCCTCCAGGAGCACCTCCACGACGGGCTCGCCCAGCTCGTGTACGACAGAACGGGGAGGCGGCCCATGATTTTGCCCGTCATAGTGGAAGTGTGAGCACTCTGCGAGCACAGCCCGGCTGGCCCGACCTCCTGGTCGACTATGCGCCCGAGGGAACGGCGACCGCTCAGCGGCTCGTCTCCCAGCTGCGGGCGTGCCAGGTGGCCGCGCTCTCGTTCTGCCGGCTGCTCGAGCGCTGGGCTCGCGGCGACGCGGAACCGCCGACGCCCGGCGCCCGTGAAGCGGCACTGGCGCGGGCGGCGGAGCGTGCGGAGACGGCCCTCACGGGGCTCGAAGGGCCGCTGGGGCGCTATCTGCTCGAGCTCCAGGCCGATCAGGCTGAAGGACGTTCCTGGTACGGAGAGCCAGGCAGGGCCGAGCTGATCGAGTGGCAGCCGGTGCTCCATCGGGCGGGCGTGCGCGCATCTCCCGTGCGGGTGGCGCAGGCCTACCTCGAGCTCGCGGTTCTCGTCCGGGCACTCGAAGGCCTCGAATCCGCCGCGCAAATGCGCTCGGCCCCGGACCGCTCGTCTCTCTGGGCGGGCCTGTTCGACCTCCGCGAGAATCTCCTCAACGGCGCGCTGGAAGACCTCCGGGCCCTCGCGGCCTGAGTCCAACCGTCAGCAACTAAGACACGCCCTTTGCGTCTAAGGCAGCATGAGGGCCGTCCATCTCGGCTCGGGTCTTGCCGCCGTTGTCGCCGTCTTGCTGGCGGCGAGCATCGCTTCAGGCAATCAGACCAGCCGTCCGGGCCTCGTTCGTCCACTCATCCACGACGAGAGCCCCGCCTGGTCACCGGACGGCCACTCGATCGCATTCGTGCACCACGTGTGCGACCCGACCCAGCAATCGGGGCTCGACCCTCCTCCTGCCCCTTATTGCTCGGCGCCCGAAATAGACGTGACAGATATCGCTTCGAGAACGACGACGAAGCTCGCCGAAGGGACGTCTCCGGCGTGGTCGCCCGACAGCACCAGGATCGCGTTCGTCGAGACCCGAGACGGTGGGCGCGGGATCTCCCTCGTGGACGCCGACGGAACCGGAGAGCGACGACTGACGACTCCGCCTTCCGGCTCCTACGCCGATTCCGACCCGCAGTGGTCGCCTGACGGCACGCGCCTCGCGTTCGTCGGCTTCAGGCCGGGGCGGGGCCTGGCCCTGTACGTGATCGACGCAGACGGAACACACGAGCGGCAACTGACGAGTCCGCCCGTGTTGAACTACTACGGCGACTTGAGCCCTCGATGGTCCCCTGACGGTTCGCGGATCGCGTTTACGGGGTCGCGCGACGGCATCGAGCAGATCTGGGTCATCAACGCCGACGGCACCGGCGAGCGGCAATTGACGTACCGGCCCGCGAGCGCCGGCACCCCGGCGTGGTCGCCCGACGGTTCCTGGATCGCATTCGCCAGGTCTCCGGGTGTGGCGCTTCACCCCGACATCTACAAGATCCGGCCGGACGGATCGGAACTGACTCGCCTCACCCAAACGGATGACCTCCCGGAATGGGAGCCATTGTGGTCACCAAGCGGCTCTGCGATCGCCTTCGGGGACGGCGCCAGCGTGTCCTCCATGGCACCCGACGGAACGGCGCGCCGCGATCTGGGCGCGGGCGTCGGGGACACCTTTGTCGAACGGGGCTATTCGTGGTCGCCGGATGCTTCACGCCTGGCTGTCAGTTGGGAGTTCCTGCGGCCGGGCGCGAGCGAGAGCCGGATCTACATAGTCGACGCAGAGACCGGCGCGGCGACCGACATCACCGGCGCCTGCACGACCGTGGGCACGCGGCGGGCAGACATCCTCTGGGGGACCGATGGAGCCGACGTCATCTGCGGCCTGGGCGGCAACGACGTCATCTTCGGCGGAAAAGGGAACGATCTTCTCTACGGCGGCACCGGCAACGACCGCATCACGGGTGGCGTCGGTCAGGACGTCCTGGCCGGTGGCGCAGGTCGCGACGCCCTGTTCGCGCGCGACAGTCTGCGCGACCGCCTCACGGGCGGCGCCGGCAGCGACCGCGGGACGGTCGATCGCCGCGACCGCGTCCGGTCCATCGAGCGGATCGCACATTAGGTCTGCGGGAGGGGTCGGCCGGCTCGCGTAGAACGACGCCGCTATGGCGCGGCGACGTACGAAGCGCGTGCTCAGGCCTCGCACGCCCTCGCGCGTGCGGAAGACCAAGCGCACGAAGAGAAAGGCAGCCCGGGGGCACCACCATCCCGAGCTGTCCGGGCTCGTCCTGGTCGCGCTCGGTGTCTTCCTCGCCTCGGTGCTCTGGGCCGGCTGGAACGGAGGCTACGTCGGCCTCTGGATCGCCGACGGGCTGAGAGCGCTCGCGGGCGGCGCCGCGTATGGACTGCCGCTGGCGCTCGTCGTGATCGGCGCCCTGATGGTTGGCCGCAGCGACCTGGTCGACGTGCGTCCCTTCCGGACCGGGCTCGCCGTCCTGACGCTCGGGGTCATGCTCGCGCTGGGCGACCAGGGCGGCTACGTCGGAAGAGGCCTCGGCCACGTGCTCGGCCTGGCGCTGGGCGGCACCGGGGTTGCGATCGTCGGCATCCTCGGGGTGCTGGCGGGGACATTGCTTTTGACCGGCGCCTCGGCCGGCGCGCTTCTGCGCCGTTCCGGTACCGCCGTCCGCCGCACGGCGACCGCGGCGCGCCGCTCGCTCGACCGGCCCGAGCTGGCGCAGGAACCACCCGAGCTGATCTCAACCGCGAACGCGGCCCCCGTCCCGCTCGTGGACGCCGCCTCGGCGTTCCCGGACGTCGTCGGCATGGCCGAGCAGGCGCCGCTGATCCCGTTCCCGGAGCCGAACACCGAGGAGATGCCATCCCAGGAAAGCCTCTTCAACGCATCGCCTGCAATCGACGACTACAAGCTGCCCGATCGGAAGCTCCTACGGAAATCCGGAACGGCCGGCAAGCCGACTGCCGAGGCAAACGGACACGTCGCCCAGGCGCTCACGCAGGCGCTCGCCGACTTCGGCGTGCAGGCCTCCGTCGTCGGCGAGATCACGGGCCCACGCGTCACCCGTTACGAGCTCCAGCTCGCCCCCGGAACGAAGATGTCGAAGGTCGCCGCGCTCAAGGACGACCTCTCGTACGCGCTCGCAACGACCGAGATCCGCATCCTCGCCCCGATCCCGGGCAAGCAGGCGGTCGGCGTCGAAGTGCCCAACCTGTCCCCGAACCTCGTCACGCTCGGGGACATCTACGACGACCTGCCGCAGACGGCGAGCCCGCTCGCGGTCTGGCTCGGCAAGGACATCTCCGGCACCGCCGTCTGGACCGACCTCGCGCGGATGCCGCACATCCTGATCGCCGGCACCACGGGCTCCGGAAAGTCCGGCTGCATCAACACGATCCTCACGTCGGTGCTGCTCCGAGCGACGCCCGACGACGTGCGGATGATCCTCATCGACCCGAAGCGCATCGAGCTCAGCCACTACGAGTCGATTCCCCACCTGCTCGCGCCCGTCGTCTCCAGCCCGAAGGAGGCGACTGCGGTGCTCGCCAACGTGATCGCCGAGATGGAGCGCCGGTACGAACAGCTGAGCAAGGTGCGCGCCAGGAACCTCCCGGAGGCGAACCGCGCCTACCGCGAGCGCGGCGAGCCGCAGCTGCCGTACCTGCTTGTCGTGATCGACGAGCTCGCCGACCTGATGATGATCTCGCCGCAGGCGGTCGAGGACGCGATCATCCGCCTCGCGCAGAAGTCCCGCGCGGTCGGCATCCATCTCGTGCTTGCCACGCAGCGCCCCTCGGTGGACGTGATCACCGGCATGATCAAGGCGAACGTCCCGTCGCGGATCGCCTTCGCCGTCTCCAGCCAGACCGACTCGCGCGTGATCATCGACCAGGGCGGGGCCGAGAGCCTCCTGGGCCAGGGCGACATGCTCTTCAAGCCGCTCGGCACTTCCCGCATGCAGCGCGTCCAGGGCGCCTACGTGGGCGAGGAAGAGATCGCGCTCATCGTCGAGCAGTGCCGGGGCCAGCGCGAGCAGGAGCTCGACGCGTCGCTGCTCGAGGCGCCCGAGCCTCCGCCCGGGGAAGAGGACGCCGGCGACGGCGAGTTCGACCCCGACGAGGATCCGCTGCTCGACCGCGCGATCGAGATCGTCGTCCAGGCTCAGACCGCGTCCACCTCGCTCCTCCAGCGGCGCCTCCGCGTGGGCTACACCCGCGCAGGACGGCTGATCGACATGCTCGAGCGCCGCGGGATCATCAGCGGGTACGAAGGCTCGAAGCCGCGCCGCGTGCTCGTTGAGGAAGGCCAGCTCGACCGAATTCTGAGCTAACGATTGCCTGCTCGTTTAGCATCGCTCTCTTGAATTACACAATGGGTCGGAGGAGGGTGCTGTGCTAGGAAGGCGATGGACGTGGCTGCTGTTTGCAGTCCTGGTGCTCCTGGTTGCGGTCGGGGCGTCGAGCTGCGGCGGCAAGAAGAAGAGCAGCGGTGGCACTGCGACGAGCGAGAAGAAGCCAGTGGTCGCTGCGCTCGTCAGTGACGTCGGCAAATTCAACGACCGCTCGTTCAACCAGTCGCAGCTCGAAGGCCTGAACAGGGCCAAGAGCGAGCTCGGCGTAAGCACGCTGCCGCTGCAGTCGAATCAGGTCAGCGACTACATCCCGAACCTGACGTCCGCCGTGCGGCAGAACGCGGACCTCGTCATCTCCGCTGGCTTCCTGCTCGCGCAGGCGACCGCGACGATGGCGAAGAAGTTCCCCGACAGGCACTTCGCGATCACCGACTACCCGGTCGAGGCGGCACCGTTTGCAGACAAGAAGGGCAAGCCGCTCTTCACGAACGTCGAGGGCCTCACCTATCAGGCGAACGAGTCGGGCTGCCTTGTCGGCAACCTCGCCGCGAACATGGTGAAGAAGCAGGGCGGCAAGCAGGTGATCGGCGCCGTCGGTGGGATCAAGATCCCGCCGGTCGACATCTGGATCGCCGGTTACCAGTACTGCGCGAAGCTCGCGAACCCGGGGATCACGGTTCTCGTCGGCTACTCGCAGGACTTCGTGGCCGCCGACAAGTGCAAGACGGTGGCCGAGAACCAGATCTCGCAGGGGGCGCAGGTGCTGTTCCAGGTCGCGGGCGGTTGCGGCCTCGGCACGCTCAAGGCCGCGGACGCTGCCGGCATCTGGGGCATCGGCGTCGACAAGGACCAGTACAACGACGCCAAGCGCGTGCTGACGAGCGGTGTCAAGCGGGTGGACACCGGCGTCTACGACACTGTCAAGCAGGTCCAGGACGGCAAGTTCGCCGGTGGGACCGACCTCAACTTCAACCTGGCAAACGGCGGCATGGACGTCGGGAAGATCAACCCCGCCGTCCCGAAAGACCTGATCGACAAGATGAACGCACTCAAGCAGCAGATCATCGACGGGAAGGTGAAAGTCCCGGCAGCGCTGTAGAAAACGACCAGCTCTCCGCTGCTCCCTAGAATCCTCGGGCAGTGGAGCAGGCCACCGTCCTCGAGATGCGGGGGATCACCAAGCGATTCCCCGGCATCGTCGCCAATGACCGCGTGGACTTCGACCTCCAACGAGGCGAGGTTCACGCGGTTCTTGGCGAGAACGGGGCCGGCAAGTCGACGCTGATGAACATCCTCTACGGCCTCTACCACGCCGACGAAGGCGAGATCAGGGTCCAGGGCAAGCCGGTCTCCTTCTCCTCGGCGAAGGATGCGATCGCGAGCGGCATCGGGATGGTGCACCAGCACTTCATGCTGATTCCGGTGATGACGGTGGCGGAGAACATCGTCCTCGCCAGCGAGCCGACCCGCGAGGGCGTCTTCTTCGACCGCGAGGCGGCGGAGAAGCGCGTCGGCGACCTTTCCCGGACCTTCAACTTTGCGATCGACCCCCGGGAACGCGTGCAGAACATCGGGGTCGGCCAGCAGCAGCGAGTCGAGATCCTGAAAGCGCTCTACCGGTCCGCGGACGTCCTCATCCTGGACGAGCCGACAGCCGTTTTGACGCCCCAGGAAGCCGGAGAGTTGTTCCAGATCCTCCGCACCCTGACCCGGGAAGGCATGTCGGTCATCTTCATCTCGCACAAGCTGAACGAGGTGCTCGACATCGCCGACCGGATCACGGTGCTGCGCCGGGGCAAGAAGATCGACACCGTTCCGCGCGCGGGCTCGACCGAGGAGAAGCTGGCGCGGATGATGGTCGGCAGGGAGGTGCTCCTCCGGGTGGAGAAGCCGCCGGCCGAGGCGGGGGACGTCCTGCTCGAGGTGGAGGACCTCCACGCCGTCGACGACCGGAACCTCCCGGCCGTGCGAGGCGTGTCCTTCCAGGTACGGGCGGGTGAGATCGTGGGCCTTGCGGGCGTCGACGGAAACGGCCAGAGCGAGCTGGTGGAGGCGATCACGGGACTGCGCCGGCACGAGAGCGGGGAGATCAAGGTCGCCGGCCACGCGATCCAGCACGCAAGCGCTCGCACGATGCTCGACGCCGGTATCGGCCACATCCCTGAGGACCGACAACGGCGCGGCCTCGTCCTCGAGTTCACGATCGCCGAGAACGCGGAGTTGCACGACTACAACCGCCCGCCTGCGTCGCGCTGGGGGTGGATCTTTCCAGGGAAGTTCGCCGAGTGGGCGAAGCGCCTGATCGCCGAGTTCGACATCCGAGGCGGAAGCCCGGCCTCGAGAGCCGCAGTGCTCTCGGGCGGGAATCAGCAGAAGCTCGTCGCCGCGCGCGAGATCGCCCGCGACCCGAAGGTGCTGATTGCGGCCCAGCCCACCCGTGGCCTCGACGTGGGCGCGATCGAGTACCTCCACGGCCGCCTCGTGGCTGAGCGGGTCGAGGGGCGAGCGATCCTGCTCGTGTCGCTCGAGCTCGAGGAGATCCTGTCGCTCTCCGACCGCATCCTCGTCATCTACGAGGGCCGCATCGTCGCCGAGCATGGCCCGGACGCCACGGAAGAGGAGATCGGGCTCGAGATGCTTGGCGGTGGCAAGAAGGACGCGGCGTGAGCGAGCCTCTCCCACCGGCACCGACACCGCCCGATCCGGAGACGCCGCCGACGACCCTGGCCGGTCGGCTGGCGCTCTACCAGCGTGCGGGCGGAATCGCGACCCCGCTCGCCACGGCGCTGCTCGCCTTCGCGATCAGCGGCCTGGTCGTGCTCGCGACCGGCCACAACCCGATCCTCGCCTACCGGGACATCATCAAGGGGGCCGGCCTCGACTGGCTCTTGCACCCGTGGCGGACCAACACTGCCGAGACCGCCCCCTACAACCTCACGCAGACGCTGCTCCAGACGACGACGCTGATCCTGACCGGGCTGGCGGTCGCCTTCGCGTTCCGCTGCGGCCTCTTCAACATCGGCGGGCAGGGCCAGTACTTCATGGGGATCTTCTGCGCGACCTGGGTCGGCGTGTCTTTCAGCGGCATGGCTCGGCCCGCTCACATCCTGCTCGGGGTCGGGGCCGCCGCTCTGGCGGGAGCCTGCTGGGCCGCGATCGCCGGCTTTCTGAAGGCGGCCGTGGGCGCGCATGAGGTGATCACGACGATCATGCTCAACTGGATCGCCTACTGGATCGGGAACTACCTCTTCCAGCAGGGCGGCCCGCTCCAAGGCGAGGCGAACAAGCCGCTCGACATCCCGATCTCGGGCGACATCGCGCACAGCGCGAGGCTGCCGGTGTTCTGGGGCGACCCCGACCTCCAGGGGCTGCACATCGGGTTCTTCGTCGCGATCGCGGCGCTCGTCGTCTTCTGGGCGATCCTGAACCGGACGACGCTCGGCTACGAGGTGCGCGCGGTGGGCTACAACCCGGACGCGGCCGCCTACGGCGGGATCAAGGTGCGGACGAACTACGTGCGCGCAATGGCCATCTCCGGCGCATTCGCCGGGCTCGCCGGCGGGCTCGACATGCTCGGCTATCTGCATCACATCGGGACATCCGACGTGCAGGCCTCGTCGATCGGGTTCCTGGGGATCGCGGTGGCGCTGCTCGGGCGCAACACCGCGATCGGCACGGGACTCGCGGCCTTGCTGTTTGGCGCGCTCCTCTTCGGAACGACGCACGGGTTGCAGTCGAACGTGATCGACCCCAGCCTCGCGGGCCACCTGACCGAGTTGATCCAGGGGCTCGTCGTCCTGTTCGTGGGAGCCGACCTGCTGATCCTGTCCATCTGGCGGGCGCGCGGACGAATCCGCCGCCGGGCCGCCGTCCAGGAGCCGGTGAAGTGAGCGTCTATCTCGGGAATCTCGACCGAGCCGTGCGCAAGCGGGCCCTGCAGCCGAAAACGGTCGCCGCCTACGGCTTCGCGCTCGGCGCGCTCGCCTTCTGGCTGACGATCCCGCCTTTCACGACCCGCTCCCCGATCTGGCCCGCGCTCGTCGGCATCCTCGCCGCGCTCGCGGGGGTCTTCGCGGTCTCGCGGGGGGAGCGAAGGGCCGGCTGGGGCGCGGTCCTCGTCGGCGTGATCGGCATCGGGCTCGGTGTCCTTGCGACGCGCTCGAGCGCCGGCAACCTCCAGGAGGTCTTCACGGCGAGCCTGATCGCCTCGATGCTCGTCTTCGCGACGCCGCTCACGTTTGCGGCCATCGGGGGCATGTTCTCCGAGCGCTCGGGCGTCGTGAACATCGGCCTGGAGGGGATGATGCTGATGGGCGCGTTCTGGGGCATCTGGGGCGCCGACAAGACAGGAAGCTGGATCAGCGGCGTGCTCATCGCGTTGATCGCCGGGGGCCTGCTCGCACTCGTGCACGCGTTCTTCGCGATCCAGCTCCGGGCCGACCAGATCGTCGGCGGGGTAGCGGTCAACTTCCTCGCGCTCGGGATCACCGGCTACTTCTTCGTCCAGCTCTATCACGGCGAGAACGTGCCGACCGGCGTCTCGCAGATCCCCGACGTCAATCTCGCGGACAAGTCGAACCACTCGTTCCTCGCGGTCGCCTTCGGGCACCTGAACCTGATGATCTGGGTCGCGATGGCGCTCGTCGTCGTCTCGTACTTCGTCATGTTCAAGACGCCGATCGGCCTGCGCATCCGGGCCTGCGGAGAGCATCCCCGGGCCGCCGATACTGTGGGGATCAACGTCTACGCCCTCCGCTACATGTCGGTCGTCCTCTCGGGGATGCTGGCGGCCGCGGGCGGCGCGTACCTGACCGTGGGCTACCTCAACACCTACAACGAGAACGTGACCGCCGGGCGCGGATTCATCGCGCTAGCAGCGCTCATCTTCGGAAACTGGCGGCCCTTCGGCGCCTTCGGCGCGGCCTTGCTGTTCGGCCTCTCGACGGCGATCGCCTTCCGGCTGCCCGTCTACTCCGCGTCCGCCGCCACGCTCTTCCAGGCCCTTCCGTATGTGATCACGTTGATAGCGGTCGCCGGGGTCATCGGCCGCTCGATCCCACCAGCTGCGGTTGGCCGTCCCTACGTCAAGCAGTAACGGGCCCCGGCCGCGGAACCGCGCGGCAGGCTGGTCGGTCGTCGTCGCGCTGCTCGCCCTCGCGGCGATTCCCGCGGCGGCCGAGGTCACCGAGCGGCGAAGCGATCTGCGCCTCATCCACGCCGGTTTCGCGGTGCCGCTCGCCGCCGTGCTCGCCATCGTCGCGATCCGCCTCGCCGCACGGGCCCGCCGCCGGCTCGAGCGCACCCTCGGGCGGGCCGGCGGCCGGCGATCGGCGCGAGTGGGGCGGGTTCTGGGCTGGCTCGCGCTGTACGTCGCGCTGATCGCGTCCATCTCGCTGGGCGTCTATGCGATCGAGTACTACCTCTTGTCGTAAACTCCCAGGCTCCCCGTGTTCGAGATCGGCAACAGCCTCCGCGAGGCTCGTCTGCGGCAGGGGCTCGACTTTCCGGAGATCGAGCAAGCGACGAAGATTCGCGGCAAGTACCTGCGCTCCCTCGAGGAGGAGCAGTTCGACGTGCTGCCCGCGCAGACCTATGTCAAGGCTTTTCTGCGCACGTATGCGGACTACCTCGGGCTCGACGGCCAGCTCTACGTCGACGAGTTCAACTCGCGCTACGTGCGCGGCGAGCTGGAGGAGGAAGCGGAGCAGCAGCCGTTTCGGCCACGCGCGGTCGTCGGCGCGCGCGGCGGCGGTTTACAAGGAAAGGGCGTGATGCTGACGGTCGCCGTGATCGCGGGCCTGACATTGTTCGTCTTCGCGGCGTGGAAATGGGGGGGGACCCCGGACCAAAACACCCCCAACCTCGGCCTCAATCAGAACCATCCGCGGCAAGCCGCCAGGAAGCCGACTGCCCATCTGGTCCTCTCCGGGGTCGCGGGCGGTGCCTACGTTCAGGTCTTCCGGGGCTCGCGGGGCCGGAAGCCGATCTACCAGGGCACCCTCGAGCGCGGCCACCCGCGGACCTTCGTCGGGCGGCATCTCTGGCTCTATGTGTACGCGCCGGCCAATCTTCGGCTTCGCCTGAACGGGAGCCGTGAGGTCGTGCCGGGAGCCGGTACCGGCGTGCGCCGGTGGATCGAGGTGACGCCGAAGCGCGTCTCGCTCGCGCCGCCGGTCGGTTGAGACCCCGCGCGGCGGTCGTCGTCACAGGCAGCGAGCTCGTGCGGGGCGGGCGCCACGACGCGAACGGCCCCTTTCTCGCGGAGGAGCTGACGAGGCTCGGCCTCGAGCCCGCGCGAATCACGCTCGTCGGTGACGAGCCCGAAGAGCTGGAGGCGGCGCTGCGCGAAAGCCTGTCGGCCGATCTGCTCGTCGTCTCCGGAGGGCTCGGGCCCACGCACGACGACCGGACCGTCGAGCTCCTGGCACGCGCCGCCGGCCTGGCCACGGCGGTCGAGCTCGAGCTCGCAGAGGAGATCGAACGGGTCTCGAGGCGGATCGCGGAGCGCCTCCGACGTCCGTACGCGGAGTTCGAAGAGGGAGTGCAGAAACAGGCGACGCTTCCCGAAGGCGGGCGGGTGATCGGGATCGCGGGCACGGCGCCGGGCCTCGTCGTCGAAACGGACGGCGCGGTCGCGATTGTCCTGCCAGGCCCCCCGCCCGAGCTGCGGCGCCTCTGGCAGGCGTCACTGGAGGACGAAGCCGTGCTACGGGTTCTCGCGCGCGCGAAGCCGCCCGAGCACCGCGTCCTGCGCGTGTACGGGATGAGCGAGTCGGCTGTCGCGAGAGCGCTCTCCGAGGCGCGCGGCGAACCGTCAGGCGTCCAGGTGACGATCTGCGCGCACGACGGCGAGATCTGGGTCGAGCTCTTCGGCGAGGGGGAGGAGTTGGCGGGCACGTTGCGGCAAGCGCTCGAGCCTGCGGTGTTCGCGGAGGACACCCGACCGGTTGAGGAGCACGTGCTCGACGCGGCGCGGGCTCTCGGGCTTTCGCTTGCGACCGCTGAGTCGTGCACGGGCGGGCTCATCGCGGCGCACCTGACCTCCGTCCCGGGCGCGAGCGATGTCTTCCGCGGCGGAATCGTCGCCTACGAGAACGAGGTCAAGCTCGCCCAGCTCGGCGTGCCGGAGGAGACGCTGGCCGCGCACGGGGCGGTCTCGGCCGAAACCGCTGCGGCGATGGCCGCGGGTGCGCGTGAGTCGCTCGAAGCGGACGTGGCGATCGCGGACACCGGGATCGCGGGCCCCGCTGGGGGAACGCCGGAGAAGCCGGTCGGCCTCGTGTACCTGCATGCGAGCGCGCCGGGAGTCGAGCGGGGCCGGGAGCTGAGGCTGCCGGGTGACCGCGAGGCGATCCGGCGCCGCGCGACCGCGGCAGCGCTGCACCTCGTGCGTGAGGTTCTGACACAAAGCCGGCACACCTCGGCGTGACCTCGTCCGGTACCGTCGGCGGGGATGAGCGACTACGGCTCTTTCTCGGCTTTCGCCTGCCGGACGCGATCACGCGCAGGGTCACCCGCTGGCAGCGGGAGCAGCTCGGCGCCCCCGAACGCGCTCGTCTCGTCCCGGAGGAGAACCTGCACGTCACGATCGCGTTCCTCGGTTCGCGGCCGGCCGGCGAGCTCGACTCGATCGCCGGCGCGCTGCGTGCTGGCGCCGAGGGCGTTGCCCAGCCGGTGCTCACCCCGGTTCGGTACCGGGAGACGCGGTCGGTCGGGATGCTGGTCTTCGACGATCGGGAGGGGCAGGCGGCACGGATCGCGGCCGACATCCACGAGCGGCTGGCCCGGCTTGGGGTCTACGAGCCCGAGCAGCGTCCGTGGCTTCCGCACCTCACCGTCGTCCGCTTTCGCGAACGACCCCGCCTGGAGCCTCCGATCCCCGAGCTTGGCCCTGTGATGTTGTCCGATGCCGCTGTTTACATATCCCGGCTGCGGCCGACAGGCGCGCAGTACGAAGTCATGGAGTCTGTTCCACTAGGAGGTGGATGAGTTGGATCGCGACGAGGCACTCGACGTCGCTCTCGGCCAGATAGAGCGCCAGTTCGGCAAGGGCTCGGTCATGCGCATGAACGACCACGCGCACGTCACGACGGGCTCGATCTCGACCGGATCGCTGACGCTCGACATCGCCCTCGGCGTGGGGGGGCTCCCGCGCGGTCGCGTCGTCGAGGTCTTCGGCCCCGAGTCGTCGGGGAAGACGACCCTCGTCTATCACGTGATCGCCGAGGCTCAGCGGCGCGGAGGCATTTGCGCCTTCATCGACGCCGAGCACGCGATGGACCCGCAATACGCACGCCGGATCGGCGTCAACATCGACGATCTGCTGGTCTCGCAGCCCGACAACGGCGAGCAGGCGCTCGAGATCTCCGAGCTGCTCATCCGCTCCGGGGCGCTCGACGTCGTGGCGGTCGACTCGGTCGCCGCACTGACGCCGAAAGCCGAGATCGAAGGTGAGATGGGGGACAGCCACGTCGGCCTCCAGGCCCGCCTGATGAGCCAGGCGCTGCGCAAGCTCGCGGGCACGCTCAACCGCACCGACACGATCGCGCTCTTCACGAACCAGCTGCGCGAGAAGATCGGAGTCATGTTCGGCTCGCCCGAGGTCACTCCGGGCGGACGGGCGCTGAAGTTCTACTCGTCGGTCCGGCTCGACATGCGGCGCATCGAGACGCTGAAGGAAGGCGTCGAGGCGATCGGTAACCGCGTCCGCGTGAAGGTCGTGAAGAACAAGGTGGCGCCGCCGTTCAAGCAGGCGGAGTTCGACATCATCTACGGCTCGGGAATCTCCTGGGAGGGCACGGTGCTCGAAGCCGGGCTGGAGCACAAGGTCGTGCAGAAGTCGGGCTCCTACTTCAGCTTCGACGAGGAGCGACTCGGGCAGGGCCGGCAGAACGCCGCGGCGTTCCTGCGTGAGCACCCCGACGCCTCCGACAAGATCGTGCTGGGAGTCCAGGCCGCGCTCGGAGAGGACGCCATCGCCTCCGCACGCCTCCAGCCGGACGTGTCGGCCGAGCACACCGAGCAGATCGGCAAGAAAGCCAGGGAGGCCGAAGCTGCCCTCGAAGAGGTCGCTGCCGCCACGGGAAAGAAGGCCAAGGAGGCCGAAGCTGTCCGCGAAGAGGTCGCCGCCACGGGTTAGCGCTCTTCTGGCGCGGTCCCGAGGGCGGATCGAGGTCGCTCTCGACGGGGAGCTCTGGAGGACGCTGCCGGCCGAGGCCGTGCTCGCGGCGGGACTGGACGTCGGCGTCGAGCTCGATCGTGCCCGGGCGCGCAGGGTACGCCGTGAGCTCGTTCGCCATGAGGCGATGGCAAAGGCGGCCCGCTCACTCGCGAGACGCGATCTCACCGAGCAGGAGCTTGGTGAGCGGCTGTCAGCGGCCGAGATCGCACCGGCTGTCCGAAACGAGGCGATGGGACGACTGGTTCGGGTCGGCGCGGTCGACGATGAACGTGTCGCCAGCCGCCGCGCAGCGCTCCTCGCCGAACGGGGCTCCGGGGACGCCTTGATCAGGCACGACCTGGCCCGGCGAGGCATCGCCGCGGCACTCGTGGAGGCCGCCGTCGGGGCACTCGAGCCGGAGCGTGCTCGAGCCGAGCGGATCGTCGAGCGCCGAGGGCCCAGTCTCACGACCGCGCGTCACCTCGCGCGCAAGGGCTTCTCCGAGCACTCGATCGAGGGCACCTGCGGCGCTGCCATTGCGGAGGGGCCCCCTACCTCTGTACGATGAGAGGTCAGTAACCGACATTTTTGCCTGCACAAGCGCAGTTTCCGAATCGCTCTACCAACCGAACCGACGAGAAAAGGCACTTTGACGACCCAGCGAGACGCCGTTGAGAGGGGCTTGACCGACAAGGTCTAGCTTGTTCGTGGCGGTCCGTCTCGGCCGCCTCCATTCGGAACCTGAGCCGCGCGGGCACGGACCCCAGGGAGCGCCATGCTCGTCATTGCGGTAGCAGTTCTGATCAGCGTTCTGGTCACCGGCGCCCTCGTGCTTTTGGCTCTGCGCTTCCTCGGGGGATCGAGCATGGCCGATGCCCGTCAGGAGGCGGAGACGATCCGCCGTGAAGCCAAGATCGAAGCGCGCGAGGAGGCCGTGCGTCTCCGGGCCGAGGTCGAGCACGAGGTCGGAGAGCAGCGCGCGCGCATGACGAAGATCGAGGAGCGTCTCCTGACCCGCGAGGACGAGGTCGAGCGCAGGCAGAAAGACCTCGAGCGCCGCGACCAGGGCCTCGCCGACCGCGAGGTGCACGTCAAGGAGCTCCAGGACGACCTGAAGGAGGCGAAGCAGCGCGAGCTCGAGGAGCTCGAGCGAATCGGCGGCATGACCGTCGCCGAGGCGAAGGCGAGGCTGCTCGCCCAGTCGGAGGAGCTGGTCCGGCACGACCTCGCCCGCCGGGTGCGCCAGCTGGACGAGGAGGCGCAGAGCGAGGCGAAGCGTCGCGCGCGCAACCTCGTGGCCGACGCACTCCAGCGGGTCGCTGCGAGCCACGCGGCGGAGACGACCTCGTCGCTGATCGAGCTCCCGTCAGACGATATGAAGGGGCGCATCATCGGGCGGGAAGGCCGCAACATCCGGACGCTCGAGCACCTGACCGGCGTGGACGTGATCGTCGACGACACCCCGCAGGCCGTCGTCCTGTCCTCGTTCGACCCGATCCGCCGGGAGATCGCGAAGATCACGCTGCTGAAGCTCGTCGAGGACGGTCGCATCCAGCCGGCGCGGATCGAGGAGATGTACTACCAGTCGAAGACAGAGATCGACGAGCACATCCAGCAGGCCGGCGAGCAGGCGGTGTTCGAGGCCAACTGCGGCGACTTCCACGAGGAGATCGTGAAGCTGCTCGGCCGCCTCAACTACAGGACGAGCTATGGCCAGAACGTCCTCAAGCACACGCTCGAGGTCGTTCATCTCGCCGGGCTGATGGCGACCGAGCTCGAGGCCAACGTCAAGACGGCGAAGCGTGCCGCGATGCTGCACGACGTCGGCAAAGCGCTGACCCACGAGGTCGAGGGCTCGCATGCGGCGATCTCGACCCAGTACGCGAAGCGCTACGGCGAGGCGCCGGGCGTCGTGCATGCCGTGGAGGCCCATCACTACGAGGTGCAGCCGCAGACGGTCGAGGCCGTTCTGCTCATCGCAGCAGACGCGATCTCGGGCGCACGCCCGGGCGCGCGCGGCGACAGCCTCGAGAATTACATCAAGCGCCTAGCCGCGCTCGAGGAGTTGGCCGCGAAGAAGCCGGGAGTCGAGCGGGTTTACGCACTCCAGGCCGGCCGCGAGATCCGCGTGATCGTGAAGCCCACGGAGATCAGCGACGACGAGGCGGCCCTGCTCTCCCACGAGATCGCCCGCGACATCGAGAACGACCTCGAGTACCCGGGGCAGATCAAGGTGACGGTGATCCGAGAATCACGAAACGTCGAATTCGCCAAGTAGCTCGCTAGGCTTTCGGGCGTGCGTAGGTACCACGTCACGACGTTCGGATGCCAGATGAACGCTCACGACTCGGAGCGGATCAAGGGCATGCTCGAGGAGCTTGGGCTGGGGGAGGCCGTCTCTCAGGAGGAGGCGGACGTGATCGTTTTCAACACCTGCACGATTCGCGAAAGGCCGGATCAGCGCTTCGCGTCGCACCTCGGCAACGCCAGGATGCTCAAGGTTGCCGACCCCGACAAGGTGATCGCCGTCGGCGGCTGCTACGCAGAGGCGCAGCGCGAACGGCTCTTCGAGCTCTACCCGTTCGTCGACGTCGCCTTCGGGCCCGGCACGATCCCGCACCTCGCCGACTGGCTTGGTGCGGGGGGTGAGGCGCCGCGAGGGCGGTTCGGCACCGGCGAGGAGCGCGAGTTCGCCGGGACGCTGCCGATGCACCGCGAGCGCCGCTTCCAGGCCTGGGTGCAGGTCTCGATGGGCTGCAACTCGGTCTGCTCGTACTGCATCGTGCCGGCCGTCCGCGGCCGAGAGGTGAGCCGCAGGCCCGGGGAGATCCTCGCCGAGGTGACGGGCCTCGCCGGCGAAGGAGTGCGGGAGATCACGTTGCTTGGCCAGAACGTCAACTCCTGGGGCCGTGACCTCCTGCCTGACCTGAGGACCGGGTTCGGAGAGCTCCTGCGCGCCTGCGACTCGGTGACCGGAATCGACAGAATTCGCTTCACGAGCCCGCATCCGAAGGACTTCCGGCACGAGGTGATCGCCGCCATGGCCGACTGTCCCGCAGTCTGCGAGCACGCGCACCTGCCGCTCCAGTCGGGGTCGACCCGAATCCTGAAGGCGATGCGGCGTACGTACGGGCGCGAGCGCTACCTGCGGCTGGTCGACGACCTGCGCGCCACGATCCCGGACCTCGCGCTGACGACCGACGTCATCGTCGGCTTCCCCGGCGAGAGCGAGCGCGACTTCAAGGAGACGCTCGAGGTCGTCGAGGAGGTTCGCTACGACAGCGCGTTCACCTTCGTCTACTCGCCGCGGCAGGGGACGGAGGCGGCGACGATGCCCGATCAGGTGCCGGACGAGCTCAAGCGCGAGCGGATCGAGCAGCTCGTCGAGGTCGTCCAGCGGATCGCCCAGGACCGCAACCAGGAGCGGATCGGACGAGTCGAGGAGGTCCTCGTCGAGGGGCCGAGCCGCACCGACCCGTCGGTGCTCCGCGGCCGGACCCGGCGCAACATCACCGTCAACTTCGCCGGATCGAGCGCGGCAGGGGAGTTGGTGGACGTGAGGATTGAGGGCGCGACGTCGACCACGCTCCGGGGCACCGAGCTAGCAGTGCCCCGGCCGGTAATGCCGCCGAGCTCCTGGGTCGCGAGCACCAAGCCAGAGGCCGCACTCGTCCGCGGCCCAGGCTCGCAGCCTGGGCAAGGGCGAGGGTGGGCTCTGGCGCCGTGTGATCGCGGGCCAGGGGCCGGCATGTATTGCCGACCGGGGCACTAGGTTCCTGCGTAGTCGCGATCTCAGCTGGGACGGTTTGCTCAACGCCCGCGATCTCGGCGGGCACAGAACCGAGGACGGCGGAGAGACTCGCTACGGCGCTGTCGTCCGCGCAGACAGCCTCGACGAGCTGACAGAGGAGGGGTGGCAGGCAGTTGTCGATTACGGCATCCGCACCGTCATCGACCTGCGGATGGACGCGGAGCGAGAGGGAGACCCTCCCGCCGGGGCTCCGATCGACCTGCTGCACATCTCGCTCTTCGACGACGACAAGAAGGTCTTCGAGGAGGTCGAGGCCGCGGCAAAGGCTGCGCCTGACGTCGAGACGTCGACGAAGGAGGTCTACCTCCTGTTCCTCGAGCACTTCAAGGCGAACGTGGCGGCGGCGATTCGTGCGGTCGCACACGCACCCGACGGTGGAGTCGTCGTGCACTGCATGGGCGGGAAGGACCGCACCGGGCTTGTCACGGCGCTCATGCTCGCGCTTGCAGGCGTGGACGACGAGCAGATCGCGGCCGACTACGCGCTGAGCGAGGAGCGGCTCCGGCCACGGCACGAGCGGTGGTTCGCCGAAGCTGCGACCGAGGCCGAGCTGGAACGGCTGCGCCGCATTGCCCAGACCCCGGCATCGTCGATCGCCGGAGTGCTCGCGGAGCTCGAGCGCCGCTACGGCAGCGTCGAGGGCTACCTCCGGGCAGCCGGGCTGAGCGGCGAGGATCTGAACCTCGCTCGTGCGCGGTTGCGTGACTGAGCTCGTTCTCGCCATCTTCGGCCCGACGGGCTCCGGCAAGAGCGGCGTTGCCCAGGCTCTGGCCGAGCGAATTCCCGCAGAGATCGTCTCGGCGGACTCGATGCAGGTCTATCGCGGCCTGCCGATCCTCACGAACCAGTCGCCCGGGCGACTGGTCGGGATCTGGCCGCTCGAACACGAGGCCTCCGTAGGCGAGTACCAGCAGCTGGCACACGCGGCAATCGACGAGATCCTCGCGTCCGGCCGTACTCCGGTCGTCGTCGGCGGCACGGGCCTCTATCTGCGTGCCGCACTCGCCGACCTCAGCATCCCGCCGGCGCCGGAGCCCGGCGCGCGCGAGCGGTGGGAGGAGCTGTACGACCGCGAGGGCGCCGAGCGAGCACATGCGATGCTCGCCCTGGCCGACCCCGAGGCTGCCGCCGCAGTTCATCTGAACGACCGGCGACGGGTCGTTCGTGGCCTCGAGTTGGCCGGACTGGGCCGCGAGCGCGAGCGCCTCTGGACCGACGAGACGCGACATCCGACGCTCGTGTTCGGCCTCGAGGTGGACAAGGCGGAGCTCGAGCGCCGGCTCGCAGTGCGCGCGCGGGCCATGTTCGACGCGGGCGTGCGGCAGGAGGTGGAACGCGCGCTCGCAGCCGGCATCTCTCCGACCGCGAGGTACGCCCACGGCATCGCAGACGTCGCAGAGCACCCCGACGACGACGCCGCCATCGAGGCGATCGTCGCGCGCGGGAAGCGCTACGCGGCGTACCAGCGCAAATGGATGCGCCGGATTCCGAGCCTTGTTAGCCTGCCTGCGGATCGCCCTCCGGGCGACATCGCCGATGCAATTCTCGAAGTGGCACGGGCTCGGCAACGACTACCTGCTGGTCGAGCGGGCTGAGCTTGCCTTCCCGCTGACGCCCGAGCGGGTGCAGAAGATCTGCGATTACCACTTCGGGGTCGGCTCCGACGGCATCGTCGAGGTCACCTCTGCGAACGGCGACGCTGCCGAGGTCATCATCTGGAACCCCGACGGCTCGACTGCCGAACTCTCCGGCAACGGGACGAGGATTGCCGCCCGCTGGCTCGCCCGCCGGAGCGGCGCCGGCACGGTGCGAATCTCGGTCGGTCCGCGCGAAGTCGTCGCGGAGATGCGCGCGGGCAGGCAGGTCGAGATGGACATGGGCGCGGTCGACGTGGGGGAGCTCGAGACAATCGACGTCGCGGGCGAGCCCGTCGAGCTCGTTCCCGTTTCGGTCGGCAACCCGCACGCGGTCATCCGGCGCGAGCCCGACCGCGAGGAGCTGCTGCGGCTCGGGCCGCTCGTCGAGCGTCACGAGCGGTTCCCGGAACGGACGAACGTCCAGCTCGTGCGCGTGGACGGCCCGAACGACGTCACCGTCGCCGTCTGGGAGCGGGGAGCGGGGGAGACCCTCTCGTCCGGAACGAGCGCGGTCGCTGTCGCCAGCGCCGCCGTGCAGCAGGGATGGTGCGAGAGCCCGGTCACCGTCCATCTCGCGGGCGGCGACCTCGTCGTCACCATCGACGACGATATGAACGCGCGCCTGGTCGGCCCAGCCGAGGAGATCTGCCGCCTTGACCTATCAGAGGAGTTCGAGCTGTGAGATTCGCGAAGCGGCTCGACGCGGTGCCCCCGTACCTCTTCGCGGAGCTCGAGCGCAAGGTGTCCGAGGCCGAGCGGGCCGGAATCGACGTCATCAGCCTCGGTATCGGCGACCCGGACCTGCCGACACCACCGGAGGTGATCGACGCGCTGGCGGAGGCCGCGCACGATCCGCGTACCCACCAGTACCCGACGAACCACGGCACGGACGAGTTTCGGGCCGCCGCGGCGGACTTCTACCGGGACCGCTTCCACGTCGAGCTCGACCCGGACGGCGAGGTGATCCCCGTGCTCGGAGGCAAGGAGGGCGTCGGTCACATCGCACTCGCCTGCCTGGATCCGGGCGAGACCTGCCTCGCTCCCGATCCCGGGTACCCGCCCTACACCTCCGGCCCCCTGTTCGCCGGCGCGACCGTCCACTACCTGCCGCTGCGCGAAGAGAACGCGTTCCTGCCCGACCTCGAAAGCGCGCCGGAAGCGAGGCTCCTCTACCTCAACTACCCGAACAACCCCACGGGAGCCACCGCCGACCTCGACTTCTTCGCGCGGGCCGTCGACTTCGCCCGCGAGCGCGACCTCGTCGTCGTACACGACAACGCCTATTCCGAGGTCGCCTTCGACGGCTATCGCCCTCCGAGCTTCCTCGAGACGCCGGGCGCAAAGGACATCGGCGTGGAGATCTTCTCCCTCTCCAAGGGCTGGAACATGACCGGCTGGCGGGCCGCGCTCGTGGCGGGGAACGCCGAGATCGTCGACGCATATCGGCGGTTGAAGACGAACCTCGACTCCGGGATGTCCGGAGCCGTCCAGCACGCCGCGGCCGTTGCGCTCACGGACTCGCGCGAGTTCCCGCGTGAGATCTCCGAGGTCTATGCCCGCCGCCGCGATCTGCTCGCGGAAGGGCTGGAGGCGATCGGGCTCGAGTTCAAGCGTCCGCGGGCGACGCCCTACTTCTGGGTGCGCGTGCCCGAGGGCCACACGTCGGCGTCGTTCACCGAGCTCGTGCTCGACCAGGCCTCGGTGCTCGTCTCGCCGGGAGATGCGTACGGACCGAGCGGGGAGGGGTACGTCCGTCTGTCGCTGACAGTTCCAGATTCACGCCTGGAAGAAGCGGTTCGCCGGATCACTGAAGCGCTGGTCATAATTCAGTCGTGACACAACGCCAGACGGATCCCGCCCCGGGCGTGGAGCCCGAGCGGGGATTCATCGTCGCCGTGCTGGCTCCTGGGGTCAACGAGCAGGACGAGCTCGATGAGCTGCGTGAGCTTTCGCGTGCCGCGGGCGTGGAGCCGGTGGGCGAGCTCGTCCAGCGCCGCGCGCGGCCCGACGAGCGCACCTACGTCGGCAAGGGAAAGCTGAGGGAGCTGCAGGCGCAGTTCGTCGAGACTCGCGCCGAATCGCTCCTCGTCGACGACGAGCTCAACCCCGGCCAGCAGCGTCAGCTCGAAGATGCGTTGTCGGCGCGCGTCGTCGACCGCACGCAGCTGATCCTCGACATCTTCGCCCAGCACGCCCGCAGCGCCGAGGGCAAGCTACAGGTCGAGCTCGCCCAGCTCGAGTACAACCTCCCGCGCATGCGGGGGATGTGGCAGCACCTCGAGCGCCTCGGCGGCGGCTTGGGCGCGGTCGGCGGTGGAGTGGGAACGAGAGGCCCTGGCGAATCCCAGCTCGAGACCGACCGGCGGCTGGCGGGACGGCGGATCACGCTGCTGCGCCGACGGTTGAAGGACGTGAGCCGGCATCGCGCGACAAGGCGAAAGGAGCGCGAGCGCTCCGAGGTCCCCACGGTCGCGCTTGCCGGGTACACGAACGTTGGCAAGTCCACGCTCTTGAACCGCCTGACAGACGCCGGGGTGTCGGTCAACGACCGCCTCTTCGAGACGCTCGATCCGACGACGCGCGGCTTCGAGTACGACGGCCGCCGGTACCTCGTCACCGACACCGTCGGTTTCATCCGCCGCCTTCCGCATGACCTCGTCGAGGGCTTCGCCGCGACGCTCGAGGAGACGCTCAGAGCCGACCTCGTGCTGCACGTCGTCGACGCATCGGTCTCCGAGGACCAGCTGGAAGCGATGACCAAGGCTGTCGAATCCGTGCTAGCCGAGATCGGCGCCGATGAGCTGCCGTTGCTGATCGTGCTCAACAAGATCGACCACGTCGACCCACTCGGTCGCCGACGGCTGACGAACCGCTTCCCCGGAGCGCCGCACGTCTCCGCGCACACCGGCGAAGGCATGGAGGACCTTCGAGCCACGGTCGCCGCGCATTTCGCCGAGCGGTTCGAGGCCGTGCGCCTGTTGCTGCCCTACGAGGACGGAGGCAAGCTGGCAGAGCTGTACGAGCTCGGAGCGCCGATCGACGAGCGGATCGACAAACCGGAAGGAGTCTTCGTGCGGGCCCGCCTCGGGCATGCCGACCTGCGGCGATTCGCACCCTTCCTCGTACTCGAGGAAGATGAGGCCTCGCAAGGGCGACGACGGTGACAGAGCTGCCGATCCAGCGGTTGCGCGACGAAGCGGTCGCGCCCACCCAGGCGTATCCGGGTGATGCGGGGCTCGACCTGTCCGCATGTGAGCGCGTGGAGCTCGGGCCCGGGGAGCGGGGCGTTGTCGGCACCGGCCTCGCGGTCGCCATCCCCGAGGGCCACGCCGGCTACGTCCAGCCGCGCTCCGGACTGGCCGCAGAGCACGGAGTCACGATCCTCAATTCCCCCGGCCTGATCGACGCCGGGTACCGCGGGGAGCTGCGGGTCGTCCTGCACAACACAGACCTGAAGACGCCCTTCGTCGTCGAGCCGGGGATGCGCATCGCCCAACTCGTCGTCCTGCCGCTCGCGGACATCGAGCCCGTCGAGGTGGCGGAGCTGCCGGCGAGCGAGCGCGGCGTGCGCGGCTTCGGCTCGTCGCGGGTGTAATGGCGACCGAGCCGCGCATCCGGGTCTCCGCGATCCTGCGTTGGGGCGGGCGCTTCCTCCTCATCCGCCACGAGAAGGACGGGCGCGAGTACTGGCTGCTGCCGGGGGGTGGGGTCAACTCCGGCGAGAGCCTCGTCCGGGCTCTCCATCGCGAGCTTGCGGAGGAGGTGGGCGTCTCCGACGAGATCCCGGTCGAGGGCCCGGTCGCGATCGTCGATTCGATCGCGCCGGTGCGCAGCTTCGCGGCCAAGCACGTCGTTCACATCATCTTCTCGGGCGACCTCGAGGGGCGCTCGCTCGAGGCTGTGACGTCGAAAGACGCCGCCGTTCGGGGCCATCGGCTGTTCGACGTCGCCGAGTTGGACGAGATCGTCCTGCATCCGCCCATCCAGCGTTTCCTGGGCCGTTGGCGCCCGGGCGACCCCGTGGTCTACCTCGGGGCTCTCTGGGCTCCATAGGGCGTCTCAGCGCCTCGTACGGCATTTCGCTGCCACTTGACTCGTCTCATCACCGGTGAGACCCTTGCCCGAGCGTGGCAGGCGACCCTCCGGGAACCGCCGAGGACACAGCGAAGCCGACCGGCATGCCCTCGGACAAGCGGCCTGCGATCCGTGGCCGGGCTTGGGCAGAGACCGAAGAAGAGGTGCGGCTCGCCATGGGCTGGAACGGCGGTGTCAGCCTCGCGATCTGGATGGGCGGCGTCGCCGTCGAGCTCGACGAAGCGCGCAGGACGAGCCCGGGGGCAAGCGCTGACCCGCCACCGGCGTCGACCTCGGCTCTCTACAGCGCCCTTGCCAAAGCCTTCAACAGGCGCCTGGTCATCGACATTCTCACCGGAGCGAGCGCCGGCGGCCTCAATGGAGCACTGCTCGCCGGAGTGATCGTGCACGGCAAGGAGCTGCGCCCCGAGTTCCTCCGAGAGAGGTGGCTCGACATCGGGGACTTTGGCAGCCTCCTCAAGCCGATCGACGAACAAAAGCCCACCTCCGTGATGCAGGGGCAGAAGTTCTTCAACGCGGTGAAGAAGGCATTCGCCGACCTGCTCGAGAGCGAGGAGCCTCCCAAGCCCGCCGTCGAAGATGAACTGCTTCCGGTGCTCCTCGACGTGCAAGTCACCAACGTCGTCGGCCATCAACGCCAGTTCGTCGATGACTGGGGCCTGACCTTTTACGCACTCGAGCACCGGGCACCCATTCAGTTTCGAAAGTGGCGGCAGTTCGACGCGCTTTCTCTGGCGACTGCGGCGCGCGCATCCGCCTCCTTTCCCGGCGCGTTCGAGTCGGTGAAAATCGCCGACTCGAACGCAGATGCACTCGTCGTCCCGCATACGACATGGGCCGTCGACGGTGGGCTCCTGGAGAACGCGCCGATCCGGCAAGCGATCGAACTGATCCCGCAGCGGCCTGCATCGGGCCCGGTGACGAGGTATGTCTGCTACGTCAACGCCGCGCCGACGAGCCCCCAGGAAATGCATGAGATCGATCAACCCGATCTACGCAAGGTGATCGGCTACGCGATCAACCTTCCCCGGACGGGGCGGGTCGTCGATCAGCTCTACGCGCTCGAAGAAGCAACACGCAGGGCCGGTCTCACCGCGACGATCGGATGCGAGCTCGTCAACCTCGAGACAGAGGATCTCTTGCGGACCGCGGAAGGGCTGCTCCCGGCCTACCAGCGCCGCCGGGCCGCTCTGTCGCTCGAGGAGCTGCTCTCGGTTCGCGGTGCGGGAGGGCCCGGCCGGGCGCATCGGACGCTCGAGGTGCTCGCCAAGGATGCGAACGCCCCTGACGACCTGGCACGAGGCGCGGCCAAGCTGCCGTGGATTCCGGCCGGCACGGAAGATGTCGAAGGGGCAACGTCGGAAGATCGCCCTTGGCGCTGGGGGACACGAGCCGCCCAGCGCATCATCCAACTCGAGCTCGATCTGCTTCGCGACGCGCTGCTCGGTCTCGCGTCGCCAGCGGCGGCAACGACGATCTTCGGCGCGCGGCAGGACCTCGACCAAGCGATGGCTCGCCTCGAGACGACGCGACTCGAGTTCCTCGCCCCCGACGGACAGCCGGCGACGCAAGCGCAGAACCTCTTGAAAGACGATCGCGCCGTTCGGGAAAAGGCGCTCTCCGAACTGGCACTGGCCGCGAAGTCGAGCGGCGACGTGGCGAGGCAGCAGGTTGAGTCAGCGACCGCGGTCTTCTATCGAGCGTTCAGCGCGGTGGCGCCGGAGAAGGCCGCTCGTCTATTCGCTCCGCTTCCCGATCCCGAGGGAACGCAGCAAGAGCGCGAGCACGGTGAGGAGCCTCTTCCTGAAGACGGAGTTCCACCGGACAGGTTGCGCGCGTTCGTCGTGCGGGCGCTGGCCGTCGAGCTGATCAGGCGCTCGCTCAGCGACGACCTCGACATCGAGTCGGCACAAACGCTGCACGTCGCTCAACTGACACCGCTCACCGAGTCGCCGCTCTTCGATCGCGGTTATCCAAGTGGACCGTGCAAGCCACCGCAAAACGCACAACCGGTTCCGCCGAAAGCCGACAAGGAGCTTGGGCCGGCGCTCGGGAGCGAAAAGCTCGCCGGCGTGCGGCTTGGGCACTTCGCCGGCTTCTACCGGCGCAGCTGGCGCGAGAACGACTTCATGTGGGGCCGCCTCGACGGCGCCGCGATGATCGCCCGACTCCTGATCGACACCAACCGTGCCCAAGCGCGGGCCGAGGCCGCCGAAGCCGACGACCAGAAGCCCTGGTCGATCCTCGCCGACGCGCTGCTCGCAACAGAAGGAGTCGCGACGGCCGACGAGGACCGCCTGGCCCTGATCGAGGAGCATCTCGGCAAGCAACAGGACCTGCGGGCGGCACTCGTATCGAGGCTCGAGAACGACCTCACGCACGGGAGCGGCGAGCTGACTCGGTCGCTCGTCGCGCGTGCCCTCCAGTATCAGATCCTCCGCGAGGAGCTGCCTGCGCTGCTCGACGCGGTTGACAAAGACCGCACGGCCGGCGCCTCGCTCTCACCCGTTCGCAAGTGGAGTGTCTCGGGCTCGCTCGACGAGATCATCGCCAAGCTCCGCACCGGGCGCGGCGATGCGTCTCTGCCGGCCCTGCTCGGCGCCGATGATCGAGACGAGGCGACGAGCCAACTCGCCCTCCGGACGTTGTCGCACACGCTGCTCGTCGCAACCGCAGCGCTGGGAGGCGCGGTGCCACTCGGACGGCTCCTGCAGCCACTCCGCGTGCCGCTGCTGTCGATCCAGGGCTCCACGGCAAAGCGGCCGCTCGACCGAATCGCCGCCGCGATCGCCTTCACCGGCGCTGCCTGGTTCGTGAATGCTCGGCTGCTCGCGCTCATCCAGGGCGACAGCGATCCGTCGCGCATCTCGCCAGACGGCAAGGTTCCGATCAACGCTCTCTGGACGAGCTCGGTCCTCGCCTACATCGTCAGCGCGCTCGCGGTGCTCGGTTTCGCCGCCGTGCCGTCGCTGCGCGCCATACGAAGTAGACGCTGGCGCCGGATCCTCCTGCAGGGCCCGGTCGGGCTGTCGCTGCTCGCGGGCGGCGGCCTCGTTCTCTTCGTGGAAGCGGTCCGGCGCGCCGGTATGAGTGAAGCGCTCACCACCTGGAGCGCACCCGACTTCGGGACGAAGACGATTCTCTACCTGGTCGCGACTGCCGGAGCGGTTCAGGTTGCGTCGACCTCGAGCCTCCTCGTCCGTGGTGTCGCTCTTGGCCAGAGCTTCGTGAGGCGCTGGGTCGCCGCCACGTCAGCGATCTACGCGGCAATCGCCGTGGCGCTGGCGATCTACGCGGCGAAGCACGGTCTCCCACACAGCTGGTCTCCGCAGACGTGGCGGCGGGTTGCGTTCGTCTGCGCGATCGTCACTCCGCTGATCGCGCTCGGCTATGTGCGCTTCTGGGCGGGCTGGAACCGTAAGGGAGATTGATGAGCGTGTCGGCGACGGTCGGTAGATAGTCCTCAGAACCGGCCGCCGCGCGATAGGGCGCGCGCCGCCGAGACGAGATGGGCTTCTTGCTCGAGCGCGTCGGGCAGTTCGGCGAGCGCGGGAGACTCACCCCGGTGCTCGAGGGCCCGCGCCAGTAGCCAGTCAGCGAGCCACGGGTTGCGGGGCAGCAGCGGCCCGTGGAGGTACGTGCCGATCGCCGTTTCGAACCGGCAGCCTTCGAAGCCACTCGCACCGTCGTTGCCGAAGCCCGCGACGACCCGGCCGAGCGGCTCCGCGCCGGCCTCGAGGCGTGTGAGCCCCGCGTGGTTCTCGAAGCCGGCGAGCGTATGCTTCTCGCCCGGCTCGAGCTCGCAGTCGAGCAGGCAGTCCCCGATCAGACGCCGCTCGCCCGCGACGGTGTGGAGCGGAAACAGCCCTGCGCCGGGCAGCTCGGTGCCGGCACGGTCGCGGTAGAAGCCGCCCAGCAGCTGATACCCGCCGCAAACGGCCAGTACGGCGGTACCGCCGCCCACGGCCTCACGGATCGCAGCGCCCTTCCCCGCGAGGTCCGGTGCGATGAGGGCCTGCTCCCGGTCCTGTCCGCCGCCGATGTAGATGAGGTCGTACCCGTCCGGCCGCAGCGGCTCACCGAGGCTGACCGGCTCCACCACGAGGTCGATCCCGCGCCAGGCGGCGCGGTTCGCGAGCACCGCGATGTTGCCACGGTCGGCGTAGATGTTCAGGTACTCGGGGTACAGGTGCGCGACGCTGATCGCCGTCATGCCGCGCGCTCCCAGTAAGGGCGGACGAACCCCCGCTCGGAAACGATCTTGCGCAAGGCGAGCATCGCCGTGTAGGTGGGGAGGACGACGAGCTCCCCGCCCACCGCGGTCAGCTCGAGCCCACGATCGAGCGCGCGGTCGAGCTCCGGGACGACCTCGATCGCCTCCGGCGCAAAGCCCGCGTATTTGCAGCGCAGCGCCATCTCCGCAGCCCGCTCTCCGGTGACGACGACCCGGTCGAGACCCGCCAGCAGTAGCTCCCAATCCACGTCCCAGATCCACGAGACGTCCCGCCCGTCGGCGATCCCGTCGTTCAGCGCGACGACGGCGAGCTTCGGCGCGCCGCCGGTGACGAGCGTGCGCACGGCCTCGTTCGCGCCCGCCGGGTTCTTGACCAGCAGCACGAGGAGGTTGCGCTCACCGACCGTGATCCGCTCGAAGCGCCCGAAGGCGGCGCTAAACCGTTCCAGACCCGCCTGTACCTCGTCGAGCCCCGCGCCGAGCGCCAGCGCGAGCGACGCGGCGGCCAGGGCGTTGTAGACGTTGTAGAGCCCGGGCACACAAAGGCGGACACGGCGTTCGCCGCCGGACGCGACGAGCATGAACTCGACGCTCTCGAGCCCGTGCAGCTCCACGTCTCTCGCCAGAACGTCGAGGGGCGGCCGCGCGTGCCCGCAGGCAGCGCAGCGGTAGTCCCCGAGGTGGCCCACGTACACGGCCGCGTACTCGTAGGGACGACCGCAGCGAAGGCACCACTTCGAGTCGGCGGCGTGCTGGAGCTCCGGCCTCGAGTGGCGCGGGTCGTCGAGACCGAAGACGAGGCCTCCGACGCGCTCGCGTGACAGATCGCCGACCTGGGGATCGTCGCCGTTCACCACGAGCACCGTCTCTGCCGGCAGCTCGCGAACCATCGACCGCCAGCGCTCGGCGAGCAGCTCGAGCTCGCCGTAGCGGTCGAGCTGGTCTCGAAAGAGGTTCCCGAGGCAGACCGCCCGCGGCCCGACACGGCGCGCGACCTCGGGCAGAGCGGCCTCGTCGATCTCGAACAGCCCCAGCTCCGCATTCCGGGCGGAGAGCAGGGCGGAGGCGACCCCGGAGACGAGATTCGCGCCCGATGCGTTGTGAGCGAGGCGCAGGCCGGGGGAGAGGATCTCCGCGGTCATCGCAGCACTCGTCGTCTTCCCGTTCGTCGCCGAGATGAGCGCCGAGCCCAGGGGAAGGCGCTCGGCAAGCCGGTCCAGCGCATCGGGATCGAGCGCCGAGAGCACCTTGCCCGGCACGGTCGTGCCTCCGCCCGTGCCAACGAGCCGCGACAGCCGTGCGGCGACCCGCGCAGCGGCGATCCCGACCGGCAAGGGGAGGTGGAATCTCACACGCGCCAGCGTACCCCTCCGCTTTCCGGGGCCCTGCCATTCGGGGGGTCGGCGCGCCGGTTAGCCCGGATCCCTCGTGCGAGTGATCTTGCAAGTCGTACCCCAAAGGGTGATGAGCCGGTCCCAACCGAAATCTACGGTGGAACCACGTTTCCTTAGGACACAACTGCGGCTTCGCGCCTGTTGCGCGGAAAGGGAGAGGGACATGTCACGAGAGAACAGCGGCACTCACGGGGAAACCCGCTCGAGTGCACTTTGGGGGACCGGGAACCGTGGAGGCGACTCGCGCGGCAATGCCCTGTGGGGCAAGGGTGGACGAGGCTTCATCGCGATCTTGAGCGTCCTCTTCGTTGCGGCGATTCCCCTTGCGGGCGGCGCGGTCCAGACCCCGAAGCAGCAGGCTCCGACGTACGTTGATCCGGTCCTGCTCGCGAAGGCGCACACCGATCCCAAGGGGCTCACGAAGATGATCATCCAGAGCTCCGAGAACGTCTCCGACGCGCAGAAGGCGTTTGAATGGGCGGCGAGGGAAGACCAGTCGCTTGATCGAGAGCACGTGAAGGACCAGTTCAGGTTCGTGGACTCGGTTGCGGTCACGCTGAAGGCCGGCAAGGTGCTCGAGTTGGCCAAGCACTATCCAGGGCTCACGATTACGAGTGACGCTCCACTCGAGCTGGCCGGGACGGTCACACCCACTTCGAAGCACCTGTGGCCGGCCGCCGAGAACATTCGCCCCTTCTACCCCCAGACGGAGCAGTTCCGGGCGACGACGCCGGCGATCGCGGTCATCGACTCCGGCATCGACAAGAACCGGTCTGACTTCGACATGGGCAGCCGCGTGATCGCGGAGAAGGTGTTTACCACCCTCCAGCCCAACTCGCCGGGTGACGGCCGCGGGCACGGCACGTTCGTCGCGGGCATCGCGGCGGGCAACGCACCTGACAACGCCGGGGCTGCTCCGGCGGCCAACCTCGTCTCGCTCGACGTCATGAACGACTACGGTTACGCGCGGACGAGCGACGTGATCGCGGCCTGCGAGTGGCTGTACCAGAACCACGCGCAGTACAACGTCAAGGTCGTGAACCTGTCGCTCCATTCGACGACGCCGAGCAACTTCACGAAGGATCCGCTCGACAAGGCCGTTGAGAAGCTCTGGTTCGCAGGCGTGGCGGTCGTCGTCGCGTCCGGGAACTACGGCAACGCAAACGGGCCGAGCGGCGTGCCGTTCGCTCCGGGCAACGATCCGTTCGTGATCACGGTCGGCGCAGTCGACCTCGAGGACTCGGCGAACGCCAGGAAGCACGACATCGCCGACTGGTCGGCCTACGGCTACACGAAGGACGGCTTCCGAAAGCCCGAGATCGCGGCGGCCGGCCGGTTCGTCATCGGCCCCGTGCCGATCAACTCGACACTGCCGCTCGAGCGACCCGAGCACGTCGTTGCGCCGGGTTACATGCGGCTCTCCGGCACCTCGTTCGCGGCTCCGATCGTGGCGGGCGCGGCTGCCCAGATCCTCGCGCGGCACCCGACGTTCACGCCGGACATGGTGAAGGGCGCACTGATGCAGAAGGCGCGCTTCATCCCTGAGGCCCCGCCGGGCTCAGCCGGAGTCGGCGAGATCAACGCGCAGCGCTCAGCGGATGTGAAGCAACCTCCGAACCCGAACCTCGCACTGGAGCGCTTCGTCATCCCTGACGTGACCACTGGTGGCACCAGCTCCGTCTTCGACGCGGCGAGCTGGTCGGACGTGGCGAAGAACAGCGCCGCCTGGGACGCGGCCTCCTGGAGCGACGCCTCCTGGTCGGACGTTTCCTGGAGCGACGCTTCCTGGTCGGACGTTTCCTGGAGCGACGTTTCCTGGTCGGACGTCTCCTGGAGCGACGTGCTCGCAGCCGCGGATGTCACCCGGGAAGACGCAGCCGGGGGCGACAACACCGCCCCGAGCAACGATTACGAGCTGTCGGGGGACGACCTGACCGCAATCGCGGCCGATCCGGACCTGGCGCCTATGCCTCCACCACCGCCTCCACCAATCGCACTTCCCTAGTTCGAGCACTCAGACCGGGGCCCGGCTTCAAGAGCCCGGCCCCGGTCTCACTCGTCCGGGGGATGCCCGGTCTCGGCACCGCACTTAGGTTGAGACCTGAATGACCTTCCTGTGCGGCTCCTGAAAGGGACTGGAGACAGCGGACATGCGGTACATGCGACCGATCATGAGCGAGGCCTGAGCCCGGTGCCCACCGAATTGTCCTTCGGCGGCCAGGTCGACGCGAGCCCTGTGGACGGCCAGGACAAGCTCTCGCTGCCGGCGATGATCTACCTGGTGGCGGTGGCGGCCGCGGCGGCCCTCGTCACGCTCCCCATCGCCGACCGGCTCCAGAACGAGCGGCACAGCGTCGGCCTCTGGACGTCTTTCGTCATCCTCGCGGTGGGCGCGGCCGTCGCACAGGTGCTGCTGGTCAAGCATCCGCCGAACCAGACGTACCACGCGACGAACGTGTTCTTGATCCCGGCGATCCTGCTCCTGCCGCCCGAGCTCGTGGTCGTGGTGGCGATCGTCATGCACATCCCGAGCTGGTTGAAGAACCGGACCGCCTGGTACCGCGAGTGCTTCAACATCTGCAACTACGTGATCGCCACGCTCGCAGCGTGGGGGACGGTGAAGTTGATCCTGCGGGCCGACGGGCTGATCCCTGACGGAAACCTCAGGTTCGCGGTCGCCGGCCTCGCGTGCGCCTTCGTGCTCGTGGCGGTGAACCACGCGACGCTCGCCCCGATGCTGATGCTCGGGCACGGCCACTCGATCCGCGAGTCCGGGCTCTTTTCGTTCCACGGCCTCTCGACCGAGCTCGTGCTGGCGGCTCTTGGCGTCGTGCTCGCCACGTTCTGGCACGTCAATCCGTGGCTGATCCCGTTTGCGCTCTCGCCGATCCTCCTGATCCATCGCTCGCTCTCCGTGCCCAAGCTCGAGGCGGAGGCCCGCGTCGACCCGAAGACCGGTCTCTTCAACGCACGGCATTTCGGTCTCGCGCTGAACGAGGAGATCGTTCGCGCGCAGCGTTTCGACCGGCCGCTGGCGCTGATCATGGCCGACCTCGACCTCCTGCGAGACATCAACAACTCGTACGGCCACCTCGCGGGCGACGCAGTGCTCAAGGGCGTGGCGGACGTCTTCCGTGCCCAGCTGCGCCACTACGACGTCCCGGCGCGGTTCGGCGGCGAGGAGTTCAGCATCCTGCTGCCCGAGACGAGCGAGGTAGAGGCGATGGAGATCGCCGAGCGAATCAGGAAAGCAGTCGCCGAGCGTGTCTTCGACGTCGAGACGTCGAGCCAACCGATCCGGGCGACGATCTCGATCGGGGTGGCCGCGTATCCGCGTGATGGTCAGGACGGGAACGAGCTCATCCACCAGGCCGACCTCGCGGTCTATCGCGCGAAGCTCCAGGGCCGAAACCGCGTGCTCGACGCGACCTCCGAGCCTCTGGCCGTCCCCGCGGATCGCAAGCCGCGGCTGGTTGCAGTCCCGGTGGCCAGTACCCCTCTCGACCCGCTTCCGCCGGCGGTAGAGGCGATTCCGCCGGAAGAGCGGCGCCACCCCCGGACGCACGCGATGCACGGGCCGCGCTTCCTCTCGCTCTCGCGGCGGCTCGCGATCATGGTCGGACTCGTCGCCTTCATCGGCACGGGGGCAGGCGTGCTGGGAATCATGTTCGGCTCCAGCCACGACGTCTTCGCTCTGATCGCACTCGTCGTGCTCGTCGGCTTCGGACAGGCGCTAGCGATCGAGGTCGACGACGGAGGGTCGATCTCCGTCAGCGCCGTCGGCTCGCTCGCCGGCGCCGCGCTCTTCGGACCGCGGGCCGCGCTCGTGCTCGCCGCGACGACGGCGATCGTCGAGTGGAGCGCCCGCCGCTCCGAGCTCCACCGCGTCCTCTTCAACATCGGCGCGCTCTCGCTTGCGTCACTCGCCGCCGCCGGCATCTTCATGGCCGGCTTCCAGGGAACCATGGGCGAGTTCTTCACTGCCGCCGCGGGCCTCGCAGCGGGCCTGGCCTACTTTGCGGTCAACACCGGCCTCCTGAGCATCGCGATCGCCACGGAGGGACACGAGCGCGTCTGGCGCGTGTGGCAGGAGCGCTTCGCATGGCTCGCACCCCATTGGATCGTGTACGGCTTCGTGGGCGGCGTGATGGCCATCGCCTACCACGCGGCCGGGCTCTATGCGCTCGCGGTGTTCGCGGTGCCGCTGCTGCTCATGCGCAAGACGCAGGAGGCATACCTGCGACACACGCAGAAAAGCGCCCAGAAGCTCCGCGCTGCCGCCGAGACGATCCAGACCCAGAACGTGTCCCTCGAGCAGGCGAACCGCCTCCTCAAGGAGCGCTCGACGGCAGCCATGGAGAGCCTCTCGGCGACGGTGGACGCTCGCGACGCGTATACGGCGGGGCACTCCCGCCGCGTGCAGCAGCTCGCGCTGGCCATCGGCCGTGAGCTCGGCCTCTCGCAGGCGGAGCTCGACCTGCTCGGCCACGCGGCGCTCTTCCACGACATCGGCAAGCTCGCCGTCCCCGACGCGATCCTCTTGAAGCCCGCGGTTCTCACCGACGACGAGTGGGCTCTCATGCAGCGCCACTCCGACGAGGGCGCCCGCATCATCGACCGGCTTGGCTTCCTGAACGACGCCGTGCCGGCGATCCGCCATCACCACGAGCGCTTCGACGGCACCGGCTATCCGGACGGCCTGAAAGGGGAGGACATCCCACTCGGCGCCCGCATCATCCACGTCGCCGACGCGCTCGACTCGATGCTCACCACTCGCATCTATCGCGCAGCGCGGCCCGCGTTGGAAGCGATGGACGAGCTCCAGCGAGCAGCCGGGTCGCAGTTCTGCCCGCGCTGTGTCGGGGCGCTCGAACGAGTGCTGCCGCCGGAGATCCTCACGAACGAGGCTGCCCGGCACGAGCTGCTGGCCGCTTCGTAGTCAGCGTTCTAGCGTTTCTTTGCATTTACTCCATTCTGATCTATTGTTCTTGCCATGCCCCGGAAACGCCCGGTCTCCCAGGCGGCTCTCTCGCGCATCGATCCCAAGGCCCTGGCCGAGTTCCAGGCTGGGATCCGCAAGCGCTATTCGAACGAGGAGATCCTCGAGCAGCTGCGTGCCTCGGCTGAACGGTTGGGGCGCTCGCCGACCATGCGCGAGTTCGAGCAGGACGCGGGAACGACCGTCCACCCGCAGACGGTCATCCAGCACTTCGGGAGCTGGAACGACGCGAAGCGCCAGGCCGGGCTCGTCCCGCGGCGTTTCGCAGAGCCCGCCGACCTGATCCACCTCCTGCGAGAGCTTGGAGACGAGCTCGGCCGCCCTCCGACTGCGAAGGACCTCGACGAGCATCGCGCGTCGATGCCGTCGAAGTCGCTGTACTGGCACATGTTCGGGTCGCTGAAGAACGCACTCCGGGAAGCCGGCTTCGACGTGCCGGTGGGGGAGGAGCGGCTCGAGCGCGCGATCGAGCAGGGCGCGACGCTCGCGCGGACGATCGGGCGGCTACCGAAGTTCGCGGACTGGAAGGAAGCCCGTCAAGCGGATCCCGGCCTGATGAGCGAATGGCAGGTCTACCGGATGCTCGAACAGCCTGGGGGTGGGGCGTGGGGCACCTTCCAGTTCCTCGTGCGCGAGCGACTGCGTGCAGATGGGGCGGAGGTCTCGCCGGAGGGGCGGCTGCTCAGGCGGCAGCGATCGTCGCGAGGAGGGTCAGGCAGGACGCGCCCTCGTCCGGCGCGCGCACGGCCGGCAGGGGCGTCTCCTCGAACGCGCGGTCAGGCGTAAAGCGCTCGGCTCCGATCCGGCGACCCTCGCCCAGCGACAGCAGAATTCCCTCGGGCAGCTCGCGCTTCTTCAGCCGCAGGCCCAGATAGTGCTCGACGACCTCGAGGGCGCCCTTCGTGGACGCGAAGAAGACCTCCTTCTTCCCTTCGCCGAGCCACAGGGGCCGCCCGACGCCGCGCGCGACGAACAAGGTGTCCCGCATGCGCTCATCGAGCCAGGCAGCGGCCATCGAGCCACGGAGCTCCTCGAGCGCCGACGCCCGCGGACCCTCCGCATCGACGAGAGCGAAGATCGCCTCGGAGTCGACGGTCATCTCGGGCTCCTCCCGTGCAAAGCCGTGCCGGGCGAAGATCTCCTCGTCGTTCAAGACGATCCCGTTGTGCACCCCTTTCACCGCGCCGTGGCGAACGGGGTGGTTGTTGGCGGTGATTCTGGGATGTCCCTTCGTGTAGTCGCGCACGTGGATGAGCGCCTCGGTGACCTCGGCGGGGATTGAGACTCGGTCGAGAAGCGCGCTCGCGCCGGAGCGTTGCTTGTGCACCATGAGCGTCCCGCCGTCACCACGATACGCATAGCCCACCGCGTCTGCGCCGCGCTCTGCGATCCCGGCCAGCAGGGCCTGCGCCGCGAGCGTCCGATCGATCCGGCTCGCGCGTTGGAGGCTATATCCGGCGATTCCGCACATGTGCTGATCGTAGGAGCCTCGCCAGACGACCCCGGCTCGCTCTTAGCGGCGGGCGCGGGGAGACCCCTGCTAGATACGACGACCAAGATCGCATGGAGTTAGCTCTACAACAGAGTTCGGTATTCGCCGTCTGAGGACTAGTCCCTCGATCGAGGGTACTCGACTAAGCCACCCCGCTTGGCGACCGATAACACGGCTCGATGGCCAGGCCGCTTCCCCAGCAACCGCCGGAATCCGATCATGCGCCGGAACTGAAGCTCGAGGTCGTTCCGGACCCCGCGGCGCTGGACGAGCCCGCAGAGGTCGAGGAAAAGGACCCGTACGACGGCGTCGCCGCTGTCACACAGGATCCCCTCAAGCTCTACGTCCGGCAGATCGGTGACGGCCCGCTGCTCACTCCGCTCCAGGAGCGCGAGCTCGCCCGGCGCAAGGATGACGGCGACGAGGCCGCGAAAAGCCGGCTGATCGAGTGCAACCTCCGGCTCGTGATGTCGATCACGCGCAACTACACGAGGGCCGGCGTGCCGCTGCTCGACCTGATCCAGGAGGGCAACCTCGGCCTCATCCGAGCCGTCGAGAAGTTCGACTACAAGCTCGGCTACAAGCTTTCGACCTACGCCACCTGGTGGATCCGCCAGGCCGTGACGCGCGCCCTTGCAGACCAGGGCCGCACGATCCGGCTTCCGGTCCATGTCGCAGAGCAGACGAGAAAGGTGCTGCGCGCCCGACGCATCCTCGCCCAGAAGCTGAATCGCGATCCATTGATCCCGGAGATCGCGAAGGAGAGCGGGTTCCCGCCCGAGCGAGTGCAGGAGCTGCTCGAGCTGATCGAGGATCCGGTCAGCCTCGAGACGCCGGTGGGGGATGGGGAGAGCATCTTCGGAGACCTGATCGAGGACACGAAGTCGGACCAGCCGGACGCCGCAACGGCGAAGATGCTTCGCTCGCGGGAGCTCGCCGGCGCCCTCCGCCGCCTGAACCCGCGCATGCGCCGGGTGCTGGCACTGCGCTTCGGCCTCGACGGCGAGAGCCCGCAGACCCTTGAGCAGGTCGGCATCGGCCTCGGCATCACCCGCGAGCGTGTCCGCCAACTCGAAGCGCGCGCCCTCAGAGAGCTACGCCAGGTCGCACCAGGCCTGCAGCTCTATCTGACCGAATAGACGCCGCTCCGAACCAACACCTTTCCGACTTAGCAACAGTCTGTTGCTAAGTGTCTGGAACGGGGGCGCCCTCAAGGTCGGCTCGTAGCGCGTTCCGAAGCGGTAGGAGGCTCTCGGCCACCTCGTCAGTCGTCGTGTTCATCACTACCCGGACGATTCCGAGTAGGTCTCTTTTGCCCGTGCGATCCAAAATGATCGCGTCGTTCGTGCCGCGGAGGTGCAATTGTCGCTCGGTCGAGTCGCGGCCGGCTGCGATGAGCCCACCCCGCAGCTGCCCAGAGAGCTTCTCGGAGATCTCGACAATGCCAGCGCTCGTCTCGATGCGTACGGGGTCGAGTGGGACCTTCTTCGAGTTAGCCAGCGACCGATTCCATCTCACGCAGCTTCGACAGACGTCGGAGAGCGTGGACTTCGATCTGGCGGACGCGCTCGCGTGTCAGGCCGAGCGTGCGGCCGATCTCCTCGAGCGTCTTCGGCTCCGATTCGGCGAGGCCGTAGCGAAGGGCAATCACTTTCCGCTCGCGTTCGGACAGAGCGTTGAGCCCGCGGGTCAGCGCCTGGCTGCGCAGCGTGATCTCGACCTCGTCTTCCGGGGAGGGGCCGTCGCCGGCCACGAAGTCCCCGAACACAGCGTCCTCGGTCTCGCCGACGGGCTGGTCGAGGCTCGTCGAGGCTCGGGCTGCGGCTTTCACCTCGCGTGCCTGCTCGACCGGGAGGCTCGCCTCCTCAGCGATCTCGGCGAGGGTGGGCTCACGGCCGAGCTGCGTCCAGAGCAGGCGCTCGGCCTTGTTCATCTTCTGGAGGCGCTCGACGATGTGGACAGGCATTCGGATCGTCCTGGCCTTGTCCGCGAGCGCCCGCGCGACGGCCTGGCGGATCCACCACGTCGCGTAGGTCGAGAACTTGTAGCCCCGGCGCCAGTCGAACTTCTCGACGGCGCGGATGAGGCCGAGCGTTCCCTCCTGAATCAGGTCGAGGAACGGCAGGCCCTGGTTCCGGTAGTTCTTCGCGATCGAGACGACCAGGCGCAGGTTCGACTGGATCATGTGTTGCTTCGCCTCGGGATCGCCGCGCTCGATGCGTTTCGAGAGCTCGACCTCCTGGGCGGCGGTCAGCAGCGCGTGGCGGCCGGCCTCGCGCAGGAAGAGCTGTAGGGCATCCGTGGTCGTCTCGTAGACGACCGGCTGAGGCGGCGCCGGCTCTTTCTCGTCCTCGAGGATCTCGATGCCTCGCTGATCGAGCTCGCGGTGGAGAGCGTCGACCTCGAGATCGCTCAGCTCGTGCGCTTCGACGAGCTCCGCCAGTTCCGACGCGCGAACGTTGCCAGCCTGCTCGGCGGACTCGATGACCTGACGGACGTCCTCCGCGCCCAGGACGTGCTCGATCTCCACGGTCATGCGCTTGCTTCTCTAGATACCAGGGCGGTGGTCAGATCAAACACCATAGCTGTAAGCGCTACCCGACTGCTAGCCGCCCAACGCACGATAACGATTGTTATGTCAAGTTCGAACATTCGGCCCTGAGACGGTGCGGCCCCTCCCTGCCGGGAGTAGGCTGGCCGCGAATGAGGCGACTGGCGCTCATCGTCGCGCTCGGGCTCGCCAGTGCGGGCACGGCTTCGGCGAAGCTCGCCGTTCCAGGCGTCCAGGACGGGATGCTCGCCGTCTCGCCCGGCGGGACGCCGCTGATCGCCTACCTGGACGGCAACAGCCTCGAAATCGCGGCTCGGAGCCCAGGCGCCGGGTGGCGGCCGGTCCGGGCGGCCTCGGTGACGCCGGGCTCGAGCCTGGCCGCCTTCGCCGCCGGTAGACGCGGTCCCGTCGCAGTCATCGAAGGACCGGGGTCGCGGAGCCTCGTCGCCGTCCGCCGGGGCAAAGGCGGCTGGCGAACGACTCGAGTCGCTGCTGTTCCAGCCGGCGACGAGCTCGGCTGGCCGGGACTCGTGCTCCACCGCGGCCTGCCGGCGGTCGCGTACACCCGCTGGCGACGCTCGACGCGGGAGAGCGTGCTCAAGCTCGCGCGCATCGACCGACACGGCCGGGTGCGATCGACGCGGATCACCCGGAAGGGCTTCCCGCCGAGCTTCGTCCCCCCGTCGTCGGTACCCGTCCGAGTCCACGGCGAGATCCACGTGATCCAGTCGTACGGCATCGACGGCGTCGTCGGGACGATCGAGTGGTACCCCAACAAACGCAGCTGGACCGGGCAGTTCATCGACGCGGGGGGCGGCGACTTCCCGGTTGGACGGCTGCTTGGAGCCGTCGGCGGCGGCACCGTCTACGCAGCCTGGAGCGAGGCGTTCCTCGGCCTCGGCGAGCAGCCGGTGACGCTGGCCGTGCACGGGCACGGGCGCTCGATCGACTCGGACTTCGTGCTCGACCGCGCGGTCACCACCGGGCTCGACGTGGCGCGGTCCGGGCCGGAGGTCGCTGCGAACGAATGGGTCTCCGCAGACGAGCTCGGCCTCTCAGGTCCGGACGTCGTCTGGGCCGGCGTCATTGTGGCGCACGGCCGCTCCGTCGGGCTCGACGGCCGGATCGCGGGACTCTCCTCTGCCCCACACGGCGCGCACGACCTGCTGCTCGCCAACCCGGACGGCCTTTCCTGGTACCGCTCGCGGCGCGCGCGCTCGGTCTGGATGAGCATCGACGCCACGGCGCAACTGGACGGGAGCGTGGTCGTCACCGGTCGCGTCCGCGGCGCCTCGGCCGGGACTGTGACGCTGTACCGAGAGCGACCCGGCACCGCGCGCGAACCCGTGGGCACGGCACCGCTGGCGGGAGACGGGTCGTTCATGCTCCTCGACAGGCCGACGATGGGCCCCTTCCTCTACCGGGCCGTTTATGTCGACGGGGCCACCGGGGTGCCGTACTCAGCGCTCCTTCGCGACGTGGTTGGTTGACCTGACGCGATCCTCCCCAGGGTTGTCCACAAGAGGGCCCGCGGGGTGTGGAAAATGTTGAAAACTGAATACTTTGCAAATTGCGGGGTCGACGTTCGGACAGGTCTTGATCGGACCCCTTGACATCTCTACTGTGCCGCTTGCGCCGAGCACGGAGCGCGAGTAGATCGAGGCCCAGCCGGGCGGCCGTAGGCGGAAGCCGAAAGTTGGTCGGTTGAGCGGACGAAAGCGCAACCGGCTCGGCGAATTTTTTTGGTCCAATACGATGCGCTGATGACGTTCCACGTTCGCCCACCGAGCATCGATAAGGGCGTTGCGGCCTTCCTCTGGGCCTTCGGCTTCTTCCTCTACATCTGGCTCGGCATGCTGGCCGTCGGCGTCGGCAAGGGCACGTCCTTCATCCTCGCGGCCGTCACGGCCGGAGCGATCTTCTTGTACATCCGGATCTACGGCGAAGACCGGACCCGCCCGCGCAACTACTAAACGGCGCTCGGCCGGGCGCGATGGTCGCCTGCGAGCGCGCTCAGGAGCAGGCGAGCGAGCTCGTCGCCGATCGCCTGGCGGAGCCGCAGGACGGCCGTTGGGGGCCCGTGCTCGATCCCGTTCAGGCGAGCGCAGTGCTCGAGAATGAGGGTTAGGCCACGAGTCTGAGAGGGGGCGGCGTCCATGACCCGAATATCGGCCGTAGCCCGCCGCCCATCGATCCCTCCCGGGAGTGAGCAGCTATGAGCTCTTCGTTGGCTCCTCCGTGTTCGGCGCGGGTTCCGGCGCAGACTCAGGCGTTTCCTGCGGCGTATCCGGCGCGCCACGGTCCCCGATGTGGACACGGCGTTCGTCCCCGACACCGTCGGTTGGAATCACGTGCTCTTTAGTAACCGCCGGCACGGGAGTCGCCGCCGGCGTCTGCTTGCGGACTCGCGGTCCCGTGGTGTCGAACGTGAATCCGAAGACGAGCCCGATACCGAACGCGATCGCCGGAATCATCGTGGTCAAGTCGTCCACGACCCCGCCGATTCCGATGTCGTCGGACCAGTTCCCCACATTGCGGGCGAAGAACGCGTCGCCGGGCTCGCCGGCTGCCAGCACCCAGCCGCCCAGGATCAGAGCGGGCACGAAGCCGAGTAGGAAGACCTTTCCGGACACTCTCGGCCAGCCCCACTTCGTCCAGCCACCGAGCAGCTGGGAGAGCGCCATCGTCAAGCCCGCCGCGGCCATGAGGCCGAGAGCCGCCCAGTACTCGCCTCTCGTGTCCGGCAGGATCTGCGTGCCAAGCCACAGGAGAAAGCCTGCGACCAACACGCCGATCAGGGTTGTTGCTCCTCGTGTCAGACCGTGCATGGACACCACCTCCACCCCAGTCTTGCCCCGTTCCGCGTCGTTTTAGTCGAGCAGGCGCGAGTCGAAGCGGCCCGCGTCGAGATCTTCCCTGAACTCCTCGAGGAGCCGCTCTGTGTCGCCGGCGAACACGTGCGGGACGACGCCGATCTCGTGATCGTTGTGGAACGGGAGGTCGACGTGCTCGTGCGAGACGAGGTTGACCGAGACTCGGTCGCACGCCGGGCAGCGCACGGCGAGGCCCAGCGAGCCGTCGCCGGGAGCCAGCAGGAAGAACGAGGACGGGAAGACGGGCCGCGACCGGTCCTCCGGGTAGCAGAAGAAGCTCCAGGGCCAGTCCCCGGCCTGGATGCGGCGCACGGCGAGGTCGGTGAGCTCGGAGGCGGCGTCCTCGAAGCGCGCAGTCATCAGATTGAGGAATCTCTCCTCGCTCAGCCCGAGAGGCTCCCAGTCCAGCTCTGCGTCCGAGACGAGGCCGGGATGCTCCTCACCGCATGAGCAGTCGAACAAGACCTGGAAGACGGCCGGGTGCTCGGCGCCGGGCAGCCGGTCGAGGATGCGAAAGGCGGACAGCCGAACGCGCGTCTCCCCCTGGGTGGGGCAGGCAAACGTGTACCGCGTTGTGAGCGCGTCGTACATGTCTCTCTAGACGTTCTAATCGGCTTCCCGGACGGGAAGCGTGACCCATTAGTAGTGAATCAGCGAAAAAACGTCGTAGTCCGAGAGCTTTTCGCGGCCTTTCAGGAAGTCGAGCTCGATGAGGAAGGCCATTCCGACCACCTCGCCGCCCAGACGGTCGACGAGCTCCGCCATCGCCTTCGAGGTCCCCCCGGTGGCCAGGACGTCGTCGTGGATGAGCACCCGCGTCCCGCCTTCGAACGCGTCCGCCTGGAGCTCGAGCGTGTTGCGACCGTACTCGAGCGCGTACTCGGCGCTGATCGTCTCCAGCGGGAGCTTGCCGGGGCGGCGGGCCGGAACGAAGCCGCACCCGAGCTTGTAGGCGATCGCCGAGCCGATGAAGAAACCTCGCGCCTCGCCGCCGATCACGACCTGCGGACTCCGTTCCTCCGCCCAGCCGGCGAGGAGGTCGATCGTCTGTCTTAGTGCCTCCGGGTCCGCAAGCAGGGGCATGATGTCCTTGAAGACGATCCCCTTCTGGGGCCAGTCGGGCACATCCCGGATCTTGGCCTTCAGGTCCTCCACGCCGGCAACTGCCATCAGGCCGAAGCCAGGTGTCGGAGAGCGCGCCAGAAGAGCAGCTGCGAGAGCTCCTGCGCAAGCTCGGCGAGGGTCCGCAGGTCGTCGAGAGCAGCCTCGCGGCGTTCGGGGTTGCGCGTGCGGAGCGTCGGCCCGACCAGCTGCTCGAGGAGCGACGCCTCACGGTCGGTCGCGGTCCGAAACGGACGCAGGTTGCGGGGCCCGATGCCGAAGGACGAGAGCTGCGCGCAGACCGCTGCGATCTCGGCGTCGCCTGCCGCGTACCGCTTCTCCCCCCCATTCCCGCGGGGCTCGAGCAACCCGTATTCCTCCAGCTCCCGCAGCAGTTGCGGCGTGGCGCCCGAGCGCTCCACGAGCTCGCGCGCCTCCAGCTCTTCCTCGGCCCCCGCGATCCCTGCGGCTGCACGGCGCCGCCGCGACTTGCTCGCAGCCGGCGAGGCGAGCTCCTGTCGGATCACCCGCAACGGCAGGAACTGGTCCCGCTGGAGGCGCAGGATCGTCCGCAGCCGCTCGACCGCGTCCTCATCGAAGAGGCGGTACCCGCCGCGCGTCCGCTTCGGCGCGAGCAGGCCCTGCTCCTCGAGATACCGAATCTTCGAGATCGAGACGTCCGGAAACTCGGACCGCAGGTGCCGACAGACCGCTCCGATGTGGAGCAGGCCGCTGCGGGGCGGTGCCTGGGCCGCTGCGCTCACGAGAGGAACGTCAGCTTGTACTTGCCGATCTGGACCTCGTCGCCGTCCTCGAGTTGGCCCGACTCGATCCGGCGGCGGTTCAGGAACGTCCCGTTGAGGCTCCCTTTGTCCTCGATGACGAACTGACCATTACGGCGAATCACTTGCGCATGCCGCCTCGAGACGGTCACGTCGTCGAGGAAGACGTCGCAGTCCGGCGAGCGGCCGACGGTCGTGCTCTCGTTCTCGAGCACGAAGTGCTCGCCGGCGCGCCCTCCGCCGGAACGGACGACGAGCGCCGGGCCTTCGGTCTTGATCTCGTCGAGGATCGCGGCCCCCTCGTCCTCGCCTTCCTCCGGGGTGTAGCTCATCGTCGTATCGGAGCCAGACTCGTCACGGACGAGCAGCGCGCCGCACTTCGCGCAGTAGTTCGCGGCCTCCGGGTTCTGGAAGCCGCACTCGGGGCAGTACACGTGGCTCAAGCGTCGTCCCCTGCGGGCGGCGAGGCCTTGCCGGCGAGGATTCGCGCGAGCCCCTCGACGTCGACCTGCTCGAGCACGCTCTTTCCTTCCGATTTCTGAAGCCGGGCGACGAGCTCGGCGCGCAGGATGTCGATCTTGCCGTGCAGCAAACGGCGGCGGTAGGAGATCTCCTGCTCCTCCTCCGTCAGGTCGTCGATCAGCTTCTTGAGGTCGGTATCGGAAATCTCGGACAGGTCGGGAAGCGGTTCCACGCGGTCAGCCCTTTCGTTGGGAGTACACCCGGCGCTGGCTAGTAAAGCAGGAGCATTCTAAAGGTTCAACCTCAGCTTGAGATTCCGGCCTCTTCCCGCAAGACGTCCTGGACGAGTGCTCGGAACTCGCTCTCGAGCGCGTTCGACGCCGCTTCGTCGCGCCCCTCGGCGTAGATGTGGATGAGCGGCTCGTCGGGATCGGGCAGAACCTGCACCCACCCACGCCGGTCGCTGACCTTGATCCCGTCGAGGAGATCGAGGTCCCGGCCCTTCAGCCGCTCGCTGAGGACGCGCATGACGAGACCCTTCTGCGCCCACGGGCACGGGAGCTGACGATGGACGAGGGTCGAAGTCGGCAGCTCGGCGACGAGCGTCGAGAGGGGTTGCCGGACGGGAGCCAGCAACTCCAGCAGCTTGCAGAGGCTCGCCATTGCGTCGTAGGCCGGCAGGAAGTCCGGAAAGACGTAGCCGCCTCCGACTGCCCCCGCGAAGATGACGCCGTCCTCGGCTGCGACCCTCGTCAGTTCGCTCAGCGAGGCCGCGGTGCGGACGACCTGGAGGCCGCTGCCCTTGACGATCTTGTCGACCTGGCTCGTCACCGTCACCGGGAACGCGAGCTTGCCGCGCCGGCCGTTGGATCCGATCAGGCGCAGGAACAGCAGCAGCGCCTGCTCGACGGGGATCTCGTGGCCGCTCTCGTCGATGAGATAGAGACGCTCGGCGGCACGGTCGAAGACTGCGCCCAGATCGGCGCCGACCGCGCCCACGAGCTTCTTGGCCTGCCCGATCAGGCCTCGAATCTCCCCGCCCGGCCCCTCCGGCTCGTCGGAGGCGAAGGCATGTGCCGAGACCGCCTCGACGCCGATTCGTCCCAGGACGATCGGTAGCACGAGCGACGCCGACGAGTAGCCGTAGTCGACGACGATGCGGAAGTTCCGCGAGCGGATGGCTTCGAGGTCGAGCGTTGCCAGCAGGTCCTCCGCATAGCTCTCGCGGGCCCGCACCGGATACTCCACGTTGCCGATCGCCGACGCGGCCGACCGCCGCAGCTCACCGCGCGAGAAGTGCTTCTCGATCTCCTTCTGGAGCGCGGACGTGATCTGGATTCCGGGATCCTCGAAGAAGCGGATCTGCGCGACCTCGGGATCGGCAGAGGTGAAGCCGACGTGAAAGCCGGCAGCGTAGTCGTGCGTCTTCAGAAGGTGTCGCCCGACCGCGCTCGGAAGGGTCCGCAGGTCGGCGACGTCCACGCCGGTCGAGTTGATCCCCGCGATCATCAAGCGCTCGATCATCCGGCAGGTCGCCGGTGCCTCCCTGCTTGCGACGACGCGGCCGCCGCGCGGGAGGGCGGTTCCGAACGCGACCGCGAGCCGCGTGACCATCTCGGGCGTGAGATCGACGTTGACGAGGCCGGCCACGCCGTCCTTCCCGAAGAGACGTGAGGACGCGCGCGACTCCCAGATGAGGCTCTCGTGGACCTGGGCGCCGCTCTCCACCTCCTTGTTCGGATAGACGCGCACACCGGGCATGAGCACGCTCTCCTCGCCGATCTTCACCTCGTCTCCGACCGCGACCCCTTCCTGGACCCGGACGTGCGCGCGGATGTCGCACGAACGGCCGATGATCGCCCCCTCCACCAGCGCCCCGCGGCCGATGTTGGTCGACGCGTCCACGACCGAGCGGACGGTGCGGGCGCGCTCGCGCAGGGTCACGCTCGCCGAGAGCACGGAGTACGGGCCGACGTGCGCGTCGTGGCCGATGCGGCAGTAGTTCGAGATCAGCGCGGGCCCTTCGACCTGTTCGAGGTCGTCGAGCTCCACCCCCTCCCCCAGCCAGATGTTGCCGCGCAGGCGGATGCCCGGCACCGTGAGCCGCACCTGCTCGTCGAGCGCGTCGAAGTTGGCCTGCCGGTACTGATCGAGGTTCCCGATGTCCTGCCAGTAGCCCTCCATCGGCAGCCCGTAGATGGGCCGTCCCATCTCGAGCAGCAGCGGAAAGAGCTCCTTCGAGAAATCGAACGGCCGATCGGTCGGGACGTGCGCGAGCACCTCCGGCTCGAGGACGTACACGCCCGTGTTGATCGTGTCGGAGAACACCTGGCCCCAGGACGGCTTCTCCAGGAAGCGCTCGACCCGGCCCTCGTCGTCAACGACGACGATCCCGAACTCGAGCGGGTTCGGCACGGACTTGAGCCCGATCGTGACGGCAGCCCCTCGCTTACGGTGGAACTTCACGAGCTTGTCGAGGTCGAAGTCGCACAGCGCGTCTCCCGAGATGACGAGAAACGTGTCGTCGAGCTTGTCGGCCGCAAGCCGTACCGAGCCGGCCGTTCCGAGCGGCGACTCCTCCACCGAGTACTCGATGTGCGTGCCGAGGCTCTCGCCGTCGCCGAAGTAGCTGCGGATCGCCTGCGGCATGAACGCGACCGTGACGATCACGTCCTCGAAACCATGCGTGTGGAGCAGCTCGACGATGTGCTCCATGCACGGCTTCCCGACGATCGGCACCATCGGCTTCGGCTGGTTCGAGGTCACCGGCCGCAGGCGTGTGCCCTCGCCACCTGCCATGACGACGGCCTTCACGGCCGTACTGCCCGCCGAGCGGACGCGACGTAGAAGGCGCCTGCGCCGAGTGCGAGCCCGAGGCCGGCCCAGAAGAGCCAGAGCGGCCAGTCTGCGCCCGAGTGGGTGACCATGACGAACGCGAGGGCGGCGTACAGCACCCAGGTCGCAGCCTTGCCGAGGAAGTTGACCGAAAGCTCGTAGCCGCGGGGCACGACGAGCTTGTACCCGCCGAGCAGTAGGGCATCCCTGACGAGCACGAGAGCGAGGGCGGCCCAGGGCAGGCGGTGATGGACGGCGACGAGGACGATGACTGCCGCATCGATCATCAGCCGGTCCGCGAGCGGGTCGGCGACCTTGCCGAAGGCGGACTCCACACGCCACCGCCGGGCGAGCCACCCGTCGAGTTGGTCGCTCACGCCCGCGACGCCGAAGAGGACGGCGGCCGGCCAGCTGCGCCCCCCCTCGGCCGAGACGAGCACCGCCACGAAGACGGGGATCAGCGCGAGCCGAAAAACGGTCAGCGCGTTCGGAACGTGCGCGAGCGAAGCGGGAACGGCGGGAGCCGACACAGGAGCGAAGGATAGAGCGCACCCGTCTGGTTGTTCTGGATTTGCTCGTCTTTCGTGACAGACACGCGCGCTTCTCCCCGGTACGATCACAGCGGGTGGCGGGTGGAGCTCTCCCCACCCGGGTGGGGACGACCGCTTCACGAGGCGGGCGCGGCGCGGCTGATAGCGTCGCCTCGTGGCGAGGCGTCTCACGATCCCGGGCTTCGTCAACGCACACTGCCACGGGTTTCAGCGGGCGCTTCGAGGACGCACCGAAGGCGGCGACTTCTGGGCCTGGCGCGATGCGATGCTCGCCCTGGCCGGCGAGCAGACGCCGCAACGTGTGCGCACCGACTACGAGCTCGTCTACCGCGAGCTGCTCGCCGCCGGGTACACCGCGGTCGGCGAGTTCCACTACCTCGGCTTCGAGGAGGCCCTTGCCGCCGCGGAAGCCGCAGATGCCGCCGGCATCGATTTCGTCCTCCTCTACGCCGCCTACGGACGCGGCGGCCTCGAGCGCTTCCGGCAGCCCGCCCCCGCCGACTACCTCAACCAGGTGGAGCGGCTCCGAGAGCGCGGAATCCGGGTCGGGCTCGCCCCCCACTCCGTCCGCGCCTGCCCGTCCGACTGGCTCGAGGAGATCGGCCGCTACGCCGTGGAGCACGATCTCCCGCTCCACGTTCACGCCGACGAGCAGCTACGCGAAATCGACGAGTGCATCGACGAGCACGGCATCAGGCCGATCGAGCTCCTGGCTAAGACCGGCTGCCTCGGCCCACGCACGACCGTCGTCCACGCGACGCACGCGGACGACCGGGAGCTCGACCTCCTGACCGAAGCGGGAGCCAGGATCTGTGCCTGCCTCACCACGGAGGCGAACCTCGGCGACGGCTTCGTGCCCGTCGAGCGCGTGCGCGAACGCAGGCTCAGCATCTGCATCGGCTCGGACTCGAATGTCCGCATCGACCCGCTGGAGGAGCTGCGCGAGCTGGAGGGCATCGCGCGGCGCCGCACGCTGAGGAGGAACGTCCTCTCTGTCGAGACCCTCCTCTCGTTCGGCGCCGACGAGGGCGCCGCGTCGCTCGGGCTCGACACCTGGGCCGACGTCGAGGTTGATCTCGAGCACCCCTCGCTGGCCGGTATCGCCGAGCCGGACGTGCCGGGCGCGCTCGTCTTCGGCTGCTCGGCCGACGTCTTCGTCTAGAGGATCCGAACGCCGAGCGCACTGGCGGCAAGCCCAACCGCGAGCGTCGCGGTCGTGTTCTCGTGATCGCGGATTGGGTTCACCTCCGTCAGCTCGAGGCAGTCCAGCACACCCGCTTCCGCGACGAGCTCGAGCGCGAGATGCGCCTCGCGGTACGACAGGCCGCCGAGCACCGGGTCACCGACCCCTGGGGCGAACTCCGGATCGACGACGTCGAGGTCGACCGAGACGTGCACGAACGACCCGCCCGAGACGCGCGTCAGTGCCTCCTCGATCACCGGCTCGACGCCACGGCGATCGAGGTCGCTGATCGTGTAGACGGCAATCCCGAGGTCGCGGACGACCGCCTGCTCTCCCGCGTCCAGCGAGCGCACACCGACGAGCGCCACGCGCTGCGGGTCGACGGCGGGAAGCCGCAGTCCTTCGCGCGCGAACTCCGCTCCACACAGACCCAGAGCCGCCGCAAGCGGCATTCCGTGCACGTTGCCGCTCGGCGTCGTCTCGGGTGTGTTCAGGTCGCCGTGGGCGTCGAGCCAGAGAACTCCGCCGGGCCCGGAAGCTGCGAGCCCACTGAGCGTGCCGATGGCGATCGAGTGGTCGCCGCCGAGCACGAGCGGGAGCAGGCCCTCGTCACGAACCTGCTCGACCTCGGTCGCGATCCGCGCGCACGTCGCCAGGATCTCGTCCAGGAAACGGGCACGCTCGGCGCCGCGCGCCCGCGTCTCGGCGAGCGCCGTTTCGACGTTGCCTCGATCCTCGACGTCGATCCCGGCGCCGGCGAGCTTGCCGTGCAGGCCCGCATAACGGATCGCCGACGGCCCCATGTCGACGCCGCGGCGTCCTGCACCGAGATCGAGAGCAGCCCCCATGATCGCCACACGTGTCGGCGCCACGGGCACAGCCTATTGCCAGCGAGGCGAGGATCACCAAACGCCTAACCGCGACCTCCCCTTTCACCGTTACCTCGTCCTGAGCGCCTCGACCACCTGCTTTCCGGACCGAGCCGGAAAACTCTCTCGGACCCCTTCGAGGGCACGCTGCAAAACCGAGCCCGTGTCCCCCTCGAGCGTCTCGCGGCGGAGCCCGATCCGGTAGCGGCCCGGGGGTTTTAGGGTGCCATTCCGGTACCAGCTCTTCGCGTAGTAGAGCGCTCCAAGCGGAGGTAGCACCAATACCTGGAAGAGCGCGTAGTAGGGATAGACGACCATCCACCGGTTCCGCACGGACCAGTTCGATAGGAAACAGACGCCGGTGTACATGAGCACGATGAAGGGCAAGATCGCGGCGACGTGCCGGATGTCACGGAGTTCATGCCACTTTGCGATCCACATCAGCCAGACCACACAGACGGTGTAGATGAAGGTAAGTGGAAAGCGCAGCGTCTGGTCGGGGTTGATGAAGGCCATCCGAAAGCTGCCCGACCACCACATCTGGCGCTGTCGAAACCAGGTACGAAACGTCGGCGGCGCGTCCGTATAGAAGTGCATGTCCAAGTGGCGGACGGAAAGGCGGTAGTGCGTGGCGATGACGCCGGTTTCCAGGTCTTCCCCGGGAAACCAGAAGGAGTGTGCAGCCAGGATGCCGCGGAGCGACGACGTCTTCGCGATCATGCACGCGCCGCTGGTCATCCAGGCGCGGTTGTGACGGCCTAGCATGGACATGTCGTATTCGACCGCCTGCAGCTTCTCGATCAGCGTCTGCCGGCGAGACACCGTGATCTTGACACTGCAGAGGTCGGCTCCGGCAGATCGTGCAGCCGCGACGGCGCGCCCCGGGTCCTCATAGGAGACCGTGTCGCCATCCATCCGGACTACGTATTCGGTCGTTACGTCCCGCAGCGCCTCGCAGAGCAACTCGGGGCACGAAACCCGGCCGGTCAGATGCGCTTCGTGCACACGCCAGCCCGCCACGCGCAGATCGCGAACGAACCGCTCCATCTTCGGGCTGTCCACGTTGACGGCGAGCAGCGCGTTCTTTCGATAGCGCTGCAGGTACTCGCCGTTCCGAAAGTACTCCGGGTCGCCGAAGATCGGGACGACGATCGTGTAGTCGTTGGTTGTCGCGTCGCCGAGCTTGATGACCCGCCCCAACTTCGAGGCCAGGTTCTGCATGTCGAGCGAAACGAGAACGACGAGGAGGAGCAGTGTCCCCCAGGTCATTCAGAACTGCCTGCGGTGGAGCCGCGGCCGCACTTCGAGTGCAAGCAGGGCGATGACGAGCCCGGCGAGCACTGCCACTGTTGCGAGCCAAAGACTGGTCCCGGCGGTGGTGACGACACCGAGTAGCGATGCGGCTGCGAATCCTGCACGAACTGCCATGGCTGTTTCCTTCGAATTGAGGGGCCTACAGGAACAGCCGCAGTCGTGGTTCTCTCGACCTAAATGGTGCCGCGCTCGTCACTCCATGGAGGGAACCGGCGGCAGGAGAGGCGCGCAAATCGGGGAGTCGTGGGCTCGCGTGGACCGGCACTACGGCTCAGTGGGCGGTGGCTTCCGGGTGCTCGCTCGGTACCGAGGCATCGTCCAGAGGTACTACCGGCTTTCACAGGTCGACCCGCCGCTCGCCGAGTAGTAGGGTCCGCCCGCCGGTGGCGAAAGAAGACCTCACGCTCGTCCGCCTCCTGCGTCTTGGAGACTCGGGCAAGGACATCGTGGCCGTCAAGCGGATGCTCTCGCGCGCCGGCGTCGGCTTCCCGCAGCCGGTCAGGGTCAACGGCAAGTTCAACGACGGCTTCGGACAACGGCTCGATGCGGCGATCAGGCGCTTCCAGAAGAAGAACAAGCTGGAGGTAGACGGGATCGTCGGTTACATGACGTTCAAGGCGCTGGTCAAGCAGGCCGACGCCTTCGACTCGAAGCTCCTGGGCTCTTTTGCGATCGAGCGGATCGGAGATTGGGGGATCATCGGGCGCAAGTCGGCGTTTGCCGGGCTCGACATGGGCGTCGATTTTCTCGGCGCCGGGCCGATCCCGATGTTCGCGGACGGCAAGATCGTGCGAATCGTCCGCTCGGGCTCGGGCTGGCCGGGGATCGGTGGCCTGATCGTCGTTCAATGCGACAAGGGGCCGATGGCGCGCTTCCCCATCTACACCGCCGAGGACATCAAGATCCCGGCCTCGCACAAGGTCGGCAAGCGGCTGGCGAAGGGCGACCTGCTGGCCGAGGCGACCGGGACGAAACAGGCGCCGGGGATCGAGCTCGGCTGGGCCGGGCCCGGGCCGGCCTTCCACGGCACGCTCTACCAGGCCCGCCACAGCAGCCCTTACTCGAGCAACCCCAGGGTCACCGCCGAGGGAACCGACTTCTGGAAGACGCTCTCGGCCTGGATGGCGAAGGGCGCGTGACGGCCGCGCGAGCGATCAGCTCCTAGCGGCCACGGAGTACGCTGCAGAAATGGACCGCTTCATCCTCGTGGCTCGTTTGAAACCCGACAGTCGCGAGCGGGCACAGGAGCTTGTAGCCGCCGAATCCCCGGACCGTGAGGACCTCGAAGCAGCCCTGGATCGATACACGGTCTTCCTGTCTGAGACCGAGGTCGTATTCTTCTTCGAGGGCCCGGACGCGCACAGCGCGATCAAGGCGATCTTCGACGATCCGAGCGCGACCGAGATCGCCCACTGGCTGCCACTCTTCGACGGACCGCTGCACCGGGCGCCGGAGGCGTACTCCTGGGAACGAGCGGTCGCGAGATCCTCCTAGCTCGAATATTTGGGTGCCGCCCACGGCAGGCCCACTCGAGCGCGACGACGCGGCACCGCCGGCGCGCACATTCATACGAGGCTCTTAGGTCGATCACAGGTTCTTCTTACTGCCTTGTCGCATAGTGGGATCAGCCATCAACCCACCGTGCAAGGAGTCTCTCGATGTTTTCCCACAAGCTCACCAGGCCGATCGCTATCGGCACCGCGGCCGCGACGGTCGCGATCGGCGCCTACGCGATCGTCAACTCGGGTTCCAACAACGGCGCGTCAGGCGCGGCGAACGCGGCGACGTTGGCGCGACCGGGCCCGAACCAGCGAGTCGTCGGTCAGGTCCCGCAAGGCTGGCGTCCCGGGACGGGAACGATCATCACCGGAGCCGCGGCGAACGAAGCCGAGGCCGCCGCGCTCACCAAGTACCCAGGCGGCACCGTCAACCGTGTGCTGAAGTTCAGCGACGGTTCGTACGCAGTCCACATGATCAAGATCAGTTGGCCGCACCACGTCTTCGTCAGCACGACCTTCGAGGTCACCGGCGCCATCGGGTAGGCGCACGGGTCTTAAAAGGCCTCGTTGCGGCCTTTCCTGAGTCGGGGCGCCCGGATTTGAACCGGGGACCTCTTGTTCGCCACAGGGCGTTTCTCCCTGCCGCCACCTGCCGCTCGCTGCTACGAAGTGCCTGCTAATCAGCTAGTCGCCACTTGCACCGAGTAGAGCCGAAATGCAGGCGATGGCGGCGAGTTCGTACGCGCACGGTACGCGCACCCACGAGTCGGCCTCGGCAAAGCCAGGAGGTCACGACGCTCGATGGGTGGGTTTCATGCGTCCTCGCGTCCTTTCGAGGGGGTCGAAACGGGCCAGCCTGCCTAGCTGAGGGTCAGCTAGAAAGTCCTGCTAAGCGGCGGCTTCCGTTCGGCTTGGTAAGAGATTGGCAAGTGCCGCACTGAGAGCGGCGGGTTCTGCGCGCGAAGTTGAGGAGTACGGGAGACCCGCGTTAGGGTTCTCCGCGTTCCTCCCCTTGTATTTCGCGCCGCTCCGTAGCAAGCTAGTGCGGCTTGTTACGGTCACAAAACCACAGGAGGGGAGATGCGGATTCCTAGATTTCAAGGTCTGCGGGGACGGCTGAGCTACGCGAACGTGATGGCGACGCTGGCGCTGTTCTTCGCGCTCAGCGGGGGTGCGATGGCTGCCGCCCCCTACTTGCGAGGGATTGACCCGATCACCTCGGGCGATCTCGCCGGCAGCACCTACGGAACCCCGGTCATCGCGGCCGGGAAGATCACCTCGGCCAAGTTCGCGCCGACTGCCAAGGCGCCCGATGCCGACAACCTCGACGGGATTGATTCGGCACAGTTCCTCTCCGGGTACGGGACCGGCGAAGCCAGCGCCGACTCCACGCTTTCCGTCCCGGCTGGGGAACAGGGGACGGCGAGCTCCTGGTGCCCTGCGGGGAAGCAGCCGCTCGGAGGCGGCTACTTCCCATTAGCGGCTCCTTCCGTGCTCCGGACGGTGGCCGCGGCGTTCGCCATCAACGACGTGACCGGCGCGCCCGGGTTCTCGGTCACGATGGCTAACGAGGGCGGGGCGGCCCAGAGCTTCCACGTAACGGTCCGTTGCGCCAACGCTCCCTCGCCTTTTACTCCCCGATGAGGTACGCCTGCCATGAGTAGTTCGACCTAAGCAACGAAAGGGGCCGGGAAACCGGCCCCTTGTTATCTGCGCTGCGCAGAAGGCTGGTCCCCGAACTCCCGTCCTCAGACAGCGAAGACCCCCTCCATCGCGCGCGCCTCGCGCCGGCGTGCTGCCCGCTCCCAATGGCCGTAAACCTCGGACGTGATCGCAAGCGACGAATGACCGAGATGACGGCTGAGCCACGTGATCGGACGGCCGTTCTCGAGCGCGCACTTGGCGAACGTGTGCCGGAAGCTATGGAAGGTCCGCTTCTCGCCACTTGGCCCCTCGCGCAGGATGCCGGCCCGCTTGCAGACCCTCGAATCCCGTACGCGCTTGGTACGCGCAGACCACAAAAGCCCTGCACTGAGGCCACTTCTGAGGGCGGCAGGGGATTCACTGTCCCCGATCCAGACGCGAGGGCCACTGGTAGCCGAGTCGCCTCCGAAGTACGGCGAGAGGTCGACTGAACAGGAGTTCGCCCCCGGGTGACCCCAGGGGTGAGGCTCGCCTCGCAGCCACGAGGGGGCGAGGAGGAGACGAGCCTCTCTGGGGCGCCGCAGGCTGGGCGGAGAAATTTGGTCGCCCGCATGATTGCGCTCCGGACTGTAGGAATCCTGAAAGCTCCGGGCGGCCTCGCTCCTAGACAGCGAGCCGATTGAGGAGGAGAATCGGCGTGGTCTGGTCAGCCAGAAGAGAGGAGCCAAACCATGAGCGAGCACGAGCACGAGTCGAAGGAAACCGAGGAGGAGCAGGCCGAGCCAAAGATGGAAGACCTTGAGGTCCCCGACGAGGAGAGCGACGAGGTCAAGGGCGGCGCAAATAGATGGGGGAAGCCCGAGAGCCCGCAGCCCCATCTTTAGGGCGTTCGCGTCCGAGCCCCTAACTCTCGATTTACTCTTACACAGCGCTCGGCTAGAATGTTGCTTGCGGCCCGCGTTGCGGCAACTTACGATCGGGAACGTGAACCCCCTCCCCACCTGATCAGTACAGGCTCTCCGCGGGCCGTCCACGCGCTCCGCCTTTACTGCGTCCGCTGAGACCCCGTCCGTCCCGTGCCCCCTCATAGAGGGCGTGGCACAGGGACGGACCTGGTCTCGAAGACCGCCGCGCATTTACCCGTCCCGGTCCGTCCCAGAAGCGGGGACGGAGTCCGAACCCGCTTGATCCCTGAGGAAGTAGTACTTGCCGTCCGTTGCGGTCCCAGGGCCGAGGACGAGGATCGGAGCGAGTTCAACCGCGTCCCAGAGCCCCGGACGGGCGTCGGCGTCCCGCGGGACTTTGCTCAGACGATTCAGGGCCTCGCGAATGCGCGTCGCCCTGCCCTTGACCTGCGCCTCGATCTCCGTCTGCGAGGCGCCGGGGTGGGTGCGGACGTAGTCGATGATCCTCTGCTCGAGATCGGCCTCGGCGATCTCCTCCTGGGCGACCGCGCGGAACTCGAGCGCCTGCTCGTCGAAGGTAAAGAGCGACTTTTTGAACCCGACGACGTTGTTGCCACGCGCTTCGATGAAGACCTCTTCACTCCCGCGCTTGCGCTGGAGGTAGATGCCCCATCGGATCGCGGCGGCCTTGAAGACGGAGCCGTAGCCGCGCATCTGATTGCCGCGGTTCGATTCGGAGGGCCAGGGCGCGTGGTCGACGAAGGCGACGGCGCAGCCGGTTGGATCGCATATGTGACTCTTGACCCGGTCGAGTACCTGGGCGACTTCCTCGTCCTTCAGACCTATCCTCGCCGGCAAAAAGTTGTAGAGCGAGTCCAGCACGACGAGCACCTGCCGTTCGCGTTCGACCTCGGCCCGGAGGTCCTCGAGATGGTCGGGTAGGCGCAGGTCTTCATTCAGATGCCAGAGCAGCGGCAGCCCGTCGGTGTAGCCGTGCTGGAGCGCGTACTGCTTCAGACGTCCGAGTTCGTTCTCGCGGCTGTCGTCTTGCCACCAGTAGCCGACCGGACCGTGCGTTTCGACGTCGAGCCCGAGCACGTTCGCACCACCGCCGGCGACCTTGAGCGCGATTTCCATCGCCAGGAAGGACTTGAAGCTCTCCGGGAGGCCGGTCAGGGTGCCAACCGAGCCTTGCTGAGCGGCGCCGCGGACGAGATGCTTGATCGGCGGCAGCTCAAGTCTCAAGGCTTCCTCGTGTGCGAGACCAGGAAACTTGCTCGGCGGTGGGACGGGCGCTAGCCGGGGCGGCTCGAGCAAGTTGCGTTTTGCACCCTCAGGCTCCACGATCGCGATCGAGGTCGCGACCCTGCCGTCACCCAGCACGATCTGACGCGAGAGCTCGTCCATCGTGGCCGGCTGAGAGGCGACAGCGCTCGGGTCCGTCTCCCGCAGCAGTCGGATCATCTCGGCGTCACTCATGGCATCCCGCGCGTGAAGCCGAACGTCCGGCGGATGTGGTCGATGTTCCCGAGGAGTGCCTCGGCGAAGGCGCGCGCGCTTTCAGCGTCGCGATCTTCGGCTGCCTCATCGATCCGCACGAGGCCCTCGGCGATCCCGTCCAGCCATGTGGCGACGATCGGGCGCGGCACGCCGCAAGCCAGCGCGGAGGCGACGATGTCGGAGATCGTCGGCGTGCTCACGTCGCGTCGCCCTCCCGGTGCTGGCGCATGAAATCGAGCAAGTCAGACTCCGCAACCAGCACTCGGCGCGCCACCCGAGTGGCGACGAGATCGCCACTGACGATGAGCGTCCGCACAGTGCGAACAGAGCAACCGAGCCGACGCGCCACGGCGTCGATGTTGTTCAGGAACTCCCCGGGGATGCTGGTTGCTCGCTCTTGCATTTCGCCGCCGACGGTAACTCGGGACGCGGGCGTTCCTGGGGGCGGCGCCGCGTGCCGCGCAGCGCCGAAATCTCCCCGCATGCAGCGGTTTCGGCGATTAGGAGCCGCTTTGGCTACGCAAGTTCTCGTGCGGAAATGCGCGCACGAGAGGTGTAGCGCTTAGCGAGTCGGCTTCAAAGTGGATTGCGCGAGCCGCTACCAAACAGGCCACCGCGTGACTCAACGTCTGCACGCCAAGCCTGTCCTTGACTCGGCGCATGGCGTGGTCGACGGCAAAACCTCGTCAGTCCGAGCTCGGCTGCGATCGCCGGCGCCTGCTGTCCGTGGGCGGACCGCTTGAGAATCGTTAGTTCACGAGGCTCGAGGCCGAAGCTTCTGCCTCGCGTGATCTCGGCAGCGGTGCAGGAAAGCCAGTCCTGTCGCCCCGTCAACTCGACAGCGACGGTCAGCGCTCGTTCGGTCTGCGCGGCCACGTCTGCATTAGTGGTGGCTGGAACCGACAATTTCAACGGGTGGACAACCCCGGCCCGCATCGGACGCGCGCGAGAAGAAAGTGTCCTGCTTGCAGGGCGAAAAAACGCACGTTCGTCCGAATCTCCCCAGCTTGTCGGACATCATCCCCAGCTCACCCGAACAGCAGTCGCCAAGCCCCAACGCGCACCCAGCGCGCACTTTTCGTACTACCCCCGTACGCGCATCCAAGCATACGCGACGTTTTGCAAAGAGCAAACCCCGCCTGAGCGGGGCTTTCATCGGGGCGCCCGGATTTGAACCGGGGACCTCTTGTCCCCCAGGCTTATCGAGGGGCTGGCGAGAGGTCCGGGGAAGTGGCGGGAAGTGGCTTGGCTGCGCTGCATTCTCCGCGCATAGAAGGGTCGAGCCGCTTCCCTCCACAAGCACCGTTTCGGACGTTTAGGCCCCTAGTAGGCCCGCGTTAACCTCTCTTGATGATGCGTCGATGACTGAGAACGATCGACTCCGGCGCGAGGCCGCGGCGCGTCAGTTCGTGGACGTACTGGCGCTGAAGACCGAGCACCAGGACATCACGAAGGTCCAAGCCTTCCGGGAGATATGCGAGGCCGCGATCACGGTCTATGACGGCACCGAAGATCAATCCATAGCCGACTGGGCGCGAGATGCGCTGCGTCTCCTAGACGAGCGCGCGTGACTCCTTAAAGGAGACAGGTCCCGACTCGACACTAGCGCGGCGCTCAGAGCGCTTCTAGGCTGGGGTCGGGCCGACGAGAGGCGGGGAAGCGCTCGAGGCGCCCGAGGGTTCGACCCCGCCGCCGGCCCCCAGAGAGATCCCGATAGGGTTGCTCTCGCCCCGTCCGGTCCCAGCCGACAAGGGAGGACCGAGATGGGCCTATTCGCTTTTCAAGCTCGAGCAGGCAGACGGGACACCCGCCGACCCGGCCACGTTCGAGACAGCCGTTCCGGACTGGCAAGCCGGCGACGAGATCCCGTTGGGCAACGGTCGGTCGCTGCGCGTGATCGGCACCCGTCCCGACGAGACGCCCGTCCTGATTGTCGAAGAGGCCGGATGACGCTTGTTGGACCAGCCGCTCCCTTCGCTACACTAATCAACGAACCGAAAAACGAATGAGCAGGCTGGAATGTCCGCAATCGTGAAGCGCATCGCCCTGACCCCGGTTCAAGAGCGTAAGATCGTCCTCACCCCGGTCGTCGAGTTGAGCCCCGTCGGCGCGGCCGACCAGCCCTTCGCCCGCATCAAGCGCGAGTATCCGGACTTCAAGGCGCTGAGAGACGCCTTTGCGACCTTCGCCGAACTGAAAGCGGCCAACTAGCAACCGAGACATCGTCCGTCGCGGCCGGCGAAAGGCGACGTCGACGACAGGCGCCGCCTCATCGCCAGATGTCCTTTGCTGCAAGAGGGCCGTAGCCATACGGGTTGCGGCCCTCTTTGTACCCCCGTTTTGTACCGAGTCAGTCCTCGGTGTCGCCCTCCACCTCGACTACCACAGGCTCGGGCACCTCATCTTGTGCTGTTTGGTGAGTCTCCTCTTCAACCGCAAGGACCTCCTCCTCGGAAACTTCGCCTTGTCTTTCTTGATCTTCCGCCACCCTCAGTGTCACCTCCTCTCACTTGGCTACACCCATTGAACTAATTGCCTGGTCACTTGCCTCCACCTCGGCCGGAACAACCGCACTGGCAGTCCAAGTAAGCGCTCCCGGCTTCCTGCGTCTCGCAAAAATTGTGCATTCGGCTCTGAATGCAAGCAACTCTTCATCGCGAGCGGGCACGAGGCAAAGGATCTCGTCAGAGACTGTCTCCTGAGCCTCAATCCACTTGTGCGCCTTGAAGATCCTCTTCCGCTTTCCGAGTTGGGCCTCACGCATCGCGATTGGGTTGGCGCTAGTGGGTGCTGCGTAGATTCCATAAACGGTCACGACCTGAATTCTGAGGGGCAGTTTAGAGAGACCCGCGTTCCGCAATGTCGCTCGCACTTTGAGCGTGGGTCGTCGTGTTGGAAGCACCGTTGCCGTCACCGCGAGCTCCACCCGCTTGGCGAACGTTCTGCCCTTAACGAACTTGAAGTACGCCCACGCACCACCGATCACTATTGCCAGTGCCTGAGCCGCTGACGCGGCAGCATCGGCCCAGTCCTTCCAACTGGGTGCAGAGGCGGCGGCTTGCACTCCGCGAGCGTACCTCCGTTCAATGGCAACGGGGCTCGGAGCTCAACCGTCGCCTGTCTCTTCGACAATCAGGATGGCGTCGTCCTCGAGCGTCGCGCCTTCCCGCGTTCCGATCACCCGCAGTATCCGATCTTTGCCAAGCGGGATGGTGTCGCCCCGCTGCCACGTCGGGACCGCCGTCTGGAACGTGGCCGGCTCGGCGGGCGTCCCGTCAGCGCGTTCGAGCTTATAAGCGAATAGGCCCATTCGGTCCTCCTCTGTCGGCTGGGACCGAACGAACGCGTCAGCGAGCCTATCCACTTGACCGAACCGCGTCCGTCTTTGGAAGGTCCAACCGGTTAGGCTCCTTGCGATGGTGGGGCTAGGGTCATTGCGGGTACTAGTCGCCGTCGCTCTCGCGATCTCCGCCGCTACAAGTGCCGCCTGCGGCGGAGCGAAGAGCAGCAAGACTGCTCCCACTACGACACGAAAAGCTCCTGCGACAACTGCGCCCGTCGAGCAGCGAGAGGCTGCGCTCACTGGCTTCGGTGCGACCGACGAAGCCTGGAACCAGAATCACGACGAGGATTCCAGGTTCGAGGCCGGTTCGAGCTACGACCCGGATCCATCTCTCGGCGACGGCGAGCGGTTCAACGACCGTTACTACTCAGTCATACACGGAGACGGGCGGGTCTTGGGCTACTCGATGCGGTTCCCGTCTCAGACTGGGGTCGAGGAGGCCAAGAGCATGATGCTTGCTTCCGAGTTCCCGTCTGACGCCAAAATCGCATGGTTCAAGCGCCTCAACAGCTGTGCCCAGATGTTCGTCCAAAGCCGGACGGTTGCTCGTGCTGTCAACGCTGGCGCTCTCGTTGAGTTCTCTAGCGGTGCGGCCGGCGACCATTACGCACCGAGCAATGTGTCGGAGGCGATCTTGATCGCCCTACCCGCGCCAGCGAAGGGCAACGGTTGCTGAAGTCAAATCAAACGCCGGGGTCAGGCCCGAGTGACTTTCTACGGCCTAGCTGACTTCCGCCTCAACGACTTCGGAGAGGTGATCGAGTTCTACAACTCCCAGGCCGAGGCCGACGCGGCTCTCAACGACGTGCTCAGGGACGAGCCGGAATGGGCAGGCGAGTTGGGCGTTATTGCCGTCGAGTTCGCGATGTCGCCGCAGTAGGCCTGTGAGCCTCTGCGCGCCTCGCTGCACCCAGGCCTACTGTTCAGCACGACGTACCGCGCCAGCTCATCGGCCTCTGCGCGGCCACGACCAATAGGCGGCATCACCGGCGGCGACAGATGATGAAGTAGGGGTCCCTCACGACGGCGGTCTGCCCGGTGTACGCCGTCGCCCGAGCGATCCGGCCTTCTCGCGGTCGGCACTCATCCCAACCAGTTCAAGGCGAGACGCCACCGTGGTGGGAACAAGCACCTTGAATGCCACCCGAATGGCTGATCGACCCGTCGGCGCAGAGAACCGTCGACCCGTTACCGGGGCCAAGATCGGTCCCCGAGCCTGACCCGGAGCCGTTGTAGCTGTCGGTTTCGGGGCCTGTATAGACGTTCCCGCTCTCGCCTCCGTGATAGGAGCAAGCTCCTGGGCGACCGCCTGAATGGCTCCACATTCCGTCGTTGCATTGAACGATGTAGCCGGTGCCGTCGTAGAAGCTTTCGATGCAGTCGTGGGAATCGCAGAAGTCGGCGGCTGGGCCGGAGCTGCTGGGCGGCGATGCCGACTCAAGCGGGGTGACGAGGAGGGACTGGCGTACGTGTGCGAAGGCAGAGCGCCATCGCGAGAAGGAGCCGACTGGGGCCTGCGTAAGAATCGCAACCCCGTCGCCGTACGCATCAGTGAAGAAGATGTCTCGCTTCTCAAGAAGGATGCCGCCCTCTTGAACGATGAACTCCCAGTCGATGCTTTCGTAGCCCTGGAACCTCGAGGTCGTAAACGAAAGCTCCCGATACCTCGGCTGAGCTGCGAGGCTCCGTTCAACCTCATCGGCCGCAGACGAGGTGTCGATCGCTGCGCCCCTGCTCGGCGTGACATCGACCCGGATCATCAGATCCGGCTTGGTCAGGCTCCGGATCGTCGTGTCGAGGTAGCCGCCCTTCGGAAGCTCAGCGGCTTCGATGTCCCACGCGTCGGGGTAGTCGAGGCTGAAGTGGGCTCCGCTGAACGAGGCGTAGGTCGGCGCGACAGCCGCAGGGGGTTCTTGCCGAGTCGTCTGTACGACTGTCACGGTATGCGTGACCGTCTCGCCGACGGCACGGTCTGACCTTGCCCCTGAACAAGCTGTCGCGGTAGCTGTCAGAGCAAATAGGACTGCGACGAGCGCCCATTGAGCTCTCCAGGAGGTTCGTGAAAGTGGGGTTTTCACAGCGTCACTAGCGTCGGTTAGCCGTTACAAGCGAGCGCAGCGCGCGCGCCGACCCGGGCCGCGAGGATGAGCCTTATCTAGTAGCAGTAGGGAAGCCACGTCACGTCGGGGTCGTCGCTGCAGGCCAACTGGTCAGACCCCTGTACCAGTCCAACGCTGACTCCTGACGAGTACCCCGAACTGTTGCCGGCGCCGTATCCAGCGCTGTAGTTGGCAGCGGCGAGTTCGTTTGCCGCCGCAAGGTCCTTGCCGAGCTTCGTCAGATTCTTTTTCGCCCGTATCAAGCCCTTCGTTGTCTTCGTCAGCTTGAGGTTCGCCTTTCCGAGCTTGGCATGCGTGGTAGCCAGTCGACTGCTCAATGCTGCGTTGGCGGCTAGGAGGCCGTTGCGCTCATTCTTGAGATGAGAAATCTCCGTCGTCTTCTGGTGATAGAGCGCGTAGCCCCCGACGGTGAGTCCGATCAACACGAGTGTCGCAATGACCGCCGTGAGCACGATCCTCCAGACAGCCCGCTTCGTCGGCACGTCCGCGAGCATTGCCCCTGCCTCCGGGTCGCTGAGCGGCCGGAACAGCTCCGAGGGCGGGAGCACCTGAGTCGTTTGTCCGTTCTGCTGTTTGTGTCTGAGTGCGCGCTTCATCTGGGACTCCCTTTCTTTGCTCACCAATGACTACCGAACAAAGAACCGCCGATTAAGAGTTACGCGGTTCCCCACGCGATCTGTTGCGCTGACGCTCAGCCGATGACTTCCACGGCGCCATCCTCGTCTCGGGCGGAAGATGATCGATGACTGCCCTCGGCGCAAACGAGCCACCGTCCTGCCGTCGACGCGTAGCGTCGCGCTCCGGAGTCCACTCAAGCGATCTGAAATCCCAATGGCCACAGCTCGCTTGCGCGAAAGCCTCTGTGTTGAACGGATGATTACACTCGGCCCAGTGCCGTCGATCGTCACGGCACCCTCGGCCGAGCCGTTGTAACCGCTCGGATCGGCCGTCTCGAGGTGTAGGCGGAAGACACCATCAGCTACGGCCCGTCCGTCTTCGTTCAAGCCATCCCACGTCAGTGTGTGGGTGCCCACTGGAATGCCCAAACGATCTGCAAGCAGGCGCACGACCTGGCCTCCTGGGTCGAGCACGCGGGCAGTCACGGCCGTATCTCCGCTCAGGGCGTACTGCGCGGTTACAACAACACCTGGACGCGCTGCGGAGAGATTGAACGACGGTCCCGTGATTGCAACGGGCAAAGCGCTGATCGCGACTGTCCAACGGGCCTGTGGACCGTCACGTGCTTGGATCTGGAGTTCTGTTTCGCCTGTCGCCACAGTCCCGAGATCGAACCGGCCAGACGAGGCAAATGTTTGTGTTCGCGACTCGCCTGAGAGATCGACCGCGCCCTGACTGAGAGTAAGGTCGACGACGTATTGGGCGGTGCCTGGAGCTCGGAAGAATAGGTGGCTGCCCCAAGGATCATCGGGAGAATAAAGAGGCGACGTGGTCCCGGAAAAAGACGTGGGACTCAGTGGGACGTCAAAGAAGTGGACTGTGTAAGAGATTGCTTCGTCGCAGTAGAGCGTTCCTTGCAGCGTCCCGCCCGCCACCACACTCCCGTGGTCTTCCCAGAGCGTGTCAGCGCCGGCGAACCGCCAGGAGGCGAACTGTTGGGCGTAGGCGTCCCAACGCCCAGGCCCAGAAGCGACAAGTCGAGCGATGACGCTCGGGTGCGACTGCTGAGCGGCTACTGCGTAATCAGTCCCTCCGTTGGGGTTACAGACCCCTGAGGTTGAGGCGAAGGGCGGGGGGTCGGCAAACGCTGCGGAAGGCGTGGCAGCTATGAAGAGCGCGGCGGCAAGGGCAGTGAGTGTTCGCATCACGGTTTGGTCATCGACATTTCACTTGCACCACCCGCTCGCTTCGTGGGCACGTCTCCCCCGGTTGCTCCTCTGCCGAGGATGATGGGGTCGGCAGCCGGACCATTCACGGCAGCCGGGAAGGCGTCCCCGTGCGAGGCAATGGTTGGGGCTGCCGGTCGTCATGCCTCGCAGCCGACCCCGTCCCGGTCGCTGTCGAAGTGATGCGGGTCGGGGTCGGGAACGTCCCAGCGAACACGGAAGTTCCGATACGAGATGTCGCCGCAGTTGAGGTCGGGCGGCGGCGGCGGAATGCATACGGTCGGGTAGGAGGGAGCGCAGTTCCCCGGTGGCGGTGGCGGACCCGGTGGCGGTGGCGGTGGCGGGGCGGGTGCCGAGGCGCGGCACGTCGATCGAGCGAAGCTCAGGACGGGATGAAGCTCGATGCCGTTCGGGGCTACGCCACTTTGTCCGTGCTCCACGTCGAAGAAGCCGACGCCTGAAATCGTCGCTGCGCCTCGAAGGTGCTGAAAGGACGAGCTCGGGGGCGAGCCGCACGCAGTGATGAGCGCGGCCCTCGCCCTTCGCATCTTGATCCTCGCCTGGGACGGCGCGCCGCGAGTGCAGGACGGGTCGGGGAACTCGACGATCATCGTCTGCTGGGAATTCCGGGGATCGGCGATAACGAGATGAATGTCGCTGTCGTCTTCCCGCTTCATCTCGACGAGAGTGGCGCGGACACGGTAGGTCGTGGTTTCCACACCTCGGATTCGCGGGCTTCCAAAGACGCTCGCCGGCGCGCGACGGCCGCGGAGTGACCGCACTGTCGTTGCCTTTGGGATGAAGTTGATCCTCCGCGCGGCGCGATCGGTGAGAGTCTTGACCCCCCAGCGCTCGACGCCACAAGCGACCTGCCGGCTGAAGAGGCCTCGATCACCGGACGTTCCCGTCTGTGGACTGGAAAGGGCGACGACAGCGCCCACTAACGCCAGCACGGCGGCGAATGCGACGGCGCGCTTCATCGGGTCTCGCTATTCGGAAAGAGGTCTTGCATCAGAGGACGTGGCGTTGCTCGCGGATCTAGCGCCTCCTCAGATGTCCGCTTCGACAAGTAAAGCCATAGCGTCGGTACTGCCGCTCGAATCGAGCCCCGCAGAACTGACCGGCGCGAAGGCACTTGTGCGCGCCGCCGATGATCGCGTGGACGTAACCACGGCCGCAGGTCTTCTGGATGGCGACAGGCGATGCGTTTGGGTGAGCCGCCTGTCCGACTCCCGAGCCAGCAGCTGAACCAGACGCCACCAGCATCGCGATCCCGATGCTCAGGATGACCAGCAAGCCCGTGAGGGTTCGCCAGTACATCGACGCCCGCTGCGCAACCGCAGCCGTTAGAGGAGCTGAATCCGACACCGTGTGTGCTTCCTTTCGGTTGGGAGAGGAGGAAAGCTCCCCCTCTGCACCAGAACCCGTGAGAAGTCGGAGATCGCTCTACGGCCGCCGCAAGAGAACTAACGCCGAGCCAGTATCGCACGGATCGTGATTACCCGCACAAATTCCAGGAGCATTGCTCTTGGATCAGGCACGGCGAAGTTGTCCCTCCAAGCGTCGAAGCCTCTCACCGATCTCCTCGATCTCGCGCAGTACGTCGGTTTCGATCTCACCGAGCTCGCCCTCGACTCGTTCTTCTGCTTCCCGAACGTCTCTCGCGACGAAGCGCTCGGCTCCCGCAGCGATCAGGATTGAGAGGAAGCCGATGCCGATGACCATGACAACGATGGCGATGACGCGGCCCCAATCCGTCCGCGGCGCTATGTCCCCGTAGCCCACGGTCGTCATCGTCGTCACCGCCCAGTAGACGCCATCCCAGGTGTTGTGCACGTTCTCGTTGTGTCCCCGCTCGACAGCGGCGAAGGCTGCACCCCCGCCGAGTGCCGTCATCGCGGCGAGCAGCGCCGCGTAGCGAAGGCCCTCGAACGTGTACAGCTTTCGGAGGATCTTCGCGAGTCGCAGGACTCGCAGAACCCTGAGCAGCCGCAGCACACGAGCAGCCTGAAGCGAGGCCGGAAGGAACGGCGGGGTCAGAACGACGATCGCAACCTCTAACGGATGCTTTTGAAGCCAGCGCCAGCGGTTCGGCGTGACGGCGAGCAGCGTGACGAACTCGAGCGCGAACACGAGCCAAATAGCCCAGTTGAGGATTCCGGCGATAGCCCGCCACGGTTCGCCAGCGCTCGACTGTTCGACGACGATGACCGGAATCACCAGCAGCGCTGCGACAAACACGGGTATCTCGAAGCGTCGTTCCCATGTGCGGCTTCGCTCGTCCACTTGAGCGACTTAGTTCGACGCCAATCGCCTACCGCCTCGCGCGAGGGGTCAAGAGCGGATATAGGCTCCGTCTTGCCCGTCCGGTCCCAGCCGACAAGGAGGACCGAGATGGGCCTATTTGCTTTCAAGCTCGAACGGGCAGACGGGACACCCGCCGACCCGCCCGCGTTCAGGACGGCGGTCCCGACGTGGCAACAGGGCGACACAATCCCGCTGGGCCAAGGTCGGGCACTTCGTGTGATCGACACACGGGCTGGCAAGGCGCTCGATGACGACGCCGTCCTGATCGTCGAAGAGGCTTGATAAGAGCGATCCTGAAGCCTAGTTCTGGAGGTTTGCGCGGTTCTGCACAAAGGTTCTGGGATACTCGAGTAACCAGTATCGCAACGTGGGGAGGGAACCATGAGGAGGCAACGCACCACAATCTCGCTGGCGTTTGCAGCACTCGTCGTCGCACTACTGGGCTCGACCTCGGTCGGGCAGGCTGCATCGGGTGCTGTGAAGGCTGGCGTCAACCATGCTAGAGCGAGCAAGTACGCGGGCCCGCTGCGGTCCAGGGTTCTTCGCGGTCCACGTGGCCCTCGCGGGAAGCGTGGTCCCCGCGGGCGAACCGGGCCACCAGGCGCGCAAGGACCGCAAGGACTTCAGGGGATCCAAGCGATCACAGCGGTGGTTGTTTCGACACCCGTCCCGCCTCTGAGTGTGAGAATGCTGACTGCCACTTGCCCAGCCGGGCAGACGGTGATTTCTGGCGGAGTATTCTTCGTTGACCAAACCTGGGAGAGCGAGCCGGCCAGCTTTGGTGCCGGATGGGTCGTAACGGGTTTCAATTCAAGCTCGAGCTACACGTGGACACTCTGGTCCACCGCTTACTGTTCGCCGAACGTCACCGTCACACGAGGAGCATGGTCGCGCGCAGTTTCAGAGTCCCAGACTGCCGAGTTGAAGCGTCACGCTCGAGCTGAATCGCGGGGAGAACGCTGACCCTCCACGGCCTAGCCGAACTTAGTCCTCGTATTTCGCGCTCTGGGCCGTTAAACGAATTTGACAGTCCCCTACGCCTGCGAAGAGCACGGAGGAACGCACCACAAAGACTTCTGTCGGGAATGCCTGAAAGCCAGGAAGGCGAAGGAGCTTGAGACTTGGCCGAGGGACCGCTTGGAGCTGCGCTGGATTAACCGGCAGCTAGCGCGGACCGGCATGAACGACAACGGCCTGGAATCGAGGCCCGAGCTGTAACAGCGCCTCGCCGCTTTGCGCACTCCCGCTGCTGGCCCACACTGGACCCTAGGACAACAGAAAAAGCCACGCGCGTCATACCTAGCTGACCTCCTCCAAAAATGACCGCCTGCCCTGCTTGGAATGGGCTTGATCCTTATTGAGTTTTGACCGCACGGCCCGCTTCACCCTCAACCGCACTTTGACAACCTTCTTGCCGTTCCCAGGGCCCGAGCCTCGTTACATAGACCGCGGGACCTCGTCCTTTGACCGCACAAGCCCGCGGCCGAAGAACTCACCGGCACCGAAGCCCGAACTCAAGGTGGTAGCCCGATGGACAGCCAGGGTCGCAGCTGTTCCCGGCTCTGGCTGTCAGAGACCTTTGGGGACGTACAGGCCAGGCCCGTGGTCGCTTTGAGCGTGAAAGGGAAGTCCGATCTGAGTCCCGCCGCCGCAGGCGGACGAGTCCGTCGACCCTCTAGGGTAGGCCGGACGGGATGAACGAAAGAGTCTTCAAAGGAATGACCGGCAACCTCGTCATCACCGACGCAGGCGTAAGCATCAGCCGAGGCAAGAAAGGATTTGCGGCGACCCGCATGCTACGGGGCGAAAAGCTCATTCCGTGGGACAGCATCGTCGCTGTCCAGTTCAAGAAGGCCTCTGTCATTTCCGGGTCCGGGTACCTGCAACTCAGCCTTCGAGGTGGATCCGAGGCTAAGGGCGGGCTCGGGCAAGCCGTCAAGGACGAGAACACGATCATGTGGGCCAATCTTCGGTCTGCTCAAAAAAACGAAGAGTTTGGCGAAGCCCGCGACTTGATTCAGGCGCGCATCGCCCCCGAGGCAGAAGCAACCAAGGTTTGTCCTGAATGCGCTGAACAGGTCAAATCGGGCGCGAAGGTGTGTCGCTTTTGCGGACACCGGTTCGATTCCTAATCGAAGTCCAGAGATAAGGGAGTCACCCCATTGCGGCCCACCCTTAAGCCGCAAGAACCTCGCGCACACACCCGCGTCTAACTAGACGCCCAGGCTTTCAGCACGGCAAGAGAGCGCCGCTTTCCCGGCCGTTCGCCTCTCGTGAGCAAAAGGGGCGAGCTAGGTGTCCGAATCGCTTACCGCGGCCGGGAACTCGCGCTCCGCACAGCACGGGCAGAAGACCGCAACTTCCCTGAGGTCGGCCCAGAGCAGGCGCCAGAGCTCGCCGGCCCGCCATTCGCGGCCACACTCGGCGCACGTCACCCGGGCGAGCCGCTCGGCCTGAACCTCGAGCGCCATGGGTAGGACCGTAGTGGCCTCGGTCTTCGGCGTCTGTGGCTCTTGTGGCCGTGTCCCCCCGATTCTCGGAGCCGCAGCGACTCTTGCCACGGCTCCGAGTTGGCCTTCCTTACCGCTTCGAGCGAGCTTCCAGGGCTCGTTGAGTCTCGTTCCAGACTCGCCGGCTGACAATCGCCGCGTGGGCCTTCTTGACGCCGTAGCGCTCGCCGGCATAGACCGTGTTAGTGAGCACGTTCCGTACCGTCGTCCGGTTCCAGCTCTTCCCGGTCGGGCCGTCGATGCCGTCACGGTTGAGGCCGCGCGTGATCCGGTCGGGAGAGTCGCCGGCCTTTGCTTCGGTGAAGATCCGCCGCACGATCGACGCCTGGGGCTCGCTCGGTCGCAGCTCGCCGGCACTCGTCACGTAGCCATAGGGAATCCGGCCGTGAACGTGGCGCCCTTGTTCCTTGCGCTTGGCCTTGCCGCCCCTCATCCGCTCGAGGATGCGCTTGCGCTCGAACTCGTGAATGGCGGCGATCACTTGCTCGATCAGCTCGCCGACCGCATCGCCGTTCCCGTTCTCGCCGGCCGCTGAGACCGTCTCGACGCCGTAGGTTCGGAGCAGCCGCTTCAAGAAGAGCAGGCTCATGTAATCGCGGCTCAGGCGGTCGAACGTGGCGACGAGCAGCACGTCGAACTCTCCGCGTCCTGCTCGCTCGATCAAGCTCGTGAGAATCGGCCGGTGCTCGTGCGAGAAGAGCGAGCCCTCCTGGACGGCGCCGCTGGCCGACTCTTTCAAGACCTCCACGAGCTCGTACCCCTCTTGCTTTGCGTAGGCCGTCACGCGGTCGCGTTGCGTCTCGAGGCCCATGCCGCGCTCGGCTTGGCCCCTCGTGCTGACCCGTAGGTATCCGATAGCCCTCATCGCCGGCACCTATGCCGCAAGCGGAAGAGCCCCCGCGTGGGGGGCTTCCTCCGCTTCGGTCTCGAGGATCATTTCGAGGACGGCTTGCACGTCGCCGAGTACTCGCATGGCCGCTACGGCAGGGCTCTTGCCGTTCGCGTGGGCCGAGAGGTAGTCCCCGCACTTTCGGAGATAGCCCTCGAAGTCGTACAACCGGCAGAGAGTCGCGGCCACGGTCTCGGCGACGAGCTCGGCGTGATTGCCGACGACGAGCTCGGCACCCTTCGCCCGCAAGACGCGAGCATGGGCCGCGTGGGCGAGCTCGTGGAAGAACGTCCGCACGTCGTGGGAGCAGAGGACGATTCCCTCGTTCCCTGGGCTGTAGTAGCCACGGAAGCGGGCGACGAACGGGGCATAGGTAACGGATACGCCGAAGCGCTTGGCAACCTCGAAGAGCGGAGGGAACTCGGTCGGCGCGAACTCGTCTTCGATCGGCCGGCCTTCCGTATCCTCGACGGCGAAGACCGGGATTCCGACGAAGCCCGAGCAGATCGTCCGCTCGGTCTCTTCGCCCGTTGCCTTATCCGTCTCGCGGATCTTCCGCGTCTTCGGCCCCAGGATGTAGAAGGCCTTCGCCCCCTTCTTTACCTTGCGGTCGGCCGCTTCCCATTGTCGGAAGCCGGCCGCATCGGCCGTGCCGGCGAGCAGGCAGAGAAGCTGATTGCCGAGTGACCAGCGAGACGAAACCGTGTCGCGTGTTCGGGCAATCACGGTCTCGGCGATCGCGGCCGGAAGAGCGTCCGACTCGAAGAGCTCGAGCACGTCGGCAAGAGCCTTCTCGCCGGCCTGCTGGCGCTTGCTCGGGCCGGTGGGCTTCGAGCGGGTAGCTGGCGGTCCCCACTTGCGTTCGCCATACGTGCGGCGACGAGCGGGCTTGCGGTACGTGGTGCTTGGCATCTCGTTCCCCTTTCGGGTAGTGGGTAGGCGAAGGGGAAGATAAGACTTCGCGCCAAGCTTGTCAAGTTATTTAGAAATACCGTTGCGGATACAGCCATCTATCCCTTTCCGTTACGGCAGCGGGCCACTAGTTAGTTATGACCTAGAAGAGCGCTCGAGCTCCGCATACGATCCGTCCTGCGGTCGGCGCGGAATCTCGTTCCCTAGTGGAATGGGTAGGCCCGTGTCGGCCGCTCTTCTCTTCCAGCCGGCCCGTCTCGTCGTGCGTCTTGTGGGCCTCGATGCCGACTCTCGGTATCGGCCTACAACGGTTGGCCTGCGTCCTCCCCCCGTACCCTCCCCACCCGGCTACGCTCGCGTTCGCGTCTGGGTCCTCCCAGTCGATGACTTATCCCAGGCTCCGGAGCTTCGTTTCGATACCTCTGTGAGCGTTGGGGATCCCGCTGTAACGGCCTGCGAACGGTCGGTTGGGTCCCTACTGCCCCTGGGCAGATCTGGGCGACCCTTTGGCCTTGTCGTTAATTTAGGGCCCCTGTGTGGATCCCGAAATCAGCCGCGGAGATCGAGGAGGCTGCCAACCGAGGCGATCTCGAAGAGACCCAGACCTTCGACGCCAAGGCTGCCTTGCCCGTACCGAAGAAGAACCACGACCTAGCTGTGGACGTGAGCGCTATGACCGTCGCCGGCGGCTCGATCGTCTACGGGCTTGGCGAGGACAAAAACAAACGCCTGACGGTGCTCTCTCCGATCGAACTGGCGGGTGCGGCAGAGCGAGTAGCCCAAATTGCGGAGACCTCAATCTCCGAGCCGCCGTTCATCCGGGTCCAGGCCCTCCCTACCGAGGCCGACCCGGCCACCGGCTACTTGCTCGTGGTCGTGCCGCAATCGGCCCGTGCCCCGCACCAGGTCATCGTCGGCGGCGACATGCGCTACTACGGTCGCGGAGCAAAGGGCAACCGCATCCTGTCTGAAGGTGAGATCGCGAAGCTTTATGCCCAGCGAGAGCAGTGGGAGGTAGATCGCGAGCACCTGCTCGAGGCCGAGCTCGCGGACGCTCCTGACCTTGACCCGAGACTCGGTTACTTCGTCGCATTCGCGCGGCCTGTCGTGCCCGATGATGGGATGGTTGAGCGAGTCGGTTCGAGCGAGCAAGAGATCGGCAACCTGCTTCTAGGGGGCGCGAGGTCGTGGGGCGACGTTCGGGCAGACCGTGCAGGCCGCCCCTATGACCCTGATTTGCGAGGGGCGATTCACACATGGCGCCGTGGCGCTGCGGGTTGGACACTCAGCACGGTCCGCGAGCAGGAGGATGATGATCCTAAATACATCCAGTACACCGCCAAGCTGGAGCTCGACTTCGACGGCACTGGCCACTTCTTTTGCGGACGGGTCGTAGACACCATTGATCAATCTGGCTTGCGCGTGCTATTCGAGACCATCCTCGCGGGGAACTTGGCCTCCTTCTTTGCGGCAATGGGCGCCCTCTACGAAGCAGCGGACTACACCGGCAGTGTGGACGTGGGTGTGGCCCTCACCGGGATCGAGGGTGCGGCACCGTTCGGCCTCCATCAGTGGGGCGACAACAAGTTCTCCGGCCCTGTGCCGAGGCGAACGCTGCGCGTCTCTGCAGCCGAACTTAGGGACAATCCGAAGGGAATCACCCTCTCCCTAATCAGGCGTCTGCTCGACGTGACCAGAGGAACCGCTTGGACCCCGTTTGAAGATCCTCCGCCTACGGAGCCGGCTGCGGCGTAAGGCGATTCGACTAGGAGGGATTGGGCGAAACGCTGTAGCCGCATGACTACTCCCTTCGCGGTTGTGGGTGAGTAGGCGTTACCCCTGGCGGGGCGAGTTCTTACCCCTTCAAGCCTCAGAGCTGGAACAGAAGGCCACCTGACTGGTGGCCGATGCGGTCATCGACTGTGATTCCGCCACGCCACCTTTGTTCGGCGGCGTCGTGGTACCTGTATTGAAGCGCCCTCAGCCGAGCGCCATATCTCGCAGTGAGATGTCCGAAGTTCTGATCGACGTGGACGCTCTGAACGTGACCCAAGCAGTAGCGATACGTCGCCATTGGAAAGAGCAGCGCGGATGCCACCAGATCCGCGATCTGAATCCCGACGTGGTTCTCGCTGTGTCCAAATGTGGGCATTTCCAGGATTCGGTCGAATTCATCACCATCGACCTTGAACTTCTGCGTGAAGATCGAGTGAGAGACGTTCACGTTCGCGGCAGGTGTGCGGCTGTCCGCAATTACAAATCCCAGTTGATCGAGTTCTACGAGGTGTCGTTGGAAATTGCCGCAGATTGCCTGCATGGAGGACGAGTAGAGGGCGACTCCGTCGCAAGGAGTCCCGATGCCCTTTATCCAAAGACGCCCAAAAATCTTTGCTTCGTAGTCCTCAAGCATCGTGACTAGGCGATCCAGGAAATAGATCGCGTGGCGTCGGTTGCGGCGTTGTGCTCCCGTGCGAAGGGCGCGCCGGAGGTCTGCGCCCTTTACTTCGGGGAGCACCCAGGAAAGGCGGCGCGTATTCGGGACATGGAGGTTCGGGTGCGTTGTCCTCTTAAGCGTGATGAACTCGTAGGTGAGGTTCCTTAGTGCCGCCTGATCTACAACGACCGCCATGACAACGCAGACGGGTGTCTCCGTTGCAGCGGCATGCAGCAATGGTCGAGTGTCGCCCGCCTCATCGACGTAGCACATCTGCACGCCGACATTCTGTCCTTAAGTGCAACTACGGCCACCGAAGTGGCCGTAGGCTCTGCCGTGTGAACCCTTGCGGGCCCAGACGACGCACAACGTGTGTCGTGGTAGGAGTATAGCTCACATCGTGTGCTTAGCAAGGTTAAAAAGAGGTGTATTTGCAGGGGATTTGTGGTGCGAACGCAGGTTCGATTCGTGCGCCCATTTTGGCTCTCCGTCGTCCAGACTTTCCCCTTAGATAAGCCAAAAAGAGTCCCCCGCGAAGTTGGAGCTTCCGGGGGCGTGACCGAACGAGGTGGAAGCTCGCTTGGCAGTTCCCACCGTAGACCCTCAGCGGCGAGTCAGATCGCCGCTCTTCTCGATTCAGACGAAGTTCTTGCTCAGGCTTGAGGGTGGCGCTCGACACCCAGCCACCGCGACCGCTGGCATAGAGCAAAATCAATACCCTGCAAAAAGCCGACGCCGCAACGTCACGTTCCCCTGCGAAAATATGCACCTATGAAGAGAGCGGCTATCACGGAGCCGCCCTCGGCGACGAGGGTAACAGCGGCTTCGACTCCTCCCCGTCTCTGCTTGGTCTGCGCCGACGAGATACCGGATCCTCGTCCTCGGCAAGTCTTTTGCAACAGCGCTTGTCGCCGATCGCCCGAGGGACGGCGAAGCGAGAACAAGAAGCGGTCGGCCTCGCATCACGCGTATTGGGCAAGCCTCGGACCTAAGAAACGCCAACAACGTCTCGCCGACCTGGTCGCCCGCAATCGCTCCGAGCAACAGCGCGCAGTGGTCAGCGCAGCAAAGAATGAGCAGGTTGAACTGGAGTGTGAGTTCTGCGGAGCGAGGGTCAAACGCTCGCCCTCGCAGGTCTTTGAGCACACGTTCTGCTCACACCACCACCGAGGGCTTTGGCTGTGGGAGCAAGGCCGATGGTCGAAGAAGCTCGTCAATGAGCTTTGGCGACCGGAGACGCGACGACGGAAGCTCGGACACCGAGCGAGTCGGAAGCCGCCAGCTCCTGGCGGACTTCCCCGAGGGAGGCCTCGCATCGAGGTAACTCAGAAGCAACGAACCGAGATCGAACTCCTCGATCGACGCGGCTGGGGTCGACCAGCGATTGCGACTGCGACGAGTCTTTCTGACCGCGTGGTGCGGCGCGTCCTGAGCGAGATCAGGGCTTAGAGACCCTTTTTGTCCAACGACTGACTGGACGTAAACCGTCCGCTTTCGTGCTCTGGGCGGAATCCTTCCGTCATCTCCGGGCCATCCCCTCGCTCCACTATCTCCGACACTCACTCCGAGCCAAAAGAGTTCGTTGCTCTCGTAGAGGAGGTCGAGCTCGCGGACGGCGGAGAAATCCTTAGAGGCGACAGCCGAGAGCAATGTCTTCGCGCGTTCCTTGCAAGCCCCCGCGCCTTCGCGATTGTCATTCAGCGGGCGATCGAGCAAGGCACCAGGAGCAAGATCGGGATGCTCGTCTGGAAGGTAAAACACGGGGAGGTCCAGAAGACCGAACGCGCTCTCGCCCGTGAGGCCGAACTTGAGGGGATCAAGTTTTGATGAGTGGCGAGGCCCACGCCGTCTACTCGTGCCTCGACGCCGTCCAAGTGCTCGTCGCCGAATCGGGAACAGCTGCGTGAACCTCTGTTGCGAGTGCGGGCTCGACTTCTCCTCAGTGAGCGCTTTCGATTGCCACAGGATCGGGAAACCCGCGTACTCGTTCGCCGAGGGTCTTCGCATGAATCCATCGCGTGAAGACGGTCGGCGCTGCCGCGACAACGACGAAATGGTCGCTGCGGGTTTGGAGCTCGATGAAAGAGGCCGCTGGCGGATCATTCTCAGCGAGCGCGAGAAGGAACGTCTCCGAAAGCTCTCCCGGTGACCGAGCGCCTCCTCACTGCTCGCGAGCTCGCTGACCTCCTCGGCCTCTCCACTGGGACCATCCTCGATCGCTTCGAGTGCGGTGACCTCCCCGGCTTCCGGCTCTTCGGTGGCCGCGTCGGCGCCCCGGTCCGATTCCGCTGGTCAGAGGTCGAAGCCATGCTCGAGGACGGGCGGTGCGGGCCGGTAATTGGACCGCAGCCGCAGTCGGTGGCATGATGGGCACATGCTCGATTGCGCCGAGCGTTTCCTTTTCATTGCAGGCATGTCCCCGACCGCAGGGGCGCAATCCCTGTCGGTCGGGGACACCTATGCGTGAGGAGGTCGTCTAATGCCAGCCAGCCAGAGGGGCCACGTCGTCAAGAGGGAAGGCAGCTGGGGAGCCCGCTACTACGACGAGAATGGTAAACGCCGCCGACAAGGCGGCTTTAGCACGAAGTCAGAAGCTCGCGAGTGGGTCGATCGAAAAGCGCAGGAGGTTGTCGCACTCCGACGCGGGGATCCAGCCGCCATCCGTCGCCGCCAGATCCCGACGCTCGGCGAGCTCGTCGATGAGTACGTCGGCCAACACAACGCGGAAGCGAACACGATCCGCAATCTGAAAGCGCGACTCCGCTACGCGACCGAAGGCCCGAACCTGGACGGGCAAGGCGGCTGGAAAGACCTTCGCATCGACCGGCTGACCATCCCCGAAATCGGAGCATGGCGAAAACACCTTCCCGAGCGCTCGGCCTGGACGATTCACAAGGGGCTGCGGCAGGTTCTCCACTACGCGGTCCGGGCGAAACTGCTCGACGAGAACATCGCCTCTCAGGTTCCGAACCCCGAACCGAAGCGGCGGGAGGTTCCGACCTTCGAGTCGGTGGCCGAGCTAGAGGCAGTCGCCGCTGAACTGTCGCCGCGCTCCCAACCTCTCCCCCTCTTCGCGGGGTTAACCGGACTACGGCCGCAGGAGTGGCTGGCACTCGAGCGCGGCGACGTCGACCGGGCCTCGGGCCTCATTCACGTCCGGCGTGTCTACACGGACGCGCAAGTGAAGTTGTACGGGAAGCAGACGCGCTCCCTCCGAGCCGTTCCGCTGCCCGTGAGGGCCGCCCAGGCGCTCGATGAGCTACCGACGCGGCTAGACACTCGCCTGCTTTTCCCCGGCGAGCGCGGCGGGCATCTGAACCTCCATGAGTGGCGAGCGGACGAGTGGACGCCGGCCGTCCGAGCCGCGGGCCTCGAACATCGCTCGCCCTACGCGCTTCGGCACACATTCGCGACGTTCGCGATCGCGGCGGGCGTCTCTCTGTTCGAGCTCGCCCGTTTCATGGGTACGAGTGTCGAGCAGATCGACAAAACCTACGGGCACCTTCTGCCCGACGCGCTCGACCGTACGCGGGTAGCACTCGACTCGTTTGTCAGTAAGACGCGCGTTACCGTCGAAGCGGCGCCCGATGGATGAAACGAAGCACAAAGGGCTTGAAAGACACGGGAGAGCCGGCGCGGTCCGAAGGCGCTGGCACCATCAGGCGGGGGACGATCGGTGCAGGGACGAGGGGGAGGGATAATCAGCCGTGCCGGTGGCTGAGACGGAGTTCATCGTTGAGTACGACGGGCCAGCGCTTGCTATGGGAACGATGCCCGTTCGTGACCTTGCGCCAGCTCTTCTCGCCCTGGGGGAATTGTTTACCGAGGTAGGCCAAGTCGTCTATCCGGAGGGAAAGCCCGTGACCCTCAACATCAAGGCGACGGGCCAGGGGTCGTTTGACGTTCATTTGCTCCTTGAAGCCTCAGGCGCTTGGAAGGACTTCGTAGACGTCTGGGGAGGCGACGCGGTTACGGCGCTCGTGAACCTAAAGACGCTCATCATCGGAGGCCCGTCGCTTCTCGGATTCCTGGGGTTCCTCAAATGGGCTAAGGGACGCAAAGTCGTAAGCCAGGAAGACTCTCCGATACCTGGGCAAGTGAAGCTCACGATGGAAGACGGAGAGACCATCGAAATCTCCGCTGAGGTCATCAAGCTCTACCCCCATTTTCGGATTCGGAGGAAAGCTAAGGAAGTTGTCGCTCCAGTCGCCCGGCAAGGCGTCAACGAAGTGCGGTTCAAGGAGTCCCTGGAGGCCGAGCCGGACCTCGTCGTGAGTGAGGCCGATCTCCCCGCCTATGACATGGCAGTAACCGAAGAGGAAGACACGCTGCTTGACGAGGTCCAGGAAATGGTCGTGGAGATTGTTTCCCCGGTTTTCGTGGAGGGCAACAAGTGGCGACTGTACGACGGGGAGAACACGCTGTATGCCGCGATCGAAGACCCGCCGTTCCAGGAGCGAGTCGACATGGGTGAGGCATTTCGCAAGGGGGACAGGCTGCGCGTGCGGATGCGAGTCGTCCAGAAACAAACCCCAAGGGGACTACAGACGGAGCGACAAGTCCTGGAGGTTCTGGAGCACTACCAACGAGAGGAACAGATGCGGCTCGGCGAGGAAGCCGAATCGTGACGCTACGCGCCTTCCCTTCGTGGCAACGAGTTCCTTGTACGGCATCGCATCGGCTTCGACCAGCGGAGCGCGTTCTAACTGACGCGTCAGCCATTCACGTCGAACTTGAGGGAGCCCGATGCTGAGGTTTAGGCCCCTAGTAGGCCCCGCATTGTGGCGGATTCCAGTCGGGGCGCCCGGATTTGAACCGGGGACCTCTTGTCCCCCAGACAAGCGCGCTAACCAGGCTGCGCCACGCCCCGTGGTGACAAGACTAGCGCCCTTCGCGCACCGGTCTGGCATGGTTCGGCGGTGCCGACGGATCAATACCACGAGCCGCCCTCCGAGCTCCCTGACGAGATGCGCACGTTCGCCCGTCTCATCGCCTCGCTGCAGGAGGAGGCGGAGGCGATCGGCTGGTACGAGCAGCGCATGTCGCTGGAAACGAATGCCGAGGCTCACGCGATCATGGAGCACGCTCAGCGCGAGGAGTTCCTCCACTTCTCGATGGACCTCGCGTTTCTCGCGCGCCGCAAGGAGAAGTGGAACACCGCGCTGCAAAAGATCCTCTTCAAGGACGGCGACATCGTCGAGCTCGCCGAGCAGGCCGAGGACGCCGTCGAGGACTAACGCCCTTCGCCGAGGCGCTTGTAGAGCCGGTCGATCAACGCGGGCATCTCCTCGAGCCGCTCGGTGATCACGCGCAGGCGGTACTCGCGGAAGTGCTCGGGCTCGACGTCGAGCGCCGACGCGAGCGCGCGGACGATCTCGTTCGACGGCACGGGCCGGTTTCCGTGCACCAGGTGATTCAGGTAGCCGGCTGAGAGCTTTGTCTTCGAGGCGAGCGCACGGTACGTCGCCCCGCTCTCGGTCATCAGCCGCTCGAGGGTCTCTCCGAACGGATCCTCGCTGAAGCGGCGCCGGCGGGCCATCAGCGCAGGCTCTCCAGCTCGGCAATTGCAACGCGGCTTTCCTCACCGGTCTGACGGGAGCGCACGTCGACGGCGCCGTCGTCGAGCGTCTTCTTGCCGACCGTGACGCGCACGGGCAAGCCGATCAGGTCGGCATCCGCGAACTTCTCCCCGGCCCGCCGGTCTCGATCGTCGAACAGCACGTCGTCTCCTGCCTCGTCGAGCGTCGCGGCAACCTCGGCCGCCTGCTCCTCCAGGCCCGGCAGGGCGATCAGATGCACGTCGTAGGGCGCCACAGAAGAGGGCCATATGATGCCGTCTTCGTCGTGGTGCTGCTCCACGATCGCAGCCATCGTACGCGCAGGACCGATCCCGTAGCTGCCCATGACCACTGGCTTCTCCTTGCCGTCTTCGTCCAGGAACGTTGCTTCGAGCGGTTCGCTGTAGCGCGTCTCGAGCTTGAAGATGTGACCGACCTCGATCGCCGTCTGGAGCCGCAGCGCGCCTCCGCAATTCGGGCAAGTGTCTCCTGCACGCACCTCACGGATGTTCGCAAAGCGCGGCTCGAAGTCTCGCCCCGACTCGACGCCGCGCAGGTGGTGCCCGGTCTCGTTCGCGCCGGCGACGAACTGGCCGTCACGGAGCGCTTCGTCGGCGACGACCTCGACCGACGCCCCGACCGGACCGATCGAGCCGGGATCGGCGCCGAAGGCTTCGCGGATCTCCTCCTCGGTCGCCGGACGGAATGCCCCGCCGAGCGCCTCGGTCATCTTGCCCTCGTCCAAACGGTCGTCGCCGCGAACCAGGCCGAGCACGACCTTGCCGTCAGCGACCACGGGCATTGCCTTCGAGGTCGCTGCCGGGTCGATTCCCAGAAGCTGCGCGACGTCCTCGATCGTCGTCACGCCGGGAGTTTCTACGGTCTCCGGGGAGTCGAGCCGCTCCGGAAACTCGGCCGGCCGCGGGACCGCGCGCGCGATCTCCAGGTCGGCCGCGTAGTCGCCTCGCTCACACGTGACGAGCGTGTTCTCCCCGGTCTCGGCAGGCGCAAGGTAATCCATGCTCTTGCTGCCGCCCATCATCCCCGACTCGGCATCAACGACACGTACTTCGAGCTCGCAGCGCTCGAAGATCCTGTCGTATGCACCCTTGTGCAGCTGAAAGCTGACGTCGAGGCCCTCGTCGTCGCGGTCGAACGAGTAGGAGTCCTTCATGATGAACTCGCGGAGGCGGATCAAGCCTGCACGAGAACGCGGCTCGTCGCGGCCCTTCGTCTGAAAGTGGTAGAGCATCTGCGGCAGGTCGCGGTACGACTGGAGCTCCCGCGCGTGGAAGGCCACCGTCTCCTCGTGCGTCAGCGGGAGGACGAACTCGCGGTCGTTGCGATCGCGCAGCTTGAAGAGCTCCGGGATCTCGTACCGGCCGGTCGCCTTCCAGAGCTCGGCTGGTGTGAGCACCGGCATCAGCATCTCCTGAGAGCCGATCGCGTCCATCTCCTCTCGGATGATCTGGACGATCTTCTCGTGCACGCGCCAGCCGAGCGGGAGAAACGTCCAGACGCCGGCGGTCACCTGGCGGATGAAGGCTCCCCGCACGAGCAACTTGTGGCTGACGGACTCGGAGTCCGCCGGGTCCTCGCGCAGGGTCGGAAAGAAGAGCTGGGAAGCGCGCCGCACCGTCCCGCAACCCTAGTCCAAGGGGATTTCGGAGGCCTCGGCCATTGCGAGCGCCGCCGGCTTCGCCATCTTCAGTCGCTTCGGCCGGCGCATGCCCTCTGCGATCCAGCCGTCGATCTCTCGGAAGAGCTCGTCCACGAGGGTCTCCGACGAGACCTTCTTCAGCACGCGGCCGTGGGCGTAGATGAACCCGACGTCGCGCCCGCCGGCGATGCCGAAGTCGGCGTCGCCCGCCTCGCCCGGACCGTTGACCGCACAGCCCATGACGGCGACCTCGAAGGCCTGCGGATACGTCTTCAGCCGGCCCTCGACCTCGACTGCGAGGTTCTCGACGCCGACGTTGTCGCGTCCGCAGGACGGACAGGCGATCATGATCGGCCCCCGTTCGCGCAGGCCGAGGGCCTTGAGGATCTCCCAGGCGACCTCGATCTCCTTGACGGGATCCGCCGTCAGGGAGACGCGCAGCGTGTCGCCGATCCCGTCCGCCAGTAGCGCGCCGATGCCGATTGCGCTCTTGATCGAGCCGGCGAACGAGGTTCCCGCCTCCGTCACCCCCAGGTGGAGCGGGTAGGGGACCCGCTCCGAGAGCAGGCGATAGGCGCGGATCATCGTCGGGACGTGCGTCGACTTGACGGAGATCTTGAAGTCGTGGAAGTCGAGGCTCTCGAGCAGCTCTACCTCCTCGAGCGCGGCGGCGACGAGCGCCTCCGCCTGGTCTTGCTGGGCCAGCTCGTGCAGGTGCTTCGGGAGCGAGCCGGAGTTCGCACCGATCCGCATCGGGATTCCCGCTCCGCGTGCGGCCTCCACCACCTGCTCGACCTTCTCGGGGCCGCCGATGTTGCCGGGGTTGATCCGCACGGCCGCAACGCCCGCGTCGATCGCGCGCAGGGCCAGGCTCGCGTTGAAGTGGATGTCCGCGATCACAGGGATCGGCGAGAGCCGGACGATCTTCCGCAGTGCCTCGGCGTCCTCGATCTTCGGCACCGCGCACCGGACCACCTCGCAGCCCGCCGAGACGAGCTCGGCGATCTGGGCGGTCGTCGCCGGCACGTCGTGCGTCGGCGTCAGGGTCATCGACTGGATGACGACCGGAGCGCCGCCGCCGATCTGCACGTTTCCGACCTTGATCGATCGCTCGCTCGCCATCAGTGCCCCTTCCGGTAATGCCGCCGAGCTTCTGGGTCGCGAGCACCAAGCCAGAGACCGCACTCGACCGCGGCCCAGGCTCGCAGCCTGGGCAAGGGCGAGGGTGGGCTCTGGCGCCGCGTGATCGCGGGCCAGAAGCCGGTATGTATTGCCGGGAGGGGCACTAATTGCCCAGGTTGCCGATGTCGTTCGAAAGCCCGATGAAGAACAGTAAGAGCACGAGCGCGATCCCGACCGCCGACACGCGCTCGTAGACCTCCCGGCCGACGGCCCGCCCACGGATGCCCTCGATGACCGAGAACGCGATGTGGCCGCCGTCGAGCGGCAGCAGCGGCAGGAGGTTCAGAAGTGCGAGCGAGAGGCTGAGGAGCCCGAGCACCCAGAAGTACGTCTGGGCACCCTGCTTGAGCGCCTCGGAGGAGCCCTCGACGATTCCGACGGGGCTCGACACCTCCTTGCGGTGGCCGCGGACGAGACGGGTCAGCGAGGCCGCGATCTCCTTCGTGATCCTGCCGGTCAGGCGCAGCGATTGCCACGTGGCGGTCGGCACCGAGAGCTTCGGCTCGGCCTTCGGCCGCGCAGGCCCGAGCGGAATCAGCTGGCCGTTGCGGCGAACCGTGAGCGTGATCGGTCGTCCGCGGGACCGCTCGATGAGAGGCGGAATGTCCGCGGCCTGCTTCACCGGTGCGCCGTTCACGTTGACGATCCGGTCGCCCGGTTTCAGGCCCATCCGGGAAGCCGGACGATCCGCGCGCACGGCATGGACGACAGGCGTGGTCGTCTCCAGCGAGAAGCCGAGGCGGTAGCCCCCGCTCCCGACCACGTAGAGCGCGGCGAAGAGGACGATCGCGAAGAGGAGGTTCGTCCCGGGCCCCGCGAAGATGACGAGCACCTTCTTCCAGGTCTTTTGGCGCCAGTACGCGTCCATGCCGAGCCCGTCTCTCAGCTCGTTGAGGCCGCGCCGCGCCGCCTTGGTTGCGTGTGGGCTGACCGACGCTTCCTTGAGTGCCTGCTCGAGCTCCGGCATCAGGTCGCGAGCGCCTTCCATGTCGCCTTCGGCCAGGCGGCGCTTGAAGCGTTCGAGCGGAGCGAGCAGGTTGGGTGCCTCCGCGAGCGCCGGCCCCAGGAACGTGTCCAGGTCGGACGGCGCCGGGCGGTGCATCCCGGGGATCTTCACGTAGCCTCCGAGCGGGATCGCCCCGATTCCGTATTCGATGTTCTTGCGGCGAATGCGGAAGATCGGCGGCGGGAAGCCGATGTAGAACTTCCGCGGGGTCATGCCGACGGCGCGCGCCGTGAAGAAGTGGCCCGCCTCGTGGACGAGGATGAGCAGGCCCAGCCCCAGGATCGCAACGAAAACGTTCACGTGACGACCGCTCCCGCCGCGCGCTCGGCCAGCCGGCGGGCGGCCGAATCGGCCTCCACGAGCTCGTCGAGATCTCCGGCCGGCGCCCCGTCCACGCCGGAGAGTGTCTCCTCAACGACGCCGGCGAGCCCGAGGAACGGGATCCGGCCGGCCAGGAACGCCTGGACAGCGACCTCGTTCGCCGCGTTGTAGGCGCACGGGTAGGTGCCTCCGGACTCTCCCGCGCGGCGCGCGATGGCGAGCAAAGGGAACGTCTCGAGGTCCGGCGACTCGAACTCGAGGGACAGCCCCGCCGCGAAGTCGACTGGCTCGACGGGCGTGGCCGCACGCTCGGGATAGGTGAGGGCGAACGAGATCGGCACGCGCATGTCGGGGTACCCGAGATGGGCGAGCGCGGAACCGTCCCGGAGGCGGACGATCGCGTGGACGACCGAGGTCGGATGGACGACGACCTCGATCCGCTCGTACAGCAGGCCGAACAGGAAGTGCGCTTCGATCAGCTCGAGCCCCTTGTTGGCGAGGCTCGCGGAGTCGACGGTGATCTTCGGGCCCATGCGCCACGTCGGGTGTGCGAGTGCGTCTGCGCGCGTGACCGTCTCGAGCTCTGCCTGCGTCCGGCCGCGAAACGGGCCTCCTGAAGCTGTCAGAACGATCGAGGCGACCGTGTCGGGCGCGTGCCCCTCGAGACACTGGAAGAGCGCCGAGTGCTCGCTGTCGACCGGCAGGAGCAGGCCTCCCCCCCGCTCCCTGGCGGCAAGCGCGAGCTCGCCCGCGGCGACGAGGCTCTCCTTGTTCGCGAGCGCGAGCGTGATGCCGCGCTCAAGGGCCCAGATCGTCGCCGGGAGCCCCGCGAAGCCGACGACAGCGTTCAGGACGACGTCCGGCTCCGCCTTGTCCAGGAGCGCCGTGAGGTCTCCTCCGACCTGCGCGTGCTCGACGCCCCGCTCGGCCGCGAGCGCGTCAAGCTCGTTCGAACCGGAGGCGAGCGCGCACACGTCGAGCTCCGGCTGAGCATCGATGATCTCGAGGGCCTGGCGCCCGATCGACCCGGTCGCGCCGAGGACGGCTATCCGCTTCACAACGAAAGTGTAGGGGCCTCAGGCTTGGCCGAAGGCGGCGATCACGTAGTACGCGGCGATCCAGGAGAAGAGCAGGGCGTCCAGGCGGTCCAGAAGCCCCCCGTGGCCCGCCAGCAGGCGGCTCGAGTCCTTCACGTCCATGTCGCGCTTGAGTGCCGACTCGAACAGGTCGCCGAGAGGCGCGACGAAGGCAATCACGGCGCCGAGCGCGAGCGACTCGGGCATCGAGAGAAAGTGCTGTTTGTAGAGCGCGATGAACGCGACGCCGATCGTCGCGGCGGTCCCCGCGATCAACCCCTCCCAGGTCTTGCCCGGAGAGACCGTGGGTGCCAGCTTGTGCCGGCCGAACAGGAGCCCGATGAAGTAGGCGGCGCCGTCGCCGGCCCAGACTGCGAGCAGCACGGTGTAGGCGGCGAGCAGCCCGTGGTCGGTGAGATCGCGGAGCAGCACCGCATGCGCCAGGCCGAGGCCGATCCAGCCCACGCCGAGCAGCGTCAGCGAGACCGAGACGGCCGTCGACTGCCGCGTCCCGGCGACGCCCTTGAAGACGAAGGCGAGCGCGAAGGTGCTCAGAAAGCCCGCGAGCGCCCACTCCGGCCCGCCCAGTTCCGCGCCGAGGAGCGCCGCGAGCGCTCCCAGATAGCCCGCGAGCACGACCGGCCGCAGCGTCCGCGTCATCCAGTACAGCTCGTGCAGCCCGACGATTGCGGCCGCCAACGCGAGCGCGAACAGCGACCAGCCGCCGAGATAGACGAGCCAGAGCACCGCGGGGATGCCGATGGCCGAGATGAGGATCCGCGACCAGAAGGCGCTCATCGGCCGCCGAACCGGCGGCGCCGGCCCGCATACTCGGCAACGCCCTTTCTGAGGTCGTCCTCGCCGAAATCGGGCCAGAGCGTGTCGACGAAGGCGAGCTCCGAGTAGGCGAGCTGCCAGAGGAGAAAATTGGAGATCCGCAGCTCGCCGGACGTCCGAATCACGAGGTCCGGGTCGGGCATGTCGGGAGCGTAGAGGTAGACGGCGAGCACGTCCTCGTCTACCTCCGCAGGCGAGAGCCCAGCCTCGATCATGCGGCGCGCCGCATCTGCAAGCTCGGCCCGCCCACCGTAGTCGAACGCGATCCAGAGCTGAAGCCGGTCTCGCCCCGCTGTCTCCCGCTCGAGCTCGGCCATGCGGGTGCGCAGCGCCTCCGGAGCCCGGTCGCGGCGGCCGATGAAGCGCGTGCGGACACCCTGCTTCGCGAGGTCCGGCAGCTCGCGGTCGATCGTCTCCTCGAAGATCTCCATCAGCGAGTCGACCTCGGCCGGCGGCCGCAGCCAGTTCTCCGTCGAGAACGCGTACACCGTCAGCGACTCGATGCCGAGGTCGATCGCCGCCTCCACGGTGCGCCGAAGCGCCCGTGTCCCTTCCCGGTGCCCGGCCTCGACCGGCAGCCCGCGGTTCGCGGCCCAGCGCCCGTTCCCGTCGAGAATGATCGCCACGGAGCGCGGAACCTCGCCCGGCTCCAGTTGAGGCGGACGGCTGCGAAGGCCGCGGATCCGGGTTACGAGGTTCAGACTTCGGTGATCTCGGCTTCTTTGCGTTTCAGGAGGTCGTCGATCTTGCTCGTATGCTCGTCGGTGAGCTTCTGGACGCGTTCCTCCCCGCGCCGCTCGTCGTCTTCCCCGACGTCGCCCTTGGTCTTCAGGTCCTTCATGTGCTTGTCCGCGTCGCGCCGGACGTTTCGAATCGCGATGCGGCCGTCCTCGGCGATCTGGCGCACGATCTTGACGAGCTCCTTGCGCCGGTCCTCGGTGAGCTGCGGGATCGGTAGGCGCATGACCTTGCCGTCGTTCGACGGCGTCAATCCGAGCTCCGACTCCAGGATCGCCCGCTCGATCTCCTTGATCGAGCTCGGATCGAACGGCTGCACGGTCAGCATGCGCGGCTCGGGGACGTTGATCGTCGCCAGCTGCTTGAGCGGGGTCGGCTGTCCGTAGTAGTCGACCGTGATCCGGTCGAGCAGCGCCGCCGAGGCGCGGCCGGTGCGAACGGTGTTGAACTCGACCTGCGTCGCCTCGACGGACTTGTCCATGCGTCGGGTCGCGTCCTGGATCAGATCGTCGATCACGTGCTCTCCTTGCGGGGGGTGGAGATGATTGTGCCGACCCGCTCGCCGGAAATCACGCGCTTGATGTTCTCGTTCTCGAGTCCGAACACGTAGATCGGGAGCCCATTGTCCATACAGAGCGAGAGCGCGGTCGTGTCCATCACCTTGAGCCCGCGCTCGATCGCCTCGAGATGGGTCAGCTCGGGGAGCAGCTCCGCGCCGGACTCCGTGTTCGGGTCGCCGTCGTAGACGCCGTCGACGGCGTGCTTTGCCATGAGGATCGCGTCGGCGCCGATCTCGAGCGAGCGCAGCGCAGCAGCGGTGTCGGTCGTGAAGAACGGGTTACCGGTTCCCGCCGCAAAGATGACGACGCGGCCCTTCTCGAGGTGCCTGATCCCGCGGCGGCGGATGTACGGCTCGGCCACCTCGGCAATGCCGATCGCGGACAGGATCCGTGTGTCGGCACCAATTCGCTCGAGCGCGTCCTGGAGTGCGAGCCCGTTCAGGACCGTCGCGAGCATCCCGGCATAGTCGGCCGTCGCCCGGTCCATGCCCTCGGCGGCCGCAGCCATTCCGCGGTAGAAGTTTCCCCCGCCGACGACGATCGCGATCTGGACTCCGCTCTCGCGCACCTCGACGATCTCCTGCGCGATCTTTTCGATCCGCGGCAGGTCGAGGCCGAACTCCCTGTCGCCCATCAGGGCCTCGCCGGACAGCTTCAGCAGGATCCGGTCGAAGACTCGCGTGGCGTCGCCGGCCTTCGCTGGGCTCTCCTCCTGAACCGTCACTCGGCGAGGGCGTAGCGCTCGAACTCGAGCACCGTCAGCCCTTCCTCCTCGAGCGCCTGTGCGACCGTCTTCTTCGGCTCGTGGATCCAGGCTTGCTCGGCAAGGACCGCCTCCCCGAAGAAGCGCTTCCCCAGCATGCCCTCCACGATCTTCGGCCGCGCCTGCTCCGGCTTGGACTCGACCTCGGGGAGCTTCTCGTAGACGGAGCGCTCGCTCGCGATCTCCTCCTCCGGAACGTCGTCGCGCGTGGCGTAGCGAGGGGCCGCGAACGCGATGTGCATCGCGAGCCGCCGCGCCGCATCGGGCGGGCCCTCGGCCTTCACGAGCACGCCGATCTTGTTCGCGGGTGGATGGACGTACGCCGCGAGGGCTTCTCCGTTCGAGGACTCGAATCGGGCTGCGCCGCGAACGGCGATGTTCTCGCCGATCTTGCCGACGAGCTCCGTGCGCTCCTCCTCGAGCGAGGAGACCGCTTCCGGCCCGTCCCGCTCGACCGCGTCGAGCACCCGCTCCGCGAACGCGCGGAACTCCTCGTTCTTCGAGACGGGCTCGGTCTCGGAGCCCACGGCCACGATCGTGCCCTTCGAGTCGTCGACGCGAGCGAGGACAATGCCTTCCGTCGTCTCCTGGCCGGCCCGTTTGCTCGCCTGGGCCATCCCGCGCTCCCGCAAGAGCTGCTTTGCGGCTTCGAGGTCGCCGTCGGCGTCCTGGAGGGCCCGCTTGACGTCCATCATCGGGGCGCTCGTCATCGCGCGCAGCGTCTTCACGAGCTCGGCAGAAATCTCGGTCATTCGGCCGGCACGTCCTCCTTGACCGGCTCCTGTTCCGTGGCCGGCTCCTCGGACTTTGCAACAGACTGTTGCAAAGTGTCTTCGGAGGGTGCCTCAGCTGCTTCGGGGGATGCCTCGGCGGGCGCCACCTGCTCGGAGGGTGCTTCGGCCGGTTCCTCGGCGACCGGCAGGGTCTCTTCCACCGGGGCCGGTGCCTCGGGCGCAGGTGCCTCGGGTGTTGGTTCAGCCGCTGCCGCGGGCTCCGCGGCCGGTTCGTCGGCCATGGGCTGGGTCTCTTCCGCGGGGGCCGACTCGAACTCCTGGGGCACGACCTTCTGCTTCCCGGCCTCGATCGAATCGGCGATGGTGCGGATGATGAGCGCGCAGGCCTTGATCGCGTCGTCGTTGCCCGGGACGACGTAGTCGGCCTCGTCCGGGTCGCAGTTCGTGTCCACGAGGGCGATCACCGGCAGGCCGAGGCGCTTCGCCTCGCGCACTGCGATCGCCTCCTTGCGGAGGTCGACGACGAGCAGCGCATCGGGATGCCTCTTCATGTCCGCGACGCCGCCGAGATGGCTCTCGAGCCGCTCGAGCTCGGCGACCATCGACAGCCGCTCCTTCGGCGGGAGCAGGTCGAGCTGCCCTTCCTCGTTCAGGCGGCGCAGCTCGTGCAGGCGCTCGATGCGGCTCGAGATCGTGCGCCAGTTCGTCAGCAGCCCGCCGAGCCAGCGATGGTTCACGTACGGCATGCCGACCCGCTTCGCGTGCTCCTCGATCGCGTCCTGGGCCTGCTTCTTGGTGCCCACGAAGAGGATGTTGCCCCCGCGCTCGCCGACATTGCGCGCGAACGCCGCCGCCTCCTCCAGGAGCTGGAGTGTCTGCTCGAGATTGATGATGTAGATGCCCCCGCGCTCGCCGAAGATGAAGCGGCGCATCTTGGGGTCCCAGCGGCGCGTCTGGTGACCGAAGTGGACGCCGGCCTCCAGCAGCTCTCGCATGGTTACGACGGACAAGGTGGAACCTCCTGTGGTTTGACTGCAGATCAGCCGGCGGCGTCCGGGTGGAACCGCTGTCACAGCGGCACCGCCACCCGACCGTCCCGCCGGGACGGTTACACGGTCGCTGGATTCTAGCCGCTGCCCCGCAATCGGCTCAGATAGGCGTCCAATTCGGGCGGAAGCGGCGATTCGACGTCGATCCGCTCGCCGGTGAACGGGTGGTCGAACGCGAGCCTTCCTGCGTGCAGGAACTGGCGGCCGAGGGCCTGGTCCGGGACGCCGTAGACCGGGTCTCCGACGACGGGCAGGCCGACCGCGGCCAGGTGCACCCGGATCTGGTGCGTTCTCCCGGTCTCGAGCCGCACGTCGAGCAGCGCGTTGCCGCCGAGAAGCTCCGCGACCTCGAAGTGGGTCACGGCCTCGCGGGGCGTGTCCGTGTCGAGCGACTGGCGAGTCCGCTCCTCCCGGTCACGGCCGATCGGCGCTTCGATCCGCCCCCGCCAGGAGCGCGGCCGGCCGCGGACGAGTGCCAGGTAGTGGCGCTCGATCTCCCGGCGCGCAACGAGGCCCTGCAGTCGCTTGTGCGCCTCGTCCGACCGGGCAACGACGAGGAGCCCCGACGTGTCGCGGTCGAGCCGGTGGACGATCCCGGGCCGGTCCTCCTCTCCGCCCGCGGTTCGCCCGACGAGGCCGTGGACGAGCGTTCCGCTCCTGTGCCCCGCTCCCGGGTGCACGACGACGCCGGCCGGCTTGTCGACGATGAGCACGTGCTCGTCCTCGTAGGCGATGCGGAACTCGACTTCCTCGGCCTCGAGTGTCTTCGACGTGGCTGCGGGCAGGTCGACCTCGAGCTCTTCGCCACCCTCCAGCCGGTGGCTCTTCGGCCGCAGGTCTCCGTCTACGCGTACCGAACCGGCGGCGAGCAAGCGCTCGGCGGCCGAACGCGAGCCGATCTCCGGCAGCTCGGCGAGAAACCGGTCGAGGCGGTCGCCCGCCGCCTCGTCAGGAACCCGGGCGTGGAACGTCTGGAACCGGCCGCGGCCGCGTGGTCGTGCGTTGCGGAAGCAGCAACGCGGCGAGGAGGACGAGGACGCCGAGGACGATGAAGCTGTCGGCCAGGTTGAACGCCGGCCAGTAGCGAAGGTCGATGAAGTCCGTCACGTGCCCTAGCCGGATCCGGTCGGTGAGGTTCGAGGCGCTGCCGCCGATGAGCAGGCCGAGAGCAACCGGCAGCACGGGATGCCGCGCGCCCGAGCGCGCGAAGAAGAACAGCATCCAGCCGACGGCGACCGCCGTCAGAGCGGTCACGATCGGCGTCGCGCTCGCAAAGAGCCCAAAGGCGATTCCCGAGTTCTGCACGTGGTGGATCGAGAGCGGCCCGGCGACGTGGCGCTCGCCGTCGAGCGCGAGGTGGCTGGAGACGATGTTCTTCGTCAGCTGGTCGCCGGCCAGCGCGGCCAGGGCGATCGCGGAGAGGCCGAGCCACTGCTGAGAACGCGCAGCCAGCGAGCGGTGCGCGCCCGCCAGCGGCGTCAGGGCGTCGGTCGAAGAACCGACGCGCACGTCAGCTCGACGCGCAACGGGCTCGGTCAACGGCGCTCCTCGAGGCGTCGGCAGTCGATGCACAGAGTCGCCCAGGGCAGAGCCGCCAGGCGCTCCTCGCCGATGTCCTTGCCGCAGTTCACGCACTTGCCGAACGTTCCCTCCTCGATGCGCTGGAGCGCCCCGTCGATCGCGGCCAGCACATTCTCCGAGTTCTCCTCGAGCGTAGAGTCGATCTCACGGTCGAGCGTCTCGGTTGCCGTGTCGGCGAGGTTGTTGTCGGAGGATTCCTCCTGCATCACATCCTCGAGCGAGCCCGGGCTCTCGTTGTGCAGGTACTGGATCGCGTCGAGCACGCGGCGGCGCTCCTCATCGAGGAGCGTCCGGAACTGCTCGACGTCGACTGCCATCGCCACCAAGTCTAGTTGCGTGTCAGGCGGCTTCGGCGGCCTCGTCTTCGCCGTTCCCTTCGTCGACCATCGCGAGCGCCGACCGCAGCAGCGACCGGATCCGGCTCGCCTCGCCGCGCAGGTGCTCACGCTCGGCCAGCGCCTGCTGCTTGATCAGCCGCGACTCCGCGTGCGCCTCCGTCAGGAACACGTCCGCCTCGCGGCGGGCCTGGTCCTTCAGTTCCTGCGCGCTCCGCTCGGCCGAGACGAGCGTCTTGCGGAGGAGCGTCTCGAGATCGATGTAGCGCGCGATGTCCGACTCCATCCGCTCGAGCTTGTCCTGGAGGTCGGCACGCTCGCGCCAGACCTCTTCGAAGCTCTCCACGATCTCCTCGTGGAGCCGGTCGGTCGCCGCCCGGCGGTAGCCGAAGAAGCCCCGGCGGAGCTTGACGTGACGAATTTCGACAGGTGTCAGTGCCATTTCTCCACCTCCTTTCTCAGTGCAGTCGGTCGAGGATGTCCGTGATCAGAAACCGGATGAAGTAGAGGCTGAACACGGCGACAATGGGCGAGATGTCAATCGCGCCCAGGGGCGGCATGATCCGCCTGAAGAGGCGCAGGTACGGATCGCACACGTCATAGAGGAAACGCTGGATTCGGTTCAGCCAGATCGAGTAGGGGAGCTTCACCCACGACGTGATGATGTAGCCGAAGATGAGGAGGATGTAGACGTAGATGAAGACGTCCACGAACTTCTCGATCGACGAGATCGCGTCGGCAAGTACGAGCCATCCGCCCATGCGGCCGTGTTCGGCTCGTGGCGGCCGGTTCCTCTTACCGGTTATGCCTGATTGAAGAAGCCGCCGCGCTCGAGGAGCCGTGCCCGCTCTTCGGCCGAGACCTCGACATTTCGCGGCGTGAGCAGGAAGACCTTGTCGGCGACGCGCTGCATGCCCCCGTCCATCGCGTAGGTGAGGCCGCTTCCAAAGTCGATCAGCCGCTTGGAAAGGTCTGCATCGGAGCCCTGGAGGTTCAGGATGACGGGCGTCCCTTCCTTGAACTTGTCGGCGATCTGCTTGGCGTCGTCGAAGCGCTGCGGGACGACGAGGTGGACGCGTACCGAGGGGTGCCCCGGCGCCGCCTCGACTGCCCGCGGGCGTGTCGGCCTCAAAACTGCTGTGCGTGCGCCTGAAGAAGCCTCCGGCTCCGTCCAGTCCTCGAACTCGGCCCGCCGCCGGCGCGATGAAAGCCGGCGGACGTTCGGGCGCTCGCTATACGAACGCTCGAGCTCCTCGTTCGTGACGTAGCCGTCCTCGTCCCACTCTTCGTCCTCCTCGGCGATGCCGAAGTAGACGAGGGTTCTGTTCCAGACGTCTGCGAAGCCCATAGCTGCGGAATGTTATCTCTGATACAGCACAGACCCAATTCGAATCATGGTCGCGCCTTCCTCTGCTGCCACTCGGTAATCCTGGCTCGTGCCCATCGAGAGCTCGGCCAGCCCGTGTGTTTTCGCTAACGCATGCAGTTTTTCGAAGTACGGACGGGATCGCTCGGGGTCGTCTGTCGCCGGAGGCATCGTCGAGAGGCCGACGATCCGCGGGTAGAGCTCGACGTACGCTGGGATCTCGTTCGGCGAGACGCCCGACTTGCTCGCCTCGCCCGCGAGGTTGACCTGGAGCAGCGCAGGCACCTCGAGGCGACGCGCGGCCGACTCGGAGTCGAGGGAGTGCACGAGCTCGCAGATGCCGCTCACGAGCTTCGCCTTCCGGCTCTGGAGGTGACCGATGAAGTGCCAGTGGAAGGTGCTTCCGTGGGCGGCGTGCTTGGCCTCGAGGTCCTGCGCCTTGTTCTCGCCGACGACCTCGATCCCGGCCTCGGCCAGGACAGCCATGTCGGCGACGGACACGTACTTCGTCGCGGCCACGATCGTCACTTCCTGCCCGACCTCGTCCCTGACGCGAGCGAGCCGCTCGCGCACCTGCTCAGCGGACAAGCCCAATGACGCCCTGTGTGCCGCGGGGCCTGCCCGTTCGGCGCTCGGAGAAGAAGAGGTCGGGGCGGCAGGACGTGCAGAGGTCGACGCGCTCGACGTCCGTGGCTCCGGCTTCGCGCGCCGCCAGCTCCGCGGCCGTCCAGAGGTCGAGCTTCCCGCCGCTGACGATGGTGGGACCGAACCTGTCGCGGAAGCGTCCGGCCACGTCCTCCTGGACCTCGTAACAGCAGGGGCCGATCGCTGGGCCGATGATCGCCGCCAGTCGGCTGCCGCCGAGGCTGCGCGCGGCCACGTCGAGGATGCCGTCCGCGAGCCCTCGCCAGCCTGCATGCAGTACCGCGAGGGCGGGGTCGTCGCCGTTCGTGCGCGCAAGGGCGATCAGCACGCAGTCGGCGCCGAGGGCGACCATCGGCACGCCGGGCTCGTCCGTCCAGAGGCCGTCACCCGGCGTCCCTCGAGAGCCCGCCTGCGCGCGGTTGACGATCGTGGAATGAGTCTGGTAGCCAAGCGTGAGCCGCTGCTCGTCGGCGTTGAGGGTCGAGCAGAGGCGCCGGCGGTTCTCATCGACGCGCTCGACGTCGTCGCCGGTGCGGCGGCCGAGGTTGAGCGACTCGAACGGGCCTTCGCTCACACCGCCCAGGCGGGTCGAGAAGACGACCTCGTACGGCCCGGAAACTTCCCAGCGGAACACCGTGACGCTCATGTGCTCTCGACGAGCTCCCGCGCGGCCGCGAGCTCGGACTCCCGCCCGTCAAGCTCGCCGTCCAGCTTCCGGCGGCGGAGCTCGGCGAGGATCTCCCCCACTCGCGGCGATTCGCCGAGGCCGAGTGCTGCAACGTCCTCGCCCGTGATCGCGAGCCGGATCCCGGCCAGGCGCTCGAAGTAGTCGTGGAGCGGCGGCAGGTCGGTGAGGGCGAGGGCGAAGAGCGGTGCGTCGGGCGCGTGAGGCTCCGCGATCGCGACCACGTCAGCCGGCGAGAGGCCGTCCTTTGCCAGCGCGTCTGCGATGTGCCGCGCGTCGGTGATCGCAGCGGCGATCTGGGTCGCGTCCCGGCGACGCACCTTCAGGCCGTCCAGCCAGGCGCGGATCTCGTCGGGCGGCAGGTTTCGCCCGAGGGCGGTCATTCCGAGCCTCCAGGAGGGGATGTCGAGGGCGTAGCGCTCGTTCAGCTCGCGGAGGTAGTGGGTGAGTTGCGCGGCCTCGGCGTCCGCGGCGGCGTGGTGATGAATCGCCTGCTCGAGGCCGAGCTCCGCGAGCCTGGGGATCGAATGCTCGACGTCGCCTTCCTCGAAGAGCGCGATCAGCTCGTCGCGCATGCGCGCGCCGGAGAGGTCGTGGACATGCCCTCGCGCGACGGTGTCGTGGGCAAGCGTGGCGGTGTGCTCGTCCATGCGGAAGCCGTACCGGTTCTCGTACCGGATCGCCCGGAAGATGCGGGTCGGGTCGTCGAGAAACGATCGGTCGTGGAGCACGCGGATCCGTCCGGCGTCGAGATCGGCATGGCCTGCGAAGGGATCGACGAGACGTCCCTTGTCGTCCCCTCTGAGCGACGCGGCCATCGCGTTGATCGTGAAGTCCCGGCGGAAGAGGTCGGCCTCGATCGAGCCCGGCGCAACGGTCGGCAGTGCGCCCGGGGACTCGTAGGACTCCGTGCGTGCGGTGACGACGTCGACCCGCTGGTCGTTCCCGTAGAGGACGACGGCGGTGCCGAACTTGTCGTGCGCCTTCACGCGCCCGCCGACGGCCGCCGCGAGCGACCTCGCGAATGCGATCGCATCCCCTTCGACGGCGATGTCGACGTCGAAGCTCGGCTCTCCGAGCAGGATGTCCCGGACGGTGCCACCGACGAGGTAGACCCCGCCGTAGGGGCCGTCGACCGCGGAGACAGCGTCGAAGACCTGGTCCAGGCGCTCGGGCAGGGCGAGCTCGCTCATCCGGCTCATTCTGCCTGGGCTCTCCGCCCGGAACTGACTCGATCTTGGCGCGACCGTGTGACAGACGTGTGCGCTTCTCCCCGATACGCTCACAGCGGGTGGCGGGTGGAGCTCTCCCCACCCGGGTGGGGACGATGGGCTAACTGCTGGGCCCGTCCCTCAAGGACACGGCTCAGAGGAGCGCGATCGCCTCGATCTCGACCAGCGCGCCCGACGGAAGCGCTGCGACCTCGATGGTCGCGCGCGCAGGAGGGATCGCGCCCACCCGCTCCGCGTAGACGCTGTTCATCCCCTGAAAATCGCTCAGGCTCGTCAGGAAGACAGTGGTCTTCACGATCCGGTCGAGCCCGCTTCCGGCCTCGGTGAGGATCGCTTCGAGGTTCTCGAAGATCTGCGTCGTCTGCTCCTCGATCGCCGGGCCGACCATCTCCGACGCCCCGGGGGCGAGGCCGAGCTGGCCCGAGACGAACACGAGCCCGTTCGCCTTGATCGCCTGCGAGTACGGCGCTCCCTGAAACGGCGCCGGTGCCTTCTCGGTGCGCACGGCGGTTTTGCCCTCCATCGTCACTCCTTTCGTGTCCGCGGCCGGCCGGCCTGCGCGAGCGCCACGCCGAGCGCTTTGAAGATCGCCTCGAGCACGTGCTGGGAGTCGTCGCCGCCGATCAGCCGCACGTGCAGGGTGAGCCCACCGCCTTCCGCGAGCTCGTGCAGGAAACTCGCTACGAGATCGGTCCCCAGACCGCCGATCCTCGCCTCGGACAGATCGACGTTGGAGACAACGAGCGGTCTGCCGGATGCCTCGAGCACGACCTGCGCCAGCGCCTCGTCCGCTGCCGCAGCAGCCGAGCCGTGACCGCGAGCACTCTCTCGGCTGAGCGGCTCGCGCAGGGCCTCGCCGAGCGCCTTGCCCGCGGAGGCGATCTCCGCCTCGGCCCGCTCGGGAGCGACCTGCAGCTCGAGATCGAGCGACCCGTAGCGCGCAAGCAGGCCCAGCAGGTGATCGAGCATCGGCAGCCCGCTGCTGACGTTGCTCTCGCCCGCGCCGTCAAGCGAAACACGGACGCGAACGTGATCTTGTTCGCTCACTCGATCGGGGGACACCATCCCTCGATCAAGGGTACCGCACCCCCGTAGCCAGGCCGACGACGGAGAAGAGCCTTTTCCGCTCCCCGTGCCGCCTGCATGCCTCTCTCCCGCTCTCACATCCCCCGATTCCCGGCGTTTCTCGCAACCGCCGCTGCTCTGGCGGCGTTCTTTGCGCCGAGCGGGGCGACGAGCACGCCCGCAACGTCTCACGCGGTCGTCGGCTTCCGCTCCAATGAGCAGCTCGCCGCGGCCTTGACACGCTTCCCGGGCGCCCGGATCGTCCGTCGCCTGCCCCATATGAAGACGGTCGTGATCGAGCTGAAGGGCTCTGCGGCCGGTTTTTCCGGCCTGCCTGGCATCTCCTTCGCCCGCGCACCCCTTCGGCGCACGGTCAAGGTCGAGCCCGCGCTGGCCGCGACGTTCCGGTTCGGCCTGCCCTACGAGTGGCAATACGTCGTCACCCGCGAGAACGAGGTGCCCGAGGAGGTGCTCCGCGCGGCGGGCGCGATCAAGATCGGAGTCGTCGACACCGGCCTCGACGTGACCCATCCCGACATCGCCGCAAAGGCGCCCGAGACCTGGGACGTCGTCCACCACCGGACGAACGTCGCCGACAAGGACGGGCACGGGACCTTCGTCTCCGCGCTCGCCGCAGGATCCGTCAACAACAACGAAGGAATCGCAGGCTTCGGCGGCGACGCACAGCTCCTGATGGTGAAAGCCGTCGGCGCGGGCGACAGCTTCAGCGACGTGGACGAATCCGCGGCGATCGTGTACGCGGTCGACCACGGAGCGAAGATCATCAATCTCAGCATCGGCGGCGAGGGCTCGTCGCCACTGGAGCAACGCGCGGTCGAATACGCCGCGAGCCACAACGTCCTCATGGTTGCAGCCGCGGGCAACGAGTACGCGGACGGCAATCCGGTCGAGTATCCCGCCGCCGCGCTGCAGCCGGTCGGCTCGAACGGGCAAGGCGGCATCGGACTGTCGGTCGCCGCCAGCACGATCACCGGCAAGCGCGCATCCTTCTCGAACACCGGCTCTCAGATCTCGCTCGCCGCCCCCGGGCAGCACGTCTTCAGCGCCATCGCGGCAGGCACGCCGCGTGCCTGGTGGCCTCGATATGCGCTGCCCGGCTCGCTTGCCGGCCTCTACGGCTGGTCGAGCGGGACCTCGTTCTCGACCCCAGAGGTCGTCGGCGCGGCGGCGCTCGTCTGGGCGGCCAATCCGTCACTCACCGCGACGCAGGTCGCCGGGATCCTCAAGGCGACCGCATCCGGAGGCGGCAGATGGGCTCCAGGGCTCGGCTACGGCGTGATCGACGTCGCAGCTGCGGTCGCAACGGCCGCGGGACAACCGGTCCGCCCCTTGCGCTCCCGGGCCGCCTCGTGGCTGAACGTCCGCCGGCTCCATGCCCGTTCACCCCGCGGGTCGAGCCTACGTCGCGTACGCCTCGCCGTGCACCTGCGGACAGGCGCCCCGACTGTGACGCCGGACTACCGGTCGCTCACACTTCAGATTCGCAGCGGTGGAAGCTGGCATCGCATCGCAAAGACGACGACTCGCCTCGGCGGAGGAATCCACTGGACGGTCGGGCTCCGTCCGGGCCGCCACGTCCTGCGCGTCCTCTACCGCGGCCGCTCGGACCTGCGGTCTGCCATGCGCCTCAAGCCTGTCCGGGTTCTCTAACCGGAGACGCGCTCGATGCGAGCGCCTACTGCGCGCAGCCGCTCGTCGATCCGCTCGTAGCCCTTGTCGATCTGGTAGACGGCTCCGATCGTCGACTCGCCCTCGGCGCAGAGACCGGCGAGCAGCATGGACATGCCCGCCCGGATGTCGGGGCTCTCCATTCGCTGGCCACGAAGCCTCGCCGGGCCTGTCACGACCGCGCGGTGGGGGTCGCAGAGGATGATGCGCGCGCCCATCGAGACGAGCTTGTCCGTGAAGAACAGCCGGTTCTCGAACATCTTCTCGAAGAGGAGCACGGTACCCTTCGCCTGGGTCGCCACTGTGAGCGCGATCGAGGTGCAATCGGATGGGAACGCAGGCCAGGGACCGTCCTCGATCTTCGGGATGTGCCCACCGATGTCGTCCTCCACGTGCAGCTCCTGCCCGGGCGGGACGCGCACGCTTCCCTCGCCCAGCTCGACGTGCACGCCGAGCCGCGCGAACGTCGGCAGGATCGAGACGAGATCCTCGGTCTTGACCCCATCAACGGTGAGGTCGCCGCCGGTCACCGCCGCGAGGCCGATGAAGCTCGCGATCTCGACGTGATCCGGCCCGATCGTCCATTCACCGCCGCCGAGGCGCTCGACACCCTCGACCTTGAGCACGTTCGACTCGATGCCCTCGATCGACGCTCCGAGCGAGACGAGGAAGCGGCACAGGTCCTGGACGTGCGGCTCGCACGCCGCGTTGCCGATCACCGTGCTCCCTGGCGTGAGTGTCGCGGCCATCAGGATGTTCTCGGTCGCCATGACGCTCGCCTCGTCGAGGAAGACGTTCGCGCCGCGGAGGCCGTCCGTCCGCATCTCGTAGAGATCGCCGGCCTCGACGCGCGCGCCGAGGTTCGTGAACCCGTGGATATGCGGGTCGAGCCGTCGACGTCCGATGACATCGCCGCCAGGCGGAGCGACGACGACGCCTCCGCAGCGCACGAGCAGCGGGCCCGCCAGCAGGAACGAGGCCCGCATGCGAGAGCAGAGCTCCCGGTCGAGCTCCGTCTTCCTGATCTCGGCGGCCTGGACGCGAACCTCGTTCGGGCCAGTCCACTCGACGTCGGCGCCGACGTCGACGAGGAGCGCGAGCATCGTGTCCACGTCGCGGATCCGCGGAACGTTCCGCAGCATGACGGGCTCGGAGGTCAGCAGGCAGGCGGCGAGGATCGGCAGAACGCCGTTCTTGTTCCCGGCAGCCGTCACGTGCCCGTGCAGCGGCTGCCCGCCTTCGATGACGAAGGACTCCATCAACTCGTGCTCGACCATCGTTTCAGTCATTGGCGACGGGCTATCGTACCCCTCGCTTGGAGATCACTCGCGAGCGCGCCTGGGAGACCCTCACCCGCCACACGAAGAGCGAGGCGCTGCTCAGGCATGCCCTCGGAGTGGAGGCGTCTGTCCGGGCCTACGCCCGCAAGTTCGGCGAGGACGAAGAGCTCTGGGGCGTGACCGCGCTCCTGCACGACTTCGACTGGGAGATGCACCCGACGCTCGATCAGCACCCCCAGGACGGCGCACCGATCCTGCGCGAGGAGGGCTATCCGGAGGAGGTGATCGAGGGCATCCTCTCCCATGCCGAGCATCTCGAGCTTCCTCGCGACACGCTGCTGAAGAAGACGCTTTTCGCCTGCGACGAGCTCTCGGGGTTCATCCACGCCTGCGGTCTCGTCAGGCCGGACGGGATCGCCACGCTGGAACCGAAGTCGGTCAAGAAGAAGCTGAAGCAGCCGTCCTTTGCGGCCGGCGTGAACCGCGACGACGTCTACAAGAGCGTCGAGGCGCTCGGGGTCGAGCTCGACGACCACATCCGGTTCGTGATCGAGGCGCTCCGCCCGATCGCGGCCGACCTCGGCCTGCGCACTTCGGCCGACGCACCCACCGGCTAGACCAGCCCTGTCCAGGGACCAGGTCCCTGGACATCGCCCATCCATACCTGTCCCGGGACCAGGTCCCTGGACGTGGCGTTTCAGGCGAGGCCCTGGAGTAGCCGGTCGAGGTCCTCGTCGCTGGTCCAGTAGCCGCACGAGACCCGGATCAGGTCCCGGCCCGGGATCTCGCGGACGATGACGCCTTGATCGCGAAGGCGCGTGACGAGCTCGGTCGCGTCGCTCGTGGGTCGAAACGTGATCAGACCGGCCTGGTCCGGCTTCGTGACGACCTCGAAACGCTCGGCCAGCGCCGCTCGGCAGCGAAGGGCCGTCTCCGCTGCGCGCTCGAAGCGCCACTCGGGGGCGACCTCGAGCGCCGCCGAGAGCCCCGCGAGCGCGGGCCCGCCGATCCAGCCCGAGTCGAAGCGTTCCGCGCCCGGTCTCGGCACATACGAGCCGTCCGGCTGATGTTCGGTCTGCGCGAAATAGCTCGGTACGGCGACCCGCAGCGCGCCCGGGTCGGCGACGACGAGAGCGCCCGTCACATCCGGGCCGCAGAGCCATTTCTGGCACGAGATCGCGTAGAAGTCGAACGCTCCGGCCTCGACTGGAATCACACCGGCGGATTGCGCTCCGTCGACCAGGATCGGGAGCCCCGTCTCGGCCTGCACGCGCTCGGGCTCCAGCGAGTTCCCCGTCAGCCACGAGACGTGCGAGATGGCGATCAGACGCGTCCTGTCGGTGACGGCGTCGACGATTCCGTCCTCGGGAGCGACCACAACGCGGGCGCCCGACGCGTGCAGGGGCCCGATGAGCCCGAAATGCTCGACGTCGCTCGTCACGATCTCGTCCTCCGGGCCTAGACCGAGGCCGGCCAGGACGATGTTGCAGCCGTCCGTCGTCGAACGGGTCAGCGCGACCTGCTCCGGCTCGACGGACAGGAGGGCCGCGAGCTGCGCCCGCACCACGCCGCGAAAGCCGAGCACGCGGGAGAAGTACGGCTCGCCGCCGCGCCCCTGCGTCAGGTCGACGAGCTGCTCGGCCAGGATCGCCTCGACCGTCGTCCGGGCGAGTGGTCCATTCGTGCCGGCGTTCAGGTACGCAAGGTGGTCGAGTACCGGAAACGCGGCGCGTGCCTCGTCGAAGGTCGGCGGCAAGGGCAGGGCTAGTCTAGGCCGCTCGATGCGCGTTCTCCTCGCCGATCCGCCCGCATTCACCCCTCAGTACGACCACGAGCTCGCATCGGCGCTTGCCCGGGCGGGCGCGGAGGTGGAGCTCGTCACCTCGCCGTTCCGCTTCGGCGACCCGCCCGAGCCGGACGGCTACAGGCGCAGCGACCTCTTCTATCCCGTCAGCTCGCGGCTCTTCCGCCGCTCCCGGCTGCGCATCCCGGTCAAGCTCCTCGAGCATCCGGTCGGGCTTGTACGTCTCCGCTCGCGCAGCGCTGACGTCGCCCACGTCCAGTGGCTCGCCGCGCCGGAGCTCGACGACCGCTTCCTCCGTCAGCGGGCACCGCTCGTCTTCACCGCGCACGACCTGCTGCCTCGCCGCACCGCGGCGAAGCGTGACCTTTGGCGACGACTTTTCAGCCGCTTCGAGCGGATCATCGTCCACAGCGAGCGCGGACGTGACCAGCTGGCCGAGCTGACCGATGCCGCGCGGCTCCGCGTGATCCCGCACCCGGTCTATGCGAGCAACCCGGAGCGCCGCGACGACGGGCGGACGCTCCTCTGTCTCGGAATCATCCGCGCCTACAAGGGGATCGGCGACGCGATCGAGGTCGCAAAGAACGTCGAGGGAGCGCGGCTGCTCGTCGCGGGCGACCCGCTCGAGCCGGTGGAGGGCCACCGGGCCGCGGCGGGCGACACGGCCGAATGGCGCCTCGGGTACCTCTCCGACGAGGAGATCGACCGGGCGCTCGGCGAGACGACGGTCGCGCTCTTTCCCTACCGGCCCGAGATCGACCAGAGCGGCGCACTCATGCGTGCGCTCGGAGCCGGCGTGCCGGCGGTCGTGTACGACGTCGGCGGCCTCGCCGAGCCGGTGCGCACCTTCGGAGCCGGCCTCGTCGTCCCGCCGGGCGACGTCGAGGCATTGACCGAGGCAGCTCGAACACTTCTGGACGACCCACAGGCACTCAAGCAGGCGCGTGCAGGCGCCGAGCGCGCGCGGAGCGAGCTGACCTGGGATGCGGCCGCCCGAGCCCACCTTGAGGTCTACCGGGAGCTCGTGTGAGCGGCCAGCGCTTCGCAGACGTGATCCGTCGCCAGCTCGACCTCTTCGAGCGCGAGGAGGCCGATCTGATCTCGGACTGCGTAGAGGCCGACCGAGCCTACGACGCAGCCGACCGCGAAGATGCCGAAGAGCGCTACAGCGAGTACCTCGACCTCGTCGAGACCGGCACCGAGCTACTGGCGGGCCTCCGCGACGCCTTCGCCTCGACGATCGAGGACGAGGAGGCGGCCGAGGAGTACGGGGACGCCTTCAACCGCACAGTCGTCAAGCGCATGCCCCGCTTCGCCGTCCAGATCGATGACTTCTGAGGAGGCCTAGGCGCCGATCTTGGCGCAGGAAGCCACCTGCGCCGTCGCCTTGTTCAGCGTCTGGTCCTTGTACTTGCTCCCGAGAGAGTTGAACTTCGTGCCCACGGCGGTGAGCTCTTTCTGGACGTCGCCGCCGAGCGCCTGCACGCCGGCCGAGAACGCCCGAGGATCGCTCGTGGAGAGCTTCTTCGCTCTCTTGATCGCGCGCGCGAAGCTCGTCTGAGCCTTGCCGAACCCGCTCAGGAGTTGCTGCTGGATGGCCGCTCCTTCCTTCACAGCCGGCGGGCCGGCGCCCTTGATCATGGCCACCATCGTGCCGGAGCTCTGCTTGGCGTCCTCGAGGAAGGTGACGAACTTCGCTTTCACGACCTTGAGGTCCCTCTCGCCGCTGAGATCCTTGCTGAGCTTGCTGCCGCTGTCTTTCAGCCCCTGGGCCCAGGTGCCGAGCGCGCCGCAAACGGTCGCCGCCCAGACATCCGGCTTCGTGCCGGAGTAGGTCTTCCCGCCGCCCCCGCAGCCGGATGCTGCGAGCCCGAGCGTCAGGACGCAGAGGGCAAGAGCGAAAGCTCGCAGAAGGCGCATCGCTCCGATCCTATCGGTGGCCGAAATGATGCGCTTCCGGGAGGGCCGAGACGAGGTCGGAGGCGCCGGAGAGCCTGCGGGCAATCGGAGCGAGCGTCTCGAGCGCGCGGACGACGACGTTCTGGTTGCGCTCGATGCGCTCGAAGGTGCCGTGTGCGAGGACGAGCGGCTCGCCGCGCACGATCGCCCGGTAGCGCTCGTACACCGGCGGCGGGACGATCAGGTTCATCTGTCCGAACTCGTCCTCGAGCAGCATGAAGACGACGCCGTTCGCGGTCGACGGCCGCTGGCGCGCGACGGCCATTCCCGCCACGGCCACACGAGACCTGTCCGGTGCCAAGCACAGGTCATGGCTCGAAAGGACACCTGCGGGGAGATGCGGGCGCAGGAGCTCCATTGGATGCACGCCGATGGAGAGGCTCGTCTGGCGGTAGTCGCCGAGCATCCGTTCCCACTCCGTGGGCGTGGGCAGCTCCGGCGTCTCGGTGGTCGGATCGAGCGGTAAGGCAAGTTGGCGCTCCTCGCCGCCCGAGCCGGGCACGTTCTGCGAGCGCGGGACGAGGCCGAGCTCCCAGAGCAATGCGCGTCTCGACTCGCCCAGCGAGTCGCAGGCGCCCGAGGCGATCAGGCTCTCGAGACCGCCGTGGCTCAGCGATACGCGTTGCGCGAGCGAGACGACGTCGCCGAACGGCCCGCCGCGCTCCCGCTCCTCGGCGAGCGCCTGCGCGTCGTCCTCGCCCACCGACGCGATGTACTCGAACCCGATGCGCACGGCCCCGTCTTCGATCGTGCACTTCGCCCCGCTCACGTTCACGTGCGGCGGGCGCACCTCCACCCCACGTCTCTGCGCATCCCGCACGAGGCTCGCCGGTGGGTAGAAGCCCATCGGCTGGGCGTTCAGGAGCGCGCAGAGGAACTCCGCCGGGTAGTGGTGCCGCAGCCAGGCCGACTGGTAGGCGAGCAGGCCGAACGCCGCCGCGTGCGACTTCGGGAACCCGAATCCCGAGAACCCGACGAGCTTGTCGTAGACCCCATCGGCCAGCTTTGCGTCGACGCCTTTGCCTGCAGCTCCCTCGATGAACCGCCCGCGGAACGCCTCGATCGCAGCCTCGCTCCGCTTGCGGCTCATCGCCCGTCGCAGCCCCTCGGCCTCCCCCACGCTGAAGCCGGCGAGCGCGATCGCCACCTCGAGCACCTGGTCCTGGAAGACGACGACGCCGAGGGTCTCCTTGAGTGGCTCGGCGAGCAGCGGATGGTCGACGGGCGGGACGAACTCGGGATCCTCGCGCAGCCGTCCACGATGCTCGATGTACGGGTGGACGGCCTTCCCCTGGATCGGGCCCGGCCGGACGAGCGCGACCTGCACGGTCAGGTCGTCGAGGTTCTCCGGGCGCGTGCGGAGCAGGCTCTGCATCTGTGCGCGGCTCTCGATCTGGAAGTCACCGACGGTGTCGGCCCGCTGGATCTCCTCGTACACCGCGGGATCGTCCAGCGGGACCCGCGACAGGTCGATCGTCTCGCCGCGCAGTTCCGCAATCTGGACGACGCAGTCCTCGACCGCCGAGAGCATGCCCAGCCCGAGCAGATCGATCTTCAGGAAGCCCGCGTCGGCGCACGAGTCCTTGTCCCACTGGCAGATCTGGCGCCCCTCCATGGCCGCGGGCTGCACGGGGACGAGCTCCACGAGCGGCCGGCTCGAGATGACCATCCCGCCGGGGTGCTGCGAGATGTGGCGCGGAAGGCCGGCGATCTCGCGCGAGAGCTCGCCCAGCGCCCGCCAGCGAGGCGAGCGAAGCTTCGTCTCGCCGTCTGGGAGCTTGGCGATCTCCTCCGCGATCCGCCTCGGGCTCCCCTCGGTGATGCGCGTGAGCCGCTCGAGCTCGGCGAACGGAAGCCCGAGCGCCTTGCCCAGGTCGCGGATCGCGCCACGCGAGCGGTACGTGGAGAAGCTCGCGACGAGGGCTGCGTGCTCGTGCCCGTAGCGCTCGGTGACCGCGACGATCAGCTTCTCGCGGATGTCGCGGGGGAAGTCGAGGTCGATGTCGGGGACGGACTCGAGCTCGCGGTTGAGGAATCGCCCGAGCGAGAGGCCGGCGGCGACCGGGTCGACGTGCGAGAGGCCGGTCAGGTAGCAGACGAGCGAGCCGACCGAGCTACCCCGGCCGCGCCCGGGCGGCAGCGAGTGGCGTGGCGACTCGCGGCCGCGCACCTCGCGCGCGACGTCGGCGGCGAGCTCGAGCACCTCCCAGTGCAGCAGGAAGAACCCGGCGAGCCCCAGCTCGTCGATGAGGGCCAGTTCCTCGTCCAAACGGGCCCTTGTCTTGCTTAGCAACAGACTGTTGCTAAGTCGGTAACGGGCCTCGAATGCTCGGTTGCAGACCCGGGCGAGGGCGGCGATCGCGGGCTCGTCCCGGTCGGAGAAGTCCGGGTAGCGGTAGCCGAGCTCCTCGGTGAGGTCGAATTCGAGACGCGCGGCGAGCTCTCCCGTGCGCGCGACGGCATCGGCGTCCAGCGAAAAGCGTTCCCCCGCCTGCTCGGGCGCGAGCAGCACCGACTCGTGATTGCCGCGCCGCTCGCGCTCGGCGCCCTCGAGCGAGGTACGGTGCCGGATCGCGACCAGCGCATCCTGGAGTGCTGCGCGCCGAGCGTTATGCGCGTGCGCATCGCCGGTGACGACCGTCTCGACGCCCAGCGTCTCGGCGAGGACGCGCAGCCTGGCGTTGCGGCGCGTGTCGCCTCGCTCGTACGGGCGCTGGAGCTCCACGAAGAACCGCTCCCGGCCGTAAGCGCGGGCAAGCTCGGCGGCCGCGTTCGGGTCACGAACAGCGAGCCCGTCGCGCGCGCAGCCGGACAGGCAGACGAGCCCCTCGTTCATCTCCGCCAAAAGCGCAGGGTCGAGGGCCGGCGGCACCGGATCGGTCGGCGTCGGTCTCGTCCCGGCGTGTGCCGCGGTCAGCAACCGGCAGAGGTTCGCGTAGCCACACGGGCTCTCGACCAGCAACGTCACATGCGCGCCGCCGCGCAGCGTCACCTCGGCGCCGGTGATCGGCCGCACCCCGAATGCCTTCGCCGCGTGTGCGAACTCGAGCGAGCCGTACACGCCGTCGTGGTCGGTCAGGGCGAGCGCCTCGTACCCGAGCTCGGCCGCCCGCGCAGCAAGTTCCTCAGGGTGCGAAGCCCCGTCGAGAAACGAATAGGCTGAATGGCAATGGAGCTCGACGTACGGCACCCGGTGCTCCTAGGCCCCGGCGAGGGCGAGATCATGGCCGACGAGCCTGCGAAAACCCTCCGGCTCCTCGCCGACCTCGACGAGCTCGCGTTGACGTGGTTTCGCTACGCCGCCGGCGAACGCGGCCCCGACCTCCACATCCACGAGCGGCATACCGACGCCTTTTTCGTGCTCACCGGCGAGCTCTCGGTCGCGCTTGGCCCGCACGGCGCGCACGAGCTTCGGGGACGCGCGGGAGCGCTCTTCGCGGCGCCGGCCGATCTCGCGCACACGTTCGCCAACGAGAGCGCCGAGGCGGTGACGTTCCTCAACATCCATGCACCCAACATGGGGTTCGCCGACATGCTGCGCGCGCGCCGTGACGGCCGCGACGAAGACGCCGAGCGCTTCGATCAGGTCCCGCCACCCCCGGACGGCGGTCGACCCGTGTCCGACGCGACAGTCTGTCTCCCCGGCGAGGTCGAGCCGATCCCCGGAGCGCACCGCACGCTCGTCGCCAAGGCCGAGCGAGGCGAGTTCGAGCTCGCTGAGTTCGACGCCAGCCCCGAGTACGGGCCCGTGCCGCCGCACGTCCACGACGACCACACCGACTCCTTCTACGTCCTCGAGGGAGAGATCGAGCTCACGATCGGCGACGAGGCCGCGCGCGGCGGCCCCGGCACGTTCTTCGCGGCGGCCATCAGACCCCACGCTGGCTGAACCAGCCTGATTCGTCCCGGAAGACGACCGCGTTCTCGCCGCCCTCCAGGACCACGTCGAAATAGCGCCGCTGCACCGGCTCCTCGGTCCACCAGCGATCGACGACGCGCCACTCCTCACGGATGAGCGCTACCGGTCGGCGGTTGACCTCCCACGGCGTCCCGTCGAAGTTGGACTCGACGAGCACAGGCCGCGGTGCGTTTAGTCGTCCCGCGCTTCGCACGGGGGAACCCGTGGTTCCCCCGTGGGCCCCCTCCTTCACTGGATACCTCGTCCCATCGCCTCGTGGGCTGCGCTCGGGCAAAGCCCGGCTCCGCCCGCCAGCATTCATCCGCGATCGGTTCCGTCACAGGCGGTCATTCATCTCTTGCGACAAGCAGTGCGCGTTGTTCTGGAATGCGAGACCACGGCGCCACTTCGACGACCGTGCAAACACCTCCCTCCCCGGTACTTGCCTTCACCTGCCGGAGGCCTTCTCGGAGCCGGCCGCGCAGCTCGTCGCCCTCGGGGCGGACGAGCGCCAGCTGCTGTCCCGTCGACTCCGTCAGCTCGAGCACCTCGAGCTTCAGCTTCAACACCGGCGCCGGCAGCTCGGCCAGCTTCGGCCCGAGCGCGGTGCGCAGGCGCCCCGCCTCGGCGAACGGCTCGCGCAGCGTGAGCGTCCGTCGCCAGCTGCCACCGCCGACGAGCGTCGCCGAGATCGCGATCTTGCGCAGGAAGCGCTCGCCGCGCTCCGACCGCCCGAGGAGGCGCTCGACGAGTACCGCGAGCGCGCGCCGTAGCGTGAGCTCATTCCCGATCGCCTCGGGAAACTCGAGCGTCTCGACAAGCTCGGCAGGGGCCCGTCTCCCCCGCACGCGCCCGCGGTCTCGTCCTCTCGCCAGGCTCCAGGCGCGCCGCCCGTCCGGCCCCAGTCGTTCGGCAACGGCGCCGCCCGGTAGCCCAGCAAGCTCACCGACATTGCGCACGCCGAGCTCCTCGAGCTCGCGTCGCCGCTGCTCAGCGAGGGGAAGCAGCGACACCGGCAGAGGCGCGAGGAAGTCGCGCGTGCGCTCGTCGGCAACGATCAAGACCTGCCCGGGACGCGCGACGTTCGCCGCTGCAAGAGCGGCAAACCGGCGCCCGGCCGCGCCAGCGCGTGGATCCCAGGCAGAACCGACAGCGGCGAGGGCGCGCTCGAGCGCAGCCGCAACGCCGCCGTAGAGACGCTCGACCCCACGCGTCTCGAAATAGACACAGCCGAGGTCGCCCGTCTCGACCTCGAAGCCCGAGTCCTCGAGGCTCCGCAGGATCTCCTCCCAGGCCTGCTCGGCCGCGGATGGATCCTGCTCGACGAGGACGAGCTCGGGACAGGTCGCGAGCCCCTCCCCCATGCGCATGCCCGGCTTGACCCCTTTCGCCTCAGCCGCAGCGGTCACCGGGCCGAGCAGCGGCTCGTCACCCTCAGCGGGCGAAAGCGCCGCGGGGCGCAGAGCAAGGCTCGGCCGGTTGCGAAGCGCCGCCCGCAGCTCGAAGCCTGGAATAAGAACGCATGCGACCATCGAACGTATGTTCTACACGAACACACGTTCGCTGTCAAGCTGAGTCTACGACACCTCTTCGAGCACGTTCGGCCTGCGCTCAACATCCTGAAGGCCTAGTAGGAGAGTCTGGCGCAAAGAGAAAACGCGACGGTGAGTTAAGGTCGGCCCAACACCATCCGGAGGTTGCAGTGTCCAGCGAGGAGAACAAGGCTGTCGTTCAGCGCTTCATCGAAGAAGTCTTTGTTCAGCACGACCCCTCGAACATCGAAGAGCTCGTCTCAAACGAGAGCCTGAGGCAAATGGCTCCGGGCACCGTGCAGGCGTTCCCGGACATAGAGATGACTGTTGAGCACCTGATCGCCGAAGGCGACATTGTCGCCGTCCGGGTGAGCGCTGCCGGAACCCACAAGGGCGATTTCCGTGGGATCGCTCCTACGGGCCGTCGGTGGGAGGCGACTGCCAGCGCCTGGTACCAGGTGCGAGACGGCAAGATCAGCGACTTCTGGGTCAACTGGGACTGGCTGGCGATCATGGAGGCGATCGGCGCGGTTCAGCGCGTCGAGCCTTCCTGATTGGGCAGCCTCAGAAGTCTCACGATCCGCGGTCTAGGCCGACTGCGTGTGGGCCGTCTCGGGCTCGGTCCCGGGCGGCACCTCGGGCAGCGAGGCGACCGAGTCGCGGAGCCGCAGATCCGGGATCAGCCAGGCCAGCGCGAACGCGAGCACGGCAACGCCGGCAGCCGTCAGGAAGACCGGATGCAGCGCCGCCGCGAATGCCTGCTCGAAGGCCGACCGCGCCTGGGCCGGAAGCGCCCGGATTGCCGCCGGATTCGTGGCCCGCGGTGCGCTCGCGTCCGCCGGTAGTCGCAAGGCGAGCTCGGCGGCGAGGCGATTCGCGAAGATCGTCCCGAAGATGGAGACGCCGATCGAACCACCGATCTGGCGGAAGAGCGTCGAGCCGGAGGTGGCAACGCCCATGTTCCGCCGGTCGACGGCGTTCTGCACCGCAAGCACGAGCACCTGCATCACCATCCCGAGCCCGAGCCCGAGCACGACTCCGCCCCCCAGCACCTGCCAGGTCGGCGTGCCGACCTGGAGCCGCGAGAGCAGAAAGAGCCCCACAGCCATCAACGCCGTGCCGGCGATCGGAAACGGCTTGTAGCGCCCCCAGCGCGTGATCAGGTTGCCGCTCAGGATCGACGTCACCAACACGCCGGCCATCAGCGGTGTGAGCTCGAGCCCGGAGCGCGTCGGGCTCGATCCCTTCGTGATCTGCAGGTAGAGCGGGAGGAACGTGACCGCGCCGAAGAGCGCGAAGCCGACGATGAACCCGACCGCGCTCGTGACCGCGAACGTCCGCTCCCGGAAGAGGGACAGCGGCAGGATCGGCTCGGCGCAGCGCCGCTCGACGAGGATGAACGCCGGCAGCAGGACGATGCTCGCGACGACGAGCGACACGATCTGCCACGAGCTCCACGCCCACGTCGTCCCGCCGAGGCTCGTGAAGAGGACGATTGAGGTCAGGCCTGCCGCGAGCAGCGCTGCTCCGAGATAGTCCATCTCGTGGCGCAGACGGTCGACTCGAGTACGGAACGCGATCCCGATCACGGCGAGGGCGACCACCCCAATCGGCACGTTGACGTAGAAGATCCAGCGCCAGGTCAGGTTGTCGACGAAGAACCCGCCGAGCAGCGGCCCGATGATTGTCGAGACGCCGAAGACGGCCCCGAAATAGCCCTGGTAGCGGCCCCGCTCGCGCGGAGGGATGATGTCCCCGACGACGGCGAGCGTGACGACGATCAGGCCGCCCGCGCCGAGCCCCTGGAGAGCGCGGAACAGGATCAGCTCGGTCATGCCCTGCGCGAGGCCGCACAAGACGGAGCCCACGAGGAAGATGACGATCGCCGCCTGGAGCACGGGCTTGCGGCCGAACAGGTCGCCGAGCTTCCCGTACAGCGGGCCGGCAACCGTCGCCGTCAGGAGATAGGCGGTAACGACCCAGGAGAGGTGATTGAGCCCGCCGAGGTCGCCGACGATCGTCGGCAGCGCCGTCGAGACGATCGTCTGGTCGAGCGAGGCGAGTAGCAGGACGAGCAGCAGCGCGGCGAAGATCAGCCGCACGCGCCGGCGCGACTCGTCTATCGGCTCGACGACCACCCGGCTGTCGCCTACAGCTCGCCCGGCTTCGCGTAGCGATAGAAGAAGCGGCCGCCGAGGCCCTCGGTAATCGCGCCCATCAGCACGATATGGTCCTCGAGCTTCCGGGCGTTCTCGAGGCCGCCGGCAGACACGGGGTGGAAGCCGGCGTCGCGGATCAGCTGCTCAGTCACCTCGACGGCGCCCTCCTCGGCCGCGTAGAGGTTGCACGGCGGAACACGCTGCGCGTCGATCTGATCGTAGACGGCCGCGAAATTGCAGTTGAACGATTTTGCTACAGGACCGCTGACGTGCGACTTGACCTCGTGCGCAAGCGACTCGAACTCCTCGTTCCGACCCTTGAAAGCGTTCATCGCGTCGATGACGACCGCGTCGCCGACGCCCGTGACCTTGCCGATCGCCTCGCCGATCACATCCGAGTAGACCGCGACGAGGACGGCGTCGGACCCGGAAGCGTCTCCCCCGTCTCGGCCCAGCTGCGTGACGGAGTGCCCCGCCTTCTCCCAGCGGCTCGCAAGCCCGCCGCCGATATTCCCTTTGCCGATAGTGGTGATGTTCATCGCTCCTCCGGTCCTGGGTCGAATCAAAATCTACGCCTTGCGATGATCTCTGCGTGAGCGTCCTCAGAGAGCGCAACTTCCGTTATCTGTTCGCGGCGCGGACGATCTCGTTCTTCGGGACGAACCTGGCGCCGATCGCCGTCGCGTTCGCGGTGCTGGGACTCGGCGGCTCCGCGACCCAGGTGGGCCTCGCCTTCGCCGCGTGGACGCTGGCGCAGATCTCGACGCTGCTCGTCGGCGGCGTTGTCGCGGACCGCCTGCCGCGCCGACTCGTGATGATCGGCTCCGACGCGGCGAACCTCTGCGTCCGGGTCGCGATGGGCGTCCTGCTCGTCAGCGGCCATGCCCGGATCTGGGAGCTGATCGCGCTCCAGGCCGTGGGCGGCGCCGCCGTCGCGTTCTACTCGCCCGCGTCGACTGGGCTCGTTCCGGAGACCGTTCCCGAGCGGCTGCTCCAGCAGGCGAACAGCTTCATGTCGATCGCGCGCTACGCCGCCTTCCCGCTCGGAGCGGCCGTCGGAGGAACGCTCGTCGCAACCGTCGGCTCGGGCTACGCGCTCCTGCTCGACGGAGCGACCTACGGGGCGAGCGCGCTGCTCCTGGCGATGATGCACCTCCCTCGCAGAACGACCGCGGCCGCGACGAACATCGTCCACGAGCTGCGCGAGGGTTGGCAGGCGTTCACCGAGCACACCTGGGTCTGGCTGCTGACCCTGTGGATCTCGCTCTACTTCCTCGTGACGTACGCCCCGTTCTTCGTCCTCGGGCCGTACGTCGCCAAGCAGGACCTCGGCGGTGCCTCCGCCTGGGCCGTGATCGTGACCGGAGAGGCAATCGGCTCGCTCGCGGGAGGGCTCGCCGGGCTACGGCTGCTTCCGCGGAGACCGATGTTCACAATCGGGGCGCTCTTTATGGTCACCGCGCTGCAGTGCGTCCTGCTCGCGCTGCGCGCGCCCACTCTCGCGATCGGCGCCGCTGCGGTGCTCGCCGGCTTTGCCTTCTCCTATGGCACCGTCGTCTGGGACACCTCGCTCCAGTCGCTGATCGCGCGCGACAAGCTCTCGCGAGTCAGCGCCTACAACTGGATGGGCGCGATGATCTTTCTCCCGGCCGGCTACGCGATCGCGGGGCCCGTGGCCGACACCATCGGGATCTCGACCTCGCTCTGGATCGGCGCCGCCTGGATCGTCGTGACCACGATCGCCGTCCTGTCCGTGCCGAGCGTCCGGAACTTCCGCTCAGGCTCGGGCGAGGGGCCGCTGGCCCCGCGGCGTCAGAGCGAAGTGGACGTCGATCAACCCGTCGGCCAGCAGCTCTGAGGCGCTACGGCGCGGAGGTGATCTCGGCAGCACCGTCGACCATACGGGCGAGCCGCGGAATGACGTCGAGCACGCTCACCTGGGCGCAGAAGGCGATGTCCTCCTCGAGACCGGGCGGGCCGTACGTCCGCGCCAGGAGACCTTCGTGTGCGTCGGGCCAGGCACGGGCGATCGCGTCCGCGGCCTTCGCGGAGTCGGTCGCCTCACCGCCGAGGAGCTGGACGATCCTGCCGGCGCAATACGCGTCGTCGAGCGCGAAGGCGCCCTGGAACCCCGCGCACAGCAGCAGCACGTCCTGCCCGCGCTCCCGGGCCGCTGCGGCGACCGCATCCAGGTTCAGCAGGCTCCCCAGCAGCACCTCCTCACAGCTCGCCGCGGCCTCGAGGATCGCGCGCGTCCCGTTCGTCGTCGAGAAGATGACCGCGGGCGCTCGCGGCTCGCCGACGAACTCCCGCGGAGACGCCCCGACGTCGAAGCCCTCGATCTTGACTGCGTTCCGCTCGCCGCCGAGCAGCGCCTCCCCCAGCCGCTCTCGCAGCGCGCGGGCCTCATCGATCTCGGCGCAGGAATACACGCGCTCGTAGCCCGAGGCGAGGACCTGGGCGATCGTCGAGGTCGCCCGGAGAACGTCCACGACGATGCCAACGGGCGCGCTTGCCGCCTCCGCAGGTGTAAACGCGACGTGGACGCGCATCGCCCCACTACGCTACCTCCGTGGCCGAGGTGATGACTTGTTACCGGCACCCGAACCGGGAAACGCGCGTCTCGTGCTCGGAATGCGGCCGCGGAATCTGCCCGGACTGCATGGTCTTCGCCCCGGTCGGGATCCGCTGTCTGGAGCACGCGGGGCGGCCGCAGGGCACGGCTCGCGTGACGAGTGGTGTTCGCCGCGCCGCCTTCGAGGGCACGGGCGCGCTCGTCACGAAGGCGATGATCGCGGTCAACGTCCTCGTCTTCCTTGTCAACCTGGCTCAGGGCTCGGGCCTGAACCTCGTCTCGGGCCCGCTGTTCGAGAAGGGCGCGCTCTTCATCAGTTCTCCCTTCTATCCCGGTGGGCTCGCGGATGGCGAGTGGTGGCGCCTGATCACAGCGGCCTTCCTGCACGGCAACCTGATCCACCTGGGGCTGAACATGGTCGTGCTCTGGATCGTCGGAGCACCGGTCGAGGAGGCGATCGGGCGAGGGCGGTTCCTCGCTCTTTACATCGTCTCCGGGATCGCCGGGTCGGCCGGTGCGCTGCTCCTGGACCCCAACGCGGTCACGGTCGGCGCCTCCGGTGCGATCTTCGGGATTCTTGGGGCGGCTCTCGTGCTGGAGCGCCAGCGCAGCTACGTGCTCGGCGGGCAGGCGCTCGGCCTGATCGTGATCAACCTCGTGCTGACGTTTGTCCTCTCGTCATCGCAGCACATCTCAATCGGCGGACACCTCGGAGGACTCGCCGGCGGCGGGCTCAGCATGCTCGCGCTCTCGCGATTCGGCCGGACGCACGCGATCTACGGCCGTCCCGGGTTGATCGGAGTTCTCGGACTCGTCGCCGTCGGAGTTGCAAGCGTCGCGGTTGCGTATTTCCGCGTCCAGAGTGTGGCGTAAAGAGGGGGGAGCGCGGCGCCGGGCCCCGGCGCCGCGCTCCAGTTCGACTCAGGTAGCGGGAACACTGGCCCGCTCGGGAACCGTGGCGGTCGCCGGCGAGCGCACGTAGAGGAACCCGCTCGTGAGCACGAGCCAGGCCATGGCGATGATCGGGGTGATCCACGCCGAGTAAGCCCCGTCGGGCGCCCAGAAGCCGCTGGTCGCCCACGTCGTCCCGCCGAGCAGGATGAGAATCGCGGCCAGGATTCCGATCTGGCTGAACCAGGTCGGAACGAGTTTCGTTCCCGACAGTCCGAGCGACGCTGCACCGATCAGCAGCGCGGCCGGATACGAAACGGTCACACCGACGATCCAGCACATGTCGCTGAGCGCCGTGATCACGCCCTGATCGCCGTACCCGGCGATCGAGTACGCCAGTGCGGCGTTCAACACGATGAGCACGAGGAACACGGTGGCGAGCGCTGTTCCGGCGGCAATTGTCGCCGAGCCCCACCCGGCTTTCCCGGCATCGCGCAGCGCGCTGACGATGGCTGCGACGAACCAGAGCAAGAACACGATCGCCAGGCCGAAGAGGACCATGGCCGTCAGGACCTTGCCGCGATCGCCCACGTAGAACGAGGTGATATCGGCCGTCGACGCGCCGACCTTCGGCGCGCTGCCGTAGATCACGAACGAGACGATGAAGAGGACGACGAAGACGATTCCGGTCGCGCGGCCATAGCGCTCCCAGTTCAGGTTCGTCATGTGAACCTCCTTGATAAGGGTCGCCGCGATTCTCTGCCTGCGGCCAGGGTCGCTCAAGGGGTTCGCCGGAGAGGACTACCCTCCTGCGGAGACGGCTTCCACGCCTGCTTCCGCGAGCGCTGCCTGGGCGGCCGCGAGGCGGGCGAGCGGGACGCGATACGGGGAGCACGAGACGTAGTCCAGGCCCAGCCGGTGACAGAAGGCGACCGACTCGGGCTCCCCGCCGTGCTCGCCGCAGATGCCCATCTTCAGGTCCTGCTTCACGCTCCGGCCCCGTTCGACGGCGATGCGCATCAGCTCCCCCACGCCCGACTGGTCGATCGTCTCGAACGGGTTCCGCTCCAGCACGCCGTCCTCGAGGTAGCGCGTCAGGAACTTGCCTTCCGCGTCGTCGCGCGAGAAGCCGAGCGCGGTCTGCGTGAGGTCGTTCGTCCCGAAGGAAAAGAAGTCGGCGTGCTCGGCGATCTCGTCCGCGCGGATGCACGCGCGCGGGAGCTCGATCATCGTGCCGACCGTGTATTCGATCTCCTCCTCCTCGGCCGCGGTCGCGATCGTGATCGCGCGCAGGCGATGCAGCTCCTCGCCGAAGCCGACGAGCGGGTGCATGATCTCGACGAGCGGCGCCTCCCCCGTGCGCTTCTCGACGGCGAGCGCAGCCCGAACGATCGCACGCACCTGCATCTCGTAGATCTCGGGCCACATGAGGCCGAGCCGGCAGCCGCGCGTGCCGAGCATCGGGTTCGCCTCCTGGAGAGAGCGGATCCGCTCGCGCATCCGTTCGTCGGTCGCCTCCTCGATCGGCGGCAGGAACTCGTGCAGCGGCGGGTCGAGCAGGCGGATCGTGACCGGCAGCCCGGCCATCGCCTCGAAGATCCCCTCGAAGTCCGACTGCTGGTGAGGCAGAAGCTCGTCGAGCGCACGCCGGCGCTCCTCCTCGTTCGAGGCCATGATCATCTCGCGCACGACCGGTAGCCGGTCTTCGGCCATGAACATGTGCTCGGTGCGGCAGAGGCCGATCCCTTGCGCCCCGAACTCGCGCGCCTTCGCCGCGTCCTCGGGCGTGTCTGCGTTCGCCCGGACCGCGAGCCGACGGAACCGGTCGGCCCAGCCGAGGATCGTCTCGAAGTCCTCGTTGATCTGCGCGGGAACGACGTCGACCGCGCCCAGGATCACGCGGCCGGTGCCGCCGTCGATCGTGATCACGTCTTCCTCGCCGAGGTCGTAGCCGTTCATCGAGGCGCGCTTCGCCTTGGCGTCGACCGAGAGCGCCTCGCATCCGGCCACGCACGGCTTGCCCATCCCGCGGGCGACGACCGCTGCGTGCGAGGTCATCCCGCCGTGCGCTGTGAGGATGCCCTTGGCGGCGATCATCCCGTGGATATCGTCAGGCGTCGTTTCCCAGCGGACGAGGATCACGTCGTCGGTCTGCCCCCGCTCGGCGGCCGTGTCCGCGTCGAAGACGATCTTGCCGGAGGCCGCGCCGGGCGAGGCGTTGAGGCCCAGCGCGATCACCTCGACGCTCGCCGCGGGGTCGATCATCGGGTGCAGCAGCTGATCGAGCTGGCCCGGGTCGATGCGCGCGACTGCGTCCTCCTCCGAGATCAGGCCCTCGGCGACCATGTCGACGGCGCTCTTGAGCGCGGCCGCCGCCGTCCGCTTGGCGCTCCGCGTCTGGAGCAGGTAGAGCCGGTCGTCTTCGACCGTGAACTCGATGTCCTGCATGTCCCGGTAGTGCTCCTCGAGCCGGCGCATCGTCTCGGTCAGCTGCTTGAACGCGTCCGAGAGCAGCTCCTGCATGCGCTCGAGGGGCTGCGGCGTTCGGACCCCGGAGACGACGTCCTCTCCCTGTGCGTCGGCCAGGAACTCGCCGTAGAGCCCGGGTTGGCCCGTCGAGGGATCCCGCGTGAACGCGACACCGGTGCCGGAGCGCTCGCCCTTATTCCCGAACACCATCTGGACGACGTTGACTGCGGTGCCGAGGTCGTCGGCGATGTGGTGGGCGCGCCGATAGACCTGCGCGCGCGGGTTCTCCCATGACTCGAAGACCGCGCGGACGGCGCGTGAGAGCTGGTCTCGCGCGTCTTGCGGGAACGGCGAGCCCGTCTCGTCCTCGTAGATGCCCTTGTACGTCGTGATGAGCTCGGCCAGGTCCTCGGCCGAGAGATCGATGTCCTGTGCCGCTCCGCGCTCGCCCTTCAGCGTCGCGAGCGCGTCCTCGAAGCGTTGTCCGTCGATGCCGTCGACGACCGCCCCGTACATCTGGATCAGGCGCCGGTAGGAGTCGTTGGCGAAGCGGGGATTGCCGGTCCGCTCGGCGAGCCCGCGGACGGCCTCGTCGTTCAGGCCGAGGTTGAGGATCGTGTCCATCATCCCGGGCATCGAGACGGCGGCTCCCGAGCGGACGGAGACGAGCAGCGGATCCTCCGGGTCGCCGAAGCGCTTGCCGGTCTTCTCCTCGAGCGCGGCGAGGTGCTCCTCGATCTCGTCTCCGAGGCCGGCAGGAAGCTCGCCGCCGTTCGCCAGGTAGGCGCGGGAGGCTTCCGTCGTGATCGTGAAGCCGGCCGGAACCGGAACGCCCAGCTGCGTCATCTCGGCGAGGCCGATCCCCTTTCCCCCGAGCAACTCGCGTCCCCCCTCAGAGGGCTCGTCGAAGCCGTAGACGTACCTGGCGGGGGTCACTCCAGGAAATCTTCCCACAGCGGAGATGAATTAGGCCTGCCGGGCCCGGCGGTCGGCCAGCCAGGCGAGGGCGCGCAACCCGAGCCACATCGGCGTCAGGAGCACGTAGAAGACGAAGATCGCCGCGCCCATGATCGAGAACCACGTGGCCCAGCGCCAGAGCGGGACGGGCGGCTTGGGCGCGGTCATCGTTTCCAGTATCCCCCGGGAGGGCACAACGACACCGTGAAGTCGATTCCGGCCGCAATCGTCGCCGCCGCGGCGATCGCGCTGTCGGCAGGGTCAGCGCCCGCGGCGCACAGCGCGTGCCCGTACCAGGGCCAGGTGTTCATCTACGGCCAGAACGGCTGGGAGACGCTGACGAATGCGCTGGCCGCAAACCAGACGCCCTGCGTCCAGTACTACATCGTGCTGACCGCGATCTCGGACAAGACGGTGCCGCGCGGCCGGCGTGCGATCGACTTCGTCCACGCCAAGGGCGGCAACTTTCACGCGCTCGCCGAGTTCAACTGGGCGCACTGGTCGAAGGTGACCGGGAGCTGGTACTCGAAAGGCGTCAAGTTCCGTCGGCGCATGGCCGCCGCCGGGTACAACCCCGCGCTCGGCGACTCGTGGGCCGTCAACGAGCTCTCGTCGGCCACTCGCTCCCTCCCGGCTGCGCGAACGAAGGTGCGCGACGCCCTGCGCGGGCTCTTCACGGGGCCGCGCGGCTCGCCACCGCAGATGGGCGCCGTCTTCACGATCGGCATGACCCAGCGCCTCCGGAACTTCGGGCCGTACAAGAGCCAGGTCGAGAGCTGGCTCGCGGACGCCGCCTTCTGGACCGCCGTCACGCCGTATGTCGCCTGGTGGGGGCAGGAGGCGTACCCGAGCTGCTCGCTCGTCTGTGTTGCAACGGCCAAGGTCGCGGTGCGCTCGTCGCACGTGAACGACTTCGTCGAGCATCCGGCGAAGCTCGCATCTGCCGGGCCGGCCGCCACGGTCGCGGTACGCAACCTCTTCGACCGCAGCTACTTCCCGGTCATGACGGCGTACTGGAACGACCCGAAGGGATACGGCAACAACAGGATCTCGCGCGATGCGATGCAGAAGCTCGTCAGCCTCGAGGTCTACGCGGCGCGCGCCTGGGCAGGGCGCAACCCGTATCCGGACGGCCGCATCGGCTTCGCCTGGAACGAGCACCCGGCGGGCGCGACACCCGCGGATGTCCAGTCGCTCGCAACGCGCCTCGCGCGGGCGATCCAGGCGGCCTACGGCGACGGCGGCACCGCGGGCAAGGCGTGCAGCCCGACAGGCGCGTACACGCTCTGCAAGGCCGCCGTCCAAGGCGCCGCCTTCAACGAACGCTGGAAGACCTTCGAGACCTGGTAGCTACGAGGCCTGCGTCTCGGCCTGCCGCTGCTCGACGAGCCGGATGACGCGGGCGGCGGTCTCCTCGATCGAGAGCTCGGTCGTGTCGATCACGGGACAGCCGAGGCGGCGCTGGACCGCTTCCGCCTGCTCGAGCTCGTCGTAGACCTCGAGCAGCTTCGAGTACTTGTGATTCGAGCCGCCCATCCGCCGCGAGCGGTTCTTCCGGATCTCCGCGAGTCGCTTCGCGTCGATCTTCAGCCCGACGACCTTGGCCGGATCGACCTCGAACAGCTCCTTCGGCGGGTCGATCCCCTTCACCAGCGGCACATTCGCCGCCCGGTAGCCGAGGTAGCCGAGATAGATCGAGAGCGGCGTCTTCGACGTTCGGGAGACGCCCACGAGGACGATGTCCGCCTCGTGGAGGCCGCCCACCATCCCGTCGTCGTACTTGACGGCGAACTCGATCGCCTCCATCCGCCGGAAGTACGTCTCGTCGAGCGCGTGGCGGCCTCCCGGCTGCATCTTCGCGGCCATGCCCGAGACCTTCGTGACGGCCTCGATCGGCTGGCCGAGGAGGTCGCAGTAGTGCAGGCGCGCACGGCGGCAGAGCGTCCGCATCTCCTCGCGCATCTCCGGGTCGACCAGCGTGTAGACGACGACCGCGGGCCGGCCCTTCGCCCGCCGGACCGCGTCCGCGAGGTCGTCGACGTTCTCGACCATCGGGTGGCGGATCTCCTCGAACTGCTGATCGGGGAACTGCGCCTCGAGCGCGTGGACGAGCCGGGTCGCGGTCTCGCCGGTCGAATCGGAGACGACGTGGAGCTCAACCGGTTGTGGAGCCATCAGGCTCAGGGTAACGCCGTGCCGCGCCGGACGCCTCTCTGCGGCCTTTCTAAAGGCGTCCGACGCGGTTTTGGCGCTGCCGATCGGAATCGGCTGAAGGAAACGGCTGCGGCCGGCCGTTTCCAAAAGCGACGCCAGAGCAGCCTGGTGCCTGAAAAGGCGAGGTGCCGCAGCGACGCATGGGTACTACAGCGGCTTTTTCGGCCCTTTCCTGCATGCCCCGTTTGGGCCTCTACGTTTGGGCGTACCTCTAGCGAGGGATCTGCGAGAGCTCGCCCAGGCGCCCGAGCGTGTCCCGGACGTTGAGCAGGAGCCGGAGCCGGTTCGCGCGCACGGCTCGGTCCTCCGCCAACACGAGCACCTGCTCGAAGAATGTGTCGAGCAGCGGCCCGAGCTCGGCCGCCGCTTCGACCGCCGAGCCGAAGTCGCCGGAGTCCAGCGCGGCGGCGATCTGCGGGTCAACCCGCTCCAGCGCCTGCGAGACCTCGACCTCCGCCGCGTCGAGGAGCAGGGCCGGGTCGAGCTCGGAGGCGGCGCCCTCCTCCTTCTCCGCAAGCCTGCTCGCTCGCGTGTAGGCGGTGTGGATCGGTCCGAACCGCTCGTCGGGCAGGGCGGCGAGCGCCTCGGCCAGCCGCGCGACGCCGCCCAGGTCGCGGACGGACGCCCGTCGCGCCGCGCGCACGTACTCGACCGGCGTGTCCAGGAGGCCCTCGAAACGCTCCTCGACGAACTCGGCGACCTCGCCCTCCATGAGTGCACGCGGGATCGAGAGGTTGCCCTCGGTCGCGAGCCGGTCAAGGCCGATCGCCGCACGCCGGAGGCCGTAGGGGTCGCGGGAGCCGGTCGGCCGATGGCCGAGCTCGAAGGAGACATTGAGTGTGTCGATCTTGTCGGCCGCGGACAGGACCCGCCCGGTCTCCGTCTGCGGGAGCGGCGCGTCGGCGGCGTCGGGCAGGTACTGCTCGTCGATCGCGGCCGAGACCGCCTCGGGATAGCCGGCGAGCCGTGCGTACTCCCCGCCGACGTGACCCTCGAGCTCGGGGAACTCCCGGACGAGCTCGGAGGCCTGGTCGGCCTTCGCGAGCCTCGCGGCCTCGAGGGCCGCCTCGCCGCCGCCGAGGGCTTTGGCGAGCTTGGCCAGGCGCGCGGTCTTGTCCGCGTAGGAGCCGCCGCCGGCGAAGAACGTGATCGACCCCAGCCGCTCGGCGAGACCGTCGATTCCGACCTTGACGTCGCGCTCGAATGTGAACGAAGCGTCCTCGAGGCGGCCCTCGACGACGTTCTCGACGCCGGCACGAACCGTCTCCGGGTCGCCGCCGTTCGCGACGAACGCGAACCGGTTCTCCCCAAGGGGAAACGCCCGGATGTGACGTTGGATCGTCGTCTCGATGATGCGGCTCGGCAGCTGCAGGTAGCGCTCGTCGAATCGTCCGTCGACGACGAGGACCTTCTCGACGAGGTAGACGACCTCTTCGAGGACACCGTTCGGGTCGGTCCAGCCCCCGAGCGCGTCGAGCGCCTCGACGATCTGCCGCCTGCGCTCCGCCGCGTCCGGCTCCACGTCCGCCGCCCGCAGCGTGTCGAGGTAGACGGATGCCTGAGGGATCTCGAGCGGGCCCGACGTGAACCGGTGGCCGTAGCTCTGCTCGCCGAAGACGTGGTCCGAATCGACCAGCGCGAGCGTCCAGCGAACCGGGCGCGGCCAGCGAAGCCCGCTGTCGTCCCAGCGCATCGTCTTCGAGAACGAGAGCCCGCGGAGGATGGCGTCCACCTGTTCGGGGAGGACCTCTGCAATCGGTTTGCCCGCGACCTCGACCCCCAGGGCGCCGTCCCGCTCCTCGAGCTCGTCGACCGTGACGCCGTGCCGCTTGGCAAAGCCCGCAGCAGCCTTCTCCCTCATCGCCACGGGCGGGCCCTTCAGCCACTGGTCCGGCGTCTGCTCGGGCACGTCTTCGACCAGCACGGCGAGCCGGCGCGGGGTGATCAGGATCCGGGTCGGCTCCACCCCGAGCGCGCTCCTGCACAGCTCCGGGAGCTGGCGCTCCGCCTCGCGGCAGGCCGCCGCCGGCAGCTCCTCGCAGCCGATCTCAACCAGGAGCGTCGCCATCGGCTCCCACATAGAGCTGAGCGAAGCGGCGCGCGAGCTTGCGGACGCGGCCGATGTAGGCGGCGCGCTCGGTGACCGAGACCGCGCCCCGAGCGTCGAGCAGGTTGAACGCGTGCGACGACTTCAGAACCTGGTCGTACGCCGGCAGCGGCAGCCCCTTGTCGAGCAGCTCGCCGGCCTCCGCCTCGTGCTCGTCGAAGCGCCGCTGAAGAATGTCGACCGGCGCCTCCTCGTAGTTGTAGCGCGACCACTGGCGCTCGTTCTCCTGGTAGACGTCTCCGAAGGTCACGCCCGGCGCCCACTCGAGCTCGAAGACGGACTTCTTGCCCTGGATGAACAGGCCCAGGCGCTCGAGCCCGTACGTCATCTCGGCGGGGACGACCGCGACCTCGATGCCGCCGAGTTGCTGGAAGTACGTGAACTGCGTGACCTCCATCCCGTCGCACCAGACCTCCCAGCCGAGGCCCCAGGCCCCGAGCGTGGGCTGCTCCCAGTCGTCCTCGATCAGGCGAATATCGTGCTGGCGGAGGTCGATCCCGAGCGCCTCGAGCGAGCCGAAGTACTGATCGAGGACATCCTCGGGCGCCGGCTTGAGGATCACCTGGTACTGGAAGTAGTGCTGGAGCCGAAACGGGTTCTCCCCGTAGCGCCCGTCGGCCGGGCGGATCACGGGCTCGACGTATGCGGCCCGCCACTGCGTCTGGCTCGGGTCGAGCACCCGCAGGAACGTGGCCGGATTGGCCGTTCCTGCGCCCAGCTCGGTGTGGTACGGCTGCATGATCACGGCGCCTCGCTCGGCCCAGTACGCGTTCAGCGCGCCGATCATGTCCTGGAAGTTCACCCCGCGAACACTACGAGACGGAAACGGGGCCGAAGCCCCGTTCCGTTCGATTCACTGTCGGTTTCTAGTTACGGGCAGCTCGGGGTCGCGACCCCGGCGACGCCCATGGACTGGATATCGCCGTGATTGCCGCCACGGTTGCACGATGCGTTCTTCCACTCGTGGTAGACGAGTGAGTGATCGTTCGAGACGTAGTGGAAGAAGAAGGCGTAGTCGTCCCGCGATGCTGCTCCTGCGCCGAAGACCGAGACGAGGAACTGGGTCGTGGTGTCGCACGGGTAAGCGCAGCTGGCGCTTTCCGGCGTGTAGGTGGCGCTCGTGATCGCGATCATGTCGTACCCCTGAAACGTGCCGGTGACGCCCGGATCTATCGTGCCGGGCCCGGTCCCGTCGCTCGAGTCGCAGGCGCCCGGGCTGGGTTGGGGTGTGGGTCCGATTGTCACGAATGTCCCGTCCCTGAACTTCTCGGTCACCCGGTACATCATGAATCCGACCTGCTGGATCTTGAACTCGCGCGTCATGGTGTCCTGCGCCCAATCGGCGCCGCACGTCCCCGAGTCTGTCGTCACGCTCGGATACGGACCGAACTGCATCGCGCCGGAGTTCGCATCCGGGCTCGCGTTCCCAGCAAAGAGATCGTCGTCGGCCCCGATCAGCGCCGCAGACTGGATGTCGAGGACGCCCAACATGCCGCGCGAGTCGCCCGAGGGCGTTGCCCCTGCCGAACCGACCAACACCGAGCCGACGGCGAAGGCCGCCGCGATTAGCAAGAAAAGCCTGGCCATTTGTAGTCCCCTCTTTCTTGACCCCTAACGTCTTCAGGGCGTGAACGAGGTATCGGGGAGTTTGGATACGCGTCTCTAGCGGGCCGCGACTGTCCGCAGGCGGAAGCCCCCGTGAAACTCGTACGACGACGTGATCACGCGTAGCGCCTCGCGCGCGGCTCGCTTCGAGATCTCGGCCTCGGCGAGCGGCGCACCGAGCAGGCCCTCGATGCCGTGGATCCCCTCACCGGAGAGCGGCAGCGAATCCGCCGCACAGCGTTCGCAGACGGCCCCACCGGCCCGGGGCGAATAGCCGACGAGCGGCCCCTCCGCCCCACACTCGGCGCAGCTCGTCAGGTGGGGCAGGTAGCCGGACAGCCAGAGTAGCTTCAGCTGGAACGAGAGGACGAGCGGATCGAGCGGCGGTTCCGCGGCACGCACCTCGGCCTCGTCGAGCACGTCGAGGAAGCGCGTCAGGGCCTCGAACGCTTTCGCGCTCCGCTCCTGCTCGGTGAAGAGCCGCAGCATCGCCTCGAGCCCGATGAGGCCGACCGAGAGCCGATAGGGCTCCTCGCGCGCCTCGCGATGGGGGCGGACGAGCGACGCGCCGGTGACCGTGGCCAGCTCGCCGCCTCCCTGGTGCAGCATCAACTCGACGTGGCTCAGCGGCTCGAGCCGCGCGCCGAAGCGCGACTTCGTTCGCCGGATGCCCTTCGCGACCGCTCCCACCCGCCCCCGTTCGAGGGTGTACAGATGGAGCACCCGGTCGGCCTCGCCAAAACGGATCGAACGCAGGACGACGGCCTCGGTCTTGTAGCCGCGTCCAGCCATCGCCTCAAGTCTAGAGAGGCCCTAGCGGGCGGGAGCGCGCCGCCGTGCGATCTCTTGTCCTCTCCGATCCCGATAGACGCAGTCGTAGCCGGGAGGAGCAAACGTGAAGTCGATGGTGACGCCGCCTCGCAGCAGACGCTCCGGCGTTCCGGGTGGAGTCGACGCGCACTGGGTCATGACGGTGTTGACGCGCACAGAGAACCACGCTCCGGAAAGGACTGCGAGAACCGAGAGGAGCAACACCGCAAGTCCCGCCGGTTTCACAAGTCGCCTCGCGTTCACGCCACACGAGCCGCTAGGAGATGTGAACCGGCGTGCCGAGCGGCATCAGCCGGAAGAGCCGCATGATCGAGGCGTTGCGCATGCGGACGCAGCCGTGTGAGACGTGGCCGGGGAGGATCTGCGGCTCATTCGTCCCGTGGATGCCGATGAATCCGCCGCCCGCCCAATCGGTGAGGACGGCCGAGCGGGCGTTCAGGCCGAAGGCCCGCGGCCCGTACGCCGGCACGGAGTAGCCCTGAAGCTTCTCGCGGATGTAGAAATCGCCCCGTGGCGTGGGCCACCGCGGCTGCCCGACGCCGACCATCGCGCTGAAGATCGGCCTGCCCCGCTTGTAGAGCGTCGCCCGCATGCGGCTCTGGACAATCGTCAGCCGCGTATGGATCGTCTGGAAGGCCCCGAGGGACCCGCGGGGCACCCAGCCGGTCGAGCCGTTCGGCAGGATCGCCAGCCTGATCCGGACCCACGACGGCCCGTTGCGGTACTGGATGCTGTCCAGGACCTGAATCGCATTTCGGTAGAACTCCGGGGTCCGAAAGGAAATCACGGAAAGCCTGTGGGCGAGGCGCGTCGGGCCCGAGCGAGCGACCGTGCGATGCCGCACGAGGGCCCACCGATAGGTCTCCGTCGACCTGTCGCTGAGCACGAACCGCTTCGGGTAGACACCCGGCGGGTTCGTGGACCCTGGCGGAGGCTTGTTCGCCCGCCCGACGTGGATCACGAGCGTCCGCTGAACCTGGCCGACCGGCGCGTCGATGGACGCGGTGAAGGTCACCCGGTACTCGCCGACCTGCGTCCGGGACGGAGTCCATCTGAACTTCGCGGTCGCCGGGTTTCCGTCGGTGTACGTCAAAACAGCGCCCTGCGGCACTGAGGCGGCCGTCCTGATCCGAGCGCCGACATTCGGAGCGACTGTGCTCGCGGCGAAGCTGACCGAGAGCTGCGTCTTCGCCGCAACCCCCAGCACGGCTCCCTCGGGCGGCGTCGGAGCGATCCACGAGACGACGGCATCCGTGTGAGCCGGAATCGCCGACCCGGGCGCGAGCACGCCAACGGCAGCCGCAGCGATCGCAACGACGGAAGCCCGCCTCAATGTGCGTACCCAGGAGATCATCATTTGTCGGCCCCAGAGCCGAAGCTCGGAAACAAGTCTATCGGCCTCGTCGGACCCCTGCTTAAGGCCCCCTGTCAGTTGATCGTGACCGGCGTCCCGAGCGGCATCAGGCGGGCGAGACGCAGAACCGCGTGGTTCGGCATGCGGATGCAGCCGTGCGAGACCTGGCCGGGAAGGATCTCGGGCTCGTTGGTGCCGTGAATGCCGATGAAGCCTCCTCCGGGCCAGTCGGTCAGAACCGAAGAGCGCGCGTTCGTCCCGAAGGCGATCGGCCCGTAGATGAGGTCCGAGAAGCCGGTGATGCGCTCGCGGACATAGAAGTCGCCGGCGGGCGTCGGCCAGTACGGCTTGCCGACGCCGACGCGGGTCCTGAAGACCGCGGCGCCGCGCCGGTAGAGCGTGGCCGTGAACAGCGTGCGGTCGACGACGAGGTGCGTCCAGATCTTGTGGAAGGGGCCGAGAGCGTTTCTCGGAACCCAGCCGGTCGACCCGTTCGGCAGCTTCGGAAGACGGACCTGAACCCAGTATTCACCGTTCGCGTTGATCTGCCCGGTCCGGGCCAGCACGAGGTTGTTGGTGAATTCAGGCGTGAGGGGACGCAGACGCATGATCGCCCTGGCGTTCCCGCTCGGTCGCGTGCGGGCTGCGACCTTGTCCTCGACGTAGGCCCAACGGGCGAGGCCGTCCGGCCCGCCCAGCGAGAAGGGGTCATTGGCGCCCGGCGTAATCGACGGCTCCACGTACACGAGGAGGCTGCGCGGACGCGCATAGGTATGCGGCAGGTCACGCGTCTCGGCCGTGAAGGTCAGCACGTGCTCTCCCACCTGGTCGGCTGCCGGAGTCCAGGTGAGCGTCGCCAGGCCGGGCTTTCCGTACGCGGCCGCGAAGGACGCCCCTGCGGGGAGCTTGCGCTTCCCGATCAGGACGAGCTGAGGCTGGGTGCTCGCCGCCGCCAGCTCGACCGTGAACACCTCACCGGCCGTCACGGTGAACGAGCCTCCGTCCCGCGGCGTCGGCGTCTGCCACGAGAGCGCGAGCTTTGGGCCTCGCGCCGTCCCTGCCCCGGCGCCCACGACGAGGAAGAGCGCCGCGAGCAACGCGAGCGCCGCCGTCGTTCCGTGAAATCGCTTCCTCATGACCCTCTCAGTGTGCATCAGGAAAGTGTGCAGAAAAAGACGACGGAGCGGCCTCTCGGCCGCTCCGTCGCTTTCGTGAATTGGCTCGTCCTAGCCGGTGAACGGCGGCTTGCGGAAGCGGGCGCCCTTCGCCTTCTTGATCTTCGTGCACTTGCCGTGCACGCGCCTCGTGCCCTTACGGCACTTCTTCCTGGGCTTGCTGTACTGGTCGCGCGCGGCCGACTTGTGGACCTGGGTGACGCCGTGCACGTGCACGATGCGCCTTGCCTTCGCCACAGCCTGGCCGGCCCCCGTCGCGGCATAGCTGAAACCGCCGGTCGAGCCGAGTGCCGTGAGCATGGCAACGGCAATCGCGGAGACGAACGCCACTCTGACCCCGCCCCGCGCACGACGCCCGTCCTGGTGGACGCGCGCCTCGAGTCGATGGACGAGCTCGCTGCTGGGCTCGGGACGGCTAGCCCGGAGCTCGGCCTCGAGGCTCGTCTCCCGATTTCTTCGCCAAGATCGCATTCTCTTGAATCCTCCCTGCAGTCGATGTCGTCCTTGCACACCTACTACCGCCCCGCCTGCGATTTCCTTACAGGCGCCGCCTCGCCGCCTTCGAGGTGGGCGCGCAGCCGGCCGAGAGCGCGGTGAAGCGCAACTTCGATCGCATTCGTCTTGGCGCCTTGCAACGCGGCGATCTGGCGTGCCGTGAGATCGGCGCCGTAGCGAAGGGCGATCAGCTCACGATCGCGCTCCTCGAGGCGTCCGACGGCGGCCGAGAGAGCGATCCCGCGCAGCGTGTCCTCCTCGAGATCTCGGTGATCGGCGGTCTCCAGGTGCTCGGACGAGAGCTCGAGCGAAATCGGCCGTCCTTCGATGCAGCGCCGTGCGATGCCGATCAGCCACGCGGCCGGCTCGCCCTTTCTGGAGTCGTAGCTCTTCTTGTAGCGAAGCGCGCGCTCGAAGGTCTCGCTCGTGATGTCCTCGGCATCCGGTCCGTCTCCCACGCGGTACGCGACGTAGGAGTAGACCCGCCGGATCAGCGGCTCCGGGTTCGCTAGCGGATCAACGCGAAACATTGCCGGTCACCTCGAAATCCGTGCTCGCATAGCGGTTGAGCCGCCGGGCCTCTGCCAGCGCGCTCTGGGCCTCGGCGCCCGAGCTGACCAGGGAGAGGTCGTACCAGAGAGTCCAATCGAGTCGGTCCTTCGAGATCGCCTTCCGGTAGCTCTCGCTGGCTGCATTGTCGTCTCCGCGCGCAGACTGGACGTCGCCCAGCTGACGCCACGGATCCGGCGACCAGCGCCACCAGCGGGCGGCTTTGTGCGCCTGCGAGGCGGCCTCGTCGTAGCGGCCCTTCGTGAGATCCTCGTCGCTCGCGGCCAGGGCGCTCGCGCCAATCACGCCGACGAACGCGACCACTGCGAGCGCGAGGCCGACGCCGACCGTTGCAGCACGAACTGCCGGCGACAGAAGGGGCGGTGCATCACGCCGGTCAGCTGCAGCCAGAAGCGCGGCAGCGCAGGCAAGCGCGGCGATCGTGACCGCCGCCATCTCCCAGTCCCAGTCGACAGAGGCGTGCACAAGGAAGGCCCCATAAGCAGCGAGCGCAAGGGGCGCGAGCGGGTGGCCGCGCGCGAGGATCCCTGCGACGAGCGGCGCGCCGAGTGCGAGCAGGAGCAGGAGCAGCCCCACCGGGCCGAGCTCGGCGAGCACCTCGAGGTAGAGGTTGTGCGCGTCGCGAACCTTGTGCTGGATCGGGCGGTGCTGGTTCCAGTATTGCTCGTAGGTTCCGGGGCCCGACCCGAGCAGCGGGTGGTCGCGGTAGTCGTGCCAGGCCACGTGCCAGAGCTCCGACCGGTAGCTCCCCGAGAACGTGAAGAGGCGCTTGTTGAGGTTGACGGGCGTGGAGCCCGAGGTGGTCGTAAACGAGTCGTAGCCCTTCCTCACCAGCGTCACCGGGCCGCCGTAGCGAACGAAGACCGCGAGCAGGGACGCGACGACGACGACCGCGAGCGCCCCGCTGAAAGCGAGACGCGCCGGCTGCGGAGGAACGATGCGGCGCTCGGCAAGGGCCAAGCCGAGCGCGACGAGCGCCGACGCGGCGGCGAGCGCGAGCAGGTAGACGGCCAGGCGGTGACCTTCGTGCGACGCCGCCGCGAGCGGAGCGTCTGTGCGCGTGAGCGCGTCCTGGTGCGACGAGACCAGCACGGCAAGCGCGGAGGCCGGGGCCAGCACGAGCGCCGCGAGGACGAGTTGGAGCCTCCGCGGGTCGACGGCGACGGCGAGTGCGAAGCCGATCGCCGTCGCGACCCAGGCTCCCCGGCTGAACGTGAAGTAGACGGTCGCAAAGAGCAGGGGCAGCGTCGCGCCCGCGAGCGCTTTGCCGACGAGGCTCCGCCCGCGGGTCGTGAAACCGAGCGCAAGCAGCGCGCCCATCCCGGCGAAGATCCCGAGGGCGTTCCAGTAGGTGAGCGGTTCCTCGAGCCGGTACGCGGCAACCGGGTCGAAGACGCCGATCCGCTCGGGGAAGAGCCGCGTCAGGAGGCCCCACCCGGAGGCGAGGAAGATCGCGACCAGAGTGGCCGCCAGCACGACCGGCGCCGTCGTACGTCGCACGAGCAAGACGAAGGCGGCGAGGACGGCGACGTAGAGGAGCACGCGCTGTCCCTCGAGCACCGTCGCCGCCGGCTGGTTGCTCCAGGAGAGCGCGAGCCACGTCCAGACGGCGAAGCCGGCGAGCCCACCGAGCGAGGCGAGCGCGAAAGCGGAGGGGCGAACCGCGTCGCCCAGCACGAGCGCCGCAGCGAGCAGCGTCAGCGCGACGAGCGCTCCCCAGCTCCAGGCGGTCGGGAAGTAGCCACCGTTGTCGAAGGCGATTCCGGCGAGGCCCAGCCCGACCGCAACCCCAAGGGCCGCCCGCCCAAGCTCGAGACCCGCCGTCCGAGCGACTGCTGCGGACGTGGAGGCCACTCTCAGAGGGTAGTTGCGTTTTCGGCCGGCGAGGCTTTCAGAGCTGGCACGTCGGGCAGTACCACGTGCCGCGGCCGCCGGCGCGCGTCTTCTCGATCGGCGTCCCGCAGCGCGTGCAGGGCTCGCCGGCGCGTCCGTAGGCGCGGAACTCGCGCTGCATCGAGCCTGCCCGGCCGTCGGCGCCGCGGTAGTCCCGCAGCGTCGCGCCCTGGCGCGCGATTCCGTGCCTCAGCGATTTCCGCACTCCCCGCAGGAGGTCTTGCACCTCGTCGAGCGCCAGGCTCGTCGCGGGACGCAGCGGATGGATCTGGGCCCACCAGAGCGCCTCGTCGGCGTAGATGTTCCCGACGCCGGCGAACACGCGCTGGTCGAGGAGCACGGCCTTGATCGGCGCCCGGCGCCGCTCGAGGACCGCTCGAAACGCCCTCGCCGACAGCCGCCGGTCGAGCACCTCCGCACCGACGCGTGAGGCGAGGTACGGCTCAAGCTCGCCCGGCTCCAGGAGGAGCCAGGTGCCGAAGCGGCGCACGTCGCGATAGGCGACGTCCGATCCGTTGTCTAATCTGATAACAGCTCTGCGGTACGGATCGGGCGGGCCACCGTCCCGCACGAGCAGCAGGCTCCCCGTCATCCGGAGGTGAATCAGGAGAACCCGACCGCTCTCGAACCGAACAACCAAATACTTGCCGCGCCGCTCGACCGCTGCGACGACCTCGCCGGTCAGCTCGGCGGCGGTCTCCACGGGGTCGTGAGGCCGGGTGAGGCGTGCGTCTCCGATCTCGACGTGCGCGAACGTCCGGCCGACGAGATGCGGCTCCAGGCCGACGCGGATCGTCTCGACTTCGGGTAGCTCGGGCACGCCCGGAGCGTAGCCAGGTCCTCCTAGGCCAGGGTCTCGAGCACGATCGGTTGGGGAGGCTGGGGCTCCTCCACGATCGCGATCAGCGTCTGGATCTGCTCGAGCGCCCGGCCGGTGCCGTCCTCGTCCCGTCCGTAGACGACGGCGAGGGTCTGACCTGTCTCGATCGGATCGCCGCGCTTGGCGAAGCAGCGGATCCCGACCGCGTGGTCGATCGCGTCATCCGTCGTGCGGCGCCCGGCCCCGAGCTCGAGCGCCACTCGACCGAGCCCGAGTGCGGAGACCTCTCCGACGAAGCCTTCGCGGTCCGCGGTCAGCTCGCGGGTGACCGGTGCGGTCGGCAGGCCGGCCGAGAGGTCGCCGCCTTGGGCTGCGATCCAGCGTTCGAACATCTCGGCTGCCGATCCGTCGTCGACGGCCTTTTCGGCCCGCTTGACTCCCTCCCCGGCGTCGATGCCGAGGTCGGAGAGGGCGAGCAGCTGGCCCGTAGCCTGGATCGCGAGCGAGAAGAGGTCGGGCGGGGTCTCCGCGCCGCTGAGCATCGCGCGGACTTCTTCGATCTCGATCGCGTTGCCGATCGCCCAGCCGAGAGGTTGGTCCATGTCCGTGAGGAGGGCGACGACCTGCCGGCCGGCGCCGCGTCCGAGCTCCTGCATCGATTCGGCGAGCATCCGCGCGTCGGCCAGCGACTTCATGAAGGCGCCGTTTCCAACCTTCACGTCGAGCACGATCCCCTCGGCGCCCGCGGCGATCTTCTTCGACATGATGCTCGCGGCGATCAAGGGGATGCTGTCGACCGTCGCCGTGACGTCGCGGAGCGCGTAGAGGCGCTTGTCGGCGGGCACGAGATCCGGGGACTGGCCGATGATCGCGAGCCCGATCTCACGAACCTGCGCGATGAACTCCTCGTTCGAGAGCTCGACGCGGAACCCGGAAATCGACTCCAGCTTGTCGAGGGTGCCGCCCGTGTGGCCCAGCCCGCGCCCGCTCATCTTCCCGAACGGCACCCCGCAGGCGGCGACGAGCGGGCCGACGACGAGCGAGGTCTTGTCACCGACGCCGCCGGTCGAGTGCTTGTCGACGACCGTCCGGCCGAGCTCCGCGCGCAGGTCGAGCGTCGAGCCGCTGCGCACGAAGGCCTCCGTCAGGGCGAGCGTCTCCTCGGCCGAAAGACCGCGGAAGTACACGGCCATGCAGAACGCGGCCAGCTGGTAGTCCGGGATCTCGCCACTGGCATGGCCGCGGACGAGCTCGTCGATCTCCTCGGGGGTCAGGTGACCGCCGTCGCGCTTGCGCTCGATGAGCTCCGCGGGACGGATCACGGAAGCGGGGCGGTCGGGTGCCCGGTCACTGCTCGACGATGAACTGGCCCGGGATGCCCCGCCTCGGAGCCTTGCCGCCGAGCCAGGCGTTGACGGTCGCCCCGACGTCGGCGAACTCCCCTTCGTGAATGCGCCCCGCGGCGTTCTTGCCTTCGACGTAGGCGAGCAGCAGCGCGTGCTCGCGCGAGTGATCGGTCGACGGCGTCGTCGGGTCACAGCCGTGGTCGGAGGTGAGGATCAGCAGGTCGCCGGGCCGGAGCGCACCGAAGATGTCGGGCAGCCGCCGGTCGAAGTCCTGGAGGCAGCGGTGGAAGTTGACGGGATCGTTGCGGTGCCCCCAGAGCATGTCCGTCTCGACGAGGTTCGTGAACACGAGGCCCTCGTCCAGCTCGCGAAGGAGCTGCTCGGTCTGGTTGATCCCCTCCACGTTCGAACGCGTCGGATGCGACTCGTCGATGTCGTAGCCGGCGAAGATGTCCCGGATCTTGCCGACGCCGTGCACGGGCTGTCCGGCCTCGCGGACGAGCGTCAGATAGTTCGGTTGCTTCGGCTTCAGAGAGAAGTCATGGCGATCGGGGGTGCGCACGTAGCTTCCGGGCTCGCCGGTGAAGGGCCGTGCGATGACCCGGCCCACGGCATGCTTGCCCGTGAGGATCTCGCGCGCGATCTCGCACCCTCGGTAGAGCTCGTCGAGCGGGATCGTGTCGAGATGAGCCGCGACCTGGAAGACGGAGTCTGCCGAGGTGTAGACGATCCACTTGCCGGTTCGCTGGTGCTCCTCCCCGAGCTCTTCGATGATCTCCGTCCCCGACGCCGGCTTGTTGCCGAGCACGCCCCGTCCGGTTGCGTGCATGAACGGGTCGATGACCTCGAACGGAAAGCCGTGCGGATAGGTGGGCAGCGCCTGAGGAGTGACGATCCCCATCAGCTCCCAGTGGCCCGTCGTCGTGTCCTTGCCCCTCGAGCGCTCGACGAGCCGCCCCGCAACCGCGGGCGCTCCCGGCTGGGGCGGGCAGCCCTCCAGCGGCTCGACGTTGCCGAGCCCGAAGGCCTCGAGGTTGGGAAGGTCGAGCCCGCCCACGGCCCGGGCGACGTTGCCCAGGGTGTCGGATCCTTCGTCACCGAACTCGGCTGCGTCGGGCAACTCGCCCGCGCCGACCGCGTCCAGCACGATGACGCATGCGCGGGACATGAGGCTATTCTAGGTCGGTCATGGCAACCGTCCTCGGCCTGTTCGGCTTCATCGTCTTCTGCACCGCCGTCATTTCGCTCGCGGCCGGGGTCACGTGGCTCGTCGTCAAGATCTTCCCCTCCGGCAGCAAGAAGAAGAAGCCGGAGCCCGAGCCGCAGGCTCCGTAGGGCTCAAACGGGAGACAGCGGCAGGACGTCTGCGAGCGGCGCGTACTCGAGGCCGTGCGCGTCGGCTACTGCTTCGTAGGTGATCTTCCCGTCGAGCACGTTCACGCCCCGGGCGAGCTCCGGGTCGCGCGCGACCGCCTCGGCGAGCCCGTGGTCTGCGATTGCCTCGACGTACGGCAGCGTCGCGTTCGTCAAGGCCTTCGTCGCCGTGATCGGAACCGCTCCGGGCATGTTCGTTACGCAGTAGTGCGTGACGCCGTCGACGACGTAGACGGGATCGGAGTGCGTCGTCGGACGTGAGGTCTCGAAGCAGCCCCCCTGGTCGATCGCGACGTCGGCGATGACCGAGCCGTCTTTCATGCCGGCGATCATGTCTCGCGTGACGAGCTTCGGTGCGACTGCGCCGGGAATGAGCACGGCGCCGATGACGACGTCCGCGTCCGCGACCGACTCCTCGATCTGGAGGCTCGAGGACATGAGGAGCGTCACACGGGAGCCGAGCACCTCCTCCAGGTGGCGCATACGGTCGATCGAGCGTTCGAGGATCGAGACGCTCGCACCAAGCCCGAGCGCGATCACGGCCGAGTTGTAGCCGACCATCCCGCCTCCGATGACGACGACCTTGCCTGGGGCGACTCCCGGCACGCCGCCGAGCAGAAGGCCCCGGCCGCCCAGGGGCCGCTCGAGGAAGTAGGCGCCGGCCTGTGACGCGAGGCGACCGGCGATCTCGCTCATCGGGGCAAGCAGCGGGAGGGCGTGATTGGCGGTCTCGACGGTTTCGTACGCGACCGCGGTGATCCCGCTCTCGATCAGCGCGCGGGTGAGGCCCTCGTCGGCGGCGATATGGAGGTAGGTGAAGAGGACGAGGCCCTCGCGGAGCCGGTCGTACTCCGCCGGCACGGGCTCCTTCACCTTGAGCAGGAACTCCACGTCGCCCCAGACATCCTCGACCGAGACGATCTGCACGCCCTCGGCCTCGTACGCCGCGTCCGGGAATGCGCTGCCCTCCCCCGCGCCCCGCTCCACGAGCACGTCGTGCCCGCGCAGGATCAGCTCGCGAGCACCGGCAGGCGTCAGCGCGACGCGGTACTCGTCGGACTTGATCTCCTTTGCGACGCCGATCCTCATCTCGAGCGGGGCAACCTTACCTTTCCCACTGTTGACACATTCTCGCTGCACACGGGCGCGATTTTCGCCGCTAGGCTCAAATCGGAGGGAGGCAAGCGGCCGGCCCCCGGAGAGATGTCCCGATGGGTCATGTCTGTGCGGTCATGTCTCCGCAAGCCGCTCGATGAGCTTGCGCTCCTCGGAGCCGAGCCACGATCAGACCGCCAGACGCCGGGCGAGCTTGCCGGCGGCGAACGCCGAGGCGAAGAACCAGGGGTCCTCGTCAGGCCCGCGGCCCATGTGCTCGAGTGGCAGCCCGGCGCACGCCTCGCGCCAGCCGTCGACATCCACCTCTTCGCGCGCGGTGAGCCAGTCCGGAGCCTCGAGACCGGCCGGCCACGCCACCGTCACTTTGCCGATCGCGAGCTCGAGCACCGCTCGCGTGTGGTGCGAGACGCCCTGGTGACGCTCTCGTCCATCGCGCTCGGACACGCGCACGGCGAGCACCGGCGAGCCGCCGAGCGCGCTCGCCGCGTTCGCAGCCTCCGCGGCGGCAACTCCGCCGTGACCGAGCGCCGAGGCCGTGCCGACGATCCCCGGCCCGACCGCGCAGACCACAGCCGCAAACCCCTCGGCTCTGGCCCAGGCAAGGGCCGAGGCGACGCCAACCGCCTGCGCATCGCCGTCGAAACAGGCACCGGCTGCGATCCCCAGCTCGACCAGGCCGCGCTTCTTCAGGGCACGCAGCGAGTCGGACAGCGAGACGGGCAGCGCTCCTCCGCTCACCTGGACATACGCGACACGAAGGCCTTCGCCGATCCCCGCGCAGGCCGGCGCGAGCTGGGAGTGCAGCGAGCAGCAGACGACGGGCATGCCCTCGAGGCTCTCGGCGAGGGCTCCGTCCTCCTCCACGTGGCGAACCGCGGCCTGGAGCGGCGTGTAGGGCAGGGTCATCACATGCGCGCCCGGGTCGGCCGCCAGCTCGAGGCCTCTCGTGAGGTTCACGTAGAGCACGTCGAACCCGCCGCTGCCGAGCTCGAGCTCCCGGGCCTGGACGTTGACGATCACCTCGTCGCCGGACTCGACCGGGCCGGTCACGCGTGGGTATGCGACGCAGGGCTCGCCGTCGACCTCGATCCTCGCAAGCTCCTCGAGGCGCTCGACCACTGCCGTGACGATCCCCCGCCGGAGGCTAGGGGGCATCCGTCTCGCGCGCGACGTCCACAAGAGCGAGCGTCACGTCGACCATGCGCTCGAGGTCGGAGATGGCGATGTGCTCGTCGGGCGTATGGATCTCGGCCATCCCGTTCGCGAGGTTGACGCACTGGAGGCCGCGGTCGTTGAAGACGTTCGCGTCGGCCGCGCCGCCGCTGAGCGTGAACGCGGGCTCGAAGCCCGTTCGCTCGAGAGCTACGCGCGCCAGGCGAACGACAAAGTCGTCGCGCTTGAAGCGATAGCCGCTGTAGCTCTTGTGCACCTCGGTCTCGACCTGGCAATCCTCGAGCCCCGCGGCGAACGTGATCGCCTCCAGCATCTCGCGCACGAGGTCGGCGAGCTTCTGCTGATCATGCGAGCGCGCCTCGGCGAGAAAGGTGCACCACTCGGGAATGATGTTTCCGGCCGTGCCGCCGTTGATGATCCCGACGTTCGCGGTCGAGTCCTCGTCGATGCGACCGAGCTTGAAGTCCGCGATCGCTTTCGACGCGGCGGCGATCGCCGAGCGGCCCTCTTCCGGATACATGCCGGAGTGAGCGGCGCGCCCGTGGAAGCGCACCTCCATCGAGTGGGCATACGGCGCGCCGAGGACGACCTCGCCGATCGGAGCTGCCTGGTCGTAGACGTAGCCGACCCGCGCGTGCAGCCGCTCCTGGTCGAACGCGGCCGCACCGTGCAGGCCCGTCTCTTCCTTCGGCGTGAAGAGGAGCTCGATCCCTGCGTGCGGACGGTTCTCGGCCAGCAATCGGCGAACCGCCTCGAGCATGACCGCGACGGCCGCCTTGTCGTCGGCGCCGAGAATCGTCCCCGCCGCGTTGCGGATGACGCCGTCCGTGAGCACCGGCTCGATCGGGCCCTCGGGCGGCACCGTGTCCAGGTGCGCGCAGAAGAAGAGCGGCGTCCCGGTCTCGTCCGTCGGGCCGATCCGGGTGTAGAGATTGCCGGCGTTCGAGCCGATCTTGGCGCCCGCGTCGTCCTCGGCGACGTCGAGACCGAGGTCACGCACGTACGCCGCCACCCGATCGGCAACGACGCGCTCGTCACCGGGTGGGCTGGGGAGAGCGGCGAGCTCCGTGAAGAGCGAGACGACCTCGTCGTTCGGCACGAGGCCGATCCTAGAAGGAGCTACACCCTGGTGACGACCGGCGCTGCCTGACCGGCCCGCTCGGCTGCGCGTGTGAGCGCCGCCCCGACGAACTCGCGGAAGAGCGGCGCGGGCCGGGTCGGCCGGGACTTGAACTCCGGGTGGAACTGACTGGCGACGAACCACGGGTGATCGGGCAGCTCGATGATCTCGACCAGGCGCCCTTCCTGGAACGTGCCCGACACGACGAGGCCCGCCTCGACGAGGCGCTCACGGAAGTGGTTGTTCACCTCGTAGCGGTGCCGATGGCGCTCGTGCACGATCGCCTCGCCGTAGCTCTCGCGGACCCGCGTCCCCTCGGCGAGCTCGACGGCCTGCGCGCCGAGGCGCATCGTCCCGCCGAGATCCTCGATCTCCTTCTGCTCCGGGAGCAGGTCGATCACCGGATACGGCGTCTCGGGGTCCATCTCGGTCGAGTTGGCGCCCGCGAAGCCCACGACGTGCCGCGCGAACTCCGAGACCGCCACGTGCATGCCGAGGCAGATCCCGAGATACGGGATGCCCTGCTCGCGGGCGACGCGACAGGCGAGGATCTTGCCCTCCCAGCCCCGCGACCCGAAGCCACCGGGAATGAGCACGCCGTCGACCTCCTCCAGCTCCGCGCGTGCCTCCTCGACTGACATCCCCTCGGCGTCCACCCAGCGCACGCCGACGTGCGTGCCGTGGTGGATGCCCGCGTGCTTCAGCGCCTCGTGGACCGAGAGGTATGCGTCGTGGAGCTTCACGTACTTCCCGACGAGAGCGATCTGCACTTCGCCCTGAAGCTCCCCGATGCGCTGAGTCAACTCGGCCCACTCGGCGAGCTCGGCCGTCCCCGGGGGAAGCTCGAGCTTCTGCACGACGAGCTCGTCGAGCCCCTCGGCCTGGAGCTCCTCCGGAACGAGGTAGACGTCGGGCACGTCGCGGTTGACGACGACTGCGCCGGGCTCAATGTCCGCGAAGAGCGCGATCTTGTCGCGCAGGTCGTGCGCGAGCTCGTCCTTCGTCCGGCAAACGACGATGTCCGGGTGGATACCGATGCGTCGCAGCTCGTTCACCGAGTGCTGCGTCGGCTTCGTCTTCAGCTCGCCGGCCGAGTCGACGAACGGGACGTACGTGACGTGCAGGTAGAGCACGTTCCCCGGTCCCGCCTCGCGCCGGAACTGTCGGATCGCCTCGAGGAACGGGAGCGACTCGATATCGCCGACCGTTCCGCCGATCTCGGTGATGACGACGTCGGTGTCGGTCGCCTCTGCGACCCGGCGGATCCGCTCCTTGATCTCGTTCGTGATGTGCGGGATCACCTGCACGGTCGAGCCGAGGTATTCGCCCTTCCGCTCCTTGCGCAGCACCGCGTACCAGACCGAGCCCGACGTGTGGTTCGCGTTCCGCGAAAGGTTCTCGTCGACGAAGCGCTCGTAGTGCCCGATGTCGAGATCGGTCTCGGCGCCGTCCTCGGTGACGAACACCTCCCCGTGCTGGAACGGACTCATCGTCCCCGGGTCGACGTTGATGTACGGGTCGAACTTCTGAACCTGGACCTTGAGCCCGCGCGCCTTGAGCAGTCGCCCGAGCGAGGCGGCCGTGATTCCCTTGCCGAGGGACGAGACGACCCCGCCGGTGACGAACACGTATTTCGTCGCGGTCAGGATCGCTCCCGTCCGAGGCGGTCGAGCGCGCTCAGACCCGGCGTCCGCTCGATCAACTCACCGAGGGAGCGCCGTTCACCGAGGAGCGTCAGCCCGGCTAGCGCACCAATCGCCAGCCAGCGCCTGGATCCCGTGAGACGGCTCACGGAACTCAAGCCTAGCATCGCGCCGAGCGCGTTCGATCCTGAGTCCCCGAGCATCGCCATCTCCCGGAGATCGTATGGAGCGAGGATGACGGCGGGCGCGAGCGGCGCGCCAAGCGGGATCGCGGCCAGCGCGTAGGCCTTCAGCGCGCGGCCCGGCTTCGTGTCCAGCTGGTTGAGCGCGTTCGCGGCCAGGCCGACGAGGAGCGCGCCGGAGACCTTGCGCGTCGCTAGGAGCCCGACGAGGGGGATGCCGACCAGCTTCAGGACGCCGGTTGTCCGGCCCGACCGGAGATGGTCCCGAAAGCCCCGTTCGGGCCCCGACCAGAGGTCGTCGACCAGGCCGATTGCGGCGACCGCCGCCACTGCGGGGTTGCGGCGGACGCCGACCGTCCAGCCGACGAGAGGCAGGCGGAGGCCGCGGTGGTTGACGCCGAGTGGCCCAAAGGCGAGCACGAGATGCACGAACTGCCTGCCGCGATGCAAGAACCCGCGAAGATCGCGCCCGGTGGCGCGATGGCGAAGGTCGATCTCGACCTCTTCGACGGTCAGGCCACCGCGTACCGCGTCCACGGTCATTCTGGCTTCGGAGCCGGCGAATCCGAACGCGAGCGGGAACACCCGCCGGCGTGCGGCAGGCGAAAGCCCACGCTGACCGGAGATCGGCTCGCGGGTCTCGAGGCCGCACGCCATGTGAATCAGCGCCCGCGCCGTTCGCTTGACAATCCCGAACCCGCCGCCCTGCCTCTCAGAAAACACGGCGATTGCGAGATCGGCGCCACTCTCGAGCAACGGCCATAGGTCGCCGGCAAGGTCGGCGTCGCAAAGCAGCAGGCGCCCTGGAGAGGCAGCCTGCTCGGCCATGCTGAGGGCCTGCCCCTTGCCGCGACGCGGGAGCCGTAGGACGCGGGCGCCGGCCCGCTGGGCCTCCGCGCCGGTTGCGTCGCGAGACCCGTCGTCGGCGACGATCACCTCGGCCGCCGGAAACGTCTCCCTCAGCGCCGCGACCGTCGCCGCGATCGTCCGCTCCTCGTCACGGGCGGCGACGAGGATCGCCGCCGGCTCAGCCACCCGCCTGGACCGGTAGCGGCTCGATGGGCGGGATGATCCCGTCTCCCGCCGATGCATCCACGCCGTAGCTCCCGATCGGGCTCCCGGAGAGCAGCAGCGCGAGGGCGAGCCGCCCCGCAGGGGCATCGACGTCGTCGACAGTCGAGAGGCCGTCGGCGCTCCAGGCCCCAACCGCGGAGCGGTCTTCGCCGGACGTCTCGACACCGATCGTCGGAACGGGCGCGTCCGCAAGGCCCGAGTAGAGCCCCGACAGAAAGAGGCTCGTCTCGCCTTTCTGCGGATCGGCGGTTCGCGCGATGACGACCCCGTCCGCGGTACGCCGAAAGCTCCCGGCTTTCTCCTCGACGAGCACCGGCGTCAGAGCATCCCAGCCGGGCGTGTCGCCGCCGTCGATGAGCTCGCGGGCGAGCTCTCGCCCGAGCTGGTCGAGCCCGGCGGCGCGGTACTGCCTGAGCTCGCCGTTGAGCTTGCCGTCGACGGTCCCGACGTTGATGGGCACCTTGACGGCGCGCATCCGGACCGGCGTGCTCGCGCCCGCATCCCCGATCGCACGCTCGATGTCCTGCCTGATGCCCGCCTTGGCGTCGCCGACGAACAGGATCGCGATCCGCTTTCCCTGCAGGCGATTGGCGATGAGAGCGGGGTACGCGTTCTTGACGAACGCGCGGATCGCCTTCTGCTCACGGGTGAAGTTCGCGCGGCCCTCGCCGGCCGCCTCGAGCTGGGCATTGAGGCTGTTGACGTCGCTCTTCAGCGCCTGCTTCTCCGCGTCGTCGACCTTCCCGCTCATGGCGACGCCGACCAGTATCCCGATCAGGAGCGCGACGAAGACCGCCGCGAGCGAGGCCACGTGATAGCGAAGATCGAACATCTACAGAGTCGCGGCAGTCTGGCAAAGGGCGTGCAGGCGGGCGAGCGCCTGCCGCGGAACCGGCCGCAGACCTTCGGCGACGATCCGCCACGGGGTGGCCTCGATGGTCAGGGTGGCGCGCGTCAGACCCTCGGGCGCAGGCTCGAGCCGGATCTCTGCGTCGAAGCGCTGTTCGAGGTCGTGCCAACCGAACCGCAGCGGGGGCTCGACCTTCCGCAAGACGATCAGGCCTGCTCCGCCAGGGCGTCGAAGGAATCCCGGCGAGCCGCCTCGAGTGACCTGCCAGCGGGCGCCCTCGGCGAAGCCGCGCCGGTCCGGCCGGATCGTCGTGTACTCGGGCCACCAGTCGGAGAGGTGACGCGGCTCCGAGAGGAGATCCCACACATCGCCACGGGCTGCAATCAGCTCTCTCTGGGCCTCGATCCGCATCGCCCCTGATTGTCACGATTTCGGCACGCCCCGGTCACCCACGCGTGCGCATTTCCCCGTTATCGTCAAATCGGGGAGGAGGCCATGGGCACCTGGCGTCGGCTCGACGAAGGCGAACCGGCCGACGAGGCGCCGGCCCGACAAGCCCGGCCCGCCGACGGCTGGATAGGCCCGGCCCGGGCTCAGCCCAGGCCGACGACCTCGAGGAGCCGCGAGCCGAGGAGGTCGATCAGCTCCCGGAGGTCGGGCGAGACGAGCACGGCCGCGACGATCGACCCCAACCCCGCAGCCGTGAAGGCAAGCAGCGGCCACACACCGACCTGGCGGCTCACGAGCCGCGAGACGCCGCGCGCGTCGATCAGCACCTCACCGACCCGCAGTCTCGTGAGGAACGTCGAGGACATGCCGGCTCGATTCCGCTCGAGGAACTCGATCATGTTGAAGTGCGTCCCGACTGCGACAATCAACTCGGACCCTTTCTCGTAGGCGAGCAGGAGCGCCAGGTCCTCGCTGATCCCGGTCGCCGGCACGATCTCGTAGCTCAGGCCGAGACGCTCTGCCCGCGCAGCGCCGGGCGCCTCTCCGCCGTGGTAGGCATGGATGAGCAGCTCGGCGCCCGAGCGCAGCGCCCGGTCGGACACCGAGTCCATGTCGCCTACGATCACGTGCGGCTTGTAGCCGGCTTCGAGCAGCGCGTCCGCCCCGCCGTCGACCGCGACGAGCACCGGTTTGAAGTCGCGGATGTACGGGCGAACGATCCGGAGATCGCGTTTGTGCCCCGGGCCACGGGCGACGACGAGCGCGTGGCGGTCGCGGAACCGCGTCCGCAGGGCGGGGAAGGCGATCCCTTCGGTGAGGAAGCGCCCCTCCTCGCGCAGGTAGCGCATGGTGTTGTCGGCAAACGCCTCCAGGGCCTCGGTCACCACTTGCTGCTGCTCCGCTAACGCCGCGGCCAGCTCGTCTGCCTCGAGCGCACGGCCCGATGCGACGCACGTGCCGTTGCGAAAGACGCTCGCGCCGCGGACGGTCAAGAGCTCGCCCTCCGAAACCTCGTCGAAGAGCTCCGCCTCGGGCGCGTCGATCAAGCGCACGCCGCCGCGGACGAGGAGCAATGGCCCGGGGTTGGGGAACCTCCCCGTCTGCGAGGGCGCCACGTTCACGACCACGCGGACCCCCGATTCGAGGAGCTCCTCCGCCGAGACGCGGTCAAGGTCGGTGTGGTCGATGATCGCGACGTCGTCGGGCTCCAACCGGCGGACGAGGTTCTTCGTGCGCCGGTCGAGCCGCGCGGGGCCTGTGTGCTCGACGAATGCCCGGAGCGTGCTCATCGCACCGTCTGCAGGAACTCCTGGCCGCCGAGCATCCGCCGGAGCTCCTCCTGCCGACGGTCCTCCCCGAGCTGCTCGATGCGGGTGTGCGTGGGATCGCCGGGAATCTTCTGGACGTTGAAGTGCCGCTCCGCGACGCTCGCGATCTGCGGCAAGTGGGTAATCGTGATCACCTGGGCGCGTTCGCCGAGACGGCGCAACGTCTCGCCGACCGCATGCGCGGTCTGACCTCCGATCCCGGCGTCGATCTCGTCGAAGACGATCGTCTCCCCGCCGCCAACGGCCGCGATCGCAAGCGCGATCCGCGAGAGCTCGCCGCCCGAAGCCGTCTGAGCGACGGGCGCGAACGGCAAGCCCGCGTTGGGACGGATGAGAAACGCCACCTCGTCGGCGCCCGCTGGCCCGGGCTCTCGCTCGCTCAAGTCGACCCGAAACTCGCCTTCCCCGAGGCCGATGCCGCGGAGCTCGGACGCAACCGCCTCTGCAAACGGCCCCGCAGCTGCCCGCCGGTTCGTCGCGAGGCGCTTCGTCAGCGTCTCTGTTCGTTTCTGCGCGTTGACCAGGGCGGCGGAAGCGCCCGCCAGCGGATCGGCGCCGTCCTCGAGAGCGGCCAGCTCGGCGCGCGCGTCCTCGGCCCGACGCAGGAGCTCCCCGTATGACTCGCACCGGAAGCGACGCTTCGCCTCGGAAATCCGGTCGAGCTCGGCCTCGACGTGCTCGAGCCGGTCGGGCTCGGCCTCGAGCGAGTCGAGGAACCGCCGTAATTCAGACGCCGTCTCGCCCAGGCGCAGCTCGGCGTCGCGGAGCTCCCCGGCCGCCTGCTCGAGCTCCGGCGCGATCCCGGCCACCGCGGCGAGAGCTCGCTCGGCGCGTCCAGCCAGGCCTGCGGCACCCTCGCCCTCCTCGGGGGCGAGGGCCTGCACCGCCTCATTGGCCGCCAGCGCGAGCTCGTTCACATGCCGCAGCCGCTCACGCTCTCCGTGCAGTGCATCCTCGGCGCCGAGCGCGAGGCCCTCCGTGTCTTCGACGAGCGCACGCAGCTCGGCCAACCGGGCCTCTTCGGCGGCAGCTCCCTGGCCGAGCTCCTCCTGACGCCGGCGAGCGGCCGCGAGCTCCCGCCAGGCCACCCGGAGCTCCACCCCGAGTCGAAGCTGCTCCTCGCCCGCGAACGAGTCGAGCACCCCCAGCTGGTACGACGGCTTGGCCAGACGCCGCTGCTCGAACTGGCCGGACATCGCGATCAACCGCTCACCGGCCGCCGCGAGATCCTCGCGGGCCGCGCTTCGGCCCCACGCGTACGCGCGGGTGCGCCCGTCGGCGAACACGCGCCGCGCGAGCACGAGCCCTTCCTCACCCTCGGGCCGTAGCTCGGCGAGCGCCTCCAGGCCCTCTTCGTCGAGCAATCCGGAAGGAAGGTCGAACTCGGCCTCGACGTACGCCTCCTCGGCGCCCGGACCGACGAAACCGGCATCGCCCTTGGCCCCGAGCAAGAGGCCGATCGCCTGGGCGAGGATCGTCTTGCCCGCCCCGGTCTCGCCGGTGATCGCGTTCAGCCCGGGCCCGAAGACGATCGCGGCCTCGCGAATGAGCACGAGATTCTCGATCCGAAGCCTACGGAGCAAAGGTCTCCCGGTAACGGCGGAAGAAGGTCGCCTCGGGCACGTGCGCCAGAAGGCTGGATCGTTCACCAAGCCGGACGACGACACTCTCGCCGGGCGCGAGCTCACCTACTGGTTGTCCGTCGACGAGCACCGCAGCAGCAACGTCCGGCGTTCGGTTCTCGATCTCGACGTCCCGGCTGCGGGGCACGACGAGCGCTCGTGCGTGCAGCGAATGCGGCGCGATGAAGGTGACCACCTGCGCATCGAGCCCCCAGACGAGGACCGGGCCGCCGTTCGAGAGGTTGTAGCCGGTCGATCCGGACGGGGTCGAGCAGAGGACGCCGTCGCACGGCACGATGCCGAGATCCTCGCCGCCGACGGCCCAGCCGAGCTCGATCATGCGCCCGATGATCGAGCTCGCGATCACGAGGTCGTTGACGGCCACATGGCGGTTCGGGCCCGCCTCGACGTCGAGGGTCGGCAGCTCGGCGACCACGTAGTCGCCTCCGAAGACCCGCCTCAGGCCGCCTTCGAGCGCGTCCGCCTTGATCGAGGTCAGGAAGCCGACCTCGCCGAAGTTCACGCCGACGACCGGCGTCCCCGTGCCGAGCGTCCGCCGCAGGGCGCGAAGCATCGTCCCGTCGCCGCCGAGCACGACCACCAGGTCGACCTTCTGGAGGTCGGGCCTCGTCGCGCTCCGCTCGTGCTTCTCCGCCTCGTCCTCCGGATAGAAGAGCTCAACCCCGGCTTCACGGGCGACGCGTTCGAGGAGATCGAGACCCTCGCCGATCGCCTCGGGCCTGCCGTGCGTGACAACGGCGGCCGTGCGCACGGGCTCAGCGGATGGCGTTTTCGATCCAGTCATCGAGCCGATCGGGGAGCGACGGGTCCTCGCGGTGGACGAGGTGCAGGAAGAACTCCCGGTTTCCTTTCGGGCCGGGCAGGCCCGAGTCTACGACGCCGGCTGTCTCAGCCGGCCAGGCGAGAGCGGCCTCGGCGATCTCGCGCACGACGCGCCGGTGGACCTCGGGGTCTCGGACGACCCCTCCTTTCCCGACCTCCTCGCGCCCGGCTTCGAACTGCGGCTTGACGAGCACGAGCGCCTCCCAGCCCGGACGGGCGAGCGCAAGCGCCGGGGGCAGCGCGGTGCGCACGCTGATGAAGGAGACGTCACAGGTGACGAGGTCGGGCGCGAACGGCAAGGACTCGAGCTCACGCGAGTTCGTCCGCTCGAGGACGGTGACGCGCGAGTCACCGCGGAGCCGTTCGTGGAGCTGGCCGCGCCCGACATCGAGCGCGATCACGCGCGCCGCGCCGCGCTGGAGGAGGACGTCGGTGAACCCGCCGGTGGACGCGCCGACATCCAGCGCATCGCGCCCCGCGACTTCGACGCCGAGCTCGTCCAGCGCGTGCGCGAGCTTCTCGCCGCCGCGCGAGACGTAGCGCGGAGGGCGCTCGACGACGAGCTCGGCAGCGTCGTCCACTTGCTGCCCGGCCTTCGCGTACCCGGGCACGAGCCCGGCCATGACGAGCGCCTGGGCCTGCGCCCGGCTCTCGGCGAGGCCGCGCTCGACGAGCAGCACATCCAGGCGCTTGCGCACGAGCGCCAAGGCTAGCGGGCGGCGACTCGACTTTTTAGGCCCAAAACGAGCTCGTCCAGGAGGGACGTGTCGGCCGGGATCTCCGCCAGTTGGGCTCGCGCGCGCTGCTCGATCTCCGCCGCGAGCTCGTGGGTGCGCTCGAGACCGAGCTCCGCCGCGAGCCCGTCCTCGTCGAGCAGGTCGTCCACGAGCTGGAACAGGAGCCCGAACTCCCCGGCAAAGCCTCGCCACGGCACCTGTTGCTCCTCGGGCACCTCGCTCACGGCCAGCGCACAGCCCACGGCCGCCTCGAACAGCCGGCCCGTCTTCAGGGCGTTCCGCCGCGCAAGGTCGCCGCTCCCCCGGATGTCGTCGTACTGGCCGCCGATCATCCCGAGCGTCGCCCACGCCAGCTCGCGCGCCACCGCCGGCGTGGAGTAGGAGAGAGCGAGCTCCATCGCCTGCGCGAGCAGGGCGTCGCCGTTCAGGATCGCCGTCGCCTCGCCGAAGTGCACGTGGGAAGTCGCGCGGCCGCGGCGAATCGCGTCGTCGTCGAGCGCGGGCAGGTCGTCGTGGACCATGCCGAACGTGTGCACGAGCTCGACGGCGGCCGCAGCGGGCAGAAGCTGCTCGGCCTGCGACCCGGTCGCCTCGCCGCACGCGAGGCAGAGCAGCGGCCGGATCCGCTTGCCGCCTCCGTCGAGGCTGTAGCGCATCGCCTCGGTCAGCTCGCCGAGCTCACTCGCAAACGGGAGCGCCGCGAGATAGTCCTCGAAGAGGGCTCGGTACTCCTCCAGGCTCGGCACTACCGGCCGGCCTCGCGCCGCGCCTGCTCGAGCTCGGTCTCGACCTGCCTCGCGATCTCGGCGAGCTCGCCGAGGATGTCGATCGCTGCCTCGGGGTCCTGGGTGCCCTCGAGCCGCTCGCGGGTGCGCTCGAGGCGGTCGAGTAGCTCTTCGGCCCGAGTCAGAGCATCCTCTGCCCCACTCACGATGCGGCCCTTTCCCTCGCGACCCGCCCGAGGATCCCGTTCACGAGTCGGCCCGCTTCGTCCGAGGCATAGCGCTTCGCGAGCGAAACGGCCTCGTCGATCGCGACCTCGACCGGAACGTCTCCCTCCTCGAGCTCGTGGATCCCGATCCGCAGCACGTTGCGCTCGAGAGCGCCGAGCCGGTCCGCGGTCCACTCCTCGGAGGCTTCGGTGATCTTCGCGTCGAGCTCGGCCGCCTGGGGAACGACGGCCTCGGCCAGCTCGCGCGCGAAGGGGTCGATCTCGCCCTCGTACAGCGACGTCAGCGGCTGCCCGGTCACGTCCCACTGGTAGAGCAGAAACAGCGCCGTTCTGCGAGCGGCCCGCCGCCCGCTCATGCACTCAGCGCGGGCAAGCGATTGCCCGCCTCCTCGAGGAAGCCGGTCGAATAGCGCCCGCTCGCGAACTCCTCGGTGCGCAGGATGTCCATCGCGGCGGCTCTCGTCGTCGGTACGCCCACGACCTCGAGCTCCGCGAGCGCGCGCAGGCAGCGATCGATGGCTGCGGGCCGGTCCGTGTCCCACACGATCACCTTGGCGAGGAGCGAGTCGTAGTTGGGCGGGATGACAGAGCCGTCCTCGACATGCGTGTCGACGCGCACGCCCGGCCCGAGCGGCGGTCGGAAGCGCTCGATGCGCCCCGGCACGGGCAGGAAGTCCCGGGTCGGATCTTCCGCATTGATCCGCACCTCGATCGCGTGGCCGCGCCGCTCCGCCCGGCCCGTCGCCGGCAGGCTCTCGCCCGCGGCGATCCGCAGCTGCTCGCGGACGACGTCGATTCCGGTCACGAGCTCGCTGACCGGATGCTCGACCTGGAGCCGCGCGTTCAGCTCGATGAAGAAGAACGAGCCGTCCGGGCCGAGCAGGAACTCGAACGTCCCTGCGTTGCAATAGTCGATCGCCCTGGCCGCGCGCTCCGTCGCGTCCTCCATCTGCTCGCGCGTCTCGGCGGTGAGGGCCGGCGACGGAGACTCCTCGATCAGCTTCTGGTGCCGCCGCTGGATCGAGCACTCGCGCTCTCCGAGCGTGAGCACTCCGCCGGCATCGTCGGCCAGCACCTGAACCTCGACGTGCCGCGCCGGCACGATCGCCTTCTCGAGGTAGAGCTCCGGATCGCCGAAGGCAGCCTCAGCCTCCGACGCGGCCGTCTGGAACGCTCCTTCGAGCTCGTCCGGGCCCTGGACGAGGCGCATCCCCTTGCCTCCACCGCCCGCGACCGCCTTCAGGAGGACCGGATAGCCGGCCTCTTCCGCCGCCGCGTAAGCGTCGTCGACCGTCGTCGACCCGTCGGTCCCGGGCACGACGGGGATCCCTGCGGCGGCCAGCTCGTGCTTCGCCACCGCCTTGTCGCCCATCCGGGCCATCGTCTCGGCGCTCGGGCCGACGAAGGCGAGCTCGTTGTCGAGGCAGGCAGCGACGAAGGCCGGGTTCTCGGCCAGGAAGCCCCAGCCCGGGTGGACCGCGTCGCAGCGTGTCGTCGTCGCGGCCGCGATGATCGAGGGAATCCTCAGGTAGCTCTCGGCGGCGGACGGCGGGCCGACACAGACGGCCTGGTCGGCGAGCCGGGTGTGGAGCGCGCCCTCGTCGGCCGTCGAGTAGACGGCGACCGCCTCGACGCCCAGCTCGTGGAGCGCCCGGATGACGCGAACGGCGACCTCGCCGCGGTTTGCGATCAGGACTCGCGAGAACACGGTTCCATTAGAGCGCGTCGAGGGGTTGGGCGAGCACGGGCTCGAGGTCGAAGAGCGGTTGGCCGAACTCGACCGCTTGTCCGTTCTGGACGTGGATCGTGCGGATGATGCCCTCGATCTCGGCCTTCACCTCGTTCATCAGCTTCATCGCCTCGAGGATGCAGAGCGTCTGGCCGGGCGCGACGGCGTCTCCCTCCTCGACGAACGGCGGTGCGCCGGGCTGCGGCGCTCGATAGAACGTGCCGACCATCGGCGCCTCGATGCGCATCGCGCCGTCGGTGGCGGGTGCCGGCTCCAACTCGTCCGGTGCCGCCGGAGCCGCTGCCGGCGCCTGGCCCGGAACGGGCTCTTCGGTGCGCCGGACCGAAACGCGCGTCCCCTCTTCTTCGACCGAGATCTCGGCGACTCCGCTGTCCTGGACGATGCGGACGATCTCCCGGATCCGTTCCGCTCGCGACTGATCGACCTCCCCGCCGAGCAGCGTGTCGTCGCCGCTCGAGCGGTCGCGGATCGCCTGCAGGAGCGGCTCGACTTCGTCGCCGAAGAGCGCGATCAGGAGCAGCTCCTCCTCACTCGCGGCAAGCCCGGCCGCCTCGTCCCGGATCGAGTCGAGGTTGACCACCTGCTCGTCCGGAGGTGCTGCCTCGGAGACGAGTGAGACCGCACGCTGGACGGTCGGGTCGATCTTGCCCGGCGGTGTGCCGAAACGGCCGTCGAGCAGGGCGCGCAGCTCGTCGACGACCGTCTGGTAGCGCGTCGCCGAGAGAACGTGCACGATCGCCTGCGAGGCCAGGATCTGTCCGATCGGGGCCGCGACCGGCGGGTAGCCGGCCTCCCTGGCGATCACGGCGAGCTCGTCGAGGACGTCGTCGAGCCGGTCGGATGCGCCGTGGGCACGCAACCGGGTGTCGATCGCTGCGACGAGGCCGGCAGGCAGCTCGTGCTGCGCGGCCCGCACCGCGATGCGGGGTGCGAGAGGTGTCACGGGGTCCTCGCCGATGAACTCGTCTACGACCTCGGCCGCCTGCCAGAGGGTCGCGATGTTGACGCCGCTGTCGAGGTTGAGCCCCTTGAGCGCGCTCGCAAGCCCCTCGCCTGAGACGCGATGGAGCGTGAGCGCAATCGGGTAGACGGCACACGCGATTCGGTCGGCACCGGCGCGCGCCGCCTCGAGGGCGGCGGCGAACCCGCTCCCGGCGGCACCCTGGCAGTAGATGCCGACGGGCAGTCCACTCTCCTCGGCGAGCGCCGTGACGAGCTCGTGCGCCCTGGAAGCTTCCAGTGCCCCGGACGGGTCGTGGAGCAAAATGCGCGCGGCACCGAGCTCGGGGAGCTTCTTGGCCTGCTCGAGCATTTGCTTCGTCTCCCCGCCGTGCTCGGGGCTGTAGACGAGGCCGGCGTTGAACTCGCGGTTGGCCGCGGTGATCGCCTCGCCCGCCTCGCGCAGGTTCTCGACGTCGTTCAGCGGGTCGTGCAGGCGAAAGACGTCGATGCCGCTCTCCGCGGCACTCGCGACGAACCGCCGCGCGAAATCGCCTCCGACCGGCCGCGAGCCGACGAGGAAGCGGCCGCGGAGCGCCATGCCGAGCGGCGTCTTCGTCCGCGACTTGAGCGCCCGGATCCGCTCCCACGGGCTCTCGACCCCGCGGCGCACCGCGCTATCGAAGACACCTCCGCCGGAAACCTCGAGCGAGGCGAACCCGGCACCGTCGAGGAGCGCTGCGAGGTCGAGGAGGTCGGCCGTCGGGATGCGCCCGGCCAGGGGCTCCTGGCTGAGCAGGCGGATCGTCGTATCGACGAGCGCAGGCATGACGAGAGGGTAACTCTCTCTAGACGCGGGAGATGTAGCGCCCTTCGCGGGGGTCGACCTTGATCCGGTCGCCAGTGGCCACGAAGAGGGGCACCTGGATGACGGCGCCCGTCTCGAGCTTTGCCGGCTTGGTCACGTTCGAGACCGTGTCGCCCTTGACGCCGGGCTCGGTCTCTGAGACGGCAAGCTCGACGGAGGAGGGAAGCTGAAGCCCCGACGGGCGTCCGTCGACGGTCAGCACCTGCACCGCAGAGGAGGGAGGAATGAACTGGAGGTCCTCGCCGACCGTCGTGCGCGGCAACGAGAACTGCTCGTACGTGTCGTCCTCCATGAAGACGACATCGTCTCCGGAGTCGTACAGGTACTGCGCGTTCTTCACCTCGGTGTGCATCCGCTGGAATTTCTCACCCGCTCTGAAGGTCTTGTCGACGACCGCACCCGTGTCGATGTTCTTGACCTTGGTCCGCACGAACGCACCGCCCTTTCCGGGCTTCACGTGCTGGAAATCGACGATGCGCCAGACGCCGCCTTCGATCTCGATGTGCATGCCGTTCTTGAACTGGTTCGTGCCTACGGTCTCGGCCATGCCCGCAAATCTAGTCGACGGTGAGCAGGTTCTTGGTGAACGTGGTCAGAATCTCGGACTCGCCTTCCTGGACGACGACGAGGTCTTCGATCCTGATTCCACCGAGCCCGGAAAGGTAGATGCCCGGTTCGACGGTGACCACGTTGCCGACCGCGAGCGTATGCCGGGACTCCTGGGCGAGGCGCGGGTCCTCGTGCACGAGCAGGCCGACACCGTGCCCGAGCCCGTGGCCGAAGGCATCGCCGAAGCCGGCGGCCTCGATCCGGGAGCGCGCGGCCGAGTCGACGCCGGGGCCGGATGCTCCAGGAAGCACGGCGGCGAGGCCAGCCAGCTGCGCGTCGAGACAGACTTCGTACGCGCGCATCAGCTCGTCGGGTAAAGAGCCGGTGGCAAGCGTTCGAGTGCAGTCGGAGGCGTAGCCGTCGACCATGCAACCCCAGTCGACGATCACGGTCTCGCCTCGCTCGAGCCGCCGCTCCCCAGGAACGGTGTGGGGCTTGGCCGCATTGGGGCCGGAGGCGACGAGGACTGAGAACGACACGCCGTCGGCGCCTGCATCGTGGAGGAACTGCTCCATCCGCCAGGCGAGATCGGCTTCGGTTTGGCCGACGAAGTCCGCTTCGTCGACGAAGCGCTCGAACGCGATATCCGCGATCTGCGCCGCCCTGCGGATCGATTCCAGCTCGCCCTCGTCCTTGACCACGCGCAGCTCTTCGACGAGGCCGTAGCGGGCAACCGGGTCGACGCCGCCTGCGTGCAAGCGTGCGTAGCGCTCGTAGGTAAGCGAGGAGCCCTCGAACCCGATACGCCCGGAGAGCAGCTCCGAGAGCGTCTGGTAGAGGTCGCGCTTCGCCTCGACGAACTCGGCGCCCTCGACCGCGCGGGCGCCCTCGGCGTAACGGAAGTCGGTGAACACCTGCACGCACCCGGGCTCGACGAGCAGGGCCGCGTTCGAGCTCGCGAGTCCGGAGAGGTAGCGGATGTTCGCCGGGTCGGAGACGAGGAGCGGTTCCTCGAGTTTCTCGCGCAGGCGCTCGACGCGGTCGTTCACGAGCTGCTCTCCACGAGGAACGCCAGCGCCTCTCGATAGCCCTCAGGCCCGTGACCGAGGACGCGCTCGGCCGCGAGGTCGGCAACCACGGACGTCTTGCGCCACTCCTCGCGCTGCTCCGGGTTGGAGAGGTGGACCTCGACGAGTGGGCCCGGGAAGATCTCGAGTGCGTCACGGATCGCGTAGCTGTAGTGGGTCCACGCGCCCGGGTTGACGACCATGCCCTCGGCCCAGTCGAGCGCGTCGTGGCACCAGCCGACGTACTCGCCCTCGCTGTTTGTCTGCCGACACCGGACCGTGCAGCCGAGCTCTTCCGCCCAGCCTTCGATCCGCTGCTCGAGCTCGCGGAGGGAGAGTCCGCCGTAGAGCGCGGGGTCGCGGCGCTCGAGGACGTCGAGGTTGACGCCGTTCAGGATGTCGACTCGCATCGCGGCCAAGCCTAGTCGGCGATCAGCTCGTCCAGAGCACGGCGGACGTCGCCTTCGGGCACTGCCTCGAGGCGAGCGCCCTTGTCGTCGAGCAGCACGAGCCAAAGCTCGCCGGCCCTCGCCTTCTTGTCTCGACGTAATGCGTTCCAGGCACGCTCTCGATCAGCGCGGACGGGTTGCGGTGCGAGCACCTCGTCCACGATGTCCGTGGGCCGCCCGGAGAGCCGGAGCGCCGCCAGCAGGCCTAGCGCGACCGCGTCTCCGTGTCCGATGGCGTAGTCGGAGCCCGTCTCCAGCGCGTGGGCGAATGTGTGCCCAAGGTTCAGGCTCCAGCGCCACTCTCCCTCGTCGTACGGGTCGATCAGGCAAACGGAAGCCTTGAATGCGGCACACGCGCGCACTAGCTCGTCGTCCGGAAGCGTCCAAAGTTCGCGACCGGCCAGTAGACCTGTCTTTACCGCCTCTGCCATCCCGGCTCGACGCTCCCGCTCGGGAAGGGTCGAAAGCAGGTCCGTATCGACAAGCACGTGCTGCGGGTAATGGAAGGCGCCTGCAAGGTTCTTGCCCGCAGGGAGGTTGATCGCGGTCTTCCCACCGATTGCGGCGTCGATCTGGCCGACAAGTGTGGTCGGGACAGCAACCCAGTCGACTCCTCGGAGGTACGTCGCAGCGACGAAGCCGGCGACGTCAGTCGTCGAGCCGCCGCCGAACCCGACGATCCAGCCCTCGAGGTCGAGCTCGAGCTCCCCCCAGAGCCGATCAACTACGTCAAGCGCCTTCGCGCCTTCGCCGGACGGAACCGTGTGGACCGATGCATCTACCTGGGGCCGGTGGAGGCCGAGCACACGCTCGTCGGCAACGAGAGCGGTTCGGCGCCCTTCAAGGAGTTGGGCGAAGAACGGAAACCCGAGCAGGCCGCGCGCGACGACGATCCCCAGGGCTGCCAGGAGGACTTCCTCGGCGTCGTCAGCCTCGGCGCCGGCAACGGATTGGTATATCGCCTTGCGCTCGTCATAGAGCTTCCGGAAGCGTCGTTCGTCCCGCGCCAGTGGGCGGCCGCTGCCTGCCACACGTTGCCAAGCCTCATCGGGGTCGACCTGGATCCAGACCGTGAAAGCGCGCTGGAGTAAAAGAGATTGGACGCGCTCGGAGGCGGGTGCGCCGCCCCCCAACGCGATCACTGCCGGCTCTGAGCCAGCGAACGCCTCGGCGACGACCTCCTCTTCGAGCCGCCTGAACTCCGGCTCGCCACGATCGAACAACTCGTCGATCGAGCCGTAGCGGCGCTCGAGCTCCGCGTCAGTGTCGATGAACCGGCGCAACGTCATTCCGGCCACCTCTTCGCCGATTGTTGACTTCCCTGCCCCCATGAATCCGATGAGGGCGATGTGCTTGCCGAAAGCGCCTACCTCGGGGACCAATCGATCCGCTCCAGGTAGGCGAGGTGCGCTCCGACGAAGTCCGCGAGCGAGTCGCCGCCGAACTTCTCATGGGCGGCACGCGCGAGCTCGAAGGCGACCGAGGCCTCGGCAACGACCGACAGCGCCTCGACTGCCGCCACGTCGCTTCGCTCGACGAGCGCCTCCGCGGGCTCGCCCGTCTCGAGGTCGACCGAGCGCAAGGGCCGCATCAGGGTCGGCAGCGGCTTCATCGCGGCCCGGGCGACGATCTCCTCGCCGTTCGAGACGCCGCCCTCGATCCCGCCGGCGCGGTTCGTCTCCCGGTAGAGGCCCCGCTCGTCCCGGAAGATCTCGTCATGAGCCGCCGAGCCTCGCTCCGCGGCTAGTGCGAAGCCGTCGCCGATCTCGACTCCCTTTACCGCCTGGATCCCCATCAGCGCCGCAGCGAGCCGGGCGTCGAGCCGCCCGTCCTTTGTCGCGTATGAGCCGAGGCCGGGAGGAACACGGCGCGCCCGAACTTCGACGACCCCGCCGACGGTGTCCCGGTCCGCCTTCGCCTCGTCGACGTCTCCCATCTCCAGCACCGAGCCGGCGACCTCCACTCCGATCTCGCCGAGCAGCGCCTTCGCGACCGCGCCTGCCGCCACCGTCAGCGCTGTCTGACGGGCGCTCGCCCGTTCGAGAGCGTCCCGCGTGTCGGTGAGGCCGTATTTGAGTGACCCAGCCAGATCGGCATGCCCGGGCCGGGGGAGCGTCACCGGCGCCGTGCCCTTGCCTTTCGGCTCGCCCTCGGCCGGCCACGGGCTCATGCCCCACTCCCAGTTCGCGTGGTCGCGGTTCGCGACGAGCAGCGCAAGCGGGGTCCCGAGCGTCCGCCCGTGCCGAAGCCCGGCGAGCACCTCCACCCGGTCCTGCTCGAGTTGCTGGCGAGGGCTGCGCCCGTAGCCCTGCTGGCGCCGGGCGAGATCGGCGTCGATCGAATCCCGCTCGAGGACGAGGCCCGCGGGCAGGCCGGTGAGAATCGCGACGAGCGCTGGGCCGTGCGACTCCCCGGCGGTCGTGAGCTCGAGAGTCACGACGACAAGCCTACGGCGAGCCGCATCGCCTCGACGGGCGCCGGCACGCCGGTCCAGAGCTCGAACGAAGCCGCGCCCTGGGCCACGAGCACCTCGAGCCCCCCGACCACCCGCGCTCCGCGCTCGCGGGCGGTTCTCGCCGTCGCAGTCTCGGGGTACGGAAGGTCGATGAGGGTCTGCCCGGAGCCAAGCTCGGCGAGCACCTCGTCCCGTTCCGAGGTTGCATTGACGACGAGGTCCGCGTCGCCCACGTCCGGCGGCCACTCGCCACGCCGGGCGAACGTGCGCGCCTGCGGCAGAGCCGCCCGGAACGCCGCGGCGGCCCCACCGTCGCCGAGCACGACGGGGCGCTCGGCGCGCAGTCCGGCGAGCACCGCAGCGTCGGTCGAGAAGCCGTGGATCCGTCCGTCCTCGAAGCCAAGCGTGTTCACGGACGGAAGATCGGTCTCCACAAGCGCGGCAGCGGCGAGCTTGTACGGGGCGGTCACGTTCGCGCCGGCGAACCCAGCGGCGAGGAGGCCCCGGACCGCGGGCTCGAACGCTTCCAGCGACACATCGCAAGCCAGGTAGGCCCAGTCGAGACCGCTCGCGGCGAAAGCGGCGTTCTGCATGGTCGGCGAGAGCGACTCCGACACCGGGTGGCCGAGCAGCCCGACGAGCCGGGTTTTCCCCGAGATCATCGGTAGCCGTGGGCGAGCTTGTAGTTGTTGAACTCGGTCTCGCTGGCGGTGAAGAAGTGGTGGATCTTGTCCGGCTTACGCACGAAGAAGAGGTAGTTCACTTTGGCGGGATGGGCCGCCGCCTGCATCGAGGCAAGGCCCGGATTGGCAATCGGCGTCGGCGGCAGGCCCACATGGCCGTCACCCGTGTTGTAGGGATTCGAGCTGTGCAGCTGCGACTCCTTGAGCGACTCCGTCGGCGGCACGCCGAGGCCGTACCGGATCGTCGCGTCGATCCCTAGCGACATTCCGTCGTGCAGCCGGTTGTAGATGACCGCCGAGACGAGTGCCCGTTCCTCCGGAGCGGCGACTTCCTTCTCGATCATCGAGGCGATGATCAGGACGTCGTACGGCGTCAGGTTCTTCGACTTCGCGTACCTGAGGTTGACCTTCGACCAGTTCCGCTGGAACGCCGCGAACTGTTGCTCGACCAGGTGCCGCGACGTCGTCCGCGCCTCGAAGTCGTACGTCGCGGGGAAGAGGAAGCCTTCGAGCGGGCGCCGCTTCCCGTCGCGGGCGAACTTTCCGGGGGTCAGCGAGCTCGCCGTTGCCTTGAGATAGGCGCGCGCCGAGAGGCGAGCCGTGATCTTGCGCTTCTCCCTGGCAATCCGGTCGACGGCGCTGATCCGCTCGGCCATCTGCGCCCGCGTGAAGCCCTCGGGAAAGACGATCTTCAACGAAGGCGGGGCGACCGGAATCGCCGGCGCCGGTTTCTTCTTGTCCCCGCCGCCGACCGCGACGGTCACGAGCCAGACGGCGAGGCCGAGCCCGCCGAGGAGTAGGACGAGTGCGATCGCCCGCCTCAGGGCCAGTTGACCCCGTGAGGATCTCGGCCGCCGGCGGGGCGGCTCCGGCGGGCTCAGCGGGACGCGCTGCTCGACCACGTCAGGTAGCTCGACAGGAGATGCGCAGCTGCGCGCGCGTCGGTGGGATGGCTCCCTCCCCCACCCTGCTCGGCGAGATCGGTCGTGAAGCGCTCGTCGAAGCTCTCGATCGGCACGTCGATGGCATTGCGCAGAAGCGTGACGAACGCATCGGTCTCCGCCGCCTGCTCGCCGTGCTCACCGCGCATCGTCAGGGGCAGGCCGACGATCACGCGCTCGGGCTCGTGCTCACGGATCAGCTCGACGAGCCGGGCGAGCCCCGCCTCGGTCCCGGCGCGCTCGACCACACCGAGCGGGCGCGCAACCGTGCCGGTTGGATCGGAGACCGCCACGCCGGTGCGCGCAGAGCCATAGTCGAGCGCCAGGACCTTCAAGAGCGCAGCGCCGAGGCGATCTCGCTTCTGCCGATCTCGTACGCCTCGGCGAGCCCTGCGGGGTTCTTCCCACCGGCTTCGGCCAGCGTCGGCTTGCCGCCCCCGCCGCCGTCGATCTTCTTCGCCGCTTCCCTGACGATCGAAACGGCGTCGGCGCCCTTCTCGACCACGCGCTGATCGAGGTTGACGACGAGGTAGGCGCGGCCGTCGTCGACCGACCCGAGCAGCACAGCGTTCGCCTGCTTCGACTGCCGGATCTGGTCGGAGAGCTCGCGGAGCGCCGGGCCCTTGAGCGCCTTCACCTCGGCCGTCACGATCCCGTCGGACTCGTCTGTGAACACGACGTCCGCGTCAGTCACTGCGGTCGGCCCCTTCTTCGCCTGCTTGCGGGCTTGCGCAAGCTCGGCGCGAAGCTCCTCGGCCTCCTCGGCCTTGCCGTGGAGGTACGCGAAGGCATCCGAGGATGTGACAGCTTCGATCCTGCGCGCGCCCGAGCCCACGGACGCTTCGGAGAGGAGGACGAACGGCCCGATCTCGGCCGTCGAGCGGACGTGGGTACCGCCGCAGAGCTCCCGAGAGAAGCCCGGGATCTCGACGACGCGGACCTCGTCACCGTACTTCTCGCCGAAGAGCATCATCGCGCCGAGGGTGCGCGCCTCGTCGATCGGAGTCACGAACGTCCGCACGGGCAGGTTCTCGAAGACCTGCTCGTTGACGATCCGCGCGACGCGGTCGCGCTCTTCTGTGGTGAGCGCCTGCCCGTGTGTGAAGTCGAAGCGCAGCTTGTCGGGCCTGACGGCGGATCCCGCCTGGCGGACGTGATCTCCGAGCACGTCCCGGAGAGCTTGGTGGAGCAGGTGCGTCGCGGTGTGGTTGGCCATGGTCGGGAAGCGAACCTTCCAGGGGACGACGGCACGAACACGATCGCCCTCCGCGAAGCCTTCGCCGTGGAAGAGCAGCACCTGGTCGTCACCGACGCGGTAGGCCTCCTCGAGCTCAGCGCGTGCGCCCGTCTCGTCATGCTCGATGAAGCCGGCGTCGCTGATCTGGCCGCCACCCGCCGGGTAAAAGGGCGACTCCCGGAGCTTCGCGAGGAAATCGCCGCCCTCGAGCTGCTCGAGCGCGCCGATCTGCGTGAGCACCTCCGTCTTCTCGTAGCCGACGAACTCGGTCAGGAACCCGGCTTTCTCGACGAACTTTGCGGCTCGAGCCTCCTCTCGGCCCGCGCCGGCCCGAGAGCGAGCACGCTGTTCGCTCATCAGGCGCGTGAACGTCTCCTCGTCGATGGCTAGCCCACGCTCGAGCGCCAACTCGCGTGTCAGCTCGAGCGGAAAGCCGTACGTGTCATGGAGCAGAAAGGCGTCCTCGCCGGAAACCGTTCCCTTGTCCGCTACGTCCTCGAAGAGCTTCATCCCGCGCTCGAGGGTCTGCGAAAAGCGTTGCTCTTCGGCGCGTACGACCTCCTCGATCCGATCCCGATGTTCCACGAGCTCGGGGTACCAAGGGCCCATCTGCTCCGCCACAATTTCCGTGATGGGCCAGAGGTCGTCGAGACCGATCGTTCGCGCCTGCTGGACGGCGCGGCGGATGATCCGACGCAGCACATAGCCGCGCCCCTCGTTCGACGGGAGAACCCCGTCGCCGACCAGGAACGTCATCCCGCGGCCGTGGTCGGCGAGGATCCGGTGCGCCTTCGTCGCCTTCTCGGACTCGCCATGGGCGACTCCGCTCTCCGCCGCGATCCAGTCCATGATCGCCTGGTAGCCGTCGGTCTCGTAGACGGAGATGACGCCCTGCAGGATGGTCGCCGCGCGCTCGAGCCCCAAGCCCGTGTCCACGTTTTGCTTCGGGAGCGGAGTCACAGTGCCGTCCGCGTGGAGCTCGAACTCCATGAAGACGAGGTTCCAGAACTCGAGGTAGCGCTCACACGTGCAGCCGGGGGCGCACTCAGGTCGCCCGCAGCTGAGCGCCTCGCCGCGGTCGTAGAAGAGCTCGGTGTCCGGCCCGCACGGCCCGGGGCCGCCGACCGACCAGAAGTTGTGCGAGCGGTCGAGGCGGATGATGCGCTCGGGCGGCATCCCGATCTTCTCCCAGAGCCGCACCGCTTCCTCGTCCTCGCCCAGGCCGAGCTCGGAGTCGCCCGCGAAAACCGACACCCAGAAGAGGTCGGGGTCGATCTTCATGTGGTCGAAGATGAACTCCCAGGCGAAGTCGATCGCGCCTTCTTTGAAGTACTGGCCGAACGAGAAATTGCCGAGCATCTCGAAGAACGTGAGGTGGAAGGTGTCGAGGCCGACCTCGTCGATGTCCGGGGTTCGAAAGACCTTCTGAGTCGTGGTCAAAAGTGGCGCCGGTGGCAGCTCGCGGCCGAGGAAGTAGGGCATCAGCGGCTGCATGCCCGCGCTGTTCAGGAGCGTCGAGTGGTCCCAGTCAGGAGGGACGAGCGAGCTTGACGGATGTCGCTTGTGGCCCTTCGACTCGAAGTAGGCGAGGAAACCCTCGCGGAGCTCGGCGCTCGTACGCATGGAGGTGATTGTACGAGTCGCACTTCCGACGGAGATCCGGCTCAGGCACCACTCCTCAGGTCGCCGGCGCTGTGCCCTGGCGATAGCGGTCGTCGTACGCCGCCAGACCGAACGGTGGCTCGTACTCGTGCAGCTCGTTCACTCCGGTGAAGGGCACGCAAACGGTGAAGGCGCGATCGACGAGACGCTTGGAGAGCCCGAGCCGGCCCGGCAGCCGATCCAGGGCGGTCTTGGCCCATGCGCGTAGGCCGGTCGTGAGGAATCGCTGTGAGCGGACTTCGAAGTACGTCGCCCGAAGCAGGTTGTTCAGCGCGGCCGTCGAGGGAACGAAAAGGCCGGGTCGAGCCTCACCGAAGCCATAGCGAACCTCGTTCGCGCCCACGCCGACGTCGCCCTCGAAGACGACCAGAGTTCCGGCCCCACAGCAGTGCCGTATCTGGGCCAGGGCATAGAACGGATCGAACAGGTGGTAATAGACGCCCAGGCAAAGGATCACGTCGAACGTGCGTCCGAGCCGAGCTAGCTCGTAGACGGACTGGTCCTGTTTGATCTCGACGCGCGAGCTCAAGAGTCGCTTGGCGAGCCGGAGACCCTCGCCGCCGGCCCAGTTCTGGGAGACGTCGTCCGTGGCCAGGATCGAAGCCGCACCCCGCCGCTCGGCATAGAAGCTCCAGTAACCGTCCCAGCAGCCGATGTCGAGGACACTCTTGCCGCGAAAATCGACGGCCGCGAGGCAGCCCTCGACAAACAGCCAGACGCGCCGGTGCGCGGCCACGTCGGGTGTCGTGGACCGGGCCACCAATCCCTTGCCGAAGTCGAACTCGTGGAACCACGTCACCGCGTCGATCTCGGCCTGAGCATCCGACATCGTCAGCTCTCGGCAACGCGTCTCGGCGACGCCGGCTCCGGCTCCTCGCTCGCGATCTCCTCGCGGATCTTCTCGAGCGCGCGCCGGATCAGACGCGAGACGTGCATCTGCGAGATCTCGACCTGCTGCGCGATCTGCGACTGCGTCAGGCCCTTGAAGAACCGCAGGTGGAGGATCAGCCGCTCCCGCTCGTCGAGCACGCGGAACCCCGGAGCAAGCACGGCCCGGTCCTCGGAGATCTCGTATTGCGCCTCCTCAACGCCGAGCGACTCGAGCAGGTCGAGCTCGCCGCCCTCGTCCTGCCCTCCTCCCGTCGAAAGCGAGATCGAGCTGTACGCGCGGCCGCTCTCGAGCGCCTCGACGACCAACTCCTCCTCCGAGCCCGAGGCCTTCGCCAGCTCGGGAATCGTCGGCGAGCGGCCCAGCTCGACCGTCAGCTCCTCGATCAGCTTCGAGAGCTGGACGTTCAGCTCCTGGAGGCTCCGGGGGACGCGCACGGACCAGCCCTTGTCGCGGAAGTGGCGCTTGATCTCGCCGATGATGTTCGGGGTCGCATAGGTCGTGAGCTCAACCCCACGCTCGAGGTCGAAGCGGTCGATCGCCTTGATGAGCCCGATGGCGCCGATCTGAACGAGGTCGTCGAGCTGCTCGCCGCGATACGAGTAGCGTCGCGCGAGCGAGCGGACGAGCGACATGTTCTGCTCGATCAGCCGCTCCCGCGCCGCCAGGTCGCCATCCTCGTGGTAGCGGCGCAGCAGGGCGCGGTCTTCGGCGTACGTCACCCGCCCTGCTCCTTGACCGCCTTCGTCAGCGTTACCCACTCGCCGCCGTCGCCCGGACCGATGTCGACCCGGTCGACGAGGGTGTCGAGGATCCTGCGCAGCCCGACGTCCTCTCCGGCGGTTGCCTCGAGCTCGGCGCGAACCCCGTCACGCAGAGGGCCGATCGCCGTCTCGAGCTCTCCGTCCTTCACCCGCAGGGCGATCGTCACCTCTTCGGAGTGCTCCGCGCGTTCGAGGATTGCGTCCAACGCAAGCTCGAGGTCCTCGAGATGCTCGATTGTCAGGTTGAGACGAATGCCGACCCCGCTCATGACGAGGTGCGCGACGCCGTACAGCGCGCGGTCACGGGGGATCGTGAGCCTGATCTCGTCAGTCATCGACGCGGGTCGCCCTCTCGATAGGGACAACGTGGCTGAGGCCGCTCCAGTTGCGGGCTCACGGAGCGCTCGAGGCAATCGCCCCCGACCCGACGACCACGTCGTCCTCGTAGATGACGGCCGTCTGGCCCGTGGCGACGCCGTAGGCGGGCTCGTCGAAACACAGGCGGAAACCGTCTGCGGTCGGCTCGACGTCGGCCGGGAGCGCAGGTGAGCGGTAGCGGAGCTTTGCGTCCCCCCGCGTGACCGAGGCGTACAGATGGCCGGTCGCAGTCACCGAACGGCGCGCGAGCGCCTCGAGCGGCCCGACGACGACCGTGTTCGTCCCCGGGTCGCTGCGAACAGCGTACGAGGGGCGGCCTGTCGCGACGCCGAGGCCTCGCCTCTGCCCTGGGGTGAACCGCCAGAAGCCCTGGTGCGTCCCGAGCGTCGCTCCTTGCTCGTCGACGACCGCTCCCTCGCGGGCGGGCAGGCCGTGCCGCTCGAGAAACTCGCGGTAGTCACCGCCGCCCAGGAAGCACGCCTCCTGGCTCTCGCGCCTCTGTGCAACCTGCAGGCCCGCGCGCTCCGCCTCCGCGCGGGTCTCCTCCTTCGTCTGCTCACCGAGCGGGAACCAGATCCGCTCGAGCCGGCGGGGGTCGAGCCGAGCGAGCATGTACGACTGGTCCTTCCGCTCGTCGGCTGCGCGCGCGAGCAGGAGCCGGCCGCGGTGCTGGACGATCCGAGCGTAGTGGCCGGTCGCAAGGCGAGCCGCCCCGGCACGGCGCGTGAATTCGAGGAGCTGCGCGAAGCGAAAGCTACCGTTGCAACGCGTGCACGGGTTCGGTGTCTCGCCGCGAGCGTAGCCCTCCACGAACGGCTCCACGATCGCGCGGCGAAAAGCCTCCCTGGCGTCGATCGTCACGTGCGGGATGCCGAGCGCATGGCAGGTCTCGCGGGCGGCGATCACGGCCTCCGGCGAGCAGCAGGCGCGCTCGGAGTCGGGCGCCTTGGGGTCGATCCAGAGCCGCAGGGTCACGCCAACGGCGACCGGGCCGGCCCGCAGGAGCGCAACCGCGCTGTCCACTCCTCCGCTCATCGCGACCGCGACGCGCGCCGGATCGGCAGCGGCCCGGAAGAGTGGACCGATCGCGTTCGCGAGCGCATCTGCAGCCAACCGCTCCCCGGGCACGGCGGCTGCCGCGAGCAGGGTCAAGCCGACGAGCGGTCGCTCGAGCCCGTCCGCGTCCGCCTCGACGATCCGGTAGCCGTCGACGACGAGCCGGACGCAGGCCCACTCGTCGCCACGCGTGGCGTCTCCGGTCACCTCGATCATGGAATCCAGGCTAGCGAAGCACCGCGGCGGGCCCGCCTGCGCGGTGAAGAAGAAGTGCCCCACCCTGCCGATGGGTTCCCGCTGCGTTGCGAACCTGGACGAGCCAGGTGGGTGCCCTGCCGGTTACGCCCGAAGGCTCCCCGGACTCGAGCTCCCTTTGCAGTGATGTTGGTTCAACAGTTGCAACGGGATCACGTACAGGGTCGAGCACGACTCACTCTAGCGCGGGATAGCCCCAGCGGACGGTGACCGTCCCCTCGATGCCCAGCGTCTGCGCCAGCGCCGGCGTCACTGCGAACCGGGCGCCTCCCGACCCGGGCCCGACCGCGATCACCTGGGTGAGGACGTCCTGGTTGCCAAAGCCGATGTACACCTTCGCGCCACACGGCAGCACCGGATCGGCGATTCCGAGGCTCGTGCCGGTCAGGCGCACGCCGCAAGCCGTCGTCGTCCCCTCGAGGTCGCTGCTCATGGGAGCCGCCCGGGCGTAGTACCAGGATCCGACCCTCGCCGGCAGGCCGCGGCCGCCGGATCCACCGCGGTCCGAGACGATGGCGATGCCGACCACAATTGCGAGCAAGCCGACGGCCCCGAGGGCGATCATCCGCTGCGCGAAGGTCGGGGACACGACCTATGTGGTCTGGATGAGCTCGGAGAAAGACTCCCGCACGAGACCGTCGAACTGCAGCGGGAGAACACCGTCGGCGTTCGCGAACGGGCGCAGGTGCATGAAGAGCGCCGCCCATTCCTCGTCCCGTGCGGCGTCGCCCGCCTGCTCACGCGCCCGGCGCTCCAGATCCCAGACATTCCATTCTCGCGCCGGAGGAGGCTCAACGGGGCTCGCTCCGGTCGGAGGCGGCGCGATGACCATGATCTCGCCAACAATCGCCTCGATTTCGAGTGACGCCGTCGGAGCAGGTCCCGGCTCGACCGCGACGCGTTCGGGGCTCCGGCGCAGCCACCGATAGGTGCCCCGGAAACGCCCCTGTGCGGGCGGATTGTCCACCCCGCGAGCTTCCCTAGCCCTCCTCTTCACTGTCACCCTCGGGCCGAACTCGCGGGCCGAAGATGATCCAGCGGCGGCTCGGCCGGGGTTGCAGCGGCTCCAGGCGATAGGCGGTGGTCTGGCGCTCGGGCTGGAAGTCGGCGGGCTCCTCGACCTCGGCCGGGGGCGGCTCTGCCTGAGGGGCCGCGACGATCGTCTCCTCCTCCGCGGGAGGCGGAGTAGGAGGTGGCGGCGGAGGCGCAACGTCCTCGACGACCTCTTCCTGCACGGGTGCCGGCGAAGCCGCTTCCACCGTTACGGAACGGTTGACCGTTGCGAGGCCCGCGGTCTGCCGCCAGGCGGAGTATTCGATGAGGGAGACGAGCAGCCACCCGACGGCCATCACGAGCACGATCAGCGCGGGGCTCAGGTCTGCGAGGCCGACGACGACTGCGAGCAAAACGAGAAAGCCCGCTTCGAGCACGAATCTCGGCCCAAGTGCCGCTGGCATGCGCCGGGAAGGTTAGAGCCCGCTACGTGTTCGTGTCGTCTGAGCCCGAGGGCGAAGTCTCCGGCTCTCGCACCCCGGGCACCGGAGCCGTGGGCTGAAGGGTCTCAGCGGGCTCGCGAGTCGGCGACTCTGGCGCGGCCCGGAGCGGTTGCTCGGCCTTCTGCGGCGCCTCGGCGGAAGTGGGAGCTTCCTCTGCGGAGACCGACGCCCAGCTCGCCGCCCCACCGGCCTCGGCGGACTTGACGATTGCCTGCGCGACCTCGGTGGCCGCAGCTTCGCCCATCCCGGCCGCGGCGAGCATCTGCTCGGCCCCGTGCTGGGCGCGGGCAATGATCGCCGACGCCTGGGATCGCGCCCACTCGAGCGTCGACTCGACCTCGGCGCGGGTCGCATTCGTGAGCTCCGTCGCCTGATGGCGCGCCTGCTCGAGCAGCCGGGCGCCACGACTCTCGGCCTCGCGGAGCTCCTTGGTCGCCTCGCGGTTCGCGTCGGCGACAAGCTGGCGGGCCTCGTTGCGGGCTGCGGTGACGATCTCGTTGCGCTGGCGATCGCTCTCGTCGCGGAAGCGCAGGACCTCGGCCTCGCGCTGCTGAAGGTCGACCTGCTTCTGCCGGACCTCCTGCTCGGTTCGCGAGAACTGAGCCGCGGACGCATTCTGGGCGTCGCGCTCGAGGACGTCGGCGAACTCCGCTGCCTCGCGGATCAGGTGCAGCGCGTCCATGCGGACGGCGTGACCGCTCGGCTCGACCTGGCTCGAGCGGCCGGCGGCCTGGAGGACGCGAAGCTGAGCCTGTAGCTGGACGGCGTGGCGGCGAAAGGACTCGAAAGCGTCGCGTACGGCCTGATCGTCGAAGCCCCCCTCGATCGGGGCGAGGTCTTCGAGCCGCGGTAGCGACGTCATCGCCGGCGGCGCTTCGCGCGCTGTTCCTGGTCCGTCTATCGCCATGCTGTTCCTCCTCGCAGATGCCGTCTCAAGTATGCCCGCTCCGTCGGCGGCCCTCGGCCGCCGATCTAGCTCGGCTTCTCCTTCGGCGGCGCAAGCTGGATTCCTAGCTCGTCGAGTTGTTCCTTCGGAACCTCCGCCGGCGCGCCGCTCATCGGGTCGAAGCCGGCTTGGTTCTTCGGAAACGCGACCGTGTCCCGCAAGTTCGGCTCTTTGGCCAGGACCATGACCATGCGGTCGATGCCGAAGGCGATCCCACCGTGCGGAGGCGCGCCCATCCCGAGGGCTTCGAGCAGGAACCCGAACCGGGCCTGCTGTTCCTCGGGCGAGAGCTGGAGGATGTCGAAGACCTTTGCCTGCAGCTCGGCCTCGTGAATCCGGACCGAGCCGCCGCCGAGCTCCTCGCCGTTGGCGACCAGGTCGTACGTGACCGCCAGTGCCCTGCCCGGGTCCTTGTCGAGCATCGCCTCCGAGTCGGGGAGGGGCCGCGTGAAGGGATGGTGAACCGCCGTCCAGCGCCCGTCCTCCTCCGACCACTCGAACATCGGGAAGTCGGTGACCCACGTCCAGCGGAAGGCATCCTGGTCGATGAGCCCGAGCTCGGCGCCCAGGCGGCTGCGCAGCGCACCGAGGACGCGGGCGACCTTGTCGGGCTCGTCCGCCCCGAACAGCACGGTCGAACCGGGGTCGGCGCGGAACGCCGCCAGCTCCTCCGCGGACAGAAACTTCGCGATCGGTGAGCGCGGCTCTCCGTCCTCGCCGAAGACGATGTAGGCGAGCCCCTTCGCCCCCCACTCCTTCGCGAACTCCTCAAGGTTCTCGAGGTCGGCGCGCGAGTATTCCTGGGGCACGGTCAGACAGCGCACGGCCGGCGCGCCAGAGAAGACCTTGAATTCCGATGCGCGCGTGAGCTCGGTCGCGTCCTGGATCTCGAGATCGAAGCGCAGGTCGGGCTTGTCCGTGCCGAAGCGGAGCATCGCTTCCGCGTAGGTCATTCGCGGGAACGGCGTCTCGAGCTCGACCCCGAGCGTCTCGCTCCAGATGTCGTGCACCATCTTCTCCATCAGCTCGAGGATGAACTCGACATCCGGGAAGGCCATCTCGACGTCGAGCTGCGTCAGCTCGTGCGAGCGGTCGGCGCGGAGGTCCTCGTCCCGGAAGCAGCGGGCGATCTGGTAGTAGCGCTCAAAGCCGCCGATCACGAGCAGCTGCTTGAGGATCTGCGGCGACTGCGGCAGGGCGAAGAACCGGCCCTTCTGCAGTCGCGACGGGACGAGGAAGTCGCGCGCGCCCTCGGGCGTGGGCTTGAAGAGGATCGGAGTCTCGATGTCGAGGAAACCGGCCCCCTCCATCACGCGGCGGATGATCGAGACCATCTGGGCGCGCAGGCGCAGGTTGCGTTGCAGCCGATCGCGCCTCAGGTCAAGCCAGCGGTAGCGGATGCGCAGGGTCTCGTCGACGTTCTCGTCGTCGAGCTGGAACGGAAGCGGCGGGCTGGTGGAGATGATCTCGAGCCTGTCGACCTGGAGCTCGACCTCGCCCGTCGGCAGGCCGGAGTTGACGTTCTCGGGCGAGCGCGCGGCCACCTCGCCCTCGGCCTGGAGGACGAACTCGTTGCGAATGCCGTGCGCGGCGGCGGCCGCCTCGGGCGAACGCTCGGGGTTGACGACGAGCTGGCCGACGCCCGTGGAGTCGCGCAGGTCGATGAAGACGAGGCCGCCGTGGTCGCGGCGCCGCGCAACCCAGCCTGCGAGCGTGTGGCGCTGCCCCACCTGCTCGGGCCGGAGCTCCCCGGCTCCGAGGTCGCGCCACCTCACAGCGACTTCACCGCCTCCTCGAGCGAGCCGAACTCGAGGTCCTTCTCACCTGCTCGCCGCACCGTCGCGCCGTCGCCTCGCGCGATCACGGTCGCGCGCGCGCCGACGCGACCCGCCTGGGTGAGCTGACCCTTGAGGGACCGGCCCGCGTAGTCGGTCTCGGCCGCGCGGCCGCCTCGTCGCAGCTCGCCCATGGCCGCGAGCACTTCCGCACGCACCTCGTCGCCCTCGACCGCGAAGAAGACCTCGATCTCGGGCGGCGCCGCGGCCACGCCCTGCTCGACGAGGGAGAGCACGATTCGCTCGATGCCGCTCGCGAAGCCGACTGCCGGCGTCGGCGGGCCGCCGATCTCCTCGATCAGGTAGTCGTAACGACCGCCTCCGCAGAGCGAGGACTGCGCACCGAGGGCCTCGCCCATGAATTCGAACGTCGTGCGCGTGTAGTAGTCGAGCCCGCGCACGAGGGTCGGCGCCAGCCTGTACTCGACCCCGTAGGCGTCGAGGTACCTGCGCACGCCGGCGAAGTGCGCCTCGCACTCTTCACAGAGCGATTCGCCGATCTTCGGCGCCTGCGCGAGAACGTTTTGCAGGCTTTCCGGCTTCTGCGAGAGGTTGTCGAACACGCGCAGGGGGCTCGTCTTCCGCTTCGCCAAGGTGTCCTCGTCGAGCTCGTCGGCGTGCTCGTCGAGCCAGGCGTTCAGCTGCTCGAGGTACGCGGGCCGGCAGTTCCGGTCGCCGATCGAGTTCAGCTCGAGCCACCAGCCGCGGATCTCGAGCCGCCGCAGGAGCTCGGCGAACAGTTGGATGACTTCGGCGTCGACCGCCGGGTCGTCCGAGCCCATCGCCTCGACGTTGAACTGCCAGAACTCGCGAAACTTGCCGCGCTGCGGCGCCGAGTAGCGGTACATAGGCCCGATGAAGAAGGTCTTCACCGGCTGCGGCTCGCGGTGCAGGCCGTGCTGGATGTACGCGCGGGCGACGGGCGCCGTGCCCTCCGGCCGCAGCGTGAGCGAGCGGTCGCCCCGGTCGGTGAACGTGTACATCTCCTTCTGGACGATGTCGGAGCCCTCGCCGGACGTGCGCGTGAAGAGCCCCGTGTCCTCGAAGAGCGGCGTCGTGATCCGCCCGTACCCGTAGAGCGCGCAGAGCTCTTCCGCCTCGCGGATGACCTTCTCCCAGAGCGGCTGCTCGGCGGGGAGGACGTCGTGTGTGCCTCGGGGCGACTCGAACTTCACGAGGCGCGTAGCTCGGCGAGGAACGGATTGCGAGCGAGCTCGGCGCCGAGCGTCGTCTCCGGGCCGTGGCCGGAGTAGACGACGGTCTCCGGCGGGAAGCGCTCCATGAGGCCCTTGATCGACTCGAAGAGGGTCTCCCAGTCGCTGAAGGGCAGGTCGGTTCGCCCGACCGACCCGGCGAAGAGGACGTCGCCCGAGAAGAGCGCGCCGTCCGCGTGATACGCGACGTGGCCGGGCGAGTGGCCCGGAACATTCACGGTCTCGAACGAGATGCCGGCGAGCTCGAGGGTCTCGCCGCCGTCGAGGAGGACGTCCGCCTCGTACGGCCGCAGCGGCACCTCGGGAAACCAGTCGGCCGGGTTCGCGAGGACCGGCGCCTCGTCGCGGGGCATGTAGACCTTCGCGCCCGTGCGCTCGGCGAGGTCGGCGACGCCGCCGAGGTGATCCCAGTGCGAGTGCGTGATCAGGATCCCAGCGCACTCGTTCGGAAGCTCTTGCGAGTCGGCCCCCGGATCGACGACCACGGCCTCGGGAGCGCCCGGTTCCCGCCGCACGACGTAGCAGTTCGTCCCGACCGGGCCAAGCTCGTACCGGTCGACGGCGAGGCTCATGGGGCCGAGTCTAACGGCGTCCTCCGCGGCTCTCCGGGCCGGATAGGATCGCCGCGTGCGGAGCTGGCTGCTGCCCGAGATCGCGACTCCCGACGGAAGCCGCTCGCCTGTCGTCCTCCATTCGTCAGAGGAGGCGCGCGCCGTGCTGATCGGCCTCAACCCGGGCCAGGAGCTCGGTGACCATCAGGTGAAGGAGCACGCATTCATCGTCGTTGTCGACGGCAGCGTGCGGATCGAGGCCGGCGGCGAGACGCTCGAGGCGGGCATAGGGACGCTCGTCAAGTTCGAGCCCGACGAGCGGCACGTCGTTGCGAGCGAGACGGGCGCCAAGATCCTGCTCCTCCTCGCGCCGTGGCCCGGCGAGGGCCACTATCGCGGGAGCGAGTTGCCCTCGGGCTAGCCCTTCTTCCCGCTGTCGGGGCGGGCTCCGGTGCGCTTCAGATGGGAGCGGTAGAGCATCGAGTCCATCACGTAGCTGAACGGGAGGAAGAGCGCGAGCAGGAAGACCGTGCGCGCGATGCTCGCGGTGAGCGCCTCCTTCTTCTCGAGGAGACGGATCGTGATGAACATCAGCGGCGCGAAGATGAGCGCGCGCCTGCCGACGCGGCTCCACGACGCCGGCTCGACCACTCTCCCGGAGCGCCTCTTCGGCGGCGGCCGCCCGTTCGTCTTCTTCCGCTGCTCGGCGGGCTCGTCCACATCGACCTCGCGCCCTTCCTCGTCGACGTACACGAACTCGTAGTCGTGACGACGCTCCTTCGCGCGACGGCGCCGCTGCTTCCGGGAGGGCATGCGATCTAGCCTAGGCGACCTGCCCCGCGCGGAGAACCGCCTTCACCACCGGGCCGCCGACGTGGTAGGCGAGGTAGCGCCAGTCCGGTGCATCGAGCAGCACCGCATCCGCCTGGTACCCGGGGGCGAGCCGGCCGATGCGATCCGCACGCCGGAGCACGTGGGCCGCATTGACGGTGCAGGCGCCGAGCGCCTCCGCCGGGGAGAGCCGGAGCTGCGTGCAGGCGATGGAGCAGACGAGCGGCAGGCTCTCGCAGAACGCGCTTCCCGGATTGAAGTCGGTGGCGAGGGCGACCGCTGCGCCTGCGTCGACGAGGGCCCGCGCCGGCGGCATCGGCCGGCCGAGGACGAGCGCGCTCGCCGGGAGCAGCACCCCGACGACCTCGCTGTCGGCCAGCGTGCGGATGCCCTCGGCGCCCGTCGCCTCGAGGTGGTCGACCGATCTTGCGCCCAGCTCGACTGCGAGTGGGACGGCGCCGGACTCGGTGAACTGGTCGCCGTGCACACGGACGCCGAGGCCCGCGTCGCGACAGGCAACGAGGTACCGCCGCGCCTGGTCGGCGTCGAACGCGCCGCGCTCGAGGAAGACGTCGGCCATCTCGGCGACCTCCGCCGCCTCCGGCAAGACGTCGGCGAGCGCGAAGTCGAGATAGGCGTCGGCGTCGTCGAACTCCGACGGGACCGCGTGAGCGCCGAGCCACGTGGGGACCCCGCCTTCGGCGACGATCGCGCGCAGCGACGCAAGCTCGGTCTCGCGATCGAGCCCGTAGCCGGACTTGGACTCGAACGTGGTCGTGCCGGCCAGGCCCATCCAGTCACGGTGCCGGCGAACCGCGGTCCGGAGCGCGTCCTCCCCCGCGGCGCGGGTCGCCGCGACCGTTGCGAGGATGCCCCCGCCCGCGGCGTGCAGCTCCTCGTACGTCGCACCGATCGCGCGCAGCTCGAACTCCTGGACACGGTCGCCGGCGAAGCACGCATGCGTGTGGCAGTCGACGAGCCCAGGTAGAGCGCAGAGACCTCCGCCGTCGAGCTCCTCGACCTCGCCGTCGAGCGATGGCAGGTCGCGCATCCTGCCGACGGCCGCGACGAGGCCGTCCTCGCAGAGGAGATACGCGTCCTCGACGACCTCCACCTCGCCGAGCGCGTAGCCCCGCAGAGGCACCTCGCTCCCGGCGGAGCTGACGACCTGCGCGAGGTCGCGGACGAGCAGGCGCTGCGGTTCGCCGGGCGGGCTCACTTGGCGCCGGGCGGCGGCATCGGCGATTCGAGCCCGTGCTGCGCGGCCGCCTCGGCCGCTTCTTCGTAGCCCGCGTCGAGGTGGCGCAGAACGCCGGTCGCAGGGTCGGTCGTCAACACCCGCTCGAGGCGCTCGGCCATCTCGTCGGTGCCGTCGGCGACGACGACCATGCCGGCGTGGATCGAGTTGCCGATCCCGACGCCGCCTCCGTGATGGACGCTCACCCAGGTCGCGCCGGCGGCGACGTTCACGAGCGCGTTCAGGATCGGCCAGTCGGCGATCGCGTCCGAGCCGTCGCGCATCGCTTCGGTCTCGCGATACGGCGAGGCAACCGAGCCCGAGTCGAGATGATCGCGGCCGATGACGACCGGTGCCCGCACCGCTCCCGAACGGACGAGCTCGTTGATCGCAAGCCCAGCCCGCGCCCGGTCACCGAGTCCGAGCCAGCAGATCCGAGCGGGCAGGCCCTGGAACTGGACCCGCTCAGGAGCGAGCTCGAGCCAGCGCTGAAGCAGCGCGTCGTTCGGAAACAGCTCCTTCAGCGCTGCGTCGATCGTCGCGATGTCGCGCTCGTCCCCGGAGAGCACCGCCCACCGAAACGGGCCGATTCCGCGGCAGAAGAGCGGCCGGATATAGGCCGGGACGAAGCCCGGATATGAGAACGCCTCGTCTACGCCGGCCTCATACGCCTCTCCACGAAGATTGTTGCCATAATCGAAAACAAAGCTCCCGGATCGGACGAGCTCGAGCATTCCCCCCACGTGGCGCGCGATCGACTCGCGGGCACGTCTCAGGTACTCGTCGGAGTCGCTCGCGCGCAGCTCTTCGGCCTCCTCCAGCGACAGCCCGACGGGGATGTACCCGGTCAGGGGATCGTGTGCGGCGGTCTGATCGGTGACGAGATCGAACGCCTCGCGGCGTGAGGCCAACTCGGGCACGACCTCCGCGGCGTTGCCGAGCAGGCCCACCGAGAGCGGCCGGCGCTCCGCAGCCGCTTCACGCACAAGCGCCAGCGCCTCGTCCAGCGACTCGCTCGCGCGATCGAGGTATCCGGTCTCGAGACGTCGCTGGATCCGCGCGGGATCGACCTCCACGCAGAGGATCGCCGCGCCCGACATCGTCGCCGCCAGAGGCTGGGCGCCGCCCATGCCTCCGAGCCCGGCGGTCAGGATCGTCCTCCCGGCCAGGTCGGCCGACCCGAAATGCTGCTCGCCTGCCGCCGCGAACGTCTGGTAGGTGCCCTGCAGAATCCCCTGCGTCCCGATGTAGATCCAGCTGCCGGCCGTCATCTGGCCGAACATGGTCAGTCCGAGTGCCTCGAGCCGCCGGAACTCGTTCCAGGTCGCCCAGCGCGGAACAAGCAGCGCGTTCGCGATCAGGACACGCGGCGCCCAGGGATGCGTCTGCAGGACGCCGACCGGCTTGCCGCTCTGGACGAGCAACGTCTCGTCGTCGCCGAGCGTGAGCAGCGAGCGGACGATCGCCCGGAGTGCGTCGTGGCTCCGGGCGGCCTTGCCCGATCCGCCGTAGACGACGAGCTCCTCCGGCCGCTCGGCCACCTCGGCGTCGAGGTTGTTCAGCAGCATCCGCAGCGGCGCCTCGGTCGACCAGGAGCGGGCGTTCAGCTCCGTTCCCCGCGGCGCGTGGATCGACGCCAGGTCGCCGCAGAGGGCCTCGACGGTGTCGGCAAGACTGTCGATCGCCGTCACGATTCTTGCTCGTCCGCTTCCAGCCGCTGTCTGATGCGCCACCAGCTGTAAGCCGTCGCGACGAGAAAGCAGCCCGCGGCAAGTGGAACGGCAACGAGCATGTTCCCGCCGGTCGCGAACGCGATGATGACGAAAACGACGGCGAACGACCCGTAGATGAGCGCGGTGTCGCGGTAGGGACGCTTCGGCAGCGGCGTCCGTGCCCCCTTCACTGGAGCGCCCCCGTCTCCGCTTCGATGGCCGAGACCGCAGATCCGTCGCGAATCCCAGCGGCGACGGCCTCGATCTCGTCCGTCAGCGACCGGTCGTCGCGGAGGCGCGGCGAGAGCGTGCGCACGAATTCGCGCGCGACTCGCGCCCCGACGCCGGGCGCGAGAGGAGCATAGAGCTCGACAGCCTGCGCGCCTACCAGGAGCTCGATCGCGACGACGTGCTCGGCGTTCGCCAGCACCTGCCACGCCTTCAGCCCGGAAGCGTTGCCCATGGACACGTGATCCTCCTGCCCGGCGCTCGTCGGGATCGAGTCGACGCTCGCCGGATGGCAGAGCGCCTTGTTCTCGCTGACGAGGGAGGCGGCAACGTACTGCGGGATCATGAACCCGGAGTTGAGACCGCCGTTGGCCGCGAGGAATGCCGGCAGCCCGTCGGAGAGCGCCGGGTTGACGAGGCGCTCGGTGCGGCGCTCGGAGATGCTTGCGAGCTCGCTGACGGCCATCGCCAGAGTGTCGAGGGCGAAACCGAGCGGCTGGCCGTGGAAGTTCCCGTTCGAGAGGAGCGTCCCCTCCTCGCTGAAGACAAGGGGATTGTCGGTAGCCGCGTTCAGCTCGGTTCCGGCGGTGTACTCGATGTACTCGAGGAGGTCGCGCGAGGCACCGTGCACCTGGGCGGCGCAGCGCAGCGAGTAGGCGTCCTGGACGTGATCGCACCAGCGATGCGACTCGATGATCGCCGAGCCTTCGAGCAGCGCCAGGATGTTTGCGGCGGACGCGGTCTGCCCGCGCAGCGGCCGTAGGTCGTGGATTGCCGGCAGGAAGCTGTTGCGCGAGCCCTGAAGGGCCTCGACAGAGAGGGCGCAGGCGACATCGGCGGCCTTCGCGATTCGCCGGGCGCGGACGAGCCCGAGCGCAGCAAAGGCACCCATGAACTGGGTCCCGTTCACGAGCGAGAGCCCTTCCTTCGCCTGGAGGCGAAGCGGCTCGAGACCGGCCCTGGCGAGTGCGTCGGCTCCTGCGAGCAGCTCTCCGTTGACCCGGGCACGTCCCTCGCCCACGAGGGGCAATGCGAGATGAGCCAGCGGAGCGAGATCGCCGCTTGCCCCGACCGAGCCACGGCTCGGCACCTCCGGCAGCACCCCGTGCTCGAGAAAATCGAGCAGCCGCTCGGCGACCTGGGGGCGCGTCCCGGAGTACCCCTTCGCAAGCGTGTTCGCGCGCATGAGCAGCGCCGCCCGGACGATCTCGTCCGGGTAGGGCTCGCCGACGCCGCAGGCATGGCTGCGCAGGAGGCGGAGCTGGAGCTCCTCGGCCAGCTCCCCCGGCACGCGCGTCGACACGAAGCGCCCGAATCCCGTCGTCACCCCGTAGGTCGGCCCCTCTGCGGCCACCGCCCGGTCGACGACCTCGCGCGCCGCTGCCATCTTCGCGTGGGCGGATTCGTGCAGCTCGACGGGCGCACCCTCCACCGCGACCTCCCAGACGTCGGCGGTGGTGAGGTCCTCACCTGTCAGGCGGACCACAGTCGTCCGGGCCATCGCGTGGCCAGTCTAGCCTTCTCTCCGCGAGGGTAGAACTCGCGCGTGACCGACCCAGGGACCGCCCCGGAAGAACTGCTCCCCCAGGGGCCGGCGCACGCGGAGCGCGCACTCAGCCTCTTGAGGCGCCGCGGCTTTCGCCGTGCGTACGCCGCAGTGGCGATCAGCGAGCTGGGCGACGCCTTCCAATACATCGCACTGATGTGGTTCGCCCTGGTCGCCGGCGGGCCGCTCGGCGTGATCGCTGTTCGGCTGGCCGACAGCGTGCCCGCGCTGCTCTTCGGCCTGCACGGCGGCGTCGCCGCCGACCGCTGGGACCGCCGCCGGCTCATGATCTCGGCCGATCTCGTCCGCGGGATCGTCCTCGTGCCGATCGCAGCCGCGGGCCTCAGCGGGCACCTGCCGCTCGCCGCGCTGGTCGCCGCGGCCTTCCTCCTCACGACCGCGACCAGCTACTTCGACCCTGCCTACGGCGCGCTCCTCCCTGCGCTCGTCGAGCGGCGCAACGTCCAGCAGGCCAACGGGCTTGTGCGCGCCACGGCCGACGCGCTCTCCGTCGGCGGCTGGGCGCTCGCAGGACTGCTGTTGACGTTCCTCCCGATCAGCGTCTTCTTCGCGATGAACGCCGGCTCGTTCTTCCTCTCTGCCATCCTGCTCGCCGGAGTCCGGGCACGTCGCACGGCCGTGCAGGGAGCCGAGCGTCCGAGAATCCGCGACGGGTTTGCGGCGCTGCGCCCGCGGCCGACGCTTGCCGTTTCCGTCGTCGTGCTCGGAGTCGCGGTCACGCTCTCGTCCGGCACCTGGATCGTGGGCGTACCGGAGTTGGTGCGCTCGACTCTCGGACGCGGGGCGGGCAGCTTCTCGCTCGTCGCAGCGTCGTACGCGCTCGGCTCGATCTGCGCGGGCGCGGCGCTTGCCCGCTGGCCGGTGCGGCGGAAGGCGCGCGCGAGCATGCTCGCGTGGACGCTCTACCTGCCCGCGTACGCGCTCTTCGCAGTCGCGGGCTCGCTTGGAGTCGCGCTGGCGGCGGGGTTCGGGGCCGGAGTCGGGCAGGGCTCGTCGTGGGTGCTGATCAACGCGGCCGCCCAGGAGGAGGTGCCCGACGGGCTCCTCGGACGTGTGACCGGGCTCGTGTCGCTCGTGCACCGCGGAGCGCATGCAACCGGGCTGCTCTTCATCTCGCCGCTCTTTGCGCTCACCGCGCCGGAGCACGTCTTCGCCGCGGCCGCGGTCGCGATCCCGCTTGCAGGCCTCGCCGGCCTCGTACTCAGCGGTCGAGCAGGCGCAGCTCGAGCACTCGAGAGGAGTCGAACCCTTCGATCCTGAGCATCGCCCCGGCGGCGGCGGCAGCGGCGCCGGCCGGCATCAGTCCGACGAGCTCCGAGCCCACGACCTCGGCACCCCGCGCGCGAGCCTCCTCCTCGACCCGAGCGACGATGTCGTGCAACGCAGCGGCCTCCCAATCCTCGACGTTCATGCTCACCTGGACGAGGCCTGCGCTCGGGAGGTCGAGACCGAGCGCGCGGACGCCGGGAAAGCCCCCACCGGTCTCGCGCACGGCGGCGGCAACGGCCTGCGCTGCTTCGAGCTCGCCACGCAGGTTGACGTTGAAGGCGATCAGCGGCCGCCGTGCACCGATGAGCACTCCGCCGGTGCCCTCGTCGAGCCGCGGCGGACCGAAGTCCGGCGGCAGCTCCCCGGACTCGATGCGACGCTGAAGCTCAGCGTTGCCGCCTTTTCGGAAGAACGCCGGGCCGCGCCCCGGCGCAAGTTCTCCGTAGAGGAAGACCGGCAGGTCGAGCTCCTCGCCCACGCGGCGGGCGAGCTCGCGCGCAGCTTCCTGGGCACGCGGCATGTCCTCCGGCACGATCGGCACGAACGGGACGACGTCGGCCACCCCGATCCGAGGATGGGCGCCCTGGTGGCGCCGAAGATCGATTCGCTCGTTCGCACACGCGATGCCCGCGAGCAGCGCCTTGACGAGCTCGTCGTCCTCGCCAACGAGCGTGAAGACCGAGCGGTTGTGGTCGGCATCGACATGCACGTCGAGCAGCTCCGCGTGCTCTCCCAGCGCGGCGGCGAGTGCGTCGATCGTGGCCCGGTCGCGCCCTTCCGAGAAGTTCGGCACCGATTCGAGCGGGAGCGTCACCGCGCGTACTCTAGGAGCCGTGAAGGCCTACTACGACGCGCGGGCCCGCGAGTACGACGACTGGGTGTACGGAACGGGGCTGTTCGCCGACCGGGACCGGCCCGAGTGGCACGAGGAACGCGAACGGCTTCAGCAAGCGCTCGAGGAACTCCCGCCGGCGAGGACGCTCGACGCCGCCTGCGGCACGGGCTGGCTGACACAACACCTGCCGGGCGAGATCGTCGGACTGGACGCGAGCGAATCGATGCTCGAGGTTGCCCGTGAGCGCGTGCCCGACGGCGAGTTCGTCGTGGGCGACGCTCTGTCGCTGCCGTTCACCGACCAGTCCTTCGAGCGGCTGCTGACCGGGCACTTCTACGGGCACCTGGAGGAACCCGAGCGCGTGCGGTTCCTCGTGGAAGCACGTCGTGTCGCCGCGGAGGTCGTCGTCGTGGACTCGGCGCTGCACGAGGGAGTCGAGCCGCAGCAGTGGCAGGAGCGAGTGCTGAACGACGGCTCGAGCTGGCAGGTCTTCAAGCGCTACTTCACGGGCGACGAGCTCATCTCGGAGCTGGGCGGCGGTGACGTCTACTTCGCCGGGAACTGGTTCTTGGTCGTACGTTCCTCGGCTTGACGCGGCGACGCTCGTCCTATCGCTCCCTCGTTTCGCTCCAGCGCGACAACCGGGTCTGTCGGGCGTGCTCCGAAGCGGGCTATCCGATCGAGTCGCTGCCGGTGTTCGAGGGCCACGCGGGCCAGCGCGCGTACATGTTCGGCCAGGCGCCTGGAGTGGTCGAGGGCGAGGAGCGCCGGCCCTGGCGTGGCCGCGCGGGGCAGACGCTCCGGCGCTGGCTCGGGCTCGAAGAAGACGTCTTCTACGCGACGTTCTACTGCGCTTCGGTGACGCGGTGCTACCCGGGGCGGGCGTCGGGAGGCGGCGGCGACCGGACACCGACCGCGCGCGAGCAGGAGCTCTGCGGATTCTGGCGCGAGTGGGAGCTGCGCCTCCTGCGGCCGGAGCTGATCGTCGCGGTCGGCGGGCTCGCGATCCGGCGGCTCCTCGGTCTCACGAGCCTCGATGCCTCGATCGGCAAGCGCTTCTCGTACGGAGACGCGGTCGCGGTCCCGCTCCCCCACCCCTCCGGGGTCAGCCGCTGGCTGAACGCGCCGGCGAATCAGGCGCGGCTCGAGGATGCGCTCGAGCTCATCCGTCGCGAGCTCGCGACGCTCAGCGGCCTTTAATAAAGGTGCAGCCAGCCTCCTCCCCGGTTTCAGCGTACTGAGGAAATCGTCACGGATGGGTGACTGAATCGGGCCGGAACTGTGACGGTTACTTGCGGCCGACGACCGTCATCCGGCGGTGCTCGAGCGTCAGCGGCTCGCCGTCCTCGCCGAATGCGTGCGCCTCGCTGAAGCCGGCAGCGAGCATCCAGTCGCGCAGCTCGGCGGCGGTCAGCATGCGCACAGAGAACTCGAAGGTCCGCTCCTTGCCGCCGCGGATGATCGTGCGCTCGTCGTGGCTGCGGCCCGTCTCGAGGTCGAGCCGGTGACGGTCGATCATCCTGTCGTCGCCGCGCTCGGTCACGACCTCCTCGAGATAGCGGCCGAGCAGATTGTCGCGGTGGTTGACCTCGACCGCCAGGAGCCCGGACGGCTTCAACGCCTCGTACGCCTCGCGGAGCACGCGCCGGTTGTCGTCGTCGCCGAAGTAGCCGAACGAGGTGAACCAGTTCAGCACTCGGTCGAACCGCGCCGACCAGGGAAGCGAGCGCATGTCGCCTTCGACGTACTCGACCTCGACGCCTCGCTCCGCGGCGTCTGCCCGGGCCATGTCCAGAAACAAGGGCGTCGCATCCAGCCCGGTGACCCGCACGCCGCGCTCGGCCAGTGGGTTTGCGATCCGCCCGTGCCCGCAGGCCAGGTCGAGGAGCTCGAGCCCCGGCTCCAGCTCGAGCAGCTTCCAGATCACGTCGACCTCCGCGGCAGTTCGCTCCGGAGTCAGCAGCTCCTCGTAGAAGTAGAGGTAGTCCTCGTCGAAAGCTGCTTCACGGTCGAATCCAGGCTCCATGCGCGGAAGTCTCCCGGTGCGGAGCCTCGCGGGGCAAGTAGTGGCGGCTAGATTTCGATGGTGGCAACGCGACCGCCCTATCGTCAGACCTTCGTCCGGCTGCTCGGCTTCCTGAAGCCGTACAAGTGGTCGCTCGCCGTCTCGATCGTGCTCGCAGTCGGCTCCCAGGCCGCGGCGATGGCGATCGCGTACCTGACCGCAACCGGGCTTCAGGAAGCGATCACGGCCAAGAGCCGCCACGCCCTCTACACGATCGCTGCGCTCGTGCTGGCGGTCGGCGCGGGGCGGGCGATCTTCATGGCGGGCCGGCGCCTGATCTCGGGCCGGCAGGCGCTCGGAGTCGAGTTCGACATGCGGAACGCGCTCTACGCGAAGCTCCTGCGGCTCTCGTTCGGCTTCTACGACCGGCACCAGACCGGGCAGCTCCTGTCGCGCGCCACGATCGACCTGCAGACGGTCCGCTTCTTCCTCGGCTACGGCCTGATCTTCTTTTTCCAGAACGTGCTGATGGTCGTCGGGGCGACCGCGCTCATGTTCGCGGTCAACGTGCGCCTCGCTCTCGTCGCAACGGCCGTCACGCCGCTGATCGTCGTCTTCGCGTACCGCTATTCGACCGTCAGCCACCCCGTGCTGCGCGACGTCCAGCAGAAGATGGCCGACGTCGCGACGGTCGCCGAGGAGAATATCGTCGGCGTTCACGTCGTCAAGTCGTTCGCGCAGGAGCAGAACGAGCTCCAGAAATTCGCCGCTCGCTCCGAGCGCGTCTTCGAGCGCAGCATCGACGCGAACAAGCAGCGTGCGACCTACATCCCGCTGCTCTCCTTCCTGCCGCTGATCATGCAGGCTGGCGTGCTCTTCGAGGGCGGCCGGATGGTCGCGCAGGGCACCCTCGACATCAAGACCTTCTTCTTCTTCAACGTCCTCGTCGTCATGCTCGTCATGCCGCTTCGGATGCTCGGCATGTGGATCGGGCAGTCGCAGCGCGCGACGGCTTCGGGCGAGCGGATCTTCGAGATCATGGACGAGCCGGAAGAGATCTCCGACAGCCCGGGAGCGGTCGAGATGCCGGAGGGCGAGGGCCGCGTGCGCTACGAGCAGGTCTCGTTCGAGTACGCCCCCGGCCGCCTGGTGCTCCAGGACATCGACCTCGAGCTCGCGCCCGGTCGGACGGTCGCGCTGATCGGGCACACCGGTTCGGGAAAGACAACGCTCGCCTCGCTCGTCCCGCGTTTCTACGACACGACGAACGGCCGGATCACGATCGACGGCGCCGACGTGCGCGACGTCAAGCTCCAGTCACTGCGGCGCGAGATCGGCATCGTCTCGCAGGACCCATTCCTCTTCTCGGCATCGGTACGCGAGAACATCGGGTTCGGCCGGCCGGACGCAACCGACGAGGAGGTCGTCCGTGCGGCGACGCTCGCACAGGCGCACGAGTTCATCGATGAGCTTCCCGACGGCTACGACACGATCATCGGCGAGCGCGGGATCACGCTTTCCGGCGGCCAGCGCCAGCGGCTCGCGATCGCGCGCGCGCTGGTCATGGAACCGCGCATCCTGATCCTCGACGACGCGACCGCCTCCGTGGACGCGACGACCGAGGCAAAGATCCGCCTGGGGCTGCGCGAGGCGATGAAGGGGCGGACGACGATCATCATCGCTCACCGCCTCTCGACGATCTCGCTCGCGGACGAGCTCGTGGTGCTCGACCGCGGCCGCGTGGTCGGGCGCGGAACGGACGAGGAGCTCCTCCAGACGAACCCGGTCTACCGCGACATCTACGAGCACGGCCTGCTCGAACGCGAGTTCGCGGAGCGCGTCGAGGAAAGGGCGGCGGGATGAGAGTCTGGCAACCAGGGAGCCACCTCTCCCAGCGCCGCGACGCGAAGGTCGAGGACTGGTCGTGGCAGCGCACGGTTCGGCGCGTCTCGACGCTCGCCCGGCTCGCGGCGCCCTACAAGCGCCAGACGCTGCTTGCGCTCGCGTCGCTCATTGCGGCGACGTTGGCGGCGCTCGCCCCGCCCTACCTCGCGAAGCTCGTCATCGACGACGGCATCCGGCAGAAGGACGTGCACACGCTGACGGTCGTCGTCGCGCTCTTCATCGTCGCGGGGGTGTTGAACCTCGTGACGAGCTCGGCGCAGACGTATTTCACGGGCTGGACGGGCGAGCGGATTCTGGCCGATCTCCGCAACACGCTCTTCCGGCACCTGCAGAAGCTCTCGCTCGGCTACTACGAGCGCAACCGCGCGGGCGTCATCATCAGCCGGCTGACGAACGACGTCGAGGCGCTCGACCAACTGGTCACCGACGGGGTGACGACCCTCATCCAGAGCACGCTGTTCCTCTTCGGCACCTCGATCATCCTCTTCTTCCTCGACTGGCGCCTGGCGCTCGCGACGTTGACGGTGATGCCGCTCATGTTCGTCGCGACGGCGATCTTCCGCGTGCGCTCGGCCCGCGCCTACCGGGCGGTGCGCGAGCGGCTCGGCCTCGTCACCGCGACGCTAGCCGAGGACATCAGCGGCATGCGGGTCGTCCAGGCGTTCCGGCGCGAGCGGGCGAATCAGCGCAACTTCGAAGAGGTGAACGCCCACTACCGCCGTGCGAACCAGACGACGGTGACGCTGAACGGCCTCTACTTCCCGTTTGTCGACTTCCTCTCGGCGCTCGCGACCGCGATCGTGATCGGTTACGGCGGCTATCTCGTCTTCGGCGGCAGCCTGACGGTCGGCACGCTGCTCGCCTTCGTCCTCTACCTATCGAACTTCTTCGACCCCGTCCAGCAGCTCTCCCAGCTCTACAACACGTTCCTGGCCGCCGTGGCCGCGCTCGACAAGATCATGGACGTGATGGACGAGGAGCCCGAGGTGCGCGACCAGGCCGAGGCTCGCGACCTCGAGCGGATCAAGGGCGATGTCCGCTTCGAAGGCGTTCGCTTCGGCTACGGAACGGGGCCTGAAGTTCTGCACGGGATCGATCTCGACGTCCCGGCCGGGACAACCGTCGCCCTCGTCGGCCATACCGGCGCCGGAAAGTCGACGATCGCCAAGCTCCTCGCGCGCTTCTACGACCCGCTCGAGGGGCGGATCACGATCGACGGCGTCGACCTTCGCGACGTGTCGCAGGCGTCGCTGCGGCGCCAGCTCGGCGTCGTGCCGCAGGAGGGATTCCTCTTCGCCGGCACGGTTCGCGACAACATCGCGTTCGGGCGGCCAGACGCCAATCCCGCGGACGTGGCGGCCGCCGCGAAGGCAGTCGGCGCGCACGAGTTCATCCTGGCGCTCGAAGATGGGTACGAGACGAACCTCCAGGAGCGCGGCACGCGGCTCTCGCTCGGCCAGCGCCAGCTGGTCGCGTTCGCCCGCGCCCTACTCGCGAATCCCCGGATCCTGATTCTCGACGAAGCGACCTCGTCGGTCGATATCGGCACGGAGCGCCGGATCGAGGGGGCGCTCCGCACGCTGCTCGCGGACCGCACCGCGTTCGTGATCGCCCACCGGCTCTCGACGATCCGCGACGCCGACCTGATCGTCGTCCTCGAGCACGGCCAGGTCATCGAGCAGGGAACCCACGACGAGCTGATGGCGCGCAGAGGCCTCTATACGTCGCTGTACGGGGACTGGGCCGAGGTCGCCTAGACGATCGCCCGCTAGAATCCGGCCGCGTTGCGGGGTCGTCTAATGGTAGGACGCCCGGCTCTGGACCGGGTAGTCTAGGTTCGAATCCTAGCCCCGCAGCCTCTTCAAAAAAGCCCTGCTGAGAGCAGGGTTTCTAATGCCCCAGCACTGCCTCTTCTCCTACTTCGAGCTCCAAGACCTCCAACGGCTGATGGACGCGATCGCAGCCTCGGGCATGCCCGCCGGAACGCGCGTCCACGTCGGCAGCTACGGCGCCAGCCGGGAGGCGAGCGAGATCGTTCTCGCCTACGACGGAGGCCGTTACTCGCCGATCTTCAAGGCGCTCGAGCGCACGGCGGGCTGGGAGCGCAGGCGCCTCACTCCCGAGGAGGAGCGTCACGTCAGCCGCCGCTTCTCGGGCCGGGTTCCCGACGAGCCCGACCTGCTTCGTCTCTCGACGGCTCAGCGACTGGCCTGGGGCGTCGAGGTCGGGCGCCGCTACCGCGACACGATCAGGCATGCGCGCCAGGCGGGCGTGCGGATCAACTCGTGGCAGGTCGAGGAGCTCGGCACGCAGCTGGCCGGCTCGCAGGGCCGGCAGTACCGGGAGTTCGTGCGCGGCGTTCTTCAGGGCATGACCTTCGGCCGGCGCGTGCTGAACGACCCTGAGCAGAAGGGGTGGGTCTGGGGAACCCGCCGCGCATTGCGACTCGCCTTGCTCCCGATCAACCAGGAGCTGAACGCCTTCTGGCATCAGCTCAATCGCGCCTCATTCCGAATCGTCGGCGAGGAGTTCCCGGACTTCGTCGGCGACCCGGCGCGTACGGCGCGAACGTGGTCGGACGGCCAGCGGGCCCTGGCCGCGGGCGGGCCGGTACGGCGCTCGCTCGCCAGCCGGTACGTCCCCGGCATGACGCCCGGGTACAGGATCGGTCACGGCTACGGAGGGAACGTCGGCGGCCTGTCCCGCGCCGGCGTGAATCGCTGGCGAAACGGCTACATCGCGGAGCGCGCGCGCGTCGGCGTGGCCGGCTTCGGCGAGTACCTGTTTCGGTACGAGAATAGTCGCACCGTTGTCATGCAGGACACCGCGCGTGCGATCGCCCGCGGGATGCCGCAGCTCTGAGCTCGCGAGCACGTTTGCAAAAGAAACGCGCGGGAACGGCATCTATGACTGAGATGACCTCCATCACACTCGGCTTCCTGCTGATCGTGTTCAGCGTGCTCGTGCTCATCTGGGGCTTCCCGAACCTCCCCAAGCGCTAGCCCGGTCTCGCGCTTCGCAACCTGTGGCTTGTACGAGGTAGTCGTTCTCGTACAGTTGCCCCGATGGCTCGCACACCGAGTAGCAAGGGTCGCCTGCGCATTGCGCTCTTCCTCGCCGTCGGTCTCGCAGCCACGGGCCTGGCCCTCGTCAACTACGGCGTGCATGTTTGGGCCCGAGGCTCCGGCTGGGATATCTTCGGCGGCGCCGACCTGAGCTCGATCGACAGTCGCTTCTCGATCCGGGGAGAGGAGAAGCCGCCGACAAACATCGTCGTCGTCAAAGTCGACGGCCCCACTTTCAGCACGTTGCACGAGCGCTGGCCCTTCCGGCGCTCACTCCACGCGCGTCTGATTCAGAGGCTCAAGAAAGCCGGCGCGAAAGTGATCGCCTTCGACATCCAGTTCAGCGAGCCAACCCCAAACCCGCCTGGCTCGGATGCGGGCGCGAGACAGGACAACGAGTTCCTGCTGGCGTCCCGCGCAGCAGGCAATGTCGTCTTCTCGACGACAGATTTGAATCGGAAGGGGGAGCCGAACTTTCTCGGCGGTGAGGCAGGGATCCGCTTCACCCGGTCCCGAGTAGGCAACGGAAATTTCGAGCCCGACCCGGGGGGAGTGGACCGGCGCGTGCCGTACGAGGTCGTCGGCCTGAAGAGCTTCTCGGTCGTCACGGTCGAGCGTGCGACCGGGCACGCCGTGCACCCTTTCTCAGGCGCCCGGAACCTGATCGACTTCGTCGGGCCGGTCGGGACAATTCCCTCGATCTCGTACTCGGACGCCTATCTCGGCAAGTTCCCGAAGGGCTACTTCCGGGGCAAGATCGTCGTCGTCGGCGCCTGGGCGCCGTCGCTCCAGGACATTCATCCGATCTCGTTCGGGAACGACGAGATGCCCGGCCCCGAGATCCAGGCCAGCGCGATCTCGACGATCCTGCGCGGGCTCCCGCTGCAGACGGTGCCGAACTGGCTGAACGTTCTCCTGATTGTCGTCCTCGGCGTGCTCGCGCCTCTTGCGAGCCTTCGGCTGAGCCTGCTGTGGACGCTCGTGGTGGCCCTCACCGCCGCGGCGCTCTATTTGGGGGCGGCCCTCATCGCCTTCGACCAGGGCTGGGTGCTGTCGTTCGTCTATCCGTTCGGCGCGCTGACCCTCTCCTCGATCGGATCGCTGGCGGCCCACTACCTGCTCGCGGCCTTCGAGCGCGAGCGCGTGCGCGATGTTTTCTCGCGCTTCGTGCCGGAGAGCGTCGTCGAGCAGGTCCTGGCACGGACCGACGACGACCTCCGCCTGGGCGGAGTCTCGCTCTTCGGAACGGTCATGTTCACCGATCTCCGGGGCTTCACGACCTTCTCCGAGTCGCTTCCGGCGGCCAGGGTGATCGAGGCGCTGAACATCTACCTCAGCGAGATGACCGAGGCGATCCTGGACAACGGCGGGACGCTCGTCTCCTACGAGGGCGACGGCATCATGGCCGTCTTCGGTGCGCCCATCGAGCAGGCGAACCATGCGGACCAGGCCGTGGCGACATCACGCGAGATGCTGCTCGTGCGGCTCCCACGCTGGAACACGTGGCTCCGCGAGCACGAGTTGAGCAAGGGATTCAAGATGGGGATCGGTCTGATGAGCGGCTCGTTCATGTCCGGCAACGTCGGTTCCGAGCGGCGACTCGAGTACACCGCGATCGGCGATACGACGAACACCGCCTCGCGTCTTCAGGGGCTGACGAAGGGCGAGCCCTATCTCATGTTCATGGCCGACTCGACCCGCGAGTCGCTGACGGCCGAGGTCGAGGACATCGTGTTCGTCGAGGAGTTCGAGGTTCGCGGCCGGCAGGGCAAGGTCAAGATCTGGTCGATCGAAGCGGCGAACTCCGAGGCTTTCGACGCCCGCGAGGCGGAAGCTGCTGCTGCTGAGGGGGCTGCCGAAACCGGTTAGGGCTGCGCCAGGTAGCTGTGCCCGGCACGAACGTTGACGGTCTTGTGGTGGCGGAAATCGCGAACGCGGACGATGCCGCGGAGGACCTTGGTCAGCGTCCCGTCGCAGCGGTCCTCGACCAGCCACCTCGTTCCGCGCACGGTCGCCGAGCTGTAGCGGCCGCGGGTCGTGAACCGGCCCTTTGCGCTCCCGAAGAGCCGCCGTACCCGCCTCTTGCGCTGGACTGATTCGATGCTCAACGCCCGCCCCGCACTGCTGCCTCGGCAGACGCCGAAGTTGCCACCGCCCAGCCGCAGCGTCATGAACGCCCCGGCCTTCTTGGCCTGCTCGATCGTGAAGATGCCCTGGGAGAAGTCGCCCGAGTTCGTCTTGCTGCCGCCGAGGCCCGCCGTCAGGAGGACCGTTCCATGCAGGGTGTTCACCTGTGAGCCGACCGGAATCTCGGTCTGACCGTTCAGCGGGATGAACTTGCCCGTTCCCTTCTCCTTGATCAGAACGTTCCCTGCCACTTCCTGGACGCCGGCGATCTTGCCGGGCTGAGCCTGCTGGACGACGTCGATTTCGCACGGCGCGATGTCGCTGACGGACGTCCCGCTCGGTGTCGAGACCGCGTCGACGCCGACGATGTTCGTCACGTCCTCGTTCGGCGCTGTGAACGAGCCGGTGTAGGTCCACTGCTCGGTCGTGTCGACTTGTTGGTTCCCGTTCGTGTCGCCGCTCTGATAGGTGAGGAAGAAGTTGTCCGCGTCGTTGTCGGGAGTCCCGGCATCGGCATCGGGTGGCGTCGGGATCAGCAGGTTCTCATCGCCGGTGTTCTTGACGATTGCCTGGACCTCGATCGGCTTGCCCGGGTCCACGCGGGTCGAGCAGGTCTGAGTGAGGTCGAGCGACGCAGCCTGCGCCCTGTGCGACGCGCCTCTCGCCGTCGTTGCCCCTGCGGAGAGGGTCACGCCCGCGAGGATCGCGGTCGCCACCGTGGCGAGTGTTTTCAACTGTGAATTCTTCAAATGACTCACTTGCCGCAGACCCTCCTACTCGCGGGCGGCACAGGACAACTTCGCACCCTTTTTACACGCTTTCACTAGAAACGGCAAACAAGGAGCAAAACAAAGGATGTTGAGCGCAACCAGCAAATCTGTATAGGCTCCCGCTTCGCATGAGGCTCCCCGGAACCCCAACCGTCGGCCCGCTGCCGCCCCTGGCGGAAACCTGGCGCCGCTCGTTCGTCGAATTCCTCGGCACGTTCGCCCTGGTGTTCGTGGGTGTCGGCGCGATCATGGCTGTCGGGCCACAGGCCGACGCGGGCACACTCGAGGTCGCGCTCGCGCACGGTCTCGTGATCGCGGTGATGATCTCGGCCGTCGGTCACATCTCGGGCGGCTACTTCAATCCGGCGATCACCCTCGGGTTCATGCTGACGAGGCGGATCACCGTCCTCCTCGGCATCTTCTACTGGTTCGCCCAGTTCGCAGGCGGCGTTCTGGCGGCGCTCCTCCTGAAATGGGTCTTCCCCGCCGCGTCCCGGAACCCGACGCACATCGGCGCGCCCGCGCGACATACGATCGCCCTCGGCCCGGCTCTCGTCGTCGAGGCGCTGCTCACCTTCTTCTTGGTGTGGGTCGTCTTCGCGACGACCGCCGACCCGCGCAGCACGTATAGCTCGATCGCGGGCATCGCGATCGGCCTCGTCGTCGTCTTCGATAACCTCATGGGCTACCCGCTGACGGGCGCGATCATCAATCCGGCGCGCGCGCTCGGCCCACAGTTGATCGGCCACTCGTGGACGGACGCATGGATCTGGTACGTCGGCCCGTTCGCAGGAGGTGCGATCGCGGCGCTGCTCTATGACGAGCTCTTCCTGCGCCCTCTGGCTCCGCCTGCACCCCCGCCGCCTCCGCCGCCGGACCCGGGCCCGGCAGCCCCCGCCGCCTAGCCTCACCTGACTAGCCGAGAACACCTCGCTGGTGTCCGGCGGCCGGACCGCGCCACAATGAGGGGCGCATGACCGAGCTCTCCGAGGAATCGCAGGTGATGCGGGAGGAACGCAAGGCGGTGACCGCGCTCGACGCGGACATCGTCGGCTCGACTGCGCTCGCGGAGCGCCTCGACGCCGAGGAGGCCAAGCTGATCCTCGGCGAGGCGATCACCCGGATGATCGCCGCAGTCGAGGAGCTCGGCGGCACCGTCAAGGATCTCGCCGGCGACGGGGTGCTTGCCCTCTTCGGCGCGCCGGTCGCCCATGAGGACGACGCCGAGCGCGCCGTGCGGGCCGGCCTCCGAATCGCCGAAGAGCTCGCCGCATACGGATCCGAGGTCGCCGCCGGCTGGGGCGTCGAGGACTTCGCCGTGCGCGTCGGCGTCAATACGGGCTCGGTCGTCCTGGGGCCGGTCGGCGCCGGCTCCCGCGTCGAGTACGGCGCGGTCGGCGACGCGATCAACACCGCGGCGCGGCTCCAGTCCGCAGCCACGCCTGGGTCCGTACTCGTCGGCGAGTCGACGCACCGCCTCGTCCAGCCACTCTTCGACTGGGACGGGCCGCGCCGCCTGACGCTCAAGGGCAAGGAGGGCGAGGTCGTCGCCTACGAGGTGACCGGGGTGAGCGCCGTCCCCGGCAGGACCCGCGGCCTGCTCGGCGTCCAGACACCGCTCGTCGGGCGTGACGCCGAGCTCGCCGTCGCACGCGACGCCGCCGAGGCGGTGCTCGCCGGCACCGGCGGCATTCTCTTCATCACCGGCGAAGCGGGCATCGGGAAGAGCCGGCTCGCCGCGGAGTTGCGAGCCTTCGTCGAGGCGGCCGACTCGACCCACGGCGCGCCGCGCTGGCTCGAAGGCCGCTGCGTCTCCTACGGCGAATCGCTCCCGTACTGGCCCTACCGCGACATCCTTCGCGACTGGCTCGGCGTCGCGCTCCGGGAGCCGGAGCTGCGGCTGCGCGTCGCGCTCCGACGCGAGGTCGACCGTCTCTTCGGCGAGCGCGCGCTCGAGATCTACCCGTACCTGGGGGCAATGCTCGGCCTGACCCTCGAGCCAGAGGCGGGAGCACGGCTCGCCGAGCTCTCGCCCGAGGCGCTCCAGTACCGCACGTTCGAGGTCGTGCGCGCTCTCTTCGAGCGCCTCGCGGACGAACGGCCGCTCGTCATCGCAGTCGACGACCTGCACTGGGCAGACGCGACATCGCTCCAGCTCACCGAGCAGCTACTCGGCGCCACCGACTCCGCCGCCGTGCTGCTCGTCCTCGAGCAGCGCCCCGAGCGGGACCACGCCTCGTGGCGCGTGAAGGCCGTGGCCGCCGAGCACTACGCGCACCGCTCGCGAGAACTGGCGCTCGAGACGCTCTCCGGAGAAGCCCATCGTCAGCTCCTGCACTCGATCGTCGGGGCCGAAACGATCCCGATCGAGCTCGAGGACCACATTCTCGAGAGCGCCGAGGGCAATCCGTTCTATCTCGAGGAGCTGATCGCGGCGCTCGTCGAAACGGGCGTGCTCGTGCGCAGCGGCGAGAGCTGGCGCTTCGACCATGAGGCCGAGATCGAGATACCGCCCACGGTCGAGAAGCTGATCCTCGCCCGGATCGACCGGCTGCCGGAGTCGCAGCGTCGGGTCTTGACCGCGGCCTCGGTGCTGGGCCGCCACTTCGGGCTGCCGCTGCTCAAAGGTGTGACGGACGAAGACGGCTCCCTCGGGGAAGCGCTGAACGCCCTGCAGCGGGTCGACCTGATCCGGGAGGCGCGACGCTGGCCCGAGCCCGAGTACCGGTTCAAGCACGCCCTGATCCAGGAGACCGCCTACCGGACGCTGCTGGCCGCGACGCGCAAGGAGCTGCACGGCAAGGCTGTGGAATGGTTGGAGGCGCAGTTCGCGGACAGCGAGGACGAGGTGCTCGGCCTCCTCGCCCACCACGCGCTCGCCGCCGAAGACGAGGAGAAGGCGGTGCGCTACCTCACGCGGGCCGGCGACCGGGCGCGGCTGGAATGGGCCCTCGACGAGGCGATCGGCCACTATCGCGCGCTGCTCCCGCTCCTCGAGCGCCGCGGAGCGGACCGCGAGATCGCCCTCGTGCTCTTCAAGCTTGCGATCGCGCTCCACACGTCACTGCGGTTCGCCGACGCGAACACGGCGTACCAACGGGCGTTCGAGCACTGGCAGCCGCTCTCGCCGGGCACTCCCGGTGCGACCGTGCGAATGGCCGGCAGCTATGTCCCTCGCGTCGCCGACCCGCGCGACGCCGGCTTCTGGCCTGACATCAACCTCTGCATGCAGCTCTTCGACCGGCTCGTCGAGGCCTGGCCCGAGCGGACGATCGTCCCTTCGCTCGCCGAGCGCTGGGAGATCTCCGACGACGGTCTGCGCTACCTCTTCCACCTGCGTGAGGGGCTGCGCTGGTCGGACGGCGAGCCGCTCACGGCCCACGATGTCGAGTTCGGGGTCAAGCGCATGCTCAACCCGAAGAGGCCGGCGATCACCGCGCCGATCTACTTCGTGCTCGAGAACGGAGAGGACTACTACCTGGGCCGAAACGACGACGCCGACCGCATCGGAGTCCGCGCCCTCGACGACCGCACGGTCGAGTTCCGGCTCGTCGCCCCCACGCCGTACTTCATGAACCTCGTCAACAGGCCCGACGGCGGACCGCAGCCACGGCATGCGATCGAGCGCGACGGCGATGCCTGGAGCGAACCTGACAAACAGGTCGTGAGCGGGCCTTTCCGGCAGCTCGAGCGGAGCAACGAGCGGCTCGTGCTGGTCAGGAACGACGCCTACACGGGTATTCACACCGGAAACGTCGAGCGCGTCGAGCTCACCGCCGCGACCGCCGACGAGGCGCTCGAGCCGCTCGATCGCGGCGAGGTCGACCTCGTCCGCGTCATGTACACGCCGAGGACCTCCGATCACGTTCGCTCGCGCGAGGGCGGGTCCGGGCCGCTGACGTGGACCGCCTATCTCGCCTTCAACCATTCCCACCCCGTGGTCGGCAATGTCGACCTGCGCAGAGCGCTTGCGTCGGCGGTCGCCCGCTCGCAGCTCGAACCGCTCATGCCCGCCAACCTCGAGGTCGCAACCGGCGGCCTCGTCCCGCCGGCGCTTCAGGGGCACACGCCGGACATCGTGCTGCCCTTCGACGCGAACACGTGCCGCGATCTTTTCGGGCAGGCAGGCGTGGATGCATCCGGCCTGGAGATTGCCGCGCAGGACGTCTGGGCGCCTCTGCTCGAGGCGATCACCGGCTCCTGGCGCGAGGTGCTCGGACTGGACGTGGGGCTGCGGCTCTGGACGGCGGAGACCGTGGACGAGGTCGCTCGGACCGGCCGTCCCCTCGAGCTCGCGCCGATCGCGGTGCTCGGCTGGCTGCCCGGATATCCAGATCCGGAGTACTGCCTGCGGCTCATCCTCCACTCGCACGCGAACGCGAACGAAGGGCGCTATGCGTTCGCGCCGTTCGACAAGCTCATCGACGAGGCCCGACAGGCGCCGACGGGCGCGAAGCGCCTCGAGCTCTTCCGGCAGGCCGACCGGCTCGCGGTCGTCGACCAGGCCGCGGTCATCCCGCTCGTCTACGGCCGCAGCATGGCGTTCGTCAGGCCGGGAGTCGAGGGCTGGTGGGAGTTCGCAAAGTCCTCGGCGTCGTTTGCCGATCTGGAGGTCAGCTAGTCCCAGGTCCGGTCGCTAAACTTGTTCGAGCCGGGCGCATTCGTCTAGTGGCCTAGGACACCGCCCTCTCACGGCGGCGGCACGGGTTCGAATCCCGTATGCGCCTTTCTGCTCCTCCTGGCTACGCGAAACCCGCATGGTTACGCGAGTCAGACGTGCCAGAGATGCCGGAAATGCTCACCGCGTGCGTACCCCGGTGCTACCCCGGGATTTCGCCAACGCTGACAACTCCCCTGGCCTCAGCGCCTGCCATGATTCGAGCCGGTGTACGTCGTCGCGGTCACGAACGCTGAGCGCAACCTCCTGCGCCGCCTCGTGGCGCGTGAGGGCTCCGACACCCGCTCGAACGCTCGGCGAGCTGCTCGAGCGCGCGCCCGCCGCCAGCGATCCGCAGACGTGGCTCGACGACGACTTCGAGCCTGAGCAGACGAAACGCTGCGCGCTCTGCAAGACCGAGAAGCCGGCGTCGCAGTTCGGCCTCGATCGGAACGAGCCGGACGGGTTCAATCGGCGCTGTCGCGCCTGCCTGCTCGAGCGCTAGCGTGGCCGTGGCGAGCACTGAGCCCGAGGGAACGCTCGCCGCCGTCACTTGCGCCGAGTGCGGTCGGCAGCCTGACGCTGGCGAGCTCTGGCGCCTTCTCTTCGCCGACATCGGCGAGGTTGTGGTCTATTGCCCCGAGTGCGCCAAGCGAGAGTTCAGTTCCTAGAGCGGGGGAGTCGCCGCCACACCATTGGTCGCGACGATGGATTCCGCGACTTCGGCTGCCCATTCATCTAGCTCCGGCTCGCTGGTCAATAGAGGTCGTTAGCGCCTGCGGCCTCGACTGACGATGAGGTTGATCTTCGAGCGCGCCGGCAGCACCCGTCCAGGCCGGCGGCTTTGGGAGATGACGATGCCCTTCGTGCGCGTGCGCGAGTAGGCGTAGCCCACCTTGCCGGTGCGGCAGCGTCTCTTTGCGATCGTCCGCTTGGCGGACGCAACCCGCTTGCCGACGACTTTCGGCACCTTGCACGGCGCGGGCGTCATGGGCTCGCCCAGCGCCAGGCTGTGAGAGTCGCCGGCGGCGATCGCGGTCACGCCGGAGAGGCCGCTCGGCACGCTGCACTGCCCGAAGACGTCGAATTCGCAGCCCCAGGCAACCACGGTGCCGTCGCCTCTCAAGGCCAGGCTGTGAAAGTAGCCGGCGGCGATGGCAGTCACGCCGGAGAGGCCGCTCGGCACGCTGCACTGCCCGGCGTCGCGGTCGACGCAGCCCCAGGCGACGGCGGTGCCGTCGCCCTTCAAGGCCAGGCTGTGAGAGTCGCCGGCGGCGATGGCAGTCACGCCGGAGAGGCCGCTCGGCACGCTGCACTGCCCGAAATCGGAAGAGGCGCGGCAGCCCCAGGCGACGGCGGTGCCGTCGCCCTTCAAGGCCAGGCTGTGAGAGTCGCCGGCGGCGATGGCAGTCACGCCGGAGAGGCCACTCGGCACGCTGCACTGCCCGAGGTCGCGGACGCCGCAGCCCCAGGCGACGACGGTGCCGTCGCCCTTCAAGGCCAGGCCGTGAGAGTCGCCGGCGGCGATCGCGGTCACGCTGGCAAGGCCGCTCGGCACGCTGCACTGCCCGGCGTCCCAGGGGAAGCCGCAGCCCCAGGCGACGACGGTGCCGTCGCCCTTCAAGGCCAGGCTGTGAACGCTGCCGGCGGCGATCGCGGTCACGGCGGAGAGGCCGCTCGGCACGCTGCACTGCCCGAAGTCGCCGAGGCCCGCGCAGCCCCAGGCAACGACGGTGCCGTCGCCCTTCAGGGCCAGGCTGTGAGCGCCGCCGGCGGCGATCGCGGTCACGCCGGAGAGGCCACTCGGCACGCTGCACTGCCCGAGGTCGCTGTCGGCGCCGCAGCCCCAGGCGACCGGCCTGCCGGGCGCCGTCGCCGGCGCCGCGCCTGGCGCGAAGAGCAGCCCGACGCTTAGCACGGCCAGCGCGCAGAGCCGGAGGGGCGGCCTCGGTCTCGTCGACAGCTGGATCTCCTGCTCCTTTCCGCCACCTACGTAGAGCGAGCAACTCACCGCGCGCCATGGCGAGATGGGGATGCCAACGAATGATTGTCCTCCCTCCCGCCACGCATTACAAGCAGGCTTGCCGCCCTTCCTGCTCGCCAGAAGGTCGCTGGTATCGCCGAGATCGCCGAAAAAGGTGAGGCTGGATGCCTCCGCCTTGGCTCGCACGGTGCGTACCCCGGTGCGCCCCCACAGTTAAAAACCGTCCCATTTGCAGGCGCGTTCGAATCCCGTATGCGCCTTTTCGGTCGAAAGCCCCGCAGATCGCGGGGTTTTCTCGTTTCTGCAGTGCGGTGGACACATTATGGGAGGGGTAGCTCCCCTCTTCCGTCGATGCAGTCGGCGAGGTAGAGGGCCGTACCGAGGTCGCCCGTCCAGAGCGTGTAGCGGCCGCGCTCGTGCTCCGACCGGCTGTGCTCCACCTGGCCGGCAGCGTGCATCGCGAACGCGCGCGCTCGTGTGAGCCACCGTTCGTCTCCGGTGCGCTCGAGCAGGGCCAGGAATGCGTATCCGTTCCCCGCCGTGCCGTGGCAGAGGCTTGCGCCCTTGCGCAGCGGCCCGGCGCGCCACGTCAGCTCGCCGCCCGCGATTGCAAGCTCCTCGTCAAGGACGGGGGCGAGCGTCGCAACGATCCCCGGCGCGCCGTGGCACCACTGCGTGCGGATCTGGCCGTCGCCGTTTGCATCGAGTCGCATCCCCGCGACCGGCGGCCAGTTGACGAGCCCGTCCTCCTCGATGACAAAGCGCTGGAGCGTCTCGGAGACGTCGGCGACATCGCCGAGCGCAAGCACGCACCCCGCGAATCCGTGTGCCGGACCGAGATAGCGCGCGCTCTTCCCCTTTATTTGCTGCGTCCACAGGCCTTCCGCGTCACGTTGACCGAGCAACCACTCGACGCCCGCCGTCACGTCGAGCCCGAGCTCTCGACCGGCGAGAATCGTGCCGGGACTGCCCCACGACAATTCGCAATGCTCGTCTCGCTCGTTGGCCGCGATCAGCTCCGCCAGCCGCTCGAGATTGGCCTGCGAAGGCGCAAGCCTCTGCAACACCAGCCGGAGTCCCGTCTCGCCCCACCAGAGGCTGCGCTGGTCGTCCTGTTCAAAATCTGGCTCGGCTTCGAGCGCCCGCTCCAGATACGGGACATAGTCCCCTCGCAACTCGACGAAGCCCCGCCGCTCGAGCCGGTGGAGCGCATCCACGACTCCCGCACCTCCGAAATACACCGTCAGCAGGTCTGCCGCCGGCGCGTCGTCGTACTCGTCCCGCGAATGCGGCGGCCAACCGTCGTCGAATGCATCCTCCGCGTCGGCAACGATCGAGGCGATCGCCGTCCGCACCCACTCCGCGTTCCACGGTTCGTCCGCGAGCGCCTCGTGCGCTTCCGGCGTGAACAGCATCGGGCGAGTCTATGACGCCCCTGGAATGTTCCCCTCCGCATGCTGGCCCACGCGGCCGTGCTGGAGCCTGGAACACTCTGAGGGGAATGAACACGATGCGCCGCATCCTCCTTCCGATCGCGTTACCGCTTGTGATCCTCTCGCTTGCAGCCTGCGGGAACACCGGGATCCTCGACCACTCGCCTATCCGCAACTACGCTGTGGTGGGTATCGAGAACGACAGCGCATCGTCGATCGACGTCACCCTCTGTTACGCGCAACGGTGCAGCGTTCACGATCTGACCGATTCGATCAGTTCCGGCGCTCATCGCGACGAGGCGGTCAACAACGCGCAGGGTGGAACAGCGATCTTCCGCGTGACCAGCCGCGAAACCGTTCGCTGCCTGCGCGTTCGCTACGCAAGCGGACAAGAGCAACACACGACGGTGAAGGTCTCGTCGGCGAGGCCGTGTCCCTGGTCGAGTTAACGCAAATCACGAGATCGTTCGAGGCGTCTTTCGCGCCCGCTGAGCCCGGTGCGCCGCCCTCGCTCCCCCGACGTCGAAAGGAGCAGCGCTAGCCGACGAGCTTCCGTTCCCACTCGCCGCGTTCCGCCTCAACGTAGCGCAGCCCACCAAGCCACTGCTCGCCGCGCGTGTCTCGCCAGACATCGCGCCAGCCCGGCAGCCCGGCTTCGCCCCATGACTGCGCCGTGTCGTAGAGCGTGCGAATGCGTTGACACACCGTCGGCAGCAAGGCGTCGCGGGATTCGAGGCCGTAGGCATCGCAGAAGATGCGAAGCTGCGTGGAACGCGCAGGAACGGGATAGCCGAGTCGCTCGCAGGTCGCATCGTCATAGAGCGGCACGAATCGGTAGACCGCCCAGGCGACGTCCCAGAGCCGGGGTGCCGGCGCCGCGAGGTCCCAGTCGATGAACGCGAGCGGCGTGCGGTCGGGGCCATAGATCGTGTTGTCAGGAGAAAGGTCGTTGTGGCAGACGACATCGCCTCGCCGCGGTGCGCCGACCATGAACTGCCATTCAGCATCGGGCGGCTCTTCGAACGACGCTGTCGAATCGTGCAGCGCCCGGATGAGCTGCGCGACACGAGCGAGCTCGTCGTCGGCGTGAGACGGACCGCCGCCGGTCAGGAAGCTGAGTATTTCGCGGCCATCACTGTCGATCCCAAACACGCGCGGCGCTCCCTCGAACCCAGTCCGCTCGAGGTGGGCGAGCAAGGCGTGTACGGCGGGCGTCCAGCGACCCGTGCCACGACGGATGGTCTCGCCGACGCGCTCGACCTCGGTCAGCCCGTACGTAGGTCGTGAGTCCCTGTCCGATCCCACTCTTCGACGATAGCTCCAGGTTCAGAGGCGAGTCCGGTGCTAGCGTGGTCGGCCATGGCCGATCCCGTCTCGTGGCTGCAGATCGAGCAAGGGTGGAACGTGGTCACCTCGGACGGCTTCGCCGTCGGCACGGTCGCGCAGGTCGAAGGCGACAAGCAGGACGACATCTTCGACGGCCTGGCCGTCGCGTCCAAGCAACCCACACAGATTCGCTACGTGCCGGGCGAGCAGGTCGCGGCGATCTATCCCGGTGAAGTGACCCTGAAGATCACATCCGCGGAAACCGGCACGCTCGAGCCGTTTCAAGCACCTCCGGCCGAGACGAAATGGGGGCCGGGAAAGGCGCCCCTCGCGGCGCGTGTGTCGAACTGGCTACGGGGAAGACGCTAAAAAGGAGCTCCTCCATGCAAAAGAGGTTGGTTACGCGCTACAAGATGCCGTCCACCGAGGCGGCGGATGAGAATCAGCGACGAGTCGAAGGCGTCTTCGACGAGCTGGCCGCGAACAAGCCTGGCAACGTCAGCTACATCGTCCTCCGGCTCGCTGATGGGTCATTCGTACACGTGTCGTTCCACGACCACGGCGACGACGAGGTCAACCCGATCGCTTCGACGTCTGCCTTTGCGCATTTCCAAGAGGGCCACGCCGATCGCCGGGAGGGCGGCGTCGACCAGCAGACCGCAGAGCTGGTCGGTGCCTACATCACGACGATCGACTGACGCTCGTGCAGAGCTAGGGCGAGCTCACGTCCTCGTCCATCGGAGGTGGCGGCGGCGGTGCCGGCTCGGAGCTCGGAGGTGCCTGGGGAGGCGGCGCCGGCGCATCGGAGCCGCCGGTTCGCATCTTCATTCCGGACGCTTCCGTGCGCAGCGTCTCCATGCCACCCCCCGCCATCACTTCGAGCCACGCGCCAACGGCGATCACTGCGGCCAGCAACAGGCCGATCCACGCCCAGACGGTGCGGAACTCGTTGTCGGCGAGCACCTTGATCAGAGTGAAAAGCACGATGAGCGAGCCCAGAGCAGCCCCGGCCATCGTGTCCGAGATCGGCAGCTTGATGTCCGCCGCGGCGAGACGGGCGACGAGCCACACGAGCAGCACGATCGTGAGCAGCCCGACGAGGACCCCCCAGCCGTGCCAGCCGCTGCGGCTCGCAGTAATCCCGACCACAGTCACCGACTGCCAGTGGAAGAACGTGTCGATCAGGAGGAGCACGCCGCCCACGAGCATGAGCTGCATCCCGCGCGAAAGAGCACTGAGTCGATCCATGACGACGAGTCCTTTCGGAAGAGTGTCGCTGAACCTGCGGAGCGGAGTCTCCCATTGCACTCGGACGGGATGCAAGCGCCCGGGCTGGGTTGACGGCGACGCTAGCCGAGCTGCACGACTCGGCGGATCGTCCCGGCGCGCTGGTGACGGGCCTCGATTCCGAGCTCGCCGCCCGCCGGTGCCTGGATCACCCACTCGAGCTTTGCGAGATCGCCGGTCGAGTCGTCGCCGCCCCACCAGAGCGCGCTGCGCTTGTGAACGCGGCCGGTGAGCTGACCGGCCTCGACCTTGCGCTCACCGACGACGAGCTCCGCGCCCTCCGGGAGTGTCAGCTCCACCTCGACGGGGAGCACGGCCTTCCGCTCGACAGCCTTGTCCGTTACGTTCGTCGGCAGCCACCCCGTGTTCTGGAGGATGAGACGCACCTTGTACGCGCCCTCGCCGACCGGCTCTACGTCGAGCGAGCTGAGCTCGAGCCGAGGTGAGATCAGCAGGTGCCAGAGGGCGAGGTCGGAGTGCGGGGCGATCTCGCGCTCGAGGAACTGCGGCGGCACGTTCCCCCAGCAGTACATGACGTCCCAGCCGCCGAGCTCGACCTCGCCCAGCTGCGGGTGGTCGAAGCGGTACCAATCCACGTAGCCCTTGCCGTCGAGCTGCTCGTCGTTCCAGCGCAGGAGCTTCAGGTCGTCCTCCGGCGGATGCTCCTTCATCCACTCGATGTAGCCGTAGTCCGTGATCCCGGCTTCGCGTTGCGGGCTCCAGAACTCGGTCGTCCAGGAGTAGACGCCGAGGTGGTCGTAGAACCAGTCGTGAGCGCCGCCCTTGATCGTTTGCTTCGGGTCGTACCGGAAGTCGTGGAAGACCGACACGGCCGGGTATCCCGTGCGCTTCGTTGCCTCCGCACCGATCAGCTTGTACGCGCGCAGGTCTCCGGTTGGAAAATGATCGTCGTCGTAGCCGGCGTAGGGTCGGAGATGAACGCCGGAGAACGTGTGGTAGGCGATGTGGCCCGTGATGTTCGGGCGCGCGACGATCGCCTCGACGTACGCATGGGTCTCGGGCTCCGAAAGCGGAAACGGGCCGGCGCCGGGCTGCTCGCCTTCAGGCGCCCACTCGATCGGAAAGTTGCGGTTGAGGTCGAGACCCTCGAGGGGCGGGGCGATCTTGATCGTCACCCCGTCGTAGTTGCGGATCGTCCCTTCCCAGAGCAAACGGTAGAAATCACCCTCCGCGGGACCTTCGTCGGGATCGCGGGGAATCATCATCCGCGGCTCGTCGGGGTGCACCTTCCAGGCACCGTTTGCGTCCTTGCGCCGCATCATCAGGATCCGCCCGTCGCCGTCGATGTCCTCCTCGTAGAGGCCGTCCTGCTCGTCGAGACGCGGGTAGGGGCGCACGCTGGAGCGCACGAAGCGCGGCTTGTCGGCCAGTGCGAGCTCGGCGCCGTCCGGGTTCAGTCGTGGAATGACGTAGAAGGTGCGGGAGTCCAGGCAGCGAGTGACCTTGGGATCGCTGCCGTAGCCGCTCAGGAGCTTGTCGATCAGATGGAGTGCCGCCGTGCAGCCCGTCACCTCGAGCGCGTGGATGTTCGCCTCGATCATGAAAGCGGGCTTGTCGAGGTCGGCGCCGGTCTCGAAGTTCGTGATCGTCGCCAGCCAGATGTCCCGGTCCTCGAAGGAGCGGCCGATCGACTCGAGGCGGTAGAGGTCCGGTCGCTCCTGCGCCCAGTCCTGGAGGATCGTCGTCAGCGCGTCGTGCCGATAGAACCGGTCGAAGGCGACGGCGGGCACGCGCGGACCCTACGCGGAGAGCTCGGAGACGAGCGGACCGGTATCGAGCGGATCGAAGCCGATCCGGGCGGCGATCTCCTCGCTCGACGGGCGGGTGCCTTCGCTGAAGAGCGCGCGCAGCCGCTCGCCGGTCTCCGGTGAGCGCCACCAGTCGTTCCCGACCTCGGACACCAGGTGCGCGCGCAGTTGCGCGGAGCGGATCCAGGCCCGCAGGTAGTCGGCCGAGTAGAAGCCGGCGTCCATGTCGGCGAGGAACCCGTCAGAGCGGTACCGGACGCCGGTCGCGTCGCCGAGGTGCTCCGAGTAGCCGTCCGGAGTGCCACCGTCGTCGTCGAAGCGGCCCCAGAACTCGAGCTCGAAGCCGAGCTTCGCCGCGTAGCGCCGATAGAGCAGCGCGTCGAGGAAGATCGTGGCCTCTGCGTTCGTCGCCGCGTCTTCGTCCGACAGGCCGAAGTACTCGGCGTGCCAACCGGGCTCGCGGGAGATCGCCTCCAGGATGAACGAGTAGATCTCGGTCAGCGCGTGGTCGCGCGACAGGTTGCGAAACGTGTACGGAAGCTCGGGGTCGCACCCGGCGTAGTGGAGCGCATGGCCGGCCTCGTGCAAGAACGCCTGATAGTCGTGGAGCCCGCCCTGCGCCCTCGTGATCAGGTGGACGACGGTCGGCGCATCCGAGGCGATCACGCAGGCACGCGGAGACTTCTGGGGGCGGTCGTCGAGGTCGAGCCGGATGCTCTTCTCGTTGGCGAGGTCGAAGCCCAGTTTGGTGAGGGTCTCGAGGCAGACCTCGACCGAGCGCTCCTTCGTGTACGTCCCCTCGAGCGGGGAGAGCCGGCGCATGTACGACATGTGGTACGAGGCGGGGACAGCGTCGCGCTCGGGGCCGAGCAGGCGCTCGAACCAGCGGTCTCGGAGCTCTCCGTATGCACCGGCGCTCTCGTCGCTCGCCAGGCGCAGGCGCTCGGCGAGGGCACGGATCGAGATGCCCTTCTCCTCTTCGTTTCGCTCGATCGGATCGGCGGTTCCCGAGAGGTCCGCCGCGAGCTCGTTCTCGGCGGCCATCAGCTCGCGCCGGCCCTCGTTGAAGGCGGCAGACGCGTTGCCGTTCAGGTCGCCGAGCTCCTCGCGGTCGCGGTAGGCGGGCAGGACGGCGAGCCGCGCCTGTGCCGTGCGGAGCGGGATCTCCTCATCCTTGAACGTGACCCGCGCGGCGAGAATGGCGTTCTCGAGCTGGTCCTGGCGCTCGGAGAGCTCCCGGTCTGCGACTCCGGCCTCGCACTCCTTGCTCAGGCGGTACAGACGCTCGCGCTCGTCGCCCTCGGCCTCCTCTTCGGCCGAGCGAAGCGCATCGAGCTGCTCGCGGCTGAAGAGATCGGCGTACGCGGCAACGATTGCCGCTCGCTCGGAGACCTCCTTCTCGCCCACGCGCACGGCGCGGACCTCTTCTGCACGCTCGAAGAGGTAGGTGCGGAGGCGCTCCTCGTACTCCGCCGGGCTGCGGACTGTTGCGACCGTCATCGGGAACGGCAATCTACACGTGGGCGCCGGATATTGCGCCGGATATCGAGCTCAGGGCCGGGCCGGCTCTTGCGCGAGCAGGCGTTGCACCGTGTCGATGAGATCTTCGAGCTCGAACGGCTTGCGGATGAACGCGTGCACACCTTCGGGCCGCCCCGGATCGGATTCGGAGGTGCCGCTGAGCATGCAAACGGCGGCTTCGGGGCGTAGCTCTCGGAGGTGCGGAAGCAGGTCGAACCCGTGGTCCTCGCCGATGTGCAGGTCGAGGAGCACGACGTCGATCGGCTCGCCGCGAACGAGCGCGATCGCCTCTCCCAGCGTCTCGGCTTCGAGCACGTTGAGCTGCTCGAGCTCGAGGTTCACGCGGCAGAGCAGGCGGAGCGAGGGATCGTCCTCCACGATCAACACTGTAGGACCCCCCATAAGCCCGCCTGAGTTTACGTCCATACGTGCACTGGTTTCGGCGACTAGACGCAGAACGCGGACTTGACCTTGCCATCACCTCCCGACAAAACTCGCTCTTTGCGGGTATTTCTGCCTTGCGCGCGTACCTCGTTCGAGGGATCGGCCGTTTCCTTCTTGGAAGTGGTAAAGCCGGCCGAGCCATCCAAGCGGCTCGAGGCAATCCTCAGGGCGAGCCTCAAAGCGCCAGGCCCCACGCCTCGGTTTCGGCACGAGGCCTGGCGGATGTTTCAGCGCGCGCTCGACCCGCTCGCGGCGCCTAAGCCACTGCCTCCCGGGCGCGCCTGATCCGCTGGAGCGACTGGTCGCGGCCGAGCAGCTCGATGCTCTCGAAGAGGCCGGGTGAGACCTTCGATCCGGTCACGGCGACGCGGATCGGCTGGAATGCCTCGCGGGGCTTCAGCTCGAGCTGCTCGGCGACCGCTCGAAGCGCCTGCTCGATCGCCTCGGCCGTGAACGGCTCGGCCGCTTCGACCGCATGCTCTGCCTCGGTCAGCACGTTTCCGTCGAGGAGCGCTGGATCCGGCTCGACCTCCTGGAAGAGGAAGCCCGCGAAGGCCGGGTACTCACCGAGGGTGGCGATCTTCTCCTGGACGAGCGGGACCGACTTGCGAACGATCTCTTCGTCCCAGTCGTATCCTTGCTCTCGCAGATAGGCCACGAGCCGCTCGGCGTACTCGTCGGCCGAGATGGCGCGGAGATATATGCCGTTCATCCACTCGAGCTTCTTGAAGTCGAAGACCGCCGGGCTCGCCCCCACGCGCTCGAGGGTGAAGCGCTCGAGGAGCTCCTCGCGCGACATGATCGTCGTCTTGTCGTCGTAGCTCCAGCCGAGCAGGGCGAGAAAGTTGACGAGCGCCTCGGGGATGTAGCCCTCGGCACGGAACTCCTCGGCGGAGAGGGCTCCGTGCCGCTTGGAGAGCTTTTTCCCATCGTCGCCGAGGATATTCGCGAGGTGCCCGTACTCGGGGAGCGGAGCGCCGAGTCCCTCGAGGATCCGGATCTGCTTCGGCGTGTTCGAGATGTGGTCGTCGCCGCGCAGGACGTGCGTGATCCCGTCCAACCAGTCCTCGACCGGCGAGGCGAAGTTGTAGGTCGGCCTCCCATCGGCGCGGACGAGCACGAGGTCTTCGAGCTTCTCGTTCGGGTACTCGATGTGGCCGCGGATCAGGTCCTCCCATCCGGTGACGCCCTCGTCGGGCATCCGCATGCGGATCGCGCCCTCGTCCTCGTACGCCTTGCCCTCGTCGACGAGACGCTGGGCCTCGACGCGGCACTGCTCCATGCGGTCGAGTTGAAAGGTGACCTCGCCATCCCAGTCGAGGCCGAGCCACCTCAGCGAGTCCTGGATCTGCTCCGTCGCCTCGGCGACTTCGCGGCCGGTGTCGGTGTTCTCGATCCGCAGCCGGAACTCGCCGCCCTCGTGGCGTGCGTAGAGCCAGTTGAAGAGCGCCGTGTGGACACCCCCGATGTGGAGGAAGCCGGTCGGGCTCGGTGCGAAGCGGACGACGGGGGGCATGGTCGGTCGTATCGTACGAGTCGTGCTGATCGGAGCTCATGTCTCGTCGTCCGGCGGGATCCACACGGCGATCGACCGGGCCGAGGCGATCGGCGCCGATTCGGTGCAGGTCTTCACGCAGAGTCCCCGGATGTGGCGGCCGACGAACCATCCGCCGGAGAACATCGAGCGGTTCAAGGAGCGCCGCGCAGAAGCCGGGATCGGCGGCGTCCTCTGCCACGCGCTCTACCTCGTCAACCTCGCGAGCCCGAAGGACGAGATCTACGAGAACTCGGTGGCAGCGATGTGCAACACGGTCGACGTCGGCTGTGCGATCGAGGCCGACGGGGTCGTCTTCCACATCGGCTCCCACCTCAGCGCGGGGATGGATGTGGGGCTCGACCGCGTCGTCGAGGCGATGAAGAAGGTGCTCGACCGCTGCTCGGAGACGACCTGGCTGCTGATGGAGAACTCGGCCGGCGCCGGCGGCACGATCGGGCGCTCGATCGAGGAGCTGGCCCTGGTTTTCGAGCGGCTCGACGGCCATCGGCGACTCGGCGTCTGCCTCGACTCGTGCCACCTGTACGTCTCCGGCTCCGACGTGACCGACGAGGCCGCGCTCGACGCGATGCTCGATGAGCTCGACCGGGAGATCGGCCTCGACCGCTTGCGGGCATTGCACGTGAACGACTCGAAGGCCCCGCTCGGATCGAACCTCGACCGTCACGACAACGTCGGCGAGGGCCTGATGGGCGAGCGGCTCGGCGTCTTCCTGGGGCATCCGAAGCTCCAGGGCCTGCCGGCGGTCCTCGAGGTACCGGGCGCCGACGGCCACGGCCCGGACGCGAGCCAGGTCGCGGCGACCAAGGAACTTCACGTGCGCTGGGCCCCAAAGGTCAGGTCCTAACCCGACATCCCGCGGGGTCCGGCCGCGGGGTCCGGCCGCGGGCCTCCCTCCAGTTCTAGCCTAGTCGGAAAACGCGCACGTGTCTGTGACGCGATCGAGCCGAAAGTGCGCCAACGAAAAGAGCGCCGTCAGGCGCTCGGCCGGACTTGCGCGAAGATCCGGAAGCTCGGCTCGCCCAGCGGGAGCTCGTGGAACTCCGGGTTGATGCATCCGAGCTCGTCCTCTCGGCCGTCGTAGCAGCTCTCGACCTCGACCCGGCACATCGGCAGCGGCTTCCTGTTCGCGCGCACCGCCCCGAACTCCCCCCGGTCCTCCGCCTCGAGCATGAGAGCGAGGTCGATCTCGACGTTGAAGACCTTCTGCATGCAGCCGACGTACGTGCGGCCGAGCTCGACGAACGAGTACAGGAACGGACAAGCGCGCTCGGCGCAGGCCGACGGGTAGACGACCTTGTCGCAGTGCACCTCGCAGCGGCGGCATTCGACCTCGTCCTGAGGATGGAGAGGGAGCTCTTGCGGAACGACCTGAAGGCGCCGCATCGTCTGCACATTGTCGGCACGGTCGGCCGCCTCCGCAAGTCTTGACAAGCCCGACAGAAAATGCTTGGTCCTCCACGTCTCAGGCTGCCGGGAGTAAGCGGTTAGCGATGTTGAGGACGTCCATCTGCGTGAACCCCTCGTAGTCGGGCTCACCGCCGTCGGGGTGCTCGTCGGCGCGGAACCAGATCGCCTGGACGGTCGTCATCCCGACCTCCGCCGCACCGCGAACGTCCTCGTAGAGGCGGTCGCCGACGAAAAGCGCCTCGCCGGGCGCAACCTCGAGCGCCTCGAGCGCGCGCTCGAAGATCTCGGGGTGCGGCTTGCGCTTGCCGACTTCGGAGGAGAAGAGCGCGTGGTCGATCCGCTCTGCGACTCCCATCTGCTCGAGATCGCGGTGCAGCAGCCAGCCCGGGTCGAACGCGTTCGAGACGACCCCCAGCCGCAGGCCGCGTGAGCGCAGCGACTCGAGCAGCGCGTGGGTCGTCGCCCCGAGCACGCGCGCCGGCTCCCAGGCCGCATGCTCCGCCTCGAGAAACCGGCCCAACTCGTCGTTGGTGAGCTCGATCCCGAAGTCGCGGAGGAGGTCGCGCACGAGACCCGGGTACTCGATCTCCTCGAGCGTGCCGGGTACCCACAGGAGCGGCTCGTAGCGCTCGCGAAAGTGCGCCGTGATCGCATCGGTCTCCGGCAGGCCGTCGCGCCCGAGCGCCTCGAGCCCCGCCCGGTGCCCCGCCTCAACGAGCTCGGGCTCGTAACCGAACTGCATCAGGGTGTCTCCCCAGTCGAAAAGAACCGCTCGAAGCATCTCGATAACCTAGCCACGTGGCGCGAAAGATCCTTTGGGCCTCGCTCGCGCTCGCTCCCGTCACCGTCGTAGCCGATTTCCTTCTCCACTTCGGCGACGTGCCGCTGTTCGTTCTCGCCTCGGTCACGCTCATCCCGCTCGCGTGGCTGATCGGCGAGGCGACCGAGCATGCGGCGTATCACACGGGGCCTGGCATCGGCGGCTTCCTGAACGCGACCTTCGGCAACGCGCCCGAGCTGATCATCTCGCTCTTCGCGATCAACAAGGGGCTGACAGAGGTCGTCCGCGGCTCCCTGACGGGAAGCGTCGTCGGGAACCTCTTGCTCGTTCTTGGCTTTTCGCTCCTCTTCGGTCGCGGCGATCAGTCCGTCAACCGCGACTCGAGCTTCCTGTGGCTCGGGCTCGTCCTCGTCGCGACGCTCGTCTTCCTCATTCCTGCTGTCCCCGGCTGGCACGGCAACCCGGAGCGCCATTCGATTGCCGTGCTCTCGCTTCCGGTCGCGGTCGTCCTGCTCCTGCTCTACGTCGGCGCGACGTGGTGGCAGCTCCGCAGGTTCCGAGAGCGGCACGAGGCCCCGGAATCGACCGAAGGAGTCTGGTCGCTGCCGAGATCGGTCTGGGTGCTCGCCGTCGCGACCGGCTTGACGGCCATCACGGCAGAGATCCTCGTCGGCTCGATCGAGAACTTCGCCGACAAGGCTCACCTCTCGGACTTCTTCGTCGCCGCCGTCATCGTCGCGATCGTCGGCAACGCGGCCGAGCACGGCGGCGCGGTGATCGTCGCCTACCGCGGCAAGGTCGAGCTCGCTGCGGAGATCGCGCTCTCCTCGAGTGCCCAGGTTGCCGTCTTCCTGATCCCGGCGGTGGCGCTGCTCTCGTGGACGCTCCATCCGCTCGCGCTCTCGTTCCGCAGGGTCGAGCTCGGCGCGGTCGGTTTCTCGGCAGTTCTCATCAGCCTTCTCTTCTGGGATCGCCGTTCGAGCAACTGGCACGGCGCCGCCCTCATCGGGATCTACGGCTGCGTCGCCGCCGCCTTCTTCCTCGCGGGGAATCGCGGCTAGGAGGGTTTGGCGGGACATTGCTCGTCGCCAGGGTGCGATGCTCGTTCCGAGGCAAGGACGCAGGGAGCACCCAGGCTCGTCAGCCTGGGTGCGACTGAGGACGCCGCCTCGGGGCGAGCAGCGCGGCCCGGCGGCTCAGCCATGTGTCGCCAAACCCTCCTACACGCGAGCTGCAACGCCGAGCGCGCGCGGGATCGCGTCGCTCGCGAGATCGATGTCCTCGTCGGTGATCCCGAGATGCGTAACGGCGCGCAGCACGCCTGGGAGCATCGTCGGCGTGAGCCTGATGCCCTCGCCGAGGAGCCGCTCGAGCGCATCGCCCGTCGCGAGGCCGAGGGCCCCGACGTCGATCTGGACGAAGTTCGTCTCGACCCGCTCGAGGTCGACGGCGACGCCGGCCTCGTGCAGCCGCTCGCCCAGGCGACGGGCGCGCGCGTGATCCTCCGCGAGCCTGTCGACGTGGTGGTCGAGCGCATAGACGCAGGCCGCGGCCACGATTCCGGCCTGCCGCATCGCTCCGCCGAACTGGTGCTTGTACCGTCGCGCGCGCAGCATCCGCTCCGACGACCCGGCGACGATTGCGCCAAGCGGGCAGCCGAGGCCCTTCGAGAAGCAGATCGTGACGGTGTCCGCGTGGCCCGCGATCGAGGACGGGTGCTCGCCGCTCGCCACTGCGGCGTTGAAGAGCCGCGCCCCGTCGAGGTGGAGCGAGAGCTCGAGCTCCCGGCACGTCGCGGCCATCGCCTCGACCTCGGCCAGCGGCCACACACGGCCGCCGGAGGCGTTGTGCGTGTTCTCGATCGCCACGATCCGGGTCGTCGGCACGTGCCCGAGGTCGCCCCGTCGGGCCGTGGCGCGCACCTGTTCGGGGGTGAAGCGCCCGGCCCGCGCCGGCAGCGAGCGCGTCATCAGGCCTGCGTGGACGGCCGGCCCACCGAGCTCCGCGACCAGGATGTGTGAGTTCTCCTCGGCGATCAGCTCGTCGCCGGGCTCGGCGAGCACGCGGAGCGCAATCTCGTTCGCCATCGTCGCCGTCGGCACGAAGACCGAGTCCTCCTGTCCCAGCGTTTCCGCGGCGCGGCGCTCGAGCTCGTTGACGGTTGGGTCCTCCCGCAGCTGCTCGTCGCCGACCTCGGCATTCGCGATCGCCTCCCGCATCGCAGGCGTCGGCTTGCTTGCCGTATCCGAACGGAGGTCGATCACGGCTTCATTGTCGCCGACGCGGGCTCAGGCAGTGAGGCTTGGATAACGGTCGGTCACGATGAACAGGTACGCACTTGTCTGCACGTTGTAGCGCAGGCAGTAGAGACCGAGGTTCTTCATCCCGCGTGGCATCCGGCCGATCGCGATCGCGACGAACCAGCCGAGAAGTGCCACGATTTGCAGCACCTGGCTGAAGACCCAGTTCAGGATCCAGGCCGGGATCGCCATGATCGGGCGGAAGGCGGTAACGAGCCGGTGCTGCGTCTCCGGGCCGTCGACCTCGAGGTCGATCGGATAGCTCCCGGCCGTTCCGTGGAAAGGCGGGTACGGGTTCGCGAGCAGGTACAGGTACGAGTTGACGAAGACCACGTAGCGGAGATAGCGCACGAACCAGTTGTGGATCCGCTCCGGCGAACGGCCCCTGATCAGAGTCGCGAACCAGTTGACGATCCCCATCACGACGGCTGCGATCGAATAGAGCGCGAGCCAGAACAGGTGCGGGAACACGAGGAGGAAGCGGAAGGCAACCGTCAGGCGCGAACGCCTGAGGTCGTCGCCATCGACGATCCGTACCGGATGGGGCCGCGGTGGCTCGACCGGCGGGACGGTGCTCTGCTCGGGGACGATCGGCTCGCTCACGGCTGCGCGATCCTAACGGGACACCCTCACAAGGGATGGACGAATTCGCCGCTAGCGCCGATGAGGGACGCGAACCGCAACCAAAGTGAGGGCCGCATGAATCCTGCCGTCTCTCTATGGCGCCTGATCCACGAAGACCGACTCTTCCGCTGGGCAACATATGCCTCCGTCGTCCTGATTTGGTTTGCGCTCGCGTGGGCCGACGTGCGCCTCCTCTTCGGCCTCCCCCTGATCGCAGCCGTGCTCTGGTGGCTTCGCCGACAGCGGGAGCGCCGCGGCTGGCTCGTCGAGCGCGAGATCGACGTCGACCTGCTCTGACTACGCGCCCTTCTGAGCCTCGAGTTGCCGTCCTGCCGTCGGCTCGGCGGAGAGGTTGGGGTGCTTGTCGAAGAGGTAGCGCATAACCCCACGCTTGGCCGCCTTGACCTCGTCCACCCGCCCGACGGGCCGGTGGTGCGGCGCCTCCTTGAGCAGCTCGGGCCGCTCGGCCGCGTCGCGCACTATCTCGAGCATCGCCTCGACGAACTCGTCTAGGGTCTCCTTCGCCTCGGTCTCGGTCGGCTCGATCATCAACGCCTCGGGGACGACGAGCGGGAAGTAGACCGTCGGCGGATGGAAGTCGTAGTCCATCAGCCGCTTGGCGACGTCGAGCGCCGTGATCCCATGCTCGCGCTTCAGCTGACGCGCGGAGAGGACGAACTCGTGCATGCAGAGCCGGTCGTACGGGAGCTCGTACGCGTCCTTGAGGCGGGCGAGCAGGTAGTTGGCGTTGAGCACGGCGGCCTCGGACATCTCGCGCAGGCCCGGCCCGAAAGCGCGGATGTAGGCGTAGGAGCGGACGAAGACGCCGAACGGCCCGCAGTAGCCGCGTACCTTCCCGATCGTCTTCGGGCGGTCGTGATCGAGCCGAAAGACCTCCTCGCCGTCGCGCACGACCGCCGGCACCGGCAGGAACGGCTCGAGTAGGTCGCGGACGGCGATCGGCCCGCCGCCCGGGCCGCCTCCCCCGTGTGGCTGCGAGAACGTCTTGTGCAGGTTGAAGTGGATGATGTCGAAGCCCATGTCGCCCGGCCGCGAGATCCCGCAGACGGCGTTCAGATTGGCCCCGTCGTAGTAGGTGAGCGCACCGGCGTCGTGGAAGATCCGGGTGATCTCCTCGATGTTCTCGTCGAAGAGCCCGAGCGTCGACGGGTTCGTCAGCATCAACCCGGCCGTCCCCTCGTCGACCTTCGCGCGCAGGTCGTCGACGTCGATGTTCCCTCGCGGGTCGGTCTGGACGTGCGTCAGCTCGTACCCGCTCATCGTCACGCTCGCCGGGTTCGTCCCGTGCGCGGTGTCGGGGATGACGATCTTTCGCCTGGTCTCCCCCTCGCCGCGGTCGGTGAAGTAAGCGCGCATGAGCATGAGGCCGGTCAGCTCGCCCTGGGAGCCCGCCGCCGGCTGGAGCGAGACGGCCGGGAGCCCGGCCACCTCCGCGAGGATCTCCTGGAGCCGCCACATCAGCTCGAGCGCGCCCTGCGAGCCCTCTTCCTCCTGGAGCGGGTGCAGGTCTCGGAAGCCGGGCAGGTTGACGACGCGCTCGTTGACCCGAGGGTTGTGCTTCATCGTGCAGGAGCCGAGCGGGTAGAAACCCGTGTCGATCCCGAACGTCCGCGTCGAGAGGCTCGTGAAGTGGCGCACGAGCTCGGGCTCGGAGAGCTCGGGCAGGCGCGGCGGCCGCTCCCGGCGGAGCTCCTCGGGGAGCTCCGGGACGGGCAGGTCGTGTTTCGGCAGCGCGGAGGCGCGCCGGCCTTCCTGCGAGCGCTCGTAGATCAGCTTCACGGCGCCAGCACCTCCGCGAGCCGGTCGATGTCCTCGCGCGTGCGTTTCTCGGTGACGCAGACGAGCAGCGCGTCCTCCAGCCCCGCGTAGTCGCGCTTGAGCGCGTAGCCGGGATGGACGCCCTGCTTGCGCGCAGCACGGATCGCCTCCTCGGCCGGCCGTCCGGCGTGGATGGCAAACTCCTTGAATGTTGCCTGTTCTGGAAACACGAGCGGTAGGCCGAGCTGGTCCTTCGCATAGGCCGCGAGGGCCATGCAGGTCTCCCCCTGCTCCCTGAGGCCCTGGGGCCCGAGCCACGAGAGGTGGACGAGCCCGGCGAGCGCCAGCAGCGTCTGGTTCGTCGTGATGTTCGACGTCGCCTTCTCGCGGCGGATGTGCTGTTCGCGGGTCTGCAGGGTCAGGACATAGGCGCGCCGGCCTTCGACGTCGGTCGTCTCACCGACGATCCGGCCGGGCATGCGCCGCACATAGTCGGAGCGTGCCGCCAAGAAGCCGTAGTGGGGCCCGCCGTACGACTGGTAGTTGCCAGACGCCTGGCCTTCGCCGATGGCGAGCGCGCAGCCGTACGCCCCGGGCGCCTCGAGGACTCCGAGCGACACCGGGTCGACGTGCGCGACCGGTAGAGCCCCGGCGTCGTTCGCGGCGGCGGCGAGGTCGGGCGCCGGCTCCAGGCAGCCGAAGAAGTTCGGCTGCTGGAATATGACGCATGCCGCATCGCGCGCGGCGGTGGCCAGCTCGTCCGGATCGGTCACGCCGTCCCGATGCGGAACCTCGACCACCTCGAGGCCGAAGCCGGGCGCATACGTCTTCACGACCTGGCGCACCTGCGGACTGAGCGTCTCGGCGAGCACGATGCGCGAGCGGCCGGTGACGTGCTTCGCGACGAAGCAGGCGTCTGCGGCGACCGTCGTGCCGTCGTACCCGGACGCGTTCGAGACGTCCATGCCGGTCAGCTCGCAGATCGCCGTCTGGTACTCGAAGATCGACTGGAGCACCCCCTGGCTCATCTCGGGCTGGTAGGGCGTATAGGCGGTCAGGAACTCCCCGCGCTGCAGGACGGCGTCGACGACCGCCGGCACGTAGTGGTCGTAGATCCCCGCTCCGAGGAACGAGAGCTCGCGGCCCGTGTCGACGTTCTTGGCGGCGAGCTTCTCGAGGTGGGTGACGATCTCCTGCTCCGAGAGGGCACGCTCGAGGTCGAGCTCACGCGGGAAGCGCACGCCCTTCGGGATGTCGCGAAAGAGCTCGTCGATCGACTCGACGCCGATCACCGCGAGCATCTCGTCGCGGTCTCGCTCGGTGAGCGAGAGGTAGCTCACTGCTCGGCGACGAAGCTCTTGTAGGCCGCGGCGTCCATCAGCTCGTCCGCCTCCGAGGGCTCGGTGAGGCGGATGCGCACGAGCCAGCCCTCGCCGTACGAGTCCTCGTTCACGGTCTCGGGCTCGTCGACCACCTTCGCGTTGACCTCGACGATGACGCCGGAGACCGGGGCGATCAGGTCCGAGACGGCCTTGACCGACTCGACCTCTCCGTACGAGGTGCCCTTCGTGACCTCAGCCCCCTCCTCCGGCGGCTCGTAGTGCACCAGTTCGCCGAGCGAGTCCTGGGCGAACCAGGTGATCCCGAGCGTGGCCTCGTCACCCTCGACGCGCGCCCAGTCGTGCTCGGCGTTGTAGTGGAGATCGTCGGGATAGCTCTCGGCTGCGGCCACGTACTTACGCCTCCTTCTTGTAGATCGGTTTGGGGACGACCTCGGCATGTCTCGGCCGACCGCGGATGTCGATCGTGATCGTCGAGCCGGGCACGGAGTGCTCGGTCGCGACGTAGCCCAGGCCGATGCCCTTGTCGAGCATCGGCGAGTGCGTGCCGGAGGTGACCTCGCCGCCCTCGGCGATCGCCATCCCCTGGCGGGGGATTCCAGGCTCCTGCATGACGAAGGCGGCGAGCTTGCGCGCCGGCCCTTCGGCCTTGATCCGGCGCAGCTCCTCGACTCCGGTGAAGTCCTTGTCGAGCGCGCAGACCCAGCCCAGGCCGGCCGAGATCGCGTCGGTCTCCGGCCCGATGTCGTTTCCGTGCAGCGGGTAGCAGACCTCGAGGCGGAGCGTGTCGCGGGCGCCGAGGCCCGCAGGCTTCGCGCCTCGTTCGAGCACGGCGTCCCAAAGCGCGACCGCGTCCTCGTTCATGACCATCAGCTCGACGCCCTGCTCGCCGGTGTAGCCGGTGCGGTTGACCATGCACTCGATGCCGTCGATCTTGCCCATCGCGAAGGTGAAGGCGGGCGCCTCGTCGAGCCCGAGGCGCTCGAGCGACCGCGGGCCCTGCACCGCGAGCAGCGCGTATCGATGAGAGACGTTCCGGACGTCGGAGCCCGGCCGCTCACGCTCCTTGACCCACTCGTAATCGACGTCGCTGTTGGAGGCGTTGACGACGAGGAGGTAACGGCCTCCCTCGAGCCGGTAGACGATCAGGTCGTCGACGATCCCGCCCTGCTCGTTCGTGAGCAGCGTGTACTGGGCGTCACCGATCTCGAGCTTGTCGAGGTCGTTCGAGAGCAAAGACTGGAGCAGCTCGCGCGCGTGCGGGCCTTCGACCTCGAGCTCGCCCATGTGCGAGACGTCGAAGACGCCGCAGTCCTCGCGCACGGCGCGGTGCTCGGGGATGACGCCCTCGTACTGCACGGGCATCTCCCAGCCGGCGAACGGCACCATCCGGGCGCCGAGCGAGACGTGGCGCTCGTAGAGCGGCGTGCGAAGCAGCGTCTGCATGTGCCCCGGATGCTAACCGCGGGCGATTTGCCGAATGAGGCTGACTAGTCGCGCAGGAACGACGGCACTTCGAGCACGTCGGCCGGGACCTCGAAGCTGCCCTCTTCCGCCGTCGGAGCGGAGCGCTCGCGGGCGCCTTCCTCCGCGGGCCGCTCTTCACGGCGGCGCCGCCGATAACGCTCCGGCCCGAAGCCGGTCGCGATTACGGTCACGCGCACCTCGTCCTTCAGAGCGTGGTCGATGACCGCCCCGAAGATGACGTTCGCGTTCTGGTCGGCTGCGCTGGTGACGACCTCGGCCGCCTCGTTCACCTCGAACAGGCCCATCTCCTTGCCGCCCGTGACGTTGAGGAGGATGCCTGTTGCACCCTCGATCGAGGCTTCGAGCAGGGGCGAGGAAACGGCCGCGCGTGCGGCCTCGCTCGCGCGGTTCTCGCCCGACGCGATCCCGATTCCCATCAGCGCGGAGCCGGCGTCGCGCATGATCGTGCGCACATCGGCAAAGTCGAGGTTGACGAGGCCCGGGATCGTGATCAGGTCGGTGATGCCCTGCACGCCCTGGCGCAGGACGTCATCTGCCAGCCGGAACGCGTCCACGATCGAGGTGTCCTTGTCGACGACCTGGAGCAGCCGGTCGTTCTCGATCACGATCAACGTGTCGACGTGCTCGCGCAGCTCGCGGATTCCCAGCTCGGCCTGCTCCGCGCGCTTGCGGCCCTCGAACGAAAACGGCCGCGTGACGACTCCGACCGTGATCGCCCCGAGCTCGCGTGAGATCTCCGCGACGGTCGGTGCGCCGCCCGTCCCCGTGCCCCCGCCCTCGCCTGCGGTCACGAAGACCATGTCGGCGCCCTTCAGCGCCTCCTTCAATTCGTCCTTGCTCTCGTGCGCCGCGGCCTTCCCCACCTCGGGGTTCGCGCCGGCGCCGAGGCCGCGGGTGCCGTCGGTGCCGATCTGGAGCTTGACGTCGGCATCCGTCATCAGGAGCGCCTGTGCGTCGGTGTTGACGGCGATGAACTCGCACCCGGTCAGCCCTGCGTCGACCATGCGGTTGACGGCGTTCGAGCCGCCGCCGCCGACGCCGGCGACCTTGAGGACTGCGAGGAATTTCTGGGACGGATCGCGCATGCTCATCGATTAAGACCTCAACCTGTAGTGGAGCATAGGGTGTGGGCCGGACGTAAGACCGCACCAGAGTACGCGGCGCCAACCCGCATGTCAACGGAGAGTCGTCGACCTAAGTATAAGGCTCTACCTGAGACTTGAGAGTCGCTCAACCGGCGACCGGTCGTTCCGGCACGCTCACGTCCACGTAGCGCGCTTCGCCGTCGACGAGGTCGAGCACGTGCCGGGCGACCGCAAGCTGCAGCGGGACGTCCCCACCCGCACCCAGGCGGATCTCCGGTCCCGCACGCAGAACGAGCGTGAGCTCCCCCTCGACGTCGCGCGCCTCTCGGACCCGCGCGAAGACGTGGCGGTCGGCCGCCAGGACGCGACCGAGGACGAGCGCCGGCCCGAGCGACGCCTCGTCGGTCAGCAATGCGCCGTCACCGGGAACGGGCGAGTTGGCCACCCAGACCCGCGGCAAAGAGTAGGCAGCGGGGTCGTCGAGGGGCCGGAGCACCCTCCCCCGCTCCGTCACGAGCCAGGCGTCCGACCCGCGTCTGAGCACGGCGACCGGGCGCTCGGCGGAAACGACGATGCGCGCCGTGTGCGGAAAGGCCCGGTCGTACGAGAGCAGGCTCACATCGGGTAACCGCTGGAGCTGGCGATCGATCGCTGCGGCGTCGACCGAGAGCAGGCTCTGGCCGGCCAGTGGCTCCAGCGCCTTATCGACCCGCCGGACGACCGAGGGGCGCGCACCGGTCACCTCGACCTGCTGGACTGCGAACATCGATGTCTCGCGGGCCAGGAGGTAGCCGCCGGCCGCGAGCCCGATCAGCCCGAAGCCGACGAGCAGCGAGCGGCCGGAGGGGAGAAAACGCGCGATCGAGCTCGGCACGAGGAGATGCCGCCTCGCCGGAGCGAGGACGGTGGGTCGCGAACGTGGCTTGCGGGCCGCAGGCACGCATTTGTGTTCGGCGCGGTGCCCGGAAGCCCTACACCGTCTAGCTGCTACGCGAACGGAATAAGCCCGCGTTCGAGCGATGGACCGTACGGACCTGTCCAGGGCCTGGCCCTGGACATGGCGCCACGGCCAATGTCCGGGGGAAAGCCGGGCGGGCGGGGTAGCGAAGTCGAACGCCGAACCGGCCGTCTTGAGCAGGTCGCTAGCCAAGCGCGGGGAGCTCGAGGGCGCCGACGAAGCGGACTTCGCGCTCGAGCTCGACCCCGAACTCCTCAAGGGCCCGTCGGCGCGCCTCGGCCATCAGCGCGAGAGCATCGACGGCCAGGCCCTCGCCCGCGTTCTCGATGAAGTTCGCGTGCCGCGGGGAGATCTGGGCGCCGCCGACCCGGTGGCCCTTCAGCCCGCAGGCTTCGAGCATCCGGCCGGCGGAGAGCTCGTGGTCCGGGTTCTTGAAGACGCTCCCGAAGGTGCGCTTGTTCGTCGGCTGAGCGGCCTTCCGCTTCGCCTGCATCTCGGCCACGGTCGCCTTGATCTCTTCCGGGTTACGAGGCTCGAGCCGGAACTCGGCGCGCGCGACGACCTCGCTCGGGCGCAGTCCGCACCGCCGGTACTCGAGCCCGAGCTCGGCCGGTGTGCGCCATTCGGGCCCTTCAGCCGAAACGACGAGTGCCCGATCGAGGATCCCTTTCCAGTCGCCCCCGTAGGCGCCCGCGTTCATCTGCACGCCGCCGCCGATCGTTCCGGGGATCGCGCAGGCGAACTCGAAGCCGCCGAGCCCGGCGGCCCGGGCCCGATGGAGGCAAACGGCGTTCGTCGCCCCGGCGCCCGCGACAAGCTGCTCGCCCGCGGTGCGGGCCTCGGCGAGCTCGCCTTCGAGGCGGAGAACGAGGGCGTGCACCCCGTCGTCGGCGATCAGGAGGTTCGAGCCAAGTCCGATCGTGAAGACGTCCATTCCTTCCTCGGCCGCCCAGGCGAGAGCCCCCTGAAGCTCCTCGACAGTCCCAGGACGTGCGAAGTGGCGGGCGGGGCCCCCGATCCCGACTGTCGTCAGTCGCCTGAGCGGGACGTTCTCCTCGATCTTCATGCGAGCTCCTCGAGCAGGAGCGGGACGGCGCGGTCGACGTCACCGGCGCCCACGGTCAATACCACGTCACCGGACCGGGCCCGGCGGGCGATGAACCTCGCGCCCTCCGCGACACTCGGCGTCCAGCCGACGGTCATCCCGGGGCGCGCTTCGGCGACCGCGTCGACGACGAGCTTCCCGCTCACGCCCTCGACCGGCGCCTCGCGCGCGGGGTAGATCTCCGTCACGGCGACGACGTCGGCCGCGGCGAGCGCGGCTCCGAGCTCCTGGGCCAGGTGCCGCGTGCGCGAGTACAGGTGCGGCTGGAAGAGCACGAGCACGCGGCCGCCGTCGCGCACGGCCGCGATCGTCGCCTCGATCTCGGCCGGATGGTGCGCGTAGTCGTCGAGCACGGCGACGCCGCCCGCCTCGCCTCGCCGCTCGAGCCGGCGTCCCGCGCCCGTGAACTCCGCAAGCTGCGGCCGGGCTTCCCCGAGAGTGACGCCGGCGAACTCGAGCGCCGCGAGCGCCGCCGCCGCGTTGCGACGGTTGTGCTCTCCGGGCACCGCGAGCTCGAGCTCGGCGGGCGCGAGCTCTCCGGCCCGCACGACCTGCGGCACCTCGGCGAGCCAGCGCTCGAAGAGTTGCTCGACCTCGGCCCGAGACCCGAACTCCGAGTGATGGTCGAGGTCGACGTTCGTGACGACCGCGATCTGCGGGCGCAGGTGCTCGATCGTGCGGTCGGACTCGTCGCCCTCGACGACGAGCCAGCCCGATCCTGCGCGCGCGTTGCCGCCGAGCTGCGGGATCTCGCCCCCGATCAGGAACGCGGGGTCCCGGCCGAGGCGGTCGAGCACGAAGGCGATCATCCCGGCCGTCGTCGTCTTCCCGTGCGCGCCCGCGACGACGATCGAGTCCTGCTGCGAGACGAGCTCTGCCAGAAACCCCGCGCGAGTCAAACCGGGCACCTGCCCGCTGAATGCTGTCGAGACCACCGCCTCGAAGCCCTCCGGAGCGGCCTCCACCCCGTCCGAAACAGTCACAGGAATCCCCGCCGCGCGGACGTGCTCGAGGTACGGCGTTTCGTACCGGTCCCAACCGGCGACCTCGGCGCCCCAGGCCTTTGCCACCACCGCGTAGCCCGACAGGCCGGCTCCGCCGATGCCGACGAACCAGAGCCGCCGGTCAGCGAGCGAGGGCAATGAGCTCCTCGGCGATCTCGTCGGCGGCGTCGGGCAGCGCGACCCGCTTCATCGCCGCGCCCATCTCCTTCAGGCGATCGGGGTCGCCGAGCAGCGAGCGCGCAAGATCCGGCACCCGGCCGAGCTCGGTCTCTGGGATCGTGATCGCGCCGCCTGCCCGCTCGAAGAAGCGCGCGTTTAATGCCTGGTGATCGGCCGTCGCGAACGGATACGGGACGAGGATCGCGGGCTTCCCGGCGGCAGCGACCTCCCACACCGAGCCGCCCGCGCGCGCGACGACGAGATCAGCAGCGGCGAGCGCGGCTCCGAACTCGTGGGTGAACGGCAGCAGCTTGTAGTCGTCGCGCGTCACCCGGTGGCGCAGGCGCTCGTAATCGCGCTCGCCGCTCAGGTGGAGGACGGCGGGCCCCGTCTCGCCGAGCGTCTCGACCACGAGCTCGTTCAGGCTCGCGGCCCCCTGGCTGCCGCCGAAGACGAGCAGGACGCGCGCGCGAGGCGGCAGATCGAAGACGCGGCGGCCCTCGGCGCGCGAGGGCGGGCGGTTCCGGGCCGGGATCGGACGGCCGGTCACCCGGTACTTGGGCCCGTCGCGGCCCTCGATCGGGAACGCAAGAAACACGCGGCGCGCGAACGGAGCCGCGAGCCGGTTCGCGAGACCGAGGTGCGCGTCCGCTTCCATGAGCGCCGCCGGGATCCCCATCCGCGACGCGGCGTAGACCATCGGCCCGGCTACGTAGCCCCCGCCGCCGAGCACGACGTCGGGCTTGCGCTCCCGCAGGATCCGCCGGCAGGCCCGCGGCGCGCGCATCGCCCGCGCGAGCGCCCGGGCCTGGGCAGGCCCGGGCCGGCGTGGGAGCCCGGAGACCACGAACGTGTCGAGCTCGAAGCCCGCCTCAGGAACGAGCCGCGCCTCGACGCGATCCGGCGACCCGGCGAACGTCACGTGGACGCCGCGTGCTGCGAGCGCCTCTGCGACTGCGAGCGACGGCAGCACGTGGCCGGCCGTCCCCCCGGCTGCGATCAGGCATCTGAGCTCTTGTTTTTCCACGTTGTCCTGCGATGTTAAGGAGGACGCCCGCCGAGGCGAGCGAGACAATGAGGCTCGAGCCGCCGTACGAGACGAACGGGAGCGTGATTCCCGTCAATGGAGCGAGCCCGAGCACCGCGGCGAGATTGATCAGCGCCTGGCCGCAGATGAGCGTCGTCAGGCCGGCCGCGAGCCGCTTGCCGAAGGGATCACGGCAATGCAGCGCGACGCGGAGGCCCGCGTAGGCGAACACGACGTAGGCGGCGATGAGGAGGGTCGCGCCGAGCAGACCGAGCTCCTCGCCGATCGTCGCGAAGATCATGTCCGTGTGCGCCTCAGGCAGATAGTTGTTCTTCAAGACTCCATGTCCGAGACCAACGCCCAGCCATCCACCCGAGCCAACACCCAGGATGCCCTGGAGGGTCTGGTACCCCGCGCCCTGCGGGTCCTGCCCCGGGTTGAGGAAGCTGAAGAATCGGGCCCGCCGGTAGGGCTCGATCCAGATGGCAGCCATCGCGAGGCCAAAGGCGATCGTGCCGCCCGCCGCGAGCACGCGCAGGGGCGTCCCCGAGACGATCAGGATCGCTCCGAGGACGATGCCGATCGCGATCACGGTGCCCAGGTCCGGCTCGAGCAGGATGAGCCCGGCGAAGAGCCCTGCGGTGAGCCCGATCGGCCTGGCGAGCTCCTTCAGCGTCTTGGGAGCAGGCCGGCGCGCGAGGTATGCAGCCGCCCAGATCGCGAGACTGATCTTCGCGAGCTCCGAGGGCTGGAAGCTGAGGGAGCCGACGCCGAGCCAGCGGCGAGCGCCGTTCACCTGCTGGCCGAGCGCGAGCACCGCGAGGCAGAGCCCGAGGCTCGTCAACATCAGCACGGGCGCGAGGAAGCGGAGCGCCCGGTAGTCGGTGCGCGAGGCGACCATCAGGAGCGCGACGCCGATCAGCGCGTAGATCGCCTCCCGCTTCAGGTAGAAGATCGGGTCGCCTCCGCCAAGTGCCGCGGGCGCGGAAGTGGCGCTGTAGACCATCACGAGCCCGAACGCGGTCAGGCCGAGCGTGACGAGGACGAGGATGTGCGACTCGAGCTGGCCCTTTTTCACGCGGTCAGCTCCCGGGCCAGGCGGCGGAAGGCATCGCCGCGCTCCTCGAAGTCGCGGAACTGGTCGTAGCTCGCGGCGGCCGGAGCGAGCAGGACGACGTCGCCGGGGCTCGCGTTGCGCGCCGCCGAGCGGACCGCGGTCTCGAGGTCTCCGCTCAGCTCGTGGTCGACGCCCGCCAGCTCGAGCGCGGTCGCCAGGTCGCTTGCGGTCTCTCCGATCAGGTACGCGCGCCGCGCCCTGCCCACGAGGTCGAGGGCAAGGTCGGTGTAGCTCTCGCCCTTGCCGCGGCCGCCGAGGATGACCTGCAGCGGCGCGTCGAACGCGGCCACGGCCCGCCTCGCGGCAGCGGTGTTCGTTGCCTTCGAGTCGTTCACGTAGCGCACGCCGCCCGCCTCGGCGACCGGCTCCAGCCGGTGGGCGACGCCCGGGAAGGTCCCGAGCGCCTCCGCGATCTGCACGTCGCCGGCCCCGAGCGTCCGGGCCGCCGCAGTCGCCGCCGCGGCGTTCTCGCGATTGTGCGCGCCGGGAATCCTCGGCTCCGCCGGCAGCGGATCGTTGGGCTCGAACTCGACCCTCCGCCCGCGGCCCGGAACGTCGTCGAAGCCGCGCGGCACGACCGCGGTGTCGCCCTCGCCCTGGTTCTCGAAGATGCGGAGCTTCGCGTCGCGGTAGGCGTCGAGCGAACCGTGCCGGTCGAGATGGTCGGGCTCGAGATTGAGCAGGACGGCGACCCGCGGCCGAAACTCGTGGACGTCTTCGAGCTGGAAGCTGGAGACCTCGCAGACGACGAGTTGATCGGGCTCCACGTGTCCGTCGAGGTCGGTCAGCGCGCGCCCGACGTTGCCGGCGACCGGCGCGCCGAGCATCACGCCGAGCAACTCGCTCGTCGTCGTCTTGCCGTTCGTCCCGGTGACCCCGAGAATCGGGTTCGGAAGCAGCCGCGAGCCCAGCTCGACCTCGCTCCAGACGGGAATGCCGCGGGCGCGCGCGGCGACGACGAGCGGCGCCTCGCCGGGCACTCCTGGGCTCTTGATCACAGTCTCGACGGCATCGAGCAATCGCTCCTCCTCGGTCCCGAGATGGAGTTCGACACCGGCCTCGCGAAGCCTGCCCAGATCCAGCTCCTGCGAGGCATCGACGCCGATCACCTCGGTCCCACGACGGCGCAGCGCGAGCGCCGCCGCCTGCCCGGACCGCGCCAGCCCTAGAACAAGAACACGTTTTGGAAGCGCCACATCAGAACTTTGCAACAGACTGTTGCAAAGTCCTCTGGCGCCGGGTCATCTGAGCGCTCTAAAGTCGAGGTAATAGCGGTAGTAGAGGGCGAACGCTGCGGCGCACATGATCGCTGCCAGGATCCAGAAGCGGACCATGATCTTCGTCTCCGACCAGGCTTTCATCGCGAAGTGGTGGTGGATCGGGGCCATCAGGAACAGGCGCCTGCCCGAGTAGCGGAACGAGAAGACCTGCAGGATCACCGACAGCGCCTCGACGACGAAGATCCCACCGATCAGCAGGAGCAGCAGCTCGGTCTTCGTCATCACCGCGAAGGCGCCGATCGCACCGCCGATCGCCATCGAGCCGGTGTCGCCCATGAAGACCTCGGCGGGAAACGCGTTGTACCAGAGGAAGCCGATCGCGCCGCCCGTGATCGCCGCGCCGAGGATCGCGAGGTCGAGGGCGGACGCGTCGCGGAGCTCGGTCGAGGGCGCCGAGCGGATCCAGGTGACGACGTTCATCGCCGTCAACGTGATCAACGCGATCATCCCAACGCCCACCGCGAGCCCGTCGATGCCGTCGGTCAGGTTCGCGCCGTTCGCCGAGCCCGCGATGATCAGAAAGAGCAGCACGTAAAAGCCGTAGGAGAGCCCGATCCGCCAGTCGAGCACCGGCGCGTAGATGTCCCTCGACAGGCCGAGGTCGTGCGCCGACCAGCCGACGCCGGCGGTGATCCCCGCGAGCAGCAGGAGCTTCCAGCGGCCGTTGAGGCCGAGCGAGCGTCGGTGCCGGACCTTGAACCAGTCGTCGATGAACCCGATCGCCCCGCAGCCGAGCGTGACGAAGAAGACCGTCAGCCCGGCCTGCGTGTAGTGGCTGAGCGCGAGGAACGGGATGATCATCGAGATGACGATCAGCAGGCCGCCCATCGTCGGCGTGCCCTGCTTGATGTGATGGTCCGCCGGCCCTTCCTCGCGGATATGCTGGCCGAACTCCTTTCGGCGCATGAAGTCGATGAACTTCGGCCCGGCGAGGATCGAGATTGCCATCGCGAAGATGCCGGCGGCGAGGACTCGTTCCACTACGCGGGGACCCCCGTGAGGGCTTCCGCGACGATCTCGAGACCGACCGCGCGCGAGCCCTTGACGAGGACGACGTCGCCAGGCCGCACCAGCTCCTTGGCGGCGACGATCGCGTCCTCCGCGTTCGCTGCCCACTTCTTGATCGGCACTGGGCCCACGAGATACTCGCGGGCGAGCTCGCCGACGGCCAGAAGCGCGTCGAGCCCGGCCACCGCTTGCGAGCTCGAGCTCACGAGTGAGTGGTGGGCGGGTCCCTCCGGGCCGAGCTCGGCCATGTCGCCCAGGATCGCAACGCGACGCCGGTCGCCCGCGCGCTCGGAAAGGTGGGCCAGAGCGGCAATCATCGAGTCGGGGTTTGCGTTGTACGAGTCGTTGATCAACAGTCCGCCGCCCGGCAGCTCGGTCTCCTCTCCGCGCCAACGCGAGAGAGTCACCTCGCCGGCACCCGCCTGAGCCTTGTCGAGTGGAAGACCCAGCGCGATGTAGGCGTACAGAGCGACGAGAGCATTCTGCGCCTGGTAGCGAGCGGTGAATGGAAACTCCAGGTCGATCTCGCCGTCACCGAGCGCAAATCCGACGCGGGCCCCTTGATCGACGAGCTCGAACGACGTCACCTCGTCCGGGTCGAAGCGCCGGATCTGAATGTCGTCTCGCCTCAGGAACGGCTCCAGCAGCGGCTCGTCCGGGACGACCGCGACGCCGCCCTCCGGCAGGGACGCAACAACCTCCGCCTTCGCTTCCGCCACCCGCTCGACCGTGCCGAGGAGCTCGAGGTGCACCGGGCCGATGCTCGTGATTACGCCGACGTCGGGGCGCGCGATCGCGCACAGCTCGGCGATCTGGCCGAGCCCGCGCATGCCCATCTCGCAGACGACGACCTCCGTGTCGGGCTCGATGCGCGTCAGCGTCAGCGGGAGCCCAATCTCGTTGTTGTGCCCTTCCTCGGCGGCGACGGTGCGCGCGTGCGGGCGGCAGAGCGCCGCCAGGATGTCCTTCGTCGAGGTCTTGCCCGTCGAGCCCGTGATGCCGACGACCCGCGCCGAGCTGCGGGCGCGCACCGCGCTGCCGAGCGCGGCCAGCTCCGCGAATGCATCTTCGGGGACGAGCGTCGCCGCGGCGCCGCGCGCGAAGGCGTGACGGCAGAAGTCCTCGCCACCGCCGACCGCGAAGAAGAGGTCGCCCTCCTCGATGCGTCGCGAGTCGATCTGAACCCCGGTCACTTCGTCCGCCCACGGCGCGGCGTCGAGCCTGCCGGGACCGAGCGCGCCGACCTCCTCGAGCGCGAGCGGAATCACGGCGTGGCCGCCCCGAGCCTCCTCAGGGCTTCGCGTGCGACTTCGCGGTCATCGAAGGGAACCGTTCGGTCACGGAACTCCTGTCCCTGCTCGTGGCCCTTGCCCGCGATCAGCACGACGTCGCCTGCTGCCGCGGTCTCGATCGCCTGAGCGATCGCTTGACGCCGGTCGGGGACGATCTCAAGCTCACCGTCCGTGCCCGCGACGATCTCGTCGATGATCGCGCGCGGGTCCTCGCTGCGCGGGTTGTCCGACGTGACGATCGCGATGTCGGCGCGGTCGCTTGCGATTCGGCCCATCATCGGCCGCTTCTCGCGGTCGCGGTCGCCACCGCAGCCGAAGACGCAGATGACGCGCCCGGTATCGAGCTCGCGCGCCGTCGTGAGCACGTTCTCCAGCGAGTCGGGCGTGTGCGCATAGTCGACGACGACCGTGAACGGCTGACCCTCGTCGACCGTCTCGAAGCGACCCGGAACGCCGCCGAGGGCCTCGAGCCCGCGGGCGATCGCGTCGGCCTCGATGCCGAGGAGCTGGGCGCTCGCCAACGCCGCGAGCGCGTTCTCGACGTTGAAACGGCCCTTGAGCTTGAGATCGATGCCGTCCAGGGCTTCCGGACGAAGCGCGGCGTCCTCGGCGAAGCCGTAGGTGAGCGCGTCCGAGCGCTCCTCGGCCAGGCGACGGCCCCAGGGGTCCCCGACGTTGATCGCGGCCGGCGGCCGGTGCTCGAGGAAAAGGCGGCGCTTCGCCTCGAAATAGGCGTCCATCGTCCCGTGCAGGTCGAGGTGATCCTGGGTCAGGTTCGTGAAGGCGAGCGACGCGAAGCGGATGCCCTCCAGGCGCCCGAGCGCGGAGCCGTGCGAGGTCGCCTCCAGCGCGCAGCTCCGGTCGCCCGCGTCGAGCATCTCCCGAAACGAGCGCTGGAGGTCGATCGCCTCGGGCGTCGTGCGCACCGCCGGACGCCGCTCGCCGCCGATCCGGGACTCGATCGTGCCGATCAGGCCCGGCTTCCACCCGGCCTCCTCGAGGATCGAGTGGAGCAGGAACGCGGTCGTCGTCTTCCCGTTCGTCCCGGTGATGCCCGCGATCTTCAGCTCATCCGTGGGGTGCCCGAAGAACTCCACGGCCGCGGCGGCCATCGCTTCTCTCGCGTCGGCAACAACGAGCTGCGGCACGCGCGACGCGACCGGCCGCTCGACGACGAGGGCCGCCGCACCCGACTCGATCGCGCGCTCGGCGAGGTCGTGCCCGTCAAAACGTGATCCGGGCACGCAGAAAAAGAGCGCACCCAGCCCGACGGCACGGGTGTCATAGGCGAGATCGGCGATCTCGACCTCCGTGGTGTCCCCGACAACCTGGGTCGGGGAAAGGGTTTCTGCGATGCGTGCAAGCTCCACTGGGGCGCCGCGAGGGTACCAATGTGCCCTGCTGCTACCCGGCTCAACCTCTGTCAGCCCGGCGCCGGGCTGAAAGCTCGGCGGCCGATCCACCGACGACGCGCCGTGTGACGAAACCTCCGCCTGCGCCGTATCGTTCGACAGGATGAGGCGAACCGCCGTGTTTCTGGTCAGCTCGTGTTTTCTCCTGCCCGCTTGCAGTCTGCAGCAGCTATCGGGGTCGAAGGCCCAAAAAAAGGCCGTACAAGCTCCTCGCCTCCCGGCTCCCAAGGGCTACAGGGCAGAACTTCACCCGGGAATGTGGACCTTGGAGCGCGTCTCCCAGGAACGCACCGTTATCTGGATTCGGAGCGCGGAGAGCGGCTGTAACAGCTTCGACCACGCGAAGGTCATTGAGGTCAAGGGGGAACTACGCGTCAAGGCGGTCGATCGCGTTCTCATCCCGAAGCCTGGGTATGGATGCCTATTGCCTCTGAACGCGCGCCGACACCGCGTCCAATTGCCGCGTCCGCTCGCCGACGGCAAGATCTTCGGCGAGTGCGTGCCGGGAGACGAGACGCCCGAGAAGCGGATTTGCGCATTGCTGTTTACGGCCGCCGATCGATGAGCTGGAGACGAAGCCCGAGCGCCGCTCAGGGAAGCGAGGCCAGCGTCTCCGGGGCGTCGGGCGGGATTTCCAGGTATTGCAGGTCAAAGCCCGCAATCTGCTGGAACGCCGGAGCCGCAACGACGCCGCCCCAGATTGCCGCGGCGGGCTCGTCGATCGTGACGAGGATGACGAGGCGCGGATCCGTCGCGGGCACCATGCCGACGAACGAGGCGACGTACTTCGTGTTCGAGTAGCCGCCACTCGGGTCGGGCTTGGCCGCCGTCCCGGTCTTGCCGGCGACGGTGTAGCCCGGAAGCTGCGCCTCCTGGCCGGTGCCCTCGATGACGACGTCCTCCATCATCTTGCGCACCTGGCGCGCGACGCGGCGCGTGAGGATCCTCCGGGAGACGACGGTGGGCCGACCCTTCGAGCCGATCCGATCGACGAGGTGCGGCTGGAGCCACAAGCCGTCGTTCGCGACCGTCCCGTACGCCGCAGCCATCTGCACCGGGGTGATCGCGATCCCGTGCCCGATCGGGAGGGTGCCGATCGTCGAGCCCGACCAGCGCGCGAGCGGTGGGACGATTCCCCGCGTCTCGCCGGGAAAGTCGATGCCCGTCTTGTGGCCGAACCCGAAGCGGCTGATCCATTCAGAGAGCCGCGCGGCGCCGAGCTTCTCGGCCAGCGTGATCGTGCCCACGTTCGACGAGTAGGAGAGGATCTGGTCGACCGTCAGCCGTTCGGTCCCGCGGGGATGCGCGTCCTTGATCACGCGGTCTGCGACGTGGATCTCGTACGGGAGCGTGAACGCGGTCCGCGGTGTGACGAGCCCCTCGGCCAGTACTGCGCTGACGGTCACGATCTTGAACGTCGAGCCCGGCTCGTACGTGTCGGTGACGGTCCGGTTGCGTTGCCAGTCCTTCGGCACGATTGGGAACTGGTTCGCGTCGTAGCCGTGCTCGACCGCCATCGCCAGCACCCCGCCGGTGTGCGGGTCGAGCACGACCGCGGTGGCGGCCTTTGCGTGCCACTGGTCGATCGTCCTGCGCAGAACGGATTCCGCCTGAGCCTGGATCCTGTCGTCGATCGTGAGCGTGACGTTCTGGCCCTGGTGCGCTGCGGTCGAGTTGACGACGTCGATCGCCTGCCCCGACGGGTCCCGGATGACGGTCTCGCTGCCCGGCTTGCCCGAGAGCTTGTCTTCGAGCCCGAGCTCGAGCCCGGAGAGGCCGTGGTTGTCCGTGCCCGCGTAGCCGACGACCTGAGCCGCGACCTGCTTCAACGGATAGAACCGTTGCTCCTCGTTGACGAACCCCAGCCCGACGATGCCGGCCTTCTTGATGATCTTGACGCGCTTCGGATCGGCTTTCCGGGCGACGTACACGAAGCCGCGCGACCGGTCCGAGAGCTCCAGCTGCACCTGCTGCGGATCGAGCTTGAGGACGCGCGCGACGAGTGCTGCGGTCGCCTCCGGGTCGCGAATCTGGCGCGGGTTCGCGTAGACCGTCGTCGTCTGGCGACCGATCGCGAGCTGAACGCCCGTGCGGTCGAAGATCGCGCCGCGGCCTCCTGGATCCACGATCGTCGCGCGGTGCTGGCCGGCGGCGAGGCGCTCGTAGTTGCCGGCCTGCACTCCCTGGATCCACGCCGCGCGCAGGAACATGGCTACGAAGGCGAAGGCGAAGACGGCGAGAACCAGGCGGATCCGCCTGTTCGCGAGCTTCATTTGCGTAGGTCTAGATAGGTCGCTGTAGCGGGCGTGAGGCCGAGGCGGTTGCTCGCGAGGGCCGCAATACGCCCGGAGGCGGCTTTGGACGCGAGCTCAGAGCTCAACTGGGCGTTGTCCGCGCGGAGCTGCGAGCGCTCCTGGCCGACCTCGTCGAGGCGGACGTTCAGCCGCAGAACGGCGACGTTGAGCGCGACCACCCCGGCCAGCAGGAGCGCGATCCCGCCGATCCAGACGACGCCGCCGGCGACGCGGCGGCGCGGCGCGGTCTTCGGCGCAGCCCGCGGCTTGGGGCGCGCGCGCGGGCGGGCCGGCGCGGGCGCGGGATGAGCTCGTGCGGCGGCCGCAGCGCGAGGCATGACTAGTGCCCCTTCCAGTAATGCCGCCGAGCCTCTGGGTCGCGAGCACCAAGCCAGAGGCCGCACTCGACCGCGGGCAAGGCTCGCAGCCTTGACAAGGGCGAGGGTGGGCTCTGGCGCCGCGTGATCGCGGGCCAGAGGCCGGCATGTACTGCTGGGAGGGGCACTACACCTTCTGCACAGCGCGCAGCCTGGCGGAGGCGGCGCGCGGGTTGTGGGTCAGCTCTTGCGAGCTCGGGCGGATCGCCTTCCGGTTCAGCCGCCGCAGCTCGGGCTCCTTGCCGCAGACGCAGACCGGGAAGTCTGGCGGGCAGACGCAGCCGCGCTCGAGCTTCTGGAAGAAGCGCTTCACGATCCGGTCCTCGAGCGAGTGGAAGGCGATGACCGCCATGCGGCCGCCTGGGCGCAGCGTCTCGAAGGCGGCGGGCAGGGCTTCCTCGAGTTCGCCGAGCTCGTCGTTGACCGCGATGCGGAGAGCCTGGAAAACTCGCTTGGCCGGGTGACCCTCGCCGAAGCGCGCCGGAGCCGGAATCGCAGCGCGGATGATCTCGACGAGCTCGCCGGTCCGCTCGATCAGCTCCTGCTTGCGGCGCCGTCCGATCGCACGGGCGATCTGCTTCGCATAGCGCTCCTCTCCGTACTTGCGAAAGATCGTCACGAGCTCGCGCTCGTCCGCCTCGTTGACGAGCTCGGCCGCCGACAGGTCTGCCGTCGGGTCCATGCGCATGTCGAGCGGCGCGTCGACCGCATACGAGAATCCGCGCTCGGGCCGGTCGATCTGCATGCTCGAGACCCCGAGGTCGAGCAGGATCTCGTCGGCACGGACGCCGTTCTCGGACAGCTGGTCGAGCACGACCGAGGCCTCGCCGCGCAGGAAGCGCGACTGCACGCCCGCATGCCGCCGGAAGCCCTCGAAGTACGGCCGCACGGTCGGGTCGCGGTCGATCGCGATGAAGCGGCCTTCGCCCTTCAGCTCGGCCGCGAGCACCGCCGCATGGCCACCGGCGCCGAACGTGGCGTCGACGACCGTGTGCCCGGGCTCGATCGCGAGGAGCTCTCGCACCTCCTCGGCGAGGACGGGAACGTGATCAGTCGAGTCGTTTCGTTGCAAGACGTTCGGCAACATCTTCTGCGCTCCCTTCCACCTCTTTCATCTCCGTGCGCCAAGTGGCGCTGTCCCAGATCTCAAGGTGATCCCTCATGCCGGCGATGACAACGTTCCGGCCGAGCCCTCCGTGCTCGATGAGAGCGGCCGGGATCATCACGCGCCCCTGCCTGTCGAGCTCCGCCTCGGTGGCGCCGCCGAAGAAGAACCGCTGCACCCGCCGCGCCTCCTTGCTGAAGGGGCCGAGGCCGGCGAGCCACGCCTCGACCAGCTGCTCCCAGTCGGCACGCGGGTAGGCGTTGAGACAGCCTTCGAGGCCTCGTGTGACGACAAGGCCACCGGCAAACGCAGCCCTGAACTTTGAAGGTAGCGTGAGCCGGTTCTTGTCATCGATTGAGTGCTCGTGTTCGCCTAGAAGCATCTTGGGGGCCGTACGGGTTTCCACGTCCCCCCACTCTAAACCACATTCACCCACGCCGCAACTCTTTTCGACCACTCCATACCGCCGTCACCGAGACTTTGCAACAGTCTGTTGCAAAGTCTGATGCCGTCGGCCTCGCTCAACTGTCAGGCCTTTGAGAGCCTCAGGCCTGGCAAGCCCCCGGCGGTGAGCGGTTTTACGTTTCGCTCGCGGCGGGCTCGAGTGGGCTCGGGCGCGTGCGAAGGACCTTCGCGGTCCAGTGCGGGAGCCACCAGTTCCAGCGGCCGAGGAGCTGCATGAGCGACGGGACGAGCAGCGCGCGGATCACCGTTGCGTCGAAGATGATCCCGGCCGATAACCCGATCGCGAACTGCTTGATGTCGGGCCCGGGCGAGGTCGAGAGGGCGAAGAACGCGAACATGAGCACGAGGGCGGCGCTCGTCACGAGCTTGCCTGTCCGCGCCAGGCCGAGCTCGATCGCCTGCTTCGTGTCGCCGGTCTCGTCGTAGGCCTCGCGCATGCGCGTGAGCATGAACACCTCGTAGTCCATCGAGAGCCCGTACAGGAACGCGAAGATCATGAGCGGGATCCACGAGATGACCGCATCCGTTGCGTGCACGCCCCAGATCAGGTTGCTCCCGTGGCCGTCCTGGAAGACGAAGACGACGATCCCGTACGCGGCCCCGAGCGAGACCAGGTTGAGGATCACCGCCTTCAGCGGGAGCACGACCGAGCGGAACGCGCGCATGAGCAGGATGAAGGTCAAGACGAGAACGAACAGCAAGACGAACGGGAAGTTCCCGTAGACGGCACTGATGAAGTCGCGGCTCTCGGCCGGAAGGCCGCCCAGGGTGACCTGGGTCGAGCCGCCGAGCTCCGATTCGATCCGCGGTAAGACGTCGTGGCGGAGGCGGGAAACCGTCTTCGCCGCCGCTCGTGAGTTCCCGTCGTCGGCCCCGAAGACCTCGACGAGGCCCACGCCGTCCTTCCGCCACGAAGGCGGTGCTGCCGCGCCGGCGATGCCTGGTGCGCCGGCCACCTCCTCTGCCGTCTTGGACAGCACGGCGGGAGTTGCGCCCTGCTCGACGAGCACGGTGTGAGGAAGGAAGACGCCCGCGGGAATCCCGGCGTCCCTGACTGCCGCAAAGCCGGTCTCGGCATCCCCGCTTGCGGGCTCGTTCTTCAGCTGTGCGTCGCTCGGGTTGATGTGGAACGCAGGGAGCAGAACGAGCGTGACGACGACTCCGCCGATCAGGAACACGGGCAGCGGCCGTCTCGTCACGACCCGGGCCCAGCGCGCCCAGAATCCGACCTCGGCGCTCGGCGGGTTGACGAAGCGCATGGGCATCACCCGCAGCCGGTTGATCCTCGGTCCGAGCAGCGACAGCATCGCCGGCAGGAGCGTGATCGACGCGAGCACCGAGACCGCCGGGATCAGCATGCCGCCGATCCCGATCGAGCGGATGAACGGCAACGGCAGGATGATCATGCTCAGCAGTCCGATCGCGACCGTCGAGCCGGAGATGATCACGGAGCGGCCGGCGTGGGTCATCGTCTCGACGAGCGCGTCGTCGGTCGATTTCCCGAGCGCGAGCTCCTCGCGGAACCGGAAGATCATCACGAGCGCGTAGTCGATCGCCACGCCCAGGCCGACGAGGGCGACGAGGAACTGGATGATGATCGAGACGTTGGTGATGTACGTGAGGACGTAGACGCAGGCGAAGGTCGTCAGGATCGAGCTCGCAGCCATCGCGAGCGGAATCCCCACCGCCGGGAGGGTCCCGAAGACGAAGAGCAGGATGATGAGCGCACCGATGGCGCCGACCAGCGTCTCGAAGAGGATGCCCGGCCCGCTCGTGCCGCCCTGTGACTGGAAGATCGCATCTCGTCCCGTGAGATGACTGGTGACGCCCGCCGGCGTCGCGGCTTTCAGAGCGGCCCGTGTCTTCTCCACCGGTGGGAAGCCCGAGAACGTCGGATTCCCCGGCGGGTAGATCGTCGCAACCATGGTCTGGCCGTCCTTCGACAGGTACATGGGGTTGTGGGTCTCGAACCATGAACCGGTGCGCGAGCCCTTGACCGCGCTCGAGGCGGCGTCGATCGCGCGGCCCACGCCCGGCACCTGCGTGACGGGCCTGTCAGGCGAGGTGAGGGAGACGACGAGCGGGGCCTGCTCCCCCGAGCCGAAGATCTTCAGCGTGCGCTGGTTCGCCTCGTAGGCCGAGTAGCCCGGAATCGAGAAGGACTCGAACCAGCGCTTGGAGAGCTGCGAGGCCGAGAACATCCCCACGAGCGTGAGGACGATCCAGGCCCCGACGACGTAGCGCCGGTGGCGGATGACGAATCGGGCGATGCCGGCCATCGAGCCCGAGGCTAGCAATCCTCGGAGAGGCGGAGTTGCCCTTCGTACGCACCGCGCCCGGTCATGGCCGCCGCCCCGCATTTTGCAGCGAACGCGAGGGCCGGTTCGATCTCGTCTCCGCGGGCAAGCGCAAAGGCGAGCCCCGCGGCGAAGCAGTCGCCGGCGCCGTAGGCGTTGACCACCGGGCCGGGAACCTCGGCCGCCGAGTAGGAGCCGGAGCGCTCGCCTGCGACGTACGTGCCGCCGGCTCGACCCAACGTCGAGACGATCAAGGCCGGCGGGGGGTCGAGCTGTCCCGGCTCGTAGGGCTCGGCGGGATCCCGCTCGCTCCGGACGAGCGCGTCGAGCGGCACCTGCGCTTCGAGCAGCGTCGGCAGCTCACGGGCGGTGGCCACGAGGACACGTGCCTGCCGTGCTGCGCGCAGCGCGCCCACGTCGCCGGCGCTGAAGTAGACCGCGTCGATCTTCGCCAGCTCGTCCCACGGGAGCGGATCGGCGCCGTGCGGATGGAGCTTCTCGCCCAGCAGCGTGATCGTCCGCTCGCCGGCGGCGTCGACGAAGGTGAAGGCCCGCCGCTGCGGTTGCTCGCGGGTGGATGCGTGAACGCGAAAGCCGAGCTGCTCGAGGCGTTCACGCGTCCGGCGCCCGAGCTCGTCGTTCCCGACCGCGAGGAAGAAGTCGACCTCGCCGACGAGGTTGCGAAGCTGCCCGGCCGCGACCGCCCCGCCGCCGGCCGGCTCCTCCCAGGTCGCCGAGGCAGTGATGATCTCGCCCGGCTCGGGAAGCCGTTCGACGGCAGCGAAGCGAACCCACTCGACATGGCCGACGACTGCGGCCCTCACATTTCACCTCCGATCTCCGTTAGAGAAGATGATGGCTCTCGTGCACGTTCCCCCGTTCGAATCGTTCTACGTCGACCATCGCGACGCGGTGTTGCGTGAGCTGCGCCGGACGCTCGGTCGCGAACGAGCGGAGGATGCCTACCAGGAGACGTTCCTGCGTGCGCTTCGTGCCTATGGACGGCTTCGCAATGCCGACAATCTCCGCGCCTGGGTGCTGACGATCGCCCGCCGAGTCGCCGTCGACCAGCTCCGCCGGCGCGAGGCTTCCCCGCCGGCGCCGGAGCCCGCGACCGACACACGCCCGGCCTACGCCGAGCTCGGCGAGCTCGCCGACGACCTGCCTCGTAAGGAACGAGCGGCCGTCGTGCTCCGCTACGGCTACGACCTTTCCTACGCAGCCATCGGCGCCGCCCTCGGCTCGAGCGAGGACGCCGCCCGCCAAGCGGCCTCATCCGGTGTCCGACGTCTACGAAGGAGGATGCAATGACCGTCTCCCCCACTCTCGACAGCCGCTTCCGCGAGGCCGCCGCCGCCGCCGGCCTGCTCGACGTCGCCTACGACCTCACCGACTCGCCGGTCGGGACGCTGCTCGTCGCCACGACCGACCGCGGCCTCTGCCGGCTCTCGTTCGACCCGCAGCCGGAGCGCGAAACCGAATGGCTGGCCCAGACGTACGGAGCCCGCGTACTCCGCGCCAGCAAGCCGGTCGAGTCAGCCCGGCGCCAGCTGGACGAGTACTTCGAGGGCAAGCGCACGCTCTTCGAGCTGCCCGTCGACCTCCGCCGCTCCGCGCCGTTCAGCCGCGAGATCCTGGAGCGGCTCGCGCTCGTCCCACACGGCGAGACGACGACCTACGGCGCCCTCGCCCGAGCCGTCGGCCGCCCGCAGGCCGCGCGCGCCGTCGGCACCGTCATGAACCGAAACCCGATTCCGATCGTGCTCCCGTGCCATCGGGTCGTCGGAGCGAACGGCTCCCTCGTCGGCTACGGCGGAGGGCTCGAGCGCAAGGAGCTCCTGCTGAAGCTCGAGGGAGCGCTTGACAACACATTGCTGTAACGACGAGGCGCTAGACGGTTTCCGGTACGGCCGGTAGCGCGGCGAGGCGAGCGGCGCGGGCCTCCTGGCGCGCGGTGGTGCGTCGCACGACGAACAAGGCGAGGATTGCTCCGATCAGGCCGACGCTGTCGGCCGCGAGAAACGCCCTCGCTGCCTCGCTGTATGCAGGAACATCGTGCGCTCTCCAATCGATGCGAAAGGCGATGTTGTTCAGGAAGTTCGAGAGGATGAAGACGCCCCACCACCACTGGAAGAGAGTCGGCACGGGATTCTCGTGCCATATCGCCCCCTGGGCAGGCGGTGCTTCCGGGTCGGATGCGCGCCAGATGTCGTTCGCGATCTGCTTTGGCCGGAAGAGGCCGAGGAACGGGATGAACCAGGACCAGATCGTCCACGCAGGCCGGAACCGAAGAGTGCCGACGCCCAACGCCGGCAGATTCCGGTATGCACGCCGGAACCACCGGATGAACGTCACGGTCACAACGATGAAGGCGAGGACGTCCAGCAGGGCGATGATCCCCTCGCGGATGTCGGTTGTGTCGAGCTCGTCCTGGGTTATGACGTCGTGCTGATACAGCGAGTAAGCCGCGTATCCGGACAGGAGGGAGAAGACGTCGAGGATGATCAACGCGATGAGCGCTCGCTGCGCCCATCTCGAACGTCCGGAGAGCGGCTCGTAGCCTTCGAGCTTCATCGCGCGCACGATCGTAAACGCTGGCAGGCGTTTGACAACACGCTTCTGTAAGTTCATACTTACCGTAAGCGATGGCTTACGCATGTGCAATGGACGCGTTGGGCGACCCGACGAGGCGCCGGATCTTCGAGCTCCTCCAGAGCGGCCCCCGGGCCGTGGGCGAGCTCGCCGGTGAGCTTCCGGTCAGCCGCCCGGCCGTCTCACAGCACCTGCGTGTGTTGAAGGAGGCCGGGCTCGTCACGGAGCGGCGTGAAGGCACGCGCCGCATCTACCGGCTCGATCCGGACGGGCTGGGCGAGCTCCGCGCCTACTTCGACAAGTTCTGGACGACGGCGCTCGAAAGCTTCGAGGCGGCCGTCGAACGCAAAGGAGAGGAGAAGCAGTGAGCACACAAGAGACAGGGCTCGTGATCCAGAAGTCGGCGGTTGTCGCGGCGAGCCCGGAGAAGGCTTTCGAGGTCTTCACGGAGGGGATCGCGACGTGGTGGCCGATCGAGACGCATTCGATCCAGGCCATGGACAAGGAAGCGGGCGCACCCGAGACGGTCATCTTCGAGACCGGGCCCAGCGGACGAGTGTACGAGCGGATGACCTCGGGCGAAGAGGCGCATTGGGCGAACGTCCTCGTGTGGGAGCCTCCCACGCGGCTCGTGCTGGAGTGGAAGGTGAACCCGGACGCGATCGCGCCGACCGAGATCGAGGTGCGCTTCACGCCCGAGGGCGAAGGGACCCGCGTCGACCTCGAGCACCGTGGGTTCGAGGCGCTCGGCAAAGACGCCGAAGAGGGGCACCAGAGCTACTCGCAGGGCTGGCCGAAGGTGTTCCAGGACTTCATCGAGACCGTCGGCAAGTAGCGGAATCGAGCACAAGCCCGGGTCGCCGAGATCCGGGCTTGTGACGTTTGCAGACCGGGTACCGTATTAAGGCTGATGCGTGGAACGGTCATCCCGCTCGCACTGCTCGTCCTCGTGCTCGCCGGCTGTGGCGCGGCAAGGCAATCGGTGCCTGCAGCGGCAGATCCAACCGACTCGGTCGCGAACATCGATCCTTCGGCGGTGAGGACGAAGATCGTCGGGGCCACGCCGAAACAGGAGTCGGTCCTTCGCGAGATCCTCGGAGGGCTCGGCGAAACAGTCATCGAAGAGATCCGAGTCGCCCCGCCAGGAAAACCCTGGACCCCCTTCAAGCCCCACTCCGTCTTGGTTCGCCTCAAGACCGCGAAGACCGACGAGAAGGAGCGGGCCGGTTGGGAGGCCGCACTGGTAGCGGAGGCGTTCGAGGCACGCTCCCGTGCCCTGCATCTCCAGCCTGTCGCAGCGTACGAGGCTTTGGACGACGGGATCGCGCTCGACGGTCCCGACGAGCCGGACCCCGATGATCGAACACCGGTCACCCGCGAGGAGATCGAATCGGGGATCATGAGTGGTGCGAAGGAAAGCGGCGCAGAGATCGTCGCGCTTCGGATCGTCGAGCCGCGGCACCTCGCGGCCGCAGTCACGCTGCGCGTCGGCGACCCGGCTTCATTCCTCAAGCATCGCCTGCACACGTTCCTGCAGGCGGTCCCGAGCACGGCGGATCGTCAGTACGACGGCCTCTATGTGCTCGTCACCGACCGCAACAGGAAGTACGTGTGGGTATCGGCAGGGACCGTCGGAGACACGATCTCGGGCGGGACAGAAGGCGCGCGCCCCGATCTGGCGGGGTGCTATCCGAATGAGTGGTACGGAAGCGCCACCGGCAAAGAGCCGCCCCCCTGCCCCGTGAAATGATTCACGTGATGCGCCTCATCATGCCGGCCCTTGTCGTTACGCCTTTCCTGACGGCCTGCGGGCCAGCGCAAGAGTCATCGCCAAGTGGCGAGCCGACTGTCGTGTACGTCTCTCCATCAAACGTGACGGCGAAGATCGTCGGAGCCACTCCGAAGCAGGAAGAGATCCTGCGCGACGCGCTATCCGGGGTCGGCGACGAGCGCATCGACACGATCACGGTCGAGAAGCCGGAGCCCGGCTGGGGATCCTCGCCGGACGACGTCGCACTCAGTATCTCGCCGAGACCCAAGGGCGCCGCTCCCAGCATGCGCGCTTCATGGGATGCGTGGCTGGTCGCCAACGCTTTCGCGGTCAGGTCGCGCGAACTGGGGCTTCCATCGGTTGCGTACATGGCGTATCCAGGCGAGGCTTCGGCAATCGGCGAGGCAGCCTACGAGATGGCCCGCCGAGGCACGAAGAAGAAGGTAGACGCATTCATCCGCCGGATCGAAGTCGAATCGAAGAGCGCCGGTGCCCAGGTGCAGGAGATCGAGGTGCTCAAGCCACTGGACTATGCACTGGCGATCACCCTGCGCGTCTCCGACCCTGCCGAGTTCCTCGACCATCGAGCGCCCAAGCTGTTCGAGCGGCTCGGCGAGCCACCCGGCGACTTCGACCTCCGCTTCGTCGACTCCGACGGGAACCGCATCGCGGAGAACTGGCATGCATTGAGTGGGGGTGCTGTATGGGTTCGACCGGATCTCGACGGTTGTAGCCCGTACCTGGTCAGCCGGCCGATGACGTACAAGCCTCCGCCCTGCCCGAGCGGCAAGCCTGTCAAGTCAGAAGGCGAGTGAGGCCCGCGGCACGGATCGCCGACTCGGTGTCGAGGAATCCCTCGACCGAAACGACCTTGCCGTCTTCGAGCGTCCAGAGCTGACCGGCCGTGGAGGCGAAGCCGTCCTCGTTCCTGCCCTTCGTGAGGATGGTGCCGAGGACGAGCACGCGGTTTCCGGCGTCGTAGAACTCGAGCGGCTCGACGCGGAACTCATGCCAGCGGTCACGGATCGTCTGGAAGATCTCTCCGATCCCTTCCGGTCCGTGATGGACCTTGCCGTCTATCGCAGACGAGGCTCGCAGGATCAGTTCCGGCGTCGTCATGGCCTTCAACTCGTCGACATCCCGGGCATGGACCGCCTCGTAGGCCCGACGAACGATCGCGAGATTGCCTTGAGTCAAGACGAGTCAAGCATAGCCACCCGTCAGTCGCCGAGCAGGCAGTAGCCCACGCCCCAGACGTTCTGGACGTAGGTCGGATGCCCCGGCCGGCCGAGGCGGCGGCGCAGGCGCGAGGCATGCGAGTCCAGCGTGCGCGTCCTCCCGTGTGACCGGAAGCCCCAGACGTCTCGGAGCAGCTCCTCCTTCGTGAACACACGGTGCGGGTCGCCGGCCAGCTTCACGAGCAATTCGTACTCCTTCGTCGGGAGCACGACGCGCTGACCGCTCACGGTGACCCGCCTCGTCGGGCGGTCGATCTCGATGTCCCCCGCCTCGAGACGGTCGGCCTCGGGCGGCGCCACGCGCCGCAGCACCGCGCGGATGCGCGCGACCAGCTCGTCGTAGTGGAAAGGCCGGTCGAGGTAGTCGTCGCAGCCGCGGTCGAAAGCACGCACGCGGTCGACCGGATCGGCTCCTGCGCAGCCGAGCAGGATCACCGGCACCTCGCAATCCCACGAGCGACCGGGCTCGCCTTCCCGTAGCCGGCGGCAGAGGTCGGGGCCTAGCGGGTCGCCGATCAGCATGAGGTCGGGACGAGCCCGCTCCAGAAAGTCCAGCGCCTCACCGTTCTCCGCCTCGACAACATCGAAGCCGTCCTGGCGGAGATGCCGCTCGAGGAAGCTGCGCGTCGCTTCCTCGGACTCGGTCAGCAGGAGAGCACTCGACATGCAATCGACGCTAGCGGCGCTCTCGCCTCAGCGCCAGATGTCCTTTCGCGCGACTCTGTGTCAAAGCTTCGACAGCGCTCCCTAACGGCCCTGGCCGCACAGCCGATAAGACGACGGTGCGACTGATGCTCCGTCATCCGGCTTCGTTCATCCTGGTGCTCTCGGCGTGCGCCACGCTCGCCGCTGTCTTCACGTTCGCCCGCCCGGCCTACCACCCGAAGTACGAGAGCAAGATGATCGACTTCTCCACGGTGCGCTACTACAGCCCGGATGTCGTCCGGAACGCGTTCGCAGAGGAGGGCATCCAGCTGCGCGTCAGCAGCCGCTTCTACGGAATCACGACGTTGAGCAGGGTCACCACGCCTGACGCTGACGCCCTCCAGGTGATGGTCGCGGGACGCACCGGGACGGGCAGCTGGGGGCCGAAGCTGGAGCCCTATGACGAACGGTTCGGCAACGTCGCGGTCATGTACGGCCACCACGACGCCGAGCTAATGGTGCACGTCAAGAGCGCCGTTTCGAGCTTGCGCAACGCCTGAGCTTCACGCACGCCTTGTTGATCGGGATTGCGAAGTTGAGGTTCTCACCCTCACCGGAGACGAGCACGCCGACGACCTGCCCGTTCTCGTCCACCGCCGGACCACCGGAGATCCCGGGATAGGCCGCCGCGTCCGTCTGAATCTCGTTGTCTGCGACCCGGCCAACGACACCGGACGTGACCGAGCCCTCGTATCCGAGCGGGCTCCCGACGAGCAGCAGCTCGTCGCCGACCAGCGGGGTCACGTAGACCGGCCGCTGCCAGAGCGGCGGCCCGATCCGGTGCGGAACCCGAATCAGCGCAAGATCGTGATCCGGGTCAGTCGCAACGATTCGTCCGTGCCACACGGTCGTTCCAGTGTGGACGCGTGCGCGGTAGTCGCCACGATCGACGCTGAGGACGACCACGTGGTTCGCCGTCAGCACGTACGAGGCACCGCCCTTCACCCAGGCCACGAACCCCGTGCCTTCGTCGAGCGAGACCGTGACCGTGAAGACGCTTCGCTTCACGCGCGCGGCGAGCGTCGACCGTGCCAGGTGCGCCTTCCGCGCGCGACGCGTGACGCCTCGGATCCGGTCGGCGAGCACGGCGTTCTCGCGCCTCGCGACGGTCAGGTCGTGCTTGATCGACGCCAGTTTGTCCCCGAGTCGGGCGACGTCGTCGCGGCGGTGGTCCCGCTCGTGACTGTAGGCCCACCCCCCACCCACGACGGTCGCGACCAGCAAGAGGGCAGCGACGGCCTTCGTCACAGCCTCCCCGACCGGAAAACGCCCCACATCAGCCAGAGCCCGAGCACGCCGGAGACGAAGAATCCGAAGGCGGAGACGACGTTCAGCCCGAGCACCTGCGGGCCGGAGGTCGCGAAGACGCCGATCATGCTCGAGCCGATCAGCCCGGCGGCGACGACGAACGCGATGATCAGCCGGTTGAAGGCAACGTCGAGCTTGTGCATGAACTCGTCAAGCCCCTTGTGCACGAAGCCGACCTCGATCTGCCCGTCGCGCATCTGCTCCAGCACGTCGTGAATCTGATGCGGGTACTCGGCGAAGACCGAGGCGAGCTTCAGCGACTCCCGGCGGGCGCGGGAGAGCATGCGCTGCGGCGCGTAGCGGCCGAGCAACAGGCCCCGCGCGTAGGGTTTCGCGACCTCGAAGACGTTGAACTCCGGATACAGCTCGATGCCGACCGACGCCAAGGTCGCGATCGCCTTGTCGAGGATGATGAAGCGGGTCGGGAGCCGCAGGTTCAGCGAGTAGATGACCCCGAAGACCTCGCGGATCACCTGCTGGGGGTCAATCTCGGCGAGGCTCGCGCCGTAGTAGCGGTAGAAGAGGTCGCCGATCGCGTGCAGGAACTCCTCCTCGCGCTCCTTCGGGTAGCGCACACCGAGGTCGGCGAGCCGCTTCGGGAGGGCCTCGACGTTCTCGTTCGCGACGTCGATGAAGAGGCGCGTCGCCCTCGAGACGTCGTCGTCGGTGAGCTTGCCGGTTTGGCCAAAGTCGACGAGCCCGATCAGGTCGGGCCGGATGACGATGATGTTCGCCGGGTGCGGATCGCCGTGGAAGAACCCGTCCCGGAAGATCATCGTCATCCAGGCCTCGGCGATCACCTCGGCCAGGCGCTTGCGCTCCTCCAGCGAGTAGCCCGCCTCGTCGATGTCCGCCAGCTGGCGGCCTTCGACGAATTCGAGCGTCAGCACGCGTGAACGGGTGTATGTCCAGTAAACGCGTGGGACGCGGACGTGCGGGTGACCGACGAAATTGCGGTGGAGGGTCTCGGCGTTGCGGCCTTCCAGCCGGTAGTCGAGCTCCTGGCGGATCGCGCGGGCGAACTCGTCCACGAGCTGGCCGACGTCGACGAAGTCGAGAGCCCGTACGCGCTCCTTGACGATTTTCGCCGCCTGATAGAGGAGGCCCAGGTCGGCCTCGATCTGCTGCGGAGCGCCCGGCCGCTGCACCTTGACGGCGACGACATGGCCGTTCGGCAGCACCGCGCGGTGGACCTGGCCGATGGAGGCGGCGGCGATCGGCACGGGGTCGAACTCGACGAAGAGGCGTTCGATCGGTTGGCCCAGGTCTTCCTGGACGACGCGCTCGACCTCCTCGTACGGGAACGGGCGCACGTCGTCCTGGAGCCCGCGGAGCTCAGTGATGATGTCCGGCGGGAGCACGTCGGGCCGCATCGAGAGCAGCTGGCCGAACTTGACGAAGGTCGGGCCGAGCTCGTCGAGGAGCTCGCGGAGGTGCTGGCCACGCTGCGACGGCGCGCCGTCGACGAGCCCGGCGCCGTTCCGCCGCCCCGGCAGGAGGTCGGTCAGCTTGTGCCGCTCGAAGAAGTAGCCGAAGCCGTGCCGGACCGCGACCTGGGCGATCTCCGTCAGCCGGCCGAGGTTACGCGTCTTCGGTGGCGCTTGCGCCATGCCTAGAAGTGTTCCACGCAGGCCCCGGAAGCCCTATTTCGAAACAAGGCGGAACTCAACGGGGAACGTGCCTGCTCTGAGCACGATCGCAAGGTCCTTGGCCTCTCGAAGCGAAGGAATGCCGGTGATCTGTGCGCCGTTCTCCCCGGGAATCCCTCCCGGATTTTGTTTGTAGTCGATCGTCGGCGCCGACCACAGTTGGCGATCGAGGACGATCGCAAACTGCTGAAAGGTCAGTTCGTCGTCGCCGCCGATCCTGTTGTGCACCGAGCGGCCCCGCTCGGCGAGTCGACGTGTGAGCGCCTCGAACTTTCTTGCGCCTTTGTCGGTGAATTGCAAGAGCACGATTGGCTCGTTCGTCTGCGTGTCGACGTCTTGTCGCGTGCCCTTTGCCTTCAGGTCGGACCCGGTCAACTCGGGAACCGGGTGTGTCTTGCTCTTCGGGTCGTACTTGAGGAGGTAGTAGTAGTTACTGGTCGGCCGTGTCGGAACACCCGGGCAGTAGCGCGCCCCCTTCCGACACGTGACAACGACGGTCTTCGGCCGAGGAGAAAGCCGCTTGAGAGACGCCCGCGGGAAGCCTAGCGCGTCGATCGATGGGTGGGCCAGGTCGCCCTGAAGGTCGAAGATCTCGAGTCGCCCCGTTCGAATCAGGAGAGGCAGAGCCCGACGGTCGACCCGTACAGGAAGCCGAAACATGATCCTGCTTCCCTTCCTGATCACTTCAACGTCCCCAAGACCGACGGAGTCGAGCCGATCTCGAATCACAGCGACCGAGAGCTCCATGTCTTGAGCCGTCGGCCGCCCTCCCTCGGGTTTGGTCGCCTCGATAACGACCAGGGGCGCTGATGACTTCTCGTGGTCGTCGCAGGCGCTGGCGAGCCCCGCAAGCGCGACCCCCAGCACGAGTACGCGCGCGCAGGTGCGCACGGTCAGTGTGATGGCGTGGGAGCCGGTGGAGGTTGCTCTTCGACGAGCCGGAGGCGATGCTCGAGCTGCGCCACCCTGAGCTCCAGCTCTTCGAAGTCCGAGCGCGGGACAAGGCCGAGCTGCTTGAAGACCCCTTCGAGCCCCGCGCCGGCCCGTTCGCTCGCCCGGACGGCCTCGCCTCGCCAGCGGCGCGTCGTCTGCTCGATCAGCTCACGTGCCTCGTCGCGGCGCATGCCGCCGGTCGTCGCAAGCTCGTCCGCGAGCGCGTCCGCACGCTCGGCGGTCAGCGCGACCGCACCGAGGGCGGCGAGCCCGAAGCGCTCGAGCAGATCGAGGACCGAGCCGTCCTTATCGTCGGCCATGCGGCTTGGTGCGGCGCCTTTGCCGCCGGCGCTCACGCTTCGCCTTGGCCGAGGCCGAGCCGGCCGGAGCAGGCTCGGGCAGCAAGCCGTCCGCGATGCTCGGCGCGGGCTCCGCAGCGGCGGCCTGCTCGGCGGCCTCGAGAGCGATCGTCCCGGTGTCGACCGCAGGCCCGCCGATGGGAGAGCGCGGCCGCCGCCTCGCCGGGCTGCCTCCGTCCGGGCCGGGCTCGTCGCCGAGGTCGTCCTGCCCGATCTTCCGCGCGTACTCGGGCTCGCGCTCCTTCAAGATCGTCAGGATCGGCGCCGCGATGAAGATCGAGGAGTAGGCGCCGGAGCCGATCCCGATCAGCAGAGCGAAGGCGAAGTCCTTGAGGGTCGCGCCGCCGAAGAAGAGCAGCGATCCGACCGGCAGCAGGGTGATGAAGGTCGTCGCCAGAGAGCGCCTGATCGTCTCCCAGAGGGAGATGTTTGCGATCGTCGCAAACGGGGAGCGCCGCATGAGCGGCACGTTCTCGCGGATGCGGTCGAAGATGATGATCGTGTCGTAGATCGAGTACCCGAGCACGGTGAGAACCGCCGCAACGGTGGACGTCGACACCTCTCTCCCGGTCAGCGAGTACACGCCGACCGTGATCACGATGTCGTGGATGAGGGCGGCGATCACCGGAATCGCGTACTTGAGGTCGAACCGGATCGCCAGATAGAGGACGATCAGGAAGAGCGAGAAGATGATCGCGAGGATCGCCGAACGGGCGATCTGGCGGCCGAAGCTCTCGGAGACGTTCTTCGCCCCGTAGTGGGTCGCGCCGAGCTTCGCCTCGAGCCCGTCGCGCAGCTTGCTGCCGAGCGCGACGTTGATCGACTTCTCCCGCAACTGGAAGCTCTTGTACTTCCCGCCGGTCGACGCGCCGCGGCCCTGGATGATCGCCTTGCCGAAGCTCGGGTCGATCGCCTTCGCATCCGTTCGGACGTCCTCGACGAGCTGGGGCTGCGGGGTATTGAACGTGACCTGTGTGCCGCCCTTGAAGTCGATGCCGAGGTTCAGGCCTCTGAGGCCGAGCGACGCGATGGCGATCACGACGACGGCGCCGGAGATCGCGAACCAGAGGTAGCGCTTCGCCATGAAGTCGATCTGGAGCCACTTCGCGCCCTGCTGGCCCTGGGCGCCCATGAAGCGGGGGTTGTCGAACCAGCGGAACCCGGCCAGCAGGCCGAGCATCGCCCGTGTCGCGGCGAACGCCGTGATCAGCGAGATCACGGTTCCGATCAGCAGCATCAGCGCGAACCCCTTGACGCCGGCGGTCGCGACGAGGAACAGGATCATCGCCGTGATCGCAGTCACCACGTTCGCGTCGATGATCGTGTGGAACCCCTTCGAATAACCGGCGGAGATCGCGGCCCGCACGGATTTGCCCGCGCGGAACTCCTCTTTGATGCGTTCGAAGACGACCACGTTCGCGTCAGCTGCGACTCCGATCGTGAGGATGAGGCCGGCGAAGCCCGGCAAGCTGAGCGTGACGTTGAAGAGCAGCACCGCCGCGTAGAGGAACGCCGCGTAGATGCCGAGGCCGAGCACGGCGACGAGGCCGAGGAAGCGGTAGAAGAGGAGCAGGAAGAGCGCGACGACGAGCAAGCCGCCGATCGCTGCCTTCTTCGCCTGCTGGAGCGAGTCCTTGCCGAGCGTCGCCGAGATGTTCGTCTGCTCGATCGTGACGAGCTTGAACGGCAGCGTTCCCGACCGGAGAACGAGGGCGAGGTCTTTCGCGTCGCCGATCGAGATCCCCGTGATCTGCGCGCCGTTGTTGCCCGGGATGCCGTTCGGGTTGTCGTCGAAGTCGACGGACGGCGCCGATTTCATCTCCCGGTCGAGGACGATCGCGAACTGCTGATTCGCCGCGTCGTTGCCGCTACCGCCTGGCAGGCCGTTCTGACTGGCGAGGCTCCTGCCGCGCTCGACGAGCGTCCGGGTGATGTCCTGGAACTTGTTGCCCCCGCTCTTCGTGAAGTCCATGAGGACGATCGGCTCGTTCGTCCGCGTGTCGAAGTCGGCCTTTGTGCCTTTGCGCTTCAGGTCGGAGCCCGTCATCTCCGGAATCGGATGCTCCTTGTTGGTCGGGTCGTACTTGAAGAGGTAGAAGTACGTGCGATCCGGCGCCTGGCCGACGCCGGGGCAGTACCGCTCGTGCTTGTTGCACGTGATCACGACCATGTGCTCGGGAACCTCGAGCACTTCCGTGCCCTTCGGCAGCTCCCCCTTCTTGCCGTGACGCTTCACCCACCCCGACGAGAGGATCTGGGCGCGGGTCTGCGTCGGGCCGACGACGACCCGGCCGGTCGTCGGGCTCTTGGCCTTCTTCGTCGTCTTGACGAGATAGAACGACGACGGCTCACCCTTCTTCGCGACCTGTTGCTGCGTGGAGAGCAGGTCGAAGACCGACGTCCGTGGGGTCGGGTTGTCGGAAATGTCGATCGAAACGCCTGGGACGAGGTCCCCTTGCAGGTCGTATAGCTCGAGCTTCGCGGTCTGGCCGATCAGCTCCGCTGCGCGCTTCTGGTCTTTCACGCCGGGCAGCTCGATGACGATCTGGTCGCTGCCCTGCTTGCGAATCTCGGGCTCGGAGACCCCGGTGCCGTTGATTCGATCGTTGATGATCGTGACCGCGTCGTCGAGACCCTGCTTGTCGACCTTCTGACCCTTGTCCGGCACGGCCTTCTTGACCACCTCCAGGCCGCCCTGGAGGTCGAGGCCGAGCGTCGGCTTCTTGTGAATCGGCGATCCCGGCACTCCGAGCAGGGCAACGCCGACGAGGGCCACGAAGATGAGGCCCATCAGAATGAGGTGAGAACGCCTCTCGGACACTGTGCTGTTTTAGGTTAGCGAGGTCTCCGGGGTTTCGGCAGGCCCTGCTCGGGGCTCATCTGGTTCAAGCGGCCTCTCCGTGCAGGCGGTCGAGGGTCTCGGCCTTGAAGGATGCCAGCTTGCCCTCTTCGATCGCCGCGCGGGCCCCCGCGGTGAGTGACAGCAGGAAGCGGAGGTTGTGCACGGTCAGCAGCCGCAGGCCGAGCAGCTCCCGCTGGTTGACGAGGTGCCTGATGTAGGCGCGCGTGAAGCGGGAGCAGGCCGGGCAGTCGCAGCGCTCGTCGAGCGGCGACTCGTCGCGCGTGAACCGCGCGTTTTTGAGGTTGAGGCGGCCGGTCGAGGTGAGCGCGGTGGCGGTCCGCCCCATTCTCGTGGGCAGGACACAGTCGAAGATGTCCACGCCGCGCTCGATGACCTCGAGGATCCCCTCCGGGTCCCCGATGCCCATGAAGTAGCGCGGCTTGTCGGCCGGCAGGAGCGGCGCCGCGCCGGCGACGGTCTCAAACATCGGGTCGCGCGCCTCCCCCACGCTCAGCCCGCCGAGCGCAAGGCCGTCGAAGTCGAGGTCGACGATCTCGGCGATCGAGCGGCGCCGGAGCTCCGGATCGGTCGCGCCCTGGGCGATCCCGAAGAGGAGCTGGCCCGGCGCGCGGAGAGCCTGCCGTTGCCGGGCGGCCCACAGCGTCGTCAGGCGGACCGCCTCCGCCAGGTCGGCGCGGGTGCCGCCCGGCGGGGCACAGACGTCGAGGCACATCGCGATGTCCGAGCCGAGCTGCGCCTGGATTTCCGCGACCGACTCGGGCGTGAAGCGCACCTCGTCTCCGTCGTAGACCGAGCGGAACGTGACACCGTCGTCGTCGAGCTTCGTGATCGTGTCCCGGAGCGAAAAGACCTGGTAGCCGCCCGAATCGGTGAGGATCGGGCCGTTCCAGGCCATGAAGCGGTGGAGGCCTCCGAACTCGGCGATCAGGTCCGCCCCGGGCCGGAAGGACAGGTGGTACGTGTTGCAGAGGACGATCTCCGCGCCGAGGTCGCGCACCTCGTGCGGATCGAGCATCTTCACCGTCGCCTTCGTGCCGACGGGCATGAACACAGGCGTGCGCAACTCGCCGTGAGCGGTGGCGAGCACGCCGGCGCGCGCCTCTCCGTCGGTCGCTCGAACCTCAAAGCTCATCGCGGGTAGGCGCGGTTCACGGTGTGCGAATCTCGATGCGCAACCCCGGTGCAGCCGCGAGCCGAAGGTCCGTTGTTACGAGCGGCATCCCCAGGGCTTCGGCCAGGGCCGCAAAAGCTGCGTCCCCGGCCGTCAAGTTGTGCCGAAGCCGCCACATGCGGCCGAGGAACGGTCGGTGAGGATAGCGGCGCACTCGCATGTCCATGAAGTCTGAGAGCGCCGCATCGGCGCGACGAGCAGTCACCAGGCCCGCTTGAACTTGCTTTCGCAGCCCGTCCACGACCTCGACGTCGAGAAGGTGAGGTGCGTGCACGCGCTCGGCATTGCGGAGCTGCTCCTCGACCCATTCGGCCGGTTCGTACGCAAGCAGGTAGTCAACCGCTGCTGACGTGTCGAGGACGATCACCCGGTCTCTTCGCGAAGCTCGCGGATGATCTCCGCAGAGGACCGAAGAGAGCCTGGGCGACTGCGTCGGCGAATGCGCTCGCTGAGCTCAGCGAAGGTCGGCAGCTCAGCGTCCCGCTCCGCCATGCGCAGGAGATAGTCCGAAAGCGTCATGCCTCCTTCGGCCGCACGTACCTTCAACTTCCTGTGCAGATCATCCGGCACATTGCGGATTTGGATCATCGCCATGGTTGAACATTATCACATGCTTTCGACATGTCTTCATCGAAAAAGCATGTTATAGAGCGAACTTCCTCACAGGATCAGCATCGCGTCGCCGAAGGAGTAGAAGCGGTACCGCTCGGCGATCGCGAGCTCGTAGAGCCGGCGCGTCTCTTCCACGCCCGCGAATGCCATGACGAGCGCGAGGAGCGTCGAGCCTGGCAGGTGGAAGTTCGTCAGCAGCGCGTCGGTGCGCCGGAACTCGAAGCCGGGCGTGATGAAGAGGTCGGTGCGCCCTGCGAGCGGGGCTCCGCGGGCGAGCGACTCAAGCACGCGCACCGTGGTGGTCCCGACCGCGAGCACGCGCTCGGCCGCGCGGATCCGCTCCCAGGCTTCGGGTGCGACCTCGTAGCGCTCGCTGTGGATCGCGTGGTCGGCCAGGTCGTCGGCGGTCACGGGACGGAACGTGTCGAGCCCGACGTGGAGTGTGACGCGCTCGATGTCGAGCTCTGCAAGGAGCTCAGGCGTGAAATGGAGCCCGGCCGTGGGCGCGGCAGCGGAGCCCTCCCGCTCCGCGTAGACAGTCTGATAGCGCTCGGGGTCGGCCAGGGGTTCGGTGATGTACGGCGGCAACGGCGCCTCGCCGTGGGGCTCCCCCTCGAGCCGCAGGCGCCAGCGGCCTTCGCCCAGGTGCTCGAGGAGCTCGACGGGACCGAGCCGCTGGCCCGGTTTCAGGCGCCGGGTCGGGCGCGCCAGGCCCTCCCACTCCCCGTCGCGGTTCAGCGGCTCGAGCAGCAGCACCTCGGCGTCTCCGCCGCCCGGCCGCTCCAGGCGGAGACGCGCGGGCAGAACGCGAGTGTCGTTGACGACGACGAGCTCGTCCTCGAGCTCCTCCGGCAGATCCCGAAAGCGGCGATGACGGACCTCACCGCTTGCCCGCTGTAACACGAGCAGCCTCGACTCGTCGCGCCGTGGCGCCGGATGCTGGGCGATCAGCTCCGGCGGCAGCGAATACTCCAGCTCGACTCGCTTCATCCGGGCCGAACGCTAGCGTTCCGGCCCATGGACGAATCCGCAATGGCACGCGCAAGAGAACGGCTAGAGGAAGCCGCGTCCGGGCGCACCGCCCAGGGCGACGTCGATGCTGCACTCGAGCGGACGCGGGCGCAGGTCGAGGCGCTCGCGGAGCTCGCGGCGCAGCTCGAGACGACGCTTCCGGGCCGGGTCGAAGACGCGGTCCGCGAGGGTGTCCGCACCGAGGCGACGCCCGTGGGACGGCAGCTCGCGGAAGTACGCGGCCTGGCCGGGCAGACGATCCGCCGCCTGGAGGGCCTCGAGAACGACCTGCTGGCCGAGCGGCACGCCCGGGTGGACGACCTGGCGTTGCTCGTCGACCTCATCTCCTCCGGCTGGAACGGCGTCGATCAGCGCCTGGCGCGCATGGAGCGCAAGCTCGATAGCAACGGAGGCGCCGAGGTCTACCGCATCGAGGAGCGCAAGGTCGGCTAGTTCGTGATCGCGAGAATCGCGGCTGCGGTGACAACCCAAAGGACGACGGCCGCGACGAGCGGCCGGTCGGTCAGGAGCACGTTCTCAGGCTCCTCGCCGAGATCGTCTCGGTGCACGAGCAGCAGGTAGCGAAAGAGGCCGAAGACGACGAACGGGATGGTCGCAATCATCGCCGGCGAGTGCGCGGTGAGGGTGTAGACCGCATACGCCGCGATCGTGCAGGCGACGGTGACGGCGATCAACTGGTCGACGAGAGCCAACGAGTACCCCTCGAGCACCGGCCGGCTCGATCCCGGAAGCGCGAGCTCGCTCCGCCTCTTCGCGAGCGCCAGGAAGAGCGCGAGCAGCGCCGTCACGAGCAGGAGCCACGACGAGATGCGCACGTCGACCGCCGCTGCGCCCCCGCCTGAGCGGAGGACGAAGAGCGCGGCGATCGCGAACACGTCCACGAGGACGAGGTGCTTCAGACCGAGGCTGTAGGCGCCCTGCAACGCCAGGAAGGCGGCGAGGAAGCCGAGCGAGACGAGCCCGAGCGGTGCGACGAGCGCGACGGCGACCAGCGCGAGCCCGCCGGCCAGCGCCAGCGCCGCGCGCATAGAGAGCTCGCCCCGCGCGATCGGCCGAAAACGCTTGAGCGGATGCAGCCGGTCGTGCTCGGCGTCCCGGACGTCGTTCACGAGGTACGCGGCGCTCGAGGCTGCGCAATAGGCGACGAAGGCCGCCGCCGCCTCGAGCCATCGGATCCCGTCCCCGAGCTTGGCCGCGAAGACGAGCCCGGCGAAGAGGAGCAGGTTCTTCGACCACTGCCGAGGGCGCATCGCAGCAAGCGCCGCACGCAGCGTCGAGCGCCGCTCGGGCAGCCTGATGATCTCGGCTCGTGCAGGAAGCGCCACGGCGCGGCATGCTACGGGCCGAACGCTGCCGAGGAGGACACATGCCGCCCGAGGACTACCCGACGATCGCGCCGTATCTGTACTACGAGGACGCCGGTGCAGCGATGGACTGGCTGATCAAGGCCTTCGGTTTCAGCGAGCGCATGCGGATGACGAACAACGACGGCTCCGTGGCACATGGCGAACTGGAGCAGAGCGGTGGGATCGTGATGCTCGGCCAGCCCGGAAATGCCTACGAGAATCCGAACACGCGGGGAGGCCGCTCCACAGCAGGCGTGCACGTGTACGTGGACGACGTCGACGCGCACTACGAACGTGCGAAAGCGGCAGGAGCCAAGATCAGCACGGAGCCGGCCGACCAGGAATACGGCGACCGCCGCTACGACGCCGAGGATCTCGAAGGTCACGACTGGTTCTTCGCCCAACGCCTGGGCTGATGCGGGGCCTGGCCTGGATCGCACTGGCCACGCTCCTGCTGGTGGGGCTCGTCGGCGCGTTGCTCCTCGGTCGGTCCAAGCAACGGATCGCTGAGCCGAAAGCGGAGGCGAAGGCAACCCTCCTCCCACCCGGGAGCAAGTTGGTCTCCAGTAGCTCACTCGCTGCCTCGGCCGAAATCCCCGCTCAGAGGGTCATCGTCTGGTCGCGAGCGCTCCGTGACGATCCGCAGGTCTCGCGCTTCGGCCTCGATATCTGGGAGGCAGGTCGTCGCATCTACAAGCATCGTGCTCCGGTGAACGCAGAGGCCGTGATCTTCGAGACCGGGGACTTCACGGGCGATCGGCACGACGATCTTCTCGTCTTCGACTATGTCGACGGCAGTGGCGCATGTGGGACCTACCGGGCGCTCGCGACGCGGAAATCCCGTGTCCGTCAGGTGGCTGTTCGGTTGCTCTGCCTAGACCAGGGATCCATTCACCTGCACAGGCACGCTCTCGTGGTCCGGCTCGGCCGGGACAAGGATCCGAAGACCGCGAACGACATCCATTGTTGCTTCCTGTATCTCCGCACGGCTCTGAAGAGATGGGACGGGCGCAAGCTCATCACGATCCGGAGCTCGCGACGTCCTCTCAGACGGTCTCATCCCTGGCCGCCGGGAGGCGCACTCCCCGGAAACCTCTAGATGGGATCAACCATCTAGCTCAGGCTTGCCGGAAACACGAACTCGAAGCGGCTGCCGCGGCCGAGCTCGCTGTCGAGCTCGATCCGGCCGCCCAGCGCCAGCGCCAACTCCCTCGCGATAGCCAACCCCAGCCCCGTTCCTTTCCCGTCGTGTGTCCAGAAGGGCCTGAAGATCCGCTCCTGCTCCTCGGGGCCGATGCCCGGGCCCGTGTCCTCGACCGCCACGTAGATGAGACCGTTCTCCGCACTCAGACGCAGGTCGACACGGCCCCCGTCGGGCGTCCAGCGGAAGGCGTTCGCGAGCAGGTTCGAGATGATCTGCAGGACGCGGTCGCCGTCCGTGATGATCACGGGCTCGGCCGTGACCTCCCGCGCGTAGACGATGTCGCGCAGCTTGGCCTCCTCGCCGAACGCGGCGTACGCCTGATCGACGAGCCGGGCCATGTCCACCTCCTCGCGCAGCACCGTGAACCGGCGCATATCGAGCTTCGCGAGATCGAGGACGTCGCCGACGAGCCGCTCGAGCCTCCCGGCCTCGGCCGCGATCACCCCGAGCGAGGCACTTCGAGCCTCCGAATCCTCTGCGAGCCCCTCCCGCAACGCATCGACGTGTCCGCGAATCGCGGTCAGCGGCGTCCGCAGCTCGTGCGAGACCGTCATCAGGAAGTTCCGCTCGAGCTCTTCCGCCTCCGCTAGCCGCTCGGTCATCTGCCGGAAGGAATTCGCGAGATCGGCGATCTCGCTCCGACCGGCCACCTTCGGAACCTGAGTGTCGTAGCGGCCCTCGGCCACCTCGTCGGCCGCCTGAGCGAGCCGGCGTACCGGTCTCGTGAGCCGTCCCGAGAGGTACCACGCGAGCCCTGCCGACACGAGCACGCCGGCCAGGAGTGCGAGCGCGAGGCGCTCGTAGAGCGTCACGAGGCGGTCGCGAAGCTCGGTCTGCGCGGTCGCAACGACGAGCGCCCCGAACGGAGGCCCGCTCTTCTCCAGGTACAGCGGATGTGCGACGGCGAGAAACTTCTTCGTCTCACCGGGCGGAACGAAATGGAACTCGACGGTCTTTCCTTGCTGAATCGCAGGCCAGTCGACGGCGCTCCGCGGGAGGCGACGCAGGCCCGAAGCCTGTCCCGAGAAGAAGGGGAGGCCGACGTAGAAGAGACGGTTGCCGCTCGCCGCCTCGAGCTTGCCCGCCGCGAAGAGCGGAGGCGCCTTGTTGTGCTCCTGGGCCTTGAGCGCCTGCTCGGAGTAGAGCTGCGTCAGCCCGGCGGCCTCCCGTCGCAGCTCACGGCGCGCCTGCTGCTGCGTGTAGTTCTGAAAGAGCCCGAAGGCGATCGCCGCCGCGAGCACTCCGGTCAGCACGATCCCCGCGAGGAAGAGGGCCGGCAGGCGGAAGCGCAGCGACCGAAACACGATGTCCTACGCCGTCGCGGCTTCCTTGGCCGGCGAGACCTTGTAGCCGACGCCCCAGACCGTGACCACCGGCGAAGCCTCGCCGAGCTTCCGGCGCAGCTGGCGGACGTGGACGTCCACGGTGCGCGTGTCGCCCGCGAAGGTGTAGCCCCAGACGCGCTCGAGCAGTTGGTCGCGCGTCAACACGAGGCCCCGGTGGTCGAGCAGCTCCCAGAGCAGGTCGAACTCCTTCGGAGCGAGCTTGATCTCCTCCTCGCCCACCTTCGCCTCGCGGCGGCCGGCGTCGATCGTGAGGTCGCCGTGCCGGATGACGGCGCTTGCGACGTCCTTCCGGTCGGGAGTCGAGCGGCGGAGGATCGACTTCACGCGGGCAACGAGCTCGCGCGGGTTGAACGGCTTTGTCAGGTAGTCGTCGGCTCCAACCTCGAGCCCGATGATCTTGTCGACGTCCTCGTCGCGTGCCGTGAGCATCAGGATCGGAACGTCCGAGCGGCGGCGCAGCCGGCGGCAGACCTCGATCCCGTCGATGTCCGGCAACATGAGGTCGAGGACGATCAGCGAGGGCTGTTGAGCCTCGGCCTTCGTCAGCGCGTCCTCGCCGGTCTCGGAGACGTGCACCTCGTAGCCCGCGTTCTTGAGGTAGAGCGAGACGAACGACGCGATGGAGGCTTCGTCCTCGACGACGAGCACTTTCTGCGGTGTGTTCACAGGCATGCCCTCCCAGGATGCCAGAGGGGGCAGCTATCCCGGCGTCGGCGCGGCGAGCTCGAACGTGGTGGCGGTGTCGGGCAGCGAGTGGTACGGCTCGTCGTTCAGCGACCAGACCCCGTCGTAGTAGACGTTCTGCTGGGCGTCGCCGTCTCCGTCGAGCATCCCTTTCCCATGGCCGATCGCGCTCATGAAGATCGCCCGCCCCTGGAGCTTGACCGTGTAGAGGGCCCCGATCAGCCGGAAGCGCATGTTCTTGCCCTGGTAGACGACCGTCTTGTCGTTCTTGTAGGTCGTCTTCCTGGCGCCGTAGACGACCGGGTGCTTCGAGTCGTACGGAGTCGGGTCGGTGATCGTGATCTTGCCCCGCAGGCGCCCCGTGATGCTCCCGCGCGCGTTCAGCTGGACGATCCCGCGGCCTTCCCGGATCGAGAGGGTGCCGTTCGATGCCGGCGGTGGAACGGGCCTACTCGCGAACGCCGTCGCGGGCACCAGAAGCACGAGCAGAAACGGGACCAGGAGTTTTCGCATCTGTGTCAAGTATGCGCTCCGACCGTGTGGCCCGGATGAGCGAGATGTAAGGAATCCGTTAGGGGCGACGCGTACGCCGCCTTCGCCAGACCAGCTCGGCGACGACGCTCAGAACGATTGCGCCGAAGAAGCCCAGAACGAATCCGTAGCCTCCACTGAGGCCTGCGCATAGCCCGGATGTCTCGCCGGGGTTGACCTCAGACGGAGGGCAGGTACTTTCGATTGGGCCTTGCAGCAGCTTCGCGGAGGCAATCCCCACCAGCACTGCCAACACGAGCCTCGCGGACTCGATTAGGAGTCGAGTCCCGATTCGCTGCATGGCCCAAGTAAAGCGGTTCGGCTGCGCGACTTCCCACAAGCCTGAACCTGACCCACTACCCAATATGGTCTAGCCATGCCCGAGATCGGAGACTTCGGCGCAATCGTGCTCGCGGTCTCCGGCGGGGTCATGCTCGCGGTGCTGGCGCGCAAGGTCAGCGAGCGCTATCCGATCCCCGCACCGGCGCTCTTCCTCGTCGCGGCAGCAGCGGCCCCGGTACTCGTGCCGAACATCCGCACCATCGAGCGGATCGGTGTCGTCGCGCTGATCGTGATCCTCTTCGACGGCGGAATGACCATCGGCTGGCGTCGCTTTCGCCGCGCCGCGATGCCGATCGCCTCACTCGGCGTCTTCGGCACCCTGGCGACCGCGGCAGTTCTGGCCGGCTTCGCCCACTACCTCTTCGACTTCAACTGGACGACCGCGTGGATCCTGGGGGCCGCGCTCGCCCCCACCGATCCCGCAGTCATGTTCTCGATCCTGGGCGACAAGGAGATCCGGGGGCGGACGGGCACGATCCTCGAGGGCGAGGCCGGAGTCAACGACCCAGTTGGGATCGCGCTGATGATCGGGATCATCGAGTTCGCGACCTCGGACAGCGGCTCGTTCTGGGGAATCGTCAAGGAGTTCACGCTCGAGATGACGATCGGGCTCGCGGTCGGGCTCGCCGGAACCGCCGCGCTCGTCGTCCTCATGCGCCGCGTCCGCCTTCCGAGCGAGGGGCTCTATCCGCTGCGGACACTCGCGGCGGCAGGAATCATCTACGGGCTAGCGTCCGTCGCGCACGGCTCTGGTTTCCTGGCGGTCTTCATCGCAGGGCTCGCGCTCGGCGACCTCGACATCCCATACAAACGGCAGATCCGGCGCTTCCACACGGCGCTCGCGAGCCTCGCTGAGATCGTGGTGTTCGTCGGCCTCGGCCTGACGGTGAGTGTCTCGCAGCTCTTCCACGAGGGCGTCTGGTTGGACGGGCTCCTGCTCGCGATCGTGGTCGCCTTCGTCGCCCGCCCGCTTGCACTCGCGCCGCTGCTCGCGTCGACCCGGCTGCGCCCCGGCGAAAAGGTCTTCATCGCCTGGGGCGGCCTGAAAGGAGCCGTTCCAATCCTGCTCGCCGCGTTCTGCATCCTCGCGGGCGTGGAAGACGCGCGCCGGGTGTACGAGATCGTGTTCGTCGTCGTGCTCTTCTCCGTGATCGTCCAAGGCGCGAGCCTGTCGCTCATCGCTTCGCGCCTCGGCGTGCCCATGCGCTCGACGAGCACGTGAGCGCGTACTAACGCGGGCGGCTGACGACGAGGTTGACTCGGGCCCTGTGCCGTTGTCGCGTGCCGGCCCGCGGCTTCTGCCTGATCACTCGGCCGCGCGGCCTTGTAGAGCGGGTGTGCCGAACCCTTCCGACTGAGCAGTGCGCACGTCGGATTCTCGTCCGCGCCGACCGGAGCGTCCGACCGACGACTCGTGGCACCAAGCACGGAGCGGCGGTTTGCGGCGGAGGCGGCTCGCCGGCAGGTGGCGAGGAGGGCGGTGGGGGTGGGACCGGCGGGGGCAATGGGAGTGACTGCCAATCGGGACCGGTGTCCTGAGCTGCGTTCCTGCTCAAATTCATGGGGCCGCTGCCGTCGCTATTCATGGTGTAGATCTCCCAGTTGCCGTCGCGAAGGGCTGTGAACGCGATCTTCGTGCCGTCGGGCGACCATTCCGGGTAGGCGTCGGCCGTCGCGTTGTTGGTCAGGTTCACCGAGCCGCTCCCGTCGGCGTTCATCACGTAGATCTCGTCGGTGCCGCCGCGGTTGGTCGAGAAGGCGATCTTCGTGCCGTCGGGCGACCAGGCGGGCGCGTTGTCGGACGCCGGGTTGTCGGTGAGATTGGTCTGACCACTCCCGTCGGCGTTCATGACGACGATCTCGGACTCTGCAGGGCCTCGGTTGCTCGTGAAGGCGATCTTCGCGCCGTCGGGAGACCAGGCCGGCCAAGAGTCGTCGTCGTCCGGGCTGTTCGTGAGGTTCGTCTGGCCGCTACCGTCGCCGTTCATCACGAAGATGTCAGCTTTATCGCCCGGCCACGGAGAGTCGCGGTAGCTGGTGAAGGCGATCCTTGTGCCGTTTGGCGACCAAACGGCCCAGAAGTCGTACGCCGGATCATCGGTCAGCCGCGTCTGGCCGCTGCCGTCGGCGTTCATGACGTAGATATCCGAGTTCGCTCCGCTGGTGGCGTGACGATCGAAGAGGATTCGCGTTCGGTCGGGCGACCAATCCGGCGAGAAGTCATCGGCGTCGTTGTTCGTGAGCTGAATCACCCCGCTCCCGTCAGCGTTCATGACGAAGATCTCCGAGTTGTGGCCGTCCCACTCAGGGTGCGTGCGGCGCGAATCGAAGGCGAGCTTCCCATTCACGCCCGGATAGGCGGCCTGTGCCGCCAGCGTGTGCGAGCCAGGCGGAAAGGCCGTCAGCGAGATGGCCAACACGGCCGCGAGCGCAAACAGCAGACGTGCAGAGCGCAGGCGCGATTTGGGGACGGCGGACGGGTCGTACAGGGTGACCTCCAGGAGAAGGCTGCGGTCCCAAGCCGTCGTCTTGTTGCTCCCTGCGCTTGATCCCTCAGAAGGACGCGAGCCTGGTGGTGAGTGTGATTAGAGGGTTACGAGTTCCGCCGATAGTGCCAAGCCCAGCGCGGTCCAACCTGGATCCAAGCGACTAGACAATGCGCAGCGACGAGCAGCTCTTCGCACAGGCGTCGAGAACGTCTGGGCGCCTGTCGCGTCCCTAGGTGACTTAGCAACAGTCTGTTGCAAAGTCAGAACGGCGTGGGGTCGGGCCTTGTTTGTGAGAGGCCCGTCCAGCCGGCCCCAACCAGCGCTAGGAGTACTCGAAGAAGCCCTGGCCGGTCTTGCGGCCGAGGTGACCGGCTGCGGCCATTTCGCGCAGACGCTGCGGCGGCTCGGCCGACTCGTCGCCGGTCGCTTCCTGGAGCGCCTCGGAGGCGTGGATGTGGATGTCGATGCCCACGAGGTCGACGAGCTCGCACGGGCCCATCGGCCAGCCCGCGCCGTTCGTCATCGCCTTGTCCAGATCCTCGGGCGTGACGCCTGCCTCGTCGAGTACGCGAACGCAGTCGTTCAGGAGCGGGATCAGGACCCGGTTGACGATGAAGCCGGGCGTGTCGTTGCAGCGCACCGGCCGCTTGCCGGCCCGCTCGGCCCACGCATAGGCGGCGTCGACGGCCTCGTCGGAGCTGTGCTCGGCGCGCACGATCTCGACAAGCGGGAGCAGCGGCGCCGGATTGAAGAAGTGCATGCCGACAACACGCTCCGGATGCTCGACCGCCTCCGCGATCTTCCCCACGGGAAGCGCCGACGTGTTCGTGGCCAGGACGGCCTCCGGCGCGACAAGCCTCTCGAGCTCGGCGAACGTCTCGCGCTTCGGCTCGAGCTCCTCGACGATCGCCTCGATGACGAGATCGCAGTCGCCGAGATCCGCGAGCTCGGTCGTGAACGTCAGTCGCCCGAGCGCCGCGTCCCGGTCTTCGGCGGTCAGCTTCCCCTTCTCGACCGCACGGCCGAGGTAGTGCTCGATCTTGCCGCGGGCGCGCTCGCACAGCTCCTCGCTCACCTCGCGGCCGACCGTCTCGAAGCCGGACTGCGCCGAGACCTGTGCGATCCCCGCGCCCATCGTCCCGAGACCGACCACTCCGACCTTGCGAATCTGCACGGCGGCACCCTAACCGGGAAGAAGCTGGCCGCCCCGTGCGTCCTGTTCACATGACACGGTCTCTCCTCGCTTTCCTCACCTTCGGCCTTTTCGTGCTCGCCGTTCTCGGCGCGTTCGCGCAGGCCGTTGGCGGGAAGCGTCCGGCGCTCTTCGGACGCCGGGAGATCGCCCTTCCCTGAGAGGACCGGCCGCCGTCGCGTCTGCGGCACACGACGGCGGCCGGGCTCCTAACCCACGAGGCGGCCGAGGACGTACATGAAGCTGGTGAGCCCGTGGCCGGGCTCCTCGATCGGGATCGTTCTCGCTTCGACGAGCTCGAAGCCGGCGTCGCTCAGCAGCTGCCTGTTCGTCTCCTCGTCGAACGATGCGAAGAACATCGGGGCTCCGAGCCAGTCGTCTTCGACCTCGTCCTCGGCGCCGGCGGTACCCATCGTCGCCAGCAGCCAGCCCCCTGGCCGCAGCCATGATGCGATGGCTGCGAGCAGCGGCGCCTGCTCGGCCCGCGGCACGTGGCCGAGCATGAACAAGCTGACGACGGCGTCGAAGCTGTCCGGCTCGAGCTCCAGCTGCGTCGCATCCGCACACCGGAAGGTGGCACCGGGAACACGCGCTCGAGCTCGCTCGATCTGCCGAGGGGAGATGTCGACGCCCAGGAGCCGGTGGCGCCCGGCGAGGACGAGCGTCATGGGGCCGCCCCCGCCGCAGCCGAGCTCGAGGACCTGCGAGCCGTCTTCCAACTTCGCGAACAGCCTTTCGAGCCAGCGCATTTGCGGCGACTCGAAGCTTGCGGCCCACTCGGCGTAGCGCTCGGCGATCGAGTCGTAGCCGCTCGCGACGATCCGCTTGGGATCGTCAGACATCGAGGCGCCTCAAACTCGTTCGCTGAGGCGACGCTTGCGGCGCCGCCTCAGGACGCGCGGGCTTTGCCCGTGCGTCCGTCTGCGGTCGCGGGCCGACACAGGCATGGACATCACACCCGCTCGATCACCGCGGCGATCGCCTGGCCGAAGCCGATGCACATCGTCGCCACGCCGTAGCGGGCCTCCCGCCGCTCGAGCTCGTTGACGAGCGTCGCGGTGATCCGGGCGCCGGTCGCGCCGAGGGGATGGCCGAGCGAGATCCCGCCGCCGTTCGGGTTCACGTCGTCCATCCGCTCCGTGAGCCCGGCGTCGCGCACGAATTGCAGGACGACCGACGCGAAGGCCTCGTTGACCTCGATCACCGAGACGTCGTCCCAGCCGATCCCGGCCCGCTCGAGCGCCCGGTCACAGGCCTGGGGATTGCCGTGCAGCATCCGGTACGGGTCGACGCCTGCGAGCCCGAAGGAGACGAAGCGCGCCCGCGGCTCGACGCCGAGCTCCGAGGCCTTGCGCTCGCTCGCGACGAGCACCCCGGCCGCACCGTCGCAGATCTGGCTCGAGCTGCCGGCGGTCACCTTGCCCTCGGGCAGAAACGACGGCTTGAGACCCGCGAGCGCCTCGGCCGACGTCTCGCGGCGCGGCGTCTCGTCGACCGCGAAGACCGTGCCGACATGCGGATTCTCGACCTCGACCGGGACGATCTCGTTCTCGAACCGCCCTTCGTCGATCGCCGCGATCGCCCGCCGGTGAGATTCGAGCGAGTACTCGTCCAGCTCCTCGCGCGAGAGGTTCCACTCGTCGGCGATCACCTCAGCTGAGATCCCCTGCGGAACGATCTGCCAGCGCTCCAGCAGCTTGTTCGAGAGGTCGCCGCCGTTCGACCCCATCGGCACGCGCGACATCATCTCCACGCCGGCCGAGACGACCAGGTCGAGCTGACCCGACCAGATCGCCGCCGCCGCGTTGAAGTTCGTCTGCATCGACGAGCCACACTGGCGATCGACCGTCGTGCCGGCCACCGTCTCCGGCCAGCCGGCGACCATCGGCACCATGCGCCCGATGTTCCAGCCCTGCTCGCCGATCTGGGTCACGCAGCCCATCTGCACGTCCTCGACCTCACCCGGATCGACGTCGTGCCGCGCAAGGAGCCCGTTCAGCACCTGAGCCGCGAGCTCGTCGCCGCGAATCGACGACAGCGCCCCGTTCCGCCTGCCGATCGGCGACCGAACGGCGTCGAGGATCAGCGCATCCGATTCCCAGCTAGGCATCGACCACAGAATAAAGGCGCCAGGCGCCCACGCCCTTGAGCTCGTGCTCCCCGCGATCGTCGAAGGAGATCCCGGAACCGGCCACGAGATCGCGGACCGTGCTCGACACGAGAACCTCGCCCGGCCTGGCCTGGCCGGCCACGCGCGCTCCGGTGTTCACCGCGATCCCGCCGATCTTGTCCTGCATCAGCTCGCACTCGCCCGTATGGAGCCCCGCACGGATCTGGATGTCAAGCGAGTGGACGCTCTCGCGGATCGCACAGGCCGCGCGGATTGCGCGCGCGGGCCCGTCGAAGCTGGCGAAGAACCCGTCGCCCGCGGTGTCGATTTCTCGGCCGCGAAAACGATCGAGCTCGTGTCGCACGCGCGAGTGATGCTCGTCCACGAGCTCGTGCCACTGCCGATCTCCAAGATCCGTCGCGCGCCGGGTTGAGTCGAAGATGTCCGTGAAAAGGACGGTCGAGAGCACGCGGTCCGGCACGGGATCCGGTCGATTGCCGGTGAGGAACTCCTCGATCTCGGAGAGCATCGAATCCGTGTCGCCTGCCCAGATCAGGTGCTCGTCTCCTGGGAGCTCGACGAAGCGGGCGCCCGGAATCTGCTCGGCGAGCCACCGGGACTCTTCGACCTTGACGTCGCGGTCGCCGTGTCGCGTCATGACGAGTGTCGGGACGCGGATCGTCGCCAAGACGGCACGCGTGTCGATCTGCGAGTTCATCCGGATCAGCGCGGCGGCGGCTCCGGGGCTGGCGCTGTTGCGCATGTAGGCCGCGACCTCCGCCCAGAACCGCTCGTCGCCGACGCGGCTCGGCGCCATGTCGGTGAGATCGAGGAACGGCCACTCGCGCTCGATCGTCTGCGCCAGCCGCTCGCGCTCCTCGGCCGTCGGCGCCCATGGGTAGTCGTCGGTGCGGATGCGTTTCGCGAACGCGCCGACGAGGATCAAGTGCGTCGTTCGCTCAGGATAAGTCGCGCCGAAGACGAGCGACATGTTCGCTGCCTCGGAGTGCCCGAGGACGGCCGCCCGCTCGGAGCCCACAGCGTCGAGCACTGCCCGCACGTCGTCCATCCGTTGCTCGAGTGTGGGCAGCCGGTCGTTCGGAACACGGTCCGAGAGCCCGGTTCCACGCTTGTCGAACAGGATCAGACGCGAGAACGACGCCAGTCGAGTGAGGAAGTCCGCCCGGTAGGACGCCCCCCACATCATTTCGACGTTCGAGACCCAGCCAGGCCCATAGACGAGGTCGAATGGGCCCTCGCCGACGACCTGGTAAGCGATATTGACGTCACCGCTCTTGGCGTACCGCGTCTCAGGCGACGGCATAGAGCCTCCACTCCCCCGGGACGCCCTTCAGCTCGTGAGTCCCGTGCTCCACGAAGTCGAGACCCGACCCGGCAACCAGGTCACGGACGGTGCTCGAGACGACCACCTGCCCAGGCCCGGCGAGGGCGGCGACCCGCGCGCCGACGCTGACTGCGATCCCGGCGACCTTCTCTTCATGGAGCTCACACTCACCCGCGTGGACACCGACTCGTACATCGAGGCCGAGGCTCTGAACCCCCTCGACGATGGCCTGGCCGCTCCGAATCGCTCGCGCCGGCCCGTCGAATCTCGCGAAGAACCCGTCGCCCGCGGTGTCCATCTCGACACCCCGGAAGCGGGTGAGCTCCCGTCGAACGACCTCGTTGTGCCGAGCGACGAGGTCCCGCCAAGCGCGGTCTCCGATCTTCGCTGCACGCTCGGTCGAGCCCACCAGATCGGTGAAGAGGACCGTGGCGAGAACGGTGTCCGGCACCTGCTGCTGCTGCGATCCAGCCATGAACGCCTCGATCGCCTCGACGGCGAAATCGTTCTCGTGAATCCCGCGGCCGACACCGGGCACGATGACCAGCTCGGCTCCGGGAATAGCCGCGGCCACCTCGGCCGCGTCCTCGCGCCTGGGCTCCTTCCCGATCACGATCGTCGGAACGCGAATCGCCGGGAGAACGTCGGTCACGTCGAGGTCGATCTGCATGCGCCTGAACTCCGCCCACGTCGCCGGGCTCGCCGTCAGCCGGTGGTGCCAGACGAACCACTCGAGGTACTCCTCGTCCTCGGCCCACTGTGGGTTGAGCTGGCGCGCCATTTCTTCGAGAGCTTCGCGCCGCCCCCACCGTTCGCGACCTTCGCGGATCTGTGCCAGCGCCTCGTCACGCTCCCTCTCGTCGCGAACACCGCGTGCCCAGGGGTCGTAGAGGATCAGCCGCTCGACGCGATCCGGATTCGACGCTGCGAAGACGGCGCAGGTGGCCGCGGCCTCGGCGAGTCCGACCAGCGCCGGTCGTTCGCTGTCCTCCGCGTCGAGGACGGCGCGGAGATCGTCCATTCGCGACTCGATGGTGAAGCCCCGCGTGCGGTCGGAAAGGCCGACCCCGCGGAGGTTGACGACGATGAGGCGCCGCCCCTCGGCGAGACGCCGGAGAACCGTGGCGAACCTTGGCGACTGCCAGAGGGTGTACAGGTTCGACAGGAACGGAAGGAAGACGAGATCCGTCGGCCCGTCGCCGACGACCTGGTACGCGATCGAAACGTCGCCGCTTCGGGCGTAGCTGACGTCGGGAACTTTCATGGGCGTATCCTCCCATCGTGGCCGCAACTGCGACCGAACGGAAGTTGCTGATCGGGGGCGAGTGGGTCGAGACGGGTGAGTGGCTCGAGGTTCGCTCACCGTTCTCAGGCGAGGTCGTAGGGCGCGTGGCGAAGGCCGGCGCCGACGAGGCACGGGCCGCGATCGACGCGGCCGAGAAGGCCATGGCCGACCCCCTCCCGGCCCACAAGCGAGCCGAGATCCTCGTCAAGGTCGTCGCCGGCATCGCGCGTCGCCACGACGAGATCGCTCGCCAGATCACGGCCGAGGCCGGCAAGCCGTTGAAGGCTGCCCGGGTCGAGACGAGCCGCGCGATGTCGACCTACACGTTCTCCGCCGTCGAGGCCCGCAAGCTCGCCGGCGAGATGGTGCCGATGGACGCGGCCCAGGCCGGCGAGGGCAAGCTCGCGTTCACGCTGCGGGAGCCGATCGGCATCGTCGGCGCGATCAGCCCGTTCAACTTCCCGCTCAACCTCGTCGCGCACAAGCTCGGTCCTGCTCTGGCCGCGGGCTGCGCGGTCGTCCTCAAGCCGGCGAGCCAGACCCCGCTCTCGGCGCTGACACTCGCGGAACTGGCGGACGAGGCGGGCCTTCCGCCCGGCTGGCTGAACGTGCTCGTCGGGCCTGCGAGCGAGATCGGCGACGTGCTCGTCGAGGACGAGCGGGTGCGGGCGATCACCTTCACGGGCTCCTCCGACGTCGGCTGGAAGCTGCGCGAGCGCGCGGCGCGCAAGAAAGTCCTGCTCGAGCTGGGAAACGCGACTCCGGTCATCGTCCACGGCGACGCCGAGCTGGACGAGGCGGCTGAGAAGCTCGCGGGCAACGCGTTCTCCTTCGCGGGCCAGAGCTGCATCTCGGTCCAACGGATCTACATCCAGAAGTGGGTGTATGACGATTTCGTCGCGCGCTTCCTGACGAAGGTCGAGGAGCTCGTCCTCGGCGACCCGGCGGACGAGGCCACCGACGTCGGACCGGTGATCGACGACGACGCCCGCGAGCGCATCCTGAGCTGGATCGAGGAGGCTCGGGACGCGGGCGCCGACATCCTGGCCGGCGGCGGGCCCGAGGGGGACCTCATCCAACCGACCGTGATCGCGAACGCGTCACTCGACATGAAGGTGTGCCGCGAGGAGGTCTTCGGCCCGGTCTGTGTCCTCAACTCCTACGAGGCGCTCGACGAGGCGATCGCGCTCGCCAACGGCACGCGCTTCGGTCTCCAGGCCGGGATCTTCACGGCCGACATCCGAGCCGCGCTGCGCGCCGCGCAGGAGCTGGAGTTCGGCGGGGTGATCGTCAACGAGGCTCCGACCTTCCGCGCCGACCAGATGCCGTACGGCGGGGTCAAGGACTCGGGAAACACCCGCGAAGGCCCTCCCTACGCCGTGCGCGAGCTGACCGAGCACCGCGTCGTCGTCATCGACCTCTAGCCGCCGTGGAGACGGCGCTTCGTCGTATAAACTCGCGCGTCCTGATGGCCCGAATCTCCCTGCCCGACCGTTTTCGTAGGCGGCCCTCGGAGGGAGCCGGCGAGAGCGGCCCGCCGACACCGCCACGGGCGCCGAGGCTCCCCCAGGCCGGAACGCTTCGGCGCGAGCGCCGAGCTCTCGTGCGCACGCGCGAGGACCGCATCAGAGATCTGGGCGGGCTCATGCTCGAGATGTACCGCCGCGACCAGTTCAAGCAGGATCTCCTCGTCGAGCAATGCCTCGAGGTGATCTCGATCGAGGAAAGGCTGCGCGAGATCGACGACTTGCTGGAAGCGTCCGCGAGCGCGCGTCGGCAGGGCGTCGGCATCCGCTGCACGTGCGGCGCCCCGATCGTCGGGGGCGCCCACTTCTGCCCCAATTGCGGCCGGCCCGTCGGCGCCGAGCCGGTCGTCGCCTGTCCGAACTGCGGGACCGCGATCCCTGCGGATGCGCAGTTCTGCGCCAACTGCGGCACGCCGGTCCCGGAAACCGCTCGGAAGGATGCGGCCGCACAGACGGACGACGGCGAGCAGACGATGTTCCAGACGGAGCACTCGGGCGATCCCTGGGAGAGCTAACTAGTGGCTCTTCCGCCCGAGCCGCCCGAAGAGCAACCACCGCCACCCCCATCGAGCGAGGACGCGTGGGGCCAGTGCCCGAGGTGTGGCACTCCCTACGCACCGGTCCAGGAGTACTGCCTCGAGTGCGGCCTGCGCCTGCCTGCCGCGCACGGGCTGATCCCGGTGCTGGAGAAGGCCTGGCGCCGACGCGTGCCCTGGTACCCGGGCGACTGGATCTGGCCGGTGCTCGCGGCGCTCGTCATCGCTGCACTTGGGGCAGCAGCCGCGATCCTTGCGAACGACAACGGCTCGGGGAGCAAGACCAAGGCCGCCGTCAACGAGCCCGTCCCCGTGGTCTCGGGCACCAACCCGCCTCCAGCCGGGACCGCGACCGGACCCCCCTTCCCAAACCCAACCTCGACCCTGCCGACGACGACCGCGCCGACGGCGCCCCAGCCGGCGCCTCCGCCGCCCGCGACCGGCGGCGGGCTCACCGCGTGGCCCCAGGGTCAGAACGGCTGGACGATCGTGCTCAAGTCGATCCCCCAGAGCGCCGGGCGGGCGGCAGCGCTCAGCGAGGCACGGAAGGCTTCCGCCGCCGGCCTGAGCGACGTCGGCGTGCTCGACTCGTCGAAGTTCTCGAGCCTCCACTCGGGCTACTGGGTCGTCTTCACCGGCGTCTTCAACAACCAGACCGACGCCCAGGGAGGGCTCCGCACCGCCCGCTCGAGTTACCCGCAGGCCTACGTCCGCCAGATCGTGCAATAGGCGACTAGAAGCGCAACAAGATCGACCGCGTCAAGGGCGACGGGCCCGTCGACCGACTTAGGCTGCGACGCGTGAGCGTTCTAGATGCTGATGCGAGGGGCAGTAGTCGCGGTCCGGCAGGGGCGTTCGCTGGCAGGGCTTGCCCTTGCGCGTCGTCGCGTGGCAGCGCGGGACGCCGCCGTCGAACGCGCCGGCCTCGATCTGCTCTTCGATGAACGCGACCGCTGCGGAGACGCCCTCGTTCACCGCCCACGCCACCTGGGCCTGCGCGGTGATCGGGAAGTAGCGGCGGATGTCCTGGAAGAGCGAGCGCTCGGGCTTCGCGAAATACTGCGGGTCGCGCGCAAGCCGTTCCATCGTCTGCTCGCATGCGTCCAGCACCGCTTTTTGGTACTCGGCTCTCTCCTGAACCGGCACGTACGGATCGACCAGGTCCTTGATGGAGCGATAAATGGCTCGCGAGTACTGATACATACAGTGCTGGATGTGAAGGGCTCTCTCGTCCATTCCAAGTGTGCCTCTCAACGTGTTAATCCCCCGCAAAGCTCTGTTAACCGCGGATTAACCCTCTCTCGGGTGCCGCTGCCGGGTGCACTCTAACGCCTCTCGGCCGCTGTTACAAACTCCGGACCGCTGTTTTCTTCGGTGGCAACTGACCCACTTCGGGGAGAATAGGCCGACACCATGTCCCACGACACCGACAAGCTCATCCGCCAACTGTCACTCGTCGCGTTCCTGATGGCCGAACGCCGCCCGCTGACCGCCCGCGACGTCAAGCAGAACGTCGAGGGCTACCAGGAGATGTCGGACGAGGCGTTCGCCCGGCGCTTCTACTCCGACCGCGCCGAGCTCCTGGCTCTGGGCGTCCCGCTCGACTCCCAGCGCGACGAGTTCACCGGCGAGGAGCTGTACAGGCTGAGCTCGGAGCGCTACTTCCTTCCACCGCTCGAGTTGACGGACGACGAGCTCGCGGCGCTTCAGACCTGTCTCTATCTGCTCGAGGGGCAGTTCGCGTACGCCGAGCCGTTGCGCCTCGCGCTCCAGAACCTCGCGCTGGGCCGGCCGGGCTTCGAGCAGATGCCGACCGAGACGGCTCGCTCGATCGAGCTGCACGACCCCGGGTACTCGCCGGAGCTGCCCGGCCGCCTCGCAAAGCTCGAGGGTGCGATCTCCAAGAGCCGCACGCTGAAGTTCGATTACCGGTCGATCGTCCGCGACGAGCTTCGCGAGCGGACCGTGAACGCCTATGCCCTCCTCTTCGACCGCGGCCAGTGGTACGTGGTCGGCCTCGACCTCGAGGACGACAAGGTGAAGACGTTCCGGGTCTCGCGAATCCATGGCGACATCCGTCTCGCGACGCGCCGCGAGCGAGATTTCCGGATGCCGGAAGGCTTCGACGCCGGCGAGTACAGGCTCGGCCCGCCCTGGCAGGTCGGAAAGATCGTGGGCGAGGCACGGATCGAGGTCGGTGGGGACACGGCCTGGTGGGTCGATCGTCTGTACGGCCGCTACGGCCGGATCGAGGACGGCGTCTTCATCACCGACTACTCGAACCTCGGCCAGCTCTCCGCGTGGATCCTCCGTCAGGACGGGCGTGCGGTGCCGCTCGCCCCACCGGAGCTGCGCAGGCTCGTGCGCGACGATCTCGACCTCATCCAGAAGCGGCACAACGGCAAGCTGCCCAGGGTTGCCGCAGAGACGCCGCAGGTGGCCACAGATGCGGAGGAGCGGCCCGCGAGCCCGGTGCCTGCGGAGCGCTTCGGACTGCTCCAGGCCCTGCTCGCCTACCTGCTCGCCCGCTGCGGCGAGGATGCGCACGTCGTCATTCCGGCCGCCGACATCGTCGAGCGGTTCCACATTCCCCCCGAGTCGCTCGAGGAGCACCTCCAGCTCCTGAACCTCGTCAATTTCGGCGGCGGGTGCTACGCGGTGTACACGGAGCTCGAGGACGGCCAGCTGCATGTCGAAAAGGAGCTCGTCGGCGACACGTTTCGTTCGCCACCCAGGCTGACCCCGCTCGAGGCGCGGGCGATCAGGCTGGCCCTGGAGTTCGTCGGACCGATGATCGCCGCCGACGCGCACACTCCGCTCGAGCGCGTCCGGCACAAGCTCGAGGAGACGTTCGGTCAGTTCGAGCTTCCGCAGACGGCCGAGCCGCGGGGCGCGCGCGCAGAGGAGAAGCTTTTCGCGTCTCTGAGCGAGGGCATTCGCCAGCGGCGTCTCGTCGAGATCGAGTACCAGAAGGAGGGCGAGGAGTCCTTGTCGACGCGCCTCGTCGAGCCCTACGTCCTCGATCGGCAGCTTCCCAACTGGTACGTGCACACCTGGGATCGCACGCGCGACGGGCAGCGCTCGTTCCGCCTCGACCGGATGCGCAGCGCCCGCCTTCAGCGCGAGGAGTTCGAGCCCCGTGAGGGCTTCCAGCCGGACCGGCTGAGCAGTGCCTCGGTCGCGGCGAGCATCTGGTACTCCAAGAAGATCGCACGCTGGAAGGTCGAGGAGGGCGCGCAAGGGCTCTCAGACGGAGCCGCCCAGGCAAACAAAGCGGTCGGCAGCGAGGAATGGCTGGTGGGCGAGATCCTCGGCGACCGCGGCGAGGCGGTCCTGCTCGAGCCGGAGAATCTGCGCAAGCAGGTCGCCCGTCGCGCGAAGGCGCTCGCCCGGGAGCTGCGCCTCAGCCGCCTCGCGGCGAAGGCTTAGCTAACCCGGCCGGTCGACCGGCAGCACAAGTGAGAACGTCGCGCCCTCCCCGGGGGCCGAGTGCACCTCGAGCAAGCCGCCGTGGGCCTGGGCGATCGAGCGCTGAAGCTGCCAGCGGCGATTCAGCTCGTGCTTCACTCAGGCTCCTCGTCGAGCCGCGCGAGGGCCCACTCCGCATGCTCGCGCAGGAGTGGGTCGCCGTCCTCGACATAGGCCTCGAGGGCGGGACGGTGCTCGGGGTCGCCGGTATTTCCCAGTGCGACCAGCGCGTTTCGGCGCAGGAAGCGTGGATCCTTGCGCGGGAAGTAGAGGCGCTCGTAGCGCGTGCGCAGCTCGTCGTCGCCGAGCTCGAGCCACTCGACGAGCGAGACGTGCGGCTCCGCGCCCTCGGGCAGCGGCTCGCCGGCGCGCCGTTTCTCGATCCCGCGGTTCCACGGGCAGACGTCCTGGCAGATGTCGCAGCCGTAGACCTGGGCGCCGAGCTCCGCCCGGTACGCCTCCGGAATCGGGCCGGGCGCCTGAGTCCAGTAGGAAAGGCAGCGGGTCGAATCGAGAACGCCCGGCTCGTCGAGCGCGCCCGTCGGGCACGCTTCGATGCAGAGCGTGCAGGCGCCGCAGTCGAGCTCGAGCGGCTCGGAGGGCTCGACCTCGACATCGGTGACGAGCGTTCCGAGCACGACCCAGGAGCCGTGCCGCTTCGTGATCAACATCGTGTTCTTCCCGTAGAAGCCGACTCCGGCGCGGGCGGCTCCTTCGCGGTCGACGTGGTCGTTCTCGTCGACGAGCACGCGGTAGGCCCCGCCGAGCCTCCGGCCGAGCTCGTCGAGCTTCGCCCGGAGGGACGCGTAGGCGTCGAACCACGTGTAGCGCGGAAGCCTGCCTTCAGCGGTCCCGAGCTCGCCCTCGTCTCCGTAGTAGCAGAGCGCCGCGGAGACCACCGTGCGAGCTTCGGGCAGCAGCGTTTCGGGATGGCACGAGACCTCGGGCCGCGCCATCGTGAAGCGCATGTCAGCGAACAGGCCTTCCGCACGGCGTTCCCGGATGTGACGCTCGGTCTCGTCGTACGGCTCGGCGGGCGCCGCGCCGATGACGTCGATCCCGAGCTCGCCCGCGAGCCGCTCGAGTTCCGCCGTTGTCACCTCGGACATTGTGCCTACGATCGGGCGGAATGAAGGCAATTCGGATCCACGAGGACGGCGGGCCCGAGGTCCTGCGATACGAAGATGCGCCCGATCCCGTGGCGGGGCCCGACGAGGTGCTGGTCGAGCTTCGCGCCGCTTCGCTCAACCATCTCGACCTCTGGATCCGGAGCGGCCGGCCCTCGGTGCCGAAGCCGCGGATTCTCGGTGCGGACGGCGCCGGGATCGCCGATGGGCAGCGCGTCGTCATCAACCCGGGCATCGAGCACGGCGAGAAGATCACTGTTATCGGCGAGCACATGGACGGCACGCACGCCGAGCTGATCGCCGTGCCGCGCGCCAACGTGTACCCCATCCCCGACGACATGAGCTTCGAGGAGGCGGCGGCCTGGCCGCTCGTTTTCGAGACCGCCTATCGGATGCTCGTGACGAAGGCCGGCCTGCGGGAAGGGGAGTGGGTGTTGGTCTGGGGAATCGGTGGCGGGCTGGCCACGGCCGCCAACGCGATCGCGCGCGCGCTCGGAGCGCAAACGATCGTCACGTCTTCGAGCGCTGACAAATTGGCGCGCGTCGAGGCGGATGTGAAGGTCGACCATGGCTCGGAGGACGTGGTCGAGGCGGTGAAGGCGGCGACCGAGGGCCGTGGCGCCGACATCGTGATCGAGCACGTCGGCGAGGCGACCTGGGAGCGATCCCTCCAGGCCGTGCGCGCCGGCGGGCGCATCGCCGTCTGCGGCGCGACGAGCGGCCCGAACCCGCCCGCGGCGCTGCACCGGATCTGGTGGAAGCAGCTGACGATCTACGGCTCGACCATGGGCACGAAGGCGGACTTCGAGGGCGCCTACGAGCTCGTCGCAAGCGGCAAGGCCCGACCGGTGATCGACGAGGTCTTCCCGCTCGAGGACGCGCGCGCGGCCCACGAGCGCATGGAGGCCGGCGAGCAGCTCGGCAAGATCGTGCTCACCGTCTCCGGGTAGTTATTCAGGCGTGACGTAGGCGGCGGTCAGGCCTCCATCGACGACGAACGTCGCGCCGTTCACGTACGACGACTCGTCGCTCGCGAGGAAGAGCGCCGCATTGACGATCTCCCGCGGCTTTGCGAGCCGGCCCATGGGCAGGTGGATCCGCCTACGCTCGTAGGCGGCCGCGTCGTCGCCGAAGATCCGCAGCAGTAGGGGCGTCTCAACCGGCCCCGGGCAGAGCGCGTTCACACGGACGCCCTGGCGTGCGAATTGGACCCCGAGCTCGCGTGACATCGACAGCACGGCGCCCTTCGACGCCGTGTACGAGATCTGCGACGTTGCCGCCCCGACGAGGGCGACGAACGAAGCGACGTTGATCACCGAGCCTCCACCCCGCTCCAGGAGGTAAGGGATGCCATGCTTGCAGCAGAGGTAGACACCTTTCGTGTTCACGCTCTGGACGCGATCCCAGGAGGTTTCCTCGGTCTCGAGGATCGAGGCGTCGTCCGCCGGCGAGATGCCGGCGTTGTTGTAGAGGACGTCGATCCCGCCGAAGCGCTCGGCCGTAGTGGCGTACATCGCCTTGACGCTGTCCTCGTTTGCAACATCGACCTGGACGGCGAGCCCGTCTTTTAGCTCCGCGGCGACCTCCTCCACGAGCGAGCCGTCGATGTCGGCGGCGCAGACCTGGGCGCCCTCCTCGGAGAAGAGGACCGCCGCGTCCCGGCCCATGCCGCCGCCCGCACCGGTGATCACGACGACCTTGCCGTCGAGCCGGCCCATCAGGCGTCCGTCGCCAGGTACACGTTCTTCACCTCGGAATAGCCGTCGAGCGCGTGCATCCCGAGCTCGCGGCCGAAACCGGACTGCTTGAAGCCGCCGAAGGGCGTCGAGACCCGAACGGAAGTATTCGAGTTGACGGAGAGCACGCCCGCGTCGATCCCGCGCGCTACCCGGAGCGCGCGACCGACGTCACGTGTCCAGACCGAGCCCGAGAGACCGTAGGGCGTGTCGTTGGCGAGGCGGATCGCGTCCGCCTCGTCGGCGAACGGGATCACGCATGCGACCGGGCCGAAGATCTCCTCGCGTGCGGCACGGTCGTCGTTCGAGACCGGTGCGAGCACTGTCGGCGGGAACCAGTATCCTCGACCTTCTGGTGTGTTGCCCTGGTAGGCAACGTTACCGTCGACGTAGGACGACACGGCCTCGCGCTGGTCTGCCGAGACGAGCGGCCCCATCTCGGTCTCGGCACTCTCCGGGTCGCCGATAGTGACGCCCTTCGTAGCCTCGATCAGCAGCTCGAGGAACTCGTCGTACGCACTCTGCTCGACCAGGATGCGAGACCGCGCGCAGCAGTCCTGGCCCGCGTTCCCGAAGACCGCATAGGGAGCGGCGCTCGCCGCCGCTTCGAGGTCTCCGTCGGCGAAGACGACGTTGGCCGACTTGCCGCCCAGCTCAAGCGTCACGCGCTTGATCGAGTCGGCCGCGCCCTTCATCACCTGGCGCCCGACCTCGGTCGAGCCCGTGAACCCGATCTTCGCGACATCGGGGTGCTCGACGAGCCGCCGACCGACGACGGAGCCAGGGCCGGTGACGACGTTGAGGACTCCCTCGGGAAGGCCTGCCTCGAGGGCAAGCTCGGCGAGGCGCAGCGCCGTCAACGGCGTCAGCTCGGCCGGCTTCAGGACGACGGTGTTGCCCGTCGCGAGCGCGGGGCCGAGCTTCCAGCTCGAGATCGCGATCGGGAAGTTCCACGGCACGATCAGACCGACGACACCGAGCGGCTCGCGGAAGGTCATGTCGACCCCGCCCGCGACCGGGATCGTCTCGCCGTGGTGTTTGTCGACCGCGCCCGCGTAGAAGTAGAAGACCTCCGCGACCATTCCGACCTCGCCGCGGGAGTCCGCGATCGGCTTGCCGACATTGCGAGTCTCGAGCAGCGCCAGCTCCTCGGCGTGCTCCTCGACGAGCGCGGCGAGCCGGCGCAGGAGGCGGCCTCGGTCGGCGGGGGCAACGGCGCGCCAGGCCGGGAACGCAGCGCCAGCCGCCGCGACCGCGGCGTCGGTCTCCTCGACGCCGGCGGAAGGAAGCTCGGCGATCGTCTCCTCGGTGGCCGGGTTCCGGACGGCGATCACCCGCGCGCCTCCCGGTATTCGCGGGCCTCCTCCACGAGCGCCTCGAACAGGGCCAGGTCCTCGCCCTCCTCCGGATGCCAGAGGACGCCGACGGCGAAGCGCTTCGACGGATCCTCGAGCGCCTCGACCGTGCCGTCGTCGGCCCAGCCGGTCTCCTGGAGCCCGTCGCCGATCTTCCCGTAGCCCTGGTGATGGTGCGACTTCACGGGCGTGCGTTCCCCGAGCAGGCTGCCGACGCGGCTCTCCGGCTCGAGCTTCACGTCGTGGTCCGACCACTCGCCCGGGATATGCCTGTGGCCCTCGTGCCCAACCGTCTCGGGGAGGTGCTGGACGAGGTTGCCGCCGCGCGCCACATTCAGCACCTGCGAGCCGCGACAGACCGCCAGCACGGGCATGTCGCGCTCGAGCGCCGCCGCCAGCAGCGCCATCTCGGCCCGGTCGCGCACCTCCCGCGGCTCGTCGGTCTCCGGATGCGGCTCGTCACCGTAGTGCGCAGGATCAAGATCGGAGCCTCCCGAGAAGACGATCCCGTCGAGCACGGCAAGCGTCTCTTCGATCGAGTCCTCGCTCGGAGGGACGACGAACGGCCGCCCGCCTGCGCGCTCGATCGCATGCACGTACGAGAGCGGAACGAGCGCAGCAGGCTCGACCCAGGCGCCCCAGGTCACTTCCTCGGCGTACGAGGTGATGCCGATCAGTGGCTTCATCCGCGCTCGAACATCCGCTCGCGCTCGTAGCAGGTGACGGCGCTGTCGAACAGCTCCTGCTCGGTGCGGGCGTAGTTCAGATAGTGGTCGACCACATCGTCGCCGAGGGCCTCTCGCGCCATCGTCCCCTGCTCGAGGGCAGAGATCGCGTCACGCAGCGAGTGTGGGAAGCGCTCGGCGTCGGACTCGTAGGCGTTGCCCTCCAGCGCCGGCGGCAGCTCGAGCTCGTTCTCGATCCCGTACAGGCCCGCTGCGATCAGCGCGGAGAACGCGAGATACGGGTTCACGTCGCCGCCGGGGATGCGTGTCTCGGTCCTCAGCGCGGGGCCGTGACCGACGATGCGGAAGCCACACGTCCGGTTGTCGTGACCCCAGGCGAGCGTCGTCGGCGCCCAGCTCCCGGCCGCAAACCGCTTGTACGAGTTGATCGTGGGAGCGAGGAAGATCGCCAGCTCCTTGAAGCAGGCGATCTGGCCGGCGAGCCACTGCTTGAAGACCTCCGTCTCGCCCTCGAACGCGCTGCGGTCGCCCTGCCAGAGGCTCGAGTGGATGTGGCACGAGTTGCCGATCCAGGTGTGGTCGGGCTTGGCCATGAACGTGATCGAGCAACCGTTCAGGTGGGCGAGTTCCTTCGCGCCGTTCTTGTAGACGACGTGATTGTCCGCCATCGTCAGCGCGTCCGCGTAGCGGAAGTTGATCTCGTGCTGGCCGGGCCAGGCCTCGCCCTTCGAGGTCTCCACGGGGATGCCCGCGCCCTCCATCCCGTTCCGGATCTGCCGGATGAACGGCTCGTCGTACGTGGCCGCGAGGATGTGGTAGTCGAGGATGTAGGGCACCGAAGGCGTGAGGTCGCGGTAGTGCTTCGCATGCGCCTCCTCGTAGGTCTCCTTGAGCAGGAAGAACTCGAGCTCGGAGCCGAACATCGGCGTGTAGCCGAGCGCCTTCGCGCGCTCGACCTGGCGCTTGAGCACCTGTCTAGGAGAGGCCGTGACGGGCGTGCCGTCGGCCCACTCGACATCGCCGAGGACGAGTGCGGTCGCTTCGAGCCATGGGATGCGGCGCAACGACGCTAGGTCGGGGTTCGCGGTGAAGTCGCCGTAGCCGCGCTCCCAGCTCGCCATCTCGTAACCCGGAACTGGGTCGCCCTCCATCTCGAGCGCCAGCAGGTAGTTGCAGCCTTCGATCCCATGGTCGGCGATACCGCCCTCGACGAAGAACTTGCCCTGGACGCGCTTGCCCATCAGCCGGCCCTGCATGTCCGTGAACGCGACAACGATCGTGTCGATCGAGCCATCCGAGACGGCCTGCTCGAGCTCCTTGAGCGTCAGCACGAGGAAAGCCTACGCCAGCACTCGCCGCACGAAGTCCGAATCCAGATGCTCGATGATCTCATCGGCGGCGCTGAGCCGGTCGGGAGGGAGCGTCCCGCTCACCGCAGCGCACCGAAGCCCTGCCGCCTTCGCGGCCGCGATCCCGACGTCTGAGTCCTCGACGGCCACTGCCTCGTCCGGGCCGATCCCGAGCAGCCCGAGAGCCTTGAGATAGCCGTCCGGAGCCGGTTTTCCGCGCTCGACATCCTCGGAGGCAACCAGCGCCGCGATCGACGAGCCGAGCCCAGCCGCTGCGAGCACGGGCTCGATCTCGGAGCGCGCCGATCCCGAGACGACGGCCACTGCGACTTGACGTGCCGCCTCCAGAACCGCCCGGCGAGCTTCGAACGACACAGTCGAGCCGTCCGCCGAGAGCTCTCGGTAGCGCTCGATCTTGCGGGCCACCACCGCGGGATCGGGCTCCCCCAGCCACTTCTCCACGACCTCGGGGTCTGAGAGCCCGGCCAGCTGGTCGTAGTACTCCGCCTCCGTGATCGGCTTGCCCAACTCGTCAAAGAGCTCCCGGAAGATCGCATACAGCAACGGCTCGTCATCGGAGAGCGTCCCGTTGAAGTCGAGAAGCAGGGCGCGAATTGCCATCTGCGCCAGTCTAGGATCGGCCGGTGCAGCCGGAGGAGATCGCAGCGCGAGTCTGGCCCGGCCGGGAGCTCGTGGTCGAGCCACTCGGCGGCGGGATCACCAACCGCAACTTCAAGGTCACGGCGCACGGCGAGGCCTTCGTGCTTCGCATCGGCGGCAAGGACACCGCGCTCCTCGGCATCGACCGCGAAGCCGAGCATGCCGCCTCTCTGGCCGCCGCCGAGCTTGGAGTCGGCCCAGAGGTGATCGCGTTCGTCGAGCCCGAGGGCTACCTGGTGACCAGGTTCCTCGAGGGCAGCGTGCTGCCGCCGGAGGAGGTGCGGCAGCCCGAGATGCTTCGGCGAGTGGCCGAGACGCTGCGCCGCGTGCACGAGGGACCTCCGTTTCCCACGCGCTTCGACTCGTTTCGAGTCGTCGAGGCTTACCTTGCCATCGCCCGCGAGCGCGGAGTCGCCGAGCCGGGCGCCTACCGCAGCGCGAAGCAGACCGCAGACGCAATCAAGGGCGCCCGCGGCGACCAGCCGGATCATCCCTGCCACAACGACCTGCTGAACGCGAACTTCATCGCAACCGCCGGCGAGATCCGCATCGTCGACTGGGAGTACGCGGGCATGGGCGACCGCTTCTTCGACCTCGCGAACTTCTCGATCAACCACGAATTGAGCGACCCCGAGAACGAGCAGCTGCTGGCGGCGTACTTCGGTGGGCTGGACGAGGCGCAGCTAGCCGCGTTGCGGCTGATGCGCTTCATGTCCGACTTCCGCGAGGCGATGTGGGGCGTTGTCCAGCAAGGCCTGTCCGAGCTCGACTTCGACTTCGTCGGGTACGCCGAAGAGCACTTCGCCCGACTCGAGACGACCGCAGCCGACCCTGCGTTTCAGACAGCCCTTCAGACGATCCAGGCGCAGTTGTCCCAGTAGGCCTCGAGGCACTTCCTGCGCCGCCCGCGCACCTCGACATGAAGCTCTTCGGGCTCCCGTCCCATGCGGGCGAAGAAGACCTCGAAGCCTTCCGCCGGCACGACGGCGAAATCGCGCTGCGCATCTGCCTCGGTCGAGGCCCTCAGGCGCGCGTGGGCCCCGCTGCAGCACCGCTCGGAGGTCGCCCAGACGTAGAGGCGGCCTCCACGGTCGCGGACGAAATCCACAGCCTCGGCCGATGCGACGACCTTCATGCATGAAGCGTAGCCTCGAGCGCCAGGACATTGACAGGCACTCGGCCGGCGTGTGTAAATCGCCGGAACTCGACTGGGAGGCTTCATGGTTGACACCCAAGCGCCCCCGCCCAACGAGGCCGATCGCGACGCTGCGGATCTCGCCAAGTTCGGCTACAAACAGGAGCTGAGGCGCAGCCTCGGCGGTTTTAGCTCGTTCGCCGTCGCCTTCGCCTACATCTCACCGTCGACGGGGATCTTCGCGCTCTTCGCCCTCGGTCTGACGACGCTGGGCGGCGCGTTCTTCTGGAGCTGGCCGCTCGTCGCGCTCGGTCAGTTCATCGTCGCGCTCACCTTTGCGGAGCTCTCCAGCCACTATCCCGTGGCCGGCTCGGTCTTCCAGTGGACGAAGTACCTCTCAGGAAAGACCTATGCCTGGTTCACCGGCTGGATCTACCTCTTCGCCGGGATCATCACCGTCACCTCGGTTTGCGCGACATTGCCGCTCGCTCTGATCCCGGCCTTCAACAACATGGGCTGGAACCTGAGCGACAGCCTGCACAACCAACGCATCGTCGCCATCGTCACGCTCTGTGTGATCACCGTGTTGAACATCTTCGGCGTGCGGCTCGTCGCGATCATCAACAACACGGGTGTGCTGTTCGAGATCCTCGGCATGGTCGTCTTCGCGTTCATCCTCGCGATCTTCCATAACCACCAGGGTGTTGGCGTTGTCTTCCACACCCACGGCCAGTCGTTCACAGCGGGCACGTTCCTCGTGGCGATGTTCATGGCCCTCTACGTCATCTACGGATTCGATACCGCCTCGACTCTGGCCGAGGAAACGAAGAATCCACGAAAGGAAGCCCCGAAAGCCGTGCTCGCCTCGGTCATCGGTGCGTTCGTGGTCGGCGGGATCTTCATCTGGGCGACGTTGATGGCGATCCCGGACATGAAGACCGCGATTGGCGACAAATGGGGGCCGGGCCAGGTCATCGACGCGAATTTCTCGAACGGCTTTTCGACCGTGTATCTGCTCGTCGTCGCCGCTGCGATCTTCGTTTGCTGCCTCGCAATCCAGGCCGCCTGCATCAGGCTCGCCTTCGGCATGTCGCGAGACAACCAGCTGCCCGCGTCCAAGCAGCTGCGGTGGGTGCACCCTCGCCTACACACACCGATCGGCTCATGCATCGTGATCGGAGTGCTCGCCTTTATACCGATGCTCCAATACGCGGGCGTGGCGATCGTGGCGATCGCGGCGACCGGGATGATCTATCTGAGCTACCTGATCTGCAATCTCGCGGTGCTCAGAGCGCGGCTGAAAGGCTGGCCGCGGGCAAGCGCTCCGTTCTCGCTCGGACGCTGGGGAGTACCGATCACGCTCCTAGGCGTTCTCTACGGGGGCAGCATGCTGATCAACATCGCCTGGCCGCGCGTGGCCACCAACCCGACTCCCAACGAGACCGGCAAGCTCCTGAACTTCCACTGGAACTGGCTCAACGACCGGCCGGTGTTCTGGACCGTAGTGATCGTGGTCGCTCTGGTCGGGGCTGTCTACTACGTGCTCGTCCAGCGCACGAAGCCCGCCCACTTGGTGGCGCCTGAGGGCGAGGTCTTCGTTGACGAGGCTCCGCCGCCCACAGCGCCTTCTGCGTGAGAGCTGACGCCCGCGCCGTCGTCATCGGCGGCGGCGTGGGCGGCGCAGCGGTCCTCTACTGGCTCGCCCGGCTCGGGTGGGACGACGTTGTCCTCGTCGAGCGGGCCGACTTGACGAGCGGCTCCACGTTTCACTCCGCGGGCCTCGTCGGACAGCTGCGCGGCTCGCTCAGCCTGACGAAGATGATGATGAGCTCGGTCGAGCTCTACCGCTCGCTCCAGGACGAAGTCGGGCTCGAGACCGGCTGGCACGAGGTCGGCTCGTTGCGCCTCGCGTCCTCGGACGAACGCATGGAAGAGCTGGCCCGCCAGGCCGGCTGGGCGCAGACGTTCGGGCTCCCGCTCGAGCTGATCTCGGCCGACGACGCGCAGTCGCTCTTCCCGCCGCTGTCGACGGACGGAGTGCTGGGCGCAGCGCACCTTCCGACCGATGGGTACATCGACCCCAGCCAGCTGACGTTCGCCCTCGCCGAAGGTGCAAGACGCCGCGGCGCCGAGATCAACACGCACACCCGCGTGACCGAGATCGGCGTCGAGCGCGGACGTGTCACCGGCGTCCAGACGGACAAGGGCTCGATCTCCACGGAGATCGTCGTCAACGCGGGCGGCATGTTCGCCGCCGAGATCGGCGCACTGGCTGGCGTGATCGTCCCGGTCGTCCCGATGGCGCACGAGTACCTGATCACACGCCCGAGCGGCCTCCCGCTCGACCTGCCGACGATGCGCGACCCGTCGCTTCTCGTCTACTTCCGCGGCGAGTCCGGCGGCCTCGTCATGGGCGGCTACGAGCGCAACCCGGCGCCCTGGAGCCTCGACGGCATACCGGCGGACTTCAACGGCAAGCTGCTCGCGGAGGACTGGGACCGCTTCGAGGAGCTGATGCAGAACGCGATCGTCCGCGTTCCCGACCTGGCCGAGGCAGAGGTGATCCGCCTCGTGAACGGGCCCGAGGCCTTCACGCCGGACGGTGAGTTCATCCTCGGCGAGACCGACGTGCGCGGGTTCTGGGTCGCGGCGGGCTTCTGCGCGCACGGGCTCGCGGGCGCAGGCGGCATGGGGAAGCTCGTCGCGGAGTGGATCGTCGAAGGGCTGCCGAGCCTCGATACGTGGGAGATGGACTCGCGCCGCTTCGGCCGGGATTACGCGGACCGGGACTACACGCTCGCACGCACGGTCGAGATCTACTCGACGTACTACGACGTCAAGTACCCCGGGCACGAGCGACAGGCCGGGCGGCCTCTGCACCTCTCCCCCACGTACCCCCGGCTTCAGGAGCTGGGCGCCGCCTTTGGAGAGAAGTCCGGCTGGGAGCGCGCGAACTGGTTCGAGCCGAACGCAGCCGCCGGTGACGAGTCGCTGCGCCCGCGCGGCTGGGCCGGGCGGCTCTGGTCACCGGCGGTCGGCGCGGAGCACCAGGCCACGCGCGAGACGGCCGCGCTTTTCGACGAGACGTCCTTCGCCAAGATCGAGGTCTCAGGCGCGGGCGCTGCGGACTTCCTCGAGCACCTGTGCGACAACAAGGTCGCCCGCGACGTGGGCGCGATCACGTACACGCAGATGCTGAACGAGCGTGGCGGGATCGAGTGCGACTTCACGGTCACGCGCCTTGCCGAGGAACGCTTCCGCATCGTCACGGGAACGGCATTCGGCCGGCACGACCTCTCCTGGATCCGCTCACACGCGCCCGGTGATGGCTCCGCCGCCGTGGAGGACGTCACGTCGAAGTTCGCCTGTCTCGGCATCTGGGGCCCGAAGACGCGGGAGATCCTCCAGCCGCTCGCGAGCGAGACCCTCGCCAACGAGGACTTCAAGTACATGCGCGCTCGGGAACTCGAGATCGGCTCGGTTCCGTGCCTCGCGCTGCGGGTCACGTATGTCGGCGAGCTCGGCTGGGAGCTCTATTGCCCAATGGAGCTCGGTCTGGAGCTCTGGGACACGATCTGGGCGGGCGGAGCCGAGCACGGCCTTGTCGCCGGCGGCTACAAGGCGATCGACTCGTGCCGGCTCGAGAAGGGCTACCGGGTCTGGGGCTCCGACATCACGCCCGAGGACACGCCCTATGAGGCCGGCCTCGGCTTCGCCGTCAAGCTGGAGAAAGGCGAATTCATCGGTCGCGAGGCGCTCGTGGCCGCGGACGGCCGGCTGGAGCGACAGCTTGTGTGCCTGGTTCTCGACGATCCTCGCGCAGTTGCGCTCGGCTCGGAGCCCGTGCGGGTCGACGGCCGGGTTCTGGGGCGAGTCACCAGCGGCGGCTACGGCTACACGGTCGACCGCTCGATCGCGTACGCCTACCTCCCTGCTGACCTGGCAGAGGTCGGTAGACCGGTCGAGGTCGAGATCTTCGGAGCCCGCGTCGCGGGCGAGGTAGCCGCCGAGCCGCTCTACGATCCCGAAGGCGCCGTCATCCGTGCTTGACAGCACATACTCGAACGCGAGTAAATAGCCGCTTCCCCGGCGAAAGGAAGCGGCATGAGCACAGCAGAACGTGGCGGAGCCGACCTCGTGGACGACCGAGCGCAGTTACACAAGCTCGGCTACGCGCAGGAGCTCTACCGCTCGATGGGCGGGTTCCAGAACTTCGCGATCTCGTTCACGATCATCTCGATCCTCGCGGGTTGTCTCACCTCGTACGCGATCGGCTTCAACCAGGGCGGGCCGGTGGCTATTACGTGGGGCTGGTTGATCGTTGGCCTTGCCTGCACGCTCGTCGCGCTCGCGATGGGCGAGATCGCGTCCACGTACCCGACGGCCGGGGGTCTGTACTTCTGGGCTTCAAAGCTCGGAACCCCAGCCTGGGGCTGGTTCACGGGCTGGTTCAACCTGATCGGCCAGATCGCGGTCACGGCTTCGATCGGATTCGGCTGCGCAATCTTCATGACCTCGCTCCTGAACCTGCTCTGGAGCTACCCGAACAACTATCACTGGATCTACTTCACCTACGGCCTGATCATGCTCGGAGCCGGGCTGATCAACATGTTCAAGGTGTCGCTCACGGCGGCGCTGAATGCCTTCTCAGCCTGGTGGCACATGGTCGGCGTCCTGATCATCGTCTTGATCCTGGCCGTCGTTCCCGACCATCATCAGTCGTTCGGCTACGTCTTCGGGCAGACCGTCAACAACACCGGCTTCGGCGGGACGGCGACCGGCGGTTTCATCTACTTCTATGTCTTTCTCACCGGTCTGCTCCTGGCCCAGTACACCATCACCGGCTACGACGCTTCTGCGCACATGAGCGAGGAGACGCGCAGCGCGTCCAGAGGCGCAGCCTGGGGCATGGTCATGTCCGTGGTCGTCTCGGTCGTGTTCGGCTTCATCCTGCTCGTCGCCGTCACGTTCGCGATCCCGGCCAAGGGGCCGTCGGATACGTCCGCCTTCATCGTGCAACACATCTGGCAGGACTCGATGAGCAACAAATGGGCTGAGTTCTTGATCTTCATCGCCGTGGTTGCGCAGGTCTTTTGCACGATCGCGTCGACGACGTCGGCCTCACGCATGATGTTCGCGTTCTCACGAGACCGCGCAGTGCCCGGCCACCAGCTCTGGCGGCGCGTCTCGAAGGCCGACCGCATCCCGATCTACACCGTCTGGGCGATCTGCGTCCTCGCGTTCCTCACGCCTCTCCCGGCGCTTTGGTGGGGATATGTCGGCTACGCGGCCTCTACAGCGGTCGCCGTGATCGGGCTCTACATCGCGTTCGTCTTGCCAATCATCCTGCGGCTCCGTGCCGGGGAGTCGTTCGAACGCGGCGCCTGGCATCTCGGCCGGCACTACAAGTGGATCGATTGGCTCGCGATCCTCTGGATCGTCTTCATCTGCATCGTGTTCATGCTTCCGACATATCAGGGCGGGATTCCGTTCAAGTCGAACTTCGACTGGCTCATCTTCAACTACACGCCCCTACCGGTCTTCGGAGCCTTCATCCTCTTCGGCGGCTGGTATCTCCTTTCTGCCCGTAAGTGGTTCAAGGGCCCGATCCGACAGGGCGACGATGCCGAGCTCGCGCGCATCGAGAGCGAGTACGAAGGGCCGGAGGCAGCACCGGCTCCCTCCCCTTCGTAGTGAAGTTCCCCGAAAGATCCCGAGGGCGCGGGAAACCGCGCCCTCGGCGCCGCGCCGTCGCCAGCGGGGCGGATGGCGACACCGGCAATTTCGGCCGGGGTCCGCGCTATCGTGTGAGTCGTAGCTCAACGGTGTCCCTGCTATGCGGCGATGAAGATGCCAGAGCTAGGAACTTGGCCGCCGAATGGAAAGCCGCAAGACGATCTTGATCTGCGACGACGAGCCCGCGCTCCGCGAGCTCGTGCGCGCGTCGCTCAGTGACGGCTACCGGTTCGCCGAGGCGAGCGACGGCCTCGTCGCGCTCGAACTGGCGCGCGACCTCGAGCCCGACGCCGTGATCCTCGACCTCATGCTGCCACGGCTGGGCGGCCTCGAAGTACTTGCTCGGCTGCAAACCGACGATCGGCTCCGCCATGTTCCCGTGCTCGTGATCACTGCCTGGAACGAAACCCGGGAAGACGTGCTAGCGGCCGGGGCCGCCGAATTCGTGACCAAGCCGTTCGACCCAGACAAGCTGAAGGCCGCGGTCAAGGAGCTGTTGAACGAGGCATGAAGGAGTCGCGCTTCTCGTCTGTCTCTTTGCGATCGAGGATGGTCGCCGCAAGCGCAGTCCTCGCTGTGCTCGTCATCGGCGTCTTCGTCGCCATGATTCTCGCCCTCTCGGCACTGCAAACGGCAACGAAGCAGGAGGCGCAGTCGAAGGAGGTCACCACCTCGGCCCTCAACCTCATGACGCTCGTCCTGGATGTCGAGACGGGTGTTCGCGGCTACGTCATCACCGGGAAGGAGCCGTTCCTCAAGCCGTACCTGGATGCACGCCAACAGCTACCGCGGAGTCTCAATGAGTTCGAGAAGCTCGCCTCGCGGGAGCCGCGCCAGCAGAGCGCCGCTCACGGTCTGACGACCGCGATCCGGCTCTACCTCACCGAATACGCCGAGAACGTGGTGCTCTTCACGGACCTCGGAGCCGCCCGATCCTCGCCGGCGGAGACCGAGGGCAAGCAACGGATCGACGACATCCGTATGCGCTTCAAGCACTTTCGCGCAACCGAGAACGCGCTCGCAGCCAGGCGGGAGCGCTCCGCCGAAGCCAAGTCCAGGCACGCGATTGAGCTTGGAGTAACGGGGCTGGCCGGCACGGCCGCCCTCATGCTCCTCTTTGGGTTCTACCTGGCGAGCTCGATCGCGCGGCCCGTTCGCAACGCGGCGGCAGGAGCAAGCCGCCTTGCGAGCGGCGAGCTGTCGCTCCGCCTCAAGCATGGTGGCCCGGGGGAAGTCGGCGAGCTCACCAGAGGCTTCAACCAGATGGCCGAGCGCCTCGAGAGCGCGCGCTCGGAGCTGGAGGAACAGAACGCGCAGCTCCGCGAGAGCGAGCGTCTGAAGTCCGACCTCGTCAACACCGTTTCGCATGAGCTACGAACGCCCCTCGCAGGAGTCCTCGGGTTCACGAAACTCCTCCTGACGCGGGATTTCGACTCCGAGACGCGCCGGCATTACCTCGGCATCGTCGACGCGCAGGCTCGCAGGCTCTCGGAGCTGATCGACGACTTCCTCGACGTCCGTCGCATCGAGGAGGGGAGATTCGAGCGCGCCCAGGACCTGCTCGACGTGGGAGCTCTGCTGCAAGAGGAGGCACAGCTCTACAGCGCGCAGAGCCCCAAGCACAAGCTCGCGGTGACTCTGCCCGAGGGGCCACTGCCCGTGATGGGGAACCCCGACCGGCTGCGCCAGGTGATCGGCAACCTGCTCTCGAACGCCATCAAATACTCGCCGCAGGGCGGTATCGTCGAGCTCACGGCCGAAGCCCACGACGGCGCAGTTCGCGTGGAGGTGCGCGACGAGGGGATCGGCATCCCGATGCTGCAGCAGCCCCAGATCTTCACGAAGTTCTTCCGCGGAGATGCCGCCGCGAGCGGGATCCCGGGCACCGGGCTCGGGCTCGCGGTCTCACGGGACATCGTCGAGTCGCACGGGGGCCGCATCGGGTTCACGAGCGCCGAAGGCGAGGGAGCGACCTTCTTCATCGAGCTTCCGAGCGGAAACGGCGGAGATGGTCGACTACAAGGAGATAGCGCACGACAGTCGTAAAGGAGGAGCAATGAGAAAGCTGCTTTTGCTCTCCGGCGCCCTGGTCGGGTTCGCCCTGATCACGGGCTCGGTCACGCAGGGCTCGCCGTCGCTCAAGCTGCCCAACACGGTCCGGATCACGAGCCTCGACTTCAAAGTCAACATCGACAACCGCGGACCTCAGAGACGGGGTCCTGGAGACGTCCTCCTGGTTCGCCAGCTCCTCTTCAACAAGGGGATCAGGAAGCAGGCGATCGGGCACACCGATCTCGTGTGCACGTTCACTGGCTCGCGAGCGCGGCAGTGCAGCGGGACCTACTTCCTCCCCAGAGGGAAGATCGTCGTCGCCGGCTCAGTCCAATTCCGTGACTTCTTCAAGCTCGCCGTCGTCGGCGGCACGGATCTCTACGACAACGTGCGCGGCAGCCTGACCGGGACGAGATACACGAAAAAGCCCCGGCGCGAGCTGCTCATCTTTCGCCTGGTCGCCTAGCCGAACCCGACTGAGGCACCGCTTGCGGTGCCGCCATCAGGATGCCGGGCTTTGCCCGGCATCCGCCTGTAAATCACCGACGGAACCGACTGCAATTAACCGAAACCAAGGATGAACTTGGCGTCTTCGGACATCAGCTCGGGCGTCCAGGGCGGATCCCACGTGAGCTCGACCTCGACGTCCTCGACGCCCGGTACGGCAGCCGCGGCGTCGTGGATTCCCTCCTGGATCATCGGCCCGGCCGGGCAGCCCATCGACGTCAGGCTGTGGACGACCTTCACCTTCGGCCCCTCGACCTGGACTTCGTAGACGAGGCCGAGATCGACGACGTCCATCCCGAGCTCTGGATCCTCGACGCCCTTCAGGGCTTCCGTGACTTCTTCTTTGGTCGGCATGGCAGACACGCTATAGCAGGCGCACTTCCTCGCGCCGCTCGCGGGCGAAGAAGTGGATCCCGTCCACGAAACGAACCCAGTTGCAGCGTGTGCACATGACGAGCGAGTGGGTGCGCGCGCTGTCGGCGAGGTAGCGCACACCGCGCAGCAGGTCGCCGTTCGAGACGCCGGTGGCGGCAACGATGACCTCGGTCGGGGCGAGGTCGTCGATCGCGAAGACCTGCTCCATGTCGGTGATGCCCTGTTCCCGGGCAAGGTCGATCTCTCCGCGGGTCGTCGGCCAGAGCTGTGCCTGCATCTCGCCGCCCAGGCAGCGGAGAGCGGCGGCCGTGAGCACGGCCTGACGGGTCCCTCCGATCCCGATTGCAAGGTGGTCGTTCGTGCCGCGGATCGCGGCCGAGATCGAGGCGGTCACGTCGCCGTCCTGGATCAGCTTGATGCGTGCCCCTGCGACCCGGATCTCCTCGATCAGGTCGTGGTGGCGCGGACGGTCGAGGACGATGGTCGTCACGTCCCCGACGCGGCGTCCGAAGGCCGTTGCGATCGCCTCGACGTTCTCGGCAACCGGCCGCGTGAGGTCGATCTTGCCCCGAGCGACGGGCCCGACGGCCATCTTGCGCATGTACATGTCCGGCAAGGTAGGAAAGGAGCCGAGCGGGCCCGCCGCGATCATCGACATCGCCCCATTGCCGCCTCGCGCGACGATTCCCGCTCCTTCGAGCGGGTCGAGGGCGAGATCGGCGGCGTCGCCGCCCGCCCCGATGCGGACCCCGGCTGCCAGCTGCTCGGCCTCGGCCGAGGCACCGATGACGACGTGCCCGTCGATCGGCAGCTCCTCGAGCGCAGTCTCCATGCCGGCACGGGCGGCTTCCTCGGCACCGTCCTGGTCGGCGCGCCCGAGCCAGCGGGCGCTGGCGAGGGCTGAGCGCTCCGTGACGCGGGCGTAGCTCTCGCAGAGGCAGGGACGCGCGGCAGCCGGCTCGGTCTCAGTCTCGGTCTCTAGTCCAGCCAGCTCGGTCATCCAACCCTCTGCAATCTGTCCGCCGCCGTCAACACGAGCTCCATCACCTCGGCACTCGCCGCTTCCCGGTGCTTGTTGTCGATCACGGGCACTCCCTGTCTTTCCGCCCGCTCCACGATGTAGTCCTGAAGGTAGCGAATGTCGGAGAGGCGCTCGAGGTACTTGTCGAGCGGCCGCATTCCCTGCGAGGCGAGGTCACGGATCCAGAAGTGGCCCGCGTGCGCCTCCTCGCTCTCGATCGCAAGCACGCAGTGGACGACGAGGGCGTCCTTGATCGGGGCGAGCATCCCAGGCACGAGGTGAACGCCCTCGAGCACCGTCGACCAGCCCTCGGTGAGCGAGCGGTCGATGGCCGCGTCGACCCCGACCAGGACGTTTCGCGTCTGGTCGAGGAACCCGTGCAGCAGCGGGTCGACCTCCTCCTCCTCGGCGCTGCGCAGGCCGCTTCCGGCCTCGAAGCTGGAGTAATGGATCGAGGGCATGAACTCCGGGCTGAAGTACGCGCGCAGGGTTTGGCGGACGAAGTCGGTCGATGTGAGCCGGGTGATGCCCAGGCGGTAGGCGACCTCGGTTGCGACCGTCGACTTGCCGGTGCCGGTCGCGCCTCCGATGAGCACGATGATCGGAACGTCGAGCTCCTCCAGGTCGCGATAGCGGCGAAGGCGCCCGGCAGCCTTCTCGCCCTCGCCCTCCCCGAGTACCTCGACCGCGAGGTCCTGGATCCGGTCCAGCTCGACGGTGTCCTGCTTGCGGTCGACGAGATCGGTCTCGATCCTCCGCGCGAGCTCGTAGGCCCGCACGGCCGAGACGCCGACCCGCATCAGAGCCCGGGCCATCAGGCCCTTCGAGTACGGCTCGTCGTCGCCGAGCGGCAGCGGATCGGTGCGTCGCCGCTCGGTCATCCCGCCACCGGCTGGCCCGCAACCGCCTCGGCGAGCACCTGCAGCTCCGCGTCGAGATCCGGCTCGCCCGCGAGCGGCAGCACCTGGTTGTCGACGAAGACGCATTCGACCCCGCGCTCGGCCGCCGTCGCAGCGACGACGTCGATCGCCGCCGCCTTGATCTCGATCAGATAGACGTCGGCCGTGATTCCCTTCAACTCGTCGCGGAGAGCGTCGCGCTTGGCGAGGTTCCCCGAGATGTGGACGACGTCGACGTCGTGCTCGCGACGCAGATGGTCGGCGAGCCGGCTGTGGGCAGACAGCGGGGCCGTCGTGAAGAGGGCAACGCTCCTGCCGGTGACCGGCGTTGCCGGACGCGGCCGCATCATAGTCGCCACCACCGGAACGTCCTTCACGGCCGTGATCGCATCACGGACGGCCGTCGGAGAACCGTCTTCCGCGTTCGTCAGCACGACGAGGTCGGAGACGAGAATCCGGTACGCGTTGAGGTAGCCGGTAAGCAGCTCGAGGTCGGTGGAGGCGTCGGCGACGAGCACGCGACGACCCGTGGCGATCGGCGGCATGGCGGCGCCGCTGCCCTCGAAGATGACGACATCGGCTCCGCGCTCGGCGGCAAGCCGGGCCCCAGCGGCGACGTTCGAGGTCGCGACCGCCCCGGCCAGGCCGCCGCCGGCGCGTCGACAGCCGATCGTGTCCACGCCCGCGAGCGCCGCGTCCTCGAGGTAGTCGGAGGCCGCGTGGTGCCCTTCGCCGGCCAGCTCCAGCAGCCGGTCGAGGGACGTGCCCGCCTCGGCAACCACGGGCTCCGCGGGACCTCCCCGGCCCATCGCGACGACGAGCACGCTGCGGTCACGCGCATAGAGACGCGCAGCATGACTGGCGACGGCCGTCTTCCCGACCCGCTTGCCCGTCCCGACGATCCCGATCGACGGCAGCTCGAACGGCTCGAAGACGGGGACCTCGAAGCGAAAGTCGGGCCCCACGTATTGAACGCCATGGGCCAGGGCGAGGCTCGCGAAGCGGAAGCGCTCGCGCGGCCCAAGCACCGGCTCGTCGGAGAGATCGACGATCGCCTCGGGCTCGAGCTCGCCGATCGCGGCTTCCAGGTCGTCCACGAGCGGGACGCCGTACTCCTCGCCACCGCGCAGTTTCTCCGTCCCGCCGACGAAGAAGGCGCCGACGAAGTCGTACGGCAGCTCGGTCAGGGCATCGCGCACCACTTCGGCGTAGTGCTCGCCGTCGATCAAGGCGATCGCGCGCGTCACCGAGTCGTCACCTCGCCCTCGATCCGAGCCGTGTACTTCTCGAACGCGAGCGTGTCGGTGGAGAACTGGATGATCTTCTCCTGCCCGTGAAACGGGTATTTGCGCCAGACGTCGACGTGCGTCCCCGTCACCTCGACGAGGTTGTAACAGGGCCTCGTGTTCCCCCTGAGGCGCAGCGACGAGACGGTCCCCGTGTTGACGACGAAAAGGTCCTCGAGGCGCCACGCGTAAGGCACGTGCTTGTGGCCGGACAGGACGAGGTCGACTCCGGCGCGCTGCAGGCACTCGATCGCGTCCCCGGCGTCGTAGACGACGTTTCGCTCGCGGCCGGTTCCGGGCACCGGCAGCAGATGATGGTGGAGCACGAAGATCCGCAGGTCGGCGGGCGGCTTGAACTGTTCTTCGATCCAGCTGTAGCGCCCGCGGCCGATCTGCCCGTGATCGAGATCAGGCTCGGTCGAGTCGACGGCGACGACGGTCACGCCGTCGACGTGCAAAACGGAGTTGCGGTCGCCGAAATGCTGCTCGAAATGGACGTAGCCGACGTTCCGGGAGTCGTGGTTTCCGGGGACGACGACGAGCGATGCGCACTCGAGCCGGTCGAGGTAGGCCTTCGCCTGGGCGAACTCCTGCTTGAAGCCGAAGGTCGTCAGATCGCCGGTGCAGATGACGAGGTCGGGGCCCAGATCGTTGATCTCGCCGATCGCGCGCTCGATCAGGCTCGGCACGAAATGCGGGCCTCCACAATGGATGTCCGAGATGTGCGCGATCTGGAAGACGCGATCCGCTGCCGGCATGGCGCGAAGTGTACGCCCGGCCCAGCGGGCGGGGCCTATCCGAGGGCATTGCTATCCTGATTGCAGATGGCCTCAGAAGTGCCTGATTTCCAGGCATATTGCGGGGGCGGGGTACCGCGCTTCGCAAATGACGTGGAGCTCGAGTGCGCAAAGCTGCTCGACTACTACCGCGTGCCCTGGAACTACGAGCCCACGACCTTCGTGCTCGAACGGGCCGCGGACGGGAGTGTCGTCGAGGCGTTCAAGCCCGACTTCTACCTCCCGGAACAGGATCTCTACCTCGAGCTGACGGTGATGAAGCAGTCCCTCGTGACGAGAAAGAACCGGAAGCTGCGCAAGCTTCGGCAGCTCTACCCGGACATCCGGATCAAGCTCTTCTACAAGCGCGACATCCAGCGCCTGGCCGAGCGATACAGACTCGATCTCGCCTCATAGAGACCGACGGCCGCGTCGGGGAGGTCTATCTCTCAGCGGAGGAGATCAGGGCGCGCGTGGCCGAGCTCGGGGCCGAGATCGCCCGTGACTACGAGGGCCGCGAGCCGGTGCTCGTCGCCTCGCTGAAGACGAGCGTCTTCTTCCTCGCCGACCTCTCCCGGGCCATCCCCATCCCCCACGCGATCGACTTCATCGCGCTCGCCGGCTACGCGGGCAGAACTCCGAGGTCCGGCGTCCGCCTCCTGAAGGACCTCGACGTCACGATCGAGGGCCGCGACGTCCTCCTCGTCGAGGACGTCGTCGACACCGGCCTGACCCTGAACTACGTCTGCCGCACCCTCGCTCTCCGCAATCCGGCGTCTCTCGCCGCCGTGACGTTCCTCGACCGCCCGTACCGGCGACTCGTCGACGACTTACCGGTGCGCTACGTCGGTTTCACCGTGCCCGACGAGTTCTTCGTCGGCTACGGCTTCGACCTCGAAGAGCGCTATCGGTATCTCCCGGACCTGCACCTCGCCGAGGGCGCGGGCTAGCTTGTCTTCGCGGGCTTGAACGCCCACAGGGCGTTTCTGAAACCGTCTCGCGAGCCACCGGGAAACAAAACGACAGCGCCGGCGGACACCGGCGAGCCAAAGACCTCGCCCGGCGCCAACCCCATCCTCTGCCACGTCCCTTTGGAGATGTCGAAGATTGCGCCCGACCCGCAGAACCAGGCGACGACCACCTCCCCAAATCGGACGCTCGTCGGATAGCACTCGGAAAAACGAAGCGGGACGTCGGGGAGCTTCCTCCATGTGTTTCGAGCGGGATCGAAGGCACCTGCCTTCAGCTCGTAGTCCCAGGCGATGACCTCCCGCCCGGTCCAGGCCACGGCTGAGGCCTGCGGCGACAGGGAAAACGCAGCGATCACGTGCCAGGCATTCGTCTCAGGGTCGTAGGCGATGCCCTGAGCATGGTCGGTTTCCGACCAGTTGTTTCCGTCGAGATGAGCCCCCAAGACGATCATCTCCTTGCCCGTCCAGACTGCGCTCGCCTCGTTGAGAGAGAGCGGAGCCCGCGGCAGCTCTCGCCAGCGGTCGGCCGCGGGGTCGTACGCTGCTCCCTCGCGTTGTCCCGCCGAACGAGAACGGCTCGCATCGCCCCATACGATCACCTCAACGCCAGTCCAGACAACGGCAACGGGCTGCCGCGGCGTGAGCGGCGCGGGCGGAAGCATCAGCCACTTTCCGCTCTTCGGCTCGAAGAGAGCTCCGTCGCCCCAATTTTTTTCTCCGTCGCCCAAACCGCCCCATACGAACACGTCCGTACCGGTCCACGCCGCACCTGCGGAGAAGCGGGGCGCACCGAGCGGGCCGCTCGGCACGAGGCGCCACTTGCGAGTGGTGGGGTCGAACAGACCGCCGCCGGCGTGGAGATCCTCCCCGTAGTTCGCGACGCCACCCCAGTAGAAGAGCTCCCGCCCTGTCCACACCGAGACAGCACGCGTCGTCGCGAAGGGCTGCGGCCCTAGAGACGACCAGCCTGAGGGTAGGGAATCCCAGATGCCCCGGAAGCCGTGGGTTCTCTCCATCTCTTGGGTACCGCACCCGGCGCCGGAGAGCGCGCCCACAGCAAGCAGCAAGAGAACCCAGTTCCGCACTTGTTCGGAGTACGTCGGCCGCCCCGCCGGAGGTCCGGCGACGCCTACAGATAGCCGAGCGGTCGACCGGCGTCCCCCTGATGTGGGAGAGCGGCAGCCCGGAGCGAAGGCGGGCTTTGCCCGCCTTCGCTCCTCATTTCGGGGTACGAGTCTCTAACCGAAAAAAAGTCGTCATGGCGCGCGCAAGCGCGCCGGACTTTTTCGGCCCTACCAGCGGTACCAGCGCGCGCCCTCTGCGCTGCGGACGACGAAGCCGATCAGCCACACGGCGAGCAGGATGAGCGCGACGAACCAGAGCAGCTTCACCGCAAAGCCGAGCGCGCCCAGCAGAATGATCAAGAGCAATATCGCGAGAACCAGTCCCATCCCTCCACTCCTCTGTCGAAGGTGCGTTCCGAAGTGGAATACGCGTTCCCCGCCGAGGCGTGGCGCAAACCCAGCGCTACAGGTAGCCCATCGGGTCGACCGGCGTCCCGTTGACGCGCACCTCGAAATGGAGATGCGGGCCGAAGCAGTGGCCCGTGCAGCCCACGTAGCCGATCACCTGTCCCTGCGAGACGCTCCCGCCGCCGACCGCGATGCTGGACTGGTGGGCGTACCCGGTCGAGAGCCCGCCGCCGTGGTCGATGATGACGAAGTTGCCGTAGCCGCCCATCCAGCCCGCGAAGATGACCGTCCCGCTGGCGGCGGCGTGAATCGGAGTCCCGTACGGAACGGCGATGTCGATGCCCGCGTGCAGCCGGCCCCAGCGCATCCCGAACGGGCTCACGACCGGGCCGTTGACAGGCCAGATGAGCCCGCTTGACGACGGCGTCGAGTCGTAGCTCGACGAGCCGGCCGCCCGGATCTGGGCGGTGACTTGCCCGCTCGCCGCCAGGAGCCCGGCCGCCTCGTTCAGATACTCGGCCTTGCTCTCCTGGATCGCCGCGAGTTGGTGCTTCTTGTGCCCCCTGACCCCTGCGAGGCCCTTCTCGCTGATCAGGAGCCGCTCCTTCTCGCTGCGCACCTGCGCTGTGCGGACGGAGATCGTCCGGGTGACCGTCGCGACCTGGTGGCGGGTCACCCTCGTCTTCTCGCGCGCGTCGTGCATGGAGACTTTCGCGCTGTTCACCTCCGTCGTGATGCGCGCGTCCTGCGAGCCGATGTCACGGACATACGCGATCTGGTCGAGGAAATCGCTCAGGCTCTGGGTCGAGAGCAGGACGTCGAGCGTCGTCGGGTCGTCAGACTCGTAGAGCTCGATCAGCCGCTGGTTGAGCCTTCCCACGGAGAACGCGTACTGGCGCTTGAGGAAATCGAGCTGATCGGTCTGCAGCCGGAAGAGCCTGGTGATCCGGTCGAGCTTCTCCTGCTGAAGCGCGAGGTCGCGCTGGAGGGTGGTCAGCCGCGCGGAGACGCCGCCGACCTGCTGCTCGAGGGTACGGATGCGACCCTCGAGCGAGCCGATCTGCGACGAGAGCTGCGACTCCTGGGCCTGGGCCGCTGCGATCTTCGCCTGGAGCGATGAAAGCCGGTCGCTGGAGGATTCGGCGTGCGCCTGCGTGCTTAGCGCCGCCGGGAGGGCGACGAGGAGCGAGAGGAGGAGGGCTAGGGCTAGCCGTCGAGCCATCAGGGATCGGTTTCGGGGCACGGGCGGGCGTCCCTGCCTGCCCGAAAAGTTGCTGCATACTAGCGATTCCTGCGGATGGATCCGGAGGGGCTGGCGGAACGTTGCTCGTCGCCGGGGTGCGATGCTCGTTCCGAGGCCGCGGACGCAGGGAGCCCCGGTAGTCACCTACCGGGGCGACTGAGGACCCGGCCTCGGGGCGAGCAGCGCAGCCTGGCGGCTCAGCCATGTTTCGCCAGCCCCTCCTTATTCCGGGCCCGGCTCTGGGATCGTGGGCTGCTGTGGGCGGTCGCCCTCGTCCGGCGGCGGAAACGGCTCCGGGATGCGCGCCGGCTCCGGCGGCTGGCCCTCGTCCGGCGGCGGGAACGGCTCGGGCACCGTCGCGGGCTCCGGCACGGAGCCGGGCACCTGTTCCCCGCCCGGCAGGATCTGGGTCGGCTGAACCTGGAGCTGGGCCCGCTCGATGCGCTCCTGAGCCTCCATCGTCACGTTCGCCATCTGTTTCTCCTTCTCTGCGATCACGTTGTCGAGAGCTTCGATCTCCTGCTTCAGTTGTTTCGTGGCCGATCGGTTTCCTTCGTAAACCGCCTCGCCGAGCTCCCGCAGGCGCTCGCCCCGCTCCGCGACCAGCCGGCCGACCTCACGCCGGAGCGCGGCGAGCTCGATCCTGGCGCTGCCGTGAGCCGCGACCGTCTCGACCGCGGCTCCGGCTCGGGCGCGGACGGATCCGAGGACGGAGAGCGAGACGCGACCCACCTCCGAAGTCTCATCCGGAAGCCGCCGGGCCTGTGAGGAGAAGCCGGTCAGCGAGAAGATGGCGAGGCCGAGGAGGATCAGCCCCCAGGGCCAGCGCCCGGTCGCGAACAGGGCAATCGCCAGGACGAGGGCACCGACGCCGAGCACGAGCAGGACCGTGGAGGGCGGAACGCCGAAGAGCCGTCGCTGTGCAACCTGCGGCTCGACGGGCACAGGCCCGGTCTCGTTCGCAGGCAGCTCCTGCACTGCCGTTTCCCCGGCCGCAGCGTCCGTCCGAGATCCGCACTCCGGGCAGAAGCGGGCCCTCGCCGGAAGCTTGGCGCCACAGCTTTCGCACTTAGCCTGCGGCACGGACTCGCTCCTCGTTCGACTCGGCTCGCAGCTCGAGAGCCCGCAGCGCCTCGGCGACCCGCTGCCGAAGCGGACCGACGAGCTCGCGGTAGTCCTCGTCCGAGACCTTCCCGGTCCGGTGGTCGAACTCGAGCTCCTTCAGCGCGCCGAGAGCCCGGTCGCGCCGCTCGGCCAGCTCGAGCGCGCGCCGTTCGAGCGCCCCGGGCTCGTCGAGCAGGTCGCTGGCCGGATCGGGCTCGCGGAGAAACGGAAGGGCGACGTAGAGCACGCAGACAGCGGCGAGCACCCCGCCGATCGCAATCGCGAGCCCGGTCATGCCCGCGCGAGCGCGCGCAGCTCGCGGTAGCGGGCCGCGAGACGCCGCTGCTCGGCCGCGCTCGGCCAGAGCGCGACGAGCGAGCCCGCGAAGAAGAGAAAGCCGGAGAGCCAGATCAGGTTGACGAGCGGCTTCACGAGCACCTTGAAGTTGATGCTCTGGTCTTTGTTGATCTGATCGGTGATCACGTAGAGGTCCTCGCCGGTCAGGTGATCGGTGCGGATGCCGACTTCGTTCGAGACCTGCTGCTCTGCCCGGTAGTCGTTCTTCCCCGACGAGAGCGTGCCCAGCGAATGGCCTCCGCGGCGGACGTCGAGCAGTGCCCGCCATTCGGTCGCGTTCGGACCGTTGCGCTTGACGAGCTCGCGATACCTGAGCTGGTAGTGCCCGATCGCCATCGTCTGGCCCGGGCTCAACTTCTGCTCCTTCACCTTGTCGTATGCGCTCGAGCCGACGATGCCGATCGCGAGCAACACGATCGAGGCGTGCACGATGTACCCGCCGTAGCGCCGCCGGTTGCGGGCGACGAGCTCGGCGAAGGCGGCCAGCCACGAGCCGCCGGCGAGCGCACGCCTGGCCCGCGTGCCGCGCGCGAACTCGTAGCCGATCGAGCCGAGCACGAAGGCCGAGAACGTGTAGGCGACGAGCCCGATCGGCGACGAGCCCGCGCCGAGGAGCAGGAGGACGATCCCGGCCCCGAGCGCGATTCCGGCAGGCCACGCGAAGCTCCGGCCGAGCGAGCGAAGCGACGCCCGCCGCCAGGCGACGAGCGGCCCGATCCCCATCAGTAGAAGCAGCGGGATCCCGAAGATCCGCAGGAAGAAGTTGTAGTACGGCGCGCTGACCGTGATCTGCTCGCCCCGCACGGCCTCGGACAGGATCGGGAACGTCACGCCCCAGAGGATCGTCAGGCACAGCGCCACGAGCAGCAGGTTGTTGTAGAGAAACGTCGCCTCGCGCGAGACGAGCGACTCCATCCGCGTCCGCGAGCGCAGCAGGGGCAGGCGGGACATGAGGAGCGCGGCGGAGCCGACGGTGATCAGGCAGATGAAGCCCAGGAACCACGAGCCGAGCGGGCTCTGGGTGAACGAATGGATCGAGCTGATCACTCCGGAGCGGGTGAGGAAGGTCCCGAAGAGCGCGAGACAGAACGCGAGGATGACGAGCAGCATGTTCCAGATCTTCAACATGCCGCGCTTCTCCTGGATCATCACCGAGTGCAGGAAGGCGGTCGCCGCGAGCCACGGCATGAGCGCCGCGTTCTCGACCGGGTCCCAGGCGTAGTAGCCGCCCCAGCCGACCTCGACGTAGGCCCAGTGGGAGCCGAGGAGCTGGCCGACGCCGAGCGCGGTCCAGGCGAAGAGGGTCCACCGGCGCGTGGCGACGATCCAGAGCTCGTCGGTCCTTCGCGCGAGGAGCGCGCCCATCGCGAAGGCGAACGGAATCGTGAGCCCGACGTAACCCAGGTAGAGGCAGGGCGGGTGGATCATCATGTACGGGTTCTGGAGGCTCGGATTGAGGCCGGCGCCATCGGCGGGTGCGACCTGGGTCGCGAACGGGCTCGAGACCGCGACGAGCATGAAGGCGAAGAACGTCGTCACGAGCCCGAGCACCGGAACGACCCACGCGAGGAGGTCCGGGCCCGTTCGGCGGGCGAACGCGACCGCCGCGGCCGAGAAGCCCGTCAGCACGAGCAGCCAGAGGAGGAGCGAGCCTTCCTGCCCGCCCCAGAAGGCGGAGATCGTGTACGGAGTCGGGAGCTGGAGGCTCGTGTGCTCGGCGACGTAGACGAACGAGAAGTCATTGCGCAGGAGCGCTGCGAGCAGGACGCCGGAGGCCACCGCAGCTGCGCCGAACGCTGCGAGGAGCGCGTTCTGGGCCGAGCGCGCCAGGCGCCGGCGCCGGGTGGCGGCCGCGTAGGCACCGCCGACCAGGGCGAAGAGCGCCAGACCGAGGCAGAGGACAAGCGCCGCGCGCCCGAGCTCGGGCATCTCGTTACGCCTTCTTCTTAGGGGTGTACTTGGACGGGCACTTCGTCCGCAGCGAATCTTGCTTGGCCACGAACACACCGTTTTGGAGCCGTCCCTCCACCCGCACCTCGCGCCCGACCTTGAAGAGATCCGGAACTGACCCGCGGTAGACGACCGGAACGCTCGCGCCGCCGGAGACGTCCTGGAGGCGGAAGCGGAGGCCCTGCGGAGCGTGCCCCTCGCCCGCCGGCGTGCCGATCACCTTGCCGACGAGTGCGACGTCCCCGGTGTGTCCCTTCAGCTGGCTTGGCTGGATCGAAGGCGTTCCGCCCGCGACCGAGACGTAGACAAGGAAGACCGCGAGCGCCGCGGCGACAGAGAGCGCGACGACGAGCCGGACTGGGCTACCCGAACGAGCCACGCTAAAAGTCTAGCCCCGTGCCGCCGCGTTCCCTACGGTTGGGTACAGCCCGGCCAGAACGGCTTCCAGGCTCGCGTCGGCGGCCGCGCTCTCGAGCAGGCAGGAGGCAACGGCTTGCCCGACCGCCTCCGCCGTCTGCTCCACGACCAGTAGCTCCGCGGGGCTGAGCCCTCGCAGTCGCCGTCGCTTGCGCAGGATGCGCTCGCTGGACACCTGGGCGGCGTCGTGCCGGAGCGCCTCGGCGTCGATCCTCATCGTGCGAGGGCGGGCCGCTCGAGGCTCGCCTCCGGCCGGCGGGCGGGGACCGCCTCGATCTTGCGGCCGACGAAGGTGAAGCCGGAGAACATGAGGCTGATCCCGATGAGCTGGCCCAGGTAGACGAGCGAGTAGTCGCCCGTCCGGGACAAGCCCGTCGCAGCCGCGACGACCATTGCTCCGGAAGCGATCCACGCGTTTGGGCTTACGCGCCTTCGCCGCAGGATCGAATAGAGCGAGCCGCCGACGAGCGCAAGCGTCCCCGCGGAGTTGAACAGCACGGCCCAGAGGAATGCGTGGCCGACGAGAGCGCCGTTCGCGGGCGGCCGGCCGCTTGCAGTAACCGCAAGGGCGTGTGCGTCGACAGGCGCGAGCCAGACCGTGGCGATCGCGGCGAGGGTCCCTGTGGCGAGGACGCCGATGAGGATGTCTCGCCCCCGGCGCGGCAACAGCAGCCACGCCGAGCCGGCGCCCAAGAAGCCGACGGTCAGCACTCCGCCGGCGATGTAGTAGGTCCGGAAGAGCACCGGGCTCCAGCCCGCGCGCTGCGCGACCGCCTCACAGATCGTCGCAACGGCGAAGCAGGCGAAGCCGGCCGCCCAGAGCGCCTTCTGGCCGGCGGGCCGGCTCCAGTAGGAGCGAGCGAGCAGGAAGACGAAGAGGAGCGCCACGAGAGCCGCCGCGACAGGAAGCAAGGCGTCAAAGACCGCCGGCACGGGCTTGCTCGAGCCAGAGCTAATCGCTGTCAAGGGCTGCCCGGAGCGGACGACTCGCACGTAGGCGAAGTCGCGTCCTCCGAACATGCCCTGGTGCGTGGCGACGAACATGTACCGCCCAGCTCTCAGTTGGCGCGTGGGCGCGAGCGTCAGCTGCCGGCCCGTCGACGAGCTGACTGTGAGCGGAACGCGTGTGCTGCGATCCAGGTTGTAGAGGCCGTAGGCCCCCGGACGGTCGACCGCCGCAGCCCGCGCGACGAGTGCCCGGAAATCACCGGCATGGATACGGAGCGCGTCAGCCGGGTACGGGCTCTGCGGGTCCTGCCACGTGAAGAGCTTGACGAGCCCCTGCTTCGTGGCCAGGAACTGCCCGACGATGTCCGGGGTGAGCCGTGGCTGATACGCGTAGCGGATCGTGCTCCCTCCCACTCCGGCGACCGCGGGCACGAAGGGCAGCGAGACGAGCAGGAGCCCGATCGCGCCGACGGCGACGCTGACCCGCGTCCGGTAGCCGCGCCGCCTCCGTCGCCCCCGCGGCTTCGGCGGGGCGCCCAGCATGAGCAGGCGGCGGCGGCGGTGAGCTCTGTAGAGCATCGCGGTCGAGAGCAGGGCGCTGGCCGGAAGCCAGACGAGCTCCACCTTCCAGCCGAGCGTGCTCAGCGGCCCCTGCCCGTATGGCGTGAACGCCAGCGGAATGACGGCCCAGGTGAGAGCGGGCCCGCAGAGCAGCAGGATCGATGCCGTCACCGGAAAGCCTGCAAAGAGCCAGCCCAGGCCTGGAAAACCCATCAAGGCCATCGGCAGCTCGTAGCCGGCGAGGGCAGCGGGCCTCCGCCCACGCACCCGCCGCGGAATCCGTCCCGTGAAGGCGACCGGCGCGGCGGCGATCGCCCTCGTTCCGGCGAGCCTCTGGCGCGCGGTCATCCGCCAGGCGCTGACCGCGTACGCCCCGAACCCGGTCAGCACCGCGAGCGCGGCCGGCACGAGCAGCAAGGCGACCCACGGCTCGAGCCTCGTCACCGCGGCCTGGAAGCTCGCTCCGCCCGCGACGTCGTGTGCCTCGACCACCGAGGTCTCGATCCCGACCGCGTAGTAGGTCGCAACGCCGAGCGCGACCCCCACGAGCGCGATGCGCTCGGCTCGCAACACGCGCTCGCCGCCGAGCTGGGCCAGGAGGGCTAGCGTCAGCCCGACGAGCATCACGAGGAGGCCGCCCAGCATGTTCAGCTGCGCGTGCAGGTTGACGATCACCGCCCCCGCGTCGCCTCCTTCGTCCAGCAGGTCGTGCACGGCCGGGAATGCCTGGATCGGGCCCTGGAGCGTCCCAACGGCAAGCGCCGCGCAGCCGGCGAGCACGAATCCCCTCGCCGGCGCCTGGGCGCCCAGGAAGGAGCGGGCGACAAGCCAGAGCAGGAACCAGAACGCGGAGAGCATCGCGATCCCCGCACCCATGAGTAGGAACGGATGGATCGCGGTCGCACGCTCCGCCTCCTCGGGGGAGAGGCCGCGGCCGACGACGAGAGCGCCCTCGTGGAAGCCGAGGTACATCGCCGAGCCGTAGAACGCGAGCGAGCCCGCGAGAAGTGCGTAGAAGCAAGCGTCCGCTGCGCGTTGGGAGGGGGCCCTCCCGCCGAGGAGAGGAGCGAGGTAGAAGAGCGCGCCGGCGACGAGCATCGTCAGCCCCGTGACGAGGTTGATGTGCGCGTGCGCGATCGGGTCGATCCATTCACCGGCGTGCCCGGCGCGGTACAGCCAGTCCGCGTTCGTCGGCTGGACCTGGATCACTCCCTGCACGGTGCCGACGGTCAGGCCGGCGGCACCGGTGGCGAGGAACTTCCAGAGGTGGCCGCTCGGCTTCGGAACCCGCACGAGACGGCCCTGGAAGATGGTCAGGAAGACCGTCGCGGCGAAGCACCAGTAGCCGATCCCCATCACGCCCGCACCCATGCCAACCGGGGCGCGATACCAGTTGCCCATGCTCGCCTTCGCTGCCTGGTACTCCCAGCCGTCAGCGACGCGCAGCCCGATCGCGATCCCGTTCCCGACGAGCGCGACATAGAAGACGAGCAGGCCGCCTGCGGTGAACCAGAAGGCGCACTGCGCGAGACCTTCGCTGGCCAGCGGACGCCCGACGATGCGCGGCAGGACGTACCAGCAGAGGCCCGTCGCGATCAGCGTCCCGCCGCCGACGATCATCAGGTGCGTGTTCGAGAGATCCCGGACGAGGTGGCCCGCGTAGCCCGCGCTCGCGAGCCACTTGGCCGTCCAGGGCAGGTTCTTGACGACCATGTGCAGGCTGCCGAGGACGAGGAAGGCGGCCCCGGCGACGAAGTACTTCGCGAGCTTCCGGTCGTGCCGACCGAGCTCCTCCTCCGAGTAGGGCTCGGTCCGGAGGGGCGGCGCACGGCCAGGCAGTAGCCTGAAGACGGCTGCGATCACGACCGCGAGGAACGCCGCGTAGCTCAGGAACTGGAGCGATGAGAGATGCCTGAGGTACATGGCCTGCCTAGCGCAGGCCGGGCTCTACGAAGTAGACGGTGAGCGTCCAGACCAGGTAGATCAGGACCATGATCGCGAGAATGACCCACGCCTTGTTGACCGCGCGCCGCCCGTGGCGCACGTCCTCGCCGACATCGCGATAGCCGAGCAGAGGCCTGGCTGGACGTCGCGAGCGCGCCATCAGAAGACCTTGTGCATGACGAGGCTTCGCTCGGCACCGAGGCCGCCGAAGTCGGCGAGCATGCGTTCGAAGGTATAGCCGCGCTCGAGGAACGCCTCCAGCTGCCAGGGCGTGTCCCAGGTCGTGTAGCAGTGGACGCGCACGTCCCCCCGGTCCTCCGCGCGGATGAAGACATCGAAGCGCTCGCAGCCCGGGTACTCCTGGACGTGAGCCTTGAGCGCCTGGAGGGACGCGTACAGGTCCTCCCATCGGTCCTCCGGAATCACCACCTCGGTCAGTGATGAGTACGTGACGAACGGGAGAACGGCTGCCGCCATCAGAAGACCTGCCCCCAGATCAGATGTCCGGCGATGAGGAAGATCGCGAAGACGGTCACGCCGATCGTGAAGACGACGAAGAAGCGGGACGCCGGCCTGGCGATCTCGGTCACGTAGGAGCCTTGCTCGCCCCACTGGTCGATGGGATAGAGGCCGACCCGCCTCAGCGTCGTCCGGTACGACCAGATCCACCAGATCAGCGACACGGAGATTGCGACCACGAAGCCCCACATCCAGGCGAGCGAGATCCAGTCCACGCTCCAGGTCCCGACGCGGCCGTCGTTCTGATGGTGCGCCAGCAGGTACTGGTAGTACTTGTCCGCGTTCTCCGGCGAGCTGCCCCTGGGCATCGACATTACTGCCACTCCTCCTCGTCCAGCGCCCATTCGGGCGTGTAGTAGTCCTCCTCCTGCACGTAGAGCGGGATCGACGCATGGCTGTCCAGCTCATGGAACGCGCCCGTCTTCCAGGCGGCGATGAACGCGACGAGCGCGAGTCCCGAGAAGACGAAGAAGGTGTCCATCATCCAGTCGGCCATGACCCAATTCGACTGCTTGGTCTCGGGCTGGTCGTGCGCGAAGGCGGCCGCGGGCAGCACGAGAGTGGCGACCACGAGGAGAGCGAGGATGGTCAGCCAGCGTCTCACTGCTGCCCCGGCACGGTTGGTGGAATCGCCTTCTGCGTCTCGGACGGCAACTTGCTCCCGCGCGCCCGGGCCTCGTCCCAGGCTCGGTTCAGCAGATCGTCGTAGATCGCCTTGATCCCTGCGGCCGCGTCTTGCAGGGAGAGGCGCGTCTTGCCGTCGTTGATCAGGAAGCTGTCGCCTGTCGAGAGCCCCGGCATGACCCGCATCGCCTCCTGCATGTACGGGTCGGTCACCGGCGCCTTGTTGAACCCGACGTTGTTCTCGAGCTTCTGGCTGCTCTTCACCCACGCGAGCAGCTCCTTCGAGGGCTGCCAGGTGATGTAGTCGGAGGGCTGAGGAACGTAGTTCTTCCGGAGCGTGTGGTTCGGGATCGTCTTGATGAAGAGGACGACGCGCCAGATGTCGTTGACGCTCAGGCGGTCGCCGAAGTTCTCCATCGCCGTCCCCGGCCAGCCGCGCAGGATCCGGTAGTAGAAGTCGCCTGGGCCCGTGTCGCCGCCGCAGCAGGCGTCGTCCGCGCTCGTGAAGTCGGCCGGGGCGGGCGAGAGGAACTTCGCGCCGGGGCCCTTGCCGTTTCCCTTCAGTCCGTGGCAGCCGACGCAGCGCTCCTGGAAGACCTCCTTGCCACGAAGCAAGTTCCCCTCGGTCACCGGCAGCGGGTCGCCCGAGAGCCAGTAGCCGCGGTCGATCTGTGCGAGGTTCGGCGCCTCCTCGAGCTGGCCCTTCGGCGGGTTCAGGATCTTGTCGTTCCCCTCGAGGATCTGGCCGTGCGCGCCCTGGAAGCCGACAGGCGCCGGCGCGAAGCCCTGGTTCGCGGTCACGATGTGCTTGGAGTAGATCTGTCCCGCGTACCTGAGCAGGCCCGACTTGCCGCTCCGCGTCTCCACGTAGGTGATCAGCTGCTCGACCTGCTTGTCGGAGAAGAGCGACTTCATCTCCGGCATCAGCGAGAGCGGATCCATGTAGCGCGGGTCGTAGAAATGTGCGCGCTGCCAGTCCTCCGGGTGCCAGCCCGACTCCTGCGAGAGGTCGGGTCCGGTTCGCTCGGTGCCGAGCAGGTTCGGGGTCTGGTCGCTGCCGTAGAAGTCGCCGGGCGCCGAGACCTTCGGGTAGAGGAAATAGAGGGCGTAGCGGACGTCCTGCGGCCGCGAGTAGCCCGAGTGGCAGACGTAGCAGCCGTTCGAAGCGAACAGGTTCCGGCCCTTGACCGCGTCGTTCGAGAGCGGCGTCCAGTCCGCGGAGGCCGGCGGGTCGAACGTGTGGATCGGCAACCACACGACGATGAAGACGACGACGAAGAACGCGATCAGGCCGCCGAGCCCTGCCACGAGCGGCGTGATCAGCATCCGCTCGGGCGGGTGCCGCGTCCAGCCGCGCGGGAGGACCCGGCCTTCGGGCCGCTGCTCGTCTTCGGTCATCCGCTCACCGGCGGTGCGACGATCTCGGCGACTCTCAGCGTCTCACGGCGGCGGCGCTCCGCCGTGTTCGTGAACATGGTCAGCCCGATGTTCACCGCCTGCACGATCCCGGAGAGCACGATCATCGCCCCGAAGATCCCGCGCGCGATGTAGTACGCGTGCAGCTGCGGCAGCACGTTCACCTCCGGGATCCCCTGCGCCCAGCTGAAGCCCTGTTGGAAGCCGGCGAGCGTGAGGACGCTGAAGAAGCCCGTGAAGCCGACCGTGACGAGCCAGTACTGCCACTCGGTGAGGTTCCGACTGAAGAGAGGACGCTGGTAGACCTGGGCGACCATGTAGTCGATCACCCCCATGCCGAGGATCGTGAAGGCCCCGAGTAACGCGAGGTGTGCGTGGGCGACGACAAAGTTCGTGAAGTGCGTGAGCCTGTTGAAGGGCTGGAGCGCCTCGAATGCACCCTGAATGTTGACCAGGAAGTAGAAGAAGAAGGCGGTCATCGTGAAGCGCAGGGGTAAGTTCGTGAAGAACTTGTCCCAGTTGCCCTTCATCGTTCCGAGGATGTTGATCGTGAACGCGAAGACCGGGACGAGCAGCATCCAGGACGAGACCTCGGCGATCGTCTTCAGCCAGGCCGGCGTCGGCGACTGCAGGATGTGGTGGTCGCCCACGCCCGTGTAGAAGAACGCCATGCCCCAGAAGCTAACGAGCGACAGCGTGTAGCTGTACAGGGGCGTGTTCGTGACCCGCGGGACGATGTAGTACGTGAGCGCGAGCAGCATCGGCGTCAACCAGAGGCCGAAGAGGTTGTGCGCGTACCACCAGTTCAGGATCGCGTCCGAGAGGCTGTTCGTCAGTGCCCCCGACGGCGCGCTCCAGATCTTCCCCGGGCTCCAGATCACGTTGCCGATCGCGTAGTCCACTGCGAGCCAGATCGGGCTCGCGATGAAGAACCAGACGGACACGTAGATAGGCCGGATCGTCCGAATCTGGACGGTGGCCAGGATGTTGAAGATGTTCACGCACCAGATGACGAGCAGCAGGATGTCGACCGGCCAGATGAACTCGCCGTACTCGCGCCCCTGGCTGTGACCGGTGAGGAGGCCGATTACCCCGAGCGTGTACATGACGTTCCAGGCCCAGCAGCACCAGACGCCGAGCCGCTCGCTCCACATTCCGCGCGTGCCGACGAGTCGCGGCAGCATGTAGAAGAGCGCGGCGAAGTACATCATCGTCAGCCAGGCGAGGATCACGCCGTTCACGTGCGCCGGGCGGACGCGGCTGAACGAGAGCCATGAGATGTCGCCGAAGGCCGCCGGAGTGACGAACTCGGTCGCGAGGACGAGGCCGAAGAGGTCGACGACCGTGAGCCAGACGATCGAGGAGAGGAACCAGTGCTTCGCGGCCTGATCCGAGAACGGGGCAGGTGCATCCGCTCGCTTCGTCAGCGGTGCCGGCGCCTCCCCAGGCATCCCACCCGTCCGGTCCATACGCCCGCGACCGTAAGCCCTCCGCCTGGCGCTGTCGCGTCAAATGACGAAATCGTCATTTGACTGTCATTTGCAGGTCATCCCCGTTAGGGTCGTCTCCGCGGCTATGCAAATCCTGGTCATCGAGGACGAGCCCCGCATCCTCGCGTTCCTCGCCCGCGGCCTGCAAGCGGAGGGGTTTCGCGTCGACGGCGCCGGGGACGGGGCCGACGGGTTGAGGAAGGCGCTCGCCTCCGCCTACGACGCGGTCGTCCTCGACCTCCTGCTCCCCGGGCTCGACGGGCTCTCAGTCCTGCGCGAGCTCCACGACCAGAAGCCAGACCTTCCCGTCGTGATCGTCTCGGCCCGCTCCGACCTGCCGACGAAGCTCCGGGGCTTCGGCCTCGGCGCGAGCGACTACCTCGCGAAGCCGTTCTCGCTCGACGAGCTCGTCGCCCGGCTGCGGGTGCAGGTACGTCGAGGGCCGGCGAGGCGGGAGGAGAACACCGTGCGCGCCGGTTCGCTGACCCTCGACCTGGCGCGCCGCCAGGCCCGGATGGGCACGCTCGTCGCGGACCTGTCCGACCGCGAGTTCCGCCTGCTGCACCATCTCGTCGAGCACGCCGGCACGATCGTCAGTCGGGAGCGGCTGCTGTCGGAAGTGTGGGGCTACCACTTCGATCCCGGCTCGAACGTCGTCGAGGTGTGCGTGCGCCGGTTGCGCAAGAAGCTCGGTGAGGAGGCCCCAATCGAGACCGTCCGCCATGCGGGATACCGGCTCCGGGCGGCTTAGTCCGCTCGACGTCGGCTGGGTCGCCTTCGCGGTCGCGAACCTGGGCGCGATGGCGCTCTGGCCCAGCTGGGAGACAATCCCGTTCCACTTCATCTGGGTGAGCCTGACGCTGCTCTACGGCTTCCGTATCTGGCAGCCGCGCGTGACGGGCGTCGTCCTGGCGGCCGTCATCGTGACGACGGGATTCCTGATCTCGGCCGATGCGTTTCACGGGGAGCAGCTCTGGGGCGAGCTGTTCGAGGTGCCGCTCATGTCGGCGATGTTCCTGGCGATGGTCTGGCACGCGCGCCGCCGCCAGGAGGCCCTGGCCGCGGTCGAGAAGCAGGCGGACGAGCGGGCGTCGCTGCTCGAGCGGCAGGAACGGTTCCTGCACGACGTCTCGCATGAGCTGCGCACGCCGGTCACGATCGCGCGGGGACACCTCGAGGTGCTCAGGCGCGGTTCGATGGAGCCGTTGCAGGAGATCGACGTCGCCGTCGACGAGCTCGACCGGATCGAGCGGATCCTCGAGCGCCTGCTCCTGCTCGCCAAGGCCGATCAGCCGGACTTCGTCGTGCTGGAGGAGATCGATCCGGAGGTGTTCCTCGAGGACGTGCTCATGCGCTGGTCGGAGGTCGCGCCGCGAGTCTGGCGGCTCGGCTCGGTACCGGCCGGCACGCTCCGAGTCGACCCTGAAGCGCTCCGGATCGCACTCGACGCCCTCCTGGAGAACGCGGTCAAGTACACCGAGGCCTCGCAGGCGATCCAGCTGAGTGCCCGGGGCGCGGGCACGAGCCTCGTGATCGAGGTCGCAGATGAGGGCTGCGGCGTCCCAGGGGAAGCGCTTTCACAGATCTTCGAGCGCTTCGCCAGGGCCGACCCGGCGCGCTCGCGGGCTCAGGGGGGAGTCGGCCTCGGCCTGGCGATCGTCGACGCGATCGCGAAGGCGCACGGAGGCACCTGCGCCGTGCGAACGGCCGCGAACGGCTCCACGTTCTCGCTCAGGCTGCCCGGCTTCTCGGCCGCCCGTGCGCCGGCCGTCGAGCTCATCCCCTCGGCTCCGCCAGTCGTCTAGGCGACGCGGCGCATCGGCACGGCCTGGCGCCGAGGCGGAATCCGGTACCCGTGGTCCTCGCAGAGGCTGCCGGGCAACTCCTCGGTCAGCGCGTCGCAGTACCCCTTGCCGTAGGCCGCGCGCATGAACGCGGCCACGACGTCGAGGTTCCACTCCTGAACGTCAGCGGCCTCGCGCCAAAGATCGCTCAGGCGGAGGTCGATGTCGAGCTCGAGCAGGTCGATTCGGGTCGGTCGCTTTGCCACGTTGCAAAGAGTAGGACCCTTGTCGGACGACATCGCCGGACGCCGCCGCTGCGGTCTGTCCGTTACGGGTCGCCCGTGTGACAGCTCGCATCGACAGAGCCGTCGCTGTGGCGGGCGACCTTCAATGTGACGCTGATGACGTTCGCCCCGCTGTAACCGACGCTCCCGCTCGGCCCCACGTACTCAGGCACCCCGAATTCAAGATGGTGGCCGCGGATGTCACAGGTGACGAGATCGGCCGGCTCGAGAACTCCAGGCGGGAAGACATGGGTCGTCCCGGCAAGCACCGTCTCGTGGCGCCGCGGTAACAGGTGTTTCTGCAGAACCGCCCAGCTCATCCCGAAGCGCCCGAGGGTCTCCATCTGCGGAGTCCAACAGGTCGAGAATGCACGGTCGATCGCTTTTCCGTCCAGCCGGCCGCTGATCGTGATGTCCCACCAGGAAAACGTCCCGCCGGCGCAGACGAAACGCTTCGGGCTCGTGATCAGATCCGGCGTCTTGGAAAGAGCTGCGCACGCACGGGCTGGGTCCGGCAGGTCTCCACCGGTCGGCTCACAATCGAGGTGGAACACGGCGCGGCCGACCGACGTGTTCACCGCCCGCATCGTGAGCTGAGTTGCCGGAGCGCTGTTACTGGCCTGACGGCTGCCACATCCGGCCAGCGGCGGGATCAAGAGGAGGCAGAGGAAAGCGGCGAGCCGCACGTCAACAACGATACGCCGCAGAGAGCTCGGTTCGTCACCCCCTCCAGTCGTTAGCGTTGAGGCGTGGGAGAGCTTCGGTACGGCCCGGCGCGCGTACCTTCGCGTGAATCGCCCGAGGCGGCGATCGCGCTCCTTCGTGAACGCGGCTACACGGCCTGCGAGATCGACTTCGAGGGCGGCTTCTGGATGGACTACCCCTGGGCCACGGAGTTCGGCAAGCTCGCGCGCCGGCGGCGGATTGCCCTTTCCGTGCACGCGCCGATCGCCGGGTTCATGGGTCACGTCGAGCGCGACCGCAAGCACGCGATGGCGGTCGGGATGCTCGACCACTCGGCGGGGATCGCCGTGGCGGCCGGCGCCGAGCCGGTCGTCTTCCATCCGGGCTTCCTCCTCGAGCGGACGCGCAAACGGGCGCTCGCGCAGATCGTCGAGCAGCTCGCCGACCTCCGGGCACGGCTCGAGGGGAAAGGTCGCGGAGTCCCATTCGGCGTCGAGATCATGGGCCGGGTCCGCGAGATCGGGAGCCTCGACGACGTGCTGCACATCGCGACGCGCCTGCCCTGGGTGAGGCCGGTGATCGACTTCGCGCACCTGCACGCCGTCACCGACGGCGCTTTCACGACGACGAAGGCGTTCCATGACGTCCTCTCCGCTGCAAGCAAAGTGCTGCCGCGAGGTGTTCCGTTTCACATCCATTTCTCGGACATCGCGTACGCGAACCGCAACGAGACGAAGCACCTGCCGTACGGCGAGGGCACCCTGCGCGCCGAGCCGCTCGGGAAGGCGCTAGCCCGCTTCGCGCGCCCGGCGACGGTGATCTGCGAGGCGCCGGACGAGGAATCGCGTCAGGCGATCCGGGCCGAGCTCTTCGGTGCAGCAGGCAAGAGCTCGGCGCGCCGCTCCTCTGCGCGGTCGGCGTCCTCTTCACGGCCCCGATCGCGCAAGAACGGCGCATAGCGGTCGAGCACCTCGAGCTCGATCTGACGAAAGTCTGTGCCGACCACAGCGTCGAATGCCGCTTGGAAGAGCTCTTCAGCCTCCTCGTGGCGTTCCTGCGCAGCCCGCACCATGGCGAGTGAGGCAGCGGTCGTGGCGCGCGACGTGACATCGCGGAGCCCGACGGTCTCCCGGGCCTCGAGAGCGAAGCGCTCTGCCTCCTCAACCCGGCCGCGCTCCAGCAAGAGCTCTGCCAGGCCACGCTGGCTCTCGCAGAGCGTCGCCCGATCGCCGATCGGCTTCAGCAGGCGAATCGACTCGCGGAACTGCTTTTCGCCCTTCTCGAGACTGCCGCTGCCCCAGGAGACCCACGCGCTGATGTTGAGCGACCGGGCGATTGCCCACACCGCCCCGGCCTCGGAGAAGAGCCGGATTGCTTCCTGCGCCGCTTCGTCGGCCTGCTCCAGATGTCCGAGCAGCAGATAGACCTTGGCCCAGGACAGGAGAACTCGGCCACGGCTGTTGATGGTGCCGCTCTCCTCGGCCAGGACGCGAGCTTCCTGGAGTAGCGCGCGAGCCTCGTCGAGCTCCAGCCGCGCCCAGAAGGTATCCGCCCGCGTGAGCACCGCAATGCTCTCGAGATCCTTGCGCCCGGCTGCGCAGGCAAGCGTCAACTGCTCGGTCAGGTAATGCTCGGCGTCGCTCAGGTGGCCCACCCAGTACGCGGCATGCCAGGCCACCCCGAGGGCGTCGAACCGGGCCGCGGGGTCGGAGTCGGCGATCGCGGTCAGCGCCTGATCCGCGATCTCACGGGCGCGCAGCGGATCGGCCTCCCGCATCAGCACCATGTCGGCGAGGGCGGTCAGAGCCTTTCCTTCGAGGGGCCGGTCGCCGCCGCGCACGGCCTCCTCGCGAACGTTCTCCATCTCGCGCGTGACGGCCGGCAGGTCATCGAGGCGCCACGCCGCCTTGGCGGCGAGGTACCGGCGCTCGAGGGTCGGCTCGAGCTCAACGGCTCGCAGGAAGGAATTGCGTGCCGCCTGGTTCGCCTCGCGGGCCAGAGCGCGCCGGCCCGCCTCCTGCAGCGTCTCGGCAGCCTCTCGCGCCAGGTCAGCCGGCGGCGCGCCGTCGAGGTCCGCAAGGAGCGACGCCGCGTGGTCGAGGTGGTGCGCGCGGATCTCGAGCAGCTCGTCGCCCGCTCGCTCGCGGAGCCACTGTGCGAAGCGCGCATGGTGACCCGCCCGCACCGATTTCGTGAGGCCCGCGTAGGCGACATCGCGGATGAGGACGTGCTTGAAGCGATACGCGGTTTCGTTCGAGAGCGATGAGCGCAACTGCTGGACGACGAGGTCGCGGAGCTGAAGATCTTCGAGCGGCTCCTCGACGCTTTCGCCAGACGAGAGGTATTCGAGCGCGCCGGCCCAGAAGCTGCGGCCGATGACAGACGCGCGCTGCAGCAGGGCCTTCGATTCGGGCTCGAGGCGGTCGATGCGCGCGGCGATCAGAGCCTGCAGCGTGTCCGGTATGCCCGCCGCAGCCTCCTCCTCCCCGCACTCGGCCACGGTGAGCATGACCTCCTCGAGGAAGAGGGGATTGCCCCCGGTCTTGTCGAGGAGCGCCCGTCGTGTCGCCGGCGAGATCTCACCGACCTCGCTCAACGCGTCGATCAGCTGCTCGCTGTCGGCCTCCCCGAGCGGCTCGAGCTCGATCGAGGTCGCGCGTACGCGGCCGCCGCCCCAGTCGGAACGAACGTCGAGAAGCTCGGGGCGGGAAAGGCAGACAATCAGGAGCGAGCCGTCGCGCACCCAGTCGGTCATGTGCTCGATCAACTCGAGGAGGGGCTCCTCCGCCCAGTGGATGTCCTCGAAGACGAGGATCAAAGGCTGGGTCTGCGCCATCAACTGTGCCCACTCGCGCGCCGCCCACGCGATCTCCTGCTGGCTCCGCTCGCCGTGGACGGCCTCGAGCACTCCGGTGGCCAGACCGAGGAGATCGGCGACGGCGTCGGCCGGGCAGCACTCGCGAAGCTTTGCGATCGCGACGTCGAGTGGATCGTCGTCGGCGATGTCGGCCGCGCCCTTGACCATCTCGGCCAGCGGCCAGTACGTAATGCTCTCGCCGTACGGAAGGCAGCGCCCCGCGAGGATCGTGGTGCCCTCGAGTGAGGCGAGAAACTCGTTCGTGAGACGGGTCTTTCCGACGCCTGGCTCGCCGTAGACGGTGAAGAGGTGGGCGCGGCGGTCTCGCACCGCCCGAGCGAACGTGTTTTCGAGCAGCTCGAGCTCGTGGTCGCGTCCGATCAGCGGGGTAACCGCGACGCGCGCCGGTTGGCGTCCGTCTGCGCTGACCGCCGCCCAGGCCCAAACGGGATCCTCGCGTCCGCGCACGTCCACCGGGCCGATCTCCTCGACCTCGACGCGTCCGAGAGTGAGCCGGTGCGCCGCTGGGCCGACCAGGATCTGTCCCGGCTCTGCGTTCTGCTGCAGGCGCGCGGCGAGGTTGACCGCCTCGCCGGTTGCGAAGGTCGAATCGCCGACGTCGGTGACGACCTCGCCGGACTCGAGGCCAATGCGGGCATCGAGCTCGAGCTCGCCCATCGACTCGAGAATCCCGAGCGCCGCCCGCACGGCGCGCTCGGCATCGTCCTCGTGGGCCTGCGGAATGCCGAACGCGGCCATGACCGAGTCGCCCGCGAACTTCTCGACCTTCCCGCCATGGGTCTCGATGCAGCGTGAGACGTGGTCGAAGAACCGCGTCACCCGGCGGCGCACGACCTCCGGGTCGTTCGCGGAGACGAGCGACGTCGAGTCGACGAGGTCGACGAAGAGGACCGTTGCGAGTTTCCGTTCCATAGGCCTAAGTGTAGAAACGAAGCAGGAGGCCCCATCCTTCCTCCTCGACTGACTCGTCAATCAGGTTTCGGCAGGTTTCGTCGGGGGGATACGACGCTCGGCCCCGTCTCTTCAGCGAGGAGGAGGTGAGGATCTGCGGCCCAGAGCCGCTCTCGGAACAGCACGGGGACCTGCGCCTCGACCAACTCCGATCGGGGGACTGAACGGCCCAGTAAGGAGCCAACAATTTCGAGAGGGAGACCGACAATGCAGGCGAAACGAGCGCGATGGCAGTTGCTGGCGGCCGCAACTGTTTTCCTCACACTGGCTTTCCTCGCGGTGCCGACGACTGCCCTTGCGGATCGCGGCAACGCCCAGCCGACTCTGAGCTTCTTCTCGGGCGGTCACGGGGGCCACGCTGACTGGCTGGCCACAATCGATCAGCCGCCGGGCGACACGGACAATCAAGCGATCCGACTCGAGACCACCAACGGCGCGCCGACCTACGAACATGGATACGCCGGCATCCTCGTCCACCACGTCACCGGCATACCAGCCGCCGACTTCCCGGACTCATCGTTTTGGAATAAGACGCCGTACCCGTACTTGTTCCAGCCCTACACCCAGGGATCCCCGCGACTCGTCGTCGCGTTCCAGAACCCGGCCGGCGAATTCGATGGGTACGCCGACCTCCGGCAAGTCGTCCGCGGCAATGACTGGGAAGAAGTGTCTGACCAGACGGATTATCCGAATTCGGCCTGGGACGTCATGAACACACCACGCGGCGCGCCGTGCTACCCCTTCAGGTACAGCCTGACGTGGGACGAGGTGCAGTCGTGCTTCGCAGGGGACACAACGTTGGCCGTCTACCTGCCGGCCGACCCGTACGGCATCTACCACCTGATCGACGACGTCACCGTCAACGGGAAGACCTTCTCCAGCGCCTCGGACAACAGCAATGGGAACAACGATCCTGCAGGGCCGGCCGCCACGACTGACCCCAGCCTCCTACCGCCTCTCTTTCTCCTCCCGCCTCTCTGATCGGGCCCGGCGCGCAAGCATGACAGTGCCGTAATAGAACCGGCATCGAACGTCGAGAGCGGGGCCGAAAGGCCCCGCTCTCTCTATGTAAGGCTCTAGTAACCCGACCCGAATCCCGACCGCGGAACCTTGGCGAGCACCTGCTGCTGGTAGTAGATCTGCTTGTTCCCGTCGCCGTACACGCCCGACCGGTAGTGGGTCGAGACCATCAGCGCATATACGTTGCCCGCGGAGATCGCGAGGCCGAAGTAGTCGCCGATGAAAGCGGCGATCGCACACGGGTCGCTATGCCCTCGGCAGGCCATCTGATCGATTCCGTCGATCGTCTGGTCCGGCTGCTCCGGATCCCAGGCGTACTCGCTGATCCTCACGTTCCCGAGCACCGGGACGATGGTCGAGCCGTTGTCCTTGTAGGCCTGCAGGGACGTGTCGATGCAGAAGTTCGTGCGGCCGACGTCCTGCGGCCTGATGCTCGGCCCTGACGGACAGGGTGCGCGCCGGTCGTAGAAGGCGATCGCGACCGCTCCGCCGGGCCCTTGCGCGGCAGAAGGCTGGAATTGGTCGTTCGACAGGTAGTCGGTGTTGTCGTTCACGCGCACGGGGGTCGACCACGTGAAGCCGTAGTCGGTCGAGTACGTGAACTTGACGTCGAACTGGCTGCCGTCCCAGTCTTCGTACGTCAGGTACAGATGGCCGGGATACGTCTGGCTCGCGACGAAGTGCTCGGCGATTCCGTCGGTGAACGTCGTGTTTGGGAGACAGCAGCTGTGAAGAACGCCAACGGGAGCCACCGCCATCCAGGGCCCGAAGGTCTGCGCGTCGTCGATCGACCGGGCCACGTAGATCGTGCCCGCGGAGACGATCGACGCGTAGACGTATCCGGCCGAATCGACAGCCGGGTAGACGTATTCGCTGAGAGGCCCGGTCTGGTTCGGGTCGGTGATCGTCGCTGCCCTCGAGAACGTCTGGCCCCGGTCACGCGAGACCGCCATCCGGATCTTCGCCGTCTGCCCGTTGTAGATCGTCCAGGCCGCATAGACGTGGTCCTGATAGACGTTGCCGGCGATGTGGTTGACGGCCACCCATTGCTTGTCCTGGACATGGCCGAGTTGCTTGGCGGACGGGTTACCGGAGTTCTCGAGGTCGCGACCGCCGTTGGCCCTTACCCAGTGCTGCCCAAGATCGTCCGTGTAGACGACGTTGATCGCGCCGTCCGGATGGAGCTTCGTCCCGTCCCAGTACGCGTTGAACGGGAGCATCACCTGGTACGCACGGCCCCGGGTGTCGAAATCGACGTTCGGGTCGGTCGTGTTCGTCCAGCTCGGCGGCATCTCCTGCGTCCCGGTCGAGACACAGTCGTAGCCCTCGATCTGCTTGTTGTCGCCGGGCGCACCGCTCGTCATGCGGTACGAGCCCAGATAGAACATGTAGAAGGTGCTGAACTTGTCGAAGAAGAACTTCGACGAGCCGACGAGATCTTCGCTCCCCGGCTTGACCGCGAGCCACGACTCCGAGTGGTTCGCGTTGAACGGGCCGGGCCTGCACGTGCCGGCATCGGGCACCGTCTGGCCCGGCGGAACCGGATAGCCGCCGCCGTTCGTGGGCGAGCTCGCGACCCGGTTCGTGAACGAAGCATTCGAGCTCCACGTTCCCGCCGCTGCCGTCCCGACCACGGCGAGCGCGCAGATGCCTGCGAGGATCAGAATCAGTTTCCTCACGCGTCTCCCCTCCCTCGTTTGGAACTGACGCGCAGTATCGCAACCCGCCGGAGTTAGCATCGTGCTCGTGCTCGATCCGAAAGTCTTCAAGGCCTATGACGTACGAGGTGTGTACCCGACGCAGCTCGACGAGGAGGGTGGCTACGCGATCGGCCGCGCCTACGTCGAGCAATTCGAGCCCGCCAAGATCGCGGTCGGGCGCGACATGCGGCTCTCCTCGCCCTCGATGGCGAAGGCGGTGATCGAAGGAGCGGCCGACGCGGGCGCGGAGGTCGTCGACGTCGGGCTCGTCGGCACCGAGATGGTCTACTGCGCCGTCGGCAACCTCGATCTTGACGGCGGGATCCAGGTCACCGCCTCGCACAATCCGAAGGAGTACACAGGCATGAAGATCGTCCGGCGCGGTGCGCTGCCAGTCGGCGGCGACTCGGGCCTGCTGGAGATCCGCGACCGGGCCATGACCCTTTCCAACACGGCCCGGGACCAGGTCCCAGGACAGGTCCGGGAGGAGGATGTCTTCCCGGGCTACGTCGAGAAGGTTCTGTCCTTTATCGATGTCGGCGACGTGAAGCCGCTCAGGGTCGTTCTCGATGCGGCCAACGGGATGGCGGGCGCGATGCTGCCGCCCGTTCTCGAGCGGCTGCCGATCGATGCCGTCCCGTACTTCTTCGAGCTCGACGGGAGCTTCCCGAACCACGAGCCGAATCCGCTGTTGCCCGAGAACCGCGAGTTCGTGATCGGCAAGGTGCTCGAGGAGAACGCGCAGCTCGGGGTGGCCTTCGACGGAGACGCCGACCGCTGCTTCTTCATCGACGACACGGGCGACTTCGTGCCCGGCGACTTCGTGACGGCGCTGCTCGCGGAGCTGATGCTCGAGAAGCACCCCGGGGCAAAGATCATCTACGACCTCCGGGCGAGCTGGGCGGTTCGCGAGACGATCGAGCGCGCCGGCGGCATCCCGCTGAGCAACCGCGTCGGCCACGCATTCATCAAGCTCCGCATGCGCGAGGAAGACGCCGTCTTCGCCGGCGAGGTCTCGGGCCACTACTACTTTCGCGACTTCTTCCAGGCCGATTCCGGCGTCATCCCCTTCCTGCTCGTCCTGGAGCTGGTCTCGAAGCGGGGCAAGCCGCTCTCCGAGCTCCTCCGGCCTTTCCGCGAGACGTACTTCCTGACGGGCGAGCTCAACGTTCCGGTCGCAGACGTTGCGGTCAAGCTCCAGGAGATCAAGGAGCGGTTCGGCCAGGAGGGGGAGGTCTCCCATCTCGACGGGATCTCGATCGAAGCCGAGGACTGGCATCTGAACGTGCGGCCCTCGAACACGGAACCGCTGCTGCGCCTGAACCTGGAGGCCCGCTCGCAGGAGCTGATGGAGCACAAGCGCGATGAGGTGCTGGAGGTGATGCGCTCGTGAGCGTCGAGCTCGAACTGGGGCACATGACCGACCGCAGGCCCCCGTTCAAGTACTCCGCGTTCACCCGCGTCGGCTTCTCCGACACGGACGCGCAGGGCATCGTCTACTACGGGCGCTACCTGCCCTACTTCGACGCCGCCCGCGTCGAGTACCACCGTCACCTCGACATGCTCCGCCTCGACGCCGGCGGCGAGTTCGTCATGCGCGCGTCGAACATCGAGTACTTCGCGCCGGCCCGGTTCGACGAGCTGCTCGAGGTCTTCATCCGGGTCTCGCGGATCGGCCGCACGAGCGCGACCTACGAGATGGCCGCCTACCGGGTCGAGGACGACGTCCTGATGGTGACCGCGACCCAGACGCTCGTGCTCGTCGACCTGGACGAACGCAAGGCGTGTCCGATTCCGGACGTCGTTCGGGAGCGCATCCGGGCTTTCGAGGGCGACGACGTCGAGCTGTGAGCGAGTACAGCGGCTCTCTCGAGGCGCTCGACCGCATCCTGAACCGGGGCGGTGACGCAGACGACGTCCTGCGTGGAGTCGTCGGCGTGCTGGCCGAGCGCTACGCCTACGCGGCGATCAAGTTCATCGAGGGTGACGACCTGCTCCCAGGCCCCGCAGCGGGTACCCCCGATGAGGCGGCCACGGCCTGGCCGATCTCCTTTCAGGGGATGAAGGTCGCCGAGCTCGAGGTCGCGCCGACGCGCGAGGACGATCGGGAGTTCCTTGAGCGCGTGACGACGATCGTCTCACCGTACTGCCTCGTCGGCTGGGACACCGGCGGCGAGCGCTGGGCGCCCTAGCGCACTTCGCAACAGTCTGTTGCAAAGTCGATGGCGTCGGGCTTTAAAAGGGGAAGAGGACAGAGGTGAAAGTACCGCGGCGGCCCGGTCGCATCCTCGAGCGACCAGGCGCCGCGGATTTGCCCTCTCCCCTCTCTCGTTGTAGGTCGAGGGTCGAAAATCGTCTATCCCTCGTTCGAGGTACCCCGCCCGTTCGGGGGATGATCCCTCGAACGAGTGATTCTCCGGAAAGGGGTACGTTCTCCATATGCGCGTCCATGTGATCAGTGACATGGAGGGCGTCGGCGGAATCGTCAAGAGCGACCAGACGAACGCCGGAAAGGCGATGTTCGAGGAGGGGCGCAAGCTCTACACCGGGGAGATCAACGCGGCCGTGCGCGGCGCAAAGGCGGCCGGCGCGACGGAGATCGTCGTCATGGACTGCCACGGCGCGGGCGAGGGCTTCACGTTCAACTCGCTCATCGCCGAGGAGCTCGACCCCGCGTGCGAGTTCGTCGTCCAGGAAGAGTGGACGGAGTACACGGGCTTCCTCGAGGAAGGGTGCGATGCCGCACTCTTCGTCGGCATGCACGCGATGGCGGGGACGCGCGACGGCGTCCTCAACCACACCGTCTCCGGCATGGACTGGCAGAACCTCTGGTTCAACGGGACCCGGGTCGGCGAGACGGGGATCAATGCGGCGCTCTGCGGCGCCTGGGGGTGCCCCGTGCTGCTCGTGACCGGCGACGACGCGGTCTGTCGCGAGGCGACGGAGCTGCTCGGCGACGGGCTGACGGCCGTCTCCGTCAAGCATGGTCTCGGCGCTCGAAGCGCGCGCATGCTCGTGCCCTCGCGCGCACGAGAGCTGATCGAGGAAGGGGCGAAGAAGGCCCTGTCCGATCTCAAGTCGGTCGCCCCGTACGACCCCGGCAAGCCGTGCGAGGTCAAGGTCGAGTACAAGTCGACGAGCGCTCCGCAGAAGCTGCGTTTCCACCACGGCCTCGAGTTCCTCGACGACCGGACGCTCGTCTCCCGCGCCGACGACTGGTGGACGGCGTGGAAGCAGTTCTTCTTCGCGAGCGACTAGTGACGACGCCGCACGGCGAGGATCGCGGCGGACTCCGGCGTCGTTTGTAGCTCGACGGCGACGAGGGCGTCGTGCCCGAGCCAGAAGTCACGAACCGAGTCAGGCTGCCCGCGCCACTCCTCGGGCCACATGCTCTCGGGGGTGAGGTCGTCGATGAGGACGACGCCTCCGGGGGCGACGAGACTTAGCGCCTGCTCGCTCTCGGCCGAGACGTCGCCGCGCTTCCAGTACCCGCCGTCGAAGAAGAGGAGGTCGAACGGCGCCTCCGGCGGCAGCAGCTCGTGCCAGTCGCCCTGAAGCACGCGCACGCTCTGCCGGTCGGCAAAGAGACGGCTCGCGGCGGCGGCGCGCTCCTCGTCCAGCTCGACCGTCACAAGCGAGCCGTCCGAGCCGAGCGCGTCGGTAATCCAGGCCGAGCCGACCCCGCAGCCGGTCCCGATCTCCGCGCACCGTCCCTGCGGCCGGGCCGCGACCAGGACCGCGAGCAGCCGCCCGATCTCAGGGATGGAGGAGCGCTCGAACCGCATGGCCGTCGCCAGCGCCTCGGCGCGATGCACGAGCTCCGGAATCTGGGCTACGACGGGGTGACTCTATAAGCGTCGAACACGGCCTCGATGTTGCGCAGAGAGGTCAGCAGCGTCCGCAGCGCCTTCACGTCCCCGAGCTCCGCGGTGTACCAGTTCTTCGCGAGCTGGTCCTCGACCGTGCCGCCGTAGGAGACGATGTTCGCGCCGTGCTCGGCGAAGGTGCTGGCGACGTCCTCGAGCAGGCGCGGCCGGTCCCAGGCGTCGACGGCGATCTGAACACGGAAGCTCTTCGTCGATCCGCCGTCCCAGTCGACATCGGTGAAGCGCTCGGGGTTCCGCATCAGCGTCTTCACGTTCGGGCAGTCCTGCCGGTGGATCGTGATCCCCTTGCCGAGCGAGATGTAACCGACGATCTCGTCGCTCGGCACCGGCGTGCAGCACTTGGCGAGCCGGACGAGCACGTCCTCAACGCCCTTGACGGTGATCCCAAGATCGGTGTTCGAGGCCGTCTGGGTCTTCGGCTTGAGCGGGACCGTCTCTTCCTCGGCGACCTCGGCCGTCTTCAAGCGCGTCAGGACCTTCTTGACGATCTGGCTCACCTGGAGCTTGCCGGAGCCGAGCGCGAGGTAGAAGTCCTCCGCCTTCTTGAACCCGGTCTCGCGGATCACCTGCGCGAGCACCGGCGACCCCGCGAGCTTGCGGTACGGCAGCTTCTGGGCCTTCAGCGCCTGCTCGAGCGCATCCCTACCCTTCTGCTCGGTGTCCTCGCGCGTCTCACGTGAGAACCACTGGCGGATCTTGTTGCGCGCGCGGGTCGACCGCGCCACCGTCATCCAGTCGCGCGACGGGCCCCGGCCTGCCTTCGAGGTCAGGATCTCGACGAAGTCGCCGCTGTGCAGGGTGTAGTGGAGCGGGACGATCCGCCCGTTCACCTTCGCGCCGACCGTCCTGTGGCCGACGTCGGTGTGGACTGCGTACGCGAAGTCGATCGGCGTCGAGCCGGCGGGCAGCGACTTGACCTCGCCCTTCGGCGTGAAGACGTAGACCTCGTCGGCGAAGAGGTCGGTCCGGAAGCCCTTCAGGAACTCGCGCGGGTCGGCCTCGTCCTCGCCCCATTCCATGAGCTGCTTGACCCACGCCAGCCAGTCCTCGTCGGGCTGGCGGCTCCCCGCGGGCTTGTGGGAGTACCAGTGGGCGGCGATCCCGAGCTCGGCTTCGCCGTGCATCTCCCGCGTGCGGATCTGGATCTCCAGCGGGCTCCCCTGGGGGCCGATCACGGTCGTGTGCAGCGCGCGGTAGCCGTTGAACTTGGGCATCGCGACGTAGTCCTTGAAGCGGCCCGGCATCGGCTTCCAGAGGGCGTGGATGAGACCGAGTGCGCCGTAGCAGTCGCGTGTCCCCTCGTCCCCTGTGCGCTCGACGATGACGCGCATGGCCGTCAGGTCGTAGATCTCGTTGAACTCGCGGCCCTTCTTGGCCATCTTGTCGTAGATCGAGTACGAGTGCTTCGCCCGGCCCGAGATCTCCGCGGGGATGTCGACCTTGTCGAGCTCCTTGTGGAGGACGAGCTTCGCCTCGTTCACGTGCTCCTCGCGGTCGGCGCGCCGTTCGGCGACCATCGCCTCGATCTCGGCGTACTTCCGCGGATGGAGGGCCTGGAAGGAGAGATCCTCGAGCTCCCACTTCAGCTTGTGGATGCCGAGCCGGTGAGCGAGCGGCGCATAGACGTCGAGCGTCTCGCGCGCCTTCTGCACCTGCTTCTGGCGGCCGAGGTACTCGAGCGTCCTCATGTTGTGCAGGCGGTCGGCGAGCTTGATCAGGATGACCCGGACGTCGTGGGCCATCGCGACGATCATCTTGCGGTAGTTCTCGGCCTCGGCGTGCTCGCGGCTCTGGAACTGGATCCGCGTCAGCTTGGTGACGCCCTCGACGAGGTTCGCGATCTCGTCGCCGAACTCGGCCCGCACCTCCTCGGCGGCCACGCCGGTGTCCTCGACCACGTCGTGCAGGAGCGCGGCAGCGATCGCCTCGTCGTCGAGCCTCAGCTCGGCGCAGATCGTGGCGGCGCCGAACGGGTGCAGGATGAACGGCTCCCCGGAGCGGCGTTCCTGGCCCTCGTGGGCGCGGGACGCGAAGTCGAAGGCGCGTGCAAGCAACTCCTGGTCGACGTCCGCGTTGTACTTCGAGACCTGCGCGAGCAGCTCCTCGAAGAGATCTTCGTGTCTTTCGGGAGCGTCGACGAAAGCCATATCCAAATTGTAGATCGGCCGCTCTACGTGACCGCTTTACCCGTATCTCGAGGAGAGGATTCCTCGTTCCCAGAGAGAAGAGATGACGTCCGTGTTCAAACGACGCCTCCGAAAACGCCGTGCTCTGGCCGGCCTCACGCGGCTGCTGATCGTTCTTTCGGCAAGCAACTCGCCTCTAAGCAGCGCGCGCTAGCGCCGGCTCCGCGAGTAGCGCCCGAAACGCCTCCGACTCGAGCAGCGGTCTTCTGCCCCTGGTCTCCTCGCTGAGCCCGAGCTCCGCGAACACGACCAGCGCCTCCGGCGTGCGCTCGGCGACGCCGAGACGCCATTGCGCGGCGAGCCACTCACGTAGGTCGTCGTAGCCCTCCGGAGCGTCGAGCACTCGGCGCACTACGAGCTGCGGCGCGACCGTGCCGTTCCAGTGGTTCTCCTCCAGGCGGAAGACGACGTCGTAGCGGCCGGGCCGCCGGTAGCGGTCGAGCTGCGATCCGAGCCCGAAGGCGATCGCGCTACCGGCATCGTTGCCACGCTCGCGGACGCGGAAGCGCAGGTGCTTGCCGTCGCCGACCGGTGCCAGTTCGCCGAGCTCGCACGAGGGCAGGAGCAAGGTCACTCCGGGGTTGCCGAGCCCGAACGGGGCGAGCTGCCGCACCTCGGAGCAGAGGTCGAGCGTCAGCTCGCGGCCGGCGACGACGGCGTCGACCTTCGTCACCGATCGCAGGTCGTCCTCGCTCAACTCGGCGTCCGCATGGGCCGCGAAGGCCTCCGCGAAGGCTTCGACGTTCTCCGGCCGGATCGAAAGGCCCGCTGCCGCGCGATGGCCGCCGAAGCGCTCGAGATGCTCGGAGCAGGCCGCGAGGCCGCCGTGCAGGTCGAAGGCGCCGGGCGAGCGGCCGGAGCCCTTCCACTCCTCTCCCGCGCCTGCGATCAGCACCACGGGCCGGTGGAAGCGCTCGACGAGGCGCGAGGCGACGATTCCGATCACACCCTCGTGCCAGCCCTCGTCCGCGAGCACGTAGCCCCGGCGAGCCTGTTTCGCCTCGGGCCAGTCAGCGACCTTCGCGAGCGCATCGCGCAGGATCCGGTCCTCAACGCCCTGCCGCTCACGGTTCAGCTGCTCGAGCTCGTGCGCCAGGCGCCCGGCCTCGTCCGCGTCCTCGGTGAGCAACAGATCGAGAGCCGCACCGGGTCGGCTCAGGCGGCCCGACGCGTTGATCCTGGGCGCGAGCCGGAAGCCGACCGCGCCCTCGTCGACGCGGGCCGGATCGACGCGCGCGGCCTTCATCAGCGCCCTCAGGCCCGCCTTCTGGGTCCGCGCGAGGGCGCGCAGGCCGGCCAGCGCAAGTGCCCGGTTCTCGTCCACGAGCGGGACGACGTCCGAGATCGTCGCGACCGCGACCAGATCGAGGTGGCGCGCGAGCAGCTCGCTGTCCGGCCCGAGCAGCGCCTCGCCGAGCTTGTAGACGACTCCTGTTCCGCAGAGCTCGGGGAACGGGTAGTCAGAAGGGCGTGTGGCGACGACGGGGCAGTCCGGAAGCGTCTCGCCCGGCCGGTGGTGGTCGGTGACGACGACGTCGAGGCCGCGCGCCCGCGCCTCCGCGACCTCCTCGACTGCGGTGACGCCGCAGTCCACGGTCAGGACGAGCCCGCAGCCCTCATCGGCGAGACGCGCGAGGGTCACGCGCTGCAGGCCGTAGCCCTCCTCGAAGCGGCTCGGCAGGTGCCACTCGACGTCGGCACCGAGCTCGCGCATGATCAGGACGGCGAGCGCCGTCGCGCAGATGCCGTCGGCGTCATAGTCGCCGTGGACGCAGATCCGCTTCCCGGCGGAGATCGCGCCCCTGATCGTCTCGACCGCGCCGGCCATGTCGCCGAGCAGGAAGGGGTCGTGCCCCGGCAGCTCGCCAGCGAGGAAGGCCTGCGCCTCCTTCGGCGTCTCGTACCCGCGCCGGACGAGGACGCGAGCGGTCGTTTCGCTGACGCCGAGTGCCTCCGCCAGCACACCCGCCTCGCCGTGCGGGCACGGACTGATCGTCCAGGTGCCCTCATGCATGAAACGGCCACGGTACGGAGGGAGTCGGACGGCGCCAACTATCCTTGAAGAGGTGACAGTCGAAGCGAACTACTCCTCCGGCGAGGACTACATGGTCGAGTTCCTCGGCTACCGGTTCGCCTTCAACACGGACGACTTCGAGCAGCGGGTGACCGCGGCCGCCGTCAAGCTCGGGCTCGTCGAGAGCAACGACCTGGACGAGGACGAGACCGAGGACCTGGTCGAGCTCGCGGCCGACGGGCGGATCGAGGAGGCGCGCAGCCCGCTCGGGCGGTACCTCGTCCGCCACTGGGAGCAGCTCTCGCTCGTAAAGGGCGAGTCGCTCGTTTACTGGGTGCGGAAGCTCGTCTTCCGCAGCGCCTGGCTCGACCACCGGGTCAAGGAGGGGCTCCTGGACGTGGACTGGGACGAGACGGAGGCGGAGTTCGGCTACCGCGACCCGCGCGGCGACCACACGCTGCTCGAGCTCGCACCCGTGCCTTCGTGGCACGAGGTTCAGTTCCGGCGCTAGCCGCACCTTCCCGGGACGAATCGCCGTTGAAGTGACGGAAGATGTTGCGTCTCAGATTCGCCCCCGCGTGGTTCGCGGTCGCCCTGATCGTCATGGCGCAGGCCGGCTGTCAGAGCGGCGGCGTGCGGATCCTCTCCTCGTCGATGGAGCCGACGCTGCACTGCGCGAAGCCCGGCCCCGGTTGCGAGAGCAAGACGGCCGACTACGTGCGTCAGGTTCCGGACACGACCTTGGAGCGCGGGGACATCATCGCCTTCAAGGTCTCCCCTCACACGCCGGCCAAGTGCGGGAGTCCGAAGGGGACCGTTCTGATCTTCGTCAAGCGGCTCATCGGCCTTCCGGGCGAGCGCTGGTCGATCTCGAAAGGATTCGTCTACATCAACGGCCGCCGGCTGCGCGAGCCTTATGTCCCGCTCGGCGAGCGTGACCGTTTCTCTCTCCTCGGAGGCCGCGTCCCAAAGGGCAAGTACTTCGTCCTCGGCGACAATCGCATCATCTCCTGCGACTCCCGGATCTGGGGCTACGTCCCGCAGCAGAACGTGATCGCCCACGTGGTGGCGATCGAGCGCGGCAGTCGGACGATCAACCTCCGCTGAGCAGCTAACCTTCCTTGCAGGAAAGGGAGGCACGTGCCCCAGGCAGCCGAACATACGGCTGCGGCAATCCTGAGCGAGGCTCGCGGCTTCCTCCTCAGAGGTTGGTCTCAAGGCGCCCAGGCACGGGATCGCACGGGAAGCGTGGTCTCCGCCTGGAGCGAGGAGGCGCACTCGTGGTCGCTGCTTGGAGGGCTCCTCGCGAGCTGGTACCGGCAACAGGGTGAGAGCCTGGACCTGGACTTCGTGGCGCACGGATTCGACGCACGGGCACTCGGCGATGCCACCGAGGCGATCGGTGAGGTGATCGGCACGGCGAGCATCGAGAGCTGGAACGACGATCCGGCGCGGACCCTCGACGAGGTGATCACGACGATTGATCGCGCCCTGGAGCCGTTGGCTCTCCCCTTAGCGCGACGCTACTAGAAGAGCGCTTCTTCCTTCGCCTCGGCGCTCATGTGGGCTCGGCCGAGCTTCGTCACGATTCGGCCGCGCGGGGTGCGCTGGATGAAGCCGAGTTGGAGGAGATACGGCTCGTAGACGTCCTCGACCGTGTCCGGCTCCTCGCCGAGAGCCACGGCCAGCGTGGAGAGGCCGACCGGGCCGCCGTCGAAGCGCTCGACGATCGCCCGCATGAGCTCGCGATCGGTTCGTTCCAGCCCGTGACCATCGACCTCGAGCAACTCGAGCGCCTCCGAGGCGATCGCGGTCGTGATCACGCCCTCATGCCGAACCTCGGCGACGTCACGCACACGCCGCAGGATCCTGTTCGCCACGCGCGGGGTGCCGCGCGAGCGCGCCGCGATCTGGTCGGCCGCGTCGTCGGCGATCTCGACTCCGATGATCCCGGCCGAGCGGCGGACGATGATCCCGAGCTCCGCCGGCTCGTAGTACTCGAGCCGGTAGGTCATCCCGAAGCGGTCGCGCAGGGGCGTCGTCAGCAGCCCGGTCCGCGTCGTGGCGCCGACGAGCGTGAACGGCGGCACCTCGAGCGTGAGCGTCCGCGCCGCGTGCCCCTGGCCGACGATGATGTCGAGCCGGAAGTCCTCGAGGGCCGGGTAGAGCACCTCCTCGACGGCGCTGCTCAGGCGGTGGATCTCGTCGATGAAGAGGACGTCGCGCGGCTCGAGGGCGGTCAGGATCGCCGCCATGTCGCCCTTCCGCTCGAGCGCGGGGCCGGCGACGCAGCGGATGCCGACGCCGAGCTCCTCGCGGACGATGTACGCGAGACTGGTCTTGCCGAGGCCTGGCGGGCCGACGAGCAGCACGTGGTCGAGCGCCTCCTCGCGCGCGCGAGAAGCCTGCAGCGCGATGTCGAGCTGCTCCTTGAGGCGCTCCTGACCGACGAAGTCGTCGAGTCGGCGCGGCCGCAGCGAGCGATCGAGCTCGTCCTCGTCGGGACGAACCTCGGGTGTGAGGAACTGCTCGCTCACGCCGCCCTCAGGGCCTGGCGCACCCGCTCCTCGGGGGGAGCCTCTGGATCGGTCGTCGCGAGCGCACGGTCGGCTTCGACGATCGAATAGCCGAGCTCGAGGAGCGCGTCACGGGCGACAAAGTCAACGGTGCCCTCCGGGCCGATCTGCTCGAGCCCCAGCTTCTCCTTCAGCTCGAGCACGACGCGCTCGGCGGTCTTCTTGCCCACTCCGGGGATGGCGAGGAACCGGGCGGTGTCCTCGAGCACGATCGCGCGCCGCAGCTCCGCTGGCGTGGAGCCGGAGACGATCAGGAGCGCGACCTTGGGCCCGACCCCGGACACCGACAGCAGGTGCTCGAAGAGCTCCCGCTCGGCCGGCTCCGCGAAGGCGTAGAGCTGGAGCGCGTCCTCGCGCACGACGAGATACGTGTCGAGCGTGACCTCGCGGTCGGGCTTGGTCTTCTGGAGCGCTCGGACCGAGGGCCGCAGGAGATAGCCGATACCGCCGACGTCGAGCACGAGCCCGTCCGCAGCGCGCGCGACTGGCTTCCCGGTCAATCGGGCGATCACGCCGAAACGGCTTTCAGCAACGGCGGCGCCAACGCGTGGCAGATGCCGACCGCCAGTGCGTCGGCAGCATGGTGCGGAGTCGGTGGAGCGTCCAGGCGGAGGATCGCCTGCACCATCCGCTGCACCTGGGCCTTCTCGGCCCGCCCGTAGCCGCACACGGCCTGCTTGACGCGGGTCGGGGAGTACTCAGCGCACTCGACTCCGGCGAGCGCGGCCGCGACCATGACGGCGCCGCGGGCCTGACCGACAGAGAGCGCGGTGCGGGCGTCGACGCCGACGAAGGACTCCTCGATCGCGACGGCATCCGGAGCCTCCTGCTCGATCAGCGTGGTGACGGCGTCGAAGATCGTCTTCAGGCGCAGCTCGGGGCGCTCGGACGCACCGGTCTTCCACCACCCGTAGTCGAGGGCTCGTACGCGCCCGCCGCTTTCTTCCACGATGCCGTATCCGCAAGCAGCCGTACCCGGGTCGATGCCGAGAACCTTCACGCATCGAGGTTAGGCACGGGACCGGACGTTCCTGCCTCGGAATCCGCCCTCGGGCCTTTTGCGTAAGGAACTAATGGATTACCCTCAAGGGAAGGGAGAGGGGAGCTCGTGGGCAGACACTTCATCCGCTTTGCGCTTGCCGCGCTCGTCTGCGCGCTCGTCGGCGCGGTGCCGGTTTCCACGAAGGCATCTGCCTCCCCGGCTTTCCCGGTCCTGACCGCCCAGGTCAGGCCCAACACCTCGAGCTGCCCTGCCGGCTCGACCCCCGTCGCCGTCGCCGACTTTTCCTTCGACCCGGCCTCCCTGACCGTGCCGCCGGGAACGACGGTGTGCTGGACGAACAACGGCGCGGCCGTCCACACGGTCACGTCAGACACCGGGCTCTTCGACTCCGGAGACCTCGCTCCGGGCGCCAGCTTCTCTTTCACGTTCGCCACCGTGGGGGTCTTCGGGTACCACTGCTTCTATCACCCGATGATGACCGGCACGGTCACCGTCAGCACGGGCCCGCCGCCACCGCCGCCGCCGCCCCCTCCTCCGCCACCACCGCCGCCTCCTCCACCGCCCGTCGGCGCGCTCGTCGCGACGGTCGGCACGAACGACGGCACCAACATCGCGCTGACCCAGAACGGGCAGCGGGTCTCACAGATATCGGCCGGCACGTACACGATCCAGGTGCGGGACCGCTCGCGCTTCCACGACTTCCATCTGACGGGCCCCGGCGTCGATCAGGCCACCGCGGTCGCCTTCGTCGGCACCGTCACCTGGACCGTGACGTTCACTGCCGGCATTTACACCTTTATGTGCGACCCGCACGCGACCATCATGCACGGCACCTTCGGTGTGGACAGACCGCCGCCGACGCCCAAGAAGGTCGTCTGCAAGGTTCCGAGGGTCGTCGGCAAGACGCTCGTCACCGCACGACGACTGATCGCCCGGGCCAAGTGCAGGGTCGGCCGGGTGCGCCGCGCACGCTCGGCGAGAGCGCGCGGTCGGGTGCTCTCGCAGAGCCCGAGGGCAGGCGTGAAGCGACCGCGCGGCGCGCGCGTGAAGCTCGTCGTCAGCCGCGGACCGCCCGCTCGTTCCTGAGGCAGCGGCGAGGGCACGGCCGCCTTCTCGGCTAGCCTCTAACCCGATGCGGCGGCGCCTGCTTCTCGTCGCCCTGTTCACGGGGCTCACGGCACTGGCCGTTTGGGGCCAGGTTGCCGGCGCGCAGTCGCTCGAGCTGATTCCGATGCCCGATGCTCTGCGGCAGCAGCACAGCCTGCCGGCGGGGCTCTCCGTCCAGCTCACCTCCCCAGCCGACTACAACCGCCAGTCGGTCTCCGGAGACTCCGGCCGCTGGACGGGCCCCCGGTACGAGGAGCGAGGCAACCCTGGAAACTCCGGCTTCGCGTCACTGGATTGGAGAGTCAGCTTCGACGAGCGCGAGGGCGACACGGATGCGGTCGCCCTGGCCAACATCGTCCACTCCAACTGGCAGCGCGATCAGGGCGGCCAGATCTCCGTTCCGCACCTCGTCGGGACGCGGGCTGTCGGGACGATCCTCGGCTCCTTTCTGATGATGACTCCGGCGACCGGGAACGATGCCCGCTTCGAGGGCGTGATCGCGTTCCCGCTCGATACGAACCTCTACGCCGTCGCTCACTTCGAGGCGCTCCAGCCGCCGAACGACTCGTTCGTGGTCAACGGCTCGAGCACCGCCTCGTCCTGGAACAGGGGCCAGGTGCTTGTCTCCCTGGCGGGCATCGGCCTCCAGGGCAACCTGCCGCCGACGACCGTGGCGGCGCATGCGTACCGGCACGGGCGGCGGGTGAAGGGCAAGGTCGTCGATCGCTTCCTCGATGCGGTGCTCGGCGCCCCCGTGTCGCTCGAACGCCTGTCCGGCGGAGGCTGGGTGAAGGTCGCCGGAACGAAGACGAGCCAGCGCGGTTTGTATTCCGTGCCCACGAAACGCCGGGGCACGTACAGGGTGACGGTGCGGATGGCCGGCTTCACGGCCATGAGCCGGGAGCTTCGCGCCGGGCGTTGACGACTGCATGACGGGCGGGCTCGGGGCTCTGTTCTCTCCCTGTCGAACGTGGCGCTACACGTTGACGCGCGAGTGGGAGTCCGGTGGCGAGGAACGCTCCTGCCTCTTCGTCTGCCTGAACCCGAGCACGGCGACCGAGACGGAGGATGACCCAACCATTCGCCGCTGCATCGGGTTTGCGAAGAGCCTCGGCTATTCAAGGCTCTCCGTTTGCAACATCTTCGCGCTGCGCTCGACCGACCCGAAGGCGCTCTACGAGCACGCCGATCCGGTTGGGCCGGAGAACCTGGAGCACATCGGACGCGAGGCTGCGCGACATCAGTTATTGGTTGCGGCCTGGGGAAATCACGGCGAGCTCCACGGCCAGGGCGGCACCGTGATGAACCTTCTGCGCGTGCTGGCTGAGGCCGTCCACGTGCTTGGAATCAACGCGACGGGCCAGCCCAAGCACCCTCTCTACTTACGGGCAGACACTCAGCCGACGCAACTGCGGGAGCGGGGGTCGGTGGCGCTTCGGGTCTAGCCGGCGACTGCTTCGAGGACGCGCTCGGGGATGTCAAAGTTCGAGTAGACGGCCTGGACGTCATCGTTCTCCTCCAGCTCGTCCATCAGCCGGACGACCTTGCGGGCCGTGGTCTCGTCCTCGATCGAGACCTGCGTCTTGGGCACCATCGTCGACTCCGCCGACTCGATCGGCAAACCGCCCTCCTCCAGTGCGGCCCGCACGGCGTGGAGGCTCTCGGGCGCGGTCGTGACGCGGTAGCTCGACTCGTCCGGCTCGACGTCGTCGGCTCCTGCGTCGGCTGCGGCCAGCACCAGCTCGTCCTCGTCGACTGCCCCGTCAACGAGGATCACGCCCTTGCGCTCGAAGAGCCAGGCGACGGAGCCCGACTCGCCGAGGTTGCCGTCGCTCTTCGTGAACGCCTGGCGGACGTCGGCCGCCGTCCGGTTTCTGTTGTCGGTCAGCGCTTCGACGAAGAGCGCGACGCCGCCGGGGCCGTAGCCCTCGTACGTGACCGTCTCGTAGGCGGCCGCGTCGGCGCCCGTGCCGGAGCCCTTGGCGATCGCGCGCTCGATGTTGTCCTTCGGCATCGCGGCCTCGCGCGCCTTCTCGATCGCGTTCTGGAGCGCGAGGTTCCCGGCCGGGTCGGGGCCGCCGTCGCGAGCGGCGACGATGATCGCCCGCACGAGCTTGGAGAAGAGCTGGCCGCGCTTCGCGTCGGTCGCCCCCTTCTTGCGCTTGATGGATGCCCACTTGCTATGTCCGGACAAGGCTCGCCTCCCTGACGGCGTCGAGAAAGAGCTCGTGCACCCTCGTATCGTCGGTCAATTCTGGATGGAAGGTAGCGACCAGGAAGCGTCCCTGCCGGAGAAGGACCGGCTCGCCGTCGAGCTCGGCCAGCACCTCGACATCTTCGCCCACCCACTCTACTCGCGGCGCCCGGATGAACACACCACGCAGCGGCTCGTCCTCGCCGGCGAGCCGGAGATCGGCCTCGAAGCTCGCCACCTGGCGCCCATAGGCGTTGCGCGCGACGTCGACGTCCAGGAGACCGAGGTGTTCCTGGTCGAGGACGATCAGCCCGGCGCACGTGCCGAGGACCGGGCGCTCGAAGCTCCGCACCGCCTCCTCGAGCCCGTACAAGCGCATCAGGCGCATGAACGTCGTCGACTCCCCGCCAGGGATGACGAGCCCGTCTAGCCCGTCGAGCTGGTCCGGCTTCCGCACTTCCAGTGGGTCCGCGCCGAGGCGCCGCAGCATCGCCGCGTGCTCGCGGAAATTTCCCTGCACAGCCAGGACGCCGATCTTCATGCCTCTAATTGTAGATTCGGGCTACAGGAGCTCGGCGGCCGGAATCGCGTCGCGACGCCGCCTCGCAATGAATAGGCCGATCGCGACGAACACGAACCCGAGAATCGCGTACGTGACAGGAGGCACCCAGACGTGGTTCCCGCCACCGGCTAGAGGGTCGCCGTAGCCAAATCCAAACAGCGGGAACAGGAACAACGAGAGCGGGAAGAACTCCCCACCACTGAATCCCGACCATTTGTCGGAGAAGTGCGTCGCCACCTGCAGGAGGCCCCACGCGCTGAGCACCACCCAGCTCGATCGCATCAGCCGGTCACCCAGCGCGACGTAGGCGAGCGCCGCTACGGCGATCAGGAACCACTCGAAGTCGCCGCTGTGGAAGAACCAGAGCAGGCCGCCACCGATCGTCAGGCCCGCGACGACGTGCACCCAGAATCCGAACGGACGGGACGGGCCGCCGTCGACCGACACACCGACGCCAAGGAGAACTAACCCGACGGCAATCGTCACGATCGCTGTCCAGTTGCCGCCATTCGAGATGAGGTCGGTTACGAAGAACCAACCCGCGGCCGCTGCAAGCCCGGAAAGCAACGGAAAGCGGTAGACGGTCAGGGCGAAAACAGCACCAACGAGGGCAACGAGCTCAAGGAGGAGCAGGCTCAGATGGAAACCGCCGAATGGTGAGTCGCTGTTTGCGAGCCAGCCGAACCAGTTCTCGAGTGCTCCGACGAGAACGACGCTTGACCAGACACTGTTGAACGCGAAGAGCCCTGCCGCGACCGCGTGGCCCGTTCGGCGAAAGCCCTCGGCGCATGCAAGGAACGCGGCGAGGACGATTGCCGCCCAGAGGACGAATCCGGCCTCACCTTTGCTGCTCCCCTGGACCGCGAGCAGCGCTAATCCGGAAGCGAAGATCGTCAGCCCGCCGAAGTAGACGAGGAACGAAGCGCTCGACCACGGCACGCGGACCGCGTTCATCGCGGCAACTGTGACGTTCGGGCCGGACGGCCCGGTATTACCAGCCGCGGGTCTCTAGGAGTTCTTCAGGCGCAAGCGTGGCCGTCGAAAGGCCGCTCATCGCGTCGCCGAGCCCCTGCGAGACGCGGGCGAGCACCTGAGCGTCCTGGAAGTGCGTCGTCGCCTCGACGATGGCCTTCGCCCGGTCGGACGGGTTGTCCGACTTGAAGATCCCGGAGCCGACGAAGACCCCGTCTGCGCCGAGCTGCATGCAGAGCGCCGCGTCGGCCGGGGTCGCGATCCCGCCCGCCGTGAACGTCACGACCGGCAGCTTCCCGTTCTCGGCGACCCACTTGACGAGCTCGACGGGCGCGCGCAGCTCCTTCGCCTCCGAATAGAGCTCGTCGGGATCCATCGCGCCGAGCTTCTTGATCGCTCCGAAGACCGAGCGCATGTGCGTGACCGCGTTGACGATGTCGCCGGTCCCAGCCTCGCCCTTCGTGCGGATCATCGCTGCGCCCTCGGAGGTGCGTCGCAGCGCTTCGCCGAGGTTCGTGCAGCCGCACACGAACGGGACGGTGAAGCGCCACTTGTCGATGTGGTTCGCCGTGTCGGCCGGCGTCAGGACCTCGCTCTCGTCGATGTAGTCGACCTCGAGCGCCTCGAGGATCTGCGCCTCGACGAAGTGGCCGATGCGCGCCTTGGCCATGACCGGGATCGTCACGGCCTCCTGGATCTCGCGAATCTTGTCCGGATCGGCCATGCGCGCGACTCCGCCGTCGCGGCGGATATCGGCCGGGACGCGCTCGAGCGCCATCACGGCACAGGCGCCGGCGTCCTCGGCGATGCGGGCCTGGTCGGCGTCGGTGACGTCCATGATCACCCCGCCCTTGAGCATCTCGGCAAGGCCGCTCTTGACGCGCATCGTGCCGATCTCGGCCATGCCCGAAGTCTAGCCCTACGGTTGGAGGCTGAACCGGTCGGTGACGCGACCCCGTTTGTTGAGGGCGTAGCCATTCAGCCAGTCCGGAGTGACCGTGACGTAGAGGAATCCGTGCTCGACCCTGGCTCGAGTCCGCACCGGATAGTCGGTTGGACACTGCTGTAGCCGGTAGAGATGTGCGCCCCCGCCGCCGTCGACGACGTACGTAACGCCGTTCCTGGCCGCAAACCGCTCGTAGTTGTGGTCATGGCCGGACAGGACGAGCTGGACGCCGTAGCGCTCGAAGAGCGGGACCCAGCGTTCCTGGATGTCTTCGCGTCCGAGATGCCCGCCGCACGTGTACGGCGGCTCGTGGAAGACGGCGATCTTCCAGATCGCGGTCGACGCTGTGAGCTGTTGCTCGAGCCAGGCGGTCTGGGCGTCGTTCACGTTGTTCGAGTCGAGCAAGAAGAGCTCGGCGTCGCCGAGGGTGCGTGTGTAGTACGGCCCGGGCATTCCGAGCAGCCGGAACTCGTAGCGGCCGTGGCTGACGCGGAAGTCGTGGTTGCCCAGCACTCCGGAGACCTCGAGCCCGGATCTACGGGCCCAACCAAAGCTCGTCCGCCAGTTCGAGCGGAAGTGAGCCGGGCTCTCCGTGTAGTCGTTATCACCCAGGAGGACGAGCATGTCCGTCGGGTGTCGCGCCTCGTAGCGGTGCATCGCAAGGCCGTCCGACAATTCGGCCGAGCCGCCGACGCCGAAGTCGCCGGTGGCGAGAAACGCGACCCGGGTCTGCGCCCTCGTTGAGCCGGCGAGACCGAGGACGCAGGCGCACGCACAGATGAATGCGACCCGGCGCATCCCGGATTCCTACCATGCACGCGCGGCTGCCCCGCGCGCTTCCTAGTCGAAGTCGACGATCCGTGCCCGGAGGCCGGTGCCGAACCGTGCGAACCGCTGGCGAAGCTCGGTCGCTGTCATTGTGGCCGCCTTTCGTTTGCCGCTGGAGACTTCGGTCATACGATCCACCCGAAGGCGACGAGCAGCAATCCCCCGAAAGGATCTACCGAGTACCCCTGGCGGGTAGACGAAGCGGGACAGAACGGAAGATCGCGCCGGCCTTCGGCGTCTAAAGGAGGGGCCGGGTCGGCTCCTGCGGCAAAGCCTCCCCGGCCCCATGTTTGCGCCGCAGAAGCTCAGTGGACGCCGACCCCGCGGATCAGACCTAATTATCCCCCCGCGGGACAAGTCATGCATACCCCTTTCGGGCGATCCGCTATCCGGTTCGCGCAGGCCGGCGACGGCCGAGGACTAGTTCACCGGAAAGCCGGTGGAGGCGGAGTTCGCCCGCACGTACCGTGCAGACCCGTTCCGGAGCTGATGCTCGGTGAGTTGGCGAAGCCCGGGGTCGGGCCGGCGAGCGCCCAGTCGTTTGCCGACTTGTCGGTGTCCGCGCCATTGGGCTCGCGCGCGAGCGACACCTGGAGCGTGTTCGAGTCGCTCAAGGGAGTCGGCAGCCCCTCGACGAGACTCACGGGGCCTGGAAAGCCGTCGATCTGCGCCATCGTGATCGAGCCCTCGTACGAGAGAGCGTCGACGAGCGTCTGGGTGCCGGTGTCGATGAGGGCTACGCCGTCGGGCTGGCCGTTCTGGATCTGGTCGTGTGCACCCGGGAAGCGAATGACGAGTGCGTGGGGCTCCGGCACGACGGCGTCGTCGGCGATCACGAGGTAGCCGCGCGCGGGTAGGCAAGTTCCCGCGGCTGCGAGCATCGTCCTCGAGTACTCCAGGTTGGTGCCGCCGTTGACGAGCACGACCGCGAAGTCCGCGAGCGGGACGCCCGCACCCGTGCCGTTGAAGATCTCGACGAACTCCTGGGTGTCGGTGCCGACATTGTCGTAATCGACCTCGTTGAGAACGAGATGCGCCGCCGCAGGTGTGTCGCGGGCGACCCCGGCGGAACTCGTTCCGCCCGCGAGCCCGGCGAGCACGAGCACGCCGACCGCGGCCACGACGAGCGGAGCTCGACCTCTTGCGCGAACATTCATCAGGCGACCGACGGTAGTCCGCGGTCCGCAACACCGAAAGTGGCCGGGCGAGCCGTGTCCCGGCCGGGCATTTCCCACCGAGACGGGCTTCTGAGGAGAAAACGGGCGAGAGAAGGTTCCCGTGCTGCGAGTCCGCACAAGAACGTCACACCCGCGTGACAATCCGAGCGCGGGCTTCGCCGGGTGCCCACAACAGGGCCCGGCCCAGCTCAGCTCATTGGCAGAACGGAATGCCGTATCGTCAGCGACGTGACCGAGACGGCGACCTGGTCAGATGCGGGCGCCGGCGAGCACCTCTGGTTTCTGGGCACGCTGGCAACGATCAAGGTGCCGGGTGAGGCGAGCGACGGGCGCTTCGCGCTGATCGAATTCCTCTTTCCGCGCTCTGCCTCGCCGCCGCTGCACACGCATCCACAGGACGAGAGTTACATCGTGCTCGACGGACGCCTGACGCTTCAAGCCGGCGAACAGCGCATCGAGCTGGAGGCGGGCGCAACCGCTGTGGTGCCGACGGGCGTCGCACACACCTTTCGCGTGGACAGCGACACGGCACGGGTGCTCGTGCTCAGCACTCCGGCGGGGCTCGAGCGCAAGGTGCGCGACGGCGCGGTCCCGGCGATCACGCCGACACTGCCGCCGAGCGATGCCCGGCGACCGTCGCCCGAGGAGCTGGAGGGCATCTTCCGGGCCCACGGCCAAGTCAACGTCGGCCCGCCCCTGGCACCCAGCGACTGACCACCAGCTCCGAGCGGTCACCTGACCGTTCCGGCCATGAGCGGTGCCCTGACACCGGACGTGTACGGCCGGGACGAGGCTCCCGGCGACCGCCGCCGCTCGTGTACCGGCACGGAGCTGGGCTACGCTTGCGCCGCTGCAGGGCCCGTAGCTCAGCTGGTTAGAGCAGCGGACTCATAATCCGTTGGTCCCTGGTTCGAATCCAGGCGGGCCCATCTCGCTCCTTGCCCGGCGACGACATGTCCGGTACCAGGCACCGGACATGTACCGCTGCAGCCTCCTGCGGGCGGCGCTAACATCGGTGGCGGTGAAGGTGTTCCAGCACGAGCGGCGTCTGAGGACGGCCGGGGGGCTTTCGGTACGGGACATCACCGACGAAGTGACCGAGTCCATCCGCGAGAGCGGCGTGCGGGACGGGATCGTCTGCGTCTACTCGCCGCACACGACCTGCTGTGTCCGCGTCAACGAGTTCGAAGACGGGTTCCTCCAGGACTTCACGGCTCTCCTCAAGAGCCTCGTCCCGAGCGACAAGTACTACGCCCACGACGACTGGGACCGCCGTACCGAGAACATCTGCGAGGAGGACATGGAGCTCGGCAACGGCCACTCGCACTGCATGTCGATGCTCCTCGGCTCGGCCGGCGAGGCGATCCCCGTTCGAGACGGCGAGCTCTGCCTGGGGACCTGGCAGCGCGTGCTCTTCCTCGAGCTCGACCGGGAGCGCGAGCGCCGCTGGATCGTCCAGGTCGTCGGCACTTAGACCGGCTCACGCCGGCGGACACGGCGAGAGAGCCGCCGGGTCCGCCGGAATCACTTCGTGCTTCTCGAACTAGGGCGAGAACAGCGCGAGCAACGAATTGAACACAGAGACGTTCGGCGGCATCTGGGTCGGAGCCCGCGTGATTTGCACGGCGTCGCAGACGCCGAAGTCGTTGACTGCGACCTGCGGGCCGAAGATCGGCGCACCGTTCACCTGGTCGATGACGGTCCACGTCCCCTGGAAGGCGTCGGCGGTCACGGCGGTGGCGCAACCCGCATAGACGATCGCTATCGCCGCATGCAGGTCCGCCGTCTTCACCTGCTTCTGGAGCGTCTTCACCTGCTTCTGGAGCGTCTTGATCTGGCGGGCGAGCTGCCTGTTCGTAGGCCCCGCAGACTGTGCCGGAGCCGCGAGCACGAGCGCGACGGCCACCATGACGGCTGCCGCGATGAGGCGCTTCATTTCGACCTCCCCTGTCGAATGTCAGGGGCATCTTTCACCCAAACGGCAACAAAAGCCAGCGTTTCAGGTCCAGCGGAACCGGTTCGTCCCCAGCTCCTTCTGGAAGCGCCAGAGGAGCGTGACCGTCAGCAGCGCGGCGAGCGTCGAGCCCGTGAGGCCTCCGCCGAGATCGCCGAGCGTGTCCGTATAGGCCGTTCGCTCCTCAGGACCACCGCGGATGAAGGTGAAGTACTCGCCGAGCTCCCAGAGGATGGCGGTCAGCGCGCCGAAGCCGATCATGAGGCCCGCGGTGTTCACACGGCCGAGTGGAAACCGGAGGAGGAACTGCCCGAACCCGACCACGAGGATCGCCCAGTTCAGGAAGTGGTTGAAGTCGTCCCACCAGTCGATCGAGTCGTAGAGATCGAGCGCGTTGCCGACGACGTCGATCAGGAAGGGAAGCACGAGGCAAATGTCGAGCCCATACGGGTAACGCCCGCCTTTCCCCCGGCCCCAGCGCCACCAGCCGAGCGGCACGATGATCGCCGCAAGCGGATAGGTGAGCGCGCGGCCACCCATCGCCTTGCCCTGGAACTGCGGTAGGTCGGGCTCGAGCACGGCGAGCAGGAGCAGGCCCAGAAGCGCGATCTTGACGGCGAGGTCGAGCCAGAGCACCGGTGGCAGCCGTCTCACAACGAGAGGAGACTATCCCTGCATCCGGCCAATTTCCTCTGTACGGTCCCGCGACCCGTTGAGCACAAGCCTGTACGGCCTACTGAGAGACCGACGCGAGCGCGTCCGCGGCGGCGTGATGATGGTCGCGCTGTTCGTCGCCTACGTGGCCTCGGCCAAGCTCGGCATCCAGTTGTCGGTGGCGCACGGCGTGATTACTCCGGTGTGGGCGCCGACGGGAATCTCGCTTGCGGCCCTCGTGCTGTACGGCCCGCGGCTCTGGCCGGCGGTCGCGCTCGGAGCGCTGGTCGCCAACGCGACGAGTGGCGCCTCGGGCCTCGACGCACTCTTCATCTCGGTCGGCAACACACTCGAGGCGGTCGTAGGCAGCGTCCTGCTGCTCCGTGCCGACTTCCGGCCGGCGCTCGATCGCGTCAAGGACGTCTTCTCTTTCGTCCTGCTGGCGGCGGTCGGCAGTACGGCCATCGCGGCCACGAACGGCGTGACGACGCTCTGGATCTCCGGACAGGTACGCGCCTCGAACTACGGCTCGAATTGGCTCCTCTGGTGGAGCGGAGACGCGATGGGCGACCTCATCGTCGCTCCGCTGATCCTCGTCCTCTCGACTCGCCCGTGGCGCCGGCTCGCCAACCGCACGCTGCTCGAGGGCCTCGTGCTCCTCGCCGTGCTCGTCACCATCAGCTCGATCGTCTTTCTCGGCGGGCAGTGGCGTTACCCGCACCTCCTCTTCCCGGCCTTGATCTGGGCCGCTCTCCGCTTCGGGCAGCTTGGCGCCGTGACGAGCAGCTTCGTCGTCGCGGCAGTCGCGGTCGCGGGAGCCGTTCACGGGACGACCCCGATCGGCGGCGGCAGCGCGACCGAGATCGTCCAGATTCTCGAGGCTCTCACCGGAGGCCTCGCCGTGAGCCTGCTCATCCTCGGCGCCGTCCTGGCGGAGCGCAGCGAGGCCGAGCGCGAGCTTGCGTGGGTCAACGCAAACCTGGCGGAAGCACAGGCGCTCGCCCATATCGGAAGCTGGGAGTGGGACATCGCGGCGAACCGAATCACGTGGTCGGACGAGCTGTACCGCCTGTACGAGCTCGACCCGCGGTCCGGCGAGATCGACTTCGAAACGTACGTGGAAAGGATCCACCCAGATGACCGTGAGCGCGTCCAGCGTTCGGTGCGCGAGGCGGCTGCCGCGCGCCAGCCGTTTGCCTTCGAGCACCGAATCCAGTTGAGCGACGAACGCACCCGCTGGGTGCAGGGGCGCGGCCGGGTGATCGTCGACGAATCGGGCACCCCCGTCCGGATGGTCGGCACGTCGCAGGACATCACGGAGCGGAAGCGGGTCGACGAGTTGCGGGACTCGATCCTCTCGGCCGTCTCGCACGAGCTACGGACGCCGCTGACGTCGATCGTCGGTTTCGCGGTCACCTTGAAGGAGAAGGGATCGCTGCTCGCCGAACGGACGAGGACGGAGATGGTCGACCACCTCGCGGAGCAGGCGAACAAGCTCGAGCTCCTCCTCTCGGACCTCCTCGACCTCGACCGCCTGCGGCGCGGCTTCGTGCAACCGAGCTTCCGCGAGAGCGATGTAGGGGCGCTGGTTGCTCAGGTCGCCTCCGGTTACGCCGCCGCGGATCGCGCGATCGAGGTCGACGCCGACCGCGCCCTGGCCGAGATCGATCCGCCGAAGATCGAGCGGGTCATCGACAACCTCCTCGCCAACGCGGTCCGGCACACGCCTCCGGGAACGGCGATCCGCGTGATCGTGCGCGAGCAGGAAGGCGGCGTCCTGGTCGCGGTGAACGACCGCGGTTCGGGGGTCGCGGAGGCCGAGCGAAAGGCGATCTTCGAGATCTTCAACCGCGGCTCCACGGGAGAGTCGGACCGCTCCGGCGGGACGGGAATCGGGCTTTCGCTCGTCGCGCAGTTCACCGCCCTGCACGGCGGTCGAGCCTGGGTCGAGGACAACCCTGGAGGCGGCTCCTCGTTCCGCGTCTTCCTGCCCGCGCGCAGACCCGGCTAGCTGTTCCGCACAGCCGCGTAAGCTTCCGTAGCGTGAGCGCTTCGTCCCATGGAGACTTCCACTACGAGGTACTGACCCTCAGGCGCAGCGGCCAGGAACGCCTGCACCCATTCGCCTCGGAGGACCCGCTCGAGCCCGGCGACGTCGTCAGGCTGGACGGTCGCTTCTGGCTGATCGCAGCGATCGAGCCCGGCGAGGATGGTCCGGCCCGCGCCGTCGCCAAGCCGGCGCGCTACCGGCTACGCCTCCGCCATCCTGACGGCCGCGAGGAGCTCGGTGCCTTCCGACGCTTCCGCCCGGACGCGCCGCAGCTCGGGCACGCTTTCACGACGCTCGAGGACGGCCACCCCGTCGGCTGGGAGGTCACCGAGCAGCAGCTCGAGCAGGATGAGCAAGGAGATGCGTACCTGGGGTTGATTGCCCAGCGCAACTTCGAAGAGTTCGAGGTGCTCCCGGACCATGAGCTCGAGCACACGCTCGCCCGCAGGCAGCAGGACGAGCTCCCCGAGGCCGCGGCTGCAGCTTTTGCCCAGGCGGCGCAATCGGGGCTCTCGATCGAGCTCGTCGCGCTCGAGCCCGGCGAAGAGCCCGACTGGGAGGAAGCGGAGGGCTTCATCGACGCCCTCGTGATCGAGGAGGTCGAGGACGACTTGATCGAGCTCTGCGGGGTCGACCCGGACAACGACCCGAGGCAGAGCTGGCTCGAGACGGTCAAGACGCGGCTGCGCGAGGATCTCGCGCAGTTCCGGGCGGACGTCGAGGGCGACCTCGAGCAGATCGAGCAGTGGAGCTTCCGCGACGGCCGCATCTTCGCGGCGGTCGGGAGCCCCGACGACGAGTCCGACCCCTTGAGCGGCTACGGCTGGATGTGCCGGCTTGCCGACGCCGAGGCGTTGGGAGCGGCCGGGTTCGAGCGCGTCCGCAAGGCAGAGCTCGAGCCCGCTCAGTCCGACTAGCGAGGCGTTGGGGGATCTAGGAGCGCTGGGCCAGCTCGACGAGCTTCGTCGGCGCTACTTCGGCGTAGGCGTCCTCGACGATCCCTGCCAGCTCGTCCCAGTCGAGCCCGCGGTCGAGCCGCACGCCGAGCCAGCCGCGGTGGGCGACGTACGGCGGGCGGAAGAACTTCTCCGGATCGGCCTCGACCAGCATCTCCTGGAGACCGGCCGCCGCCGCGCACCAGATCGCAAACCGCCCGTCGCCGTGGAAGTTCGTCAGCACCATCAGGAACGCCCGTTTCTCGCGGACGAAGAAGGTCGGCGCACCGTGACTGACGCGCTCGCTCGTCTCCGGCAAGGCGAGGCAGAGCTCGCGGATTCGCCTCAGGGTCTCCTCCTGCGCGCCGGGACCGGCCATCGCTAGCGAGTAAGCGGAACGACGTACCGCCTGTATGCCGCGAGGCTTCTCGGCTTCTTCGCCAGGTCGACCCTGCTGCCGTTTCGGCCGTTGTAGAAGCCGATGAACTTCACCCGCCGGTGAGTGCGGACGAAGCCGGCGAAAGCTTGAACATAACCGGGGTCGTCGCGGTCGAGGCCCCACTCGGGGAACATGAACGGCTTGCTCGGGTAGGCCTTGTAGAGCTCGGTCGTGCGCACGAACGAGTACGTGCCGAAGTCGTAGTAGTCGTTGCCGTAGGCGTCGACGAACCTCGAGCCTGGGTAGTAGTCCCGATAGTGGTTGCCGCGAACGTCCGGGACGCCGACTGCCAGCGGGTTCCAGACGACGGTCATCTGCGGGTACGGGTTCACCGGCAAGTCGGTGCCGATGGCCGGCATGCCGAGCGCGCGCAGCTTTGCGCTCATGGCGGTCGCGCTCCCGCCGTGCATGACGACGTAGACGCGCTGAAACGCCTTCCGGTACCACCTGGTCGAGTTCTGGCTGCCGCCCCTGCACGCGCAGTAGGGACTCGTCGAGTTGTTCGGCTCGCCCAGTGGCCGAAGCAGAACCGGCTTCTGGGAGTCGGAGATCGCCATCGAGAGCCCAACCAGGTGAGCATCGCCCCGGCCGAGGGCGATTGAGCGCGGGCTGATGACCCCGTGCCCGCCGGCCCGGCTGGTCTTCAGCTCGAGGTGCGGACGGTCGCCGAGCGTGTCGAGGAAGTAGCTGTACGGCTTCCCCCAGGTCCGACCCTGATCCCAGCCGATGAAAGCGAGCCCGGATTCGGTCTGCTGGCCGGTGAGGCGATCGAAGCGGGCGACGTTGCCGTAGACCCCGCTGGACACACGGGCCTGCGGTGCCGCAGAGGCACCGGCCTGGAGGCAAAGGACGGCGAGTATCGCGAGCATCAGGTGAACGCGTTTGCGCACGAGCCTGAAGGTTAGTCTCGTCGTCACGAATGAACAATCAGGCCGAGAGAGCAGCGGCGTTCCAGGCGCTCCATGCCGGCGAGCCGTTCGTCATCCCGAATCCGTGGGACGCCGGGTCGGCGCGGGTGCTCGCGGCGCTCGGGTTCGAGGCGCTTGCGACCACAAGCTCCGGGTTCGCGTTCACGCTCGGCCGCCTCGACGGCAAGGTGACGCTGGACGAGGTCGTCGGGCATGTCGAGGCGCTCGTCGGCGCGACCGAGCTCCCGCTCTCAGTCGACCTCGAGAATGGCTACGGCGCGGAGCCGGACAGCGCTGCTGATGCGGTCACCCGGGTCGCGGAGGCCGGCGCCGTCGGCGGCTCGATCGAGGACTACGACTCCGCCGCGCATCTCTACGAGCTCCCGCACGCGGTCGAGCGCGTCGCGGCCGCGGTCGAAGCGGCCGGCCGGCTCGGCTGGCCGTTCACCCTGACCGCGCGGGCGGAGAACCACATCCGGGGCAATCCTGATCTCGAGGACACGATTGCGCGCCTCGTCGCCTTCGAAGAGGTCGGCGCGGACGTGCTCTATGCGCCCGGCCTGGAGACCGCGACGGAGATCCGCGCCGTCTGCGACGCCGTCTCCAAGCCCGTGAACGTCCTCGCGCGGCCGGGGCTGTCGCTGGCGGAGATCGTCGACGCGGGCGCGCAGCGAATCAGCGTCGGCGGCAGCCTGACCTGGACAGCGATCAACGCTTTCGCAACTGCGGCGACCGAGATCCGCGATCGCGGCGACTTCTCGTCGCTCGGCGACAACTCGCGAATCGCCGAATGGCTCACCTGACGGCAACTTACAACAGGGACAGAGTCAGGGTTATTCCGCCCGTGTTCGCGGCCTGGGGATCGACCAGGATCGAGTACTGACCCGTCACGGACAGGGTCGCGGTCATCGTGGCTCCGGAGGTTCCGACGAGCGCGGGCGGGATTAGGCTCGTGCCGTCGGGCTTCGTGATGGAGATCCTTACGCCACAGCACGTGGAGGTGCCGATCGTGACGCTGCTCAGGCGTAGGCTGATCCGCTGGCCGGCCGTGCCGTCGAACCGTAGGCTCGCGTTCTGTCCGGGGACCGGGCCGAGCGAGAGGCTCACCGGTCCTCCACCGGCGACGATCGAGCCGCTCACGTCGGGCGGCACGTCGTAGAGAGCCAACGTCATCGAGCCGAGGCTGGTTCCCTGTGGGTCGACGAGGATCGTGTACATACCGCTCACTGGTAGCGCGCGGGTGTCGAGGAAGCCGCCGTTCGTTCCGACGAGCGTCGGATAGACGAGATTCGAGCCGTCCGGCTTCCAGATCGAGAACTGGGCCGAGCAGCAGGTCGAGGTGCCGATCGTGACGCTGCTCATGCCCAGGCCGATCCGCTGGCCGGGCGCGCCGAAGAAGCGAAGGACGGCGTTCTGGCCGGGAACCGGGCCCATCGAGACAGCGACGGGAGAGCCGCCGGGCGAGATGGAGGCGTCCACGTCGGGCGGCACGTCGTAGAGTGCAAGCGTCATCGCTCCCAGATCCGTCTTCTGCGGGTCGACGAGGATCGTGTAGCTCCCGCTGACCGGCAACGCGCGCATGTCGAGGAACCCGCCGTTCGTTCCGACGAGAGTCGGATAGACGAGATTCGACCCGTCCGGCTTCCAGATCGAGACCTGGGCCGAGCAGCAGGTCGAGGTGCCGATCGTGACGCTGCTCAGTCGCACGCTCACGCGCTGGCCGACGTTGCCGTCGAAGCGCAGGATCGCATTCTGTCCCGGCACCGGGCCCATCGAGACCGTCACCGCCAGGCCCCCTGGGCTGATCGAGTCGGTGACATCCGGAGGAACGTCGTAGAGCGTCAGCGTCATCGAGCCGGAGACCGTCCCCTGCGGGTCGACGAGCATCGAGTAGCGGCCGGAGACGGGCAGCGTGCGCGTGTCCACGAAGCCGCCGTTCGTGCCGACGAGGGTCGGATAGACGAGATTCGAGCCGTCAGGCTTCCAGATCGACACCTGCGCCGAGCAGCACGTCGAGATCCCCATCGTGACGTTGCTCATCCGCAGCGCGACTCGCTGGCCCGCGCTGCCGTCGAAGAAGAGCCGGGCGTTCTCACCGGCCGAGTGCGTTGTGACGGTGACCGGCGGCCCGGCCGGGGCGATGTCGTAGCTCTGGGTCGCCATCGCGGAGACGCTCTGCGTGTCCGTCGAGCCTCCCGCTGTTGCGCTGAGGGTCAGGTTGAACGGCCCTGCCGAGGGAACGAGCGAAGCCGTGTACAGGCCGTCGCCACGCGCGCTCAATTCGAGCTGGCTCCCGTTCAGAGTTGCGGTGACCGAAACGCCTGCCTGTGACCCGCAGACCGCGCCGAACGCGCGAAGCTCGATCGGCTCGCCGGCGTTCAGTTCGGATCCGGACACGGGCGACTCGATCCAGGCCTCCGGGGAGCCGGGACATCGCACGGCCCGGTCGACGTTCAGGCGTCCGCCAGTCCTGCTCGTTCCGGAGAGCGCCGAGATCGGATCGACCGTGCGCAGCAGCAGCGCCTTCAGGCCGATTCCGGTCGCGCCTGGGAAGACGGCCTTCGCGAGCGCCGCGGCCCCGGATACGTGCGGCGTGGCCATCGAGGTGCCGTCCTCGAAGCGGTACGAGCCGCCCGGCCAGGTCGAGTAGATGTTCGTGCCCGGCGCACCGAGGTCGACCGACTTCGTTCCGTAGTTCGAGAACCACGCCTTGTGGTCGAACTGATCCGTCGCCCCGACCGAGACGACGTTCGCCGCCTCGTAGCCGGAGGGATAGTTCGGGTCGACGTCGGTGTTGGTGTAGCTGTTCCCCGCGGCGGCGACGTAGAGCGCGCCGTTCACATCGGTCTGCTCGATCGCGTCGAGGAGTGCCTGCGAGAAGTCGTCTCCGCCCCAAGAGTTGTTCAGGATCTGCGCGCCGTTCGCGTTCGCGTAGAGGATGGCGTTGATCGCGTCGGCAACAGTGCCCGTCCCGGCCGCGGAGAGAAACTTGAGCGGCATGATCTTCGTGCTCCACGTCACTCCGGCCACACCGACCCCGTTGTTCCCGACCGCGGCGATCGTCCCCGCGACGTGGGTGCCGTGCCCCATGTCGTCCGTCGGATTGTTGTCGCCGTTCACGAAGTCCCAGCCGCGCCAGTCGTCGACGTAGCCGTTTCCGTCGTCGTCGACGCCGTTCGTGCGACAGCCCGAGCAGTTTTCGCCTTCGTTGACCCAGATGTTGGAAGCGAGGTCCGGGTGAGACATGTCGACGCCCGTGTCGATGACTGCGACGACGACGTTCGGGCTGCCGGTGGAGACCGACCAGGCTTCCCGGGCGTCGATGTCGGCGTCAGGCGTGCCCGCGGTCCAGTTCACAGTCTGGCCGAGGTTGTCGAGGCCCCAGAGTCGTGACATGAACGGGTCGTTCGGAACGTCGGTCCGCAGCACGAAGTTCGGCTCCGCGTAGGCCACGCGTCCGTCGCGCTCGAGGCTGCGAATCGTCTGGGCTGTGCGCTGAGGGTCGACCGAGACGAGCGCGCCGTGGATCCTGGCGAAGCGGCGCTTCCGTACCGCTCCTATGCGTGCGAGAACGTCGTTCTGTGCAGAAGCCGACACGGACGACTTGAAGCCGACGAGGATCTCACCCGGCACAGCCGAGCTCGCGCGGGCCGCCGACGACCGTCCAGGCTCGCCACTCGCCGAGCTCACGACCGCGATCGCCCCCAGAGCAGCGACGAGCGTCAGGGCGAAGGCGGTACGGAATGGGTGGCGGGTCTCGAGCATGCGGATCAGGCCTCGAATGCCGTGCCGCAGGCGGAAATCGGGTCACTCTCAGCGTAGGGGCGAAACGCCGCCCGGCCATCCCTCGCACCAGGGTTCTCGCGAGGCCGTCCTAGGTGGCTAGGCTGCCGGAGTGGCCTTTCGAGTAATCCGTCCCGCCGAGCTCGAGTGGACGACACGGTCCCACGACCCGGAGGAGGCGCCGCGCCACGTCGCTCAGCTGAGTGAGTTGGCCGGCTTCGCCCACACCCGCGCGAACGTCTGGCGCTACGAGCCCGGCGCCAAAGGTCGCCGTCACCGGCACCCGCTCCAGGAGGAGACGTTCGTCGTCCTCGCCGGGACGCTGTCGATGTACCTCGGCGATCCGCCGGAGCGTCAGGACGTTCCGACGGGCGGGCTCATCCACGTCGAGCCGGGCACGCCGCTCCAGACGGTGAACCACGGCGACGAGGATCTGCTCGTCTATGCCTACGGCACCCCGCGCGAGAGCGAGCGCGCCGAGATCCTGGACTCCGCGGTCTAGCCAGCCGCCCTAGCCCTGCTCCGCGTCGCCGCCTTCGTTGATGCGTTCGATCCATCTTGCAAAGAGTGGGTCGACGACCACGTGCTTTCCGTCCTCCGCCTCGATTTCGGCCGTCGCGGTCAGGCGCGGTAGCGCTTTCCTGACGATGTCCTTCGTCAGTTCGAGCCGTCTCAGGACGTCGGCCTTGTACGGGGAGCCCGCGCCGGCGATCACCGCCCGCATCGTCTTCTGTTCCGACGTGTCGAAGCCGCGCCACTGAGCATCGAACTCCGGGTTGAGCTCGGCGAGCGCGGCGGTGTGCGCCTCGCGCCAGTCGTCCAGCGTCGCGGTCTTCCCTTTCTCGACCGTCGCCCAGAGCCGGTGCGCCAGGAGCATCGCCCTCTGCGGATGCCCTTTGGCCGCATCGAGGAGCGGGTTCAACGTCTCGCCCACTCGTCGCTTCGTCTGCTCGAAGCGGCCGGCGACATATTCGGCGATGTCCTCGTTCCGCAGGCGCTGGAGCCGAATCGGCACGGCGGACCCGTAGAGCGGGCGGTCTTTGACCTCGAAGAGCTGTCTCATCAGCGCGGGCTCGGAGCCGGCAAAGACGTACGAGGCCACCTCTGCCTGATGCTGGATGTGGCTACGGATGAGGCCGTCGAGGTTCGGGACCTTGCCGACGTCCTGGAACTCGTCGAGCGCCACGTAGGCGCGGTACCCGCCGCTCTCCTCGAGTCGAAGCGGCAGGTCGAGCAGCGCGTGCAGCGCCGGCAGCGGATCGACCTTCGGATCGAGCTGGAGCTTGGCGCTGATCCCGTAGGCGCCGAGTGAGACGCCGATGCCCGTCTTCTGGAGAAAGTCCTCGATCTTGTTGCGAACGGCGCCCTTCAACTGCTTCGAGTAGGCGCGCTCGAGGCGAAGCGTCACATCGGCGATCGAGGACACGCGGTAGAGGTCGACGAGGATCGGGATCAGCCCCTCCTTCGCCTCCCCGTCGCGAAGCGCGCGCTTGAGCAGGCTCGTCTTCCCGTACTTCCGCGGCGCATAGAGCCGGACGAAGTGGCCGCCGACGGCGTTCCTGAGCAGCTCCTGCGTCTCGTCGTCGCGGTCGATGACCTCCTCGGCGGAGACTGGGTGGGAGTAGACGAACGGATTGACGTCCGTGATCATTCGCCTAGCAGACTACCAAATAGTCGTCTATTAGACGAACGGTCATAGCCGATCGGGACACCCGGCGAGTAGTCTCCACGGCTCCGCGCCAACGGACGGCTCCCCGGTACGTCGACGCTCGTGACGCGAAGCTCAGCCGGGACCTATTTCCGGCAGCCAGCCCTCGCGGTAGCGGTTCGGTTCGCGCGCGGGGAAACGCGCGTCAGCGCCTGCGGCCTCGACTGACGATCAGGTTGATCTTCGAGCGCGCGGGCAGCACCCGTCCAGGCCGGCGGCTTTGGGAGATGACGATGCCCTTCTTCCGCGTGCGCGAGTAGGCGCGCCCCACCTTGCCGGTACGGCAATGCCTCTTTGCGATCGTCCGCCTGGCCGCCGCAACCTGTTTGCCGACGACTTTCGGCACCTTGCATCGCGCGCTCGCGATCGAGAAGGTGCGCGAGACGTCGGGCGCCGGATTGAAGTCCTCGTCGCCCGCCTGCGAAGCGATCACCGTGCACGAACCGGGGCCGGTCAGATGGACCATCGCACCCTTGACCGTGCACTTCCCGCTCCCACCGAAGGAGACCGTCAGGCCGGAGGACGCTGTCGCGTGAACGCGGAAGTCCGGGACGCCGTAGGTTTTGCGCGCCAGTGGCCCGAACATGATCGTCTGGTTCCTGACGCCCAATGCCAGGCTGTGATCGAGGCCGCCGGCGACCGCGGTCACACCGGAGAGGCCGGTCGGGACGCTGCATTGCCCCGAGTCGGTGCTGCCGCTGCAGCCCCAGGCGATAACGGTGCCGTCGCTCTTCAATGCCACGCTGTGAGCGTAGCCCGCGGCGATCGCGGTCACGCCGGAGAGGCCGCTCGGAACATTGCACTGCCCGAAGTCCTGGCCGGCGCCGCACCCCCACGCGACGACGGTGCCGTCGCCCTTCAAGGCCAGGCTGTGAAAAGCGCCGCCCTCGATCGCGGTCACGCCGGAGAGGCCGCTCGGCACGGCGCACTGCCCGAAGTCTCCCCCGGCGCCGCAGCCCCAGGCAAGCACGGTGCCGCCGCCTTTCAAGGCCAGGCTGTGATAGTCGCCGGCGGCGACTGCGGTCACGCCGGAGAGCGCGCTCGGGACGTTGCACTGGCCGAAGTCGTGGCCGGCGCCGCAGCCCCAGGCAAGCACGGTGCCGTCGCTGTACAAGGCCAGGCTGTGAGCGCCGCCGGCGGAGATCGCGCTCACGCCGAAGAGGCCGTTCGGCACGCTGCATTGCCCGACATTGGTGCTGCCGGCGCAGCCCCAGGCGACAACGGTTCCGTCGCCCTTCAAAGCCAGGCTGTGAGCGAAGCCCGCGGCGATCGCGCTCACGGCGGAGAGGCCGCTCGGGACGCTGCACTGGCCGAAGTCGTGACCGCCGGCGCAGCCCCAGGCGACGACGGTTCCGTCGCCCTTCAAAGCCAGGCTGTGAAAGGCGCTGCCCTCGATCGCGGTCACGCCGGAGAGGCCGCTCGGCACGCTGCACTGTCCAACGTTGGTCGTGGCGCGGCAGCCCCAGGCGACCGGCCTGCCGGTGGCGGTTGCCCGCGCGGCGCCTGGCGCGAAGAGCAGCGCGACGCTCAGCCCGGCCAGCGCGCAGAACCGGACGGGCGGCCCCGGTCTCGTTGACAACTTGGTGTCTCCCGCTCCTTTCGGCCGCCTGAGTCGAGCGACGCTCTTCAGGAACCATCAACACGAGCCTGCCATAACGCCTCACACGGAGATGACGATCTTTCCTTGCGCGTGTCCTTCGCCCAGGTACCGGAGAGCGTCGGCGACTTCGCCCAGCTCGTAACGCCTCTCCACGACCGGCTTCACCTGGCCGGACTCGAGCAGCTCCCGCAGGGCATCCAGGTCCGGCCGGTTGAAGTTCGCGACGAAGAAGACGGCCTTCTGACCGCCGCGCCAGGCCGCCAGCCGCACTCTGGCTATGTGGCCGAGAGGCCCGAGAAATCGATTCGTCTTCGGTGCTCCGACGAGGACGAGCCTCGCCTGCGGGCTCAGCACTCGACTGTATCGCCCCCACGACCTCGTGCCGGAGACGTCCAGGATCACGTCGTAGCGCTCGCCGGCTCGAGTGAAGTCATCCCGGGTGTAGTCGATCACGTGATCGGCGCCGAGGGATCGCGCCTGCTCGACATTCCGCGTGCTGCAGACGGCCGTCACCTCTGCACCGAGCGCTTTGGCGATCTGCACGGCGAACGTGCCCACCCCGCCCGAGGCGCCGTTGACGAGGACCTTCTGCCCTCCCTGCAGCTGCCCGTGGTCGCGCAGGCCCTGGAGCGCGGTGAGCGCTGCGACCGGCACGGCCGCGGCCTCCTCGAACGTCAGGTTCGCCGGCTTCCGCGCGACGTCCATCGGCACGCAGACGTACTCGGCGAACGATCCGCCCCCGGCCTTCCCGCCGAAGACGTCGTCACCCGGTTGCAGGTCCGTGACGTCCTTGCCGACGGCCTCCACCGTTCCTGCGAAATCGCGGCCGACCAGGCGGGAGTCCTTCGGCCCGCGTAGGCCAGTCATCGGGCGGGCGATCCACGGTGTGCCCGTGACGTCGTACCAGTCCACTTGGTTCAGCGACGCGGCGCGCACTCGAACCAGGACGCCGTCGTCCGTGAGCTCCGGCCGCTCGACCGCCTGGAGCTCAAGCACGTCGGGCGGGCCGTACCCGTCACGGATGATCGCGTTCATCGTCGTGGTCGGTGTCGCTGTCATGATCGCCTCTCGTTCGTACAGTGTAAGCTTATGTCGTAAGTTATACGTACGACGTAAGCTTTGTCAATGGCCACGAGAACAGACTCCCGCCTCCCCCTCAGCCGAGATCGGATCCTGCAGGCAGCCCTCGAGCTCGCGGACGAGGGCGGTATCGAGACGCTGACGATGCGCAAGCTCGGGCAGGCGCTCGGGTTCGAGGCCATGTCGCTCTACAACCACGTCGCGAACAAAGACGACCTCCTCGACGGCATCCTCGACCTCGTCCTGGCTGAAAGCGAGCCGCCTGCGCCGGGAGGAGACTGGGACGCGGCACTACGGACGAGCGCGATCTCCGTCCACGACGCTCTCGGGCGTCACCCCTGGTCGTGCATGCTGCTGATGGCGCCCGAACACGCCCGTCCCGCACGGGTGCGATACATGGACTTGCTCCTCGGACGGCTGCGCGAAGCCGGGTTCTCGGCCGAGACGACCTACACCGCCTACCACGTCCTCGACGCACATATCTTCGGCTTCTCGCTCTGGGAGACGAGTCACAGCTACACGGCCGAGGAGGCCTCGAACCTCGCGGCGACGTTCATGGAGACGATCACGGCCGATGCCTATCCCCACCTCCATGAACATGCCCAGCAGCACTTCAGCGAAGGCCCCCACCGCGAGGTGAGCGCGTTCGAGCTCGGGCTCGATCTGATCGTCGACGGCCTGAAGAAGATCCGCGAAACGGCCTGACTACACCGCGGCCGTTTCGGCGATCCTGACCAGATCGAGCGCTTGCTTGATCGTGAGCCTGCGGCCGGCCTCTGTGGCTCGGGCGACCTCGTCGGCCGAGAGGGCTGCTCGTGCCGTGTCGACGAACTCGCGACCCGGCGTCTCGTCGGAGTAGACGTTGACGATGCCCTCCTGCTGGGCGTAGAGCTCTGCCGCGGCAGCCAATTGCACGGCATTGCCGGGCCGCTGCTCGACCGTCTCGGCGGCCGCGAGCCCGATCAGCGAGAGCCCGACTCCACGGACGCTTGCCACGTCGATGTAGGCCTGCACCGAGCCGAGGAAGTACCGGCGCGCGAGCGCCGGGTCCTCCTGTCGTAGGTGCGTCCACGCCATCTCGGAGAGAATCCGGGCTTCCTCCGCGCGGTCACCGATCGCTTCAAACGCGGCGAGAGACCGGCGGTAGAGGTCGACGGAACCGGTGAGGTCGCCGCGAACGGATGCGAGTTGGGCGAGACCGCCGAGCGACAGGCCGGCTCCTTCCTCATCGCCGAGACGCTGCTGGATCTCGAGTGCGTGGGAGTAGCTCGCCTGGGCGGCGTCGAGCTCGCCGGAGACCGTCTGGAGGATTCCGTCAACGGACGAGGCGAAAGCTTCCGCCCACGTCAGGCCGCGTGCGCGGCTTCGCTCGATTGCCTCGCTCGTCCACCTGAGGCCGGCTTCGAGATCGGACCCGAGCAGCGCGATCGCCCCGAGGAACGCAGCGACGCAGACCTCGCGATCGGCTTCGAGCCCTGCCGCGATGCGATACGCCTCGGCACATTCGTCGTTCGCCCGCTCAAACTGGCCCAGCATCCACGACGCCAGGCCGGCCGTGGTCAGCGCGCCCGCTCGTCCGACCGTGGGAGCGCCGCCCGGGTCGGCTTCGAGGAAGGAGGCGGCGTACTCCCTGGCGGTGATGTTCTTGCCGCGGATGTGCCAGTAGAGGTACAGGTCGCCACACAGCTGCAGGCCCTCTTCGCAGGCAGCGGCATCGCCGTCCTGTGCCGCTGCCAGGAGCGCGTCGAGCGCGGCCTGAAGGTTGCCCTCCTCGGCGATGCCGCGTTCGAGGGACCCGATCTGATCGGTGCCCTCGACGCCGTCGCGGATCTCCCGGCCGAGCTCCGCATACCGGCGGGCGTGCCTCAGCGCAACGTCACGCATCTCGCCCGCGCTCTCGAGGCGCTCGCGCGCGTACTCACCGATCGTCTGCAGCATCCGGAGCCGGTCGCCCTGGCTGTCCGTTTGCACGAGAGCCTTGTCGACGAGTGACTCCAGCTCGTCGAGAATGGCCTCGCCGGGGTCTGCGCAGACGGCCTCGACGTCCGCGACCGTGCAGCCTCCCGCGAAGACCGCCATCCGCCGGAAGAGGCGCTGCTCCGGCTCCGCGAGGAGCGAGTGGCTCCAGTCGATTGTGGCGCGGAGAGTTTGCTGCCGCTCAGGAATGTCGCGAGGGCCCGATGTGAGCACCTGGAGGGCGTGATCGAGCCGGTCGAGCAGCGCCTCCGGAGACAGGAGCCGCAGCCGGGCCGCGGCGAGCTCGAGAGCCAGTGGCAGGCCGTCCAGGCGCCGACAGACAGCCACGACGGCCCCGGCGTTCTCGGCGGTCAGCGCGAACGAGCCCTTCGTCGTTATGGCGCGCTCGACGAACAAGGCGATGGCTGGATACGTCATGAGCGACTCGGTTGACTCCGCGTCCGATGGCGGAGGGAGCTCGAGCGGGGCGAGTGAGTACTCCTGTTCGGCGGCGATCCTGAGCGGTGTCCTGCTGGTGGTCACGATCCGCAGCCCAGGGCACTGCTCGATCAGACCGGCCACCTCCGAAGCCGCCGCCACGATCTGCTCGAGGTTGTCGAGAAGCAGGAGCGCCTTCTTGTCACCGATGAGGGCCGCAACCCCCTCGCCAAGCGTCCGCCCCTCGGCCTCCTTCACGTCCAGCGCCTCTGCGAGAGCCGGTAGGAAGTCCGCAGGCTCGGTGACGGCGGCGAGCGCGATGAACGAGACACCATCCAGGAACTCCGACGCGAGCAGCCGGCCGAGCTCGACGACGAGCCGGGTCTTTCCGACACCGCCGGGGCCGGTGATCGTGACGACCCGATGTTCCCGCGCGAGCTTCACGAGCGCAGCCAGGTCGGGAGCCCGGCCGACCAGTAGTGCGCCCGGGTCGGGCAAGTTGCTGGGCAGACTGGCGAACCGCTCGCCCTTGCCCTCCAGCACCCCTGGATCCGGCACCACGATGCCGTCGGCCGCTACCGCGTAGAGCTCGATTGGGGCCCCGACGTTCTTGAACCTGAACTGCCCCAGGCGGACGACGCCGACGTCGCTGCGGTTCTTGATCTGGTCGTACGCGGAGTCGGACAACATCACTCCGCCGGGTACGGCGAACGACTCGATTCGAGCAGCGATGTTCACCGCGATGCCGGTGAGCCGCTCGGCCTCGACGATCACCTCGCCCACGTGGACGCCGATGCGAACCGGTACGTCTTGTTCTGCGAGTTCCCGCTGGATCGCAACCGCGGCGAGCACGGCATCGAGGGAGCTCGGGAACATGCTCATGCTGCCGTCCCCGAGCCGCTGGACGATCGTCCCGCCAAAGGCGCTGTGGTGAGTCTCGAGCGCACTCATGTACCGGTTGCGCTTGTCGACTCCCAGGCGCTCGTCCGCCTGAATCAGCGCCGTGTACCCGACCACATCGGTGAACATCACCGCGACGAGCCGACGATCAAGCCGCTCACTCACGGCTACTCCTCTTCAAGCGCCTTCGACAGACACGCGCCGGAGCGAGAAGCCCCACGCGCGCCCGCTCGCGAACAGCTCGTCTGCGTCGACTTCGTCGGCCCAGGCGAGAAAGTGGGGCTTCGCGTCGTCGTCGGTCGAGCCGTAGAGAGCCGTGCGTGTAGGCGGATGACGAGCCGAATCGATCGGTTCGCCGCGCTCGATGGCGTCGAGGCGCGCCTGCGCTGCCTCGGCGACGGGTCCTTCCTCGTACCCGCGCGGCATCGTGCGAGTGTAGCCCGAGAAAGCGAGATTTCGGTGTCGCAGCTACAGGAGGTGCGCGGATGACGCCTGACCCAGATCAATGGCTTGATTTCGCTCGGCGCTACACCGAGGCCTGGTGCAGCCAGGACCCGGCCAGCGTGGCCGAGCACTTCGCGCCCGAGGGCTCGCTCACGATCAACGGTGGTCCGCCCTCAGTGGGGCGAGCTGCGATCACGGAGGCAGCGCGGGCATTCATGGTCGCGTTCCCGGACATGCGGGTGCTCATGGACGACCTACGCGTCCAGGGCGGCGGCCTCGAGTACCACTGGACCCTGATCGGCGCCAACACCGGGCCGGGCGGGACCGGAAACCGCGTTCGGATCACCGGGTTCGAGGAGTGGACGATGGGTGACGACGGGCTCATCGCCGAGTCGCAGGGCCATTACGACCAGGCCGAGTACGACCGCCAGCTCGAGCACGGAGTGGAAGAGCCCCGCTAGGTTAAGGATATGGCGCTACGATCGCGCCACGGGGTCGAGGAGAGAGGGGAGACAGAATGCCCGGCCGGTTTTTCGCGACCACATCCTCCACGATTGTCCTTGCGTTTGCGGGTGCTCTAGTCATGGCGACGCTGGCGACGGCCGCCGCGCCGATCCCGAACTTCAATGTGACCGCGAGGCCAGGTAACGAGGCGGAGGATGCGATCGCGGTCAATCCGACCAACCCTTCGAACGTCGTGGCGATGTCGACGCTGCCGGACGTCGTCGCCGGCCTCGCGGTAGGCGTCTCCTTCAACGGCGGGCACACGTGGGCGCGACGGGTGATCGGCACGACCGGCGACCCGCTCGGGGAGATCTGCTGCGACGAGCAACTGGCGTGGGATCGGTACGGAAACCTCTGGATGACGTACCTGCTCAACACCAGCGGCGACGTCCTGGTCGCGCTTTCCACGGACGGGGGCAGAACGTTCACGAAGGTCGGCGACATCGTGACGAACGGCGACCAGCCTTCGATCGCGGTCGGGCCGAGCAGCGTCTGGGTCAGCTACACGAGCTTCCCCGGAACTCTGATCCAGGCATTCGGCGCGCCGGTCACCGGGCTCGGCCAGTTCGGGGCCTTCAGTACGCCGGAGAGGGTTCCCACCTCGAACGGCCGAGGCGACTACGGGGATACGGCCGTCGGGCCGAACGGCCAGGTAATGGTCACCTACCAGGACAAGACGGGCGGTCAGGTCGGCTCCAACATCTACACGGCGGTCGATCCCGACGGCCTCGGATCCACCGGTTTCAACGACCCCCGGTTCCTTGCCCACAGCTACGTCGGCGGCTTCGACTACATCCCGGCTCAGCCGGACCGGTCGATCGACGCCGAGGCGAACCTGGCCTGGGATCGGAGTGGCGGCGCGCACAGCGGCCGTGCATACGTCATCTGGACCCAGGAGACGCCGAACGAGAGCAACAACACGGACATCATGTTCCAGTACTCCGACGACAGCGGCACTACCTGGTCGCTGGCCGTCCGGCTAAACGACGATCACACGGTGAACAGCCAGTACAACCCGGCGATCGCGCTCGACCAGTCGAGCGGTGACGTCGCCGTTTCCTGGTACGACACCCGGAACGACCTCGGGACCGGCGGGAGCGGTGACACAAACGGCGTCCCGAATGACGATTTCCAGATCTGGGCCACCGATACCACGAACGGCGGGACGACGTTCGCCCCGAACTTGCGGGTCAGCCGCGGAACTTCGAACGCGGTCGATGCGAACAGCTTCTTCGACACCGGCGACTACACGCACGCGGCGTTCCAGTCAGGCGCGTTCTGGCCCGCCTGGTCGGACAACTCGAACAGCACCCACGACAACCCGAACGGAACCCTTCACCAGCTCGACCTCTACACAGCGAAGGTCTCAATCCCCTAACGCGTGCAATCTTTGTGCCAAATCGTGGAGACGGCTGCCGGTGCTGCCCTCTCACTCTCGGTTTCCTGACGCGTCGCTCCGTGCCCGTATGCGAGCCGAGAGCTTCGTCGACAGCTTCAAGACCGAGCTGATCACCGACCGCGTCTGGGTGTCGCTCCAAGCCTCGAGCTAGCCATCGTCGAATACGTCGGCTGGTTCAACCTTGACCGCCTGCACGAGTCCCTCGGCTACCTACCACCAGTCGAGTTCGAAGCTCTCTACGCTCCGCAGATCGAGACAAGAAAGGTTTCAAGAACAGGAGAAGTCAAATGAACTGGAACCCGTACGACAACCTTCCCCCAGCGGCCTCATTCTCACTGACCAGCAGCGACCTGAAGGAGGGCGAGAAGCTGGCGATGCCGCAGGTCAGCGGCATCTTCGGCGCTAGCGGCCACGACGTTTCCCCGCAGCTCTCCTGGAGCGGCTTCCCGTCGGGAACGCAGAGCTTCGTGGTCACCATGTGCGACCCCGAAGCGCCCACCGTCACCGGCTTTTGGCACTGGGCGGTCGTCAACATTCCCGGCAACGTCACCGAGTTGCCTGCGGGCGCCGGCGACAAGTCCGGCTCTGGGCTCCCGGAGGGCGCTTTTCAGCTCAAAAACGACGCCAGAATGGCGTGCTACGTCGGCGCCGGGCCGCCGGAGGGCCACGGCAGGCACCGCTATATCTTCGCGGCCCTCGCCCTCGAGGCTGAGAGGGTCGAGATTGACAAGGAAGCGACGCCCGCATTGCTGATGTTCAACCTATTCAACGGCACTCTTGGACGCGCCTTCCTCGAGGGCTGGTACGAGAGGTAGACCAGAGGAAGCGTGAAACACCGCGTCATACCGACGAACCGATCGTCCCCGAACGGGACCGAGAGCGATCCTGTGAGCGGCAGATGCGGGGCCGTCTTCCGCTTTGTGGCTCGGCCCTCGAAGATCCGCTGGTGAGCGGGATGCTCTACGACGACCAGTCGGCCTCCCTCCTCGAGCGGGCCTACGCGACAACGGACATGATCGTCCAGCGCGAGGCATCGCGGAAGTCGCTTCGCGCATCCATCGGCGAATCCATTCTCGATCTCGGCTCGGGCCCTGGGTTCCTCGCTTGTGAGATCGCAGAGGAAGTTGGCGAAACGGGCCGGGTCTTCGCGGTGGACATCAGCTCGGAAATGAACTCGATCTCCGCAACGCGTGCCGCTGCCGCTGGGTTGAGCGATCGAATCGAGATCACGGAGGGTGACGCCACGGCGCTCACGTTTCCGGACTCGGCCTTCGATGCCGCCGTCTCGACGCAGGTGATCGAGTACCTTGCAGACCCCGACGCGGCACTCGTCGAGCTCGCGCGCGTCCTACGACCGGGCGGACGACTCGTCCTCATCGACACCGACTGGGACTCACTGGTCTGGGCGGCTACGGATCGTGACCTCGCTGCTCGGATCGCGGCCGCTTGGGACGAGCATCTGCCCGACCCGCACCTGCCGCGCTCTCTCCTCCCTCGACTCCGCGCAGCCGGGTTCGATATTCAAGAAGTCCGAATCGTGCCGATTCTCAACACGGAATACGGCCCGGCGACTTTTAGTTACAGCATTGCTGCTCTGATCGCGGCATTCGTACCTGGTCACCGAGGCATCTCCGAAAATGACGCGACGAGCTGGCTGAACGACCTTGCAGACCTCCAGCAGCATGGGCGGTACTTCTTCAGCCTCAATCGATACCTCTTCGTGGCGTCGCGCTAGGTGGCAAACAGTCCGACCCCGGTGAGATCTCCCTGACGCCCAAGATCTGGCCTGAGCCAGTGTGCGGGAATGTCGCTTGACGAGGACGAGCGGCTCCGCTCGGATGCCGAGGTCGAGCGCGTCCTCAGGAGCGTCGCGCCCGGGAGCTGACTACCTGAGTAAGACCAACCCGCGACCGTGTGTCCGGCCGTGCATGTCGTACGATGGCGGAGGAGGATGCCAGGTGGCGACGTCTGATCCGATCGCCGAGATCATCGGGGACTATCGAGCCTTCGCGGCGATGCAGCGCGACCGTCTTGTTGCCCGCGGCATCGACATCGCACCCTACCCGCTCAGCCACCTCGCCGTCCGCGTCGCCGATTGGGACCTTTACGTCCACCAGCGCACGCTTCTCGAGCGCCATGCGAGGGCGAACAGCGAGAACGTCTGGAACGGGCGTCCGATCTCCTTGATCGTGCTCGCCGAGCCGCTCGATGTCCTCGACGGGACTCCGGTCTCGCTCATCGAGCTCATCCCGCCTGTTCACCAGCGCGTCTACCGGATGGGTCTCGAGCACCTCGGCGTCGTGGTCGGTGAGGACATCGACGACTTCTCACGAGTGCATCGGGCCGCGCTAACTGGCCAGCAGTTCCAGAGTCCCTCCGTCGAGCCGTGCTACGTCCTGTTCGAGGACTTCACCCACGTGAAGTTCTATCGCCGCTCCTTGTACGACGGCGTCATCCTCGAGGGAGCGCGCTTCGACGGCTTCAGCCACGTCGACGACTGGGTGCCGCAACGGCTGGTCACCGCCACCGGCCCGAACCCGCTGCCGCGGTGACCCGGGCTGCTGCCGGGCTACAAGACCGCCCCTGCGAAAGCGTTCGGGAATGTCCTCTGACTTCTCGCTACCGCTTATGCCTCAATCCAGCAGCGTGCAGGCTGCCGCGGTCGTCACGACTTCCGCGAACTCGTCCTGGAGGTTGATGCCGGTCATGCGCGCGATCTCGGCAGCCGGCACCACTTCGCCATCCGGCGCGGCGCTGTCGAACGTGTGGGTCGCGTCGAGGACGAACCACACGTCGTACCCAAGGTCGGAGCCGATGCGAGCGGTCGTCTCACAGCAAAAGTTCGTCTGAATCCCGCACACCGCGATCGCGCCGATCTCGCGCTCGCGAAGCCATGCGTCGAGATCGACATCTCCGTGAAACGACGAGTGCACTGTCTTGACGATGCGCAGATCGGGCTCGCCGGCGACGGCCTCTTTCAGCTCGAAGCCGGGCGTGCCGCGCTCGAGCGGTCCACCCGGCCAATCGTGCTGAACGACCACGATCGGGTCGCCGCGCCGGCGCCACGCGGCAATCAGGTTGGCGACGTTCTCCTCGGCATGGGGATTGTCGCGGGGTCCGAGCGCTGGATCCTCGAAGCCGCGCTGAACGTCAACCACCAGCAGCGCACGCTGCCCGATCATGCGTCTGACCCTACCAAGGTCGCGGTTCTTGGCTTGTATTTCTTGCTCAACCGATGCGGATCAGCTTCTTGTTGACGAACTCGTCGGCGCCGTAGCGGCCGAGCTCGCGTCCGAAGCCGGAGCGTTTCGTGCCGCCGAACGGCAGCTCAGCTCCGTCCGCGCCGACGATGTTCACGTAGACCATGCCCGCGTCGATCCGGTCCGCAACGCGCTCGGCCTGCTCCAGGTCGTTCGTCATCACGTATGAGCCGAGCCCGAACGGCGTGTCGTTTGCCAGCGCGACCGCCTCCTCCTCCGACGGCACGCGATAGACCTGGGCGGCCGGGCCGAATAGCTCTTCACGGTAGATGTCGTTCTCCGGCGTGATGTCCGTCAGCACCGTCGGCTCAAAGTAGTTGCCGTTGCGCTTGCCGCCGGCGACGACCGTCGCGCCCTGCTCGACCGCGCGCCGGACCTGATCCTCGAGGCGGTCGGCCGCGACCTGAGAGGACAGCGGCCCGCACTCGGTCTCGCGCTCGCGCGGATCACCCTGCTTCACAGCGGTGAGCGCGGCCGTGAACTTCTCGAGGAACGGCTCGTAGAGCTCGTCGATCACGATAAACCGTTTCGCGCCGTTGCACGACTGGCCCGCGTTGTCGATCCGCGCGGCGACAGCGTCCTCGACCGTCTTGTCGAGGTCGTCAGTGCCGAGGACGATGAACGGGTCGGAGCCGCCGAGCTCGAGAACGACCTTCTTCAGATGCCGGCCAGCGATCTCCGCGACGGCGGCGCCGGCGCGCTCGGAGCCGGTGACCGAGACGCCGCGGACACGCGGGTCGGCGATCACCCACTCGATCTGCTCGTTCGTGGCGTAGATGTTCACGTAGGCGCCGTCGGGGAAGCCAGCGTCGACGAACATCTGCGCCATCGCCTCGGCCGACTGCGGGCACTGGGGCGCGTGCTTCAACAGGACCGTATTGCCGTTGATCAGGTTCGGCGCCGCGAAGCGTGCGACCTGGTAGTAGGGGAAGTTCCACGGCATGATCCCTAGCAGGACGCCGAGTGAGCTGCGGCGGACGACGGCCGACCCCTGACCCTTGAGGAGCTCGATCGGCTCGTCCGCCATCAGGGCTTCTGCATTGTCGGCGTAGAACTCGTAGATCGACGCGCAGAAGTCGACCTCGCCCCGCGCCTGACCGACCGGCTTGCCCATCTCGGCGACGATGATCTCCGCGAGTTCCTTTCGCCGTTCCGAGTAGAGCTCGCCGACGCGCCGCACAAGCGAGGCGCGATCGGCGACAGTCGCAGCTTTCGACCATTCCCGGTGCGCCCGGTCGGCGCGGGCGACCGCGTCCCGCAGCTCGTCGTCGGTGATCGTCGGGTACTCCTTGACCGTTTCGCCGGTCGCGGGGTCGACAACTGCGTACACGCTCGTCACTTCGCTCCTCCGTCGGTCGGACTGAGGCGACTCTAATGTGTTCGAGTCGGCACGATGAGGAAAGTCGGTGTCCGACACCGTTTTGGGAAAGTCGGTGTCCGACACCGTTTTGTGTCAAGAGCCAAAAGCGCCAACTTCGGAACATTGCTCCCTCGCTCTCGGTTTCCTGACGTGTCGCTGAGCGCCCGTAAGCGAGTGGGACAGTGTTGGCGACACACGGCCCGCTCGCTGGAGGACGCTCAGCGGCGCGAGGCGGCGGGCGGAGCCGGGCTCTGCCCGGCGGGAGCCCGCCGCCGGTCAGGGAAGCGAGAGTGGAGGCGGCGGGAATCGAACCCGCGCAAGATTCCCGCCGGGTTCTAGGGCTCAGCTCCTCGAGATTCGAGCACAGCTTGGATGAAGTAGTCGGGCGGGCGGTAGCGATGCGCCGTCACGTAGTGGACGATCATGTCGGGCGAGGCGTACACGACGCGATGTCGCCCGCGCACTCGAATCTCCGCGCTGCCAACGAGGTAATCGCCAGCCGAAGAATGGACCCGAGTCGGTTCAGGAAGCTGGTTCTCGGCAGTTCGGCCGCAGAGGCTGCACCGATGGAATCCTCGCGTCTGGTTGACGCCGTTGCGGCAAAGCTTGGCGAGACGAGCGACGAACTCGGACTCAACGTCCGCAACCGTGAACGGCTCGGTGGCCTCAAGCCAGCCGACGTTGATGAGGTCAAAACCGCTCTCGGCGGCTCCGAACTCGTAAGGCATGAAGGGTAGCGCGACCCGTCAGCGAAGTACGTCACCTCGTCATCCCTACCACGTACGACAGCGCGCGAACCAGGTGTCGGACACTGTTCGGTGTCAAGGGTTCTGTGTGCCGACTTTGCGCCAAATCGTGCAGCCGGCTGCCGATGCCGGCTTTGCCGGCGTCGGCTTGCATTCGTTCTTCGAAGAAATAGAGTCGATCGAAGTCGTCATGGCTCCGCGACAGCGGAGCCGGACTTCGATCGACGATGGTCCTCAGGGGAGTTCTTTCAAACCCTCCTGAAAGTCTGAAAGACCTGCTCGACGGTCCGACTCCAGGATCTCACGAGCCGTGATTCCAAGCAATTGGATGCGCTTGTGGCTGGCGTGAAGCCGACGGTCGGCGGGGACGAGCAGGTGGAGTTCGTTTCCGCGTCAGGAGGCGGGCGGATGTCTCCAAACGACTGTCTTCCGCCCCGAATGTACAGGGGTGACGGTTTCTGTAGGTATCGCGCCGAGTCTCTCCGCGCGACTCGTTGGGAGCGGACGTTGTCGGACGAGATCAGAGAGACAAGCCGCTCGATGGATCGACACTCGTGTGCCCATTGCCGGATGGCCGCGGCTGCTTCGGTCGCATATCCGTGGCCCCAGTGCGCCCGTATCAAGGCCCATCCAAGCTCGGCCTGACCATGAGTTCCTGCGTTAGCCCAGGTCGAGGGCGTCCAACCGCGTGTATCGAAAATCATGAGACCGGCCTGGCCGACCACCTGCCGGTTGGTAGCCGCGGTCTCAAGAATGAAGGGACCGAGCCCGTCCGTTCTCCAAGCGCCGATCCACGCTTGGATGATGGCTCGTGCTTCCTCGGGTGCCGAGACTGGATCTTTGCCCAAGCCATGCATGACGTCGGCGTCCGTGAACAGGTCGTAAAGAGCGTCCGCGTCCAGTGGAGTCGGCGTGCGTAGGCAAAGCCTGTCCGTGTAGAGATGGAGCCCCTCCCAGGACGAGTCACGAGTCACGCGAAGAAGCTAGCCGGAGCGTGCAAACGCCGCTTGGGCCAGCGTTCGCGAATGTCACTAGAGGAGTCGTCATCATCTGTGGATGACTCACTTATCGGGGCAAATGTCACCCGAAGGGGCGAAGGGCTACGTGACCGTGACCGTGCGTTGGGCGAGAGGCGCTCGTCGCGTGTTTCCCGAAGGCGCAGAGGAGCTAGACCTCGAGCGCAACGGCTCCGCCTCCTGCAACGGCGCGAGCGAGTGCCGCGTCGGCCTCCGCGAGGGGGAAAGACGCGCCGAGCTCAAAGTCGAGCCGTCCGGCGGCCAAATCTTGACCGGCGCCCGCGAGCTGCTCCCCGTCGGGGCGCACGTACAGCGAGACGACTTCGATTCCTCGCTCGCTCTCGGGCGGGTCGGAAGTGATCGTGACCAGACGACCGCCGTCTCGAACCGCCGCGAGCGCGACCGCGGCACCGTCGGGCGCCGCGTTGGCAGCGGCATCGACACCTTGGCCGGCCGTCGCCGCAACGACCTGAGCCGTCCAGTCCGGGTCGTGGTAGTCGATCACCGTCGCGGCTCCGGAACCGATTACCCGCTCGCGACTCCTCGGTCCCGCCGTCGCGATCACCTCGACACCGCGGAGAGCTGCCATCGAGACGATCAACGTTCCGGTGGCTCCGCCCGCTCCGTTCACGAGTAGCCGCTCGCCGCGGTTCACGCGCAGGCCTTCGTCCAGCACCTGAACCGCGGTCAGTGCCGGGACCGGGAATGCAGCGGCATGCGTCCACGAAATCTCCGCCGGCTTGGGGGCGAGCAAGGCGGCCTCGGCCACGAGCCACGGCGCCCAGCATCCTTGCTCCGCGAGTGGGAGCGGATGGGTGAACACCGGATCCCCGACCGACCACCCCTCGAACCCGGCACCCAAGGCCGCAACCACCCCTGCCGCCGCGACGCCGAGCGCCATCGGCGGCCCTCGTCCCAGGTCCCAACGTCCAGTCCGGGCGAACTCATCCCAATTGCCGACACCGGCGGCCTTGACCTCGATCAGAACTTCGCCGGTGCGCGGTGCGCGAGAATCAGGCACCTCCAGCACCGTCACACCGCCACCGAATTCTTCGATCCCTGCGACGCGCACGATCGGTCACCGACAGCCTAGCGACCCAGGAATCGGCGCGTCCCCGCGCGCCGGGCCGGACGGTCGTGCTCACCGACCTAGCCACCGGCAATAGCGGTGTACAGGGGTGTGCGACGGTGCTTTCGCCTAATCGAGAGTCTCATAACACGTTGTCGAAACGACAACAAGAATGGTCCTCAAGGGAGTTCTTTCAAACCCTCCACCACTCCTTGAGGGTCTGCTCGATCACCACCCCCCTCCCTCAGAGAACGGGCGAACTACGCCACCGGCGCGAGGGCCTGCGTGACGAGGTCTTGGAGACTTGCCGCGGCCGCCGCGCGCCGGGCGGCGGCGAGCTGATTGGGAGGTAGCTCGGCCTCGAGAGCCTCGAGCGCCGGGCGCGCCGCGAAACTGTACGACGGTGGGAGTTGCTCGTGGCCGAGCGCGAAGGTGAGCATTGTCGCCGCTTGCTCGCGCTCGCCCGTCTCGCGGAGAACCGCGCCGACGCCGCTAAGCGCGAGCAGCCCCAGCGAGATCGCCGCCGAGGCGTGCGCCCGCTCAAGCGCCGCGTGGAACGACCGTTGCGCTTCATCGAGGTCTCCCAGCGCCAGCGCGGCAAAGCCGATCCGACAGAGGGCGGCGGTCGTGCCCCACCGATGGTTGACCTCGCTGAACGCCTCGTAGCCGGCCCGGCCGAGCCGCAGCGCCTCCTCATAGTCCCCCTCGCCGTAGGCACTGAGGCTCGCACGGCTCAACGTGTAACCGGTGCCGCCGGCGTCCCCGACACCGGCGAAGAGCTCGTTCGCCTCCATGTGCAAGTGCATCGCGTCCGCAAAGCGCTCCTCGGCGTCCGCGAGGATGCCGAGCTTGCTGAGCGCGTAGGCAAGGTTCTGCGGGCTGCCCAGATCCTCGGCTCTCGCGCGGGACGCCTCGAAGGAAGCCCTCGCGCCGTCGAGGTCGTTCTGCAGTAGCTGCACGAAGCCGAGCCATGTGAGCGAGTGAACTTCCCGTACTCCGTCGCCCGCGGCGCGTGCTGTGGCGACGGCTTCGTCGAGATAGGCCTTCGCCTCCGGGTAGACGTCCCGGTAGCACGCGTTGATGCCCAGGGCGAGCAGGCACGCGCCCAGCTCCCACGTCATCTGGTGCTCGCGTAGGCCCGGCAGGCATTCGAGGGCGAGCCGGTCGAGCTCCTCGTCGTAGCCGAGCGCGCTGCCCAGGCAGGTGCGGTGGGCGACCGCCGCAAGCGCGACGGTGGAGGCGCGGTCGGGGTCGCCCGCAACGGCGGCGAGGCGCTCGAACGTCTGCGCACCGTCGAACCAGCTGTGGGCGAGGAAGAACTCGTCCAGGCCCGCCAGCACGCCCCGTGCCTCATCCTCCGCCCAGGTTGCTACCGCCCACTCGGCCGCCACCCGCAGGTTGTCGACCTCGCGTCGCAGCTCATCGCGCGCCTGCACGACACCCTTGCCGGCGAGCGCCCCCCTGCGCTCGTCCAGCATTCCGACGTAGTGGCGCGCATGGCGCTCGCGGGTCGTCGCAAGCGCGTCTGGCGATCCGGCTGCGAGCTTTTCGGCCGAATACTGGCGCAGCAGCTCGTGTACCTCGTAGCGGCCGAAGTCCGAGCGTCGGACAAGCGACTTCGACACGAGATCGGAGAGCAGGCGCAGATCGGCGCCGGCAACCGCGGCGGCCGCCTCCCGTCCGTAGTCGCCGCGCAGCACCGACAACCGCGCGAGGACATCCTGCTGCTCGCCGGAAAGCAGACGCCACGACTGGTCGAACGCCGCGCGGAGGCTGCGGTGTCGCTCGGGGACGTCGCGCATCGACGTGGCGAGAAAATCGATGTTCCGCTCGATCTCGTCAGCGATCTCCGCGCACGAGAGCACCGACACCCACGAGGCGGCGAGCTCGATGCCCAGAGGCAAGCCCTCGACCAGCCTGCAGATGCGACGTGCCTCGGTGCGCTCGTCGTCGTCGAGCGAGAAGCCCGGCTCGACCTTCGTCGCACGCTCGACGAAGAGGCGGAGCGCGCCCGAGCCGCCGTTGCCGTTCTCAGCGAGGTCGAGGCCGTGCACGTCGAGGACCCATTCGCTCTGCACGTTGAGACGCTCACGCGATGTCGTCAGCAGCTCGACTTTCGGTGCGCGCTCGATGATTTCCCCGAGCAGGTCCGCGCCGTCGACGAGGTGCTCGAAGTTGTCGAGCACAAGCAGCGTCGACCGCTCGCCGAGGTAGTCGAGGAGCTGTTCCTGTGCCGAGAAGCCGCTGTGGGCGCCGTCCACCGCGAACTGGATCGACTCGGCAACCGCAGGCGCTAGGAACTCCGGCGATGCCACCGAGACGAGCGGGACGAAGTGCACGCCGTGCGGGTAGCGCTCGATCCTGCGCGCGGCGGCCTCCAGCGCAAGTCGCGTCTTGCCCGCACCGCCCGGCCCGACGAGCGTGAGCAGGCGGCAGTCGGGATCCTCGAGCAGCCGGTCGATCTCATCGAGCTCCGACGCGCGGCCAACGAACGACGTACGCGAGGCCGGCAGGTTCTTCATGCCCGCCTCGATCGTCTTCAGCAGCGGGAAGTCGCACGGGAGCCCTTCGATCTCGAGCTGGTAGATGCGCTCCGGGGCGCTCAGATCCTTGAGACGGTGCACGCCGAGGTCGCGGATATCCGCGTCCACGAGTGCACGGGTTGTCTGCGAGAGGAGCACCTGACCGCCGTGGCCGACGGCGGCGATCCGTGCGCCCTTGTGCACGTCGAGGCCGACGTATCCCTCCTCGGTCAGCCGCGGCTCGCCCGTGTGCAGCCCCATTCGCACGCGTATCGGCCCGTCGGCCAGTGCGCGCTGGCTGTCCATAGCGGCGGCGACGGCGTCCGACGCCCGGGCGAAGGCGACGAAGAACGCGTCACCCTGCGTGTCGACTTCGACGCCCTCGTGATCGGTGAATGCCGCGCGGAGCCGCCGCCGATGCTCGTGCAGCGCCGCCCCATAGTCGTCTCCGAGCTCGTGCAGCAGCAGCGTCGAGCCCTCCACGTCCGTGAACAGCAACGTCACGACGCCGGTCGGGAGATCGCGCACCATCGCGCACCATCATGGGGTGGCACCGCTCCGCTGTCTAGCGTGGGCACCGTACCTGTTGCCCGCCGGGGTCGGGTCCTCCACCCTGGGCTCGGCTACCGCGCCCTCGCTCGAACGAGAGCTCGCCATAATGTGTTGTCGAAAAAACAGCGGAAATGGACCTCAGGGGAGTTCTTTCAAACCCTCCTGAAAGTCTGAAAGACCTGCTCGACGGTCCGACTCCAGGATCTCACGAGCCGTGATTCCAAGCAATTGGATGCGCTTGTGGCTGGCGTGAAGCCGACGGTCGGCGGGGACGAGCAGGTGGAGTTCGTTTCCGCGTCAGGAGGCGGGCGGATGTCTCCAAACGACTGTCTTCCGCCCCGAATGTACAGGGGTGACGGTTTCTGTAGGTATCGCGCCGAGTCTCTCCGCGCGACTCGTTGGGAGCGGACGTTGTCGGACGAGATCAGAGAGACAAGCCGCTCGATGGATCGACACTCGTGTGCCCATTGCCGGATGGCCGCGGCTGCTTCGGTCGCATATCCGTGGCCCCAGTGCGCCCGTATCAAGGCCCATCCAAGCTCGGCCTGACCATGAGTTCCTGCGTTAGCCCAGGTCGAGGGCGTCCAACCGCGTGTATCGAAAATCATGAGACCGGCCTGGCCGACCACCTGCCGGTTGGTAGCCGCGGTCTCAAGAATGAAGGGACCGAGCCCGTCCGTTCTCCAAGCGCCGATCCACGCTTGGATGATGGCTCGTGCTTCCTCGGGTGCCGAGACTGGATCTTTGCCCAAGCCATGCATGACGTCGGCGTCCGTGAACAGGTCGTAAAGAGCGTCCGCGTCCAGTGGAGTCGGCGTGCGTAGGCAAAGCCTGTCCGTGTAGAGATGGAGCCCCTCCCAGGACGAGTCACGAGTCACGCGAAGAAGCTAGCCGGAGCGTGCAAACGCCGCTTGCGCGAGTGTTCGGGAATGTCCCCCGAGGCGGTTAGAACGCCCGCCCCGATCGTCGCTTTCTGCCCCTCCAGCCGACTGCTCCGACCCCGACGAACGCTGCCGCGGCTCCAAGGAGAACCGGCAAGAGCGGAAAACCGTCGTCGCTCCTCCGAGTCACGGTGAAGGATCCGGAGAACGGGCCGGTCGGAGCCATCTCGGCACCGCCCGAGAAGGCGGCGCATGGAACGCAGTGCGTGATCGTCGTGTAGCGGCCGGGAGGTACATCCGGGACTGTGAACCGCAACGATCCGTCTCCCTGTGGATCGACCCGAAGACGACCCAGCGCTGTCAGGCGGCCGTCGTCGGGAGACGAGATGCCGGCTGCATCGTCAGCGGGCGCCAGAAAGACCCGAAGCGGCGCTGAACCCTTCGGAATCTTCGCCAGAGCGCCCCGGCCGCCTGTTCGCGCGGTCACGACTGTCCCAGGCGCGGCCTTGGTCGTGCTAAAGGTCAGAAAGAGTGCTCCAGAGGCGCCGCCTGCCAACACGGCAGCCCCCAGAAATACCGCCGCGAGACTAAGGAGCGTCCGCCCCATGTTTCGCCACCTTACGCCCCGCGGGCAGGAAACCGCCCCCTTGCGCAAGTGCTCACGAATGACGCCTGAGCAGATCGGATCACACGATAGGCTCGCACAGTGGATGAGGTGCCCTTGGTTGTGAAGCTGAGAGCGCCGGTCTGGGCGCGGCTTAGCTTCCCGATCATCTCGGTGGCTGGCGCTGTTGGTTGCGTTGTGTGGATCGCCTTAGTGCCTGGCTGGCGTTCCATCGTCAACGGCGGCTTGTTGCTGGTGGCGCTGTTCTCGGTTTGGAGCGGCATTCTCGGCGCGCGTCGAGTTCGTCGCGGCAGGGCGCGTGAGATCAGAGTGACCAAGACGGGCCTCAGCTCATCCACTTGGAACCTCGACTGGAATCGCGTCGCAGCTATGTGGATCGGCCGAACTCAGGTTGGCAGCCGGGCGATTCTGATCGAGCCCTTACAGCCTGGCGACGTACGGTGGACCGCCTCGAAGACGATGAGCGTCGGGCGCCTGACGGGACGCGCCCTTGGGGCCGCCCTGCCGGGCTCCGCCACAGCATCACCAATAGCGCTCCTTGAGGCGAACGTGGATCGACCGCTTGAGCAGCTTCTAGCCGAGCTAGAAGCCCAAGCTGGACGCTCGTTTTCCGAGTAGCCAGGGCAGAGTGCAGTGAGCTGGGCCAGCGTGCGGGAATGTCCCCCGACGACGCCGGTCACAGACGGGGATAATCGATCTATGCCGGATAAGGAGACACCAACCCTCTTGTTGTTCGATCGTGACGGAGATCGCCTGCACGCCACGTGGTCGAAGTCGATGCGTTCACTCATGTTGACCGTCGGACTTCCAGACCCGTCGGGTGGCAACTGGCGGCAGGTATCGCTCGACGCAGACCAGGCAGCGCAGCTGCGGGACTTCATCACCGAAACGCATCCCGACTGACGCCCGAGTCACTCAGGGACTCACGCGTCGCCTGGGCCAGTGTGCGGGAATGTCACCCGAGGACTAAGCGATCGCTAGAGAGCCTGCGCGGAGAGTGATCTGGTCTCCACTCTGCATCTCAAGTCGCAACGAGAGGTCGCCTGCATCGCTCCCGTCGACGTAGTCAGCCGCGTTCACGGAAACGCTTGGCCCCCAAGGCTCATCGCGGGGAACGTGAACCTGACGGAGGCCACTAAGGACAAGGGCGAGTGTGGGCGGAGGATCACCAACGAGGCTGAGGCGGATTGTTGCGGTCCCCGACCTCCAGTCGATCTCGATGCTCTCCAGGGTCGCATCATGAAGGTTGGGAAGCTCGGGATTCATGCATCGCCAGCTTAGACCGGCGTGGCCTGGGCCAGTGTTCGGGAATGTCCTCCGGGGCGGCCTACTTCCGTCTCCTACCGCTCTTCCGCGGCTGCCGGCCCTTGCGCCCCTTCTCGTCGACCTCCTTTGACACCTTTCCGATCACACCGACGTCCCCGAACCTTGTCTTCAGCGCCTTGAATACCTCCGCGCCTTCCTCGTTCGCCCAGACCTCGAAGTAGTCGGGCGAGTCCAGCGGAAGGTTCTGCCACGGCGCATCCCGTTTCAGCACTTGAGCGGCCGTGGCTCTTGACAAAACTGCTCCACCCCTCGCTAGGACGTCGATGTAGCCAATCTGGACGAGTTGGAGCAATCCCTTGCGAGCCTCGCGTAGCGGAAGCGCCGGCCACTCGACATTCTCAGGGAAGCCGTAGGTCTTGAGGCCGCCCAGGAGTTCGGGCAGGCTTGCCGAGTCGGCGCAGTAGAGCAGGCGGTAATGCGTGAAGGTCAGCTCGACGATCTGGCCGCCCACGTCGATCATCATCACGTTGGTCGGCTTCGTCTTCATGTCCTGAGCGTAACCGGCGGCCGCTGCCGAGCGAACCCCAGGAGGGTCTGGGAGAACGCTTCTGTCTGCGCGACGGTGCTCTCCCCTGAGAGATTGGCTATAGCACGTTGTCGAAACGACAACAATAATGGAGGCGGCGGGAATCGAACCCGCGTCCGCGGACGCACCGGCTGAACGTCTACAAGCGTAGGCTCCCTTGAGTTTCGCCCGCCGGCCGGTGGGAGCCAACCTACCGCCGGGCTAGTCATCCTTTGGTGTCGCGCTTCGGGCGATTGACTCTCCCTAGGCGCCGAGCCCGTTTATGACGCCGCTACCCGAGCCACGGGCCGAGCTCGGAGCGACGCGCCTCACTGTGGTTTAGGCAGCGAGAGCGAGTGCGTGTGTGTTCTTCGCACTTGCGTTTTGTCCCGGTTGTTTTACGAGGCCGACCGGGGACCTCGGCTTGCAGCTCAACCGGAGAATCGACCACGTCGAAACCTGGTCGCCCCCGTATGTCCCCCTTATTGTAGCCGTGTGCTGGAAAACCGCCCGGCGCCGGAGGGAATGCTCGTTCTGTTCGACGTCGACAAGACGCTGTTCATGAACAGCGACCCGCTGATGGGAAAGGCGACCACGGATGCGATCGAGACCGTCTGGGGCCGCCGGCTTGCGGACGACGCGATCAAATACGTCGACCACCCGGGCCAGACCGCCACTAGGATCGCGCCTGCTCCTCCAGGCCGACGGGCTTCCCGACGAGGAGATCGACTCCGGTCTCGAGCGCTGGTGCAAGGTTGCCTCCACTCGCTACCTCGAACTGCTCTCCACAGCCGACACGAGCGACTGGCACGCCTCCGAGGGTGCAGCCGAGGCCCTCTCGCAGATCGAGCATCGCGCCCTGCTGACAGGGAACCCGGAGCCCGTCGCACGAGCTCGCCTTGAGCTGATCGGACTTAACCACCTGTTTCCCTCCGGCCAGGGGGCGTTCGGCTGCGACGCCGAGGGCCGCCCGACGCTGATCGACATCGCCCGGCACCGCGCCGGCGACTGGCCACGCGAGAACACTGTCGCCGTCGGCGACACGATTGCGGACATCATCGGCGCCCGCTCCGCGGGCATCCGGGTCATCGGCTTCGCTCCCGAAGTGGCCCAGCGCGAGGGGCTAGCCGCAGCGGATGCTGTGATCGAGAAGATGGCCGAGCTTCCGGAACTCCTCGCACAACTTCGCACCTGGCATTAAGGACGTGTCCGAAAGCGAGAATTCGTCCGACCGCGACGGCAGAGTCGAGACGTGGATGAAACTCAAGACGCTTACAAGCTCGCGTACGACGAGGCTGTCCGAGCGCTCTCGCAGCAGCAGAGCGTGCTCGACAACTTCCGCACGCGAGGCGGGATTCTCCTCTCGGCAGCAGCGATCGCCACTTCTTTCCTCGGTGGCCAAGCCCTCAGGCAGGGTTCAATGTCGACGTGGAGCTGGTTGGCTGTTCTGGGGTTTGTCGGCCTAAGCGCATCCGCGCTGCTCATACTCTGGCCGCGTAAAGAGTGGGAGTTTGCGGCGATTCCCAGGCGTCTCATCAGTATCTACATCGAGACGGAAGAGCCCTTCAGTGTTGAACGCATCCATCGCGACCTGGCTCTCCACATGCAAGACAGCTATGACAAGAACGAGAGCAGGCTTGGGTGGTTGATTGTGTACTTCAGAATTGCGGTGATCCTCCTAACCGCCGAAGTGCTTGCCTGGGTAATCGATATCGCCAGCCGCAGCTAGACTTTGACTATGGCTGACAAGCCCTCCACACCGCGGCCTGAGCCAGTTCGCCCGAGCCCGATGCGACCCGAGAGTCGTACCGGTAACTCGGCAGAAAACAAGTAACTACCTCCGGCTCTTCAGGGCGCGCTCGATCTGGCGGTCGGCGTCGCGCTTGGCGATGTCGCTCCGCTTGTCGCGCTGCTCCTTGCCGCGGGCGAGCGCGAGCTCGACCTTCGCGCGGCCGTTCTTGAAGTAGAGCCGGGTCGGCACGAGCGTCAGGCCCTTCTCGCGCACCTTGCCGTAGAGCGAGTCGAGCTCGCGGCGATGCAGCAGAAGCTTCCGGTCGCGCTCGGGCTCGTGGTTCTGGATCCCCGCCTGGTCGTAGGTGTCGATGTGCGCGCCCACAAGCCACGCCTCGCCCTCGCGCACGTCCGCATAGGCCTGCTGAAGGCTCACTCGGCCCGCCCGGAGAGATTTCACCTCGCTCCCGGTCAACACGATGCCCGCTTCGAAGCGCTCGAGCAGATGGTAGTCGTGCCGGGCCTTGCGGTTCTCTGCGATTGGCTTCTGGCCTGCCATACGACGATTGTAGGTTCGGGTTGCGACCGGTATCTGCGACCATTCCGGCGATGAGGCAGCGACTCGCGTGGTTCTCGACCGCTCCGCTCATGCTCGGCGGATTGCTCGCAGGGCACGCACTCGGCTACCGGCTTGCGATCGCGGACGCTCATGCACGCGCCGACGCGCTCGCGCACAGCGGTCACGGCTACTTCGGCTACGTGCCCTTCGCGCTCGCGGTCTGCCTCGGCGTGCTTGTGACCGGGCTCGTTCTCCAGGGCCTGGCGGGCTTCCGGGGCGAGCGGGGACGGCCCACGATCTCCCCGCTCCTCGTGCTGCTGCCATCCATCGCGTTCGTCGTCCAGGAATTCCTCGAGCGGCTCCTCCATGCGGGCCACGTCCCGTGGACGACAGTGTTCGAGCCTGCGTTCCTGATCGGGCTCGCGTTCCAGCTCCCATTCGCTCTGGCCGCTCTCCTTCTCGCCTGGGTCCTGAGCTCGGCCGCTCACGCAGTCGGGCGAGCGCTGGCCGCCCGACCTCGCCTCGCCTTTCCGGTTTTCGTCCCCGTCCCCGTCCGCGCCACAGCGGCTCCGCGTCCCGCCGGGCTCGCACGGGGTTACGGAGAGCGCGCGCCCCCTTTCGTTCGCTGACCGTTTCCGTTGGTCGCACTGCAGCGGCCTCGAGCGAAGGAGCGAATTGAAGAGAAGCAGCATCGCGTTAGCGGTCGTCTTGATTGCGCTGGCAGCAGCGCCGTCGGCGTTCGCGCACGCCATTCTCCAGCAGAGCATGCCCGAGAACGGGTCGGTCGCACGGAACAGCCCGACGGCGGTCACGCTGCGCTTCAACGAGGCGGTGGAGACCGCGTTCGGGTCGATCCGGGTCTACGACTGCGGCGGAGGCCGGGTCGACGCCGGCAAGATCGGCCGCCCCGATCAGCGGTCGGTCTCGGTCGCCCTCGGAAAGCGGCTCCCAGCCGGGACGTACACGGTGACGTGGCGGGTCATCTCCGCGGACTCGCATCCTGTTGCCGGCGCGTTCACCTTCTCGGTCAAGTCCGCCAAGCACGCGGGCCAGTGCAAGAAGGTCTTCGGGAAAGGCACGCCCGGCTCGGTCGACGCTCTCTTCAAGTTCGCTCGGGCACTGGACTTCGCGCTCATGCTGCTCGTCGTCGGCGGTGCCGCGGCCCTCGCGCTCGTCCTGCGCTCGGCGGCCGCGGAGCTCCGCGCCCGCCTCTACCGGATCCTCGCCGGGCTTGCGGTCGGGCTCGTGATCGCCGGCATCCTCTGCATCGTCCTCCAGGGCGCCGTCGCCGGAGGGTTCGGCTTATCGGAGGCGTTCCACTGGAACACCGTCGACTCGGTGCTCCAGACGCGCTTCGGGAAGGCGTTCCTGTACCAGCTCGCCTTCTCAGCGGCCACGGCGATCATCGCCTTCGCCGCAGGTTGGCGCCCCAACAAGGTGCTCGGGCCGCTCGCGCTCGTGCCGGCACTCTGTCTGCTGCCGACGATCTCGTCGGCCGGCCACGCTCGGACGAGCGGAACGCTCGCGCTCATCGCCGACGTCGTGCACCTGGCGGCGGCGTCGACCTGGGTCGGCGGGCTCGGCTTCACGATCCTCGCCCTCCTGCTCGCAGGTAACGACCGCTGGCCCCTCGCCGCGCGTGCCGTCCCTCGCTTCTCGATCCTCGCCGTGATCTCCGTCGTCACGCTGATCACGGCCGGACTGGTGCGCGGCTCCGAGGAGCTCGTTCCGTCCGGCACGGCGCTTCGCCACTGGCCTCGGGTCATCTGGACCGGGCTCTGGCACACGACGTACGGACAGTTGCTGCTCGCGAAGATCCTGCTCGTCCTGCCGCTGCTCGGGCTCGGCGCCTACAACAACCGCTTCGCGGTGCCGAGGCTCCGCAAGCAGATCGCGTCGATCGTCGAGCAGCGACGCTTCCTGCGAGCAGCCGGCGCGGAGCTGCTGATCATGGCGACCATCGTCGGAGTGACCGCGGTGCTCGTCACCGAGCCTCCGGCGAAGGCATCCGTCAAGCCTCCGAAGTACTTCACGACCACGGCCCCGATCGGGAACCTCGAGGTCAACCTCCTCGTGGAACCGGCGCGGACGGGACCGAACGTGATCCATCTCTACTTCTTCAATCAAGCGGGGGTCCCGGCCAACACCGCCGACGCGAAGCTCTCGGCAACCCTTCCGAGCAACAACATCGGCCCGCTGCGCATTCCGCTCCAGCGGATCGTCCCCAGCCACTACACGATCTCGGCCGCGGTCTTCCCGCTGCCGGGCGACTGGCAATTGACGATCGAGGCGCGGCGCGGCGAGTTCGAAGCGCTCACGCAAACAGTGACCGTCCCCGTCCGAAAGGGCTGACATGAACCTGCGCAAACCCTTCATCGCAGCGATCACCGCCGCGCTCTTCCTGGCGCCGGCCGCTGCAGCACACGTGACACTCTCGCCAGGCAAAGTCCCGGCGGATAGCTTCCAGCGCTTCGCGTTCCAGGTGCCCGTGGAGCTCAATTCGCCGACGACGAAGGTCGCGGTGAAGCTCCCGGTGGGCATCACCTCTGTCGCCGTCGAGCCGAAGCCCGACTGGACCTGGAAGACCACGACCGTGAAGCTCGCCAAGCCCGTCACGATCGAGGGCGAGACGATCACCGATCGCGTCTCGACCATCACGTGGTCTGGCGGCCCCATCAAGCCGGGTGAGTTCGATGAGTTCGTGATCACCGCCCACGTCCCGGACACGCCGGGGACGACGCTGATCATGCCGGCCGTCCAGACGTACGCGAACGGCAAGGTCGTGCACTGGATCGGCGCGCTCACCGCCGACGAGCCGGCGCCGCACGTGCTGCTGACGGCGGCGACGCCCACGAGTGCGACGACGACTACGACGTCCGCGACTTCTGCGACCTCGGGCGACAAAGACAACGGCCGAGCGAATCTCGCCCTCGGCGTCGCGATCGTCGGCCTGATCGCCGGCCTGGCCGCCTTGGGGCTCGGAATGATGCGCAGGAGGCGCGCTTGAGACGAGGCCTTGCTCTGGCAGCCGTCGCCCTGGTGGCCGCCCTCTCCCCCTCGGCCGCCTTAGCGCACTACGGCACCGCGAAGCTGGGCTACCGCTCGACGATCCGCGGGCTGGAGCCGCCGATGCGGGGCCTGAAGCTGAAGGTCCTCTACGGTGACGACCAGGTGTGGCTCGACAACCTGAGCGGCAAGACGATCATTGTCGACGGCTACGGGACCGACCCTGAGCCCTACCTTCGCTTCGGGCCGAACGGGATCTACGTGAACGTGAACTCGCCGGCCGGCTACCTCAACCAGGACCGGTACGCGAAGACAGCGGTGCCGAAATCTGCGTCGGCCAAGGCTTCGCCAAAATGGGAGAAGCTGGCCGGCGGCCATGTCTGGGCCTGGCACGACCACCGGATCCACTACATGAACCCGATCCCGCCGCCGGTGATCAAGAACGCGCCCCGGAAGCCGCATCACGTCTTCAACTGGAAGGTGCCGCTGACGGCAAACGGCAAGCGCGTCTTCATCACGGGCAGCCTCGACTACAAGCCGCCGCCCAAGCAGAGCTTCCCCGTGACGCTGGCTATCGTGCTCGCGACCTTGGTCGGCGCCGGGATCGTCGGCCTCTTTGCGCTCCGCCGCGTGATTCTCCGCTCCCTGGACTAGACACCTCGACCTTGCCCTCGGAGCGCCGGATGTCCTCGACCTTGACCTCGATCTCGTCGCCGAGCCGGTAGCGGCGCCCGCCGCGGCGGCCGACGAGTGCCGTCCCGAGGTCGTTCAGCTCGTAGTAGTCGCCCTGAAGCCGCCGCGCGGGCAGGTAGCCCTCGAAGACCTCCCCGAAGCGGACGAAGAGCCCGGACGGGATGACGCCGGTGATCTCGCCGGGAAACGGATCCTCCCAGCCGCGGTCGAAGAGCGTGCGCTCGAGCAGCCAGGCCGCGCAGATGTCGTCGGCCTGGTACTCGATCTCGGTCGCGGCCCGCTCCTGCTCGGACGTGTGGTCCGCGAGCGCGCCAAGGTCCTTCGGCACGGGATCGTCTCCCTGCCCCAGCTCCCGGAGCAGCGCGCGGTGGACGACGAGGTCGGGGTAGCGGCGGATCGGCGAGGTGAAGTGCGTGTAGGCGGTGCTGGCGAGGCCGGAGTGGCCGAGATTGCGCGGGTCGTAGTGCGCCTGCTTCAGGGAGCGCAGGACGAGCGCGGGGAACGCCTCCGCCCCACGTTTGGACTTGCGCACGTACTCCGTGACGCGCTCGCTCGCGGCCGCGGCGAGGCGCGCCGCGTCCGCAGGGGACATACTCTCGCGCTTCGGAACCGGCAGGGTCGGCACCTCGAGGTCGGTGAGCTTCGCGAGCATGAGCTCGACCGCTTGCGGCTCGGGCGGCTCGTGGACGCGGTAGAGCGACTCGCGCCGGCGGCTCGAGAGAAACTCGGCCACGGCCTCGTTCGCGAGGATCATCAGCTCCTCGATCAGGGAGTGGGCCTTCGGCTCCGACTCGAGCCAGGCGCGCTCCACCCCACCCTGGCCGTCGAACGCGAAGTTGATCTCGCGGCTCTCGATCCGGAGCGCGCCGCGGGCGAAACGACGGCGGCGCAGCTCGGACGAGATGCGGTCGGTCAGGCGGAGGCCCGCGACAGTCTCTGGATCGGCTTTCCCGCCGGCGAGAATTTGCTCGGCCTGCGAGTAGGTGAGCCGCTCGTTGCTGCGAATCACGGACCGGTAGAACAGCGGCTCGCCGGGCTCGAGGCCGGCGCTGAAGGGGATCTCGACCGTGACCGTGAGCCGGTCCTCGTTGGGCCGGAGCGAGCAGGCCTCGTCGGCGAGCGAGTGCGGGAGCATGGGCGCGACGAGCCCTGGCACGTAGACCGAGTTCGCGCGCTCGGCGGCGCCGCGGTCGAGCGGCGACCCTGCCGGGACGAAGTACGAGACGTCCGCGATGTGCACCCAGACGCGGAGGCCCTCGCCTTCGGCCCGCACCGAGATCGCGTCGTCGAAGTCCTTCGCCGTCTCGGGGTCGATCGTGAACGTGTGCAGGTCGCGCAGGTCGGTTCGCCCCTCGAAGCTCGGGGTGGGGAGGTCGTGCGGCTCGAAGCCCTCACGCAGCCCTTGCTCCACGAGGAGCGCCTCGAGGACGGTCGCGATCGCCTTGGCGGGCCCGATGACCCGCTCGACGCGAGCGCGCCCCCGGCCCTGGGTGACCTCGACGAGGTCGCCGACCTCGGCCTCGCCGAGCCCCTTTCGGTCGATCGTGATCGGGGTGCCCGGCACGAAATACGGCTCGCCGACGACGAGCTTGCCGCGCTTGTTGAGCTCGACGATCAGGTTGTTAGACGCGCAGGAACCGGCGCATCGTGATCGTCGAGCCGGCCGCGCCCAGCACGAGACCGAGGCAAAGCAGCATCAGCGCGGTGTACTCGAACGCGATCGCGTTCACGTCCTTGCCTGCGTCGAGCCTGCCGATGGTCGCCGGCAGGACGAGCTCCTTGCCGAGGAAGAGCAGGACGATCGCCGCGGCCGCTCCGAGGACGCCCGTCAGCAGGCCCTCGACGACGAACGGCCCGCGGACGAACCAGTTCGAGGCACCGACGAGCTTCATGACCTCGATCTCACGCCGCCGCGCGAAGATCGAGAGCCGGATCGTGTTGCCGATCAGAATCGTCGCGGCGCCGAGCAGGATGATGATCGCAAGCGCCGACAGGACCTCGAAGATATGCGCGACTCGCAGGATGCGCGTTGCAGTCTTCTTGCCGAAGTTGACGTTCTCGACGCCCGGCGGCAACGGGTCGAGGCTGTTGGCGATCGCCACGACGTCCTCGCCATGCTTCGGGTGCACCTTGAACGCGTCGGGTAGCGGGTTCGCGGGGACGCTCTTGACGAGGTCGGGCTGCTTCTTGCGCATGATCTCGAGCGCCTGCTCCTTCGAGATGTAGTCGACGGACGCGACCCTCGGGTCGTTCTGAAGCAGGACGCGGACGGCATTCTTCTGCGGGGTCGTGACGGCGGCCTTGCAGTTTTGCGGCGTGCAGAGGTAGACGTTGATGTCGAGCTGTCCCTTCGCGTGCTCGCTCCACGAGCGCGCCCAGGTGCCGAGCCCGATCAGCAGGCCGACGAGGAACATGCCGATCAGGACGGTCAGGGCCGAGGCAAGCGTAGTCGAGAGACTCGCGGTCAGCGAGCGCCAGGCCTCGGCGATGACGACGCTGACCTTCACTCCGCGTAGCCTCCTCGCCGCTCGTCACGCAGCAGCTTCCCGTCCTCGAGCGCGATCACGCGGCGGCGCATCTTGTCGACCATCTCGCGGTCGTGGGTGACCATGAGCACGGTCGTCCCGGCGCGGTTGATCCGGTACAGGAGCTGCATGATCCCGACGGAGGTGTCGGGGTCGAGGTTCCCGGTCGGCTCGTCGCAGACGAGGAGCGGCGGATGGTTGACGAACGCGCGGGCGATCGAGACACGCTGCTGCTCGCCGCCGGAGAGCTCGTCGGGAAGGGAGCTCATCTTGTGCGCGAGGCCGACCATGTTCAGGACCTCGGGCACCTTGCGGCGGATCGAGTCCGAGCCCTCGCCCTGCACCTTCAGCGCGTAGGCGACATTCTCCGCCGCGGTCCTGTTCGGCAACAGCTTGAAGTCCTGGAAGACGCAGGCGACGTTCCGGCGCAGCTGCGAGACCTTGCGGCGTGGTAGGCGAACGAGATCGCGGCCCGCGACGATGATGCGGCCCGAGGTCGGCTCGAGCTCCTTCAGCAGCAGCCGCACGACCGTCGACTTCCCCGAGCCCGACGCGCCGACGACGAAGACGAACTCGCCCTTGTCGATGACAAACGAGACGTCCGAGAGCGCGGCGACGTTCGGCTCGTAGATCTTCGTCACGCCGTCGAAGACGATCATCGCGTGCTCGGTCGCGACGACGGGTTGCCCGTTCTGCTCCGCGAGCGCGGCCGTAGGCGTTTCTTGCTCTATCTGGGCGATGTCTTCCGGCACGGGGGGATCTGACGTTCCGAGCCAGGTTTCAATCTGGCCTCGGTGTACATAGGACGGCCCAGAGGGCCGCTCCCGCCTCTCTCAGCAGCCCCTGAGTCTAGCGAAAGCCTCTGACGTCCTAAAGGACCCTACCGGCGGCTTTCTCCAGCAAATAGGCCTGGACGAAGCCGTCGAGGTCGCCGTCCAGCACTCCCTGGATGTTCCCGACCTCGTGCTCGGTGCGGTGATCCTTGACCAGCTGGTAGGGGTGGAGCACGTAGCTGCGGATGGCATTTCCGCCGAAGCCCATGCTCACGACCCCGCGCTCCTTGGCGAGCTCGGCGTCGCGCTCCTCCTCGGCGAGCTCGGCCAGGCGCGAGCGGAGGATCCGCATCGCGGTCGCCTTGTTCGAGGACTGTGAGCGCTCGTTCTGCACGCTGACGACGAGGCCGGAGGGCAGATGCGTGAGACGGACGGCCGAGTCGGTCTTGTTCACGTGCTGGCCGCCGGCGCCGCTTGCGCGGTAGGTGTCGACGCGGACGTCGCTCTCGTCGACCTCGATCTCGGCGTCGTCGGCCAGCAGCGGTGCGGGGATCACCTGCGCGAATGAGGTGTGACGGCGATGTGCCTGGTCGAACGGCGAGAGGCGGACGAGCCGGTGCTTGCCTCGCTCGGCCCTGAGGATCCCGTACGCGTTCTCGCCCTCGATCGTGAACGTCGCCGACTTGAGGCCGGCCTCCTCGCCCGGGCTCGCCTCGAGCACTTCGGTCTTGAAGCCGCGTTTTTCGGCCCAGCGGAGGTACATGCGCAGGAGCATCTCGGTGAAGTCCTGCGCATCGGTTCCGCCTGCGTCGGACTGGATCGTGACGACGGCGTCGCCCGCGTCGTACTCGCCCGAGAAGAGGGCGTCCTCCTGGAGGCGCGCGAGCTCCTGCTCGAGCGGCTCGAGCGAGGTCTGGATGTCGGCAGCCATGTCGCCGTCCATGGCGAGGAGCTCGCGCGCGTCGTCGTACTCGCGGGTGAGGCGCTCGTAGCGCTCGAGCCGCTTGGCGATGCGGGCATGCTCGGTGGAGATGGCGGCTGCGCCCTGCTGGTCGTCCCAGAAGCCGGGCTCACCCATCTTCGCCTCGAGCTCGGCGGCGCGTGTCGCTAGCCCGTTGGGGTCAAAGGTAATCACGGACCCAGTCGAGCTGGGCCCCGATCTGCTCCAGGCGCTCGTCAAGCGAAGCGGCGTCTGCCATGGGCCGATGGTAGCCGCCGCGAAAGGAACGAGCCGAGCGACGGCCCGATCAGCCCTGACCAGGGCCAGGCCCTGGCCAGGTCCGCTTTGTACGGGTGACGCAGACCGGCAGCGTCCCGGCTTGTCACCGCGAAGTGGCTTATCCCGTTGATCAGGGAGAAGCAGCTGGCGGGCGGAGCCGGGCTTTGCCCGGCGGGAGCCCAAGAGCCGCTAAACGCTGAGAGGTGTGAAGGAGGGGGCCAACGGGGGAACCCTGGGTTGCCCCGTTACTGGCCGTGGCACTTCTTGAACTTCTTGCCGCTTCCGCACCAGCACGGATCGTTGCGGCCGACCTTCTCCCGATCGGAGGTCACGCGCTGTTGGGTCGCGACCGAACCTCCGCCGCCGAAGCCGCCGGTGCTGACACCCGTGCTCAAGGCGCCGACCGCCTCACCGCCGAAGCCGGCCGCGGCGATCGCGTCCGCGCCGGCGAGCGACTCGTGCTCGTAGGCGAAGGCACCGTCCCCGTCCTGCTGGTGCAGCAGCTCCTCGGCTTCGTGCGGCTCGATCCGGGCGTGGAACAGGAGGTTCAGCACCTCTTCGCGGATCAGGAGGCCGAGCTCCTGGAACATGCCGTGGCCCTCGGACCGGTACTCGACGAGCGGATCCTTCTGGGCGAATGAGCGCAGATGGACGCCCTCGCGGAGGTAGTCCATGTTCTCGAGGTGCTCGCGCCAGCGCGTGTCGACGACCTCGAGGACGATGAAGCGCTCCACATCGCGCGCGACCTCGTCGCCCCAGAGCTTCTCCTTCTCGGCGTAAAGCTCGAGCGCCTCGTCGCGAAAGTCCTCCAGCAGCGCCTCGCGGCTGATCTCGTCGAGATCCTCCCTCAGCTCCTCGACGGTGAAGTCCGCGTCCGTGAAGGCGTTGAACGCCTGCACGAGCCCGTCGAGATCCCACTCCTCGATTTCCTCGCCCTCGGTGTGCAGGGCGATGAGGCCTTCGAGCACCTGGTCGATCCATTCCTTGATCTCGTCCGAGAGATCCGCGCCGTCGAGCACCTGCCTGCGCTGGGCGTAGATGACCTCGCGCTGCGTGTTCATGACGTCGTCGTACTTGAGGACGTTCTTGCGCGAGACGAAGTTCTGCTCCTCGACCTTCTTCTGGGCGTTCTCGACCTGCTTCGAGAGGAGCCCCGACTCCATCGGCTGGTCGTCCGGCACCTTGAAGCGCTCCATGATCCCGTGGATCCGGTCACCGGCGAAGAGGCGAACGAGGTCATCCTGCCCGGAGAGGTAGAACCGCGACTCACCGGGGTCGCCCTGACGGCCGGAGCGGCCGCGGAGCTGGTTGTCGATCCGCCGCGCTTCGTGCCGCTCGGTGCCGAGCACGTAGAGCCCGCCGAGATCGGTGATGCCCTCGGCGAGCTTGATGTCGACTCCGCGGCCCGCCATGTTCGTCGCGATCGTGACGGCGCCACGCTGGCCCGCGTCCTTGATGATCTCCGCCTCTCGCTCGTGCGCTTTGGCATTGAGGACGTTGTGCGGGATGCCCGTGCGGGTCAGGAGCTGCGAGAGGTGCTCCGAGACCTCGACGGAGATCGTGCCGACGAGTACCGGCTGGCCCTTCTCGTGGCGCTCCTTGATGTCGTCGAGCACCGCGTTGTACTTCGCTTCCTTTGTCTTGAAGATGTAGTCGTTGCGGTCGTCGCGGGCGACGTCCACGTTCGTCGGGATCTGGGCCACGCTCAGGTTGTAGATCTCGACGAACTCCTTCTCCTCCGTCTTCGCCGTGCCCGTCATGCCCGCAAGCTTCTCGTAGAGACGGAAGTAGTTCTGGAGCGTGATCGTCGCCATCGTGACGTTCTCTTCCTGGATCGCAACGCCCTCCTTGGCCTCGACCGCCTGGTGCAGGCCTTCCGACCAGCGGCGGCCCTCCATGATGCGGCCGGTGAACTCGTCGACGATCTTGACCTCGCCGTCGTCGATGACGTAGTCGACGTCGCGCTGGAAGAGCGACTGCGCCTTCAGCGCCTGTGTCAGATGGTTGACCATCTGCATGTTGCGCGCGTCGTACATGTTCTCGATCCCGAGGGCGCGCTCGACCTTGTCGATCGCGGCCTGGCTCGGCGAGACGGTCTTGAACTTCTCGTCGTAGAGGTAGTCGGCGCCCGAGAGCTCGGTCTCGTCCATCCCCTTGCCCTCGCCCTTCTGCTTGCTCGGCTGCCCGTTCAAGCCCTTCACGATGCGGGCGAAGTCGTAGTAGACCTTTGCCGCCGTCTCCGGCTCACCGGAGATGATGAGCGGCGTCCGCGCCTCGTCGATCAAGATCGAGTCGACCTCGTCCACGATCGCGTAGGCATAACCGCGCTGGACCGTTCCCTCGAGGGTGACCGCCATGTTGTCGCGGAGGTAGTCGAACCCGAACTCGGCGTTCGTGCCGTAGGTGATCTCGGCCCCGTACGCCTCCGAGCGCTCCGAGAACGGCATCATGTTCTGGATGAAGCCGGCGCGGACGCCGAGTGCGTCATAGACGGGCTTCATCCATTCGGGGTCTCGCTTGGCCAGGTAGTCGTTGACCGTGACGAGGTGGACGTTGTTGCCCGTCAGGGAGTTGAGGTACAGCGGCATGGTGGCGACGAGCGTCTTTCCTTCACCCGTCTTCATTTCCGCGATGTCGCCCTCGTGGAGGACGATGCCGCCCATCAGCTGTACATCGAACGGACGCTGGCCGAGCCCGCGCTTAGCGGCCTCACGAACAGTCGCGAACGCCTCGAAGAGGAGGTCCTCGAGCGGCTCGCCGTTGGCCACCCGCTCCTTGAACTCGACCGTCTTGCCCTTGAGCTCGTCGTCCGAGAGCTTCTCGAAGTCGGGCTCGAGCGTCGTGATGTAGTCGGCCTGCTGGGCAAGCCGCTTCAGGCGGCGCCCTTCGCCCAGGCGCAGGACTTTTTCGAACGTTCCGTAGTCGGTGGACATCGTTTCTAGAGTATCGGCTCAGAGTGGGAGTACCGTGACCTCCCAGAGCCTGTCGTCCAGGCGCGTGGCTCGCAGGACGAACGAGCCGAATTGCTGGGACGCGAACTGTTCCAGGGTCGGCAGGTCGGCCCGCGTCTCGACGTCGTCGAGCCGAGTCGTTCGCTCGCCCTCGTTGACGACGAGCTCGACCTTGTCGCCGGCGATGTCCTCCGGAACCTCGACGACCGTCACGCGCATGGCGGCCACGCTCCAGACGTCCGCGGCCTGCCTGAGGGCGAGCGCATGGTACGGCGCCTCGACCAGGCCCTCGAGCGCGTCGGCCAGAGGCGTCAGGGCCTCGTCGGGCAGATCGTCGTCGGTGAAGATCGTCCCGTCCGCGAGCGTGACGAAATCAGTCTCGTCGCCCGGCAGCGCGGGCGCCTCGGCGCTCGTCACGGCGTCCCACTCGCGAACCCGGGGAATGCCGTGGATTCCAGCCACCTGCCAGAGCGGGTGCCGAGGGTCGATCGCGGGCGGGAGAGCCACCTCGTTCACGCCCCGCGGCAAGTCCAGGCCTCCCTCGCGGGCCAGCTTCTCGTGGATGGGCTCGCCCCGCCGGAAGAGGCCCACTACGACGGTTCGATCAGCCCGTAGTTCCCGTCGAGCCGGCGGTAGACGACGTTGACCTCGTCGGACTCCGCGTTGCGGAAGACGAAGAAGTCGTGACCGACGAGCTCGAGCTGGAGAACCGCCTCGTCCGGCGCCATCGGCTTGACGGCGAACTGCTTCGTCTTGACGATCATCGGCCCTTCCTCGGGAGCCTCCAGCGGGACGGGCTCCGCAGCTGCGCCGTCCGGGCGGTCGTGCTTGCGCGGCCGCCTCTTGTCGCGGTAGCGCTTGACCTGGCGCTCGAGCTTGTCCACGAGCTGGTCGATCGAGGCCTTCATATCCTCCGACGTCTCTCGTGCGCGCAGGACAGGCCCCTTCGTCCAGACGGTCGCCTCGGCGACCTGGTTTGCGGCGATGGACGGGTTCTTCTCGACGGCGAGCTCGAGCTCGATGCGAGTCGGGTCGTTCACGAGCCGGTCGAGCTTGGCGAGCTTGTCCTCGGCGTACTTGCGGATCTGATCGCTGACCTCGACGTTCCGGCCCTTCACCTGAAGATTCATGGGCCGCGAAACCTATCGAACGGCTCGCGCGAACGTGACCACCTCCACTCTGCGCGCGCCCGCCTTGCGGAGTGCCGACGCGGCCGCGGAAACGGTTGCTCCGCTTGTGTAGACGTCGTCGACGAGGATCAGCTCTCTCGGAGCGGCTCCGGTCGCCTGGAAGACGCCGCGGACGTTTCGCCGCCGCTCGGCGAGCGGGAGGCCGCGCTGCGGGCGCACTCCGGGCGAGCGCGCGAGCAGCGGGATGACCGGCAGCTGCCAGCACTTGCCGAGCGCCGCGGCCAGCCGCTCGGCCGGGTTGTGACCGCGTGTCAGCCGGCGATCGGCGTCACTCGGCACGAAGGCGATCGTGTAGGCGCTCGGACGGGCCACGACCTCGCTCACGAGCTCGGCGGCCAGCGAGGCGACGTTGCGGAGGCCGCGGTCCTTCCAGGCTGCGACCAGGGAGCGGGCGGCGTCGTCATACGCGACCGCGGCTCGCGCGGTCGCAAACGGGATGCGGCGTCCTGCGCACTCCCGGCAGCGCTCGACGGGCCAGGCGGTCGGAGCGCCGCAGCGGTCGCACCTCGGTCCCTCGATCCGGGTCAACCGCGCCCGGCAGCCCTCGCAAAGCGTGTCCGCGGACGCACCGCAGACGGCACAGAAGCTGGGGAGGATCAGGTCGAGCAGAGCCGCGCCGGGGCGCATGCGTCGACGGTACGAGTCAAGCCAGCACGGTGATGTGACAGATCTGGGCCAAGACAGCCGAAAGGCCGCTGCGGGCGGCCTTTCGTGGGGGGAGGGAGTGCGTGCGCCGTATTCGGCGCGGGGATCAGCCTGGGTCGTCGCTGCGGGCGAGCCGCTTGAGGAAGCCGCGACGCTCCCAGAGGTGCTGCTGGAGGGCTTCGCTCGCATACGCCTTGTCGGTCGCGGCGACGAGGTCCGTCGTTGCCGAGAGCTCGACGTGTGCGGGGCCGGTGGGTGCGTTCATCGGTTCGTCCTTTCCTTCGACTCGAGCGCTTCCTTGCGCTCACTGATTCCATCGAACCAGACGTCCCTAAGCCCGCCCTGAGAGTTGGCTAAGAGGTACCTAAGCCTTCGGTTATGACTCTGTTAGTCGACCGTGTAGTTCTCGCGAACCGGCAGATGGTCCCGGGCCACGGGCCCGGGACTCGCGCAAAGTGCTCCGCACTTTGCGCGACCAAAAGCACGCACCCCAACGAACGGCAGGTCGACGGTCCCGCTCACAGCAGGATCCGCTGGGGATTAGAGAGCTCGAGGCCGTCGTTGGCGAACTCGCGAGCCTTCAAGTGAGAGCTCCTTCGGCCACGACGTTTGTTAGTCGACCGTGTAGTTCTCGCGAACCGGCATTCCGGTCCGCTCCCGCAGCCGGTTGTCCGCCTCGAGCAGCTGTTGGAGGTTGCCGATGTCGTCCCACTCGCCGGCGAAGCGGTAGCCGTGCACCGGCGTCCGTGTATGGATCCAGGCGACGAAGTTTCCCGGCGCATCCGGCGGGTTGCCCTCTTCCAGATAGCTCGCAAGCAGCCCGAGATCCTGCCCGCGGTAGAGGTACGCGGCCGTGGCGGCGAGATGGCCGCGCGGACGGGCGGGCTTCTCCTCGAAGCCGACGACCCGGTCGTCAGCGTCGAGCTCGATCACCCCATAGCTCTTGAGGAGCTCTCGGTCGGCGACCTCGTACACCGCGAGCGCGCTGCCGCCCTTCTCGCGCCAGAAGGCGACGAAGTCGGACAGTGAGTAGCCGACGAGATTGTCACCCGCGACGACGAGCAGGTCCTCGCCCTCGAGGCCGGCGCGTTCGATCGTGAACGAGAGATCGCCGATTGCGCCGAGCCGGTCCTCGTTCGAGGTCGTACCGTCGTCGTGAACCGTCACGTCCGAAGGTGCCCAGTCCTCGAACAGCGGGGCGAACCGCGAGTTCGTGACCAGGTGGATCTCGTCGATCTCCTCGACCTCGCGGATCCGGTCGAGCAGGTAGTCGAGCATCGGCCGCCCGGCAAGCGGCAGCAGCATCTTCGGGGTCGAATCGGTGAGCAGGCTGAGCCGCGTGGCGTACCCCGCGGCGAGGACGACCGCCTCCAGGGTCTACGTGCCTTCGTCCCAAGAAGCAAGGTACTTCTCTTGCTCCGGGGAGAGGTGATCGATGTCGATGCCCATCGTCTCGAGCTTGAGCCGGGCGATCTCCTTGTCGATCTCCACGGGCACGTCGTAGACCTTCTTCTCGAGCGAGGCCGCGTTCTCGACGATGTACTCGGCCGAGAGCGCCTGGTTCGCGAACGACATGTCCATGACCTGGGCCGGGTGCCCTTCCGCGACGGCCAGGTTGACGAGCCGGCCGTCCGCGAGCAGGTAGATCTTCCGCCCGTCTGCGAGCGTGAACTCGTCGACGAGCGCCCGGGCCTCGCGCGTCTCGGTCGCCAGCGACCTGAGCGCGGGGATGTCGATCTCGACGTTGAAGTGCCCGGTGTTGGCGAGGATGGCGCCGTCCTTCATGCGCTCCATGTGCTCGCTGCGAATCACGCCCTTGTCGCCCGTCGCGGTCACGAAGATGTCCCCCACCTCGGCGGCGCGCTCCATCGTCAGCACCTCGAAGCCGTCCATGACAGCCTCCAGGGCCTTCAGCGGGTCGACCTCGGTGATGATCACGTGCGCTCCCATGCCCTTGGCGCGTGTGGCGAGGCCGCGGCCGCACCATCCGTAGCCGGCAACCACGAACTTGCTCCCCGCGAGCAGCTTGTTCGTCGCGCGGAGGATGCCGTCGATCGTCGACTGGCCCGTGCCGTAGCGGTTGTCGAACAGGTGCTTCGTGTTCGCCTCGTTGACGGCTACGATCGGGAAGCCGAGGGCACCGTCGCGCTCAAGCGCCTTCAGGCGGATGACGCCGGTCGTCGTCTCCTCGGTGCCGCCGATCACGTCGCCGAGCTGCTCCCGGCGATGCTGGTGCAGGACGCCGATCACGTCGGCGCCGTCGTCCATCGTGATTTGCGGCTTGTGGTCGACCGCGGCGTCGATGTGCGCGTAGTACGAGTCGTTGTCCTCGCCGTTGATCGCGAAGACCGAGACCTCGTACTCGTCCACGAGCGCGGCTGCGACGTCGTCCTGGGTGGACAGCGGATTCGACGCGCAGAGAACGACGTCGGCCCCGCCGGCCGTCAGCGTGCGCGCGAGGTTCGCGGTCTCCGTGGTGACGTGGAGGCAGGCGGAGATTCGGTAGCCGGCCAGCGGCTGCTCGGCCTCGAAGCGCTCCCGGATCGCAGCCAGCACCGGCATGTTCCTGTCGGCCCAGGCGATCCGGCGGACGCCCTCTCCGGCGAGCCCCAGATCCTTGACGTCATGTCTGCGTGTCGTTGCCATTCAGTCCTCTCCCTCCGCTGCGCGGAGTGTAGTCACGCGGCAAGCAGCCGCTCGTGCTTTGTCTGCTCCCAGTCGAGCGCCTCGACGCCGAGGCCGTGGAGCCAGGTGTCGATCGCGGCGCGCAGGTCGGGCTCGCGCCTCAGTCTCGCGGCAAAGGCGACGTCGCTGAGCTCCACGGCGAACCGGGAGCGCAGCTCGCGCAGCGCTCGTAGCTGATTGAGCTCACGGATGCCGTACAGGCGGTAGCCCGAGGTCGTCCGCTGGGGGACGACGAGCCCGGAGGCCTCGAGATACCTGAGCATGCGTGCCGACCAACCGGTCCGCGACGCCGCTGCTCCGACCGTGAGCGAATCCACGGGTGTAGCTTACCACAGTTGTGTCAAGGTTTGCTGGCACGCCCGTAACGGTCCTCGAGCCGGACGACGTCCTCGACCTGCGGCGTGGAGACCTCGATGATCGTCGTGTCCTCGAGCGCCCTCACGCGGTGGACGGTCCCGGGCCGGATCCTGAACGCCGCCCCCGGCGCGACCACCTCGACGCTGAGCGCCTTCTTCCCCGGCTCCCCCAACTCGAGCTCGGCCCGGCCCGAGTGGACGAGCCACGACTCGTCTTTCTCCCGGTGGAACTGAAGGCTGAGCGACTCACCGGCTTTGACGAACAGCAGCTTGCCGCAGTAGTCGTCCGTCAGAGCCCAGATCAGCTCGTGTCCCCACGGCTTGTCGATCGTGGTCGGCTCGACCACAAAGGGCTCCAGACCGCCAAGGTTCGGAGAATCGCTCACGCTTGCGCCGCCGCTGCGGCGAGCCAGTTCGGGTTGGCACGCACGTGCTCGTCCGCCGCGCGGAGGTCCTTCGGCGTGTTCACCGTCAGCCAGACGCCCTCGTGGCGGAATGCGTACAGCTTCCCTTCTGAGGCAAGCTCCGGGAAGGTCGTCCGCTCGTGGTCGCCCTTCTCCGGGAGCCGCGCGATCGCCTCCTCGTCGAGCACGTCCACGCCCGCGTGCACCCAGTGCGGGAGCTTCGGCGACTCGTCGAAGCCGCTGACTCGATCGTCCTCGTCGAGCTCGACGACCCCGAAGCCGGTCGGCAGGCGAGCGACGGTGACCGTTGCTGCTCCTCCGTGAGCACGATGCGCGTCGAGTAGCGCGGCCAGATCGGCGTGGATCAGCTCGTCGCCGTTCAGCACGTAGACCGGTCCGTGCTCCTGCCGCGCCTGTGCCGCCAGGCGGGCGCCTCCCCCACGCCCCAGCGGCTCGCCCTCGGGCACCGTCACGATCTCAGGCCCGAGGCCCGCGAGCTCGGACTCGAAGAGCTCTTCCTGGCCCGCCGCGCAGCTGACGATCACCCGGTCGACGCCCGCCGCGGCGAGCAGGGCGACCTGGTAGGCGGCAAGCGGCCGTCCGGCGATCGGGACGAGCGCCTTCGGCCGGCCCTGCGCCGCGTCGCCGAGCCGCTCGGCCTTGCCGCCGGCTAGGAGGATCGCTTCCATGCCTCGATTCTCTCGCTTTTAGGGACGGCCTATGCCCTCGTAGTCGAAGCCGGCCGCGCGGACCGCCTCGGGATCGAGCAGGTTGCGCCCGTCCACGATGAGCGGCGTGCGCATCGCTCCATGGACCTCTGGGGAAGCGATGTCCGCGAGCTCCGGCCACTCCGTGACGATCACGGCCGCGTCGGCGCCTCGAAGAGCGTCGAGCACCGACGCCTCGACGACGACTCCGTCCAGCTCTGGATGCGCCTTGACGAGCGGGTCCCAGGCACGGACCTCGGCCCCTTCGGCCCGAAGCAGCGCGCTGAGGACGAGTGACGGCGCCGCGCGCATGTCGTCCGTCCCAGGCTTGAAGGCGAGGCCGAGCAGGGCGATCGACTTTCCGCGGAGGTCGCCCAGGTGCTCCTTCAGCTTCCCGAGGAGCCGGCGCTTCTGAAGCTCGTTCACCTCCATGACGGCGCTCAGGAGCTGAAAGTGGTAGCCGCTGCTCCCTGCGAGGAGTTTGAGGAAGGAGACATCCTTCGGATAGCAGGAGCCCCCATAGCCGACCCCGGGACGCAGGTAGCTCGTCCCGATGCGCGCATCCAGCCCCATGCCGCGGGCAACGTCGTCGACATTGGCTCCGACAGCCTCGGACACGTTTGCGATCTCGTTGATGAAACTGATCCTGGTCGCGAGGTACGCGTTCGAGGCGAGCTTGATCATCTCCGCGGAGGGGACACTCGTCCGGACGATCGGCGCTCCGAAGCCGTCGTAGAGCCCAGCCACTCGGTCACCGTGCTCAGCTTCGAACGCCCCGATCACGATCCGGTCGGGTTGCCTGAAGTCCTCGATCGCGCGGCCCTCCGAGAGAAACTCGGGGTTCGAGACGTAGCCGACACTCGGATCGAGCTCGGACCGGATCCGCTCGCCTGCGCCGACCGGGACCGTGCTCTTCATGACCAGGATCGCGCCGGCAGGCGAACCGAGATCCCCGACCACCGACCAGACCGGCGCCAGGTTCGCCTCGCCCGAGGGCCCGGGTGGCGTGTCCACGCACGAGAAGAAGATCTGCGCGTTCGCCTTCAGCTCGTCTGCGTCGAGCGTGAACGTCAACCGCTCCCGGTTCCGCTCGATCAGCTCCGCGAGGCCGGGCTCGTGGAACGGCAGGCGCCCCGCGTTCAGCTCCTCGATCTTCGCCCGCACGACGTCGCGGACGACGACCTCGTGGCCGAGGTCCGCGAAGCAGGCTCCGGTGACGAGGCCGACCCAGCCGGCCCCGAAGATGCCGAGGGTCGGCTTCGGTTCGGTCACGCGCGTAACTTACTTGTGGAGCGGTCTGAGACCCTTGGCGATCGCGAGCATCGTCTCGTTCGAGAGCGAGTCGAGCAGCGTGTTCACGACCCAGTAGGTCGCGCCGCCGGCGCGGAGCACGACCATGTGCAGGTGCGGGCCGCTGTAGTAAAGGTCGTACTGGCGGCCCTTGATCGCCTGGCTGAAGTTGCGGCCGTCGAGGATCGGGGCGTGGGTCCAGTTCGTCTCCTCGATCCCCCAGTACTCGCTCGAGGCCGTCTGGAACGTCAGGCGGACCGCCCTCGACTTCCCGAGCTTGTAGACACGGAGCGGGACGACCGAGCTCAGAGCCGAAGAGCGCTCGATGACGGTCGGCAACTGGAGCGGGAAGCCGACCTTCCACGCGACGGCGGCCCGGACGGTAGGAAGGGTCTCGTCCTTGCCCGGCCGGACGTTCGCGGGCTCGCGCGGAGGCGTGCGATCGGGGGCGGTCGGAGTCAGCTGGCCGGTGAAGTTCTGCCCGACGACCACGGTCAGCATGGCTCCGTTCGACAGCGTCGCCAGCATCGCCGTCCCGCCCGGTAGCGCCTTCGCATCGGCTGAGTTGAAGAGGGCGACCATCTTCACCGCTGCGAGCCGCGCGCCGTGCGCCTTGCTGAAGAAGACCTGCGTCCGGAACGCGTGCGCCAACCGGCCGGGAGCGTTGGCCTGAAAGCCCTCGGGCGGCGACTTGACCGCGTAGCCCTTCTGCGCCAGCAGGTAGCTCGTGTTCGCCGCCGAGCCGGCGACGCCGTTCCCGTTCAGGACGACGACCGAGGTCTTCCTGGGGCTCGGGGCTCCGACTTTTCGCTGCTTCGTCCGCAGGCCGATCTGCTCGGTCGCCTTCTCGGGTGCCTGGGCGTCCGGATTCTGGAACTCCGCGACGGCGGCCTGGATGTTCGACTGGTCGGTGGTCAACTCGTTCGAGCCGGTCAGCCCGGCGATCTTCACCTGGACGAAGTTGCCCGATGGAAGGCCGTAGGCGAAGAGCCCGTACGAGGTGAGCGTCTTCAGAGAGGCTCCTCTCCCTCCGGCTTGGCCGATCTGGATGTTGTTCCTGAGGGCACCGACGATCTTCGGGATGGCCTTCGGCTTATAGGAGGTGTTCACCGCCTGTTTCAGCGCCTTCACGAAGGCCTGTTGCCGGGCGAGCCGGTAGAGGTCGGAGTCGGTGTGCCTGAAGCGCACGAAATCGAGCGCCTTCGAGCCCTTGAGCCGCTGGTAGCCCGGCCAGAGGTTGATCGTCGAGAACACCCCGCCGTGCGGGTTGTAATACCGGTGGTCGATGTCCATCCACACGCCGCCGAGACGGTCGACCGTCTGCCGGAAGCCGTCGAAGTTGACCGCGATCAGGTAGTGGATCGGGATGTTCGTGAGCGCCCGGACCGTCTCCAGAGTCCCCTGCGGGCCGCAGAACGCGTACGCCGAGTTGATCCGGCCGAGCGAAGAGCCACCGTTGGGGCAGCGGACCTGGACGATGAGGTCTCGGGGGAAGGAGAGCATCGAGATGGTCTTCCCCTGCGGGTCGGCGCGCAGGAGCATCACCGTGTCCGAGCGCGACGGCGCGTTCCCGTCCTCCGGACGGTGGTCGTAGCCGATCACGAGCGCGTTCGTCGGCGCGAGCTTGTCGGTCGGCGGGAGGTCGAGCTGCTTGGCGGCGAGCTTCACCGCGCCCTCCGGGCTGAGCGCGGCGACGCTCTCGGCCGCCCAGAGGTAGGTCCCGCCGGCGATGCCGAGGACGGTTGCGACGCAGAGCGCGAGGACGATGAAGAGGACGCGCCCGACGACGCGCCAGCCGCTGCGCACGCGCTCGGGCTGGCGGTAGCGCTGGACGGGGCTGAGGACGCCCGGTGGGAGGACGGCGTGGCCGTCGCCGTTGACGACCGCCACACGGCCGATTCCTCGCTTCAGAGTGGTTCTCATCCGAAAAGCCGCGAACGCCTCCCGGCGTCCACTTCCACGATCGTAGCCGACTCGACGGCTTGTTCGATCAGTACCCGGCCACCCCTCCTACCCGACTTTGCCGCTAAGAGTGACCGGCTCCGGCGTGTGCCCGGTTCAGAGACTCCTCGGCAAGGCGCGTGCCCTCGACCATGTTCCTGAGCTTCTCGTAGGCGACGTCCCAGCTCCGTGTCCGCAGGCCGCAGTCCGGGCAGACGTGCAATCGCCTGGGATCGCCGAAGACCTCGGCCGCGTACAGGATCCGGTCACGCACGAGCTCCGGCGGCTCGATGAAGTCCGTGTGGATGTCGAGCACGCCGAGGCCCAGGATCGGGTCGTACGGCAGGTCACGCCACTTGGAGATCACCTCGTACCCGGGCCGCTCCGCGCTCGTGGTGCCGAGCTCGCGCGTGTCGTAGTTCGCGAAGCCGACGCAGTACTGGCGGCAGCCGCTCATGCCCTCGATCGCCGGGAAGAAGAGGTCGTAGTCGGAGAAGCAGAGATGCGTCGAGAACATGCAGCCCTCGAGCCCTTCGACGGAGACGTTGAAGCTCTCGACGAAGACGTCGAGCTCGTCCTCCTCGGTCGACGCGCCAGGCTCGTCGACCTGGATCCAGGTCGCGCCGAGGTCGATCAGCGCCTCGAGGTTCGGGCGGATGATGTTGCGGGCGATGTCGAGCGTCAGCTCGCGGCGCGCCTCGACCTCGTCCTTCCGGGACAGGCCTCCTCCGAGCCGGCCCTCCTTGGGCAGGTGGTGCTCGTCGTACGACCAGACGGCGACCGTGTACGCGCCGGTGATCGGGATCTTCAGATCGTTCTTCGCGGCCGACTGGAGGAACGAGAACTCGTCATTGTGGTACGGCTCGGCGAGCGAGACCGGGCCGGTGGCCGCCGACTTCAAGTAGTACTTGTTGTCGAACGAGCGCACCGTGCCGCGAGGCTCGAAGCCGTTGGAGTGAGCGATCGCCCAGCCGTACATCTCGCTGCGCTGCTGCTCGCCGTCCCAGATGACGTCCACGCCGGCCGACTCCTGCAGCCGAACGCAGTACTTGCTGGCCCAGCGGGCGATCTCGTCCGGGTCGCGCTCGCTCTGCTGAAGGAGCTCGATGAGCTGCTCGTAGTTCTCGACGCCGACCTTCTCGCCCCAGAGGAGCGCATGCTCGATGTCGCTCTCCTCGAGCGGCTTGCCCGCGGAGGTCTTGACGAGCCAGGGCGGCTTCGCCAGCGAGCCGACCTCGTGGGTCAGGAACTTGACCTCGTCGCTCATGTCCCCACCAGCCTAGTCCAGGGACCAGGTCCCGGGACATGTGCCGTTGAGACGGTCCGGCAGGGACATGTCTTGGGACCTGGTCCCGGGACATGGCTCATGCGGCCGCCTCCGTGGTTGCGGTCTTCGCCTTGCCCAGGCGCCCGAGCTTCTCCCGGGCGACCTGCTCGGAAACGTACTGAAGATCGCCGTTCGGAACGAGGACGATCTCCTCCACCCCGCGTCCGCGAAGCGTCTCGACGAACGCGGCGATCTCGCGCGGCTCCTCGAGCACCGAGCTCCGGGCATCGAGGACTCCGGCCAGGAGCACCTTCCCGAAGCCCTCCGGCAGGTCGGTCGCTGCTGTTGCGTAGAAGTCGATCCCGATCGCATGCACGGGCAGGTCGCCGACGCCCTGCTCGAGCGCTCGCTGCGCGTTGCCGAACGTGAGCCAGAGCGCGAGCTTCGGCCCACCGGCCAGGACATTGAGCGCCTCGTCCACGGCGCCGAGGTCGAGACTCTCCTCGCGCGCGAGATACGGCTCCTCGAGCACGACGAGCTCCGCGTCGATCGCGTCGAGCTGCGGCTTCAGAACGCCTTCGGCCATCGCCTTGGGCGTCACCTCGGTCCCGTGCGACAGAGCAAACGGCGAGGGCAGCGTCACGAGGCGCGGGCCCGGAAGCGGCGCGATGTACCGCTCGTCGAGCGGCGCGCGCAGCTTGGGCGCGTCGGTCGTCACACTCGGCGCCCTGAAGAAGCTGTTCGTGTCGAGGAAGCGCGTGAGCGCGCCGGTCTCGAGGCCCTCGCTGCCTTCGACGAGGGGCCGGAAGATGTCCTGCCAGCGCAGCATTCCGTCCGCGAGGAGCTCGAAGCCGGCCTCCTGCTGGCCCGAGACGAGCTGAGCGAGATCCTGCTCCGTCTGCTCGTCGACTGCCTCGGGAGTCGTACGTCCACGGTCGAGATCGCGCGTCGCCTGCACGAGCGCCTCGGAGCGCGGATAGAGCCCTGGAACAAATGCCTGCAAATTAGCCTCCTTAACGAACGAAACCGCTCCCGCCAAAGAGGTCGGAAGCGGAGCGCTCCGGGCTCTTTAGGCGTTTTTGTTGAACCTGGTCGCCAAGCTGCCTTTCAAAGCTTTCCAGGTGGCGCTGAGACTATCAGCCGACTCGTGCGGCCGGGCGCTACCGACCGACTACGGCGAGCTGGTTCTCCGCATGCTTGATGCGTTGTTCGAGCTGCCAGCGGTCGGCGTCCGACTCGCCGCGCTCGACACGCTCGAGCTCGGCCTGGGCGGCCTCGAGCTGTTCGTGGGCGCGCGCGGCGTCAATGTGCTTCGCATCCACCGCGTCGTCGACGAGCGCAAGCGCACGGTCCTGCTCGACTTTGAAGAAGCCGGAGCCTGTGGCGAACTCCTGAATATCGGTGTCGCGCTTCACGTGGACGCGCGTCGAGCCAGCCTTCAGCATCGCGATCAGCGGCGCGTGCCGGGCGAGAACGCCGATCTCACCGTCCGCTCCGGGGACGACCAGCATCTCCGCCTCACCCTCGAAGACGGGACCGTCAGGCGTGACGAGCGAGACGTCGAACGTGGCCACTACGCGGGCGTTGGTTCCAGTTCGCGCTCGGCCTCTGCTTCGGGCGGCTTCTCCTCGGCCTGCTCCTTCGCCTGCGAGGAGCCGCGACCCTTCTCGACCGCCTGCTCGATCGTCCCAACCATGTAGAAGGCCTGCTCCTGGAGCTCGTCGTGCTTGCCATCGAGGATCTCCCTGAAGCCCTTGATCGTGTCCTCGAGCTTCACGTACTCGCCGGGCGTGCCCGTGAACTGCTCGGCCACGAAGTTCGGCTGCGAGAGGAAACGCTGGATCTTCCGCGCCCGCTGCACCGTCAGCTTGTCCTCGTCGCTCAGCTCGTCCATGCCGAGGATGGCGATGATGTCCTGAAGGTCCTTGTAGCGCTGGAGGATCTCCTGGACGCCTCGCGCCGTCTCGTAGTGGTCGTTGCCGACGATGTCCGGCTGGAGGGCACGCGAGACCGACGTCAGGGGATCGACGGCCGGGTAGATGCCCTGCTCGACGATCGCGCGGTTGAGCTCGGTCGTCGCGTCGAGGTGGGCAAAGGTCGTGGCGGGCGCCGGGTCCGTGTAGTCGTCCGCCGGCACGTAGATCGCCTGGATCGAGGTCACCGAGCCCTTCTTCGTCGACGTGATTCGCTCCTGGAGCTGACCCATCTCGGTGGCGAGCGTCGGCTGGTAGCCGACCGCGCTCGGCATGCGGCCGAGCAGCGCGGAGACCTCCGAGCCCGCCTGCACGAAGCGGAAGATGTTGTCGATGAAGAGGAGGACGTCCTGGCCCTCCTCGCGGAAGTACTCGGCCATCGTCAGCCCGGAGAGGCCGACGCGAAGGCGCGCGCCCGGCGGCTCGTTCATCTGCCCGTAAACGAGAGCCACCTTGTCGATGACGCCCGATTCCTGCATCTCGAGCCAGAGGTCGTTCCCCTCGCGGGTGCGCTCGCCCACCCCGCAGAAGACGGAGACACCGCCGTGCTCCCGGGCGACGTTGTGGATCAGCTCCTGGATGAGCACGGTCTTGCCGACGCCCGCGCCACCGAAGAGGCCGACCTTGCCTCCCTTGACGTAAGGCGCGATCAGGTCGATCACCTTGATGCCCGTCTCGAAGATCTCGGTCGTCGGCTCCAGGTCGGTGAAGTCCGGCGGGTCACGGTGAATCGGCCAGCGCTCGGCGCCGTCCGCCGGCGCTTCCTTCTTGTCGATCGGCTCGCCGATCACGTTCCAGAGCCGGCCGAGAGTCACGTCCCCGACGGGGACGGTGATCGGCCCGCCCAGGTCGACGACGTCGACACCGCGGGCGAGCCCGTCCGTCGAGTCCATCGCGACCGCGCGCACCCGGTCGTCACCCAGGTGCTGCTGAACCTCGGCGATGATGTCCCGCCCTTCGAGCGAGATCCGCACCGCGTGGTTGATGCCGGGCAGTTCGTTCGGGAAGAGCACGTCGATGACGACGCCCTTGACCTCGATCAGCTTGCCGACGTTTTGAGCGTTCTGACTATCAGGCATTCGGTTCCTGGAGAGGAGTGTCTAGCAGCGGGCGCCGTCTGCGCAGGCGCCTGCCGGCGTCCAGGAGTCTAGCGAAGGGCCTGCGTCCACGATCCGTCTTCGGATAGCGCTGCGAGGCCTCGAGGAGCGCCGCCACCCGGGCGGCGTGATCGAGCTCTCAGGCGTACGAGCTAAGAAGCGAAGGGATCACGCTTCAACGGTACCTGAGTACCCCCAAAACGTTACACCGGCTCAGGGGTTCTGAAAGCCCGTGGTGCGCGGAATCTCCGTCGACGCGGAGAACGCCTGGCGCCTGGCGCGGAGCGCGGCGAGCGCCGCCTGTGGCTTCTGTCGCTGAAGCTGGCGGAGCTCCTGGTCGTCGAGCGCAGCGACGGCGTACGCGTTCGGCTTGTTGAGGATCGTGCCGGAGTGGAGGGAAGCAAAGAGGCCGCCGACGCCGATCATCGAAACGGCGAGAGCAGCCGCGGCCGTCGCCCGCAGCGGGGCGAAGGCGATTCGGCGGCGATGCGGGAGCACGATCGGCCTGCTCAACGGCTCGAGCGGAGCGTGACGGAGCACAGCGGCGAGGTTTGCCGCATCGGCCTTGAACTCGCTGCACGAATGGCAGCGGAGGAGGTGGCCGCGCAGCAGGACCGACTCGAACTCGGACAGCTCGCCGTCGAGCCCGGCCGAAATCCAGCCGCGCATGCGCTCACACTTCTGTGATCGTGCTCTCACCATCACTAAGTGTGACGAAAACCCGGCGAAACGGTTAGTGCCAGGAGGGCTTGGCGAAATATGGCTGAGCCGCCGGGCCGCGCTGCTCGCCCCGAGGCCGGGTCCTCAGTCGCACCCAGGCTACTAGCCTGGATGCTCCCTGCGTCCGCGGCCTCGGAACGAGCATCGCACCCCGGCGACGAGCAACATTCCGCCAAACCCTCCTAGAACAATGAATGCCGGCTGTCGGAAACGACGCCGAGCAGAATGAGCACCAGCCCGAGCGGGAGGAAGACCGCTGACGTGTTGATCGCCTCCTCTTGCTCTTCCCTCGTGGCCCAGCGCAGCCGGCGCGAACGGATCTGGAACAGCGAGAAGATGTCGCCGCCCGCATCCTCCTGACTGCGCGGACGCACAGGCCCGAGGTTTCCGAAGAAGAAGCCGCCGAGGAGCAGGAAACACCCGATGAGATAGAACCCGATCGCGATCGAAACCGAGACCGAGGAGCCAAGCAAGAGGCCGAGCGCGGCCGAGCAGAGAGCCGTGCCGACGCTGATCACGGCGAGCAACAGCGTGAACCGGCGGAGGGCCGGGAGCAGCATCGCTAGGAGGAGACCGGAGAAGGCTCGGCCGGCGGCTGCACGGGCTCGCCCCGCCTACGGAACTCGTCCTCGTCGAGCGGCCAACTCTCGAGGGGGTAATGGCAGGCGGCCACGTGCCCGTCTCCGAACGAGTACAGCGGCGGATCCTCGACGTCGCAGTGGCCCTCCCGGAAGCGGGGACACCGCGGATGGAAGTTGCACGCGGAAGGCGGGTTCAGCGGGCTCGGCACGTCACCTTCGAGCACGACCGGCTTCCGGGCGCGGCCCCGCTCGGGATTCGCGATCGGGACCGCGGAGAGGAGCGCGCCCGTGTAGGGATGCTTCGGGCTCTCATACAGGTCCAGCTTCGGGGCCAACTCGACGATCTTGCCGAGGTACATGACGAGCACCCGGTCGGAGATGTGCCGGACGACGTTCAGGTCGTGCGCGATGAAGACGTAGGTCAGCCCGAAGTCGTGCTGCAGATCCTCGAGCAGGTTGAGGACCTGCGCCTGAACGGAGACGTCGAGGGCGGAGACCGGCTCGTCGCAGACGATCAGCTTCGGGTTGACCGCGAGCGCTCGGGCAACGCCGATGCGCTGGCGCTGGCCGCCCGAGAACTCATGGGGAAACCGGTTGTAATGCTCCGGGTTGAGGCCGACGACCTCGAGCAGCTCCTGGACGCGCCGCTTGACCTCCGCCGCCGTCCCGAGCTTGTGCACCTCGAGCGCTTCGGCGACGATGAAGCCGACGCGCTTACGCGGGTTCAGCGAGGCGTAGGGGTCCTGGAAGATCATCATCATCTCGCGCCGGATCGGCCGCATGCTGGGCCGCGAGAGGCGCGTGATGTCGCGACCGTCGAACGTGATCGTCCCGTCGGTCGTGTCGAGCAGCCGCATGATGCAGCGGGCGAGCGTCGACTTCCCGCAGCCCGACTCGCCGACGATCCCGAGCGTCTCCCCCTTCTTGACGGAGAAGCTGACGCCGTCCACGGCCTTCACGGCCCCGACCTGCTTCTGGAAGATGATCCCTCGCGTGACGGGGAAGTGCTTCTTGACGTTGTCGACGACGAGCAGGTCTTCAGCCATCAGTCGCGCACCTCAGCTCGCCTTCCCCATCGTCGTCGCGATCAGCTTCGCCGCCTCGCGATCCTTCGTCGCCTCGTCGAGATGACACGCCTGCAGGTGCTCGGGCGCGTCCGAGATGCCGACGAGCTCCGGCACGACCTGCCGGCACTTGTCCATCACGTACGGACAACGCGGATGGAAGCGGCAGCCGCTCGGAGGATTCAGGAGCGAAGGTGGCTGCCCGGGGATCTGCACCAGGCGGTCGACGTCGACGTCGAGCCGTGGCAGCGAACCGAGCAGTCCCCATGTGTACGGGTGATGCGGCCGGGCGAAGAGGTCGCTGACGGGTGCCGCCTCCGCAACCTTCGCTGCGTACATGACGAGCACGTCGTCCGCGGTCTCGGCGACCACCCCCAGGTCGTGCGTGATCATGATGATCGCGCTGCCGAACTCGCTCTGCAGGCGCTTCATGAGATTCACGATCTGCGCCTGCGTCGTCACGTCGAGCGCCGTCGTCGGCTCGTCGGCGATCAGGAGGTCGGGATCGTTGACGAGCGCCATCGCGATCATCACGCGCTGGCGCATCCCGCCGGAGAACTGATGAGGGTAGTCGCCCAGACGGCGGTCGGCGCGCGGGATGCCGACGGCCTGCAGCAGCTCAGTCGCCCGGGCTCGCGCCACCTTCTTCGAGACGTCGCGGTGGAGCTGAATCGCCTCGACGAGCTGTGCCCCGATCGAGTGCACGGGGTTCAGGGAGGTCATCGGGTCCTGGAAGATCATGGCGATGTCGTTGCCCCGGATCTCCCGTAGGCGGCGCGAGCGCGCCTTCAGGAGATCCTCTCCGTTGAAGAGCGCCTCTCCGCTTGTGATCGTGTTCTTCTTCGCGTTCAGGCCCATGATCGTGAGACAGGTGACGCTCTTGCCGGAGCCCGACTCGCCCACGATCCCGAGCGTCTTGCCCTTCTCGACGCTGAAGCTGACTCCGTCGACAGCCTTGACGATCCCGTCGTCGGTCTGGAAATACGTCTTCAGGTCCTTGACTTCAAGGAGGGCCATGAACTCCCCTTCGATCGTGCGCCTCGGGAGGCACCTAGGTCAGCCTGATCCTCGGATCGATCCAGGCGTATAAGAGATCGATGATCAGGTTGGCAACAATGATGCAGAATGTAGCGAACACGACCACTCCCATCACGATCGAGAGGTCGCTGATCCCAATCGACCGGATCGCAAGCTTTCCGAGCCCGGGCAGGCCGTAGATCGTCTCGGTGAAGATCGCGCCGCCGAGGCCGAGGCCGATGTCCATCCCGAGCATCGTCACGACGGGCAGAAGCGCATTGCGCAGGACATGCGAGCGCAACACTCGCCACTCGGGCGCGCCCTTGGCACGCGCGGTGCGCACGTAGTCCTCGTTCATCGCCTCCATCACGTTCGCGCGGATCATGCGCACGTAGAGCGCGGCGAACAGGATCGCGTAGGTGATCCACGGCAGGAACATGTGGTATGCCCACTGCACGGGACCGCCGCAGTCGGTTGCCGGGTTGATGGCGTCGCAGTACCCCTGGATCGGGAACCAGTGGAGCTTGAACCCGAAGGTGTAGGCGAAGATCAGTCCGATCCAGACGGGGTGCGCGGAGATCCCGATCAGGACGAACGTCATCGATGCTCTGTCTAAGAGCGAGCGCGGGCGGAGCGCAGAGAGGATGCCGATCGGTAGCGCCATCAGCATCCAGATGACCACTCCTCCGAAGACGAGCGACGCGGTGACCGGCGCGGCGGAGGCGATCAGAGTGTTCACGGGTGTGGCCTGGATGAACGAGCGTCCCAGGTCGCCCTTGGGCCGCACGAAGACCGGCACGCCGCCCACGTGGACGGGCACAGGTTTGATCAGCCGCCAGAGAAACCGCTCGTACTGGATGTACACGGGGCGGTCGAGGCCGAGATAGTGGATGGCGCGCGCGCGCTGCGCCTGGCTCGAGCCCTGCCCCGCGATCTTGGCCGGGAGATCGTTCGGAACCAGGAAGAAGATCACGTACGTCACGAGCGTGACGACGAAGAAGAGGACAAGCGCCCAGAGGATCCGCCGTATCAGGTACCGAAGCATCGCACCGCCGCCTTGGGGTGGGAGTTTATATGAGCGGAAGCGCCGGCCCTGTCCGGGCCGGCGCTTCCGTTGTAGATCGATCGTCCTAGGCCGACTCTCCTACTTCAGAGACAACTTGCCGAGGTCGATTTCGTAGATGGGCGACTGGATGATCGTGTTCGTCGCGATCCGCTTCGAGAAGAACTCGCGGTCGTTCCTGTTGTCGATAGGAGCGATCGGGGACCATGTCGTCCCGATCCTGTTGTCCAGGTTGCCGTACGCGGTGAGGCGCTTCTTGCCCCTCAGCCTCGCGGCGGCGTTCATCGCCCTGTTGGCCGTTGGGTTGTTGAAGTAGGCCGTGTTGTTGTTCTGGACGTCCTGGATCGTCTCCCCTGAGAGGAGCTTGTTCACGTAGTCGTACGGATCCGGGAAGTCCGCGGCCCAACCAACGAGCGCGAAGTCGTAGTCGTTGCCCTTCCTACCCAGCGCGGTGAACAAGCCGGACGAGAAGGCCCTGTGATCGATGTTGTTGAACCCGACCGCGTTCAACTGCGCCGTCGTCAACTGCTGGATCTGCGTGCCCAGAGTCGAGTTCGTGTACCAGTAGTTGATGTGGTCGCCAGTGTGACCGCTCGCCAAAGGCCTTGCCTTTGCGAGGTTCGCGGTGTTCGTGTACGCGGTGCACTTCTTGTAACCAGGGATCGCGGGCGTCAGCAACGAGCACTGCGGATAGCCGGCCCTCGGGCCCCTGATGCTGACCAGATCCTTGCGGTTGATGCCGTTCGCGACGGCCTTCCGCACGTTCTGGTTCGAGAAGATGCCCTTCGCGTTGTTCATCGTGACGTAGTCGACGACCGACGTCGAGAAGACGCGGGCGCGACCCTTCGTCCCGTACTGGTTGAAGAGCGGGCCCCAGGCACTTGCCGGGAGACCGTCGGCCGCCCAGTCGGACTGGCCGTTCTTGACCAGTAGCAGAGCCTGGTCCTGCTGGACGCCGATCTCGTAGTCGAAGCCGTCGACGACGCCCGGTGTTGGGGCGGCACCCAGCGGCTTGTAGAACCGGTTCTTCCGGATCTTGATCGAGCGGTCCGGCACGTACTCGTTCACGTAGTAGCGCCCGCCGGCCGGAAGCGGATTGCCCGAGTTCACGGACGTGATCGGCGTGAACGGCTCGCTGTTGGCGATCGCCCCGGTCGGGGGAAGCGCCATCAGCGTCGGCAGCAGTGCGTTCGGTGCCACCAGCGAAATCCGAAGGGTGTAGTTGCCTTTCACCTGGATGCCGGGGACCGTCTGCGTGTTACCGGAGTTGTAGGCAAGCGCACCCACGATGTTCACCGACGCGGGGTCGGTCAGGAACGATGCGAGCGGCGAACCAACTGCCGGGTTCAGAACGCGGAGCAGAGCGTGCTCGTAGTTCTTCGCATTGAGCGGGGCGCCGTTGCTGAGCTTCATGCCGCGCCGAATGTGGAACGTGTAGGTCTTGCCGCTCCTCGAAACGGTGAAGTTCTTGGCTCCGTCGTTCACGAGCCGGTAACCGCGTCCACCTGTCTTGTGGGCGAAGTTCAAGAGCATTCGAGCCGTAAGCCACTCGTACTGCCACTCGGGCACGTAATACGAGCGCTGTGGGTCGATGTTCTCGATGCCGGCAAAGAGCGTGAACTTGAGGATTCCGCCCTTACGAGCCTGAGGAGAGCTGTTCTTCTGAGCAGCACCCGGGCTCGCGACACTCGCTGCGGCCAACATCGCCGCACCAATCGCCAGCATGGCGATTGAGAGCATCAATCGTTTATGCATGTGACTCCTTCCCTCTTAGCTTGCCAGAGGACTCTGACCTTTCTTGTGACGTCCTTCCGGCGGTTTGGTTAGTTCGCGACGCTACTATCTCGCAGCCAGCTTGCCGAGGTCGATTTCATAGATCGGTGATTGCACGATCGACCTCGTGTCGATGCGGGCCGAGAAGAACTCGCGGTCGTTCCTCCTGTCGATGACGGCGATGGGAGCCCACCGCCGCTGGAGGGTGAGATCGAGCTTGCCGTAGGCGGCAGCGCGCTTCTGCCCCGTCAGGCGCGCCGCAGCCCGCAGGAGCCGATCGGCCTCCGGGTCCAGGTCAATGGCCTCGAACAGCGTGTTGACGTACCCGTACAGATCCGGGAAGTCCCCGCCCCAGCCGAGGATCGCCAAGTCGCAGTCGTGGCCCCTCCTCGCCAGCGCAGAGAACAAGCCGGACGAGAAGGCCCTGTGATCGATGTTGTCGAACCCGATCGCGTTCAGCTGCGACGTCGCCAACTGGTGGACCCGCGTCCCTATCGTCGAGGACGTGTACCAGAAGTTGATGTGGTCGCCGGTGTGACCACTCGCGAGCGACCTGGCTCTGGGCAGGTCCGGCGTGTTCGGGTAGATCGTGCACTTCCTGTAGCCCGGAATCGCCGGCGTCAGGAGCGAGCACTGCGGGGAACGGCCGTGGCTGCCGAAAACCCCGGCGAGCGCGGAGCGGTCGATGCCCCACTCGATCGACTTGCGCACGTTCACGTTCGCAAACGGCCCTGTCGCATTGTTCATAAAGGCGATGTCGACGACCCTCGTCGGAAAAACACGGGCCCGGCCCTTCGTCCCGTACTGCGCGAAGAGTGGGCTCCAGGCAGTCTCCGGGAGACCGTCGGCGGCCCAGTCGGACTGCCCGTTCTGCACGAGCTGCAGCGCCTGGTCCTGCCGGACGCCGATCGTGTAGTCGAACCCGTCGACGATGCCCGGTGTTGGGGCAGCGCCCAGTGGCTTGTAGAACCGGTTCTTCCGGATCTTGATCGAGCGGTCCGGCACGTACTCCTGCACGTAGTAGCGCCCGCCTGCCGGAAGCGGATGGCGAACGCTCACGGACGTGATCGGCCTGAACGGGGTGTTGTTGGCAATCGCTCCGGTCGGGGGAAGCGCCAGCAGCGTCGGCAGCAACGGGTTCGCCCTAACCAGCTTGACGACAAGCGTGTTCGAGCCCCTGGTGAAGATGCCCGGAACTGTGTCCGTCCTGCCGGCGTTGTAGTCGGTTGCTCCGACGATCTCCACCGACGCGGGGTCGGTGAGCAACGACGCGAGCGGCGAACCGACTGCCGGGTTGAGAACGCGGAGCAGCGCGTGCTCGTAGTTCTTCGCATTGAGCGGGGCGCCGTTGCTGAGCTTCATGCCACGCCGGATGTGGAACGTGTACGTCCTGCCGTTGTTCGAGACCGTGTAGCTGCGCGCGCCGTCGTCGACGAGCCGGTAGCTGAGCGCGCCCCGCTTGTGCGCGAAGGTCAGCAGCATGCGACCAGTCAGCCACTCGTACTGCCACTCGGGCAGGTAATAGGAGCGCTGCGGGTCGATGTTCTCGATGCCGGCGAAGAGCGTGAACTTGAGGATGCCGCCCTTCCGAGGCTGAGGTGAGCTCTGCCCCTGAACAGCACCCGGGCTGGCAACGCTCGCCCCGGCCAACAGCGCCGCTCCAGTGACGAGCGAGGCGATCGAGAGCATCAGCCGCTTGTCCATCGCCCTCTCCCTCTCGGGGGTTCCCGGGAAAGCTCCGGCCTATCCTTCGACGGCCAGGTGACGGCTTGGTTAGTGCTGCCGGTCAACGTTCGTGGCTAAGGCGGGCCTGTCGAAACGTCGTCCCTCGGCTTCTGTGTTTTTAGTCGCGGAAAGTGCAAAGCACTTTGCGCGAGTCCCGGGCCCGTGGCCCGGGACCTCCTCTACCGGGTCGAGCGGGGGTCGATCGCGTCGCGGATGCCGTCGCCGAGCAGGTTGAACGCGAGCGTCGTCGACAGAATCGCAAGCCCCGGCCAGACCATCAGCCACGGCTGGGTCGTGTAGTACGTGGGGCCGGTCGAGAGCAGGTTGCCCCAGCTCGGATTCACCGGGTCGATCCCAAGGCCGAGGAACGACAGGCCCGCCTCCAGCAGGATGTACGTCGCTACCGTCAGCGTCGAGTAGACGACGATCGGGGCGATGAGGTGCGGGATGATGTGCGAGCGCATGATCCGCGCGTCGCTGGCGCCGATCATGCGCGCCGCCTCGACGAACTCCTTCTCTCGCAGCGAGAGAACCTGCGCGCGCAGAATCCTGGCCGGATAGAACCAGCCGAAGATGGCGAAGATCACAATGAGGGTCACCACCCCCGGAACGAAGACTCCGAACGTGATGTCGTTCAGGCGGGGCCCGACGGTCGCGCTCAGCGCGATGATGAAGAGCAGGGCGGGGAAGACCATCGTCAGCTCGATCACGCGGGAAATGGCCGTGTCGATCAAGCCACGGTAGTAGCCGGCGAGCGTCCCGAGGATGATCGCGATGATCATCGTGGCGATCGTCGCCATGATCGCGACCTCGAGCGAGACGCGCCCTCCGTAGAGCAGGCGCAGGAACTCGTCATGGCCGAGGTTCCCGTCCGCGCCGAGGACGAAGAGCTGCTTCTCGCCGGCCTTGCAGCCCTTGGGCACGGGCGCGAAGTCTTTGCACTTGACGTGGGAGAGCGGACCGACCGGGAGCGAGTCGGGCGGGTGGAGCCCGGCGGTGAGGTTGATGGCAGTGGCGGAATGGCCGACGGCGCGCTCTGCAATCGGCCCACCGAAGATGACGACGAGAGCCAGGAAGACGATGAAGATCGCGCTGCCGATCGCGACCTTGTCGCTCCGGAACCGTCGCCAGACCTGCTCCCAGTAGCCCCGCGCGCGCACATTGAGCTCGGTCTCGCCGAGGTGGCCTCCGGTCTCGGCGGCCGTGATGCCGGCCAGGCCCGCCTGGCCGCCGACGACTTCTTTCCGATCAGGGCTCACGTTGCTCCCGAAAGCATAACGGGGTCCTCCTCAGAGGGTTTGACGCTCACCGGGCCCTCGAAGTTAGGCCGTCAGCGCGTCGGCCCCGGCCACGACCTCGAGAATCTCCTGCGTGATCTCCGCCTGCCGGGCGCGGTTCATCTGGAGGGTCAGCGAGTCGATGAGCTCGCCGGCGTTCTTCGAGGCGTTTCGCATCGCCGTCATCCGAGCGCCCTGCTCGGAGGCCGCCGACTCGAGCAGCGCGCGGTAGAGCTCGGTCTCGAGGTAGACCGGAAGCAGGCGCTCGAGGATCTGCTCCGGCTCCGGCTCGTAGATGAAGTCGCCGAGCAACGCCTGGGCACCCTCCTCCTCCTCGCTTCCTTCCTCGAGCAGGCTCTCGGGAATCGGCAGCACCTCCTGGACGACGACGCGCTGCGTGAGCGCCGACTCGAAGTGGTTGTAGATGACGACGACCTGGTCGACCTCCTGCTCCGCGTAGAGCTCGGCCAGGCGGTGCGCGATGGCCTGGGCGTCGCGGTACTGCGGTTTGTCGCTGAAGCCCGACCAGGCCTGGAGCACGTCGTAGCGGCGGAAGCGAAGCGTCGAGGCGCCCTTCTTGCCGGCGACGAGCCAGCGCGGCTCGACCCCGTCGTCTCGAAAGCGCCGGTCGGCCGCAAAGGCCTCACGCAGGATCTGGGCGTTGAAGGCGCCGGCGAGACCGCGGTCACCCGTCAGCGGCAGGATGGCCGCCGTCCCGACCTCGCGCCGCTGGAGCAGGGGCAGCCCGCTGACGGAGGCGCTGGCGCGCGCGGTTCCGACCATGAGTTCCTGCATCCGCTGCGCGTAAGGGCGCATGGCTTCGATGCGCGCCTGGGCTCGCCTGAGCTTCGCCGCAGCGACGAGCTCCATCGCCTTCGTGATCTTCCGCGTGTTCCGGACCGACCGGATCCGGCGCTTGATGTCCTGGACGGAGGCCATCGGCTACCCGCTACGCGGGGACCTCCTCCTTGACCGCGAAGCTCTCCTTGAAGCCCGTGATCTCCTGAGAGAGCCGCTCGGCGAGCTCGTCGGGGAGATCGCCCGTCTTCCGGATCTCCTCGTAGATCGAGCCTTCGGCGCGCAGGTGCTCGCGGAGCTCGTCCTGGAAACGTGGGACGTCGTCGACCGGGACGTCGCTCAGGAAGCCGTTGATGCCGGCGAAGATGGCGACTGCCTGCTCCTCCATCGGCCACGGCTGATTCTGCGGCTGGTTGAGCGTCGCCACCATGCGCTCGCCCCGCGCAAGCGTCTCCTGCGTCTGGGGGTCGAGCTCGGAGCCGAACTGGGCGAAGGCCTCCAACTCGCGGTACTGGGCGAGCTCGAGCCGCAGCCGGCCGGCGACCTTCTTCATCGCCTTCGTCTGCGCGCTCGCGCCGACGCGGGACACCGAGCGGCCGACATCGATCGCCGGGCGGACGCCGGAGTAGAAGAGGTCGGCTTCGAGGAAGATCTGCCCGTCGGTGATCGAGATCACGTTCGTCGGGATGTAGGCGGCGATGTCACCGGCCTGCGTCTCGACGACCGGCAGAGCGGTCAGCGAGCCCCCGCCGAGCTCGTCGGAGAGCTTGCTCGCGCGCTCGAGGAGGCGCGAATGGAGGTAGAAGACGTCACCCGGGTATGCCTCGCGGCCCGGCGGCCGGCGGAGCAACAGCGACATCTGTCGGTACGCGTCGGCGTGCTTCGAGAGGTCGTCGTACACGCAGAGCGCGTGGCGGCCGTTCTGCATGAAGTGCTCGCCCATCGCACAGCCGGCGTACGGCGCCATCCACTTGATCGGCGCGGCCTCGGAGGCCGGGGCCATGACGATGATCGTGTAGTCCATCGCGCCACGGTCCTTGAGCAGCTCGTAGATCTGCGCGACTGTCGAGGCCTTCTGCCCGATCGCGACGTAGATGCAGATCACGTCCTGGTCATGCTGGTTCAAGATCGTGTCGATCAGGATCGTCGTCTTGCCCGTCGAGCGGTCGCCGATGATCAGCTCGCGCTGGCCCCGGCCGACGTTCGTCATCGCGTCGATCGCCTTGATCCCCGTCTGGAGAGGCTCCTTCACCGGCTGACGGTCGATGACGCCGGCGGCCTTGACCTCGAGCGGCAGGCGCTCGTCCGACTCGATCGGAGGCCCTCCGTCCAGCGGGTTCCCCAGGGGGTCGACGATGCGCCCGATGAGCGCGTCGCCGACGGGCACGCTCGCGACCCGGCCGGTGCGCTTCGCCGAGTCGCCCTCCTTGATCAGCTCCCAGTCGCCGAAGAGGGCGACGCCGACGTTGTCCTCCTCGAGGTTGAAGGCGAGTCCGGTGACGCCGTGCTCGAGCTCGAGCATCTCCAGCGCGACCGCGCTCTCGAGCCCGTAGACGCGGGCGATGCCGTCGCCGACCTGGAGGACGGTGCCGACCTCGGCGAGGTCGGTCTCGACGTCGTAGCGCTCGATCTGCTGGCGCAGAATCGAGGTGATCTCTTCGGGACGGACTTTCACCGACGGCCTCCTTGAGCGAGTTCGTGTCGTAGTCGATCGAGACGGCCGCGCACGCTCGAGTCGACCTCGAGCGAGCCGGCCCTGAGAACAAGGCCGCCGACGAGGCCGGGATCGACCGAGCGGGCAGCCTCGACATGACGGCCTGAGGCCTCCTCGATCTGCTTCACGATCGAGCCCGCCTCCTCGTCGGAAAGCTCGTATGCCGTCGTCAGCTCAACCTTGAGAATCTGCTCCTCGGCAGCGACGAGCTCTTCGTACTCCTCGACGATCTCCTCGATCAGCTGAGCACGGCCCTTCTGGGCGACGAGGCGGAAGAAGTTCAGGACGAGCTCGTCGGCCCCTGCCAGAACCGCGGCCAGGGCCTCGGCCTTCGCGGGCGGGTCGAGCTGAGGGTTGCGGAGCAGTGCCCCGAGCTCCGGCACGTCGTGCAGCGCCGTGACGAACGCCTGGAGCTCGGCGCGAACCTCGTCGAGGCGGCCTTGCTCGTGCGCCGTCTCGAAGAGCGCCTTCGCATACGTGCGGGCGACAACGGCCATCAGTTCCGACTCGATCCTTCGAGGACGGAGAAGTCCAGTTCGCGGACCGCTTCCTCGATCAGCCGCTTGTGATCTGCCTGGTCGAGCACCTTGCCCGTCACCTTCTGCGTCGCGAGCACGGTCAGCTCGGCGACCTCGGCCCGGATCGCCTCCAGCGCGCGTTGGGTCTCGGCCTCGACCTGCTTCGTCGTCTCCTCGAGCCGCCGCTTGCGGTCGGCCTCGAGCTCGTCACGCATGCGCTTCTTCTGCGACTCGGCGACCTGCCGCGCGTGCGTGAGGATCTCCTCGGCCTTGCCTCTGGCCTCGGCCATGAGCGCGCGGTGCTCCTCGAGCATCTGCCGCGCCTCTGCCCGGGCCTTGTCCGCTTCGTCCAGAGCGTCCCGGATCCGCTGGCGGCGCTCGTCGATGATCTTCTGGATCGCACCGAAGGCGTAGCGCTTGAGGACGAAGAACGTGATCAGGAAGCAGACAACCGTCCAGATCATCAGCCCAGGGGTGACCTGGATCAGCGGGTTCGTGGCGAGAACGGAATTCACTAGACGAGGACGTACGCGAGGATCGATCCGAGCAGGCCGTAGAAGACGACCGCCTCGGTGAGCGCGAAGCCGAGCCACTGGATGCCCTGGAGCTCACCGCGCAGCTCCGGCTGTCGCGCGACCGACTGGATCATCGAGCCGAAGATGTTGCCGATGCCGACGCCGGCTCCGAGGGCGCCGAGCCCGACGCCGAGCGCAAGCCCGATCGCCTTGCCGGCCTTCGTGACGTCGCCTGTCGTGGCTGCGAGAAGTAGGTGCATGTTCCTCCTTAGTGCTCGGGCTCGATGGCCGAGCCGATGTAGATGGCGGTCAGGGCAGCGAAGATGAAAGCCTGGATGCCGACGACGATAACGACCTCGAAGAGATAGAAGACCGTCGAGAGGATCACGACCGGGGCCAGGAGCAGGGACTGCAGGATGAACATGAGCCCGATGAAGGTCAGGATCAGGATGTGCCCCGCGAGCATGTTCGCGAAGAGCCGGACGCTCAGTGAGATCAGTCGCATGAACTGGCCCAGGATCTCCAGCGGGACGATCAGGCCCAGCAACGCCTTCGGCGCCTCCGGGATCCAGCTCTTGAAGTAGCGCACCGGCCCGTTCCAGCGGATGCCCTCGTAGTGCGTGAACGCGAAGGTGAGCAGCGCCAGGGCGAGCGTCACCGAGAGCGACGAGGTCGCCGCGTAGATGCCCCACACCGGGAAGCCGTGCCAGGTCTCGCCGGTCAACGGCAGCGGGATGAACCCGAGCAGGTTGACGACGAAGATGAAGAGCAGCAGGCTCGCCACGTACGGGAACCAGCGGCCGATTGCCTTCGAAGGAAGGCCCTGTTCCGCGATCTGGGTTTGCGCGACTTCGTAGATCTGCTCGCCGATCGTCTGCCTCGTTCCGGGCTCGACGCCCACGCGCACGCGCATGAGGAAGATCCCGAGCGCCATCGTCAGCAGCGAGCCGATGATCAGGTAGACGACCGCCTTGGTGATCGAGAGGTCGAGCGGCCCGGCGTGGATGGAAACCCAGGGATGGAGCTCGAACTCCTTCGTCGGATCGAACTCGCCGCGCGCGAACGCCTGGCCCGGGACGACGAGCGCGAGCGTGGCGAGGAGGAAGAGGGCGCGTCTCATACGGGCGGGTTCCCGAAGTACGAGACGAGGGACAGGCCGAGCTCGAGGGTGTATGCGAGCGCGTAGGTGATCGCGGCGGCGAGCCCAAGGTGCGGGTCCGAGACGGCGACGGCGAGCACCACGACCATGACGGCGATCGCGCGGAACATCATTCCGAAGGCGGCCGCGCCCGCGGCGACGAGGTTGCCTTTTGCTCGCAGCCGGACAAGGAGGTACGAGAACGCCTGGCTCCCGACCCAGAGAGTCGCGGCGATCGCCCAGCCGCCGAGTCGCCAGCCGGCGACGAGGTAGATCGGCAGGGCGAGCGCGATGACGAGGCTCCCGGCGACGATCGGGATCAGGATGCTCGGCGCCGGGCGCGGGGTCGTGAACGTGCCGGCGCTCACGTGAAGTACCCCCGGTAGCGGCGGTAGACGACGAAGATCGCGGCCGGGATGCCGACGACCGCGCCTGCGAGCGCGCCGATCGCCGCCGAGCCGGCGCTCCAGCCGAGCAGGGCACCCACGCCGATCCCTGCCGAAGTCGTGCCAATGAGAAGGGCACCCGCGCCGGCAGGCTCGAAGGACGAGGGGCGCGAGGGCTCCATCCGCCGCGAGCATAACAAACTTTGTAACAGCGAAAAGCCGCATGGCTTGGCCGAAACGGGGTGAGCTTGTACGCTCGGTTCCATGCATATCGAGACGCTCGGGTCCGGCCCGCGGATTGTCTTCGTCCACGGCAGCGTGGCGAACGGAGCATCGGCGTGGAGTGAGCAGCGGCCTCTCTCCGCGCGCTACACGCTGGTCATCGTCGACCGGCCCGGCTATCCGCCGAACCCTCCGCTCCAGCGCATCGACTTCGAGGAACAGGCAGGAGAGATCGCAGAGCTCCTCGGGCCGGACGACCATCTCGTCGGTCACTCCTACGGCGGCGTCATCTCGCTGCTCGCTGCGGCGAGGCGGCCCGAGCTCGCCTCGCTGACCGTCTCCGAGCCTCCGGCCTTTGGCGTCGCCCGTGACAACCCTGCGGTGGAAGACTTCCTTGACCGTTTTCCCGAGGCGCCGCGGGACCCTCGCGGCTACCTCGAGTTTTTCCTACCGCTGGTCGGCAGCGAGATCACCCTTCCCGATCCACTCCCGCCCGACCTCGAGGCCGGAGCGCGAGCCGCGCTCTCCGAGCGCTCGCCGCACGAGGCTAAGATTCCATTCGACGCGCTCGCAGCAGCGCCGTTCCCCAAGCTCGTCGTCTCTGGCGGCCACCATGCGGCATTCGACGCCGTCTGCGACGTCCTGGAGCAGCGACTCGGCGCCGAGCGTGCCGTCCTCCCGGGCGCAGGCCATTCGATCCCCCGCGCGCCTGGCTTCAACAACCTGCTCGTCGACTTCCTCAGCCGAACTTCACCCCCCGGACCGACTTAGCAACAGACTGTTGCTAAGTGCGAAAGGCCCTGCGAGGTTGTGCAGGGTCAGTCTGGCCTGGCTCCGTGCTCTTCCAGGAGCCGAGCAAGGCGCTCGTCGCCGCTCTGGTCGGCGGCCATCAGCGGCGTGTAGTCGTCTTGCTGACGGGCGTTCGGCTCGGCGCCGGCCTCGAGCAGCAACTTCGCGAGCTTGTATCGCGCTTCCGGATCGTCCGCGGCCACCGCGCTGTGCAAGGGCATCACCTTCATCTCGTTGCGCGACGTGGAATTGACCTCGGCCCCGCGATCGACCAGGAGGCGGGCGGACTCGACATGGCCGAAGAAGCTCGCGAGGCCGAGCGGCTGGTAGCCGTCCTCCGCCCAGGCGTTCGCGAGCGACGGGTCCTCGTCCAGCAGCTCTCGAACCCGGTCGGTTCGGCCGGAGGCGGCCGCTTCGAACACGTCGAGCTCGGGATCGGCCGCGAGCAACTCCTCCGCGCGGGCCTGATCCCCGCGGTAGATCGCGTCCAGGAGCTCGGACATCTCAGGCGGTCTTGCGCTCGCGCTCGGCCTGCTCGCGGCGGCGGATCCGCGGGTTCGCGAGCTTGACGATCTCGAGCAGGTAGACGATGTAGATCGACGTCGCGAGCGCGGCCAGGCCGATCGACGCGACCGCGACCGTCGGCCAGAGGTGCCAGATGCCGTGCGCGCGGAAGGGGATAAAACGCGTTGCCAACGCGGCGCCGGCTAGCACCGCGCACCAGGCGTACATGTAGACCGCGGCGCGACGCTGCGAGAACCCGATGTTGGCGAAGCGGTGATGCAAGTGCGTGCGGTCGGCCTCGTAGAGCGGACGCCCGTGCTTCAGCCGCTTCGCAAGCACGAACGACGTGTCGGCGATCGGGATCGCGAGCACGATCAGTGGGAAGAACAGGGCGACGGTGGCCGCCGTTTTCAAGAGTCCCTGCACCGAGAGCGTCGCGAGCGTGAAGCCGAGTAACAGCGCCCCCGAGTCGCCCATGAAGATCCTGGCCGGATAGAAGTTGTGGCGCAGGAACCCGAAGCACGCTCCCGCCACGATCGCCGCGAGAATCGCGGCCTGCGGCTTGCCGAGCGAGAGCGCGATCACCGCAAAGGTCGAGCCGGCGATCGCGCAGATCCCCGACGCGAGACCGTCCATCCCGTCGAGGAAGTTGACCATGTTCATGATCGCGACGATCCAGACGAAGGTCACGGGCACGCCGACCCAGGCGGGGAAGTCCTGGATGCCGAGGAAGGGGAACGTGAAGCGGTCGATCGTGACCCCGAAGCCGATCGGGATCGCGGCGGCGGCGCTCTGGCCGGCAAGCTTCGCCCACCAGGGCAGGCCGCGGAAGTCGTCGACGACCCCGACGCAGGTCGCGACGGCGGCGCCGAGCAGGATGCCGCGGTAGGGCCCGTCCAGCTTCAGAAAGGCGAGCGCGGGCACGAAGATGCCGAGCAGGAGCGCGATCCCGCCCAGGCGGGGAATCGGCCGAACGTGCATCCGCCGCCGCTCGCCGGGCTGGTCGACGACGCCGAGGATGCGCGCGAAGCGCCCGACCGCAGGCGTCAGGACGAGGACGACGCCGAGCGCGAGCAGGAAGCCCCAGAGGACCTCCGGGTTGTCGCGCAGCGTCTGCCACATGGGTCGAGCCTATTTCGTCCCGTAGAGGCGGTCGCCTGCGTCGCCGAGGCCCGGGACGATGTAGCCGCGGTCGTTCAGGCCGTCGTCGATGGCGGCGCAGAAGATCGGAACGTCCGGGTGTGCGCTGTGCACCCGCAGGATCCCTTCCGGCGCCGCGACGAGGCAGATCAAGCGCACCGAGCGCGCGCCTGCGTCCTTGATCGCTGCGATCGCCGCCACGGACGAGTTCCCGGTCGCGAGCATCGGGTCGAGCACGATCGCGTCGCGGACGCCGAGATCACTCGGCAGCTTCACGTAGTACTCGATGGGCTCGAGCGTCTCCTCGTCGCGGAAGAGGCCGATGAAGCCGACCCGCGCGCCCTCGACGAGCCCGAGGAAGCCGTCGAGCATCCCGACCCCGGCCCGCAGCACCGGGCAGACGGCGACTTTCTTGCCGGAGATCCGCTCGACCTCGGTCCAGTCGAGCGGCGTCTCTACACGCACCGTCTCAGTGGGCAAGTCCTTCGTCGCCTCGTAGGTGAGCAGCGCGGTCAGCTCGTGGACGAGCCGGCGGAAGTCACCGGTTGAGGTCCGCTTGTCCCGCAGGTACGAAAGCTTGTGCCGGACAAGCGGATGGTCCACTTCGACGACGGTGCTCACGCGTACGTGGTGTAGCCGCGGAAGCCCGGGTACAGCGGCCGCCTGGCGCAGAGCGCCTCGCTGCGCCCCGCAAGCGCAGCCGTGTCCGGCGAGTCCGCGAGCGCGCCGACGATGATCTCGCCGACCTCCGTGAAGTCCGCCTCGTCGAACCCGCGCATCGTCATGGCCGGCGTCCCGACCCGGATGCCGGACGCGACGGTCGGGGGGCGCTCGTCGAAGGGGACGGTGTTCCTGTTCACGGTGATCTTGACCTCGGCTAGCCGCTCCTCGGCGTCCTTCCCGCTCCAATGCGTCTTCCTGAGGTCGACCTGGAGCAGATGCGTGTCCGTGCCGCCGGTGAGCACCTCCAGCCCGCCGGCCTGGATCGTCTCGGCGAGCGTGTCCGCGTTCGCCCGCACCTGGCGCTGGTAGTCCTTGAACGCCTCGCTGGCAGCGATCTTGAAGCAGGCCGCCTTCGCGGCGATCACGTGGCAGAGCGGCCCGCCCTGCATGCCGGGGAAGACGGCCCTGTCGATCGCCTTCGCGTGCTCCTCCTTGCAGAGGATGAAGCCGGCGCGTGGCCCGGCGAGCGTCTTGTGCGTCGTCGAGGTGACGAAGTCGCAGTGCGGCACCGGGCTCGGGTGCAAACCCGCTGCGATGAGCCCGGCGATGTGTGCCATGTCGCAGAGCAGAAGCGCGCCGACCTCGTCGGCGACCTCGCGGAACTTGTCGGCTTCGACCGTCCGCGGATAGGCCGAGCCGCCGCAGATGATCAGCTTCGGCCTGTGCTCCTTCGCCAGGCGCAGCACCTCGTCGTAGTCGACGAGGTTCGTCTCGCGGCTGACGCCGTAGTGGACGATCGTGTACAGGCGCCCGGAGAAGTTCACCTTGAGCCCGTGCGTGAGGTGGCCGCCGTGCGAAAGCTCGAGCGAGAGGATCGTGTCGCCGGGCTCGAGCGTCGCCAGGTAGACGGCCATGTTCGTCTGGGCGCCCGCATGCGGCTGCACGTTGGCGTGCTCGCCGCCGAAGAGCGCGAGCGCGCGGTCCATCGCGGTCTGCTCGATCTCGTCGATCACCTCGCAGCCGCCGTAGTAGCGCTTGCCCGGGTAGCCCTCTGCGTACTTGTTCGTGGGCACCGACCCGACGGCCTCGAAGATGCTCGGCCAGGTGAAGTTCTCGGACGCGATCAGCTCGACCTGGCCGCGCTGGCGCTCGAGCTCGCGCCCGAGGAGCTCGGCGATCTCGGGATCGATCTCGGCGAGCCCCGCAGTCCGCAGCTGCTGAAGGGTCTGCTCCGCGACGGCCATCGGGTGGATGGTACGCCTCAGACCAGCCGGCCGAGGCGCTCGAGGACCTCGGCGGCCGGCAGCGCGCCCTCGCGGATGATCTGCGGCTCGGGACCGGTCAGGTCGACCACCGTCGAGGGAATTCCGGGCAGCTCGCCCCCGTCGATGACGACCGCCGCGGCGGCGCGAATCTCCTCCGGCACCTCGTCGAGCTTCTTCGGGTCCTGGCCGCCGGTGAGGTTCGCGCTCGTCGCCACCACGGCTCCGACCCGCTGGACGATCTCCCTCGCGTCTCCCATGAGCTCGGGCACGCGAATGCCGATCGTGTCCGGCCTCGGCCCGCTCAGCCACTGGAGGCGCCAGGCGGGATTCGGGAGGACGAGCGTCAGCGGTGCCGGCAACAGAGCCCGTGCGATCGGCTCGACACGGCCGCGTAGCTCCGGCACGCACTCGATGATCACGTCCAGTTCCACCGCAAGCAGGGCCAGCGGCTGCTGCTCGTTCCTGCCCTTCAGCCGGTGCAGCTGCTCGACCGGCTGCGGCAGGTACGGCGTCGCGCACAACCCGTAGACGGTGTCGGTCGGCAGGACGACCGAGTGGCCGGCCCGGATTGCCTCGACCGCGTCGTCAACGAGGCGTGCGTCCATCGACGACCCGCTCTCGTCCCGCCAGGTCTTCCCCGATCGACACCTCTTCGTACCCGAGGCCGCTCAGCAGCTCGGCCACGCCGCGCGCCTGGTCGTCGCCGGTCTCGAGCACGAGGGAGCCGCCGGGGACGAGCCGAGAGCGTGCCTGCTCCGCGATCGCCTCGGTGGCGCCGCAGGCCACGAGCGCCTCGCGCGGCTCGTACCGCGCGACCTCGGGGTCAAGACGGTCGATCTCGTCCGGGGCCACGTACGGCGGATTCGAGACGACGAGGTCGAAGGGCCCTTCGAGGCCGGCAAACAGCTCTCCCCGCACCAGCTCGACCCGTTCCGTCAGCCCGGTGCGGCGCCGGTTCTCATCGGCGACGGCAAGGGCGCCTGCCGAACTGTCGGTCGCCACGATGCGCGCTCGGGGGCTCTCGTCGGCGATCGCGAGCGCGATCGCACCGGAGCCGACGCCGATGTCGAGCACACGCGGCTCCGACGATCCGTCGAGCAGCGCGAGGCAGCGCTCGACGAGCGACTCGGTCTCGGGCCTAGGGATGAGAACCCGCGAGTCGACACGGAGCGTCAGTCGGCGAAAGCCCCATTCGCCCAGCACGTATGCGAGCGGCTCGCGCTCCGCGCGGCGCGCCACGAGCTCCCGGAAGCTCTGCTGCTCCGCGGCGGTCAGGAGATGATTCCCGTCGGCGTACAGGTCCGTCCGCGTCACCCCGAGCGCGTGCGCGAGCAGCCACTCGGCGTCCACGCGCGGCGACGGGCAGCCGGCCAGCTCGAGCTCCTCGGCAGCCGAGCCCAAGAGCTCCCGCGCGGTCACGCCTCGAGCGCGCGCTGCCGGTCCTCGGCAGCGATCGCCTCCGTGAACTCGTCGAGCTCGCCGTCCAGGATCGCGTCGAGCCGGTGCTGGGTGAGCTTGATCCGGTGATCGGTGACGCGGCTCTCAGCGAAGTTGTAGGTGCGGATCTTCTCCGCGCGCTCGCCCGTGCCGATCTGCGAGCGGCGCTCGGCTTCCTGCTCCTCTCGCTGCTTGCGCCGCTCGAGCTCGTACAGACGCGCCCGAAGCACGCGCAACGCCTTCGCCTTGTTCTGGAGCTGCGATTTCTCGTCCTGCATCGCCACGACGAGGCCGGTCGGCACGTGGGTGATGCGGACGGCGGAGTCGGTCGTGTTGACGCTCTGCCCGCCGGGACCGGTCGAGCGGTAGACGTCGATCTTCAGGTCGTTGGGGTCGATCTCGACCTCGACCTCCTCGGCCTCGGGCATGACGGCCACGGTCGCGGTGGACGTGTGGATGCGGCCCTGCGACTCGGTCTGGGGAACGCGCTGCACACGATGCGTTCCGCCCTCCCACTTGAAGATCGAGTAGGCGCCGTCCCCTTTGACCGCGAACGTGACCTCCTTGAAGCCGCCGCCTTCGCTCTCGCTCACCGAGAGCACCTCGGTCTTGAAGCCGCGTCGCTCCGCGTAGCGCGTCAGCATGCGGTAGAGGTCGCCCGCCCAGAGCGCGGCCTCGTCACCCCCCACTCCCTGCCGGATCTCGACGAGGACGTCCTTGTGATCGGCCGGGTCGGACTCGACGAGGGCGAGCTTGAGATCCTCCTCGAGCGTTCCGAGGCGCTCCTCGAGCTCCGGCACGAGCTCGCGCAGGTCGCCGTCGTCCTGCGCCGCATCGAGGTCCTCGCGCACGCCGCGCCACGCCTCGGCCAGCTTGTACGGGCCCTCGAGCTCCTTCAGGCGCCGTCCGACATCGGCCGCCTCGCGGTGGTCGTTGTAGACGGCAGGGTCCGACAGGCGCTCCTGCGTTTCCCGATAGGAGCGCTCGACCTCGTCGACGAGCTCTTGGATGGCCATGGAGCGAAGGGTAGCGCCGCCCAAAAGTCCACTTGACTTCATATAGCGTCTTTGCTATCAATAGCAAGTATGCGATATGACGGAGTGAGAGAGGCACGGCGAGTGCAGGGAGATCCCCTAGCCCTCAGAGGGAGTCTCCCGAAGCGACGGAGACCGGCCGAATCTAGGGTCGGAGGCATGATCGACAAGGCGGTCTTGCTCAGTTGCTGGGTCGCGCTCTGTCTCGGCGCAGCCGGTTGCGGAGGTGCGGAGCGGTCGGCCCCCAGGCACAAGCCGCCGGCTCGCGTCCCGGATGTGGTCGGCCTCCGGCTCGACGAAGCCGAGGAGACGCTTGGAGAGCGCGGCCTCGAGGATTACGTTTACGCGGAGGACGAAGTGATCATCCGCTCCAACTGGACGGTGTGCAGTCAGGTCCCCGGCCCCGGCGGTCGCGCGGCGGAGGTCGATCTCTACGTACAGCACTTCTCCTGCGATGACGACGACTGAGGCCCCGACCACCAGCGGCGACGGCAACCTGGCGGCGGCGCTCGTCATCCACTACGGCGTCGGCTTCTTCTGGCTCTTCGGTCTCGGTGGGATCGCCGCGCTTGCGGGCAGCACCACCGCAGGCGTCATCTGGGCTCTCTGTGCGGTCCCGCTCTGGATCGCCGATTCGGTGCGGATGATCAGAGCGAAGACGAGCCCTGGTCGCGTGTGGCGGTTGACCTTCGATTGGTGGCTGAAGAGCTTCGTCGCCCCGCTCTTTCTCGTGATCGAGATCGGGGCGCGCTTGGGGCGCCCGGCTGCGCCCGGCCAGGCCCCGGCTGCCCCGTCCCCCGCTCCGCCGCCCGCGGCCTCGAACCCGCAGCCACCGAATCCCCAGCCGGAACGCTTCATGCGCAAGCTCGAGGACTTCGCCCGGCGCCTCGAGGCACTCGAGCACGAGCTCGCCGACCTCCGGCGAGTCGCCGCGGGCATGCCTGCCCAGCCTGCGCCGGCGCACGTACCTCCACCGCCCGTCGTCCCGCCCGCGCCCACGGTGCCGGAGCCGCCACCTATTCCCGTCGCTGCGCCGGTCGCAGCACCCGTGGCTCCCCCGAAGCCCCCGCCTGCTCCCCCGCGGCCGCCTGCCGAGCCTCCGGAGCCGCCGTGGTGGAGCGGGGTCACGTTCGAGGATCTGTTCGGCGCAAAGGTGCTCGCCTGGGTTGGCGGGCTCGTGACCTTGCTCGGAGTTCTCTTCTTCTTCGTTCTCGCCGTCAACCGAGGCTGGATCGGCCCTGTCGCTCGCGTCAGTCTCGGGGCGATCGCCTCGGCCCTCGTGTTCTCGGCGGGTCTCTACGTGCGCAGGCGCTACGGGCACCTCTACTACTCCGCGTACGCGGCCGCCGGCGCAGGCATCGGCGGAGGCTACGCGACGCTGCTCGCCGCCAGGCTCCAGTACGACCTGGTCTCGGACTGGGCGGCTCTGATCATTGCCGCAGCGATCGCCGCGGTCGGCGTCGCGACGGCGCTCGCCTGGTCGTCCGAGCTGATCGCCGGCCTCGGCCTCATCGGCGCGACGGTCGCGCCGGCGGCGGTCGGCCTTCAGAACGGCGAGCTGAGCTCGGCGGGGACCGCTTTCGCGGCTCTCGTCTTCGCCGGCACTGCCGTGGTCGCGCTCGGGAAGCGCTGGCAGGTCCTGCTCGCGATCGGCGTCGCGGTCACGGTCCCGCAGGTCGCCGTGCTCGTCGGCCAGGCGAGTCCCACCGAGTGGGACGTCGTCGGCGTGGCAGCGGCCTTCTGGCTGCTGTACCTCGCATCGGCCCTCGGGCTCCAGGTTCGGTTCGCCTCACCCGATCTCGCGCCCCTTCCGTCCTCCCTGATCCTCTTCAGCGCCGTCGTCGCAGGCGGCGTGACGACGGCCCAGTTCACCGGCAGGGACGAAGGGTGGATGCTGCTCGGCGTCGCCGCCGTCTACGGCGCGATCGCCGCCGTCGTCTTCCCGAAGCGGATCCATCGGGATCTCAGCGCGCTCCTGGCCGCGATCGGGCTCGGCCTCGTCGCGGTCGGGCTCGCCGACCTCGTGTCGGGCCCGACGCTCACGATCGCCTGGGCTGCAGAGGCGGCGATCCTCGCGTGGCTCGCGCGCCGGATCAACGAGCCTCGCTACCAGCTCGCTTCATTCGCGTACCTGGCGGCGGCAGTTCTCCACACCATCCTGCTGGATGCCCCGCTGCACCGGCTCTACCAGGCCGGCGAGCACCCCGCACGGGGCGGGCTGGCGCTCGTCGGCATCGCCCTGGCCGGTTCGATCGTGACCTACTGCTGCCGCCCCTGGGAGAGCGCCCGTGCCTCGGCCGGGATCCTCGCTCCGCTCGAGCCGATGCTCGACGCCTTCCGCCGCGGCCAGGCGCTGTGGCGCGAGGTCGTCGGCTGGATCTCCGCGCTCGCCGCCCTCTACGCCGCGTCGCTCGGCGTCCTCGGCCTGGCCGAGTGGATCGCAGCCGACGACGTCCAGGCGGCGTTCGAGTGGGGCCACGTAGCCGTCATCGGGCTCTGGGGCGCCGTTGCCCTGGGCACCCTGACGGCCGGAATCGTCTGGTCTCAACGCCGGCTCCGAGACGGCGCCCTGATCTGGTTCGGTGCGATCGCCGCGCAGATCGGGCTCTACATCGCCCCTACGTTCGAGCCGGAGCGCCGGGGAATCGCCTTCCTCGTGGGCGCAACCGCGCTCCTGGCCGGGACGCTTCTCGACCGGCTGGGTCAACAAGAGCCGACTGGCGAGCGGCCGGCGGATGTAGACGTACTCCCAGGCATCGGGATCGCGGTCGCCGCCGTGACGATCCTGGCCTTCGGCCTGGCCGATCTCCTGTCGGGCACCGTCCTCGTGCTCGTATGGGCGGCCGGCGCCGCGACCCTCGCCTGGCTGGCGAGGCGAGTCGGCCAGCTCCGGTACCAGGTGGGCTCGTTCGCCTACCTGGCGGCAGCGCTCGTCCATGCCCTGTCCTTCGATGCCCCGCTTCGCCAGCTCTACGAGGCAAGCGCACGACCGGCCGAGGGCGTCGTCGCCTTCGTCGGCGTCGCGCTGGCCGGCTCGATCGTCGCGTACTACTGCCGGTCGTGGACGGCGACGCCTCCGCCGGAGGCGCTGATCGACGTCGAGCCGTTACTCGAGTCCTTCCGGATTCGCCAGCCGCTGTGGCGCTCGATCATCGGCTGGACGGCTTCCGTCTCAGCGCTCTACGTTGCGTCGCTCGTCGTGCTCGGCCTCGCCGAGTGGATCTCCGACGGCGACGTGGGGCCGGCCTTCCAGTGGGGGCACGTCGCAGTCGTCGCGCTCTGGGGGGCCGTTGCGCTCGCGGTCCTCTCCTCAGGGCACCGGTGGTCGCTCGTCCAGTTGCGCTTCGGCGGCCTCGTCTGGCTCGCCGTCACCCTCGCGCACGCACTCGGCTTCTTCCCGGGCTCGCTCGAGGGGGACCGGCGCGATCTCGGCTTCCTCGTCGTGGCCGCCGCGCTGCTGGCGGGCTCACTCGTCGACCGGCTCCGACGGCCCGACCGAGCGGTCTTCCCGATCATCGTCGTCTACTCACTCTTCAGCCTCGGACTGGCCCTGGCGGCTGCTCCGGAGCTCGTCGCCGGAGACACGGCGCAGGGCTCGATCCTCCTCGGCATCGCCGCCTTCTACTGCGCGCTCGGCGCTCTCGTCTTCACTCGGGACCGAGATTTCTCCACGCTGCTCTGGGCGCCGGCGCTGCTCGCGGCCGTCGGGGCGACCGACGTGCTCGTGTCGGGCACGTGGCTGGTGCTCGTCTGGGCCGGCCTCGCAGCAGCGCTCGTCCTGGTCGCCGACCGCGCCGGGGAGAAACGTCTCCAGCTCGCGTCTTTCTTCTACCTCGCGCTTGCCGCCGGCCACGCGGTCGTCCTCGACGGCCCACCGAGCGACTTCTTCGAGTCGAACCGGCATCCCGAGGGAGGCGTGCTCAGCCTCGTCTTCGTCGCCTGCGCCGCCTGGGCCTTCGCCTGGTACTGCGGTCGGGCCACCGAGGAGGAGCCGCGGGCAGGGGGCAACACGCTCAGCTCTGCCCTTCTTCGCCGTGAGCCCCTTTGGCGGCGAGCGTCCCTCGTCGCGTCCACAGCCATCCTGATGTACGCCGCGTCGCTGGCGATCCTCGGCCTGGCGGAGGCGATCGGCAACGGGACGGTGGCGGCGAAGTTCCACGCCGGGCACTCCGCGGTCAGCGCGCTGTGGGGGCTCGTCGGGCTCGTGGCCCTCTACGTCGGCCTCAAGCGGCGCGTCGTCTGGCTCCAGGCGGTCGGCTTCGGCCTCTTCGCCGTCAGCCTCGCGAAGATCTTCCTCTACGACCTCAGATTCCTGAGCTCGGTCACGCGCGCGCTCTCGTTCCTCGCGGTCGGCGCCGTCCTCCTCCTCGGCGGCTTCTTCGTGCAGAAGCTCGGCTCCGAGCGCAGGGACGCATCCGCCTAGCGTCGCTTTGCTTTGTGGCCGCACGGTGCCAAGATGGGGCCGTGAGGGGAAGGCGCGTCAGGCTGCTGATTGCGGTTGGGGCTGCGGTCCTGATTGCCGGCGTCGCACTCGCGGCGCCGCACGCCGCGCGGCAGGGGTCGAAGCACCAGGCTCTTCCGGCAGCGAAGCTCCTCGGGCCCGAAGGCGTCGGCTCACAAGCTCGGGTCTCGGACAAGACGAGCGGTAGCCGCGTCGCCGGCGTCGCGCGCCCGTATCTCTCGCGCCCGTTGCGTGACATCAAGCCCGCCCCGCCGGCCCCGCACGGGAACAAGTCCCTCAACGAGAGCGAGCAGGGCTATCCGCTGAGGTTCCCGCACGGAACGAGCAGGCCCGGCGACGGCGCTCTCCAGACGAGCCCCGGCAACGGCCGCATGCCCGCCCCGATCACGAATTTCGACGGCCTCGGCAACGTCGACGGCCTCATGCCACCTGACACGGAGGGCGAGGTCGGGCCCAACCACTACGTGCAGTGGGTCAATCTCTCGTTCGCCGTCTACAACAAGACGGGCGGCCTCGTCTACGGCCCCGCACACGGCAACACGCTGTTCACGGGCCTGCCGCACTGTGGTGGCTCGAACGACGGGGACCCGATCATGATGTACGACCAGCTCGCCGGCCGGTGGTTCGCCTCGCAGTTCCACTATCAGACCCCGTACTACCAATGCCTCGCCGTCTCGAGCACGGACGATCCCACGGGCACGTGGTGCCGGTACGAGTTTCAGGTCCAGACGAACAAGTTCGACGACTACCCGAAGTTCGGAGTCTGGCCGAGCCAGAACGCGTACATGATGACCGGAACCCAGTTCTTGAATTTCGGGAGCTTCGCCGGCTTCGGAGTGTGGGGCTTCGAGCGAGACAAGATGCTCGCGTGCGAGACCGCGCACATGGTCTACCAGGACATGGAGGACGTCGACCCCTCCCTCCCGTACATCCTGCCCGCCGACGTCGACGGGCCGACGCCGCCGCCGGAAGGCGCGCCCGCACCGATCGTCGCCATGAACCTCGACCTCGCGGGACTGCCGGAGGACAAGCTCCAGGTCTGGCACGCGACGATCGACTGGACGACCCCCTCGATCTCGGTCGCGCACGAAAGCGACCTGCAAGCAGCGGCGTACGACTCGACCCTCTGCGACTACTTCACCCTCTGCATCCCGCAGCCCGGGACGACCCAACGGCTCGCCCCGATGTCCGACCGGCTCATGTTCAGGCTCGCCTATCGCAACTTCGGCACCTGGGAGGCGATGGCCGTCAGCCACTCGGTCGACACCGACGGCTCGAACCACGCGGGCGTCCGCTGGTACGAGCTCCAGAGGACGACCGGCGACTGGGGAATTCAGCAGCAGGGCACGTACGCACCGGCCGACGGCCTCAACCGCTGGATGCCGAGCGTGGCGATGGACGGAAGCGGCGACCTCGCCGTCGGCTATTCGGTCGCTAATGGGACGGACACCTATCCCGGGGTTCGCTATGCCGGCCGGCTCGTCTCCGATCCGCCCAACGAGCTCACCCAGGGCGAGTCGACGCTCATCGACGGGAGCGGCTCGCAGTTGGGCGCCCTCGGCCGCTGGGGCGACTACTCGGACATGACCGTCGACCCCGCCGACGACTGCACGTTCTGGTACACGCAGGAGTACGTCCAGACGACCGGCGGCCAGACGTGGAAGACGCGGATCGGCTCGTTCAAGTTCCCGTCGTGCGGGCCGGCTCCGCCGCAGCCCCCGCCGCTCCCACCCCCGCCGCCGCCCCCGCCCCCACCGCCTCCCGGGACGGGCGACTACACGATCTCGATCCAGACCGGTCAGACGATCGTCCCGGCGACGGACCCAGCGGGCATCCACTGCGACGACTGCTCGCGCGTGGTCGCATTCCCATTCCCGGTCACGTTCTACGGCCAGACCTTCACCTCCGCGAACGTGCAGTCGAACGGCGCTCTGAACTTCGACAACGTCAACACGTGGGCCGTGAACGGATGCCTGCCGGCGCCGAGGCAGGGGAAAGCGATCTTCGTCCTCTGGGACGACGAGCTCCTGACCAACTCGGGTCAAGGCGTCTTCACGGCGCTCCTCGGCAGTGCGCCGAACCGCCAGTTCGTGATCGAGTGGAAAGGCCACTACGGCACCGGAGGCGTCTTCGACGTCGAGGTCATCTTCGACGAGGCGGACGGGGTCATTCGGACCGTGTACGGGCCGGTCGGCAACGAGGCCGGCCGCTCGTCGACCGAGGGTCTTCAGGGCTCAGGATCGGGGCCGGCCGCCCAGTTCCACTGCAACGAAGTGGGCTCGCTTTCGTCGGGCCTCGCCGTGACCTATACGCCCGTGACTCCGCCGCCGCCGCCGCCGCCACCGCCACCGCCTCCTCCCCCGCCG